>Ga0315279_10000013_pt1 | contig 429985 bp, 461 predicted proteins | sample YL17G06_20_MG_FD_203694 | JGI IMG/M metagenome (GOLD analysis project Ga0315279, IMG submission 203694) | Sediment microbial communities from Yellowstone Lake, YNP, Wyoming, USA - YL17G06_20 | ecosystem: Environmental > Aquatic > Freshwater > Lake > Sediment | place: USA: Wyoming | collected... | reverse complement strand
TGGAGATCCCCGAGGACGACCCAAGAAATCCGGCTGTGGTCGCTGACTTGGTTGGCGACAACGTGGGCGATTGCGCGGGGCGAGGTTCAGATTTGTTCCAGACTTTCAGTGATGACATAATAACTGGCATGTTGATGGGCGTTCTCTTTATTTCGAGATACGGCCCTAACGGGGTAGTGTTTCCATTTATGCTCGAAGCTGTTGGTGTTCTGGCCTCCATGTTTGGGATATCGCTGGTTAGACGGTGGAAGCGGATAAACGCTACAGGATCTTTGGTTGTCGGTCTCATGGTTACCACAGTTCTCAGCTCGATTGGCTTGTTCTTTTTGTCTACGCTGTTTTTGAATGATGTATCACTATTCTTTGCAGGTTTACTTGGTGTTGCAGCTGTGCTCGTTTGTGTCCTAAGTACACTATATTACACCGGTCTGGGGCGTGGACCTGTACATGATGTCGCTGAATCCTCGCAAGCAGGCCCCGCAATAAACCTGATAACCGGCATATCGATTGGACTGGCAACTCCATTGTTTCCGATGATTGCAGTTTTGGCTGCCGTAGTGGTTTCTTTCATAGTAACTGGTCAATCTCTCTACGGGCTAGTCATAACAAACATTGGCACGGACTTTGGTATTGCGTTCATTATGGCTTCTGATACGTTCGGTCCAATAACCGATAATGCCGCGGGAATAGCTGAAATGTCTGGAATCTCGGGGCAAGCATCTGAGACGTTAAATTCTCTGGATGCTGTGGGAAACACTATGAAGGCTGCAACCAAGGGCTATGCCATGGCATCAGGTACGGTTACGTCTTTTTTGATTTTCGCAACGTATTTCGCAACGGCTAATATCTCTGTGATTTCGCTTGGATCGCCATACCCCATCGCTGCACTGTTCCTAGGTGTAGTTTTGCCTTTGCCATTGGCCTCTCTGACGATAAGCGCAACTTCCGATGGGGCTTTCAAAATGGTTGATGAAGTGAGGCGGCAGTTCAAGGAGATTATAGGGCTCAAAGAGGGGAAAGCTGCTCCTGATTATGCCAAATGTATTGATATCGCAACCAAGAATGCGCTCAGCAAAATGGTGTTGCCGGGGCTTATTGCCATAGCAACTCCCATCGCGGTGGGTCTGTTATTTGGTCCGACCGAGTTGGGAATGATGCTCATCGGGGCCACGGCTTCCGCCGCCATGCTAGGCTTCTTCTTTAACAATACAGGCGCCCTGCTGGACAATGCTAAGAAGTTGGTCGAAAGTGGGCTGTACGGGGGCAAGAAATCGGATACTCATAAGGCAACAATAATCGGTGATACTGTAGGCGACCCGCTGAAGGACGTTGCAGGCCCCTCGGTTCTCATATTCATGAAGCTTCTAGGCATGACCGCTCTGCTTCTGCTCCCATTAATGCGAGCTTGAGCAATACTTGTAACCACAAGGGCGAAGATCAGGGAAGACTTGCCGAGATTTCATCTTACAGTATGCGCGTATTCTGTCTATGAGATTCGGATGATAGTGTTTTGGGGCCTAAGCGAGAATTGAGCTTCTACCCTCGAAGGTTTACCGTAATTTTTGGGCTTGTTTGCGCTGCGGCCTCTGCTATTTCTCGAAAACTTCTGGAACGGGGTAGTGGCTGCGGCCTATTGCTTCAAGTATGTCATCGGTAAGGGTTTTCTTGCTTAGGTGTCTAGCGAAGTCGGTAGCGGTTATAATTCCAACCAGTTTGTTATCCTTTATTACGGGAAGTCGTCGGATTCCTTTGTTGACCATTCTTCTGGCAGCTTCTTTTAGTGGAGCTTCTGGATCGATTACTCTGAGGGGTGTGGTCATTACCTCTGAAACTTTGATGTTTAGCGATTTTCTCTCCGCCAAGACTCTCCTTACGAGATCCCGTTCAGTGAGGATCCCTACAGGCGTATTTTTGTCCATGACCACCAAATCGCCTACGTTGTTTTGCGACATTAGGTCTGCGGCTTCAATAACAGTTTTGCTGGCGTCGATGGTTATAACATTCTTCGTCATGAAATCCTTGACTGTCGGCATCACTTGTCAAGAGTGTTTAATTGCATAAAAGTTTTTGCATGCGCACACCTTCCTGTTTCAGATTCTACCAAAATGCCAGCAAATTGCTCGCAAAAAGGACGCAAAAAAATCCCTGTAGGCACAGCCTCTGGCACTGAAACCAAAGCGCGCGCTATAGACACGCGCCCTGTTTGGAATTTCTGATTCTTCGGGTTTTGCTCTTTCCAAGAGGCTTTTTCACGCTTTTTCTGAATTCGTTCTCAAGAATGCTCATCATGATGCCATCACTGTATTTATTGTCATAAAAGTATTCGTCCCTCTCCACACCTTCCTTTTTGAAGCCAAGGCTTTTCCAGAATCTCAAGGCATTCCTGTTGAAACCAACAACACCTATCGAAACCCTGTGGAAACCCAGATGTTCGAAAGCGTGACTGAGCAGGAGACGACCAACCTCTTTTCCGTATCCTTTTCCCCTTGAGTCCTTCTCCTCGATGATGATGGTCATGTCTGTGCTGTGCCAAGGTCTGAACGTCCGGAGTAGCCCAGCTTCACCTATCACTCTTTTTTCCCTCTTCAAGACAACGGCGAACCATGCTCGGTTCTCGTCAGCACGCAGTTCTTTGTACCATTTCTCAGCGTCTGCTTGGCTGATGGGCAACCTCGCCCGTCAACTTTCGAAGTTCAGCATCAGTTGACCACCGTTGAATATGCGGTAAGTCGCTCTTGCTGAAAGGTCTAAGAATAACCCTTTCACCGACAAGTGACTTCCTTTCCACAGTCTTCATATTCTCGCCTTCAAACAACTCAATCGCCAAATCCGAATAGTTAAGTCAGTTCAGCTATAGCTTTTCCGCAAGATGCTCTGTTAACTTTGAACCAGATAGAGAGATGAAGTTTCTCAAATTATTAATACAACTTGAAATCACATTGCAGAAATTGCACAAAGAGAAGAAAAGAGGTGATAGATTATGGAGAACTTAGCTTTGAAGACAAAGCTTTCAGTGCTGTGGCTATTTTCCGAACTAGCTTTCATGGCTCACCCGTTATTGACGCTTATGAAACCAGGGGTACTACAGCAAATAATGGCAGGAAACATAGAAGGCCTCCAAATAACACCCGAAATTCTGCTAGTGTACGCAGTCTTATTCTTGTTTCCGTTGGTAATGGCTTTCCTAAGCCTGACCCTGAAGGACTCAATAAACCGCTGGGCAAACATCATCATGGGCATAGTCGGCGCCGTTCTCAGCCTCGTCGGATTAAGCGAGGAGCTCGCACAACCATACGCTTATGCGATACTGATATGGATAACAAAAATCGCAGTTGACGCTTTAATCGTCTGGTACGCATACAAGTTGCCTAAAGACAAAACATAACCAGCGCGCGCTGCACGCCCATCAACGCAATGAACGCATAAGCGACGGAAACAGCCACCGCTTCCCAGACTTCTCCCTAAGCCTATCCCAATCATTCAGTATCTTAACCGCTTCATTCGCAACCCTAATCGCAGTCTCCTCACCCTCACCAGCCCTAAACTCGTTCGTGCAACGATTCGCAAACACAACAAACACTGAAGCTGCCCTCAAACCGTAAAGACTCGCCAACGTATACAACGTAGCCGTCTCCATCTCAAAGCAAAGCACACCTGCCCTCTGCAACAACGGAAGAAGGCTCCCATCCTGCCCCAAACAGCCCCCAGCCACAACCCGGCTTTGCCCCGCATAAAAATCCGCTGTCGTCGCAGTCACACCCACATGATAAGTCTTCACATCCAGATTCTCAGCAGCTTCACTCAAAGCCAACAAAACCTCATAATGAGCCGCAGCAGGATACTCCGGCATAACGTAGCAGTTACTCGTACAATCAAGGCGAACAGCAACAGACGAAATAACCACGTCCCCAACGGCAATGTCATTCTGAATCGCACCTGTGCTACCGACACGAATGAAAGTGCGCGCCCCAACGCAAGCAGCCTCGTTGACCGCAATAGCCATACAAGCAGGCCCAATTCCAGTTGAAAGAACAGAAATCGGAACATCCTTGTACGTGCCTGTAAAGCTGCGAAATTCCCGATGACTCGACACTTCTTTCGCTGAATCCCAAAACTTCACAATCTTAGCAACACGATCAGGATCCCCTGGAAGAAGAACATACTCCGCCAAGTCACCTTTTCCACAAGCAATATGATACTGTTTTCCGCCAGTACCTGCCTGATGCACAGTTACGTCACCACAATGAAGATTAAGCATTTCAGATTTAACAATAGTGGACGCTTGGAAAGGCGGACGCTTGACCGAAGAACAATGAGGAGCAATATAGGACATTTACGCTGATGTCATGGTGAGTACATATGAAAATGTTCTTCCATGATACCGGAGGTCCGAATGATGGACTACTGCCGTTATGAGGTTTATGCTTCTGACCTAGTCCATGAAAGCTGTGTGCAGCGCGTGTTAGACCTCCAAGGAAAGTGTACAGGCTACCCTTCTAACCTATTCCTTTCTAGGCACAACCAGGTCAGCAATGTCCACACTGTGCTCGTAGATTTGCCTCAAAGAAGAGGCGACAGCTAGAACCAGCGGAACCATGTCGAGCGACTGCGCCCTTGCGACCTTCTCAATGTTTGCGAAGGTCTTTTCAATTCTCTCCTGCATTTCCCGCACGCCTTCAGCCATAGCCATGTCTCCTACTAGGAAGGCGTTCAAGGCGTTTTCATGAGCCGCAAAGCACACGCAATGAAAATCCGCAAACAGTTTTCTCAGATCTTCTGACAACTTCGCGCCTTCCAATTCAATTGCCCTCTGAGCAATGCGGACGCATTCATCCCCGATAGCTTCTACCAAACTGGCAACCAGGCGGTAGTCAAGGCAGTCAATAGGCGTAACGCCTAGTTTCCCGCTCAGACTTGGGTTCTGCACAATGGTTCGCAGAATACGGACCAAAAGGAAGTATAGCCTGTTGCCTTCGTCGTCGCGGGCTACAACATTTTTCGCCAGCGGCACGTCCCCATCCACAAAAGAGGTAACTACGTCTCGGTGCATCCCGGCAGCGATTGCATAGCTTCGCCGTAGGATTTTCGCAGGTGGAAAGCCTGAAGGCTCTATCAGACACTGCAGCACAACGCCAGAATAGTCCTCTTCGACAATTTCCAAGCCGATCAAGCGATTGACAGTGTTCTTAATTGTGTCTCGCACCTCGAAGCTGGCACGATTTCCAGGCTCAATCCGAATAATGTCAAAGCCAAGAAGGTATTTACCTATGATTTCACGGCTTAAATAGGGACCCGACCGTAATGTGACCGCGTGAGGGGAAGGAGCGACGCCGAACTCAGGATCAATAAGCAACTTACCATCCCCAGTTTCGCTGAAAGTAACGACTGAACCGCTGTTCAAGCCGTGACGCTTAGCCCAAGGCTTGGGCATACAGACAAAGAAAGTGCCACTTGGGGTACGTTGAACCTTGCGGATAATACTCATAAACAACCTCCTGAAGAGTCAAACATGCACGATCTCAGTACTAACAAATCTAAACAAAACATGAATATATAGATTTGAACAGGCGTCTTAGAATTGAACAGAGAAGCTTAGTAGGAAGGCCTGACGGCAAAACTGGAGAACCCAACGGGTTTTGCACTCCATCGAGACAATGAGTAAGAATGTGTCTAATCTCCGCACAACGAAACAATAGAAGTCGGAGGCAGTAACCCCTTATGGAAAGCAATATACACCCCACTAAGCTTTCCCAAAGAGGAGTTCTGGGAACGGCTGATCGGGAAATCATAACTATGGAATTAAGGATCTTCCCACCAAGCCGTTCAAGTACGTATGAAACACCCTACAGTGCATGCCATCCGACTAAACATGTTAATATTGGAAAAGGGATATAGGACAACAGACGTTAATCCCACATGATCTCGAAAGATCCTGGGTGTGTTATTGAAAGATTGGGGGAGGATTCGAACAATCCTGAAGAGCCGAGGTGTAGAAGATGCCATCAGAAAGCCAGTCTTGACTCCCTACGACATTGACGCGATGGAAGTGACTCCGGCGGGATGCCTTAACATAGAAAGACAGGCTGAAGTTGTAGGAGACGAGAAAGAAGGGCGCCTAGTAGTCCCGAAGATGGATCGGAGTGATCTTCAACAGTGAGTGCAACAGAAAAGCTGCGAAAAGCCGTCGAGCAAACCATTGCGGCAGGGTACCAGTTGGACCAAGAGGCATTTGGATTCTTAACAATGATAGCGGCGACAGCAGATCCTACTGAAGTGATGAGTATGGCGATAAAACGAATAGAAGACTTGAACGATAAACCGCCGTTTATTGGTAAGGGTTTCTTAGAGCAGTTGCTAGAGAAGACTGAAGCAGTAAAGGAAATAGTTGTTCTGTCACAAGAAGAGCCATCTCATGAGCTTCCCCAGTCGCAAGTAACGCCGGTGACCCAAGGAAAGACAGATTTTCATCCCTACGCGAAAGAAGTCGATGCGGATATCCACATAATTGAAGATCCGAACATCAAATTGAGCTCAAATGGAACAGTTGAAGACTTCTTAGCCTATTTCAGGGACAGATTCAAGCGAACAGAGAAGATGCTGCGACAAAGAATGGACGTAAGAAACGCATCATCAATTTTAGACGCATCGAAGGCCTCACCGAAGACGAGGTTGAAGATAATCTGCATGGTGACTGAGAAGAGAGAGTCGAAACAACGAACAATTCTAACGGTTGAGGATCTGCAGGCAAACATAACGGTTCTTGTTCCACAGAATGCCACTGAGGAACTCAAGAAGAGAACGCAGTTTCTGCTGCTTGACCAAATCGTGTGCCTAAGCGTTGTGAAAACAAGAAGCAACCTTTTGGTTGCTGAGGACATAATCTTACCCGAAGTAGCCCAAAAACAGCAGCACAAAGCATCAATACCGGTCTACGCAGCGCTAACTTCAGACATGCATGTAGGCAGCACAATGTTTCAAAAGGAGGCTTTCGCCCGATTTGTTCTATGGTTGAATGGCAAATATGGAAATCAACAGATAAGAGAAATCGCAAGCCACGTCAAGTACGTCCTAATCGCTGGTGACATTGTAGATGGCGTAGGAGTTTATCCTAACCAAGTAAAAGAGTTGACCATTAGAGACGTGTTCAAACAATATCGCCTCGCTGCAAAGTACATTGAACAAATCCCAGACTACATACAAGTAGTGATCATTCCTGGAAATCACGATGTGCCCAGAAAAGCTTTGCCACAGCCTGCGATATCAAAGGAGTATTTGGAGACCCTTCAGGAATCTAGGAGCATCCATTCTCTTGGTGACCCATGTTATCTCAGTTTGCATGGTGTTGAAGTGTTAATGTATCATGGACGTAGCCTAGATGACGTGATCTCTGCTGTTCCGGACATGAATTGTAACAATCCGGAGAAGGCCATGCGTTTGCTGTTACAGTGTCGTCACTTGGCGCCAATTTATGGTGGCAAAACTACATTGTCACCTGAGGGCAGGGACTCCCTTGTCATAGAACGTGTCCCAGACATATTCCATGCAGGGCACATCCATGCATTAGGTTACTGCAATTACCGCGGAGTTCTGGTTGTGAATTCTGGAGGCTGGCAGGGACAGACAGATTACATGCAAAGGCTTGGATTTACACCAACCCCAGGAAGAGTACCAGTCGTAAACCTTCAAACACTGGAAACTTCAGTCATCCCATTCAACTAGGACAGTAAAGGCCAGATGGCGTGCACGTGATAGAATACGAGGCTGACTTCCCTCAATCTGTATTGTTCCTGTGTTTTGGAAGGCATTTCGGCTCGTAATCAACCAGGCGCCCAAGTCTGCTATCACTTAAAAAGACGCTCTTGATGATGCTTCGTCCTATTTCAAGTCTTATTTTTTTTGTGCGACCATACCTTCCCATGCTTATTACCTTGGCGTTCAACAGTCCCATCGAGTCAAGTTCATTCACAAGCGAGCAGAGCCTCCGCTGAGTTAAGGGTGCAACTCCAATCTCCCCACAGATTTCACCATAAACCTCGTATATTTCGCCAGTATTAGCTCTAAACGTGTCAGCCTTGTTAAGGTGATAGAGGCTCAAAACCACGAGCTTGGAATGTAAAGTCAAATTCTTTAAGGCTTCAATCACGCGATTATGATCAATGTGCTTCTCAGCCTCTCGAACATGATCTTCAACAACATTGTTTGCGCCCAATCGCTCCGCAACTTCACCTGCAACCCGCAACAAATCGAGAGCCCGCCGCGCGTCTCCATGCTCGGCAGCAGCCAACGCTGAACAGAGACTAAGCGCCGCATCTGATAATACGCCTTCGTGAAACGCTGAGAGGGCACGCTCTAAAAGGATATTTCTCAGCTCGCCAGCATCGTAAGGTCTGAAAACTATCTCTTCTTCACTAAGCGAGCTAAGGACGCGAGGGTCCAAAAACTCCTTCAACCGAAGATCGTTTGATATGCCAATTAGTGAGACCTTGCTTCCAGACAGGTTTTCATTGACACGTGTTAACTCGTAAAGTAGACCGTCACCACGGACCTTTATCAACGCATCGGCCTCGTCTAATGCTATAATGAGAATGACTCCTAACGCATCCAAACCTGTCCGAAATCGATCGAACAACTCCCCGACGGAAAGACCCGTGAATGGGACAGAAATGCCCATACTTTGACACAAACTGGCAAAAACCCGATAGTCAGACCCAACCATTCGGCAGTTCACGTAGCAAAACTTGACCGGCGCACTGAACTCCTTTGCTTTTGTCTCAAGGTGACTCAGCACATACTTGGTTACCGCTGTTTTCCCTGTCCCAGTTTTCCCATAAATAAAGATGTTGGAACCTCTGGCCCCCTTCAAAGCTGGCGCTACCGCTTCGCCAAGTTGCGTAATCTGCTCTTCTCGGTGAGGTAGCCTATCAGGTAAGTAATCATGCCGGAGGACTTCCCTATCTTTGAATATCTTTGTGTTATTAACGAATTTTTCGAACACGGCATCAAGTATGTTGATTTCAGGCACTCTATCTTCCTCTCATTTTGGTTTGGAGCTAACGCCTTTCTTGCTTGATGAAAACATAAGCTCTGCCGTACAGAAAAATAGATGTACCCCACGAGAATCCTAAAAGCAGAGTAGCTCCGTCATGGGGAAGTCGGACTGGAATGACAGCCACACCCCAGAATTTCCTATGGAACTCTTTTTTACTTTGAAAACTAATGCTGATTTCTTGTTTGAGAGGTAATATACTCTAAGAGGTAAACAACAACAAAGAGGTATATTGGTTATTATCCAAGAATTTAGACGTATTCTAAAGATTTACACTTTAACTCTCTCGCGAAGTTTGCAGGCTAAGCAATTCCAGTGGAAATGGTGGGGTGGTGGAGCAGGACACGCTATATTCTCTCAAACACTTGTTCCATTTCCATTAATACATCTCAAGTTCGTGCCTCTCTTCCACTTTATACCCCTTCGATTATATTGCTCAGCAATGTCCGCAACTTTACATATTGCCCTTTTAATTCACTTTTTGTGAAGACCTTGTGAAATTGATTTAATACTGATTGATTTTTGCCCTTGTTTCCTGAAATCTTTACTACTTCTTGTTTCTTCCCTGTGAACTGAGCACCCCTGCGTTTCTACTGGAGATAACTGTTTGCGTTTCAACGTTCTTCTATTTGCCATTTCTAACGGGTGTGAAGTATGTATTTGCCGGAAAGATTACATTTAAGCTCTTTTCTTGATTTCAGGTGACAATGCGGGCTTTTCTTTGGGGCTATTTCACCATAACACCTATAACCTCTTGACTGTAAACTTGTGAACACTTCAAGATGTGTTCAGTAGATGCCAGCTAGAAAGATACGCGTAGAGCTAATTGACAGTGATGGTAATCGCTATACGATAGCGTTTGAAGGGCAAGTTACCAGGGAGAAGGCCGTACGGCTCTTGGATTTGGTTGAGCTACTCGGAGGAATGCCCAACGAAGAGGGTAATGTAACGCCTAAGCTGGGTGTCATGAACAACATATTCTCCAAATATGACAAAGTCCGAACGCTTGTCCAAACGAGCTTTCCTCTAGTCTGGTTCTCTTCAAAGGAAGTCCAAAATGTGTATGAACAAGAATTCAAAGAACCCGTCGCGCTTAGCACTGTAGCCACGTATCTGTCAAGGCTTGTAGCGAAAGGAATGCTGTTGAAGACAGGCCCTCTCAACAACCTCAAGTACAAACTAACACAAGGGCTTCAAAAGGCCCAAGTTAAACAAACGATTCCCTAACCAGGGCGAATAGTTGGTCTAGCTTCTTTCAGGGATGAGCACCACTAGCATTGTGCAATGATTTGTGCATTCCACTGAATTGCCAACCGGAATACATGAATAGTTGAGAGCGCGCGCGTCTGGTTTTGGTTTTTGGGTTCTTGGGGGCTTCGGCGTGGCGCGTGTGTTTTGCCCGTTTGAGGGCATAGTGAGGCTTTCTTTGAAATGTTCTTTGGGTGCACGCGTTGAACCTGTGTTTCAATTTTTGAATGTTGAAATGCGATTTCTCATGTTGACTGAAGGTAGTACTTTGGGAATTTCTTTCCTGTTTCTTTTGGAAGCACTATGGCGGCGCGCGGTTCTGATACGGCACTGACGTGCAATGCGCGGAAAAGAGAAGACGCGCTGGTTATGTTTTGTCTTTAGGCCACTCGTACGCGTACCAGACGATTAAGGCGCGCGCAGAACTATATGGAGAGCAACATCACGTAACTAGCGCGCACAGGACTATGATAGACTATGTTGCTTCGCCCTCAGTCTTCTTCAGGAGTGCTCCCATCTCTTTCTTGACGCTGTATTTGAAGGGAATCTTGGTCCTATCCCGTTCTAAGTAGCCACCTTCGTAGAGTTTCTTCATTAACCTTGCGGTGTGCTCCCGACTGAGCTTGACCCGATCCTTAATCTCAGGTGCAGTCTTCGAACCCTCCGAAGCCAACATCTCTAGGACGGACAACTCCGTCTCGGTTAGAGGCGCAAGGGCCCTGTCTCTCTTTATTGGGATCACAGCTTGGACGTTAGGCTCAGGGATAGTGGGGAATTGCTTGACCTGTTCGCTCAAACTCGAGATTTGAGTTGTAAATGCTGATTGCGCTGTAGCAACCTCCTGCATTTCCTTGTGAAATTCCTCAATCTTTGCCAATACCTCTTCTTTTCCTTGCGTGACTGAGTGTAACTCGAGTTCCAATGCCTGTACGACTTTTCGAACTTCGCTTATGTTCTTTGAGGTCCCATCAGCCTTGGAAGAGGCAGCCTCTGCCCTAAAGGCTACTGACTCTAGCTTCTCGGCTTCGCGCTGCAATTGCCTATTGAAACTCAGCACAACATCCTCCACGACCTCTCTTGCCTTCTCATATTCCCTTTGGGCCCTTCGAAGAACCCTATAATAACTGGCCGCCACAACAACGGTCGCGGCAAGGAGAATACCGATGAGGACCGTGAGTGCGTCTATCAAGTGCGTCTCCCCTGTGATTCGTCTGTGATGACTGACAACTCCATCATGTTGCGTCACATATCACGCTTGTACCATAAGAAATTTAAGGCTTATGGTGTTTACCATTTGATTGATGATTGCATGACGTCACACATCACATATTCCCTAGCGTTGTATGCCCTCAGACGGTAACTCTTCATGGATGAGAAATCGGCATGTATCGAGGTTCTTTCTTGACTTTGTGGCCTATTTAGTCATTTTTTGTACGTCCGTTCTTCTGACCACTTTTTTCAGTGGCTGTCTTGTGATTTGTGATGTCACAAAACCTCTCTTGACGGACTAGAAAGTTGTTTTAGGCTCGTTTCTAGCTCTTCCCTGACCATTTCTATGAGTCTTAGATGGTTGTCAAGGTCTTCCCCCTTGTTCGGCATTTGCATATACGCCTCCAAGTATGTGTGCAACTTGTTTGCTATTTCGAGATAAGGGTCAAGAGTTGTGTCCTCGAAGACGCCCAAGTACCCCAAAAGCAGTACCGTATATATGGACTTTATGACGTTTTCTTTGGCTTGCTTTAACGTCCTGTTAAAGGCGCCGCGGGTTATTTTGGCCTTGGTTAGCCTCAATTGGGCCTTATCATCGTATTTTAGCTGTTTCCCAGAGAAACCCTCGGCTAAAATGTCTATGAGTAGCGTTTCGAGCTGGGTTTTGGTTAGATGGCTGCTTTTGGTCAGTATTCCCGCGATGGGGTCGTTTAGTGAGCCATTTATCCACGTTTGAACGTTCTCCTTAAGCTTCATTTTTTGGGCCGGCTGGTTCTGTTGAATGGATACAGTTTCGTATACATGCTTGACTTTTAAAGGTAGCGTGTCCGTCGGGTTTTGTGGCTTGTCGTTTACAGCGGAAGCATTTTATGCGGAGGGAATGAATGGATATCAAGCAGTGTGAGCTGACTTTGAGGTATTACCACGCAGACCGACTGAAATGCATAAAGCCGTCTGGAATACGCCGCTTCTTCGGTTTAGCTGATAAAATGGGTGATTGTATCAATTTGAGCGTTGGGGAACCAGATTTCTGCCTACCGGACCATGTGTTAGGTGCTATTACAGGAGCGGCGGAGAGCGGCAAAACACACTATGAGCCAACCAATGGGATACCTGAACTGCGTCTAGCACTTGCGCGGAAGGCGTTGAGTGACTATGGGCTTGATTACGACCCAAACAGTGAGATCATGGTCACTGTGGGCGGAAGTGAAGCAATCTTTGCGACGTTATTCGGTCTGATAAACCCAGGTGACGAGGTCCTTATTCCAGACCCAGGGTTCGTACTCTACGAGCCTTGCGTAAGGATGGTAGGAGGCACTCCGATTTCTATTCCTTTACTGGAAGAACGTGATTTCAGGTTGTCAGTTGATGATGTGACATCGCTCATCACGGACAAATCACGTGTGATTATCGTGAACTCTCCCAATAATCCTACTGGTAGCGTTCTTAAACATGACGAGGTTGCTGCTTTGGCAAGGATTGCAGTGGAGCGTGATATGATTGTGATTTCAGATGAGGTTTATGAGAAGATAGTGTACGATGGCGCTAAGCACTATTGCGTGGCGACTTTTCCTGGGATGCGCGAGCGGACTTTGGTAGTTAACTCTTTCTCCAAAACGTACGCTATGACTGGTCTGCGGGTTGGCTACGTTTATGGTCCATGTGAGTTCATTTCAGCTCTCTGGCTTGTTCATCAGTACTCAGTTGCTTGCGTAAACAGCTTATCCCAGTATGCAGCACTAGCCGCATTGGAAGGATCTCAGGGCTTCGTGAAGGATATGGTGAATGAGTTTGACAAGCGGCGGCACCTCGTCTACAAGCGCCTCAATGCGATTGATGGCTTTCAGTGTGGTATGCCCAACGGGGCGTTCTACGCGTTCCCAAATATAAGCGCCTTTGGCATGTCCTCGGAGGAGTTCGCAGGATCTCTGTTGAAGGACGCTCATGTCATAACGGTTCCAGGATCTGCCTTCGGAAGCTACGGCGAGGGTTACATCAGAATTTCATATGCTGCAGCGTATGAGCAGCTGGAAGAGGCATTGGATCGTATTGGAACGGCCATGGCTGGCTGTAGGTGAATTGCCTATAGTTTCTCTGCGTCTTCTTTCAGCTTGTCAAACAGTTCAGGACGCAAGTCTCTCAGTGTAGGGACGAACGTTTCCACAGATCTAATATCAGCATAGTTGACGTTGCCCGTCACTTGGTCTTCATCGTCATATTTCGCTTTCGCAATGATTCTGCCTTGTGGTCCGATCAGTCTGCTTCCTCCCCAAAACTGCAGTCCATCTTCAATGCCCACTAAGTTCACAAAAGCTAGAAAAGCAGTGTTTTCCAGTGCTCTTGCAGTTGTTAGCGTCTCGAAGTAAGCTCGCCTGATGGCTGGAGACGCAGAAATACATACGATGAGCTGTGCTCCTTTCAATCGTGTCAGCCTAGCTACTTCTGGGAAAAAGATGTCATAACATATGATTAGACCTATCTTTCCAAGTTCCGTGTCGAAAACTGCTGCCTCATATCCTGGGCGGAAATATCTCTTCTCTTCAAAAACGCTGTGAGTTGGCAGATACATCTTGCGATACTTTCCGAGAAGCCCATTAGGGCCCACGAGAACAGCCGTGTTGTAGATTGTAGCTTGAGTTTTATCGGTGAGTTCTGGCATTCCAAATACTATGTGCATTTTCGTTCTCTTTGCTATGCCTTCTAGAATCTTTGTCGATGGTCCAGGCACTGTCTCAGCAAGCTCATAGATCTGATCTCTGACAACATAACCCGTCAATGAAAGTTCAGGAAAGATGACAATATCTGCAGATTGCCTTTTGGCCTTAACGACCGCTTTCTCAATTCTCTTCAGATTATCCGTCTTGTTAGCTGCTTTGCAGCATATTTGTGCTAGAGATATTTTGAACTCTTCTTTCAAACGCTATCCTCTCCTGAGTCTGAAATCTGTTCCCACAGTACGATATTCGATTTTTGCCGTTAGTAGCATGCGTCTTTTATGTTCCGTCCTAAGCCACCTTTGTTTTACCCTCTGAACAAGCTCTTGCTCGATGCTCAATTGCTCAGCTACCTCCTCTTCCTTCATGAAGTGTTCCAGCCCATACAGAATGAGGTCAAGAACCTCGTATTTTAGTCCGAGTTCTCCTTCCGCAGTCTGGCCTGGCCACAAGGCAGGTGAAGGCGGTTTAGATATGATGGCTTTTGGGACTCCCATATGCTCCGCAAGTTTGAACACTTGACTCTTGTACAAGTCCATTATAGGCGATATGTCGGCCGCAACGTCACCCCATTTTGTGAAGTAGCCCATCATTGTTTCTGACTTGTCTGAGCTTCCACAGACAATCCTGTTAAGTTTGTTCGCGTAATAGTAAATGTAAATCATGCGTGTTCTTGCCTTTATGTTTCCTTTACAGACTTTTTCTGAAGGTTCGAAAATCGGGATCGCGTGGTAAAAAGCTTCTAGAACCTGAGTAATGTCACATTCCTTTGCTTCAATCTTGAACTTCTTCGCCACTAGGCTTGCGAGTCGGATATCTGTGGTATTGTACGTTTCCTTCTCCGGCAACATAAGCCCTGTGACTTTATTTCCGCCCAGGGCTGAAGCGGTGAGTGCTGCAACGGTGGAGCTGTCAATTCCGCCGGACAATCCTAATATTATACCATTTGCGCCGGACTTCTCCACATAGTCCGTTATGAATCGTGTTATTTTCGCCTCGATGTCTGGCCAGTCTAAGTGCAGAGTTGAAGGTGTCAACTCCAAAGAAATGCAGCCTCAGTGTTGTATGGTTGTGGTGAGTATTTAAGGACGAGTTAAGATGCTAACCTAAAAAAGTGCGGAAAGCTTCTAGAAACGACCGGTGGCCCCAAAAAAACAGTCATTGATTGCCCATTATGAAGCACAAGGATCTGCTCTCGTTGTACCAACATTTTTAAAGGTAAACATAAAATACTCGAGTGCCGTGGATTCCAAAGTATAGAGGCTATTGAAAGATGGGGCGAAGAAGGAGAAAGGTCGTTCACATTCCCAAGAAGCGACTGCCGAAGCTCTTCTCTTGTCCTAAGTGTGGCAAGGAGACCATGAGAGTCGAAATATTTCGCGATCAAAAGCGTGCCATCGTAGCTTGCGGGAGTTGTGGGGTAAAGGAAGAGTTTCCAATTAAGCCTGTGCAAGGTGAGATTGACATGTACTGCACGTTTACAGACAAGTTTTACGGCGGTTCCAGAAGATCCTCTATCACTGAGGTTAAAGGCGCATAATGGACTGGTTTCCATGGTGGGGCCTGTTGAGAAGTCCTTGCTTGAACGAATAGTGTCAGAAGGTTCTATTCACATAACCCTCATTGATCCGGAGAAAGTCACGCCTCCGCAGGCTTCCAGAATCGCGTTGAAGGCAAAGGCAAGTGGCACTGCGGCAATCATGGTTGGCGGTTCAACATTCGTTTCGGCGGCGCATTTGGACGACGTTGTCAAAGTGGTTAGGCGCACTGTAAGAATCCCCATAATCCTTTTCCCAAATAATGTGACTGGCATAAGTCGCTATGCAGATGCTATATGGTTTATGTCTCTTCTGAACTCGGTTGACCCCTACTTTTTGATGGGTGCTCAAGTTTTGGGTGCGCCCCTTGTCAAAAAGTACGGCTTAGAACCTATCCCTCTTGGCTACATAATCGTGGGAGAAGGCGGGACTGCTGGTATCGTAGGCAAGGCAGTCGCGGTTCCATACAACAAAGCTGAACTTGCTGCTGCACATGCACTAGCTGGACAGTATTTAGGGATGCGGTTCATGTACTTGGAGGCGGGGTCGGGAGCTGGGATACCTGTTCCGCAGGAAATGATACATATTGTCAAACACTACATTGATGTTCCTCTCATTGTTGGAGGCGGCATAAGAACTAGGGGGCAAGCGCTGGCTGCAGCATCTGCAGGTGCAGACATAATAGTGACTGGTAATGTCGTCGAGGATGGCGGAGTGAGGCGCCGAGTCTCTGAAATTATCGAAGGCATAAGGCACCGAAGGACCTGAAGATTGTGCGACTGCTGAGAAATGCATTGCTAACATGGTGTCCTGTCGAACCGAGCTTTTACACACTTGGCAAAGCATAAACTCTTTGTGTTGAGAGTAGGGCCGAAGCTGGGGTCAAAACAGAAGAAGGTGTTGACAACGAGGCGGCTCAGAGGGTATGGTTGGCGCCCTTTTTGTATACAATCCGCATGGAGCAGTCGAACTGCCCGCGGGATCTTTTGATCTATTTTTGTAAGGATACGGAAATAAGCTCTGGGCATAACTAGAATGCGAGGGGGACATGTTTGGGTCTTCAGATGAGCGAGGCGTATCGGCGGTACACACAGAGCCTAGAAGAGAAACTTGGGCTATTGTATGCCATGAGTGAAAGAGCGAGAGGAAAGGCTCTTGATCCGTCGCTGAAGACCGAATGTAAACTAGCTAAAGACCTTGCTGATCTGGTGGAAGGACTTGTGGGGCCAGTCGGTGTTGCAGCGAGTATTAGAGAATTAAGTGCGAAACTCCCAAGAGAGGAGTTGGCGTTCAAAATCGCTGAAGAGATCATCTATGGCAAGTTTGGGCATATGGACTCCGATGTGGCTGCTGATCAAGCTATACGCACAGCGCTGGCAATATTCACTGAAGGTCTTACTGCAGCGCCGCTGCAAGGAGTGGCCAAGGTCGAAATCAAGACAAGCCATGATCGAACGCGATATCTCGCCATTTATTTTGCCGGTCCCATGCGCTCTGCTGGTGGCACGGATCAAGCATTAACGTTGGTCGTCGGAGACTTCGTGCGTCGACTGCTTGGTCTTGAACGCTACAAGCCCACGGGAGAAGAGATCTCGCGGTTCATCGAGGAGGTAAGGCTCTATGAACGTTCTGTGGCCCGGTTTCAATATCACGTTTCGGATGAGGAGCTTCGGAAAGCGCTTGAGTGGATTCCTATAGAGGTCACAGGCACCGAATCCAATCCAATCGAGGTTTCATCTTTCAGAAATCTTCCGAACATAGAGACCAACAGGGTGAGAGGAGGCGCGCTCAGAGTTGTAAATGACGGGATTGTTGGACGTGCTCCTAAAGTTATGACGATAATAGAGAGGCTGGGTTTTCAAGGGTGGGATTGGCTGAGAGAGGTTAGTAGAAAATCGGAGAAGAAGACTGCAGGGTTTATGGACGAAGTGATTGCGGGTCGCCCGATCTTCTCCTTTCCTTCTAGACGTGGGGGCTTCCGCCTAAGATATGGCCGGGCGCGGAATACTGGGTTGTCCTCAGTCGGGATTCACCCAGCAACCATGCTCGTTCTTCAGGGGTTTCTTGCTGGCGGAACACAACTTCGTTTGGAGCTTCCGGGGAAAGGGGGAATCGTCGTGCCTGTTGACGCTATAGAACCACCTGTAGTCCGCTTGAAGGACGGATCAGTCGTTCGAGCGTCAATTGAAAACTTTGATAAATTGAAAGACGGCGTCGACAGGATACTATTCTTAGGCGACATATTGATCAGTTTTGGCGACTTCTTATACAACAGCAAGGTTCTATCTCCCTCTGGGTATGTTGAAGAATGGTGGGCAAGAGATCTGAATAATGCTGTCGCAACGCAGTTCAATGGAAGCTTTGAGAGCGCTGCGGAAGCCGTCAAGATCTCCGTGGTGAGGCTGAAGGATTTTCTTAAGGATCCGTTAACATGCAAGCCGACTGTTAAAGAGGCCATAACCTTGTCGTTGACGCTGCATGTACCCCTACCTCCGTGCTTCACGTTTTTCTGGTCAAATCTCTCGTCAGTTGACGAGCTTCTGACTCTGAGAAGATGGATACTCAATTCCAAACTGCAGCGTCTGGACGGTATTGTAGCTCAAATTACAGGTGAATTTGACGCTAGTATCAAACAAAGTATGGAAATACTCTGTTTGCCACACCGGCTTTCAGATGGCAAGATCATCGTCGAAGGGGAGGATGCGCATCCTTTCGCTTTTGTTCTTGGTTGTGATCGTAGCAGCGCTGTAGCTCCTTTGTCTTCCGAGTCAGTTTTGAATGCACTCTTTTTGATTTCAGGCCTCCAGATCAGAGAGAAGGCGGCGACATTTGTTGGAGCGAGGATGGGCAGACCGGAAAAAGCAAAGAGGCGTGAGATGAAGCCCCTTGTTCACGTGCTCTTTCCGGTAGGTCTCGCTGGAGGCTCGCACAGGGATCTGATTGAGGCGGCTGAGCGCGGACCAACACTTGTCGAGATTACCAAGCGCAAATGCCCAAATTGCAGAACCTTCACTTCCGGAGTGAAATGCCCATCATGTGGTACTGTAACTATTCCGGAGAACATCTGTCCTCGGTGTGGAAAGAGCTTGGAAGAAAACGAATGCCCCGTGTGCAAAATACCAGCCAAGCAATACCAGAAACAGGCTGTCAACTTCAAAGAACTGCTTGAAAACTCGTCCAACAGCCTGGGCATTTCTGTTCCGAAGACATTGAAGGGTGTTAAGGGTCTAACGAATGATACAAAGACTCCTGAAAGAATTGAGAAGGGCATACTTCGTGCAAAATATGATTTGTCAGTCTACAAAGATGGGACCATTCGTTTTGACGCCACCAACGCCCCCTTAACTCATTTTAAACCCGCAGAAATCGGAGTTTCAGTTGAGAGACTTCGAGAACTCGGCTACACTCATGACATTCTTGGTGCAGATCTGGCGAATGCAGACCAGATCTGTGAACTGAAATTGCAGGATGTGATTATCCCAACGAAGGGTGCAAAGTACTTCATTCAAGTCGCGAGCTTCATGGATGAACTGCTGGTGAAAGTGTACGGGCTTCCCTCTTGCTATAACGTCAAACGTATAGAAGATCTTGTAGGACATTTGATAGTGGGCTTGGCCCCCCATACTTGCGTGGGAATCTTGGGACGCATCATAGGGTTCACCAAGCTAAACCTCTGCTATGCTCATCCGATTTGGCACTCCGCCAAGCGCAGAGACTGCGACGGAGACGAGGACGCCCTAATGCTTGCATTGGACACTTTGATCAACTTCTCACGCGCATATTTGCCTTCACAGATAGGAGGCATAATGGATGCTCCCCTTCTTCTGATCCCCCTCGTCAGCACGGAAGACGTGCAAAGGCAGGCACATGATTTTGATGTAACAGCTGCCTACCCTCTTGAGTTCTATAGGAAGACAATTGAGAGCGTTGAAGCCAAGCAGGTCAGTCCAATGATGGACCTGATTGGATCGCGGCTGGGAACTGAAGCCCAATTTGAAGGATTCAACTTCACCATGCCCGTGTCTAACATCAACATGGGAAATGTTGAAAGCTCATACAAACGGTTTAAAACAATGGTTGAAAAGCTGGACAATCAACTTGAATTGTCCCAGAAGATTGAGGCCGTGGATGTCAAGAAGGTTGCGCTGAAAGTATTGACTACACATTTCATTCCTGACATTGCTGGAAACCTTCGGGCCTTCTCGACGCAAGCTTTTAGGTGCAAGACCTGCAACAAGCGTTATCGACGGATTCCTCTCCGCGGCAAGTGCTCAATTTGCGGCGGACAACTGACTCTAACAGTTTATCGTGGAGGCATTGAGAAATACCTGGACGTGGCTTTGCGCTTAATTGAAAAATACGGGTTGCCACAGTATTACGCTCAGAGAATACTGCTGATGAAAGAGGAAATTGCTGACATGTTTGAGGGCAAGAAACCGAAGCAAGTCAGCCTGGCAGACTTCGCTTGAACAAAACTTTTCTAGCAAAAGACCTACTTGTTATTGGATAAGAATGGTCAGAGAGACTTGGCATCCAAACGCGTACCTGTCGGAGATAAACAACATCAAACTTGGTTTGAGAGCTAGAACTCGAATATTGAATGTGCTAGAAGAACATTCCCTTAATGCAGGGACGATTGCTAGCAGAGCAGGGATGCACTATGGAAACGTCCTGCACCATCTGAAGCTTTTGGAGGCGGAAGGAATCGTTGAGAAGAAGGATGGCAGACCGCATACATGGATACTTACGGGCGTCGGGCAGAAACGCTTGCTCAACACGCGCTAAAAGGTGCATTGACAAGGAGAACGTTTGCATTTTGGGCATTTGTTGTCATATTTGGTCAGTGCAGCCTTCTCAAGATCCACGTTGACAACGTTTGCCAAGGAAGCTAACCAAGCGACAACATCCGCAAACTCCTTTTCTAGTTCTCCTTTATCCCCGCGGTTCAAGGCATCGCCAACCTCTTTTATCTCATCCACAAGCCAATCGTATGTTCCTGCAGCGCCGCGCTCGGAGTCTCTGTGAAAGTATAGACGCCTCATCATCTGCTGAAACTCACTAATGTGCATGATTTCCCACCATTCTAGTTGAGCAAACTAATATTGAGACTCTTGTTGCCTGTGATTCTAATCCTAAAGCATTAAATCATCGACGGCCTGCAGTGCTAACGGATTCTCACATACTTGTAGGCTTCTGTGGCGTTCTCAAAGCAGTAATGCACTTTTTGATAGTCTTTTCTGAATTCCGCGACGTCAACGCCTACCTTGTCCATTGACTCCTTGTCTATTATGACGCGCCTGACAAATTCCGCTATTTCTGCCATTTCTGATTCCTTCATTCCAAGCCTTGTGACCTCTGAAACACCCATTCTTATGCCGCCTGGATGCATGAAATGTCTTCCCTCTTTGATATCCCATGGCAACAAGTTCCTGTTTATGATTATGTTGGCCTTTTCCAGCGTCTCTTCGATCGTGCCGCCGTCTCCATGCTTCATTACATCAATCAAAATAACGTGAGACTGCGTGAAGCCCTTGTGCTCCGCAAGCACGTTAAATCCTCTTTCATAAAGGGCTTGAGCCAGAGCCTTAGCATTCTTTACCACTTGTGCTGCATACTCTTTGCCAAATTGAAGCATCTCAGCGCATGCAATAGTGAGACCAGCAACTGCGTGGAGATGATGGTTGCTTACCACTCCCGGGAAGGTTGCTTTTTTTATTTTTTCAGCGTTCTTCTCCCAAGATAAGATGCCGCCATGTTGAGGTCCGAAAAACGTCTTGTGCGTGCTCAGACTCACGACATCGGCGCCTTCTTTAAGCGGATCCTGAAATTGTCCTCCTGCAATCAGCCCTGCCACATGTGCCGCGTCGTATCCGGCAGTCGCGCCCTGTGAATGGATAGTCTCAACCAGTTCTTTAATGGGATGTGGAAATGGAAAGACGCTTGCGCCAAACATGACGAATTTCGGCGAGTTGCCCTTCGCTGCGAGTTCTTGAATTCTGCTCTTTGCCCTATCAATATCTATGTTAAGCTCCTTGTAGTCTAAGGGTAAGTATTCAACGACTAGGCCTTTGACGGCGCCTGCAGTTCCTCCGAATTCCTTCTTTCCTGATGTGATGTGACCACCGCATGGAATAGACAGTGCCATCAGAATGTCGCCGGGCTCCGTGAAAGCTGTATAGACCGCAAGATTGGCTACAACCCCCGATATGGGTCTGACGTCTACGAATTCAGCGTTGAAGAGCTTCTTCATCAACTCGATGCATTTGAACTCCACTTGGTCTATGAAACGGCAGCCGGCATAAACACGCTCTCCAGGCCACCCCTCTGCATAGCGATTCCCAAAATCCGTTACGAGAGCCTCGCGCACAGCTGGGCTTGGAATGTTTTCGCTTGCTATTAATGGGATACTTTCTTGAAACCATTTATGATGCTGTTGGAGAAGGTCAAAAACGTGATTGTATTCCTCTCTGGGCGTAGCCATTTCAGGCACCTTTGCATCAGACTATCACTTGTTCAAAAATAAAAACCCTTTCGAAGCAACGTAACCTTAATAATAAGGGGAACGCTAAAATTTGACTGCCTGAATTCAGGGGCGTCTAGATGAGCAAAAAGAAGAAGAAGGAAAAATCTGCGCCAATGCCTGCTGCGAGTGCTGGACTTCTAAGATTCTTCGAAGAAGAGACCGAAGGAGTCAAAGTTAGACCTGAATTGCTTGTGGCTTTCTCTGCAGTTCTAATAGTTGTTTGTGTTTTAGCGCACGTGTTCTTCAAATAGTTGGCATGCTAACGCCTACTGGGTGCATGCAAAACCTCTATTCTCTGGACAGAATTGAGGTGGACAAATATCTCACTCCTCTCCTCTCGGTTAGTAACCTGCGGAATAGGTTGAGCAATCGTGGCGCGAAGAATAATGGCCTCTGCATCTGAAAGCCATATTCCTGCAGGTTCACGAGTTATGGCCGCAAGAGTTCCTTCAAAACCATAAGCTGGATCCAAAATCACCCGTACCTGATTTCCAACATTCTTCTCCAGCATGTGGAATACTGTCAAAGGGACGCTTTGCTCTGGCATAGGATCCGCAAAACCCCGATCTTTCTCAGTTTGAGAATAAAACAGTTGCCCCCTCTTAAGCCATTCGGCGCTAATGTCACTGTGGGGGCGACTTACTTTGTTATCCACTGTTCCCCTTTGACATATGTGTCAAAAGCATTGAACTGCTCAAGATCGATTGTACTGAAAGTGTCCCATATGTCTATGCCATACAGGTTTCAAAACACTTAATAGCATTGAGGCTATCTTCTAAAAAACTCGCCTGAAGGGATGGATGTGGGTTCTGACGATTCGTTGAACCAATCTATGAACGCGGCAGTCAAGCATTATGCTTCATTGTTCAAACTTCCATCCTACACGTACGTTGTTTTGTTTTTGGCTTTGATTTGCATAGGTGGAGCTTCTGTCTCTACAGTGTCTCTTTTTCGTTCGTATGAAGGACTGGCTTATGGGGTTCTTCTAGGAGTCTCCCTGTTCCTGGCGACCTTGTTTCTTGACTATTTGTCAAGCAAATTAGTTATGAGGCGCGATCCAATTTACGATTTGAGACGAACTTCAACGCTTTCCCTTTTCTGCTGGGCCATGTGGCTTTTCTTTATTTTCTTCGGCTCGATAACTGGAATGCTGTATGGCACATCGTGGTGGGTTAGACTCTGTCTCTTGGGTTTTTCATGTGTGCTAATTTTCCGTCTTATAGTGGTCAATGCAACATCTTTCCTTGATGCCAAACGCATCGTCTTAGCCTCTCTGCTTTGGCCCTGCTTGAATATGACCCCTTTTGTCGTGCTATGGATCGAAACAGGCTATCCCATTACTTTCCAGATCATCATTTTTTTCGTATTTTCTTCAGCTCTTGGCTTGATCATGTGCTATTCTTTCCTTTTTCTGATAAATGATGTGGCTAACGGAACTCTGAGTGTTCCCGCTTTGTCTCTTTTCAAGGCCTTTCTCCTTAGCTGGATAGTTGATTTGAATGTTCCATTTGAAGGCTTTTTGGAGAGATTGAGTAAACAGCAGAGCGTCGAACTTGCCTTGTTCAGGTTTGACTCATTAGAGCGGAAGGTGTGTATGGTTATTCCTTCTATCCATCCAGGGCCTTTCAAAAACATTGGAAGTAGTATCTTGCCGTCTTTGCTCAAGGATGCATTGGAAAAGAGATTTAGCTGCATAGCATGCGTGCCTCATGGCCTCTTTGGTCACGAACTTGATTTGGCTTCGCAGACGCAAAATCAGAAAGTCATAGACAATGTTATTGATGCGATGGATTTTCCAGCTTCAAAAGGTGCAGCATCGCCATTTGTCACTGCAAGCAACGGTCTCGCATCTGCATGTTGCCAGATTTTCGGTGATGTTGCCTTCTTGTCGGTCACTCTGTCGCCTCAGACAACCGAAGATTTGCCGCAGGAATTGGGTCTGTTCGTTCAGGATAGGGCTCTGCAGCTTGGTCTAGCTTGTTGTGCAGTGGTCAATGCACACAACAGCATCGATGGGATGAAGGGTATGCCTGAGGCTCTCAATTCCTTGAAGTCAGTTTCAGCTTCTTGTCTGGAGAAAGCAGCTTCAATGCCACGCCTGGAATTTGAGATTGGCGCGAGCACAGTCCTTCCTGCGGAGTTTAGACTCAGAGACGGTTTGGGCTATGGAGGTATCACAGTAATCGTGTCTAGAACTGTGAATCAAAAAGCTGCCTACGTAGTGATCGATGGCAATAACATCATCTCTGGACTGCGTGAAAAGATACTTTCTGCTCTTAGCTCCATAGGCATTGACGCTGGAGAAGTTTTCACTACAGACACGCATTCCGTCAGTGGCATAGTTTTGGGCAGACGGGGGTATCATCCAATAGGTGAAGTCATGGATCACGAGAAGCTGATTGACTGCATCAAGCGAGCCACTCATGCCGCTCTGGCTGATTTGAATCGCGCTAAGGCTGGCTGCAGAACTATATCAGTTTCCAACGTCAAAGTCATCGGCAGTGAGCAACTGGAAAGCCTATCCCTTTTGACCGATAAAGGACTCCAGAGAGCCAAGAAAGCAATAGTACCAATCTCTCTCATCAGCGGGCTTGTACTAATGTTGTTTTTGCTGTTTGTTTAGCTTAATATTAATATGGTTGGACTTTCTGAAATATCCCGAGAGTTAAAGCGGCGACAAGAATATCTGTCTGAAAAGTCAGGCAGAGCTTACATTCACAAATGAAAACGAGTTGAATCTAGGATGGCGAAAATCATCATAGATGAGGAATACTGTAAGGGTTGCACGCTATGCATCAACTTTTGTCCTCAGAAAGTCATCCGAACTTCCAATGTCATCAGCAATAAGGGTTATCATCCAGCTGAATTCTGTGATCCAGAAGGGAAATGCACAGGATGCAGTTTGTGTGCCATGATGTGTCCGGATGCTGCCATTATGGTTTATAGACAAAAGAAGGTTGTTGGTGAAGAAAAGTGACTGAAAAGAGGTTCATGGCAGGTAACGAAGCAATCGCCGAAGCCGCTGTGCAAGCAGGGTGTAGGTGTTATTTTGCTTATCCGATAACGCCTCAGAACGAGATCGGCGAATATATGTCATGGAGAATGCCGGAAGTCGGCGGAACTTTCCTTCAGGCTGAAAGTGAATTAGCTGCTATATACATGGTGTTTGGTGCGGCTGGCGCGGGTGCAAGAGCCATGACGTCTTCGTCCAGTCCAGGAATCAGCTTAATGCAAGAAGGGATCTCCTACATTGCAGCCGCTGAGCTTCCTTGTGTAATAGTGAACATGATGCGAGGCGGACCAGGACTCGGTGGGATCGCGCCTTCACAATCGGACTATTTTCAAGCCACGAAAGGAGGAGGACACGGCGATTATCACTTGCTTGTTTTGGCCCCATCCACAGGTCAAGAGGCAGCAAACCTTACCATGCTGGCATTCGACTTAGCTGACAAATACCGTAATCCGGTGATGATTTTGGGGGATGGGAATATCGGTCAAATGATGGAGCCCATTGAGTTCAAATCTGCAGCGAGAGCATTTGCTCCTCCGAGTAAGGACTGGGCGATTACAGGAGGCTCAGGCCAGCATCGAAAACTGATAAAAACTCTCTATCTTGATCCAGTGCTTTTGGAGAAGCGCAACTTGGTTATTGCTCAGAAGCTTCATGAAGCGGTTAGGAATGAGGTGCGCTTCGAGTCTTACATGACTGAAGACGCGGAAGTGGTGATTGCAGCATATGGAACGGTTGCTCGGATCGCAAAAACCGCCATCAAAATCCTCCGAGAGAAAGGTTTGAAGGTCGGCCTATTAAGACCTATATCGCTATACCCTTTCCCCTACGAAGCATTTGCCCAGATTGCAGAACGAGTGAAGAGTTTCCTAGTCGTTGAAATGAGTATGGGACAGATGCTTGAGGACATACGGCTTGCTCTTTGCGGCAAAAGCCAAGTGAGCTTCTACGGTAGAGTGGGCGGGATAGTTCCAAGTTACGACGAAATCGTTGGAGAAGCCGAAAAGATTGCTATAGAGGCAAAGTAGGAATGGAAGCAGTCTATCGAAGACCTAAGACCCTTACTGTGGCAAGCACGCATTATTGCCCAGGATGCGGTCACGGAATCATTCATAGGCTAGTTGCGGAAGTGATTGATGAGCTTGGAATCCGCGAGAAAACGGTGGTTGTGGCTCCTGTAGGCTGTGCAGTACTGCTGTACAACTACTTCGACTTAGACTCGTATGAAGCTGCGCATGGTCGTGCCCCTGCCATTGCCACTGGGTGCAAACGTGTCCACCCTCAGCTCGTTGTTTTCACATATCAAGGAGACGGTGACCTCGCTGCAATAGGAACAGCAGAGACGGTTCATGCAGCGGCGCGCGGAGAGAAAATCACAACCATTTTTGTCAACAACGCGATCTACGGAATGACCGCAGGGCAAATGGCGCCTACGACGCTCATTGGCCAGAAGACAACAACCACTCCTGACGGTAGGACGCCTGAGAGAGCTGGCTACCCCATACGAGTATGTGAGATGCTGGCCACTCTTGAAGGTGTAGCATATGTTGCAAGAGTCAGCGTAAGCAGTCCCAAAACAGTCGTCCAAGCCAAGAAAGCTATTAAGAAGGCGTTTGAAACCCAAATCAAAGGCTTAGGCTATTCAATTGTTGAGGTTCTGTCCCAATGCCCAACAAACTGGCACATGACACCTATCGAGTCTACGAAGTGGGTTGACGAAAAGATGGCCTCCTATTTTCCACTAGGAGAGTTCAAGTCGCCTAAGGAGGGATAAAGATCTCGAAGGCAAGGAAAAAGCCCTTCTACGAAGATGTCGTGATGGCCGGCTTTGGCGGTCAAGGGCTAATGTTCATTGGGAAGCTCTTAGCCTATGGCGCCATGAAAGAGGGTAAGCACGTTACTTGGATTCCGTCCTACGGACCCGAAATGCGCGGGGGGACAGCAAACTGCACGGTCGTCGTTTCGAGCGAGGAAATTGGGTCACCCGTGACTCCTCATCCTCGTGCAATCATTGTAATGAACAACCCTTCGCTGGAAGCCTTTGAACCCAAGTTGGAGAACAATGGTCTGCTGCTTCTTAGTAGCTCACTTGTGAATAGGGCAGCAACGAGAAAAAACGTCAGGATAGTGGCCGTGCCAGCAAGTGAGATCGCAAACTCAGCTGGCGGTGAGCGATCTGCGAACATGGTTATGCTTGGCGCCTACGTTGCCCTGACGAAGGTTGTTGCCAAGGAGAGCATTATTGAGGGTCTCAAGGAGCTTTTTGGGAAGAAAATTGACCTCTTCGAAGCTAACGTGCGAGCTTTTGAAGAAGGAATGAAGTTTGCGGACAAGCAGTCAGTGAAACGAGTTGACTAACGCAACATAATAGCAACACTGGAATGTCCCGTCAGCGCCTCAGACCCTAAGTATGGAAAGACATAAGAAGCCAAAAAACGATGATATACACTGTTCTAAGCACGTCGGCCACCGTCAATCAGCGAAGGTTGGAGACATAATATGCCAACACCGAAAGAGAAGAAGACAGCCAAAAGAAAGGAGAAGGCACCGAAAACAACAGAATCGCCAAAACCTGAACCGAAGATAGAGGTCAATGAGAAAGTCGTATTTGTCGGCCAGAAACCAGTAAAGAATTACGTGATTGCATGTCTAACATCCTTCAATACAGGCTCGAATAAAGTCGTTCTAAAAGCTAGAGGGCGGGCAATCTGCAAAGCTGTGGACACGGTCGAATTGCTGAGACGGACGTTCATGAAAGACGCGCAGCTCCAAAGCATCAGTTTCTGCACAGAGCAGGTGACTAGAGAGGGAGACAGGAAAGCCAACGTCTCTGCCATTGAGATCACTCTGACCAAGCCTTAGACGCGTCACGGTTGTATAACACTCGCCACGCTTTGTTTGCACTATAGTTGTTAATTCAGTTTTTCTTGTTCTGTTGCTCGAAGAGACATCGGTAGCTATATAAATCATTTTTTCTAACGATAGTCTCCGGTCGGCGATGTGAAATGAGTGGTTACCCTAGAATCGTTGTCACTCCCCCAGGTCCCAAAGCAAGAGAACTCGTCAAGAAAGACGAAAGCCTGATTTCTCCTTCTTATGGACGATTTTATCCACTTGTGGTTGAATCTGGAAAAGGTTGCATAATTAAGGATGTAGACGGAAACGAGTTCATCGACTTCAACTCGGGCTTAGTGTGCATGAACGTTGGACACAATCATCCCAAGGTGGTAACAGCCATAAAGAATCAGTGCGACCGTTTCCTACACTATTCGAACACAGACTTTTACTATAAGGAAGTCGTCGATCTGGCGGAAAGACTCGCAAAGATCACACCTGGAACGCCTGACAAGAAGGTTTATTTCGGCAACAGCGGGGCTGAAGCAGTTGAGGCAGCAATCAAGCTTGCAAAGTGGCACAGTCGTAGGCAGCTATTCATAGGGTTTGTGAGCGCTTTTCACGGGCGCACAGTGGGCGCCTTATCCTTCACTGCTAGCAAGCCCACTCAAAAACGCTATTTCTTCCCATTAATGCCCGGCGTCACGCACGTCCCTTACGCATACTGCTACCGTTGCCCCTTCAAATTGACCTATCCTGACTGCCACTACTGGTGTGTGGATTTTATTGATGAGTATGTCCTGCAAAAGTATGTGCCTCCTGAGGACACTGCGGCGATAATGTTCGAATCCATTCAGGGCGAAGGCGGGTACGTTGTTCCACCGCCAGAATACTTCCAAAGGATAAAGAAACTTGCAGACAAATATGGCATACTGCTAATAGATGATGAAGTGCAATCTGGCATTGGAAGAACTGGAAAATGGTTCGCCATTGAGCACTGGGGCGTTGAGCCAGACATCGTATGCAGCGCAAAAGGATTGGCTTCAGGTTTGCCGTTAGGCGCAACGATAGCAAAATCAAAAGTGATGGACTGGGTTCCAGGATCGCATGCAAGCACTTTTGGTGGCAATCCGCTCTCATGTGTTGCAGCAAGCGCAGTCATAGACGTCATACAAGAGGAGAAGCTTCTCGAAAATGCAACCAAGCAGGGCAGCTACATTATGAAGAGAATGGAGGAATTGAAAGACCAAAGCGAAATCGTAGGTGACGTCAGAGGGAAGGGATTAATGATAGGCGTTGAAATCGTTGAAAACAAAGAAAGCAAGAAGCCATCTCCGCAGAGAGCTAGCGAAATCATGACACGCTCATGGAAACGCGGCGTGAACGTCATCACATGTGGAGCGTCGACAATCAGGGTTGCCCCTCCACTTGTCATTACAAGAGAGCTCGTTGAAGCAGCTTTGGACATCATAGAAGATTCGATAAAAGAAGTTGAGAAAGAAGGTTAGCTTGCGTATCCGCATGCAGACTCGAAGACTAACCATAAACGATTACGAAGCAATAACTGAGCTTTGGAAAAAAGCAAAACTGCCCTTCAGACCCAAAGGGCGAGATAGTAGAGAAGCAATATCTAGTGAAATGGCGGATAATCCGGAATTCTTTCTAGGAGCATTTGAACGAGACCGCCTTATGGGCGTTGTTATCATTAGTTGTGACATTAGAAAAGGCTGGATAAACCGCTTGGCCGTCGATCCAGAATACAGATACCGCGGCGTTGCCAAGACGTTGATCGCTGAATCTGAAAGGATACTCAGAGCGCGCGGAGTTAGACTTTTTGGCGTCCTAATCGATGCTGACAACATTTCATCAAAAGAACTGTTCAGAAAATGTGGTTACGTTGAACGTCATGATATTGCCTACTTCAGCAAGCGGGACAGTGAAGAGGTCTAGTGCGTGCAAATTGGTTTGCAACTATGCTTAGACCACGTTTGCCTGTGTTGAACTGGTGCTTCGGGTTTTGAATGTGGATTTCTGTTTCTAAGTTGTTGTCGCGCGTTTTTGGTTTCAACCTTGTTTTTCAATAGTCTCGGCTTGACGGGGTGATTTGCTTGAGTGTGGCGCGAGCCTTCGGTCTTGCTGAAGGGATAGTCAATTCTTTGGAAATCGCTGGATTCAGGGTTGTTGATTCAACTAACGCTTGAATTTTTGAATGTTGAATTGCGATTTCCAATGTTGGCTTAAGGTCGTAGTATAAGAATTTCTTTCCTGTTTTGATTAGAATCACTATTGGGCAGGATAATTGGTTTGTAACCGTGTTTTGGCAAGTGTTCTATCGGTGCTGAGTTTTTGCTTAAAGTCGTGTTTTTCAGTGAGTGACTTTCCATGTTGTGACAGTTTTTGAATGGCGGCCACTTCGTTTAGAAGTTGCTGGGCTTTGCTATCACTTCTTTTATTCTCAGTTCAAAGAATCTTGACGCGTTTGCCGGTAGAATGCGGAGTGCAGTGTCAGCGCCTTTGCCTGTTCCAGCGATGGCGATTATGTCTTTGTCAGTTGAGATTAGCCCTGCATCCGCGGCCATCAACGTTATTTCCACGCATACTTTGGTTCCTTCCCCCACAGTCTGAGCACGTTTGCCATCAATTCCAAGGGTTGCAACGTGCCGAAATCCTTGCGAATTGCCCGTTCCGCGCTGCTTAAGGCGTGGGTTCCAGTGAATATCTTTGCCTTGTTCTTCAAGATCTCGTGCTTATGTTCTTCGTGGAGTTCGGGTTTTCCTTTTTCTTGGAAACCGGAGAAATGAGTGACCACGACGACGTTGTGGTCTTTGAGTATCTTGGAAGCTTTGGCTCCTGTCTCACCGGTCGTTGAGGCAACCACGATGTCTTCGATGTCCTCTTTTTCCACGTATCGTTTGACAAGCTCGAGCAACGTGTCTGTGTGTTTTTGCCGGCCTCTGCGAAATAGGTTGCTTTCTTCTCCTTTGAGTTCACGTGAAGTCGCTCTCTGTGCCTTATGCAGAAAGGCTCTTCTCTATTTATGTTGTTGGGGAGCTTTGGCTTAGCCGGCTTCTTTTTAGAGGTTTTCTTTTCAACTTAGTCCCGCATACTTCGCACGTTCTGGCTTTGCTGTCTGCAGAATATTTTCTGTGGCATGCTGGACAATACCTTATCCAGGTTAGACGAAGACGGATGCCGAAGGTTGCCAGTGAGCCGAATTCAATCTTCATTTGATCGGCAACGTTCTGTATTGAATAGTCGTCGGTCACAATCAATGGAGAATAGCCCTCTGTTTTAAGCTGAAGCGCCAGCGCCAAGAGTTGAAGGTCGGTTTCCGAGAGAAAGAATTTGTCACCGACCAAAGTTGCAGACGTTCTGACCTTATCGAGAAATTCTTCGCTGGGTGCCTTGACTTTCAATTTACCATTTACTACAGCCATTTCAAATCTCATTTCGGGCATAGAGTTTTCTGCTATTTCCTCCTTGACCATTGGAACTGTGTATTCTTCTCCATCCAGCGAAAACGGGTCAAAACCAGCTATGAATGCGGACGTATCTAGGACTGCTACTCTTCTGGGAGGAGTGTCCGTCTGATTCTTCACCCCATTCCTTTGAAGAGCAGTCTGCTTTTTAGCCTATGGTAGAAGTCCTCTCTGAACCTTATGAAAGATGTTTCATGTTCTGAGCGGGTAACAGTGATGCTTGGCAGTTTAGAATTTACGATTTGAGTGTATTGGCCATCGATCAAGACGAGCACTCTTTTGGGTTTGCGAATTTCAACTGTCAGTTGTGAATCGGCGGGAAAGACAATTGGTCGAAAATCAGTCAATGGGCATATAGGTGTCAGTACAAAGGCGTCTACGCCTGGATCCAGGACAGGTCCGCCTGCGGAGAGCGAGTAGCCTGTGGAACCCGTCTGTGTGGATATCAACAGGGAGTCGGCCTGGCAGTCTAGGATGGGTTCTCGGGCTCTTAGAACACGCATGTACAATAGTTTTGCTGGCTCGTCGTGTGTGATGGCAACCTCGTTCAAAGCGTCTGGGAATTTTATGCTGTCTGAATTGACAGTGAGTTTCATGCACTTCTCAATTGTGTATTCACCGCTGAGGCATCTGTCCGCAGCGTCTAAGGCTCGGTTCGGTTCTACCTCTGTGAGAAAGCCTCGAATTCCCATGTTAACCGCGAGAATTGGAGGTTCAGGTTTCGGAAGTGAAAGGCAAGCTCTTAGAATAGTGCCGTCTCCGCCGACAGTTATTATGAAGTCGGTTCTCATGCTCGATAGAGGAACGGTTCTCCCTTTCGTTCTCACCTTTTTGGCCAGCGTGTCTTCCAGGAATACCTCCAAACCTTTCTTGCTCAGATGGTCAGCCAAGTCTTCCACAAGTCTTACCGCTTTCTTCTTATCGAAGCGGGCGACCAAGCCGACACTTTTGAACACGCCTTTCACCATTGACATTAGCGGCACCTTAATCTATATATGGGTGTTGTTGAGAAATGCTCTGAGTGAAGGGCTGCAAAAGTCGGTGTGAGTGTGACTAGACCAATTGATGTTGGCAGTCTCCGTGTTGGAGGATACATGCTTATCGATGGAGAACCTTGTCAAATAGTGGACATAACGAAGTCGAAGCCTGGAAAACACGGCTCAGCTAAGGCAAGGATAGTGGCCATCGGCGTTTTTGACGGCGCAAAGAGACAGTTTGTGAAGCCTGTGGATCTGAACACTGAAGTACCGATAATTGACAAGAGGACAGGGCAAGTATATGCAGTTAATCCCTCAGGCATTTCAATAATGGATCTTGAAACCTACGAGTATCTGGATGCTCCTTTTCCAGAAGACGCAACGTTAAAGGCGAAACTTGCTCCAGGCATTGAGATTGAGTACTGGAAGATAATGGGCAGAATGAAAATCATGAGAGCCAAGTAGCAGACGAGGGCAGTCAGGATCCGTTAAGATGGAATGCCATGTTTTATAGAAGGCACAAAGCATCCTGCTGAATTGGCGACAGGCTTAATTCTCTGATTGATCAGACTTGCTCTGCCCTTTTGAAGCGCGTTCGGTCCACCAATCCCAGCCAAGTGCTTTGAAGCCCACATAAAGGACTAACAGAGTTATTCCCCAACTTAGAGCTATAGCTGCTACCTGTAGAATCAGTTCTGTCAGATACGCGTGGCTGATCCAAGCGCTCAATGAGCATAAACCTACGAGTATCAGAATGAACATAGTCAGGTGGATGACTCGTTCTCCTGGCATTAGCTCTCACTCAATGAACAGGTGATTTTAGTGTTCAATCGCGTTAAAAGACTTGTCATCAACATTTATTTCGTTGCGCCTTATATGATGTTCTAGGGCCGATGATGCAAGAAGAGCCGTCTGATTTGTGACGATATTCATATGGGGCTGAGGCTTCTACATACGTTCAAAAAAAGTCTTATGTCTTTGCCCTTTGGCGCCCACGCTTGCGTGGTAAGTGGACTTCAACTATTCCCTTTTTGAAGCTGATTTTCATCTTATCCATTTGCACAGGTACTGGGACATGGGAATAGCAGGATAGTTTCCGGAATTCCCCTTTGTGATGGGTTATACCTAGTTCTTTGAAAGTCATTTTTCTCCTCATTCTTGCAGATATCTCAAGCGTGTTTTCATCAAGCGCCTTAACTTGAACTGAACTCTCCTTCGTCAGAGGCATATCCACAGTCACTACAACTTCAGTTGGGGTTACTATCATGTTCCGAAGTGGCTCAATTGTAGAGGCTTTCAGGTTCCAGCTTGGCGTTTCCAATAACCTCTCTCTTTGCCTCTCAAACTCTTTTCCGAAGTCTTCGAAGTAATCCTCGAAAATGTCCATGATTGAGCGTCTTTTCTTTATTGACACAATACTCCTCCTACGACACGTATACTGGAATGTCATACTCTTGGGTCTTTTTCATTTTGGACATCTCTTCCTGAGTTCGCTTCATCACGTCTCTAGCCTTCAACCGAATTTCCTCGCCTTTTTCCAACAGCTTTGAAATGTCCACTTTTATCCCAGTTAGCTTCGCCAAGCTCTTTAGTACCTCTGCTGCTGCCTCTGGATCAGGATAGTTAAGGAAACATTGTGCGAGCAGTGCTGTTGCCGGCAAGCCCATTTGAGCGCAACGCATGAGCATTATCGCCTGAGGACCAACCATGTAACCTTCCGTCAACGCTTCGATGCCCTTATCCTGAACAATCTTCAACATCTCCGGACTTGACGCGGCTGCAAATGCTTTCAACTCCTTGACATCCTGCCTGTCTTGAACGGGTATGCCGCTTAATGAGATCATCAACTTGACCTTCTTGCCCTTTCCCCAATCGATCAGAGCATCAATCACTGGATAAATGATGTCTGCAGCTATTGGTGTTTCAGAGACGGCTAGCATTACATTATGGTTTCCGAAGATCCTGATTGCAGAATGAGGCAAACCCTCGTGCAAAACGATGAGTGGGGGGAGCAGTTTCGAATCCATGTACGCCACCTCAGTCAAGCCAAGTTCTTCAACCAAATGCGAAGCTGCTATAACACCGACCAATCCGACATCCGGAAACCCGAAGAGCATAACTGCGCCTGAGGGGATTTCCTTCCTTTCGACAATGTTAATCTCACTCAAACTTAATTCCCCAAATACCTAAGCATTTGGTAGCCGTAAAAAGCTTATGGAGAACAACCTTAAAGGACAGAATATCTATTTATCCCCTAAAGCCCCCTACATCTGGAGAAAATCATGGCATTAGAACACTTGGGCTCTTCGCTTTACGACGCAATAAAGAAGCTTTTCAAAGCGTCTGTCGTAGATGAAACTGTCGTCAAGGAACTTGGGCGTGACATACAAAGGGCTCTGCTGCAAGCAGACGTCAACGTTAAACTTGTACTCGACATTTCAAAGCAAATAGAAGAAAGAGCATTAAAGGAAAATGTCCCGCCGGGCATTTCGAGGCGTGAACACGTAATAAAAGTGGTTTACGAAGAACTGACACGATTTCTGGGAGAGAAAGCTGTCGCAGTGAAGTTTGAGCCGGGAAAAAAGAAAACGATGATGCTTGTCGGAATCCAAGGCTCTGGAAAAACAACGAATGCCGCCAAACTCGCTAGATACTTCCAAAAAAGAGGCCTGAAACCAGCGTTAATCTGTGCGGACACGTTCAGGCCCGGTGCCTATGCGCAGCTTCAACAATTAGCAAACAGAATAAACGTGCCAATATACGGTGACGTGAAAGCTAAAGAGTCACTCAAAGTAGTCAAAGAAGGGCTGAAGCAATTCGGAGACAAAGATCTGATAATCATAGATACTTCAGGGCGTCACAGAGAGGAACAAGAACTGATCAAAGAAATGGTTATGCTTGAAAGGAACATCAAGCCCGACGAAGTGGTGCTTGTGATTGACGGAACAATCGGTCAACAGGCACTGGTTCAAGCCAAAGCTTTCAACGAAGCAACACCAATAGGCTCGATTCTGGTAACAAAGCTTGACGGTTCCGCGAGGGGAGGCGGAGCCCTATCAGCAGTTGCAGCAACTGGGGCGCCTATAAAGTTCATCGGCACAGGAGAGAAGGTTGAGGACATCGAACTCTTCGTTCCTTCTCGATTCGTCGGGCGACTCCTAGGTATGGGCGACCTAGAGACGTTACTTGAGAGGGTGCGTGAAGCGGAGATCAAAGTTCCTAAAAAGAAAGCCAAGGCCATCCTCAGCGGTAAGTTCACGTTAACGGACATGTACGAGCAATTTGAAGCCATGAAAGGAATGGGCACGTTTAGAAAACTCTTGAAAATGCTTCCAGGTATGTCTTATGATATACCTGAAGAGATGCTGAACACGGCTGAGGGCAGGCTTGAGAAGTGGCGCGTGATGATCCAGTCCATGACTCCTCAAGAAAAGGAAAACCCCAAGATTTTCAATGCCTCAAGGATGAAAAGAGTGGCTAAAGGTTCTGGAACGAACGAGAAGGAAGTGAAGGAACTTCTGAAGCAGTATGTGATGATGCGCCGCATGCTTAAAACTCTCAGAAGAAAGAAGCTGCCCTTCTTTGGGAAAGGCATGCCTCTTGGCTTGAAATAGGTCAAGATCTAGAAGGCCTATCCATGAGTATTCTGCAGAAATCGCTCGAAATGATTGAGAAGTATCCGTTGTGCGATCATTGCTTGGGAAGACAGTTCGCCCTGCTCGGTCACGGGGTTGAAAATGACGAACGTGGAAGATCAATAAAACTAGTCTTGACGCTAGAGGCCCATGGAACTTCTCTAACCAGCAACGAGGGGGTGAAGGTTCTCAAAACCCTTGCGACCAACGGTTTCTCAAAAACAGCACAAGAAATGCTGTGTAAGACGAAAAAGCGAGTTCCGAGCAAAAGCTTCCCGAAGCGCTGTTTCTTATGCGAGGATAAATTCAACAACATTGAACGCCTAGCGAAAAAAGCTCTGACACTGCTTAAGTCATACGAGTACAACAACTTTCTGGTTGGAATAGAATTGCCCAAAGATGCGGCGGAGCGCGAAGATGAGTTCAAGGCCGAGTTTACAGTGGATCACGGAGAAAGCATGCGGAACGAGTTTGGAAGATTAACTGGAAAGAGAATTGCCGAAGAAAGCGGGAAAGCCGTAGAGTTTATGAAGCCAGAAATGGTCGTGCTGGTCAATCCTTATGCTGGGACAGTTAGGCTCCAAGCAAATCCACTTTTCGTCTCAGGGCGGTACAGGAAACTAGTTAGAGACATACCCCAGTCAAAATGGTTCTGCTCGAACTGTCGGGGAAGAGGCTGCGACAAATGCAATTGGACTGGAAAGATGTATCCTGAGTCAGTAGAAGAGATAATTGGCAAACCCTTCTTTGATGCTACGTGGGGCATGAAATCGTCCTTCCATGCTTCTGGAAGGGAGGACATTGATGCTCGCATGCTGGGCTCAGGGCGTCCCTTCGTAATTGAAATAACGACTCCTAGGCAACGTTTCCTAGATCTCAGGAAGCTCGAAGAAGCAGTGAATGCCCACGGAAAAGGGAAAGTTGAAGTTTCAGACTTGAAATTCGCTAGCAAAGACACTGTGAGAAAGTTGAAAAAAGCTGAATCAGCGCAAAAAGAATATCGCGTGGTTGTCGAGTTTGAAGATAGAGTCACTGCTCAGGATCTAGTTACGTTGAAGGAAAGATTGACAAGTACGGTGATCGCCCAGAAGACACCCTTGCGTGTCCTGCATAGGCGAGCAGATCTAACGCGGGAAAAGTACATATACGACGTGAATATAAAGAAGTTGTCGCCAAGAAAAGCTGAGATGATGCTACGTTGCCAAGGAGGGCTTTATGTTAAAGAGCTGGTTACTGGGGATGAAGGAAGAACAACACCCAACGTCTCGGAGATTCTCAAAAATAGGGCCAAACCATTGAAGCTTGATGTTTTGAACGTGATTATGGGAGAGTAAGAAGGTAAGATGAGAGGATCGAAGGGTTTCCGTTCAGGTGCACGCCACCTACTAAAAAAGGAACCTAGGGACCATGGAAAAATCAAACTAACGAAGTTGCTTCACGAATATCAGCCTGGCAACCGTGTCGTCGTCAAGATAGATTCAAGCGTCCAGAAAGGGATGCCTCACAGGCGCTTTCACGGCAAAGTCGGGACAGTGACCGAGAAGCGCGGCAGAAGCTACGTTGTGACTGTTTCACAAGGAGACGCAATCAAAGAGATCATCGTCAGACCCGAACACCTGGAGCCCTTCAAGAGTGATTAAAATGTCAAGAGAGAACATTGGGGACAAGAAGCTCACACTTCCTCAAGTGAAGAAGCTTCTCGAATCTATAGGCGAAGAGAACCTTGACCAGCTACAACGCCGAGCATTCGACTACGTATCCAAATTCTCCAAAGTCGACCCTGACGCAGCAGAAAAAATCGTGGAAAGACTGGTGACAGAATTTGGACTGGAAGAGGAGGAAGCAGTTCAAATAGTCAATTGTATGCCGAAAACCGTTGACGAGCTGAGAGTTTTCCTTGCTGGCGGGCGCAAGATCATTGATGTCTCAACGTTGAAGACCATCGTTGGTCTCCTTGATGAACATCAAAAAGTGAAATAGGCAGAGTGCAGTTTAGCGACCATTTTTTAAGCAGTAAACGCTTAAGATAGAGGCGAATATGGCAATGATGGAGAAGCGGTACGAAGAGTACGCTTATGTCTTGGATTTCCTTGCCCACGGCCGCCAGGGGGTACGCCCAACTGGAAGGGCCGGATATCGAGCTGGAGCTCTGGTTCAGTTGATGGGGGAAGAGTTCTTTACGTTGTTAGAAGCACTGGTCAAAGATCGAGTAGCGTTGAAGGCTAACGATCGCGTCTACGTCGGGAAGGAACCGCGCGAGGAGATCACTTACATCATAGGCAGAATCGGATACGACGAGCTAACAGCCACTGCGAAAATGGAGCTGTCATCTGTCATAAACAGGATAGTACTGAGCCGCGAGAGCTGGTTTATTAATTTCTTCAACACAGCAAGAGCCATAACGCCAAGAATGCACGCGTTAGAATTGATTCCTGGAATTGGGAAAAAATACATGTGGCAGGTCATAAATGAACGCGAAAAGAGGCCTTTTGAAAGTTATGATGACCTGCAGAAGCACACGGAACTGCCTAATCCAGTTAAACTGGTGACCAAGAGGGTCTTGGAGGAACTCTCTGGCGACAGCAAATACAGGCTCTTCACAAGAGCCCAGTAACGTGAAAGGAACTGTCCGCGAGTTATATGAGTCTCTTAGAAGAAACGAAGCTTCTGCTTCGAAGATATCGAATCTCTCCGAACAGGCTCTTAGGACAAAACTTCATGATTGAGTCTTCAATTTTCCAACGTATGACCGATTATGCCTCGCTTAACCGAGATGATGTGACGCTAGATGTTGGCGCAGGTTTAGGTTTCCTGACACGTTTTCTGGCAGAGATGTGTAGAGGTGTTCTGGCTGTTGAAGCTGACGATAGGCTTGTGGAGGTTTTGCGTGAACAGCTTTGGGACTTGCCCAAAGTCGAAGTAATCGAGGGCAACGTGCTCAAAATTCAGATTCCAGTGTTCAACAAGGTTGTGTCGATTCCGCCGTATCAGGTCTCTTCCCGCTTGCTCCTGTGGCTCTTCAACAAGAGTTTCAACTCTGTGGTTTTGATTCTTCAGAAGGAATTTGCGAATCGCTTGACAGCTCCAGTGGGAAGCGAAAACTACGGATGGTTAACGGTTCTCACTTATTATCACGCAGAGTGCGAGCATTTCGAAGATGTGCCAAAGTCGTTTTTCTATCCACAACCGGATGTAGATTCAATTATCGTGCGCCTAGAACCAAGAAAGCCAGCACCCTTCACAGTGAGTAACAGGATGCTGTTCACCAAGTTTGTGCAAAACATCTTCACTGAACGCAATAGAAAGGTCAGAAATGCCATCCGCCCATTCCTGAGAAACGTGCTCATGAGAACTGCCGAAGAAGCTGAAAAGACTGCTAGGACTCTTCCGTTTCGTGATGAGCGGGTGAGACACTTGGCACCTGAAGACTTTGGAGCACTTTTAAATGCCCTCTCCAGCTAAGCAGGTATTCTTTGCAGACTATTCCTTCAGTGTTCCTGAGAATGTTTACGAGCCGGCGGAAGACACGTTCCTTTTTGCTGAGAATTTGGCGGTTGAACGAGGCGACCTTGTTCTTGACGCAGGCACCGGATGCGGAGTGTTAGGTATAATTGCAGCAGCAAAGGCGGCCCATGTCGTTGCTGTCGACATTAGCCCTTATGCTATTCGTTGTGCAAAAGAGAATGCGAAGCTCAACCATGTAATCGACAAGTTGTTCTTCGTACGGGGGGACCTGTTTGAGCCCTTGAGAGTAGATGAAAGGTTTGATCTGATTCTCTTCAATGCTCCATATCTTCCAACGGAGGAGACTGAAGGTGCATCTTGGCTCGAACGTGCTTGGGCTGGCGGAGCAACTGGTAGGCAGATAATAGATAGGTTTGTTCGTCAGTCGTTAAGCCACTTGAGGGCTGGAGGGCGAGTTCTCCTATTGCAGTCAACGTTGTCTGACGTTGACTGGAGTTTGAAGGTTTTTGAAGAAGAAGGTTTGAGAACTCGAATAATTGCCTCACGAGATTTGCCCTTTTTTGAGTCAATAGCGCTTATCGAGGCAAGGCGCCTCTAGGAGAATCGCTTGAAACACGCACGTTTGACAGAGGTATGAGGTCAGCGGAGGATTTTCTGTAGTCTTAGTTCGTCTCTCACTGGTAATCCGCTGATGCCGGCTAGAACCTGGCCGTGCTTTTCTGCTAGGATGTTTGGTTTTACTTCAAAAATCTGAAAGCCCAGAGCCTGGTAGAACCCTAGTGCTGGCAGATTGTCGTTTGAGGTTGACACCAGTAGCTTCTTCTTTTGCAGTTTTCTAGCTTTCGATTCGACCTTCTTTACTAGGGCATGACCAATTTCGGAGCCTTGGTGTTCTGCTTGTACGCCTATAGCTACAATTATAAAGTGGTCTGCATTTTCGGCGAAAGAAATGAACCCGACTGTCTTCTTGCCTGCTTTTGCGACGTATGCCGGCTGTTCTGCGACGTTGTACTTCCTTTCGAAAGTTAGCTGTTCTTCTTTCCCCCAAAACTGCTTGACAAATCGTCGGATTTCGTCTTTCTCCTTTTCCGATGAGGCTCTCCTGATAGCATGTTTTTCTTTGGTCTTCCTTATGCATGAAGGGCACACTGTGGGCTGTTTCGCATGTGCCTCACATACAAGGGTGCCGCAAACGCTGCATTTGTAAGTTGCAACGTTTCCGCAGTATTTGCAGTTCACTCGGCTTTCCTCTGTCTGTCTGTTCTGTTGAAAAACTATATAACGTGAAAGGTTCAGTATTGTAGGAAAGCTTTGGAGGTCGCGCCGTGTGTGTCTTGGGTAAGGATAAGCTGAAAGAACTGATTGAGAGTTACAAATGTATTTACCCGCATGATTACAACTTGCTTGACGGGGACGGGTACGTTCTAACCGTCAAAGAGGAAACAACGCTGAATTATTTGGAGCATAAGAACCTGATATCATACGAAGTGGTTTTCATTCCGCCTAACTGTGTGGCTCATCTGACCGCGAAGAGCAAGTACGGTAGAATGGGTTTGTCCTTCCTAAACGCGGCGAAAGTTCACAGTGGATTCGTTGGAAGGCTTGCCTTGGAGCTTGTGAACTTAGGCAACGATCGACGTCCGATCACGATCAAGCGTGGAGACCCGTTTATGCACATAGAATTTGTGACTAGGGAAGGTCAGCCAGCGCCTTACAACGGAGAGTACCAATTTCAATATTTGACTGATGACGAAGTGCAGATGTATGTTCCGATTATGAAGAAGGTCTTTCCGAACTATGATGACCTTGCCAAGTTGTGGTTTAGAAACAAAAGATTGCCGCCATGATGTTTGAGGGGCTGTTTCCTCGCATGAAGTGAGAGCGCTGATGTAACCTGTAAGAGTGTGCGGACCGATTGGTTTGCAGCTTTGCTTAGATGCGTGTTATTCGTTTTGAACTGGCGCGTGGACTTGTCTATGTTGAAGTGTGATTTCTCATGGTGGCTTAGGTCGTGGTATAGTGATCATTATGTTCTCTGCAATAGTGTGACTATACGGTGATCACCGCGCGCATTTCGTTAGTTGGAAGAAATGAAGTCGTTGGTCCATGGGCGCGTGCCAATATCACCTGTCTCAACGTCCGGGTCTATTTTTGAAGAATATTGATTTCGCGACCGATCTTGTGCCTCTTCTCCATGTCAACAAAAGATGACGTTCTCATTAATTCGCCCATCCGCGCATTGTCCGTGAAATTCTCTATTCCGAATGGGTTGACTGCAGTGAAACCCGCCGCTTTCGCCTTTTCGTTGAGTTCCAGAGTGACGAAGCTTCCAGAACGTGCCCTGATATAAGGGGTGGTAAAAACCAGATTTCCTTTGGCTGCCAATGCTTTGTAGGCACCTTCAAGAAAATCACAGTACAAAGGTTTCAGCTTTTGAATGATTTCTTTCGCATATGATTCAGTGGGGAAATGGCGCAAAGGTGGTCCAAGGTCGGGTTCGGTTACTATGCAATCAACTGTTCCTTTGCAAATCTTCTCTGTCAGATCTCGCGCGTCTCCCAACTGAATTGTATACTCTGCCTCTTTCAAATCGTATTCATTCTCTAGCCAATGGAGGTTTGTGCGAGAGGCTTCAACGCACCAATGATTTTTGTCCATCCCTATTACTCGTGCTTTGTTGACGAGGGCTTCTTGAAGGATTGTGCCTACGCCGCAAAAAGGGTCAAGCAGGACTTTTCCAGGCAAGCACATGGAAAGGTTTACCATAATCTTAGCCAGTCTTGGTGGAATCGAGAATATCTTTCGCTGCACAGGTCTACCCACGTCTCTCTTTTGGAATTCAAACGGGTTGTGCACGGCTACAGTTTTTGAAATGAACACATCTTCTCTTCCCAGGCAAAACAGTATCTCCGCCCCTTTTTCGATCAATCCTTTTTTCAACACTTCAACATGGGTTAACTGAGGAAGCTCTCTTCTTTTTGGAAATCCCATGAACTTGGCTCTGGTTCCTCTTGAAGCCAATTCATCCTTGAAGCAACTCCCTACAAATCTCTGCATTCCCTTGGAAAAGCGCAGAAGACGGGAACTGTCAGAGTAGAGGCTGACTCCAAAAAGGCATTTTGTCGCACAAGTCGCGAATAATTCATCAAGGACATAATCTGACAGAAGATGTGCCTTGGTCTCTGCTAGAGCCTGTTCGTTTCCGTCAAAAAAGGCTTCTTCTACAGTCTTCAAGGGTATTTGAGATAGGACTCTGCCAGTTTTGATTATGCCTCCGAGATAATCAACGAGCGATGGGTCAAAGGCATTTTCTGTGGCGATAATAAAGAAGGATTTTGAGAGATCTGCTACTTTGAACTTGAATTCTCTGGCCTTAAGGAATGTTACAAGCTCGGCTAGAGAGAGTTTCCAGTTTTTTCCTGGGGCGAACACGTATACCGTTTCTTTAGTAGCCAAAACCTTCACGTTTTGATGAGTTCCTAGCTCATTTTGAATCTGGCGATTGCTAATACTACGATGCTGATATTTTAGCATTGCATTTTCCAAATCTGCTGCAGACAAGAAGCGCCTAGGTTTGATATTGCCGATTTGAGGATACTGAATATGAACTGCTAAACCAGAAAGCAAATCAACAGTCTGGAAGCGTATCCTTGTTTAGTCCAAAATACACGTTTAAATAGCACGATTCGGGTATGCTGAAGGGGAATCTGAAATGCATGCGAAGAACTATCGACCCGTTGAAGGACAATCATACACGAGAAAAGAGTATACAAAAGGTTTTCCCCCACCCAAAATAACGAAGTTTACGATGGGAGACACCAAGGCGAAATTCGAATACGAAGCGAGGCTAATAGCTTTGGAGCAAGCTCAGATCCGCCACAACTCGTTAGAGGCCGCTCGTATAGCTTCCAACCGGATTCTATTGGATAAGCTGGTGAACAATTACCGTTTGGATGTTTTGCCTTATCCGCATAACATTCTGAGGGAGAACAAGATGATTTTCGGCGCGCATGCGGATCGTTTGCAGCAGGGCATGCGAGCGTCTTTTGGAAGACCCATCGGTACTGCAGCGCGAGTGAGAGCAAATCAGACAATTATTCTCGTCAATGTTAATGCTGAAGGCGTTGAAACGGCCAAGATCGCTTTGAAGCGTGGAAGTGCCAAGCTTCCTATCCCATGCAGGGTAACTGTTGAAAAAATACAAGTTGAAGAGGCGAAGATAGTTGAGTGAAATGCGACAGGATTTGGTGATCTGGTTCGAAAACCTTAGGAAAACTGATATTCAATCCGTAGGCGGAAAGAATGCGAATCTTGGCGAGATGACTAGCGCAGGGATACCTGTTCCGCCTGGTTTCGCCATATCCGCATATTCATACAAGAGATTCATCGAGGAGACGGGGATATCCTCGAAGATCTATGAGATCATAAGGGAAACTGTGACTAACCCGAACGACCCGAAGCTGTATGAAATTGCTTCCAAAAAGATTAGGGAACTTATAGAGTCAACGCCGATGCCTAAAGACATTGAGAACGCCATCAAGTCTGCGTATGAACAGTTGTGTAGGAGACTAAACACAAATGACGCTTTTGTCGCAGTTAGATCGAGCGCGACAGCCGAGGATTTAGCTGATGCCTCTTTCGCGGGGCAGCAAGAGACTTTTCTCAACATCAGGGGCGCATCGGAGGTTATCCGGAACACTGTTAAATGCTGGTCGAGCCTTTTCACGCCTCGCGCAATATTCTACCGGACCGAGAAGGGTTTCGCGCATGAGAAAGTATTCATAAGTGTTGGCGTTCAGAAAATGGTGAATTCTAGAGCAGCAGGTGTCATGTTTACGATAAACCCTGTTACTGGAGACCCTGGAAAGATAGTAATTGAAGGCAACTATGGCTTGGGGGAGGCCGTCGTATCAGGGTCAGTGACGCCTGATGATTTTGTGGTTGATAAGAAGACCCTAAAGATAGTGGAAAGGCGTATAGCCAAAAAGACGGTTCGGTATATCCGCGACCCGAACACTGGTAACACTGTTCATGCGGAAGTACCTGTTGAATATCAGGAGCAACCATGCATCAATGATGACGAGATACTGAGACTTGGAGAATTCGGCAGAAACATTGAACAGCATTATGGTAAGCCTCAGGACATTGAGTGGGCAATTGACAGAGACCTGCCGTATCCAACTAACATGTTCATGGTGCAATCCAGACCTGAAACAGTCTGGAGCCAAAAGATCGCGGAGTCTCCAGCCAAGGCGGAAACAGAGAAAATCAAACCGACAGAAATGTTGAACGTTGTCGTGAAGGGAATTGCGGCTGGAAAAAGAGGTTTCGGCATAGGCACTGCAAAGGTCGTTACGGGCCCTGAAGAAGCCTCGAAAGTGATGCAGAAGGGCGACATACTCGTTACTGACATGACTAATCCTGATTACGTACCTTTCATGAAGATGGCAGGAGCGATAGTCACTGACAAAGGCGGCGTAACGTGCCACGCGGCCATCGTGAGCCGCGAATTGGGCATTCCTTGCGTTGTTGGAACTGAGAATGGGACGAAGCTCATGATCACAGGGAAGGAATACACTGTTGATTCTCGAAGCGGCGTTATCTATGAGGGCGCGCTGAAAACGTTAACTGCACAGCTTTCATCAGCTGCTGGAGCCACGATTGCGACGTCGGCAACTTCGGGAGGCGTATTCCAATCTGTGCCTGTAACTGCAACGAAGATCTACATGAACTTGGGTGTTCCCGAAAAAGTTGAAGACTACAAGGACCTGCCGTTCGAAGGCATCGGGCTCATGCGCATGGAATTCATCTTGGCCAGCTACATAGGCGAGCACCCGATGTCTTTTGTTGAGACCGGTCGATCACAGGTTTTCGTGGATAAACTGGCTGAGGGAATAGCAACGGTTGCAAGGGCAGTACAGCCGCGTCCGGTTGTAGTTCGCTTCAGCGACTTCAAGACTAACGAGTATCGAGAGCTGAAGGGTGGCGAAAAATACGAGATTGTGGAAGCTAACCCTATGCTTGGCTGGAGAGGATGCAGCCGGTACGTAAGCGAGTGGTACGAGAAAGCTTACAGACTTGAGTGCCAAGCGATACGAAAATGCCGCAGAGAATGGGGTCTCAAGAACGTGTGGGTTATGCTGCCCGTCGTCCGCACTGTCTGGGAAGCAAAGAAAGTATTGGAGATCATGCAGCAAGAAGGACTGGAAAGGTCAAAGGACTTCAAGGTTTGGTTCATGGCTGAAACTCCGTCAATCGCCATACTTGCGGATCAGTTCTCGAAACTGTGCGACGGATTTAGCATAGGCTCGAACGACATGACGCAGGGCATTCTCATGATCGATAGGGATTCGGAACGCTTAGGCCAAATGGGTTACTTCGATGAAAGAGACTTGGCAGTCGAAAGAATAATTTCCCACCTGATCAAAGTGGCACACGAAAACGACGTCACAGTATCCATATGCGGTGAGGGTCCATCAAATCTGCCAGACTTTGCAGAGTTTCTCGTCAGAGTCGGCATCGACAGCATTTCAGTGAACAATGACGCGGTTCTTTCAACCAAAAGGCTCGTGGCAAGCATAGAACGCAAGCTGATGCTTGAACAGCTTGCTGAACAACATGAAAGAACGCTTCGCCGACCAACTCAAAAGTCGAAACAAGATTTGGAATGGGCACTTGAATAGCAATCGCTACCCGTTCCTTTTTCTCTGATCTAACACTTCACGACTTCGAATTTTGAGAGTGCTTAGATGAAGAACTTCGATCTTGAAGAGGAAAGAGTGAAACAGGAAATACTCAGGCTTGGAGCCAAACGCGTCCTATTGCAGTTTCCTGAAGGTTTGAAGCCTGAAGCTCCGCGTTTGGCGAAGACAGTTGAAAAAACAGGTGCTTTACCTATTGTCTCCGCAGATCCCTGTTACGGTGCATGCGACCTAGCGACAGAAGCTGCTGAGAGTTTAGGAGCAGATCTGATAGTCCACTACGGGCATGCGAAATTGTTGAGGCATGAGCCTATACCGACAATCTACGTTGAAGCAAGAGCAACCGTGAACATTAGTGAAGCAGTTGAAAAGGCTCTTCCCCTACTGGAGAAATGGCGAAGAATCGGTTTAGCCACTACAGTTCAGCACGTGCAAACGCTTGATGTTGTCAGGGAAGTTCTGGTGCGAGCAGCAAAAATAGTCATAATAGGTGATGCTGGAAGACTGAGCTATCCTGGGCAAGTTATCGGATGCGACTACAGCAACGCCAAATCGATAGTGAAGGACATTGAAGCCTTTCTCTTTGTTGGCGGCGGACGATTTCATGCTCTGGGAGTAGCGTTGTCAACCTCGAAACCGACGATTGTCGCTGACCCGTATGATAACCGAGCTTTCTCCGTCGACGACGAAGCGGACCGGGTTCTCAGGCAACGATGGAGAAGCGTAGAAGAAGCCCAGAAAGCGAGGAATTTCGGAATTCTGATTGGATTAAAACCGGGGCAGAAGAATCTGGAGCAAGCATTGCAGATAAAACGGAAACTTGAAGAAAAAGGAAAGAACGCTTGCATGTTTGCCATCAGAGAAGCTACGTCAGAAGCACTTTCGGAGTTTCCAACGATAGAGGCCTACGTGAACACTGCTTGTCCAAGGCTGTCAATCGAAGATGCTCAGAGATTCAGGGTCCCCGTACTCTCAAAGAACGAGGCTCTAGTGATTATCGGTGAAGTGTCTTGGGAAGACTTATGCAAAAGAGGATTATTCGAAAACTAGATTTGGAAATGCTGCTTTCTCGCGTAGAACCACATCCAAACCCCAAACCTGATATTGAACAGTACACCATCCCCGCTGACGTTGCAGCAGCGATGCTTCACTTTGCTGCGTACACAAATGGTGACATTGTAGGCAAATCAGTTTTGGATCTGGGATGCGGCACTGGAAGGCTGGCCTTAGGTGCAGCTTTTCTAGGGGCAAAAAGCGTTGTAGGGGTGGATGTGGACATAATGGCCATCAAAAAGGCTTTTGAAAATGCACTGAAAATAGGTCTTGAGAAGAAGGTGGATTGGCTCGCCTCTGATGTGGATGTTGTTTGTGGAAACTTCGACACGGTTGTGCAGAATCCGCCATATGGAATACAAACTGCTAGGGCTGACAGGAAGTTTCTTGAAAAAGCCTTAGAGGTCGGGAAAACGATATATTCGCTTCATAAAAGCCAACGCAAAAGCGTCGCCCTTTATAGGATGCTGAAGGCTAGTCCTCAAGGTTTCGTGGCTGTCACTCCTGATCGTTTCTTGGAGCGGTTTATCGAAAAGCGAGGCCGAAAAATCAAAGGAATCTATGCTATGATTATGTCAATTCCACACATGTTCAATTTCCACACGAAGAGGAAACACGAGTTCATAGTTGACCTGTACGTAATAGATGGTTGACACACATTGGGATAGCAATCCTCGACTATTCACAATAGCGCGTTTGGACCCATGTGCCACTAGCGTTGCAGAATCAAGAATAGCTTCAGCAATCAACGAATCAAAAGGTTTATTGAGAGGCTTCGAAAACTACAGTTATAACTTGAAGCATAACGATTACATTTAATGTACACTTGAAAGCTAGACTGTACGAGTACATGAAGAATAGAAGAAGGGAATTTGAATGAGTTCAAAAACAGTTGAACAAAAAGACGGGCAACTTGTGGTGCCCGGCGAACGTTTAGGCGTGATTGAAGAGTACGTCCCCGATGCGGGGACTTTCGTGAAAGATGGGGTCATCTATTCCAAGGTTGTTGGCAGGTCCATGCTTGACCTTGCGACCAGGCGTGTTTCAGTTCGCCCTGAAGGTCGCAGCCTCTTGGTTCCTCAAGTCGGCAGCACCGTGATAGGTCAAGTCACAGGAGCTCAGCCTGAGAATGCTAACGTGCGAATCTTAGAAGTGGATGGCAAGCGGCTTTCAGGGGTCTTCATTGGCGTTCTGCATATTTCTGACGTGCATCTAAGGTACGTTGACTCTATGTCTGAAGTCTGCAAGGCCGGCGACATCATAAGGGCCAAGGTCATCAGTGACAAGAATCAAGCTTATCACCTGTCGACTAAAGACAAGGATTTAGGCGTCATCTACGGTTTCTGCTCAAACTGCGGAACCACTTTGGAGTCTAGAAGGCAAGGCATGAGCTGCCCCAAGTGTGGGCGAATTGAAACAAAGAAGATCGCGTTTGATTATGGAAAAGCATCGGTCTTGTAGAAGGAGAATGTGTTGATGAAGATTAATGTTTTGAACAAGACTCCAGACGAGCTGAAATTGGAAGTTGAAGGTGTTGGGCACACGCTCTGCAACCTGCTTCAAAAAATGATTTTGGAAGAGGAGAACGTTGACTTGGCGGGCTATGATATTCCTCATCCGATGACTCAAAAGGCAATAGTCTACGTGCGCACGAAGGGCAAGTCGAAACCTGAGGAGGTTCTGAAGCATGCGGCTGCGAAGGCACGTGAACTGAATAGCACGTTCGGCAAGGAATTTGAGAAAGCCCTCAAGAAAGCTTGATTCTGTTCATTATCGTTTTAAGAAGTTCGCTGAAGCCTTCGGCTAGATCATCGCTCTTTTCTAGAATCGCTACAGCTTCGTTCATGGCGACGCAGCCATGTAGCCATGCATACACTATCAGCGCTTCGGCAGAATCAGCTAAGACGTGACTGGAAACGCTTGATGGAACATATGGTCTTAATCCTGCTCTTCTGAGCCCCTCGGCAAGCAAGCTGCCTTTGACTTTTGTGCCAGAGGGTCGGCCTCTCTTGTTTGACAAGGCTAGCGAATATATGAGATTGACGTATGCATCGCCGAGTGATGCTAATGCATGGTCTGTCAGAACTTCAGTCAAGCTGCTATATGTCCTTATGAAAGACAAGGCTCTGCCAGGCCCCTTCATGCTAAGCACGTCGGCTACTTTCGTCTTCATGACTGTAGATATTTTGAAGTTTGGGAATGAATCGGCCAGTCTTTCTCTGATAGTCGAGATATTGACTGCCGAAGCGCTTCTCTAGCAGCTTTTCCTCCCGAAAGGTGACTCGGAAATAGCCAGGAATTGCAGCAAGGGGAATCAGGGTCAGCCAACTTGGCCAAATGGCGAAAAGACCGATGAACATGAAAAAATAGGCGAGATAAGACGGATGACGCACGTATCTGTATGGACCCCATGTGACGAGCTTGTGGCTGTCTCGCATCTCCCATGAGGTCGCGTATTTTCCGCGTGCGATCACGCTCCACGGGAACGTGATGTATCCGATCGCGGTGAGAACCAAGCCCATGGCTTCCGCGAGGAGAGTCAGTGTAATCGGAAGGCCGAAAGTGGAAAAGGTCGTTAATGAGAGGAGATTAGTCAAAACGAGAAACACGTATGTCGCGGCTTCGAGGAAATAGACGAATGTGCCAAAAGCCGCTAAGCCCACAATGAGGCCCGAGGGCCAGTCAATCTCTGCATGTGCTTTCGTGCTTTTCTCAGGTTTGTGCGCTACTAGAATGTTGTGCAAGTTGATTGAGAAAAACGATGCCAAGCAGATTACGAGGAAATAGGCTATGATGGTTTCCATCAGCATGGTGTTAGTTGACCATGTTGTCAACTTATAAATCTATATGCGTTTATGCTTTCTGACGGTATTGAGGTATTGTTTTGACATGCAAGAGGTTTCGCATTGTTAAGACTGAGATTCGTGTTCTAGGAGTTGATGATGGAGTGTTCACTCCTCACGTGAAGGGTTTCGCCCTAATTGTTGGGGTTGTTTTTCGTGGTGGATACTGGCTTGACGGCGTGATGCATACACGCGTGAAAGTTGATGGTTTAGACGCCACGCGCAAGATAGCTTCTATGATACTCAGCTCTCCGCATTATAAGCAGCTTAGGGTGATAATGCTCAACGGAGTAACGTGCGCCGGTTTCAACGTCATTGACGTCAGGAAACTCAACAGGAAAACGAAGCTTCCAGTTATGGCCGTCACTCGGGCAAAACCGAACTTTGCAGAGATTCGGCAGGCGTTGAAGAATCTGCCGCATCGCGAAGAACGTTGGAAGGCCATACAAGGAACAGGGGAGCTGTTCGAAGTATGTACAAGAAGCAAGGGCGCCAAGGTTTATGTGCAAGTGTCGGGGATTTGCGAGGATGACGCTAGAAAGATCTTGAAGATGACTTCTACGAGGAGCAACATTCCTGAGGCGTTGCGAGTCGCTCATCTGGTTGCTTCTGGAATCAGCATGAAGAGCGCTTAGCGTTAATCTTTATTGCAGTAAGAAAAGGTTTAAAAGAGACTCTGCTAAGGGGAAAACAATCGGACGATGGAGCTTACTAGCATGGAATTTTGTCCTAAATGTGGGTCTCGTCTTGTGCCGAAGAAGGGAAAGGCTGGCAAGGAAGCCGCTTTAGTGATGGTATGTCCGAAGTGTGGCTACACGAAGCGGGCGCCTGAGAAGAAGGTTGAGCCCAAAGTCGCAAAGGTCATGCAGCCTAATCCTCGGCAACTTGTGGCAGTGATCGGTAAGGAGGAGCAGAAGCTTCGAACGTTGCCCACCGTTAGGATCGAGTGTCCGAAATGCGGTAACAATTTGGCTTACGTTTGGCAGGTGCAAACTAGAGGTGCAGACGAATCTTCAACGCAGTTCCTACGCTGCACGAAATGTGAGTACACGTTTAGAGAATACTCGTAAGCAATGAGTTCTAGCAAGCAGGCTGATTAGTTTACACCTCTGCTTAGATATTGTTCGGTTTTGAACTGACGCTTCAGGGTTTGAATGTTGAAGTGTGATTTTCCATGTTGCCGAGAGTCGCAAGTTAGTCTCGACTTTGTCTTTCAATGGTTTCGGCTGTTCTAGAGAGTAGTTGGCTTCGGCGTGGCGCGTGTGTTTTGCCCGTTTGAGTGCATAGTGAGGCTTTCTTTGAAGTTTTCTTTGGGTGCGGGTGTTGAGCCTGCGTTTCAATTCTTGAATGTTGAAATCTGATTCTTCATGTTGGCTGAAGGTCGTGCTTTGGGAATTTCTTTCCTGTTTTGTTTGGAATCACTATACGGCGTGATGCTTGGTTTGTAGCCATGGTTTGGCCGTTTTGGTTTGTGTCAAACTCGCTTTTGGAGTCGTATATGTCGACGTGTGCTTCTTCATGTTGACGAGAGTCGTGGGTTAGCTGCACTTTCGTCTCCTAACAGTGCAACTATGCGGAAAATGGTGTTGTTTTGCCTCTTTCTGGAATCTTCGCGAGGAACTGGCGGTTCTGTGTTGTTATAGGCTGCTTTGGGGCAGGCGCATGTTGCTTCTTTTGTGGTTGTTTGTCTTTTGAGATCGTGTTATTAATGGTGCTGATGTGCGTGAGGTTGAAGTCTTTTTGGGCTGAAGGTTAATATGTAAAATCTTTTATTATCAACTGAGCATATCGAGTAGCAAGGTGCTTCAATGTTTAAACTTAAGGTCGCGGATGCTAAGTTTCTGCGTGACATGATAAATTCTATTTCAATCCTTGTTGATGAGGCTACGTTCAAACTTGACTCTGAAGGTATGAAACTGCGGGCGATGGATCCTTCGCGGGTTGCTATGATTGATTTTGAGTGGCCTAAGACTGTTTTTGAGGAGTATGAGTGCACTGAGCCTGCGAAGATGTGCATTAACATAACTGAGTTGCTGAAGCTGCTGAAGAGGGCTGGCAAGGACGAGGTTGTGGGGCTTTCTCTTGATGAGAAGACTGGGCGTTTGCAGGTGGCCATATCTGGGAAGTATTCTCGTAACTTCACGATGCCTACTCTTGAAGCGTCAGAAGAGGAGGTGCCGACGCCGAAGCTGACGTTCAACGTGAAAATCAAGGCTACCACTGATGGCTTGAGCCAGGCGATTGAAGATGCTCAGCTTGTGAGCGATCATGTTAAGTTGGAAGCTGACCCTGAAAAACTGGTGTTTAACGCGGCTGGCGACCTTATGGGTGCAACGATCACTATTCTGAAGGGAAGCGACACCTTGCTGGATTTGGAGGCAACTCAGCCTTCGAAGGCAACGTTCAGCTTGAGTTACCTTACGGAGATCATCAAGGCTGCATCTGCCACGTCTGACATTGCAACGGTGGAGTTCTCGTCAGACATGCCAGTGAAGCTTGACTTTCAGCAGGTCAAAGGTGGAAAACTGACTTTTTACCTAGCGCCAAGAATTGAAACGGAATAACGAGAACAAGCAAGATGCAACGATCTGCTGCTAGATTCACAAAGAATGATCTTGCAGGATATCCCTTTCTCAAAGAAACTGCAGACTACGTTAAGGAGCTTGACCTGAAGATCGAGGATCTGGCGACTCCGGCTTTTGCTGGTGTTTTTGAACGGGCTGAAGAAAGGGTTGAAGAAGCGATATTGTACACTTTGACGGGAAGGAAGCAGCGAAATGCCGAGATTGAAATTCTGTCGTTTCCAGTTGCTATTCTGTTGGTGATGGCGACTGGGGATCAGTTCATCAAGAAACGATATGCTTTGGCTGAGGCAAAACAGGCCTATGAGGACATGAAGCAAGAATCGAAAGAGAAGATCATGGCGATAGCGAGGAATTTCGGATGGCAACTGAAGCCGAATGATCGCAGTGAAATCCAGTTTGAATTCTCCATTAACTTCGTGGATTATGTCAAGAACACGACGCATTTGCGTGATGGAAGATGGAAGCTGGTCAATAGGTTGCTGTCCGGCGGTAAGGTGTACGTAACCAGAAATGAAGCGACGAGACTGCTTAGCGAAGAAGTCCGCATGCACATTGAAAAACGGTTGGAAGTGAAAGAACGACCTGCTTTTCCGCCGGCAGTCTGCGAGGTTGCTGAGAAGATAAAGAAGCTTGCCCTCGAACGAATAGGAAAAGCAGAGATGGAAGGCTTTCCAAAGGCTATGGTGCAGACTGCTTTTCCACCGTGCATAGAAGCTCTCTATCAAGCGTTCACTTCAGGCAGACATCTGTCTCACGTGGGAAGATTCACGCTCACTTCCTTTCTGGTGAACGTTGGAATGCCGTCGGAGAAGGTGATTGAGTTGTTCAGGAACTTTTCCGACTTCAATGAGAGAATGACGCGTTATCAGGTTGAGCACATTGCCGGCGAGAAAGGTTCCAGGACTCGTTACATCCCGCCGAAATGTGATACGCTGAAGACACACGGCGTCTGCCCAGGTCCAGACGAACTATGCGAAAAAGTGCGGCACCCATTGGCTTACTACAGAAGGAGACTCCGAGGGTCTCGCAACCTATAGAAAGATGCTTTGCATTTTAGTAGCTTTTATATAGCCAGTGCTATTAATTCAACGCTAATACCAAAGATTAACGACCAGCATTGGAACTCTCGTCTATCGGAAGGGGAACTATTGGTAAACTCTGATATCGGGTTGATCTTGCCGACGTATTGTGAAGCGGCAAGCATTGAAAAGCTGGTCCACGAAATTGAAGGATTGAACCTGAACATTTCCATACTGGTCATAGATGATTCTAGCCCCGATCATACGGCAGACGTCGTGAGAAAGCTTCAGGCTAAATACAAGAACATAATGCTTCTCGTGAGACCTAAGAAATCTGGGCTTGGAACAGCCATAACAGACGGGTTCAAAACATTCCTGTCACTTGAGAATCCCCCTTCATACATAGTTACGATGGATGCAGACTACTCGCATAACCCCGCAGATGTGCCAGCTGTAGTTTCAACTGCAAAAGAAGGAAAGGGGCTCGCGATAGGAAGCAGATACTGCATCGGCGGCAAAGTAGCGAATTGGAGCATGTTCAGGTGGGTAATAAGCCGCATTGCCAACCTCGTGTCCTCTTTCCTGATAGGCGCAAGAATACATGATTACACTAGCGGTCTACGCTGCTACTCAACCGATTTGGTTAAGCAAATAGTTAATGACCTTCACAGTCAGACCTATGAGATACAGATAGAAACGATAAGGCAATCCTACCGTCGAAAGTTCAACATAAGAGAGACGCCTATAACTTTCGTGAACAGGAAAAAAGGAAAATCAAAACTGACCATTAACGAAATAAAGGAGTTTATTCGTTACATTCTGCTGAAGGTTGTCCTGAAGAGAAGCTAGTGACTATCATTCAACAGGGAACAGAAATTGAGCTGAGTAGTAAGCGCTTTCGGGTTCGTCCTTGCCGTGAAATTTCCTTTTTGTGTAGATATCACAAGATTTATGTTCAGTACAAGCGAACTAGACGTTGCTGCAGAAGTTATTCGTAGAGCGGAGGTTCGGTTGCGGGCAAAGGTGCTATGTTCGGAATTGACTGAGGCTGCTTGGGAATGACTTTGAACATGCAGAACATCGTTGAGTTGCCCACGCGTTCATCGTCAAAGATGAGTGTTGGTGTCATCGTTCGTAATGAAGAAAAGAACATTTTGAACCTCCTTGAGAGCATATCTGGTCAAAGGTCAGAAGGCTTGACTGTTGATGAAATCGTCGTTGTCTCTTCAGGTTCTGAAGATAGAACTAACAAACTTGTGCTAGAATACCTTAAGAAGGATCATCGAGTACGCTTGGTCGTTCAAAATGGTGCGAAGGGCAAGGCTTCGGTCATCAACGAGCTCCTGAAAAAGAGCAAGAATGAGATTGTCGTAGTGTCCAGTGGGGACGTAGTTTTCAACCATGAAACTCTGCAGAACTTGGTCTTTTCACTCGTTAAGGATGAAAGAATCGGGTTGACAAGCGCAAGACCGATCCCTATCGATGACACTCGCAGTCTTAGGGGAGTCGTAGCCAACATTTATTGGATGATTCATCATTCGCTGGAGAGACATGGAGAGACAATAGCGTTCAGGAAGACTTTGGTGAACCACATACCTGATGAAGTGTCGGCTGATGAAGCATACGTTGAAGCAATTGTCCGCCGACAAGCTCTCAGAGCCATCCAATGTGACAACTCATTAATATTCAAGAAAGGTTCAGAAAGCGTCACAGAATTCCTGAGCCAGATTAGGCGACATTACGCTGGGCACCTCTATATTAAGAATAGTTTCTCATACGTTGTCTCGTCGATGACAGTCAAAGGCATGGCAAGAATAACCCAAGGACTGCTTCAATATCTACTAGAGAACCCCTGGCACGTTGTTCACGTAACCGGATATGTTCTTCTGGAAGCAACGGGCAGGTTCCTTGGGATATGGGATTTCTACGTCAGGAAAAGATACTATCGTACTTGGAGAGTCGCACAGACAACGAAATTCTTGAATAGGGCACGAATCACTAGGTCAATGAGATGAGAAGGGCTATTTCATTTCTCCGTAACTCTTTCAAACACGAACTTACTGGTTTCGTAATCATTGGCGTACTGCTGCGCATTGTCTTAATGCCATATTTCGTATGGCCCTATGACATGAGTGCATATCAATCTAGCTTGGTCTACTTCATGAACGGTAAAGACCCGTATGCCCTTCATGCCTCGGTATACCCTCCCTTCACATATTTTATCACATTTCCCATGTTTGGGCTGGCATACCAATTTGGGATATCGTTCGATTTTCATTCTATTCTAGAGGTTTTATCCAAGACCGGCGTTGAAGGGCCAGTTCCGATTACCCAGATAAGTCCGCTATTCCTTGTCTTCTGGAAAATCCCTATACTCTGTTTTGATCTTCTCACAGGGATTTTGATATATTATTTCGTAAAAGCGATGGTTTCCGATACTACGATGCCCAAGCGTTGCTTCCTAGTCTGGTTTTTCAATCCGTTTACTTTGGTCTTATCTTATTTGCAGGGTTCATTTGACGTTGTTGTTGCGTTCTTCATTCTTCTCGGGGCGTTCTTTCTCTTTCGAGACGACTTCCTCTTCTCGGGGCTTTCCTTTGGATTGGGAACTTTAGCCAAGACGTCTCCCATTTTCGTGGCTATTCCTTTAGCTGCCGTTTTGCTCATTAAAGGAGTTTCGAGCTCCTCCAAAACGCTTAACCTCAAACTTAACATTCGAACGTTCCTGAAATTCACTATTGGGTGTGTTTTGCCCCTTTTGTGCTTTGCACCACTGGCTATTGAATACCTCAACTTGATGTGGTCAGGGATTTCAGAGGAAATATCCATAGCAGGAGGCTTGAATCAATGGTTCTTTGCGGCGGATCCACTTAGGTCTGGCTGGATTAACCAGCACATAGTAACAATTCAGACAGTGTTCAAATTCTACCCTGTGATCGCCTTGACCATCGCCGTCGTTTTTTCCGGTCTATTGAAGTTGGGTAGAAAGAGAATCTTGCTCTTGACTGCTTTTTTTACGAATCTGATCTATTTCTTCCTGCAGATGACGCTTCAACCTCAATACTTGTTATGGACCTTACCTCTGTTTGCAGTCCTTATGTCCTCAACGAAGCGTTACCTCTGGTCTTTGAGTCTGTACTCAGCCGCCGGATTGTTCTTTATTCTTTCCTTACAGGGGCCTCAGATTTTTCTTTATCCTCTGGCAATGTACACTTCCTTGTACCCTCCAAAGCAATTGGCTATTAGTGTCATGAACTACGTCAATTTGCCAGGGGTGTTTTCGCAGAATTTAAGGCAAGACTTCTGTACCATTTTCGGAGGTCTTGGTTTTATAGGGCTATCGTTGACAATGGTCTTGTTGGTCAAGAGTCTACTGGTGGAAAAAGATAATGAATAAATGGCAATATATCGTATCAGCGATTCTCATTTTGCTGCTTCTAAGCGAGATTGTATGGTATTCGCCATTCTATAACGTGAGAAAAGGATCTTTTAATGTTCTCAGTGTGGTTCAACAATCAAACGAAGTCTCGACCAACGTGACCATAACGTACCGATTTAACGCAGGCCTGCCCTTGGACGCTACGGTCATGGTTACGCCTGTTAGAGAAGCATATCAGGATCTGCCGGTTTTTCTGTTCTACGACAGGGACTACCCCGTGCTGGAGACAGATTGGAGTCTGATTGCTATGTTGCAGGGATATTTGAAGGCTGAGCTTTCTTTAAGAGGGTACTCGGCCGAACCAAAGCTGGCAAGTGCAGATGTGCTAGAGAGCATTATGTCAAAAAATGAATCCGCTGTCGTAATTATGGCCTCGGGGGCATTTCCTTCCTGCATATTCTCCAAGGAGAAGGACTTGGTCAGGCCTTGGATAGAGTCGGGCGGAATACTCGTTTGGTTAGGTTACTACATAGGATATTACGTCGTAGAGAGTGGAATGCAAAAGGAACAGATAACGTATAACATGAGTCAAAACCTACGCGAAAATGGTTCGAGAGAGCTTGGCCTTGAAGGTTTCTTTGAATACTTTGCTCTAGACGATAATCCAAAAGTGGCAAACAGTTCCTCCCAACTTTCCGAAGCTCTTGATACAACATATTCTCTCATTCAACAAGCTCCGCTTCTCCGCATGGTTATGAGCGGGGGTGGTGTTGCTTTAGGAAGCGTTGGAGGGGAAAATCCGCTTAGATTCAGGTCTTCCATTTCAATGATTCCACTCGGTAGAGGCAAGATTATGATTTTCGGCTTCTTTTTGATGCCTAGTCTTTTCTCGAATGGTCCAGAACTTGTGGCTTGGGATATCGCTCAAATCATGTGCTCAGGTGTTTTGCAAATGAATCCTGACCTCGTACCATGGTACCGAACCTACAATTTGTCAGAAGGAAAAGCAATAACTGACATTTCCAATCTATCGATGGGCTCTGACGTTGCAGGGTTTGTTGTTTTTGAGTATACGCCCAAGGAAAGCGAAACAGTTCTGTTTCACCGGGAGTTCATAAACAGGAAATGAGAATTGATTACTGGAGTCCAAACGATCTCACTCTCTGTCATAGAGCGCGCTACATTCCACTTGTTCTTTATTCGTCCTTGTACGCAAGCACAAAGTATTGTACACAGTATCTCCTCAAGAGTTTGATCTTCGTAGTTAAATATTCTTCTAGGCTATCTATGCCCAAAGGGCAACTGCCAAGATACTTCCGCAAAAACCTTATCTTTGCAATCTCTGCGAACAACCAGCCTAATAGACCCCAAGAGTCTTCCTCGATTATTGCAAAATGATCTTTGACAATCAAGCGTCTAAGATGATCCCTCGTATATCTTGATCTTACGGGCACTTTTTCATAATATGGGTTTATGTCTCTGGCAAATCTCAGTAATGGGTTATTCTCTACGACCTCAGCGAGCAACAGATAACCCCCTGGCCTCAAACAATTGAAAATCTCCTGAAGCCCCTTCTGCGGGTTAGCGACATGATGCAGAACCTGACTAGAAATCACCGCATCAAAAGTTACATTGATGAATGGAAGCCTTTCGCCACTACCACAAACTACATTTCCATAAATCTTGGCACTTTTCAGATCATCTAATTGTGGATCGAGTCCTACAACACTCCATCCTCGCCTGAGAAAACGTTTCATACCAACACCTTTTCCACAACCAAAATCGAGGATGGTCCCAGTTTTGATCCTGCGTAGCAATCCTTCCTCGACGGTAGGTATCGGCCCTTCCCAGACATCCCTCAGAAATCTGCTTTTTCGGAATGACCTGATATGCATTATTTGTTGGCTCCACTCAGATCGCTAAGCACGTTATAGACGATATCAAAGCAATGATTGCACCCAAAAGTGCTAGCATGCTACTCTTGTGAAGCTTAACAGTAGTGCTCATTCTCTATTTCACCTTATTCAGATATGTTGGGAAGACTGTTAAAACAATTTTGCAACACGCACGGGTTAATGCTTGCTCAGTTCGAGATTTGGCTGAATCTTCCAAGTTCAGCCTGTTTGTGCTAGAAAAAGGTGTCCACCCGCGTGCGGGTTTGCGTTTGACGACGGATGAACCAGTTGACAGAAGTATTATATGGATGAAAACCCGAAGATAACGATCAGAACGTATATCTGGAGAAAGCGTTTGAAACAATCTGAAACGTCTTCCTTTGTGCCTAAACAGCATTTGAGGTCGATTGGGAAAATGTACTTTGATGTAGTGATTTGCTCGCATGGCGAAAGTATAGAGCAGCTCGAAAGCCTGATATTCTCTACAACTCTCCAGAAGACAAAGGAGTTTAAGCTTGGAAGAATTCTCCTCTGTTCTGATGATGAAAGAGTCAAGAAGAAGTTTGAAGACTATTGCATAGTGACTTTCATAGAGCAGCCTTCTAGGCTTGGAAAGCCTGACGCATTGAATAGACTTATGAAGGCATCTGAATCAGAAATCATAGTGCAGGAATCTGCTGACACTATTCCTATATCAGAATACACTTTCTACTATCTTCTGTCGCCTTTCAGGAATTCAAACGTAGGCGCCGTAACCTCAAGACCCGAACCTGTAAATAATGGATTTATGAGTTTGCCCCGTATAGTCTGGAGTTGTCATCACTTTGTTCAGCCAAAAATCAGCGGTGAATTATTCGCATTCAGAAGAGATCTAGTAGATACAATTCCAGATGACATAATCCACGATGATACCTACGTTCATAAACTAATATCAAAGAAAGGTTACACCGTGGTTTACGAGCCACGGGCTGTGGTACTGAATAAAGTTCCGGAAACGCTAGGGGAATTCTATCTACAACGTAAGAAGAACGTTATTGGCAATCTTCAAATCATGGAAAAATTCAGGGAACTACCACAAGGCAAAATGCGGTTAAGAAGCATGATATTGATGTCTCTCGAACTACTTGCAAATATCGATGGAAGACTTGATTATGCAAGGGGGAAAGCTCCCAAGGGATTGGTTGGTTACCGTCTTGAGAGCACGAAGAACATACTCGATTAGGTTTCCAACTTGACAAGCACAGTTCCTGGATAGCGAGATCGCACGCCTTAAGGGGATACTTAAGCTATGTTTTCTGAAGCAGTTTGCCCATGAAGAACTCTTTGGATTTCATGCGGGTCTGACAGAATCTCAATAGATCTAGGGTTCTAATCTTAGGTTTGAGCCAGCCTAGTTTGCGAATCTGTTTCCTTCTGAATAGGTTTCTTCTTAAAACTTTGAAGTTTTGGCCAAAAGCAAGAACACGAGCATGTAACCTGGCATTCGTCGAAATACCTGAGTATCTGAAGAGAAGCAATTCTGCAAGGGGCATGATCATGAGTTGGAAAAAGAGCGCGGAAAGCAGAAGTGGAATGGGTACATGCAGGAGAATATTTCGAAAATCTGATTTTTGCCTTTCAGCGTAGCTTATTAGCGGTAGCTGTCTCAGTGAGTAAGAACCTATGTGCCAGATAATGGCTGACGAATCCATGACGCATCTATACCCTGCCCTTTGAGCTCGCAAGCAGAAATCTAGATCTTCGCCAGCCATGAAGAAATCTGGATCCAACAGACCGATCTTTTCGATCACTTCTCTTTTTATCAGGAGTACGCATCCTGATAAGTAATCGAGGTCTGCGATAGGTTTCCGATCTCTGGAATATTGTGAAAGTTGTTGGCCGAGCCCTTCTGACCATATTGTTCCAGTAACTAGATCGAACATGCAGCCCTTTGACCAAATAACGTTGTTTGGTTTATAGTAAAGAATGAGTCCACCTGCCAAGCCTATTGAATCGTCAGATAGAGCCCTTTTTACGAGTGTCGAGAGGCTCTTTGGGTGTGTAACGGCATCGTTGTTGTATAGAAGGATTAGATCCCCTTTTGCTTTCTTGATACCTTCGTTCATTCCTGCTGCAAACCCCAGGTTCTTGTTATTTCTTATGACTTGGAACTGGGGAAATTCTTTGCAAACAATTTCCATTGATGAATCCGTTGAGTTGTTGTCGATAACGGTGACTTCAGTGTTCGGATATGTTAACTTTGTTATTGACTCCAGACTTGGCCTTATCACTCTTTCTCCATTCCAGTTTAGTACAAGAATAGTGACCAACGGAAGGTTTTGCGGCATTCCTTCAATACGTCCTAGCTTATGGCCTACGCGTGGTGTAGACCTAGAAAACTGAAAGAACTACTTAATAGTTTTCATAATCCATAAGCCATCAAAGAAGTTGGTAGACCAGATCTGCCGAAAAGCTTTATCAATATTGTTAACAAGCAAGGATATCATACTTCACACTTGCATGAAAGGACAGGAGAAGGAAAATCCGTCAAGCAGATCAAACGTGGGATATCTAGGATGAGCTTATGGTCGCCATTGAAAAACAGATTGTCTAGACGACGTTTTACTCTGCAGAGTATCACGTTGCCGAATCTGCTTTTAATTGGGTTTGTATTAAGGCTCGTTCTCGCGCCATTTTCCTCCGATCCCAACGATGTCGGAGTGTTTTACATCGTTGCTAATGATTTGTTGGCGGGACTTAACGTTTATACCACTAACTCTTTTAGCTATCCTCCATTATGGGCCTACATCATACATCCCGCTCTTGCATTGGCCAGTTTCTCTCTAAGTCCCAATTTGTTGGGAGTGCGAGTAGACACTCTGAGTCTTTCGATAGAAAGCTGGAAACTGCCCCCAATAATCACTTCTCCCTTTTTCAATATTCTTGTTAAACTTCCGTTGATTATCGCTGACGTGCTGATAGGCATAATTCTTTACAGTATAGTGAAAGAGCTGATGGATGAGAAACGCGCAAAAATGTCTTTCATTCTATGGTTTCTCAATCCACTGGTTATTTTCATCGATTCAATTCATGGGCAATTCGACGTCATTCCTACGTTGATGACGGTGTTGGCGTTTTGTTTATTATGCAATCGGAAATACTTCTCATCTGGAATTGCGATTGGCATTGGAGTAATGCTCAAAATCTTCCCGATCTATCTTACTCCACTGTATCTTTTTTCAATTGCCAAGCTTGAGACAAGTGAATCGTCAAGAACACCCAGAAATCTTCGAAAGGCGCTTGCCCACTGTTCGACGTTCTTTGTAGGAATTCTGGCTCCGGCGGCTATCTTTTCCCTTCCTCTAATTAATAGTAATATGATCCACGACGTCTTCGCCAGGACGGAAAGCATAACGTCTGTCGGAGGTCTGACAATCTTTAGTATTGTGCAGATCCCTGGAATGGAATGGCTACTGCAACTGATATCTTCTAACTCGGGACTGGTTTTCATAAGCCTAACACTTGTTAGTCTCATATTGATAATGTTCATCAGCTTCGCTTGTTTTTCGAAACAGAAAGATTTCTTGAGAGCCTTCCTTTCAGGGCACATTGCTATATTATTGGCAATCTACGTTACTTCTTTGCTCGTAAACCCTCAGCATATTCTGTGGATACTTCCCTTCTTGATCCTGAGTTGGGGCCTCTACCGACAAAATTTGAACAAAATAAAGGTGCTTTCGGTCTCCGCTTCAACGTTTCTAATTGGCTTCGGCGGACCCCTCTTCTTCTTTTATCCATTAGCCGCATTTACTCCGCTACTTAGCGTTGGAACAGTATACTCTACCGTTTCCTTTTTTGAGCAGTATGCAGGTTGGATTATCCTTCTTATATCGGGAGTCCTGGGGGTGAGTGCAATTATCCTTTGTCTATGGGAAACGATGGGGTTCATTCTAGAAAAAGAGAAAAGAGCCGAGATGTCAGATGACCCTTCTCAAGAAAGGCGAGTAAATGACAGCACGTCATCACTTAGAATACATTGGCATGTGGTTAATCCGTCAAAGGTCTTAGCACTGATGTTTGTGGCATTGTTGGTTGCTCAGCTGCTGGTTTTTGCACTGCCCTTGATACCTCAGAATGTCGATTTTCAAGTTCTGGACCTTAGTCATACAGGTGAAGGTTATTTCAGAATAAACTATGAGGTAAAATCAGCTAGATATCCCGTAGATATCGAAGTCTCCGCAGTTCCTTTGACTTCCATGTCTAATCGAAGTGTGGATAAGACCATTTTCATCTATTATGACCAGAATTATCCTTCTTCCTTAGTTAGTGAGGCGAGCTGGATCGGTCTTCTGGATCATATTCCGATTGAGCTTAAGCTCAGGGGCTACAATGCCCCCATAATAGTCGTGGATACAGAAAAACTAAAAGACGAGGCATTAAATAATAAAGATTGTGTGATCGTAATTCCTTCAGGGGTCCTTCCGGATACAGTCCATGCAAACAATGTGAGCTTGATTGGGAACTGGATTCGATCCGGCGGCACATTGATCTGGATAGGAGATGCATTCGGCTACTTTTCAGGCTCTAAAGGAAAGAGTGTCCAATTGTTCTCTGCGGATAATTTTAGCGAAGTTCAAACTCAGGTCTTGGGATATGACTTGTTTAATGGAACTTCAGAAGAAAGCGAAAGATTCGCTACTGCCTCATCCAATTTCTCAAAAGCGCTAGATCTGCGATACCCCGATGCAGAAGTTGGGGCTTACGTCTCCGAAGTTCTGAAAAATGGAGGCGAAGTACTGGGAAAGATCACCGCTTCAGAGAATGCGAGAGCTTCAATAGCTTACGTCCCTGTTGGAAAGGGGCACCTACTACTTTTCGGAGGTGGTGTTGGCAGAGTTTTCGCGGCTACTGGAGAGGATGTAATAGCTCATGACATTGCGCAGATCCTCTGTTCTGGTTTTCCCTTCTCGACTGGAATTGTAACATCCAATCTTCATGAACTGGAGAGGAGTGAAGTCAAGCAGGCCAGTCTCGACATGCTTTTACCAAGAGACCAGAACGTAACAGGCATCATGATTGTAGTATTCTCAAAGTCTCCTTACAACCGATATTTCTCACGTCAATTCCGCCCGATTGACGGCAGCTAAGGTCTGTTGACTTAGGCGACCAAGTCTTATTAGATTCTTTGAATACTGCTTTCTTAAGGCTGAAAATAGTGATTCTATCTTCGCTGAGGTTCGTCAAAGAAAAGTTTGCGCAGTATTACCAAGAAAATCAGTCCTTCATCAAGCTGCCCCTTTTTATGGAAAAACGTGAGTTCGGCTTCGCTCTCTTTGAAGGGCAAATGCTGCGACACAAATGCTTTCTCAGTGATGAAGGACTGAAGGCTTTCTTGCGAACTGCCGTGCCTTCAGACGCCTATTATTCATGCGCATGCTACGATGATCCTGAAGCTGAAATGGATAAGAAGGGTTGGTTAGGTGCAGATTTGATTTTTGACATAGACGCTGATCATTTGACCACATCTTGTGGCAAGATCCATGATACCTGGACCTGCGGAAAATGCGGCTTTGAAGGAAGAGGTCTTATTCCTGAGGAGTGTCCAGTTTGTGGCGGACAAAAATTTGACGCTAAGACTTGGCCCTGTGAAGAATGCTTAGAGTGCACGAAGGATGAAACGGTTAAGCTGTTGGATATGTTGTTGCAAGATTTTGGTTTTTCAGAGAAGGACGTTCACGCTTTCTTTTCTGGTCATCGTGGCTATCATGTTCACGTTGAGAGCGAAGCGGTCAGAACGCTTGATGTTGTTTCAAGGAAAGAGATCGTAGATTACGTTTGTGCTTTAGGTTTAGACATGGGTTTTGCAAGTGTTCACCGAAAGGGCGCAAACAAGCCGAGTCTGCCAGGTGCACCTCGTCTAGAAGATCCAGGCTGGCGCGGACGAATCGCCAAATGCATGTACGACTTAATCCTGAAAGGCAAGCATGAGGATTATGCGAAACTGGGATTGAGAAAGAATGTTGCTGACAATATTATGCAGAAAAGAGATACGATCTTAAAAAGCTGGGATGATGTTGGACCCTATCGAGCCGTAAAAGGCGTCGGTTTTGAAACATGGAAAAAAGTAGTTGACTCGTGCATAGATTCTCTGTCTGCTAAAGTGGACACTGTTGTTACGACAGACATACATCGACTGATCAGGTTGGTCGGCGCCTTACATGGGAAGACTGGCTTGAAAAAAGTTGAGTCTCCCATATCAGCAATTGAAGCTTTTGACCCCCTTAAGAGCGCAGTAGCCTTTAAGAAGGGAACTGCAAGTGTCTTCGTGTCAGGTGCTCCGAGGTTCAGGCTCGATGACCAGACTTTCGGTCCATACAAGAATCAGAAAGTTGAGTTGCCGACAGCGGCAGCATTACTACTTATCTGCAAGAAACGAGCAGAGGTAGCAGAGCAGAATGTATGACGAATTGTACAAGACTTGGAAACAAGAACTTCAAAACAGCGATTTGACAAGGCTTCCCCCGGATTTCTACACCAAGATCGCTGATTACATCAGGAAACTGGCAGAAGAAGCCCGAATGCTTGACAAGAGAACCGTAAAAGCAAGCCTCCTCAAGAAAGAGACACAGAACACCAAACGCATGGTTCGAGAGCTGATCCGCATTCGGTACAGAAAACTCGTCACAAAAGCCAGCAAAGGAGAAAAAGCCCAGCCAGATATTTTGACGATTGACGAGGAAAGAATCTTCGCAAATATTTCTGCTTTCTCAGACGCATACCGCAATCTAGCCCAAGAGGTTCTTCAGGGACGCAAACCAAACGTTGAAGCCAAGCAAGAGCACAAAATGGCCGTCTTACGCTTTGCAGCACCCGTTCCAGCAGTAATCGGCGCTGACATGAAACCTTATGGGCCGTTTCAAGCCGAGGATGTTGCGTCGTTGCCATTGGATAACGCAAAGATTCTAGTCAAACAACACTTGGCTGAAAAGGTCGATGTCACCTAGGCAGTGACAGAAGGAAGATCAGTTGGGGCGCCGAGATTTCTTCCAACTCTCCAGTTTCTGACTTTGCTCAGAAGAAGCTGGCTTCCCATTATTATCAAAGGGTAAGATATTATCCACATGATGGAGTACAATTGCCCATAATAATCATGAAATGCTTTCGCCTCGGCAGTAAGAACGTAGCCTCCACCCGTGTTTAACTGAATCATGAAAAGCGTGGCTATCCTCAAAATGTTGATGAAATAAGTCACTATAGCCCCAATGGCAAAATAGGCCGTTCTCCGTCTCCACGTAATAGGGCTTCTTCTCAGAAACAAGAGAATCGTCACAGTGTATATCAGCAGACTCTCAACGCCTGAACATGGCCACGCTATGCTCATTGCCGTGCTCACCGCTCCACTTTGAACTTGCAGAAGTGGCGCGCCTGGAATCTGCGTAGGCAAGAAACTTGTCCTATAGCCCATCAAGTTCAAGAAGTTAGCCGCAAGGGTGGACGTTGCAGGAACAAGAGCTTGAAACGGCGTGAAACTTGCGTAGGGATACAGATTATCTATCGTGTAAACCATTCCGATAGTAACCAGAAACAACGATGAAATCGCAGAGTCCTTCAGACCTGCAAATCCATATTCAGACCATATCAACAACGCAAAAAGCACTGCGAAGGCTAAGTATTCCATCGAAAGGGGCATCCAGTTGTACAAGCCAACATTGTTCGAATGAGCCCACTCTTCTATCACGGCGTTTAATCCGCCGTAGCTAGAAACGATCACGTATATGGTGGGAAGCAAAAGTGCAACGATGAACACAACGCTTTTGAAAGACGCTAGTTTTCTCACTTTAGGCACTAACGCTTCCCAGCTCAGAATGATTTCCAAAGATGCCAGCCAAACAAAGAAAATGTAGAACGTTCTGCCTTTCCAAGTTGCTTCAAAAGAAGCTGGATCTAAAGAATACAGAATTACCATTGGTATGAGGAACGCAAGAATGGGCAGAATCTTCATTATGACGTTTACCCTGTCATGGGTTGTCTCAGGGTTCTTTTCCATAAGCAGTTCCTTTATTCGCATTCGATATAAGGATTTGGCAGTGATCTCAAGAAGATGTGACGTGGCCACTGCTTGCAGTTTTTTGACCCCGAATTCGGCGTGAATCAACATTTTGAAAGGATGGCGAAAAAGTATAAGAACATGATTGTCTTTTCTATGGAAGGCTGGTAGTGATATAAGTGAATGTTCCGAAAGAGGTCACAACCTACTGTGGCAAATGTAAGAAGCATCAGACTCATTCGGTTTCTCTTTACAAGCCTGGTAAGCGTAGGGCTTTGGCGAAAGGGGAACGGGCCCATGATAGGAAGAAACGTGGGTATGGTGGTCAGAAATATCCGCTTCAGAGAGAGTTTGCGAAGACTACTAAAAAGCAGACTCTGAAGCTGAAATGCAAGGTTTGCGGTTACACACTACATAAAGATGGCATGCGATTAAGAAAATTGGTGATAGCCTAAATTGGAGGTTTATGGTATGTCAGATTGGGAAAAACTGATTCCGAGGCCAAGAAGCAGTTTCGTTCGCGTCAAATGCCTGAAGTGCGGGAACGAGCAGATAGTTTTCAGCCATGCAGTGAATAAGGTCAGTTGCAATGTTTGCGGAACCGAGTTAGCAGAACCTTCTGGTGGGAAAGCCAAGATCAAGGGCGAAATAGTGGCAATTTTCGAATAGGGATGAAGTCAGCGATGGCGGTTCGAAGCAGGCAGGAATGGCCTGAATCTGGTGACCTGGTAATCGCAACAATACAAAGTGTCACCGATTACGGCGCCTATGCGCGCCTGGATGAATATGATAAACAAGGATTATTGCACGTTTCCGAAATATCCTCGTCCTGGATTCGAAACATCCGTGATTTTGTGCGTGAAGGCCAAAAAGCTGTTCTGAAAGTCTTACGGGTGGACGTCGAAAAAGGTCACATAGACTTGTCTCTCAGAAGAGTTACCAAGAGAGAAAAAATCGAAAAAATGATGGCGTGGAAGAAGGAACGAAAGGCTGAAACTCTTCTGAAGAACGTCGCCGAGAAGGTCGGTTTGACACCTGAACAGGTGTACGAAAGAGCTGGAGCAGCAATCGAGAAAGAATACGGATTGTACGAAGGATTTGAGAGGGCAGTCAAGGAAGGACCAGAGATTCTCACTAAAATTGGCGTTCCCGAAGAAATCGCCAATGCTTTTGCAACTGTGGCACAAGAAAGAATACATGTTCCCATGGTGAAGGTAAAGGGCATTGTTGAAGTCAGCGTGCTGAAACCAAACGGGGTCAATATCATCAAGGAAGCCTTTCTGAATGCAAAGAAAGCAGAGAAGTCTAAGAATACGAAGTTTCGCTTCTACGTAGTCGCCGCTCCCAAATACCGCATAGAGGTTTTGGCAGACAACTACAAGCAAGGAGAAGAGGTTCTACAGAAAGTCGCGGAAAGCGTCGTGACGAGCGTCAGCAAAGCGGGTGGACACGGGGTCTTCAGAAGGGAGAAGTAATGGTCTGGCTTCTAAGAAAATGCGAAAAATGCAGCAATTACACACTGAAAAAGGGCATGTGCCCATATTGCGGAGGAAAAACGCGAGTGCCGCATCCGCCGAAATTCTCGCCAGACGACAAATACCTCAAGTACCGAATGCTCCTAAAATGGGAGGATTCAGAAGGGTGAAAGAAACTTTCATCAAAGAATTTGCAAAGACTGACTTGAACAATCCTATTCTGATCGAAGGTCTCCCCGGTCTCGGTTTGGTGGGCAAAATCGCTATACGCTATTTGGTCAAGCAGTTGAACGCTGAGAAATTTGCAAGCCTCTATTCGCCGCATTTCCCATATTTTGTTCTGGTAAGCAAGAAAGGAGGCGTCAGGCTCCTCAGCGGAACATTCTACTACTATAAAGGCAAAAACAGCAAGAATGATCTCATCTTTTTTACAGGTGACAGTCAAGCACAAACAATCGAAGGCCAGTACGAGATATCAGATCAACTACTGGATTTCGCCAAGAAACACAATGTTTCGACGATCGTGACAATAGGTGGATATCGAATAGAAACCAAAGACAAGCCGAAAGTTGTCGCTGCAGCAACAAACAAAGAGCTCTTGGACAAGGCGTTGCAGGCCGGCGCTGGGATAAGCCCAACGGGAAGCCCCATAGTTGGCACGGCTGGGCTTATATTGGGCATGGCGCATTTCAAAAAAGTCGACGCCCTATGCTTGCTTGGTGAAACCCGAGGATACCTGCCAGACCCTGAAGCTGCCAAAAGCGTGCTGGAAATACTGCATGCCATGTTCAAATTTGACTTGAATCTGACAGGGTTAGACGAAGAGATTGTCAAAGCAGAAAAAATGGTCACGCGTTTGCAGAAGATTGAAGAAAAAAGAGCCCTGCAGGCTGGGGAAACAAAGAAAGAAGAAGACAAGAAAATCACCTATATCTCATAAAAAAAAGCTAGAACTTCAGTTCTTGCCGTATAACTCTTACAATCTCGTTAGCCGCTTTTCTATCTCGCGCGCGCGTTATTCAGCATTGAACCACTATAGTTTCGACGTTTTTTTTGGAATGAATCATGATTTCAATCGGTTCGCGATGATCAGTGTGCGCATCCTATGTCTTCTTCAGATATCCTTCTCTGGGCTCGTATATTGTTCCTTCACGCAGCAGTTGTCCGAGTAGGCGTTCTGCTTCTCCCCTTGGAACCCTGTATTTGTCCTCTAATTCGTTCAAAAGGGCTGTTCGTTCAACCATGCCTGTTTCTCTTTCCAGTTCCATCAGTGTCGATAGGACGGTCTGCAGTTTGTCTCTCACGCTTTTGGGTTTTCCAGTCATTATTATGTCTATGTCCATCTTGTATGAGGATAGGTCTATTCCAACTTCCTCAAGAGACTTCTTCATGATAGTTATGGAGGCTTCAGCATCTTCTGCTGAGACTTCCTTTCTGAGGGCTGAGCGGGCTCTTGCTTCAGCTATTCGGACAAGAGATTCCAGCTGGCGCGCGCATATTGCCACAGGCGAGCCTTCAGTTTCACTTGCACCACGCATTGCCAGGTAGAAGTCGTTTATGCGCTGCGTTGCATCTGTGGTCAGAGCTGGCCTGATCCCCTTTGCGTAGGTAATGTATTTTCGCATAAGATCAATCGGTATAGGCGGCTCTACGGGGCTCAGTCCTTTTCTGTGAATTTCGAGGATATGCGCAGACATTTTGCTGTCTGATTCCTTGTTCGGCACGTCTCGCAAGACGAAGATTAGATCAAATCTTGAGAGTATTGTGACTGGGAGCGTGATGTTTTCAGCTACAGTGCGATGGGGCTCAAACCTTCCTAAAGAGGGGTTTGAAGCTGCAAGTATTGCTGTCCTCGCATTCAGCGTCGCGACAATGCCTCCTTTGGCAACTGAAACCGTATGTTGTTCCATGGCCTCGTGGATGGCAACACGGTCTTCTGGGCGCATTTTATCCATTTCGTCGATGCAAGCGATTCCCTTGTCAGCCAGCACAAGAGCACCAGCCTCGAGGGTCATTCCGCCGCCCCTCTCTCTTAGGACTGCCGCTGTTAACCCAGCCGCGGTTGTTCCGCGTCCAGAAGTGTACAAGCCGCGAGGCGCGATCCTGGCCACATACTGTAGCAGTTGAGATTTCGCTGTTCCAGGGTCTCCTACCAAGAGCGAGTTGATTTCTCCTCTAATTGTAATGTCAGGAAGAACCTTCTGTACTCCGCCGAAAAGAAGATACATTATCGCCTCTTTCACGTGGTCATACCCATAAATCGACGGTGCAATTGAATTAATGATTTTCCTATGTATCCACGGGTCTTTTGCAAGCTCAAGGATTTTCTCTTCTTCTTCAGGCGATGGCATTGAGGTTTCAGGTTCTTTGCCCAAGACCTCGATGGAGTTGACGTCCAAGAAAAGTATGAAGGTTCGAAGTTTTCCGACTCCTGGTCGAGCGGGGGCGAACGCGCGGACTACGCCAACTATGGAAACGTGGTCTCCCGGTCTTGCAACATCAACTATTTCGGTTCCTACGAGTTTAGCGTTCAGCGTGCGCGGAAGCTGTCCAGGGGGAAGATCTTCAGGTCTCTCTTGAAGGCGAAGGTCTTGGGAGTCTATAAATGATGACTCCTCCTGCACGAAATCGAACGGTCCTTTTGCAGCGCAACTAGGATTGCTGCAGGCGAAGGGTGCCTTTACAAATTGACCTGTCTGGTTCACGGGTGTTATTTCGCCGCATCTCTTGCATTTGAATGCTGCTTGCATCACCATCGGCCTGACAGGTGTTGAGCGGACAACTATGCCCTCAACCATTACGAGTCTTCCAATGTGGTCAGACCCAAGTTTACGCAACTGCGCAGGTTCGAGCAGCTTCACTACTCTCGCAGCGATTGTTTCAGCTTCCAGTTTTTCAGCGAATTCGGGATCTTCTATTCGCAGTTGATCATAGGCCGCGTTGTTGGCGTGTCTTAGGTATTCATCCGGTCTTTCTAAGAGTTCTTCTGCAAGCCTTTGGTCAAAAGCCAAAAGATCTTCAAAATCAATTATTATTGACGTTCTGCCGCCTACTGCCATCTGTGAAATTCTTTGTCGATATCTTTCGATCTTCAGAAACTCTTGAAACTGCTCCTGCGGATCTACAGTCTCCAGTCCTTCAGTCATTCTTCAGCCCCCCCACATTCCAATATGCGCACTCGCCACTGATTAATCAACGTGTACAGCTGCTCGTAAAGAAACCTATCCTCACTAGTAAGATTCTTCAGCGCCTGATCTGTCTGAGCTGGCGCAGAGGCTATTGAGACAATCTTTTTCAATCTTGAATTTATAATGTCCCTCGTTAATTGCCTAGCCTTCTCACTTTCCAACACTTTCTCCGGAGCTTTTGCAGCGTTCTTTTTCAGATCTGTCAGGCATCGTCGAAGTCTCGGATAAAAATCCTCAGGCAATCTGGAAATCAGTCCTGCCGTTTGAACCCGTTCAGACCATTGAAGCTTGTTAAGCTTGGGAACGGTCAAATGCTCGTCTTCACGGAAGTGGACAATTCCAGATTTTTCGAGTTCCAAAGCAACCCAATAATAGACTTCATATTCATTCCCTTCTTCAAAAGGACCCACATTCAGTCCAGCAAGCTTGATTTCTTGACAATTTCTGTTGGCAACAATTTTTGCAGTCGAGTGCTCAAAATTGAAATCTAGACTGCGAATCGTTGCATCGATCGTTTTCGGCATGATTGCTCCCCCTCTTCTCATCAAAGCTACTGTTTGCGGGGTGATATAAGAAACGTAGTCTAAAAACCTATACCAGACCTTAAGAGAATTAGGGAATCACGATCCAACTTTGGCCTTTTAACAAAAACAAAAACGGGGAATATGCTTCTTACTTTTTAGGGCCACAGGCCCAGCACTTTTATTGCTTCAGCCACTCTGCCAACGCCGAGCATTAACGCTGCGGTTCGCATGGTGCATTTTTCTTTCTTTGCCACTGCGTAAACGTCGTTGAACGCCTTCGTCATTTTGGCTTCCAGTTTCGTGTTTACTTCTTCCACCGGCCAGTGCTCACGTTCCAAGTTTTGAACCCATTCGTAGTAGCTTGCTGTTACTCCGCCTGCGTTGGCCAATATGTCTGGGATGAGGATTATCTTCTTTTCGTGAAGTGCTTTGTCTGCTTCCGGCGTGGTGGGTCCGTTTGCTCCCTCTGCTATTATTTTTGCTTTTATGTTGTCTACGTTGTCTTTTGTCATCGCGTTTTCTAGGGCAGCTGGTATGAGTATATCACACTTCGTTTCGAGAAGCTCCGCGTTCGTTATTTTTTCGCTTCCCTCGTAGTCGACAACTGATCCTGTTTCTTTTTTGTGTTCGTACACCTTGTAGGGGTTTAACCCTTCCTTGCAGTATATCCCGCCCGTTGAATCGCTTACCGCTACGATCTTAGCGCCCCAATCGTAAGCTATTTTGGCGGCGTTCCAGCCTACGTTGCCGTAGCCTTGAACTGCAACTGTTGATCCCCTTATTTTCATGTTCAACTGCTTGGCTGCTTCTCTTGCGCATATATCGACCCCTAGTGACGTGGCTTCTGCTCTTCCTTCCGAACCGCCGATGCTGATGGGTTTCCCTGTGACGCATTCTGGGACGCTGTAGCCTTTAATCTGGCCATAAGTGTCCATTATCCAGGCCATCGTCTGCGAGTCCGTATAGACGTCTGGGGCTGGGACATCGCGGTACGGACCAATAAAGTCGAAGATCATGCTTGTGTATCGTCTCGTCATTCTTTCTAATTCGCCCTTTGACATTACTTTTGGATTGCAGCAGACTCCACCTTTTGCACCGCCGTAGGGAATGTCGACGACTGCGCATTTCCATGTCATCCACATTGATAGCGCAGTGACTTCGTCCAAGTTGACGTTTGGGTGATAGCGGATGCCGCCTTTGAATGGTCCTCTTGCGTCCATGTGCTGTACTCGGCAGCCGTTGAAGACTCCGATTTTGCCGTCATCCATTCTAATTGTGATAGAAACCATAAGTGATCTTTTTGGGACTGTTAGCATTTCGTGTATTCCAGGATCTAGTTCGAGTTTTTCCGCGGCTAGTCTTAACTGCTCCAAGGCAACACCGTATGGCGATATGTTTTTTACCATTTTGGCCCTCTCCTGTAGCGTTTTTGCTGCTTGATAATTTGCCATAATTTAAGGTTTACTCTGGAATTTTCGAAAAAAGAAAAGGGAGGAATTAGCCTAGGATTTTTTCAATTGCATCCTTTTCTATTTCATCAGGCATAGGTATGCCTGTGACTTTTGAGGCTCTCTCGGAAAAGCTCATCAAGTCGTTTCTGCTGATGAGGTCCAGCTTCCATTTTCTGTTACCAGCCATGAGTTGCTTCAGTCCTACACCTACTCGGTCAGTTAGGTACGTGTATACTCCGACGGCCTCCCACGGGATTTCCTTGAAGCGTTCACCGAATTTCTTCTTCAGCTCGGGTGCTGCGATGAAGAATTTGTCTGGTGTGGCGCCGAATTTGTCTGCGAAGGCTTTCGGTAACTTTCCTTCGTCGGCTAGTTGTTTGAAGTAGCTTCCTTTGAATGCTGCGGTAATTGGTGATCGTCCCATCAACACTGCTTTCACGAATGGGCCGTTTCCAAAGTTGCTCATTGCAATTGACTTGAAGATCGAAGTTTCCTCTATGAAGCCGCCTGCCATGATCAGGTCTGGAACGTAGCGTCCCTTTTTCTTCAGCATCTGTGCGCATTTCAGTACTATGGCTTCCAGATAGACAGTTGGTATGCTCATCTCGTCCATCATCGGTACGGGGCTCATACCCGTTCCGCCACCTGCTCCGTCGAAGGACACATAATCGATTTTGGCTTCTGACGCCATCTTCATTGTCCAGGCGACGGCCGAAGGTCTGTATGCACCTGTCTTGAGTGTTACATGCTTTGCGCCTTGTTTTCTCAGCCACTCAATGTCCTCTATGAAGCCTTTCTCTTTTGGTATGCCCACTCTGCTGTGTCTTTCGAAAGATTTGAACACTCCTTCTTTGAAGGCTTGCTGCACTGATGGGTCTTCTGGATCAGGGATTACCACGTACCCTCTTTTCTTCAGCAGTATTGCTTTTTCCAAGTCTCTTACTCGGACTTCGCCTCCAATGGCCTTTGCTCCTTGTCCCCATTTTCTTTCAATGACGTTCACTTCAAGCTTCGAGATGGCGTAGACGTCGACGCCTAGTCTTTGGTCTTCAACGTTTGTTTGGACGACTATTTCTCCGTATTTTCCATCCCAGAACTTTCTGAACAGGTCAACTCTTCGCTTCAGCTCCTTTGAGTGTGTGACTTTTCCGCCTGTGATCTGTGCTTCAGGGTCCATGCCGCAGACGTTTTCGCCGACGATTATGGATACGCCGGAAATCGCTGCACCTACTGCCAGGCCTTCCCAGTTTAGTCTTGCAACGTCGGTTGAGCCAAATGCGCCGTTTAGAATTGGGACCTTCAGAGGTATTCCGCCGACTTTGGTTTCTATGTCAACGTTAGGGAAAATCGTTTTGTCGGAATTCGGTTCAATTCCTTCTGCTTCAAAGAGGCCTGCTTGTATGTTGAAATGTGACCAGTCTAGTCCGAAGTCTTTCAGGGCTCCAGCTGTGCTAGAGCCGAACTGCACGGGTTCTGGGTAGAGTGCTTCTCTTCCTCTGAAGGCTGATAAGCTAATTTCGCATATGAATGGGCAGTCACGGATGCAAATGGGGCACATTCCGCTTGTTGGGCTTGTGTCTTTGACGCGTGTTTGAGTTCCGGTTGTTGATTTGCCGTTTAGATATGAACTGTTTTTGTGTACACGTTCAGTCATTTTCCCCTCTCCTAAACCTTTACAAATTTTGGATTACACCAATATTCCGATTCGACATTTAAGTATTGCTTTAGCCTAATGGAATTGTGAACATTTATGAACATGGAAAACGTCCATAGTGCTCGTGTCAAAATTCGATTTTTAAGCCTCCAACTGAATACTCGCGTCGCTGGTAAGTCTCTGGGTTGTACCGGCCGCCCGCTTTTTTGACTTCAATAAACCTTTTTCCGCCAGCTTTGGTTAAGTCTATAACCACCTGCGTTATATGCTCAATTAGGGCGCAGAACTCTTTTGGATGTGCGTTTTTGGCTATCGTCCAGTAAGCCAGTGTCTGATAGGCGTACAGGGCAGGGCAGACGTGGCTGAAAAAGTCCTTCACTGCCTCATTTCCCCATACATGCTCCATCAACGACAGGCTGTTGAATACTAGTCTCGTTCCAGGTGTAACGAATTCCCGTTCGATTCTTCCAAAGAATCTGTGAAACTGTTCAGGATCCTTTGAGCTTGGGACTTTTCTGATCCATGCTGGCGCCTTATCGTAGAAATCAATGAACACCAGTTCGCCTTGCCCTGAAGATTCGGAGAAACAGTCCAAGACGAGAAGCTTGCTTTCCCAGCCCTCAGGAAGCGTTTTCAGTAAGGGTTTCAGCTGGAGCATTATCGCTTGCGGGGGGTATATGAAATCAAGATAGATCACTTGATTTCCGTCAACAATGCCTTGTTTCATGAAAGTATAAAGGAATTCAAGTGCGAATGTTGCAGATTCCACTTCCCACACAACGTTCTCGCCTAGGAAGAGTCCTCCCTCCAGCAGCTTGTCCAGAGGGTCTATTCCCGTAGACAACATGTTGTCTTCATGCTTTGGCATGACACGTTCACAGTGTTTGATTGATGGGCAATGTTAAAAACGTTTAGGTTAACAAAATGCTGTTCAAGCGTGTACACTATGTACATAAGCTTTCTATATTTGAACATGGCTCTACTTACTTCACGCAAAATGGAGTGTAAGATGAATGTTGAGCCCAATAGAACTTACCGGACGAGAACTGGGAATGATAAAACTGATGACTGACTTCTTCGTAGAGAAACCTGAACTAACTGCAAAGATCGAAAGCTATACTACAGCTCATTATGCGCTCGTGACTACATATTCAGAGAACTTTGGCATTTCAGAAGCTGACGCTTGGGGAACACTTGAAGAACTTCAGAAGAAGGTCAACGAGGCCGAGTATGTTCGAGTGGAAGCGCCGCGGCCGATAAAGAAATGGCTCCAATTGTCAAATGACGAAATCAATATGCTGCGCGCAATGATCGATTACTTTTCTGCAAACCCGAAGATGAGTCCCGCCGGCTCGTTTACGACGAAAAGATCAGACTCTATAGTCGAAGCCTACCACTGGTTTTTCGGGGGGAGTCCCAACGGCAATGGCGAAGTTGTCAGAGAGAATTTTCAAAATCTTGTGGAGAAGCTTCAGACTTCCGTATCGATTCAGCTAGAAACACTGACGCCGATAGTTGCTTCTCCGAACCCATATGAGGCTGTCCTGAAGCTCTTGGACATGGCCGCAAAAAACCTAAACCTGGACCCCGGATTGCATGAGATGCTAAAGCGCCCGATGAGAACCATAATAGTAAATTTTCCCGTAGTTATGGATGACGGCACCATACAAGTTTTCACTGGCTATCGAGTGCAATACAATGATGTGCTTGGCCCAACAAAAGGCGGCATAAGATACCATCCGGATTTAATGTTGGATGAAGTAATAGCGTTGTCCGCTTGGATGACATGGAAAACAGCCGTCACAGGACTGCCACTCGGTGGAAGTAAAGGCGGGATTAGATGCAATCCGAAAGGAATGTCTCCTGGAGAATTGGAAAAACTGACAAGAGGCTACACGCGAGCAATCGCAAGATTCATAGGACCACAGTATGATGTGCCTGCACCTGATGTCTATACGGACTCGCAGACGATGGCTTGGATGATGGACGAATACAGCGAAATGGTAGGGTACAACGCTTTCGGAGTAGTCACTGGAAAACCCATACCCGTCGGAGGGTCACTCGGAAGAAATGAGGCAACATCAAGAGGCGTAATGTACACAGTGATCGAGGCTGCAGAGCATCTTGGAATAGACCTTAAAGGTGCAAAGGTTGCGGTTCAAGGCTATGGCAATGTTGGATACCACGCCGCTAGATTACTCAATGAACTTGGATGCAAGATAGTGGCTGTTTCAGACTCGAAAGGCGGAATATACAACGTTAAGGGCTTGGATCCCGAGAAGGTTATGGAGTATAAGGACAAAACTGGCTCCGTTCTCAGCCATAAGGGCTGCGAAAATATTACCAACGAAGGGATATTGGAGTTAGATTGTGACATTCTGGTTCCGGCGGCATTGGAAAATCAGATCACGAAGGCGAATGCAGGCAAGATCAAGGCGAAAATTGTGGCTGAGGGTGCAAACGGCCCAACTACACCTGAGGCTGACGAAATTCTGTTCAGAAGCGGGGTGTTTGTGATTCCAGACATACTGGCCAACTCGGGCGGCGTAATTGTTAGCTACTTCGAGCAAGTGCAGAATCAAATGAACTACTATTGGACTGAAGAAGAAGTCCGAACCAAGTTGCAGAGCACAATAGTCAGCGCGTTCAAGGATGTCTTGGCCGTCGCACAGCAATACAACGTGAACATGCGCGTCGCGGCATATATGAACGCGGTAAAAAGAGTAGCTGATGCAATGTTCTTACGCAAAAAGAAGGCCTTCGTTACGGCCGTTGGCAAGTAAAACTCCCCCCCCTCTTCTTTTTCTAAATCTTGTACATAGACTACATTCTATGAACATGTTTAATAGAAGCAAGTCTGAAGCATAGTCTAGGGAAACAGATGTCAGTTCATCTACATACGACGATAACGAAAAAGACAGATGATTTGATTGAAGAATTAACGAAGACCTACGGAACGAAGAACCGTGTTATTGAACAGGCAATGGAAACGCTGCTTAGAGTTGAAAGAGTTGGCTCATGTGAGGACTGCGTTGTAAAGGCCAAAATGAAAGAGCAAATTAACCTCAGAGAGGCTCTGGACTTAATGTCAATTGGAAGAAAAGCCATTGACAGCCTTTTGGAAGTGGCAATTGGAGACAAGACAATTCAGGAGTTTATTGCTGAACAGAAGGAAGAGGCAAAGAACACTATTGAGGTTTTGAGGGGTTCTGTTGCATGGGAAAAACCCTCGAACTTCAGGGAATTCATGATCATTCTAGAGGAAATGAAGGATCTAACCAGAATATTCGAAATTGGTTCACACAGCGAAATTGACAATACAGCTATTCTGAGACCAAACGTGTTCAAACGGCTGCCAGAAATCGTGGCCTTCCAGGTGTCAACAATTCTGGAAGGGCTTCAGGTCTCCTTTGAAATGCGCGTGATGGGAGAAGACGTTGCAGTCAAGATGACAAGACAGGACATGTATCCTCTGGGAAAGAAGGAATTCGGAGGATCATTGAGCGAGCAAATTGAGAGAAGGCTGTCTTCCTCTACCCCAAGTCTTTTCAGGAATACGCTGATGCTCGTGGGACCAGCGTTTATGAATTGGGCTGAAAAGCATCTTGAAGAGCCCGTGGCGGATCTCGGTTCTTTCTTGGAAGACCTAAGGATCGCGCTTGGGACAGGTGAGCTTCCAAAAGATCCCAAAGAGTTTGTCAAGAGTCTACTTTCTGCCTTCATAAAGATGAACTGGTTTAAGCAGGCGAAGATACTCCGAGAGGTTGATGAAAAAACGTTAGACGTGTCGTTTCAGTCGACAATCCCTTCAGTCGCAAAGCTTTCCATTGTGATGCTTTCCGTTGTTCTTGCCACGCGAGGTTGGAAGCTGCTCAGGTTTTCTGTTGAGCAGACAACGGCAAACGTGTCGATTCAATATGTTGGTCCCGAAGATCAAAGTTTACTCGATCAAATAGTGGAAGTTAGCCTCTTTCAAACAATAGGCAAGCAATTCTTGGACGTTGTTCCGGTTCCGCGTGAGGTTTACAATTCATTCGCATCTAAGATTTATGATACGAACAAAGAGAAATTCGACGAAACATACCGCACTATGGGTGTGCGAGTCTCGAATGCTATCCGCATGCTAGCAAGGAACGACCCTGAGAAAATCAGAAAATTGGCGCAGAACTTCATTCTCAAAAACGTAGGATCTGCCCAGCCGGATGCAGAAATGCGATTCGTGGACGATGAGCACTTCACCATAATTTTCAAGAAGGTCGATCAACTAGTCATGAGCAGCCAACGTACACTTATTGAATCAATGTTTAAGGAGCTCGGCTACGAAATCCAGACAACAGCTTTCCAGAACCTTCTAAGCTTCAAGCTTAGAGCACTTGAGAAACCAGCCCTCGAGCCAGTTCCTCGCAAAAAACTAATGGATGCATTGATCAGTGAAATGTCGTCAAGCTCCTGTGATGAAGCTTTTGCGATAACAAAAGAACCGATAGATGAAATGTTTCCTGAGGACTATCCATGGACAATCAGAGAGGTCGGTGACAGACTCGTCGACATGTATCGGGAGCTCAACGTCGAAGTGGAAATCGAATATTTCGAAGGTGGTTTCACACTCAAATACACGACATGCCCATACTATAAACTTGTTAAATCTGGACAAAAAACCTGGCTCTGCAGTCTGCGCAAGAAGCAACTCGATTACGCAATATCAAGAGTCTCACATGGGAAGAAGGCTAAAATAAAGATAATTAGGTCACTGCTGAAAAACGAGCATCCCTGCGAGTATGCGATATTCCTGACGGGATTCTTGGAGGAAGAGTAGACCGTCGGCATTTTTCCCATTCAACATACTTTTATTAACACTCAAAAATAGACTATAAACTGGAGGTCAACAAGTTGAGCTTTGAAATGTGGGCGGAGAAGTATCGCCCGAAAACGCTAAATGACATTGTCAATCAAAGGGAAATCGTTGAACGTCTGAAGAGTTTTGTCAAGTCAAGGAATGTTCCGCACTGCATTTTCGCTGGGCCTCCTGGAACAGGCAAAACCACCGCTGCGCTCTGCCTGTCCAGGGATCTTTATGGTGATGCCTACAGAGAGCATACTATGGAGTTGAATGCAAGCGATGAAAGGGGAATTGATGTTGTCCGGGAAACTGTGAAAACCTTTGCGAGAATGAAATCCATCGGCGAAATCCCCTTCAAGATAATGATTCTTGATGAAGCTGACAACATGACATCTGATGCGCAGCAAGCGTTGAGAAGGACGATGGAACGTTACACGGGAACTTGTCGATTCGTCATGTGCGCAAACTACAGCGGCAGAATAATAGAACCTATACAGTCTCGATGTGCTCCCTTTCGCTTCACATACTTGCCTAGAGAGGAACATGACCGTTATCTGAATCAAATTGCCAAGGACGAGAAAGTCAAAGTGTCGGCTGAAGGGCTGGATGCAATCTTCGAGGTGTGCGGAGGAGACCTGAGAAAAGCGATAAACACTCTGCAGGCTGCAGCGTCTTTGGGGAAACCTATCGACGCAAAAGTGGTCTATTCGATCACTGGCAAAGCTCATCCCGCAGATGTTCAGAAGATGATCAAAACCGCCATGGATGGCAACTTCGTTGAGGCGAGGAAGCAGCTTCGAGAGATGATTCAGAAGTACGGGGTGGCTGGGAGTGACGTAATTCGTCAAATCCACTCAGAGATCTTTAGGGCCGAAATTCCTGAAGAGTGGAAAATAAAGTTGGTCGGTATTGTAGGCGAGGTGGACTACAGGCTTGTTGAGGGTTCAGATGAGGAAATTCAGCTGAGCGCATTGTTGGCCAAACTTGTTGAAGCCGGATTGGAATTGAAGAATGTGAAATAGGTGCAAACTGTTGTATGCAGCTTGGACCGTTAAACACAGGCCAAAGTCGTTGGCTGAAATAATAGGGAACAAAGAAACGATTCAGAAACTTGTTGAATGGGTTAGATCTTGGAGTCAAGGTGTGCCAAAAAAAAGAGCCGCATTTCTGTATGGACCTCCAGGCATCGGCAAAACAGTTACGGTTGAAGCATTGGCGAACGATTTTCACATGGAACTTGTAGAGAAGAATGCAAGTGACTATCGTACAGAAGATGCAATAAACCGTTTCGCCGGTTTGGCCTCACAGTTCGGGTCACTGTTCGGCGGAAAAAGGATCGTTCTGCTTGACGAGCTTGACGGGCTGACAGGCACGGGTGACAAGGGCGGGGTTAAAGCAATAACAGACGTTGCTAAGATCGCTCAGTGCCCACTAGTTCTAATCGCCAACAGTGCCTACGATCCTAAATTTTCAAACCTGCGCAGCTACTGTCTATTGATCGAGTTCAAGAAACCTCCGCCTGGCGAGGTTGCGAAGCGCCTGAAAGCCGTGTGCGATGATGAAGGAATTGAAGCAGATGAGAAGGCGCTGAAATTCATCGCTCAACGCTCTGAGGGAGACGTTCGCTCAGCCTTGAATGACCTTCAAGCTTTGGCTCAAGGCAAAAAGAAGCTAGCGTATGACGATGTTTCTTGGCTTGGATATCGAGACAGGCAAGACAATATCTTCAACGTGCTAAGAATGATAATTTATGGAAAAACGTGCTCCAGCGCGAAGCAAGCGGTGAACATGGCTGACATAGACGTTGACATGCTTTTCGAATGGATCTACGAAAACGTTCCAGACCACTTAACCGACCCGCATGATCTGGCCAAAGCTATGGAAGCTCTTTCAATCGCAGATGTCTACCGTGGCAGAATTCGAGCCACTCAAGATTGGAGCTTCATGCGTTACGTCATTGACTACATGGCGGCAGGCGTGGCCATGGCCAGACAGAACAGCAAAGCCTACGGATGGATCCCGTTCAGGTTTCCCAGCCGAATACAAATGCTATCAAGATCTAGGGCTGACCGTGCCGCACAGCTAAGCATAGGCAGAAAGATCAAACGCAGATGCCACATTTCAGCTTTCAGAGCCACAAGAGAGATTCTTCCGTACCTAAGGATAATCTTCAAGAATGACGCTGAAATGGCAGCGGGACTTGCAAAATGGTTGGACCTCGATATGGAAATGATCAGTCATCTCGCCGGAAGCGAAGAAAAGGCTGAAGCAATCAGCAAATTGTTAAGTTAGAAGTTGACTGTCAAACCGCATTAATGGATTCGGCTTCCTTCAGCGATGTCCTTTTCAGGCTGCAGCACTATTACGTTGCCCTTTTCGTCTTCAGCGGCCAAGATCATGCATTGGGACTCGATGCCCATCATTTTCCGCCTCTGAAGGTTTAGTATAAAGACGCATTTTCTGCCTGCAAGGTTTTCAGGTTTATAGTACTGCAATAATCCGGCTACTGCCTGTCTCTTCTCAGTTCCGAAATCCACGATCATCCTTATGAGGTTTCGCGACCCAGGAATCTGGTTTGCTTCAATGATCTTACCAACACGCAAGTCTAGCTTCTGAAATTCCTCGAAGGATATTTCCATTTTGATGCACCGTTTTTCCAATTCACTTGCGAGGGCTATTAAGCCTTGTGTGCTTTCCTCTTCTGATTTATTTTTTCAATTGTTTTCGCCACGTCACCCCAACCTCCAATGGCTTTCGAACGAACTATCTCGAAGGCTTCTTTCGAATTCATTTCAAACAGCTCTTGACCAACAGCATTCCGTGCAAGATATGATGCTGCGCTAAGTATTTCGCTGTTCAATCTGCTGTCTGCCAAGTCTGCCAAATGACATATCAGTGCTTCAATAGTGTGCGGTCTGATTGGACCATAACTTCCATGATGGGCAGCTACGATGTGAACCAGTTCCAAGGGAAAGCCTCTTCGAACGAGCTCTGACGTTGCTATTGACAAATGATCAAGGTAATCACCTAAGCGTGTTGAACCGATGCCGCCGTGCTCATCTACGGAGTATGTCACAGGTTTGAAAACGTCATGAAGTAGTACTCCTGCCAAAACAAGATCACGATTCACTTTTCCATGATAAACCTCTTCGACGGAAGCACACATGGCCAACGCGATATTCGCTGTCGAGACAACGTGTTCAACGTAGCCTCCGGGATAGCAGTGATGATTTGACTTTCCCGCTGGGGAAACATCGAAGGGTAGGGCCTGATGCTCCTTCCCATCAATTACGAAGGTCGGATTTCTCAGCAGTTCAAGAACTCTATGTCGAAGGTTTTCATCACAGATCTTGTCTGTCAAAGACTCAAATTTCCGATGGGACAATTTTCGTTTCATAGCCTAATCGTTTGTTGCTGATGAGATATGGATTTTTCGTTTTTCCACGTCAGCTAGTTGATGAGCCTTCAGAAGCGGCTCTGGAATTCGGTTGCCACGTGTGCAAGTCTTGATGATTTTTATGGCAGTGTCCAATGAGACCATGTGACCAACACTGATGTAAAGCGGTTTGCTTCCTCGTTTCGTAGTAACCACAGCTCCAATGGCTTCATGATCATGTCTCAGAAAAGCGACATCTTCGCCAGCCTTGGTTTTTTCAACTTCCCCGAACAACCTGCTCTTTGCGACGCCTATCGTCGGTCGACCTAGCACAAGGCCGAGGTGACTTGCCAGTCCGCAACGGTACGGATGGGCGAATCCCTGCCCGTCCACAAGGAAAACGTCAGGCTGCAACTTCAATTTCTTGATGCTGGCTACTGAAGCGAGGATTTCTCGGAATGAAAGCAGTGTCGGAATGTAAGGCATGCTTGTCTTGCAAATTGCGATCTGCGATTCGACGGGTTTGAGAGATTCATAATCAAGGACCGTTACGGCTCCAAAAGATACGTCTCCCGCGTATGCAACGTCTACGCCTGCAACAAGGCGTATTTTCCTAGGCAGTTTATCCTTGAAAACGATATGTCTGGACATCAGTAGCTGTGTTCGGTGAGCCTTTTCAACGGAAAAAGTCGGCATTTTGCGAGGCATGAATATCTCATTCTGTTTTTCGGGGTCTATGTTTCTGCGGCTCGCCTTTCATGATCTTCTCAATTCGCTTCAGATGCTTTTCTAACGCGTTTCTTCGCACTTCTTGAGTTATGTCTCCACGTGTGGCCTCGATAATTCTTCTTGCAACGTCACATTTTCTTCGAAGTCCAGGAACCATCATGTAAGCTTCGTCCATAGCCATAAGTTCAACAAAGATCTCATCCATCGTCTTCAGGCAATTTTCTCCCTTCTCTGCGTCACCCTCTCTCAGCGCGTCTAACGCCAACCGCCTGTATTCCCCTATTACGTCTGCTAGTCCGAGAACGTAATCTATTGAGGGTACGCCGATCTCCTCAGGTGTGGCGAACCGCGATTCCTCAACTAGTTTCAGGAATATGCTTGCTTCCGAGTATTCTTGGCGGGCAGCATCGAATAAGCCCCCGTGGACGATCTCAGGATGCGCCCTCGAAGTCTTGCTGAGGTTCGTGATTATTTCTTTTGCGTCTTCAATGAGCTTCTTGGCTTCCTTTGTCCTTTTTTGGTGAATGTAAAGTATCGCCTGCTTCGAGAGGCTTGTTGCTCTGCGCATGCTTTCTTGAGCGTCTTCTCGCACTTTCTCTTTCTTTTTGAGTTCATTTTTCACTTCGTCGAGAATAGGCTTCAAACATGACATGCGATATGCGCCTGTTGCAGTTTAAGCGTGGGAAGCATAAGTATTTTTGTGTTAACAAAAAATGGAGGCGAGGGGTGTAGGCGACGGCTATATCGCTGTTCTTCGGATGCTACTCTTGTGGCTCTTGTTCTTTCCATTTTTCTACGAGAAGTTTCGTAGAGTCCCCAATTTTGAAGCTCACTTTTACGAATATGGAGTCAGAGTCGTTGAATGGGAACATGCTGTCTTCGGCTAGGTCTTTTGGCAGGTAGATTAAGTATTTGCCGTCTTTCCTTCTGAATAGACGTCCTCTTCCTTCGTTGACCATTATGACACCTTGATTCAATTTTGGGTTTAAGATGAAGGGCAATGGTCAAGATACTATATAAGCTTTTTTCTCATTTGATTCGGAAGTCAACTATCATATCATCAATAAGCATTTAAGACCAGAATCATTTGCGATCAATATTGTTATTTGGCAAATGAAATTGGCTTCTCAAGCGTGCTCAAAAGTACAACCCGGCTTTCCTCAGACTCATCAATGATGTTGTACCCCGTCTCATTAGCCAGTTGCGCCGCAAATTCGCGAATCTGTACGTGGCTCGGCATATTCTTAAAATCCATCCGTAGTCTTGAGAAACCAACATGCATGTAGGCTTTGGGCTCAACGTATGTTGGGCTTGCTTTCCGGATGATTTTGGCGTAGTCTTTGATGTTTTTCATGTTTAGGCCTTGAGCCAAAGTTATTCGAATGACGGTTGGGCATTTGAAGCTTGGCAAGAGTACCAAGGTCTCGTTCAGTTTTTCCCAGGCATGTAGGATTTGCGGCCGGCAGACATGAATGAAGGTTGTTTTGTTCGGAGCGCATGCTGAAATGTAAAGTTGCGTTGGCTCCTCACTCATCTTCGTTAGGGCTGACGGCACTGTTCCATTTGACACAAGAAATGTTGTTAGCTCTCTTTGATGGAGCGTGTGGATAAGTTCTCCTATTTGCGCGTAGAGCGTTGGTTCTCCCGTTAGGCTTATTGCCGCATGCTTAGGTGTCAACGCTTCTTTGAACTTCTGTCGATCTGTTCTGGGGTTAGCCTTGTAGCCTGACAAAATCGCATGCTGCGCTTTGATGCTGGCTTCCACGATGTCCTCGGGAGAATCCCACGTTGGAAGTTTCGATTCGTCCCATGCCAGTTGAAGGTCGCCGTTCTGTGCCCTCCAGCAGAATAGGCATTGTTGTGTGCAGTAGAAGAGTGAGGGCGTCATTTGCATGCATCGGTGTGTTTTGATCCCGTAGAACTTCTGCTTGTAGCATGGTCTGTCGTGGACCAAGGTTTCATGCAGCCACCTGCATCTCTTCACAGCTGAATGTCGGCCGATGAGATGATACTTCTGTTTCTTCAAAGTCTGTATGAGCTTGATTGGAACTGGGTTTTCCAAGAATGACATCGTCTGAGCCTGTCTGCGTTAGGACGGGGATACGAAGAGAAAGAGAGTTAATAAACAGTTCATTCTTCAAAGCAGTACTCGACTTTCTGGAACTCTGCGCTGAGCTTTGCAACATCTCTTTTGATGCTTTCTGCCTGCTCCCCATCAATAATCGTTCTTTTGATCACTTCAGCTATTTTCAGCATTTCTCTCTCCTTCATTCCACGCCTCGTAATCTCGCATGTGCCTATTCTGATGGCGCGGTCTGTGATTATGTTTGCATTTTGAAGCCTCTCCGCCACGGCCTTCCCCTTTTCATCATCGCCATAATTTAGGATTATTTGATGTGATCGCGTGAACCCTAGATGTTTGCATATAGCGGGGAAACCATAGTTGCTCAAAGCCTTCGCTAGAGCTTTAGAGTTGCAGACAACCTGCTGTGCATAGGTTTTGCCGAATTCCTTCATTTCTGCTAGTGCCAAGGTCAGAGCTGCTATGCGGTTCCAATGAGCGTTATCAACGAACGCCGGGTAGATTTTCTCTTTCAGGAGTTCTCCATGCTCCTTGTCAGCCAATATTATGCCTCCCTGAGGTCCGAAGAAGGACTTGTGGGTTGAGCCGAACAAGGCGTTTGCGCCTTCTCGCAGCGGGTCCTGAAAACATTCGCCTGCAATAAGTCCTAGAACATGTGAACCATCAAACCCCACGAACGCGCCATTTTCGCGGGCAACCTTAGCCAGCATGTTCACCGGATGCGGGAAAACAATGTGGCTTCCACCAAAAACCACTATTCTCGGCTTGACGCGGGCTATGGCTTCTTTTGCCTCTTCAGTTTCTATGTTCCAATCGTGCTTAGAGAATGGAAAAGCAACTGGTTTGAGTCTGAGAAGCCCAGCAAGTCCTTCTTTCCACATTCCAGGATATCCGCCATCTTGCGGAGAGACGCACATGAACGCTTCGCCTGGTTTAGCAAGGTTTGCTAACACGATCAGGTCGGCAATGTGCCCGGAGAGTGGCCGCAGATCTGCGACTTCGGCCTTGAAAACGTCTCTTGCCAGTTTCTCGCCGTACTGTTCGATTTCGTCTGTGAAACGTGTTCCCATGTAAAACCCGTCTCTTGCAGTATACCTGTGCGCGAGTTCAGATGAAAGGAGGCCTCGCACAGCTGGGCTCATAACGTTCTCGGATGGAATAAGATTCAGGCATTGTTTTCCACGCCACGCTTCATGTTTCTGAACCAAGTTTAGAATCTCATCGATCATGTGGAACCCTCAAATCTCGAGCATTACTATTTCTTTCCAGCTTAAGTTGCTTTTCTTTTGCGTCTTCAAATGACTATAGAGCCTTCGTCAGCCGTCCTGCAGCTCCTTCTGGCATTCTCGGCGCGCCTTTTCCGCAACACGGTCTGGGAGTTGCTGAAATGCCCGACCACGCAGGTAAGCAGGGTTAGCACACGCGAAGTAGGCTTCGAGCGTGTTACAGGCGTGAACATGGTGAAACTGCCCAGAAAACCAAAACTAAAGGTAAAGATGTAGGATAAAAGGTAAAGTTTAAAATGTTCTCAGTGTTAGAAGTGTTCACAATCTTTAACGTAGATTACAGGGGAAAGTTGGTTGATGAAGCTTCCATGTAGAAAAGCTGAATCCTTGGCATGTTTGCTCCTAGTTCTGACATCGGTCTTTGTGGCCATTTCATTTCTGCCACAAGCAAAAGGTGCATCTGCAGTGATCTCAATGCTTCCGACCAACGGATACGTTGACACAGTTGTCCAGTTTGTCGCCAACATAAGCACTGCGAATGGAACATACCAGATACTCTGGGACAACTACGCTCTGACCGCAAATGCAAGCGCCACTGGAAATAGCGTGAACGCTTCATTTGCTGTTCCTTTTACAACATCAGGGGATCACAACGTAACCATAGTTGACTGGGCGAATGGAGAAAACGCCACGACAATCTTCACGGTTTACACGTCCTATTCCGTTCAGGTGTTGCAGCCGCCTATCCCTCCTGCACTGAAGCAGGAAGGTGACTCTTTCCAGATTTTCCTGAATATGACTGGAGGCGAACAGGGGAAGACCAATGCCGCCAACGTTACGGTTGTGGCTCCCAATAACGCGTTCTACACGAGCCTCGGGAACATCACAACCGGAAACGATGGGAACGGCAACTTGACGGTTAACTATCCTGAAGATTTTTCAACAGGAGCCAACACTGCCTTTACAGGCGTGTACAACTTCCTTTTCAATGGCTCGATTGCGAGTGGCGCGTTCTCTGCAGGACTGACGAACTCGTCGGAGTATCATCGAAATCAGGCAGTGGGCATCAAAGCTGTCTATGCGCCTGGCGAAAACGTAAATCTTACAATAAGTGGAAGTGTTATGAACTATTCTGAAATATTGACCGCTGACACTGCCGGAATCATTCACTACGTCAATTCGACCATTCTGTCAAATGCTTCAATAGGGGTCTACGTGGTCAACCTGACATCCGTGTTAGGGCTCACCAATAAGTCCCCGCCAGATGTTCAGAGCTTCACTGTTCCAGGCTTCAATGTAAGCGTAATTACGAAGAATCTGGCTGGCGAGATTGCTCAAAATGTGCCGGTGACGGTTTACGAAAACTCGAACCTCCTCTACAAGGTGACCAGCGACGTGAATGGTTCAATAATCCTGAATCTTGAGGTTGGAAACTACGTCGTTAATGCATCTTTCAGGAATTCAGAGCTTGGAAGAATCGTGATCTTCGTCAACGAAGCAAGTACTTCATTTGTCTTGCCGTGCAACCTGACGGACCTCAGAATCACCGTCATGGATGAGGACGGGTTCTTGATTCCTGGAGTTGAACTGAAATTTGCTGAAGGAAACCAGACGTCCATAGTCGACACGTCCACTGACATTAATGGAACGCTAACCATATATTCACTAGTTCCCATGGTCAATGGTGTCCCCATTGGCTACACTTTGAATGCTTCACGTTACGGCACGCAGTTTAACGCGACAGCGAATTTGTATTTGCCGATGGCTGCTTTCTTTGATGTTACAATCGTCTGTCCGAAAATGAATTTACAGATAAACGTGACAGATGGGAGCGGTCAACCGATAGGAAATGCCAACGTGAATGCAAGTGAGAGGCAGGGAGGACTATTCTATTCTGGAGTCACTTCGGCTGACGGCACAGTGACGTTGCCCTGCACTCTTGGCAGGTATCTTTTACAAGTTTACTCAGGCGGCATAGAGCTTAACGAGACCACAGTGGATCTGAACGTGACAACAGTGAACGTTACAATAAACTGCCAGCTCTACGGTCTGAATGTTGCAATCAAAGTTGTTGACTATTTTGGCCAGCCAATTCAAAACGTGAACGTAACTTTGCAGCGAACCGGTTATCAGAATTCAAGCCTGACAGGAGCTGACGGACTTGTGACATTCAAGAACGTTGTGGGTGGCGATTTGAATTGGACTTTGCGTTTATCTGGGCAGTCGCAGCCTTCTGCTGAAGACGTGGCGCAAGTTAGCAGCTCAACAACGATTGATGTGAGACTTGACCAGTACGTCCTGCTGGCTGGACTGCTTGTTGGAACAGGCCAGCTTGTGACTTTGATATTGATTGTGTCGATTGTGGTTTTCGTTCTGTCTCTGGAGATCTACAGAAGAAGGAGAGTTAAACCCAAAGAGAGTGAAAGCTAGAGTTAAAATTAGGAGTTTGAGGGAAAAAGGTTTATATCAAGTTTTGCATGAAGTATATTTACCGTAGAAGAAACGTCCGCAATAAAAGTTTTGTTAAATCGAAATGATCAAAGGTCGTGCATGTGTTGGCACAAGTCAAAACGTGTTCTCCAACCTGCGAAGCTTTCAAATGCGCAAAAAATGCTGTTGTCCTCCGCCAAGACGGGGTATGGTGCAGATGGACCGATGAAATGTGCGACGTTGTCAACTGTACATATGCCCTCTGCGTGAAACGTCGACTACTGCCGAAAGGAACCTGCGGCGAGAGCATAAAGAGAAGAACTGTTGAAAAAGAACCCGAGGAGTTAGTTGGTCCCGCAATAAAGCTGAAAGGGCGGGCCTTCCGCAAAGTCGGAGAGAAAGAAATCTTCTGAGTCAACAACTACAGGTTCAAGAATCTAAAAGCAGATTTTCTATGGACGCAAGAGTTGCTGACCTGTTTCTCTATTTAGCTGGGATACGCTTGACGACAGGCGGTCTTACCTTTTTCAGTATCCTGTAGCCGCAGATTATGCATTTTATTTCCCCACCGCGGAATTCAAGTTCTTCAGCCGGCACTGTTGCTCCACATCTTGCGCATTCGTAGACGATTCCGGTGGGTTGTTTCTCCACGTTGGTTTCCTCCCTCTAGAGAGGAAAAAGATTTTGCTTTTAAATGTTTCCAGACGTTTTTATGCATTGCCGGGTGTTGAGTATGCTTTGAAGAAGAATCTGAGGGATATTCTCTCAACTGTTCTCTCAGCTGAAGAAATAGGCCATGTCTATAGTTCCTATGACATTGTCGGCAATATCGCAATCGTGCGCTTAACAGAGGTTTCTAGAAAATGTAGTCAACAAGTCGCAGAGGCTATTATGAGCGTTCATAGGAACGTCAAAATTGTTCTAGCGCAGGCGGGGCCTGTTCACGGGGATTTCAGGGTTCGCAGGTTCGAATACCTGGCGGGAGAAAACAAAACGGCCACAACCCACATTGAGTCAGGATGCTCCTTTTCCGTTGACGTTTTGAAGTGTTACTTCTCACCAAGACTTTCTCATGAACGCATGCGCATCGCAAGCCAGGTCAAAATTGCAGAGATCGTTGTGAACATGTTTGCCGGCGTGGGTTGCTTTTCTCTTGTGATCGCTAAACACTCCTGCACTTCGAAAGTATATTCTATCGACGTTAACCCTGTTGCTATTCAATTCATGCAGGAAAATATCAGAGTAAACGGGGCTTATGGAAAGGTTATTCCCATACTTGGAAATGCAAAGGAAGCCATTGAGACAAAACTTCGTCACGTGGCTGATAGGGTTCTAATGCCGCTGCCTGAGAAGGCACTTGAATATCTGCCCTATGCTTTGTTGGCCCTGAAACCCGCAGGTGGCTGGGTTCACTATTGCGACTTTGAACATGCCGAGAAAGTAGAAGACGTTGTTTGGAAGGTCAAACGTAAGGTAGCTGGAAAGCCTGCGGGTTACCCTGTCGCGTTTGAGTTTGCTTTTGGTCGTGTTGTCAGACACACTGGTCCGCATTGGTATCAAGTTGCTTTGGACATTGCCGTCAAGAGATAGTTTGGCAAATTTAATAAGTGCTTGTTCGGTACTTCTTTTCGAGGAGCATGGTTGGATGAAGAGGAAGCTTATGGAGATATTGGCTTGTCCAATTGACAAGTATTATCCTCTTGAACTGCACGTTTTCGAGGAGAAGGAGGAGATAGTTGAAGGCTTGATTGTGTGCCCGAAATGTTTACGGTGGTATCCGATTCGAGATGAGATTCCAGAGATGCTTCCGGACGAGTTGCGAAAGGAAAACGAAGATATGCCGTTCATGAAGAAGTGGAAGGCCAAAATCCCCGAAAAGATTCTGAAGGAAGGCCGACCCTTTAAACTGGGCACTGCTGAATCAGCGATGAAGAAGAAGCTGTAATTCTCTATTCTTGCAGCTTCACAACTTTGCCAGTGGCTGAGGATTTCAGGGCTGCCTCGGCTGTTTGAAGGGCTTTCAAACCATCCATGCCGGTTACGAGGGGTTTCTCCTTGCTGGTAATGCATTTCGCGAAGTGTTGAAGTTCAAGCTTAAGCGGTTCTTGCAACGCGTATCTAGGTTGAAGTGTCTCCTTTGCGTTTTCAATAGTCAATTCCTGTGTGATGTAGTCAAGCTTCATTATAGCTTCGCTTCCTGTGACTGTGAGGATTCTGGTCTTGTAAGGCGTCAGCCAGTTGGATTCGATGAATGCACTCTGCCCGCCTTTGAAGGTAAGCATTATCTGCGCGTAGTCTTCAAATTCTCCGTGTCCCATGCTGCCGGTTTTTGCGTATACGGCGACAGGGTCTTCGTTGAATATGTATCTCATCACATCCAAATCATGAATGGCAGTGTCCTTAACAACCCCTACGTCGCCTATTCTTTCCGGCCATTGGGAAACCCTTTTTGCGGTTGCGCAGACTGGTTTGCCGAGTGTCTTGTCGTCAACCTCTTTTCTGATGCGTTGCAGTCCTGGAATGAATCGCATTAGAAATCCGACTGTAAGATGTAAGCCCTCTCTCTCGGCTGTGGCAAGCAGTTGCTTAGCCTCTTTAACGTTCGTGGCCATGGGTTTTTCAACCAGAACGTTCTTGCCGGCCTTTAAGGCTTTGAGTGCTTCTTTGGCTAGGCTTGTTGACCATGTGCAGATGCTGATTGCTTCAATGTCTTTATTCTTCAGCATGCTTCCCGTGTTTGTGTAAGACTTGACTCCGAATTGACTGGCAACTGTTTGTGCTCTTTCGGCATTTATGTCGCATATTGCCAAAAGCTCTGTCTCTGGCAGTTCTTTGAACACTCTAGCATGATTTCTTCCCCAGAAACCCGTGCCAACGACTGCTACTCCCAACTTCTTCATTTTGAACCTATTCCTCTTCCTAACCCACGATATGCGAAACCTTCCTTTTCAATCTTGTCGGGTTCAAAGACTCCTTCAAGGTCAATGATTGCTGCTGGCATTTTCATCAGGACTTTCAGCTTCTTTAGACTTAATCGTTTGAACTGATCGTGTGGCGTAATCAACACGATGCAGTTTGCGCCTTCTAATGTTTCTGCTAGGCCCTTTTTGAAGTGGCTTTGGCCATCTTTGACATCGTTTGAGAAGTAGGGGTCGTAAACACTGATCTTGGCACCTCTTGCTTCCATTATCTTGGCAAGCTTTTTGGCCAGTTTCTTGGGAGGGCTTTTCATGTTTGGTGTCTGTGAAATTCCCAGCAAGGATATTCTCGCTCTTTTCAGGGTTTTTCCGCAATCTCTTAATGCGTCTCTAGCTAGGTTGGCGACGTGTTTTGCCATGTCATCGTTTGTTTCCATGGCAACTGCTACTGTTCTGAGCTTTGTATTGAGGTTTTCAGCGTCTTCCAATAGAATAAGTGATGCATCTTCAATGTTTCGCTCTGCAGGCGCAGATGAGGAAGTACTGGTCGGCTCATTAGTTTCGAGGAGTCTTTTTGCTTCCAGATAATCTAGGCCTGCTCTTTCGCAGAAGATCGCAAATTCGTTGCCAAGGGCGCTGTTCACAGCATGTTGCGTTGCCTCGAAAAGAACTGCTGTTTCTGCGGCTTTCACGCTGAATGTTTTTCTTGTGCCACTTTTTGAAATGGTTTCTAACACAGTCGAGGCGGCGCTCAAGCTATTTCTGTCAGATGCTGCGACAATTTGTTCACGATCAGGTCTTGTTTCCGGAGTTTGACCTAACGAGCTTCGGTTTGGGCAGTAGGCTAAGCCGAGATCAACTCCAATCTTGAATCCTGAAGCGTTCTCTAAGATCTCCCGTAATGTGCCTTCTATAATGCCGGTTCCCACTATGCTTGTTACAATAATCAAGGTGTCTTGGCGGATGCCTGCGCCAACTAGCTTGCAGGTCTTTTCTATGTTTGAGTAGTCAGGTTTTCTCTTTTGGTCGATGTCGGTGGGCGTGTTAATGATGATTATGCTGCTTTGAGAGGCTGCCGTCTTGACGTCGTTTGTCGCTGTGAGTCGTCCAGTCTTGATGTGGTTTCTTAATTTGGTCTCGGTTTCATGTGGCGCGAAGGGAGCTTTTCCTTTGGCCATAAGATTCGCTAGGTTTTGATCAGCGTCTGCACATACCACTTTGAATCCGGCATCGGCGAGGAGGCAAGAGTAGGAAACGCCAGTTTGTTCGCAACCCGTGACTGTGATCGTGTATCGTGCTCTTTTCTCACTGGTGTCGACATCTTCAGGTTTTATTCGAAGGGTTGATGGCATGGGCAGCCTCCAAGGTGTTAGTCGAGAAAACTCTAGGTTCTTAAGCTGTCGATTGTATTCCTGAGTTTCAAGCTGTATTCACTGACTAGTCTGGAGGCTTTTTCTTGAGTTTTGGCTTCTGCATATAATCGGTAGATGGGTTCTGTGCCGCTTGGTCGTATTAGAATGGCGCTTTTGTCTTTAAACCATATTTTTACGCCGTCGATGGTGTTTATGTTGAGGTTTTTCAGTTTTTGAATAAGGTTCTTCAAGACCTTTTCCTTCAGGTTTTCTGGGCATTCTATCTTACCCTTCTCTATGAAGTATTTCGGTAATTCTGCGAGCAGCTTCGACAGTTTTTCGCCGGTTTTGGCCATGATCTCAAGAAGTAGCGCGGTTGCCATCGCCCCGTCTCTGACTGCGTTGTGTGGGCTATAGAAGATTCCGCCATTTTCCTCGCCGCCGAGTTTAGCTTTCATTTTCTTCATGGTTTGGGAGACCGTCACACTGCCGACCTTGGTCCAGACGAGTTTTCCCCCATACGCGTCGGCTATGTCTTTGACTAGGGTTGAGGAGCTGACTGGTGTAACGATTGTTTCGCCTTTGTTCTCTTTCAGGAAGTATTTCTCAACTAGCGCAAATGTTTTGTCTCCCCAGTGAATTTCACCTTGCTCGTCCACAAAGACTGAACGGTCAGCATCACCGTCGAATGCGACGCCTAGATCCGCTTCCACGGCCTTAACTGTTAAGGAAAGTTCCTGAAGGTTCTCTGGACGGGGCTCGGGAAGCCTTCCTGGGAATGTCCCATCAATGTTGGCGTTTACGGTTGTGACTCTGCAGCCTAAGTCGCGGAGCAGAAAGGGCGCAGCTAGGCTACCTACACTGTTTGCGGCGTCAACTACTACATGATATTTTCTTTTTGCTATTCCAGCCGTGTTGACATGGGTCTTAACGGCTTCTATATAGTCGTCAATTACTCCCGGTAGATCTCGTGTTGTTCCCAGCTTGTTCCATTTTGCATAGTGTATTTTCTCGTCAAAGTATATTTCCTCGATTTCTATTTCTTGTTCGTGGGAAATTTCTATTCCGTCTTTCCAGATGACCTTGATTCCGTTGTATTCCGGCGGGTTGTGTGAGGCGGTTATTATCACCGCTCCAGCCGTCCTGTGCTTCTTCACTGCATACTGGAGTGCTGGAGTGGGTGCCATTCCAGCGAGGAAAACGTTGCATCCGGCGGCGTTCAGGCCAGAGATAACGGCCCTTGCAAGCATCGGGCCGCTTGTTCTAGCGTCAAATCCAACGATGATTTTTCCACGTTTGAAGAACGTTCCTATTGTACTTCCAATCTTGATCGCGAATGTTGGAGTCAGTTCTTTGTTTACCACTCCCCGGATTCCGTTGGTTCCAAATAAGCGTTTTTGCTTCAACATGATCATGCCTTCTCCCCCTAACAAATTGCTCTAGAGACTAACACGCTTTCAAAAATCTCTTTGGCGGGGCAAACTTGGACTCCTTCCACAAGCGTTACATTGTCTCCTATTTTAACGTGGTCGCCGAGCATGCATCCTCTCCTTATCTTGGCTCCTTTTCCGATGAAAGCTCCGTCGCCGATCACGGCGCTGTCTACAAGTGAGGAGTCTGATATGACGGTGTTGGGAAGGATTACAGAGTCCCGAATGTGAACGTCGTTTCCGACTTTGACGTTTCGACCTAGAACTGCGTATGGACCTACGACTGATCTTTCTCCTATCGAGACTTTTGTGTCAAAGGCAACGGGCATGTTGATCTTCGTGTTTTTTCCAATTTTGCATTTGGGTCGACTGCTTACGGAGTCTAGCAGAATTCTGTTTATTTGCAGGTAATCTTCAGGTTTGCCTATGTCAATCCACAATCCGTCAAACGTGTATCCGTAAAGCTTCTTCTCTTCTGCAAGCCTTGGGAAGACGTCTCTTTCGATGGATACTGCCCTTCCTTCGGGGATGTAATCGAAGATTCTAGGGCTGAGAACGTAGACTCCGGCGTTTATCAGATTTGAAGGGGCGGATTCTCGCAGTGGTTTCTCAACAAACCTTACTATGCGGTTGTCTTCGTCCAGCTGCGCAACTCCATATCTGCTTGGATCTTCAACTTTGTGAAGAGTGATCGTGGCTATCGCCTCCTTTTTCTCATGGACTTTCAGAATCTCAGTGTAATCCACGTCTGCGAATATGTCTCCATTTAGGACGAGAAAAGGACTGTCGTGGCCGATGTGTTTTTCTGCCTTTCTTATGGGACCGCCTGTTCCAAGTGGTTTTCGCAATGGGTCTCTTGAGTATCTAGTGCGTATGCCGTATTTTGGGACTCTGTGCTGTTTTATCGCGGCCTCAGTCTGATAGTTTACCGCCAATATGGCTTCTTCAATTCTGCTTTTTGCAAGTCTTTCGAAGGTCCATTGTAGCAGGGGCTTGTTGGCCACTGGAAAAAGGCTTTTTGGTCTGGTGCAGCTGAGAGGTCTTAACCTTGTGCCAAAGCCTCCTGCGAGAATAAGTGCCTTCAAAGACTTTCACCGTGCTCGGGTTGCAAGTTTATATTCTGTCGGGTTAATAAAACGATTTCGCGAATGTGTAGGTGAGACGTTGAAGGTTTTGCTTCATGAGATGAGCTGGACTGAGGCTAAAGAGTACTTTGCCAAGAATGACATTGTAATACTTCCAGTTGGCTCAACCGAGCAGCATGGTCCGCAGAATCCGCTTGGCACTGACTTTATGATCGCTAAGGCCATAGCAGAAGAAACAGCTAAACGCACACGAGTGCTTTGCTTGCCAGCGGTTCCCTTCGGTGTGAGCTCTCATCACAAACAGTTTTGGGGAACCATTTTCATATCGCCTAGAGCTTTCAAGGAGTACGTGAGAGAGGCATGTTTGTCGCTTAGCTATTATGGCATCCGAAAGATAGTAATAGTCAATGGACACGGAGGTAACTTGTCTGTTCTCACAGAGCTAGCAAGGGAACTGAGGGGGGAGGGGGTGTTTATGTCTGTCTTTCAATGGTGGCCAGCCGCGGCGAAGCTCTTGCCGGATCTTTTCATGCCTGAGGAAAGGAGACATGCTGGAGCAGAGGAAACTTCGATGAACTTGGTTTTGCACACAAGCCTCGTGAACGTGAGCAAGGCTGTGGATACAGAGCCTCGTAAACATGCGTTGCAGTTTGAGGGCATCACGCTTCCGTTAGGCACGGTGGATGAGACAGGAACAGGAGTTTTCGGTAAGTCAACGAGCGCCTCTGTTGAGAAAGGAGAGAAAGTCTTTCAGTCTGTTGTCAGTGAACTGGTGAAGCATGTCACTTTGCTCGAGAATATGAAGATTGAGGATCTAGGGCAGAAGCCCAAAGTCTGACTACGTGTACGATCTGACCCGGCTGGCAGACGCTGCAATAATCGCAAAATTCAGGAAGCTCAAGAGATTAGCAAATTCATGAAACGTCTGCTTTCGTTGTCATACGTTGAAGGCACCAACACACACGTTGTGTTGACAACCATGAAAGAAGGCTTCCGCATAATCTGACAAAAGTTTCCTCTTTTTCTTATTCACAAAGGCTAGGCAAGATTTATTTCAGGCAGCAATTTACAAGATAGACGGTTCAGCCTCGACACGCGGGGGTCGCCAAGCATGGTCAAAGGCGTAGGCCTGAGGTGCCTATCCTGCAGAGGTTCGTGGGTTCAAATCCCACCCCCCGCACTTTGATTTGGGGCACGCTTTGAGCGTATTTCAGTAAAAGAGGGACAATGTGAGAAGTTGTGAGGGGGGGTTAGAATTTGAACACACGTTTACTGGTAAAAGTGCTTGGTTTCTTTAGCGCGGATAGCTTCAAACTCTCTGTTCAAACTTCTCCACATACCAACAATTTGCGAGTAAGATAATTGCAATTGGAAGGACTCCCTCTTGTTTTCGAGGAAATAGATGCCTAGGATTTGGCGACAACAGATTCTTATTTTCTGCGAAACACATCATGGGGTTCGCGTCTAAGAGTATTGGGACTAAGCTCCGATATTTCGCATCTTTCGTTTTACATTCAGTTATACAATTGCCTGCATTTTTTGATTCTCGCTCAGGTAAACTCTTTTCTCTCGAACAGGACTAATCCTAGGACCACGGTGATGATGAAGTACAGTGCTATAATTGCGAGTCCTTCTGGAACCGGAGCGTTGAAAGTGGTGATAGTGAGCGTACGACCGCCAAAATGCTGGGTCGACACAACTGTTTGAGCTGGATAAGGCACGGTCAGTACGTTTCCTATTATTTGGCTCCCGTAGGTCAGGATGAACCAAGGTTCAACCTGAACGAGGTCTGCGACAAGCGTCTGAATGAGTGTGAACGCGAACAGAAAGAGGATAGCAGTCACGAGGATGGAGATCGAGCTGCTCTTGAACAGCGAACTGAAGAAGAAAGTGACCCCGAGAACGGCCGCGAGATAGAACCACGCGAGAAGCACAGACAAGCCGAACTGGTAGGGCACAGTCAAGCCAAAATAGTACATCCCGTTACCGACAGTAATCGCCGTGAACACAACCAATATTACGGTGGCCGCGATGAAAGCTGCCAACCACTTACCCACATAAATGGACGACCTTCTAATCGGATTCGGTACTCCAAAGTAGCCCGTCTTGTTCTGAAATTCTCCTGAAATGGCATCGCCACCGAAGAAAATGCCGGAAAGTACGATGACAAAGGTCACGGACATGCCCCACCAACGAGAATAGAACGACAGGTCAGAAGTCAGAAAAGTCTCAGGACGATAGTACCCTACTATGAAAGTGAGAAGTGCACTTATCAGAAGAGTTATGACTAGGAGTATGAAGAACCTGCGGGATCTGAAGTAATCGAGAAACGTGTACTTCATCGTGATGCCAACCTGCGTCAGGCTGCTCGGCACCTTGTTTTCAGATACGTTTTTTGTCTCGTTCATGTTTGATCACAACGTACTCGTGATGAGTTTGAGATACGCGTCTTCGAGTTCCGATGACGCTGGTCTGTAACTGATTACTCCAATGTTCATTCTCACTAGGTCAGACAGAACGCGTTCCTGCACGTCCAAGCCTCCGCTGAAATTAATTCTCAGAGTTTTATCGTCTTTTATCTCTGCCGTGACCACGTTTGCAAGAGTTGCTATTTTTTTGGTCACTAGCTCGGAGTCGATGGCACGCTGCAGCCCAACCTCCACGATGTTTTCTCCGCCTGAAACCTTGGCCGACACGTTGGAAATCGTGTCATAAACGATGAGTTTGCCATGGTCGATCATCGCGACCTCGTCGCAGACTTCCGAGACTTCACTGAGAATATGGGAGCTCATGAAAATCAACCTCTCTTTGCGCTTCAGTGATTTCACGATGTCCCTAACTTCGCTCATTCCTCTAGGGTCAAGCCCGTTAGTAGGCTCGTCCAAGAGGAGTATGGTTGGATCGCTCAGAAGTGCCGAGGCGATGCATATTCTCTGTTTCATTCCTTTGGAGAGCTTGCCAACTCTCTTATCTATCCATTCTTCCATTCGGACTTCTGAGACGGCTTCTTCTATTCTTTTGCTTCGCTCTGCATTCGGGACTCCTCTGATCTCAGCTATCATCATGAGCGCTTCTCTCGGTGTTAGCGAGGGGTAGATTTCGGGGGTTTCAATCAGGGCACCCACAGACGCCAGTGCTTTTTTCTTGTCAGTGTGCACGTTGACACCGTTTATCAGAGCTTCTCCAGAAGACGGTCTGATTAGGTCAGTAAACATTTTGAGAGTAGTTGTCTTCCCTGCGCCGTTCGGGCCCAAGAATCCAACACACTTCGACCCTTCAATTCTCAAGTTTAGATCCGACACGGCTACAAAAGAGCCGTACTTTTTGGAAAGTTTTGCACTTTCGATAGACGGATTTGTCAAAGTAATTGACTCCTTTCTTTATTACCTTGTCATCATTCTTCTGAAAACGGGCACGGCTATTGCTGTCATGATCGCTCCGAACACTATCATTATTGTAAGCTCAGTGGTTATGTCCGGTATTCCTGCGCCTAGAACCATGACTTTCCTGAGGGCTTGCGATGCGTAGGTAAGGGGAAGCACTCTTGAGATGTCTTGCATGTACCAAGGCATTTGCTGTATGGGGAAGAATACTCCGCTGAGGAACATCATGGGGAACATCAGCGTCATCATCATCATCTGCGCTGTCTCTTGGTCTTTTGCGAAGGACGTTATTACGATGCCGAGGCCGACGAAGCTGAACACGCCCAACAGGAGCAGCGCGAAGACAAGCACGATGCTTCCTTGAATTGCGACGTGAAACAGAACCGAGGCCATCACTAGTATAATGACTCCTTGCAGCAGGCCTCTGGCAGTCTGACCTAGGGTTTTCCCAAGTATTATGGACAGCCTATTGATTGGTGCAACCATCATTCCGTCCAAAGTGCCGACTTCCTTCTCTTGGGATATGGCCACAGGAAGCCCTGTCATGACGCTCATCATCACGGTCATGGCCATTATTCCTGGGGCGATGAAGTCGAAGTAACTGGGAGTTCCGGGTACAACTCCTTCTGTCTGAACGTTGTAAGGCTTTACGATTGCTAAAGAATTGCTTGCGTTGACTGCTGGATTTAGCCTCTGAACGTTTTGTTGAGCCAACATTGTTCCCATTTGATCAAATACAGCTGACAAGACTGCCTGAATGGTTGCCGATATTTGTGGATTAGACTGGTCGGTTATGATGATTAGAGTACCCCGTTCTCCGTTCAAGATGCTCTCAGTGAAATTGCTTGGGATGACTATGCCTCCTTCGATATCGCCTTTCTGAACCATGCTTTTGATATCGCTCTCACTTGTTGCGTTAGAAAGAGTGATCATGTTTGTCTTACTGTTGATTTGCTGTAGACCCATTATGAAAGTCTGGCTCGCTATTGTGGAATTGCCATAGCCTGCATCCCCATTCACCAATGCCACGGGCAAGTTGCTTGCGGAGATGCCGTTAGACGGATAGATGAAGCCAACCATGACCATCATGAACAAAGGCATCAGAACAAGCAGGACTAACCCGAGTCGGTTCCGATACAGCTCCGTCAAATCTTTCCAGGCAATCCTTAAACTATGTGTAAGTAGAGTTTTTGCGCCCATATGCCTCACCTTGTCCTCCCTTGCGGGGGCGCTCCAAAGCGTCGATGACCCATCGCCATCGGTATCCTTTGGTCTGCGCTATCTCTTACATCGTGACCGGTTATGTGCAAGAATACATCCTCAAGTGTAGGCTGAGGATTTTCCATAGAATTTATCTTTCCGTCTTTCGCCCTCACAGCGTCAATTACTGAGTCGAACGCCTCATCGCCGTGGGCAATGATTCTCAAATGGGTAGAATTCTCTTGAGAAACGGCATCCGTGCACTTGCAAGCCCGGATTGCCTCAATAATATCGGGTGATAAGTTTCCAATCTCCAGGTTCAATATTGTTGTGTCCTCTCCAGAAATCAGTTTTTTCAAATTTGTTGATGTATCAAGCGCAACAATCTTACCATGGTCCATAATGCCGATGCGGTCGCATAGCAAATCAGCATCAACCATCATGTGCGTCGTTATGATAATTGTGGTGTTATTTTCTCTATTGAGTTTCTTTATGAACTCCCTGATCTCAACAGACGACTGAGGATCCAAACCCAGAGTTGGCTCGTCCAGAAAAAGCACTTGGGGCATGTTAAGCAGCGCCCGTATCACGTTCATCCTCTGTCGCATACCAGAGGAAAATGTACCCACTTGAGCGTTCTTCCATTTGGTAAGTTGAACCAGCTCCAGCAGGTCGTCAATTCTCTTCTTTAAGAGGTCTTTAGGGATGTTGAAGAGATTTCCGAAGAAGATTAGGTTCTCCTTGGCCGTCAACCGGTTGTACATTATCATCTTTTCGGAAACTATGCCTATCAGTTTTCGCACATCAGTATCATTCTTCACTATGTCGTAACCGCCAATCGTGGCAGTTCCCTTCGTTGGCCTGGCTAACGTGGAGAGCATTCTTAAGGTTGTGCTTTTGCCCGCTCCGTTGGGACCGAGTAGACCGAATACCTCGCCTTTCTTGACGTCGAACGAGATGCTGTCAACAGCTACGAAGTCGTTGAATGTTTTAGTAAGGTTCTTTACTGCGATTATTGACTCAGTTTCCAACTGTAAATCACCTTCATCTGAAATATTATCCGTTGCAATATATCTAAGTAAAATATAAATATTCCCATAGACGATAGTAACTTCGAAACGCACATGCACACAGAATGTGAAGAAGAGACAACTGCGCACTGGCTGAAGGAAGCGCAAAAAGGCTACATCCGCGTTGGGGTACTCATTCTCCTCAACAGGAAGCCGGCTCACGGCTACGAAATCATGAAAGAAATCAAAGACAAAACCAAAGGTTTCTGGAAACCAACAGCCGGCGGTGTTTACCCCATTCTTCGAGACCTACAAGAATCAGGATACATCGAAGGAGAATGGTCCAGCCAAAAAAACCGAAAAATAAAGGTCTATAAGATTACCGAAACAGGCAGGATCATTCTCAAACGCGCAATTGTCAAACAAAGCGAAATCGCTAACAGCATGAACGGCCTGTTTCAAGAATTTGCGAAAGACGTTTTGAACATCGAAACAAAAAAGTTACCACTGCCAGTTATACCCAACCTTTTCTCACCCTTCCTTGAGGAGAAAAATCAAGAACAGGAAGATGACATAAAAAACTTGGAACAAAAACACACCTATCTAAAAAGCACAATCCAGATGTTGCAGAAGGAGCTTCAGACGACAAATAAAAAATTAGCTAAGAAAAAGCCAGAAAAGAACTAAGGAAAAGATATCACCATAGTGGTTGGTGTAGGCAACACAATGGGTGTCGGCTAAATGAGAATCACGATCTTTGGAGCTACAGGTGAAACTGGCAAACAACTTGTTGAACAAGCGCTTGCAGAAGGAAACGAGGTTGTCGCGTTTGCTCGTAACCCATCAAAACTTAACATAACGGATAAAAACTTGACCATTGTGCGGTTCTGGTAACTTATCGTCATAGGGTTTTTGCTGTTAACTTTCGTCTGATGACAAGAACTTGAATCCCACAAGTTAACAGAACCCATGATAGAAACAGCAAAGGTAAGATCATGAAAAGCTTGCTGAAGATAGTAAGAGTTTCGTTTGTTGTAGCAACTTTGGTTTTGTGGATTGCAACAATAGTTTTGAATTATGTGAAGTATTGGAAACAACAACCTCTCGAAGGAATTTTCTGCTTTTGCCTTCCTGAGTCTTATGGTTCTATGCTGGCACAATGTCCTCTCTATTGGCTCTGCATAGTGCTTACGGTTGCAACAGCACTACTTGAAACAGCACTACTAGTGAGACACGAACAGAGAATTAGAGGATACCTTATTGAAGTTTCAATAGTGTTGATCCCTTTGCTCATAACTTCCGCGCTCTCGACGCTACTGACTCGAGAGCCACAGGTAGGACGATGGTATTGACACGAGAAGTGCCTCACCACAAATAACTTAACAGTACCGATTGTTGGAAAATAATAAGAGCTCGCCAGAACCAACTGAAGAAGGATTAGAATGACACTTACGATAAAGTGGTTGGGTCATGCCAGCTTCCAAATCAAGGCTGAGGGAAAGATCATTTACGTTGACTTGAAGAAATATGGAAAGGTTGTTGAGGTCTCTGAAAAGGCGGATTTGATTCTAGTAACTCATTCCCATGCAGACCATTGCAGTGCAGAGAAGATCAATAAGGTTCGCACGAAGGACACGACCGTGTTTGCTCCTAAGCAGTCTATTTCAAAGATTGGCGGGGTTGTCAAAACTCTCAAGCCTAATGAAGAGGCAACCGCTGGAAACATCAGGATTAGAGCTGTAGAAGCCTACAACTATAAACGTTTCAAATCTCCTGGAAAGCCTTGGCACCCTAAAGGATATGGAGTTGGATATCTGATCACGGTTGGCGGGAAGACGATTTACCATGCAGGTGACACAGATTTTGTGCCCGAGATGAAGCAGCTTGGGCATGTTGACGTAGCTTTGCTTCCTACTGGGGATAAGTACACTATGGACAACGTTGAAGCTGCCGAAGCCGCCATTGTCATAAATCCCAAGTTTGCCATACCGATGCACCGTTGGGACACAGATCCGAAGGAATTCAAAGAAAAAGCCGAGGCCAAGTCCAAAGTCAAGGTAGTACAGCTTAAGGAAGGCGAAGAATTCAACTTACCCTGACCCAATCCAATTCCCCTTCAGCCGCTCTCTAGCTGGATCTTCAAGAGCAACACAAATAAGTCATCTTCAAGTCATTTACACCAAATGTTTCCAGAAGGCATCGGCTCAAACATCTTTCAGCCAATCATAGGTTCATGGTACGATTCCTTAAAGAATCCTCCTGATTATCAACAGCAAGTTCTCGCAAGCTTGATCAAAGAGTACGGAAAGACCGTTTATGGAATGGACCATCATGCCTCAGAGATTAAGAACGTTGCCGAGTTCAGAATGAACTTTCCAGTTTTAGACTACAAAGGACTCAGACCGTATCTTTCCCATATCAACGCAGGCAGCTACAACGCGATTCTTCCTGAACCCTTACTGTGCTGGGTCATGACGAGAGGATCAACAGGACCAGCCAAAGTGTTACCGGCCACGAAGACACATCTTGAACAAATACTGACCTGTGGGGCAAGAGCTCTGATAAATTATGCAATGAGAAAAAAGGACTTCAGCCTTCTTGCGGGTAGGATCTTGAACCTGAACTTCCCATCCAACGTTCACACAATGACTGTTGATGGGCAGACAATAACGTACGGTTACAGTTCTGGAACTTACGCGAGGCTGAACCCAGCGCTTAACCAAATTGGCCTTCTGCCCAGACAGGAGGAAATAGACGCTTTGGGCTCCGGAATAACCAAGCAAGACTGGGAAAAGAGATTCGAACTGGCATATGAGAAGGCTATTGGCGAAAATGTGACAGCCACAATGGGGGTTACACCGGTGATCTTGGCCTTCGCAAAATACGTGAACAGGAAACATGGAAAAAAGCCCAAAGAGCTTTGGAACTTCAGGGCCTTGTTCTGTACGAGCGTTCCAAAGATTCAGTTTCGATATGCACCGAGGCTTAGAGAATACTTCGGCGATGTTCCCGTTGTCGAGATCTACAGCGCAACTGAAGGGGTCTTCGCGCAGCAGCTAGATGATTTGCCTTACGTCACGCCGAACTATGACAAGTACTTCTTTGAAGTTGGAACGAATAGTGGAACAAAAATGCTTCACGAACTCAAACCGGGCGAATGGGGCAGCCTAATAGTGTCTTCCTGCATGTTTCCAAGATATGACATGGGAGACATCATTGAAGCAGCCGGCAAGAATTACTTCCGCGTCGTAGGCAGGCGGAACAGTCGGACGCTTCTGGAGCATCAGCTTTACAGACTGTTCTTCGGATGGCTGACCTAGGTTTTAGGATGTCTCCTCGAAGCCAGTACAGCTCCGTAGATCACGCCCACTATTATTATTATTCCAACAGCGATGAAGAACACAGCTCCCCAGACTCTACTTTCAACCATGCCCGTCATGGATAGATACGCCGATAGCCCTATGAATATCAGGATCAGACCTCCAATCAGCGGGCCGATGAATGCATACTCGCCTTTCTCATGCTTCTCATGCTTCTCTCCCTTTTCTTGTTTCTCTTGTTTCTCATGCTTCTCATCTTTTTCATGCCTGTACGTAACAGGTGGCGGCGGCACAGCGGTCTGTTCGCCCTTTAATGAAGCCCCGCATTTCGGGCAGAAAACCATGTCTTCTTCGATCTTGTTTCCACATTTTGGACAGTATGACAAAGCATCCACCTCAATGTTCCAATTACTTGTTCTTCTATTCCGCCATTAAATATTTAAAACATATCATTGCAAGTGCGTCCAAGGGCAGATTGGGCGACCGAAAGCTTGGGGAAGGCCAGTTTTACGCCTTGGCAACTACTAAAGGCAATAACCTGTATGATTGTACATGTGCTTTCACTGCGTTTATAAAGGACGATGTGTTTTACTTTCGCGGTAACGTTCTGGTGTTGAAGAGCGAGAAAACACAGCAGCGTTACACGCAACAATCAACAATAAAAGGAGTGAGAAAAAATGGCTGAAAATACAGGAATCGTTTTCATCGGCAGGAAACCAGCAATGAGCTATGTTCTGGCAATCATAACAAGCCTATCGTCATCCAGCGCCAAAGAGATAACGCTGAAAGCACGCGGTCAAGCAATCACAACCGCTGTTGACGTAGCCGAAATAACTAGAAGTCGCTTCCTAAAGGATCTGAAGGTAGGCAAGATTTCCATAGGGACAGAAGAGATGCCCCCCAGAGAAGGCCAAACTAGGCCAAGAATGGTTTCCACGATGGAAATATCGTTGACGAGATAAGAGAAAACACTGTCAACCAAAGACCCAATGGCGAACACTTCGCCTTATTTTTTTGTACCTAAATCCACAGTTTTTCAAGCAGATCACTTCAGCAATTGTTAAAGACCAAATCGAGACATTCAGTATTGGGCCTCAGGAGCAGCGGCGAGTATGATGAAATGGATCCAACTATTGAAAGTCAATCCTGTGCCTTTGCTGCTCAGATCTGACAACGAGGCCCTGGTCTACTTTACGAAGCGGGATCTTCTCGATGAAGAGGTAGGCTCGGTCGATAGGTTATGGAGGCTTCCTGGAGTTGAAAAGATTCTTCGAGGACAACAAGATGATGGTTCGTGGAAGTATTCTGGTGGCGATGAGCGGATTCGTTCAGTAACTAACTACAATCAATTGCAGACTTACAGGATACTCAGAGTACTGGTCGAGAAGTACGGTTTAAACAAGAATCATCCAGCGATAGGGAACGCAGGTGGCTTTCTGTTTTCTTGCCAGACGCGCGAAGGTGATTTCAGGGGGATTTATGCCAATCAATTTACTCCGAACTATTCTGCTGGAATCATGGAGCTGCTGATCAAGGCCGGATACGAAGATGACAAACGCATCAAACGTGGCTTTGAATGGTTACTGTCGATAAGACAGGATGACGGTGGCTGGGCTATTCCATTCAGAACCGCGGGGAAAAGGCTTTCAGTTGCTTTCTATGAGCAGGATAAACTGGAGACAATCAAGGCTGATAAGATGAAACCATCGTCCCATCTTGTTACCGGAATCGTCCTGCGTGCCTTTGCGGCGCACGGCGAATACCGGAAGTCTAAGGAGGCTAGAGAAGCTGGCCAATTCCTTAAGTCTCAGTTTTTCAAGCGAGACAAGTACCCTGATAGAGTTTCAGCAAGCTATTGGACCAAATTCTCTTATCCTTTCTGGTGGACTGACATTCTTTCCTCGTTGGACTCGCTTTCCCTGTTGGGTTTTCGAAGAGAAGACCCTGACGTCGAAAAGGCGTTGGATTGGTTCGGGAGAAACCAGGAAGCGAGCGGTTTATGGAGGGCTAGCTACGGCAATCCTAAGGATGAGAACGTTGAGCTTTGGATTGCTTTAGCCGTATGTCGAGTTCTGAAGAGGTTTCATGTTGGTCGTTCAAGTTACACGTGAAACCTAAGTGAGGCAAAATCTCGCAATTGTAGGTTTTGACTATATGACATCAGGTTTCCACAAAAATTTAAATGCCCTAGAACAGCTATTACTAAATGTCGACTTAGGCGTGCAGATTTATGAGCGCTTTTAAGAACGTGGTAGAGAAGCTCAAAAGCTTGGAAACTGAACGCAGGAACCTTCTGCTTGAGATTGAGGAACTTAAGAAGATGGCAGATTCCAGAGCCAAAGCGTTAGAGAACGAGGTGGGCATGTTAAGGGAAGAGGTTAAGTCACTGAGAATTCTGCTCGGCTCAGATGAGCCAGAACTCCCGCCGGAACCCAAAAGAAAAAAGTGATACGCGTTGTTATGTAGCCCGTAGAACAGCAGACGACGGTCAACTGGTCTCCATAGAAGATGGAAGTGCTTGTGTTCATGCAGATAAAATACGTTGAAGCCCCTGATGTTAAGAAGCTTGCAGACGAAATCGTCGACAAGTTGGGTCTTTTCCATGTAGTTCCACAATTCGTTTTTTGCTTCAGAAGCACAGGGTCCACCTCCAGATGTATCATTGCCCGCATCCACGGTTTGGGAAAGATCTGGCAAGAGGCTCTCAATCTTCCGCCTTCATATACAATTGAGGTTATATCGGAACGATTCGACAAGCTGAGCCAGAGGGAGAAGGAGAAAACGATTATCCATGAGCTTCTTCATGTTCCCGAGGCGTTCGCAGGCGGTTTTCGTCCTCACAAAGGCTACATAAACGATCAAATTGTGGAGCGTCTCCACAGAGCTTTAGAGGAGCACAGAAAGGGCACGGGTGCAGGCTGCTAGTGCCTTATTCTGTGAATGAGTCATGAAGGTTTTTAAGGAAGCTTAAGAATGAAAAAGGAAAACCCTGGGTGTTACCATTTAACGGTGTTGCACTGATGGCCTGTTCAATCATTCAGCGTTGCGAAGCGCATGTCCTGAGGTGTGGATGTTGAAGTACATCATGAAGAGCCTCAAGCATAATGGCGTTTGCATTCCTGTTTATGAAGCTCAGAACCTGTCAGTGAAGATTCAGGGGAACACTGTCAAACTGAGTTCAAGAACCGAACAGATGGCTTTGGCTTGGGTGAGGAAGGAGCAGTCACAGACTACGCCTCCAGACAGGCTTTTCTATAAGAATTTCATGCAGGTCTTCTCAGGGGCGTTGAGAGAGGAAAATCCTTCTGCGGGTTTCTTGAATGATTTTCACGTTAGAGACGATGTGGATCCTTTGGTGAGTGGAAAGCCCAGAGAGGACATGGAAATTGATTTCTCCCAAGTTAGAGAGTACGTGTCGCGGGAACAGCTGAAGAAGTTGAACATGACGAAGGAAGAGAAGAAGAGGCTTGCAGCAGAGAGAAAAGCGAAGAGAGAAGCTCTAAGAAAGACATATGGTTATGCAACGGTTGACGGGAAAGAGACAGAGATAGCCAATTGGACAGCAGAGCCTTCTTGTCTTTTTGCAGGCAGAGGGGACCATCCAAGACGGGGAAATTGGAAGCCGGGTCCAGGACAGTCAGAAATAATCCTCAATCTTTCTCCTGATGCGCCAAGGCCTTCTGGCGAGTGGAAAGACATCGTTTGGGAACCAGACAGTATGTACATTGCCAAATGGGAAGACAAGCTCACTGGGAAAATCAAGTATGTATGGTTTTCAGATTCAACGTTCATGAAACAGCTGAGGGAGAAAGAAAAGTTCAAGAAGGCAGATAAACTCGGCAGCAAGGTCAAGGAAATTGAAGAACACATAATGAAAAACTTGGATTCTGAAAAGGAGGAAAGAAGAAAAACTGCCACGGTATGCTGGCTCATCTTCAATTTGAACATGCGGGTTGGCGACGAAAAAGACCCAGGCGAGGCTGACACTGTCGGAGCAATAACGTTGAGGTGCGAACACATCAAAATCGAAGGCGACATGCTTCACTTTGACTTTCTGGGAAAAGACGCGGTAAGATGGACTAAAGACGCCAAGGCTCCGCCAATCGTAATTGAGAATATCAAACGCTATTCTAGCTCATGTAAGGAATATCTGTTTGAAGGAGTAGATTCAGGAAAAGTGGCCAGGTTTTTCTCAGAGAAACTGAAAGGATTAACGGCTAAAGTGTTCAGAACATGGCGATGCACCACAACAGTTGAGGAACGCTTAGACAGCTGCAAAGCCAAAAAAGAGGATCCAGAACACGTGAAGAAATACTGCGCCAAGATGGCCAACCTAGAGGCTGCCATAGTGGCTAATCACAAGCGGAAGATTCCAGCCAATTTCGACCTGCGCCTAGCCAAGAAGGAAGCCGACCTCAAAGGACTCGAAAACGACTTGAAAGCGAAAAAAGAACAGGGAAAAAAAACCGATGCCCTCCTGAAGAGAATAGAGAAGAACAAACAGGACGTAAAATTGACCAAAGCAACAAGAGAATACAATTTGGGCACTTCTCTCAAATCCTACATTGACCCAACCACGTACGTAAAATGGGCCAATCACGTAGACTTTGACTTGGACAAATTCTATCCCAAGACGCTCAGAAGCAAGTACAGCTGGGCCTTGAGTGCAAAGGGCAATGGCAAATAACTCGCTGCGAGCGTAGCAACGAGCGCGCGCGATGTGCAAGTCAAACCGAGCTGTGAAGCCCGCGCGCCGCACTTACCTTCCATTGCATATTGGTAGCCGTACTACAGATTTTGGGGGGGGCCGACATTCACTTTCTTGGGAAAGGATTTTAGCCCCGAGATTGATTCTTGTTATGTGATCTATTTGGAAAACGACCCAAAACCTTGGGAAATGACTGTGGATCTTTCGGTCATCGAAAATCTTGGGCTGAAGATGTACGTCACAATCCCGCCGGTAGTTTGTGAAATGATAGCCAACGCTTGGGACGCGGATGCCCATTCTGTTCGAGTGCAATTTCCTACTGGAAGTATAAACAAGGATTCGAAAATTGCGATTGAAGACGACGGAATTGGAATGAATTTTGAAGAAATCGGCCCTAAATTCCTCAGAATTGGACGAAAGAGAAGAGAAGAAGAAGGTAAGGACACTTCGCAAAGCGGAAGAAAACTAATGGGTCGAAAAGGCATAGGGAAATTGGCTCCTTTTGGTGTGGCCAAGATTCTAGAAATAGAAACCTGCCGAGATCATACAGCAAATTCGTTCAGGATGGACATCGAAAAGATCCTGGAGGCAGCGAAGAGGAAGCGTGCATATTTCCCTGATCCAATCAAAATCAAGGAAAAAGTGAAAAAAGAACATGGCACGGAACTCGTACTGAAATCTCTAATACGGACCAGTCCCATCGACGTTGATTCATATCGAAGAAGCATAGCAAAACGTTTTTCCATTTTGGGGAAGGATTTCACAGTCGAGGTTAATGGACTGGCAATCACTCCAGAAGATTGGCTTAGACCGGAAGATATGCAAGAGGGATATTTGTGGCCTTATAACAACGTGTGTATTGCCGAAGGTCATCCAGAATGGATCGTCAATGGATGGATCGGAACTACACGCAATCCTCTGCCAGAAGAGCAGAGAGGAGTTATCGTAATGGCGAGAGGCAAACTCTGTCAAGATACTCCATTCTATTTTGGAGTATCAGTGGGGGAAAAACACGCATATGCATATATAACGGGCATACTTCAAGCCGAGTTTCTTGATGCTGAAGAGGACTACATAGCTACGCATCGGAGTTCAATTGTTTGGGAATCCCTTCCAGGGATCGCCTTCATTGAATGGGGTCAGGAGCAGTTGCGAGATATATCTGGTCAATGGCAAAACAAGCGCAGAGAACAAAGAGAAAAGGTGATTCGAAAAGACCCTGAATTTGAGAAGTGGCTAGGGAATCTGCCCACGGCTGAGGCGAAGTTAGCGGACAAGGTCATCAAGGCCATAACTGCCGATGAGCACATGGATGATGAAAAACGGAAAGAGTTGGCAAAATTCATGAAAGATTCGTTTGAGCAGCAAGTGTTTCAGCAGATGGTCGCTGCCTTGCCCCCAGAACCTCAAGATGCAAGATTAATTGAAGTTTTCAAAGAATGGGGCTTCATCGAGGCCAAAGAGATTCTACGGATTGTCAAGGGAAGAATTTCAACAATAGAGCAGTTCGTCAAATTCGTGAAAGAAGATGCAAAAGAGAAGCCAACAATACATGAATTCTTTAGAGAATGGCCATGGATTCTTGATCCAACATGGACCCAGTGGAATGATGAAGTACATTTTTCCCAATTGTTGAGAGAAACCTTTCCAGACCATAATCTGGACGAACCTGATAGAAGAATTGATTTTGTATGTGTGGGCGCTGGAGATACAGTGCATATCATCGAACTCAAAAGACCCTCCCACAAAATCAACGCCAAAGATCTTGAACAGCTATTGCGTTATGTGGCCTTTGTCAAAAGACGCGTGGGAAATGTTCCAGAGAGAAGTTATCGTGATGCTTCAGGTTACATAATAGCTGGTGAGATTTCGGATGACGATCTCACGACAGAGAAAATCGGTGTTCTCTATAGCGGGAGAATGTATGTGAGAAGGTACAATGACCTGATCGTAATCGCCCAGAGGCTTCATGAGGATTTCAGGAGGAAGCTTGAGGAGTTCGAGATGAAAAGGAAAGCGTCTGGAGAGAATCAAGAGGCAACTGAGTCAACATAATCGCATATAGCTCTGCCGAAAACTTCAGCGATCAGTGGAGGAACAGCATTTCCTACATGGCGAGCAATTTTCGTTTTCTTACCGTAGAAAACGAAATCATCAGGATAGGTCTGTAGCGCTGCTGCTTCTCTCAAAGAGATCGCTCTATCTTGTTCTGGGTGGCCAAAACGTCCGTTGCTTATGCTATTGCATCTGCACGTTAATGTCGGAGAAGACTCGCGCCATTTCATTCTTCCGTAGACATCCGTGTGTCCTGAACTCTTTTTGTGGCAGTTCAGCCATAGAAAGAGTGGCCAGTCTTTTCTGCTTCCTCCATCTCTAGGTGTATTCTGTATTCTCTTTAGATTCAGCTTTGATAGAGCGCTGGCCGCGTGATTCGGGACAGTTGGATGTTCTTTGCCTGCAGCTATTGGTGGATACTTGGAGATCTTCTTTCTTACGGTTACATATGGCAACAGATTCTTGCCGTGAGTCTCTGACGGGAACGGGATTTTGCCTATTGCGGATGCCAGCAAGATGAATCTTTCCCGCGTTTGTGGTACTCCATAAGACTTTGCATCAACTATGTTCCATTCATATTCGTATCTCACTTCGCCTGATTCCAATACTTGAAGAAATTCACTCAAAATCAGCCCTTGCTCGGCATCGGCCAGACCAGGAACATTTTCCACAAAGACTATGTCAGGCTTCAGTTGTTTGACGAACTTCCCGAAAGTCAGAATCAGGCTGGCATCGACCTTAGACCCTTTGCCTATTTTGGAGAAAGGTTGACATGGCGCACAAGCTATGAAAAAAAGATGATCTTTTTCTGACAGATCAATTCCATTGAGTATCTCCTTGGGCTTCAGATCGTTAATGTCTCTGAGAAGAAATGTTGCAGGGAAGCAATTCCTTTCATAGGTCTCTTTGCAGCTTGGATCATTGTCTATTCCTTTCAGAACTTGTACTCCCGCATTCTGGAAACCCTTAGTGGCCCCTCCGACTCCGCAGAAGAAATCAATCGCAAGAATCGTCATCTAGAATCAGCCATCTTTACGTCGGTTTTGTATAGCATTCGCTATTGTCTTGAGACATTCCTCTGGATCCTTGATGATTTCGTGCTCCCAAAGCCGAATGACTTCCCAACCAAGCTGAGTGAGAGCGTGATTCACTTCCCGATCCCGGTCGATGTTTCTTTCAATTTTCTTCAGCCAAAATTCTCTGTTGGTCTTGATGTTCTCCTTCGCTTTGTTCCAGTCATAGCCATGCCAGAAGTTGCTGTCTGCAAACAATGCTATTTTCAGTTCGGGAAATGCGAAGTCGGGCTTGCCGATAATGCTGTAATGCTTTTCATATTTTAGTCCTGCCTTCTTCAGTATCTCCTCGACTTTTAGCTCTAGTCGAGTGTTTCTAGACCGTATCATTGACATGTTGTAGCTTACTACTTCTTTAGGACGCTGCTTTCCCATTTTCTCTTGCGAATGTTATGTCTCTTCTAATATAAAACTCATCTAGCTATGACTGTAACTAGCGCGCAAAGATATTTGTAACAAATCAACATTCTTCCAACGTCACCATAAGTCTCTTCTGACTCTCAGATTGTAACAAAACCGTCGTGAAAAAAAATCAGCGCGCGATCAGTAGACGGCTTGGCCAGCGGTGTGAACAAAAACATGCTCTAGTCTGAGTGGACTTGTATGCGAGTGACACGTCTTGACAAACGTGCCTATTCTCTGCTTGAGAGTATCACGATGTAATCAGCAGTATCTGCACACATGTCGGCAGCCTGCTCTATGAATTCGATCAGATCATCGAAGATTACCATGACTCCACAGTTTATCTGTGCACCTAATTTGACGAATGAAGCCTTGGTTTTCAAGTAATACTGGTCAATTTCATGCTCGATCTCTTCAACCTTTTTTGCGCCCTCGATCGCTTCTGGGGGGTTCACAGAAAGCTTTTCGATGCTTCCCCGTAGCGCGCAGGAGCAGTCTACCAGCAGAGAGGTCATGTGCACCGTGTCCTCGGCGAAATCTTTTGGAAATTGCGTGTCACCGAGCATTTCGATGCATCGTGCCGCATCTTTAACATGATCTGCAAGCGTGTCAAGTCTTTTCACGAGATGAAGAATGTCTTCACGGTAATCTGCAAACAGCGCTGCTCCTTTTGACAGTTCCATGAAAACTTCTGTTCGAAGTCTATCCACTTCCTCTTCCACCTTAAACAGAGTTTCGATGCTTTGCGTGGCCTCTTTTCTCTTTCCCTCGGAGACGCTTCGCATTGCCTGATTCAGAAGAGTCACGGTGTCAATGGCCTTCATTATCTGCTCTTGAGCCAAGTCCAAAGCTTTTGTTCTTCGACGCTTTTCAAACCAAGCATAACTTCTTTTTTCCAAGTCTCACATCTCCTTCAGAACTACTTTTTGTTATATACTTATAACCTTTCTCAGAGTCAAGAAACCTCATTATCCGTCTCACCTGAGAATTATCCTCTCTCCCCTTGCGATATAATAGATCGCTTAGCGCACGCTAAGAAATCGACGACATCCCATTCAATCCCGCGTATGCTCCTTTTAATCGCTCGTACGTACTCTTGTGCCTTGATAATAGCGCGGGCCAGATTTTGAAAAACGATTTGGCAGTTGAAGAAGGATGCCGCACAGGCTCTGCTCTGAAAGTGTATGATTCGAGGCATGGAACGCTTGCCAAGCACGTTACTCTGGATATTCCGGATGTTTTCAAATCCTTCAGTGCCTGCTATCTTGAGCTAACAAACCTTAAATCCGAAAGGCCTAGTCGTAATCAAAGGGCGCAAGAATTTGAACTACATGAAGATTGTGGAGAAAGGGAGAAAGGGGATGAAGGAGCTTGGAATCTATGACACCTATTTCGGAGGAGCTGCAGAAACAGGCGCCACCCTCAAGAGAAACCGTGAGTTCTTGGACACCATATGCTTTAAGCTGAATCTCATAGACTCCGTGATGGCAAATAGTCAGACCGAGATCTTCGGCTGTAAACTTCAGACTCCTATTTTTGCTGCTCCTATGTCAACGAGCCCTGAGTTGGTGAAGATTACTGATTCCCCGTTGGTTGCAATGGCAAATGGAGTGAAGGCCGCAGGGTCTCTGATGTTCGTGGGAATATCCTCCGATGAACAGCTTGAAGCGGTGCTGGAGACTGGCGTGCCTACCGTTAAGATTGTCAAGCCTTACAAGGATCACAAACGTGTCATCCGCGAGATTGAACATGCCGAGAGGGTGGGTGCAAAGGCCGTTGGCATGGATATTGATTTTATTGCAGGAGGGAAAAATCGCGACATCTTAATGAGAGCCGACATAATGGGCCCGAAGACCAGCAAAGACCTGGAGGACTTCGCCTCGATGACCAAACTACCTTTTGTCATTAAGGGAATCCTTGGGAAGAGAGATGCAGAAAAGGCAGTAGACATCGGCGCAAAATGCTTGGTCGTCTCCAACCATGGAGGAAGTGTCCTTGACTATGCCGTTCACGCTTTGGAGGTGCTTCCCGAAATAAAGGCCGCTCTGGGAACCAGGATGAAGGTGCTGGTAGACGGAGGATTCCGAAGAGGGACCGACGCGATGAAGGCACTAGCGTTGGGTGCCGATGGCGTTTTGGTGGGGCGCCTTCTGCTCCTGGGTCTGGCGGCTGACTTCAGCGATGGCGTCAGAGACATAATATTGGCAGTGACTTCGGAGCTTCAAAGAGTCATGACCCTCACGGGCTGTGCAAATCTAGGAGCCCTTAACGCATCCATCCTCGAAAGGTCAAGCTTCATGCCAAGACTTCAGATTCAGGAGTGAAATCGCCTAACAAATAGATCGCTTAACTAGATAACATCACGTGGTGATGGTGTTTTGGCTGGCGTACTCATTTTCAATCCCGCCTCGAGCAAAGCATGAAAGAAGTCTCGAGATTACCAGCTTCGCAAGCTATTCTTTTTGAGTCATATAAACAGATGACTAGGATCATTTTGATTTCCACCAATATACTTATATTTATTGCAGTTTCTGTCCCTTCTGAATCAGCAACAATGGTTGAGAATGCCCATGAAGAAAATCCGGGAGCTGAGCAAAGAAGAAGTTTTGAGGGCTGATGAAATTCATAAGAAATCGATCGTCATAGATATGTGCAACGTGGCTCAACCGTTCCATCCGTTCGTTGTCAACGGCAAATTATTCGAAATGATGCACAAAGGTGGCGAGACTTGCGGCAACATAACTTTGGTTGATAGTCAGGCGAATCTTAAGGAATCAATGAGTTCTTTGGCTGATTGGCACTATATTTTTCAAAAGAACACGCAAGTCATACTCGCATCAAGTGCTGATGACATCCTTCGCGCCAAACGAACCGGCAAAGTGGCGGTAATGGGTGCCTTTCAAAACGGGACGCCTCTTGAAGATGATGTGGACTTGCTGTTGCTTTACCACAAACTCGGCATCAGAGTCTTTCAACCTACGTACAATACCGCAAACCTTCTTGGCAACGGTTGTCTCGAGAGGACGGATGGACTAACTAACTTGGGAGTGAAAGCAGTTGAAGCAGTCAATCATTTACATATGCTGCTTGACCTATCTCATTGCGGAACTAAAACAACGAAGGAGGCGCTTGAGATTTCGAAAGATCCGGTTCTATATACACATGCCAATCCGCGGGCCATTTGTGAAAGTGAAAGAAATAAGACTGACGGAGAAATCAAGGCTTTGGCAGAGAAGGAGGGAGTAATAGGTCTCACTTCATACTCACCGTTCGCTTATTCCAAGCTGGGAGTCCGACCAACGATAGAAGACTACATGAAATTCGTAGACTATACTGTCAAACTTGTTGGTGTTGACTACGTTGGAATCGGCACTGACATAGCTGACGCATATGTAGGTGTGGCAGAGGCTTTCGAGAGACAAAAGCACAGATATCCGAAAATCTTTGCTCCATGGACCGCAGAATCAGAACGTATGGAAGGATTAGATCATGTCTATCTGTACCCGAATGTTACGAAAGGGCTTGTGGCGCACGGATATTCAGATCAGGAAATCCAGAAGATTTTGGGATTGAATTTCCTAAGGGTTATCAAACGCGTTTGCGGAAAATGAGTGTTCCCCAATCTTTTTCGTTTCGAGTTCTTAGAAAGTGCTATTCAGCTTGATTGATTTCCCATTCTCAGCTGATTCCTTGGCCGCTTCGAGAATTTCGATTATGTGTCTCTGTTGTTCGCCGGTATAAGGAGGTTTCTTATCGTGGATAATGCTGTCAACAAAGGAGTCTACAACTCTGTATTCCTTGGCTGGAAAGGTTTTCTCTATCCATCCTTCCATGCCAGCATAGAGTTCAATTCTCGAGTAAAAGCTTAGATTTTGATCACGTCTATCCAAGAATACGACACCTTTGGTTCCATAGATCTCAGAATGGCTCCCCTTCTCCATTTCCAGAATCGTAACGTAATTAGCTTCTACGCTGGCTAGTGCTCCTTCACCGAAGTCAAGAGAGATCAAAACATTATCCTCGACTTCAACTTTGATCTTCTCGCCTGCACTTACTCTTTCAGGTATTGCTGTACCGAAAAAAGCTTGAACTTTTTTGGCAGGACCAAGAAGACCAGTGATTTTGGTGATCGGATATATTCCCAAGTCGACAGCGGCTCCTCCGCCCTTCTGATAATACCATTTTGCATGACCCGGACCGCTATGGGCTAATCTGGACTTCGCAAAGCATATCTTCCCTAGATACTCACCGTCAACGAGTTCTTTCACTTTGTTGAATGACTCCATACAAGGTGATGGAGCTGGCAGAGCCATGAGTTTTGTCTTGGCTCTTTTTGCTTCCTTAACAATTCTGTCGGCTTCTGCAAAAGAGGACGCCAGAGGTTTTTCTACGAGAACATGCTTTCCTGCTTTCAAAGCTTCAATTGCCATGGCAGCATGAGTCATATGCGGAGTGGTGATTATCACGGCTTCGATGTCTGCCCGTTCAAGCATTTTCTCGTAATCTAAATAATACTCTTTTGCGAAATTGGCTTCAACAGCTTTTTTTGCTCTTTCTTCATGTCGATCGCAGACAGCTACGAGCTCAGCTGATGGATTCTGTTTGACTTGAGGGAAATATCGAGACCATGCAATCGAGGGTATTGCTGAGTGTACTATCCACCCTTGCTCAGCTTCTGCATGTCCAACACCAACAAGGCCCATTCTGATTATTTTTGGGCACATTTTTTGTCCATCTCTGGGTGCGTTCATCTCAATGATTTTTTACGAATATAAGGCTTTACACCTTGAATTCAGAGCAAAGATGATTGTTTTGTCAACCATAAAGCGTACTTGACGAAGGAAGTTTCGAAGAACGACCGTAACTCCTTAATATGCCGAAATTCCATTGTCGTGCAGAGGACAAAATCATTGGCTGGAGTAACAGCTAAGCATTTGACCAAATATTACTTGGTTTCCAAGAAAGGCAAGAGATTGGTCAAGGCCGTTGATGACGTTAGTTTCACTATCAACGACGGCGAGTTTTTCACATTTCTCGGTCCCTCTGGCTGTGGCAAGACGACTACTTTGCGATGCATTGCAGGATTGGAAATACCTGACAGCGGGGAATTGTATATCGGAGAGAAATGTGTGACGGATTTGCCTCCTGCAAAGCGCGGAGTCTCAATGGTTTTTCAAGATTATGCGTTGTACCCATTCATGAATGTCTTCGACAATATTGCGTTTTACCTGAAATTGAGGCATTTGTCAAAGGGAGAGTCAAAAAAAGAAGTGCAAGAAGTAGCAGAATTGTTGCATATTGAGGAGCTTTTAGATCGAAAGATAGACCAGCTGAGCGGGGGTCAAAAACAAAGGGTAGCAATTGCCAGGTCATTGGTTGCTAAACCCAAAGTGTATTTAATGGATGAGCCCTTGGCTAACCTGGATCAAAAGATAAGACTCGAGATGAGGAGCGAATTGAGAAAAATGTTCAGTGAACTGGACGCGACAGTTGTTTACGTGACACACGATCAGGGTGAAGCTTTGTCCATGTCTGATAGGATAGCAATAATGAACAACGGCATAATTGAACAATCGGGGAATCCGACAAACATCTACGAAGATCCTGAAAACCTCTTCACGGCCTCATTCATCGGCAGCCCTTCCATGAATTTTATTGATTGTAGTCTTGCTCGAAAAGATGGGACCTTCGTCCTTGATGCAGGAGAATTCTCATTAATCCTTTCTTCGATGAACGATGAATTGCGAAGAGCTAAAAGTGACAAACTCGTGGTCGGCGTGAGACCGGAGGACATCGAGATAAAGATTGAAGGAGGAGATATCAGAGGGCAAGTTGACTTGATAGAGCCCTTGGGCGACAAGAAATACGTGACCTTCAAAAGAGGACAAATTAGGATCAAGATTGAAGCAGATCCTAAAGTTGCAGTAAGAGTAGGGGACGATATTGGGCTCGAGTTCAACGAAGGCAGAGTCAGAATTTTCGAGAAGGAATCCGGGAAGCGTCTCATCTAAGAAAAGACTTGGCTTGTGGGTTTCTCTTGTTGAAGCTTCGTTGTAAGTCGGACCGTGGGAGAGGTTACTTTGGCTGATGCTCTCCACGCGCATAAGCAGGTTCTCTTGAATCATTTTCAAAAAGATTATATGCAACAAATGCAGGTATGAAGATTGAGGGAAGAAGAAAAATGTCTCCTATATCAAGAAAAATGATTGCAATAATCGCCGCAATTATCATCGTAGTCGCCGCAGTTGCAGGGGCAATGACATATCTCGCATTTTTCAATACACCCGCTACCACAAAAACGACACTGAACATGTGGATTCACACTTTTGCCCCCGCAGTAACACTTTTCAAGAATCTCACCGCACAGTTCGAAGCTTTGCATCCTGACGTTCAAGTTGTAGTGACCGATACTGCCTTCAGAGACTATGAAAAGAAATTGAGTATCGCCTTTGCTGGAGGAACAGGCCCAGACTGTTTCTGGCTTGGCGACTGGGGTTTCCGAAACTACTTCGATTCAGGTGTTATGGCGCCCGTAAACTACACAGCCATGGGTTATGCTAGTCAAGCGGATTTCATCAACAACAGATTTTGGCCCGGGGCACTAGACGCTTTCATCGTCAATGGCACATGCTACTCAGGCGGAATATCAGAGTACGATACAATTCTTATTCTTTACAACAAAGCCAGTTTTGACAGGGCAGGCGTTCCATATCCCGCACAAAATGTCTCGTTGACATGGGACAAGTTCGCGGAACTTGGGAAACAACTAACGCTATATGACAATAGCAGCAAAATGACACAAATGGGATGGGGCTTTGTATACGATGCTCGCTATGGAACCAGTGTTTTGGAGCCTTTGATACAACAGGCTGGAGGACAAATCTACGACCCAACAGCTAAAGGTCCTACAAACCTGACAGCTTGGCAACAAGTAGCTCAATATGCATATGACGTTGGGAAATTCGGCAAATACGGCATTGATGATCCAGCATTCACAATTGCGCCTAATCCACAGAATGACTTGTTTACTGGTAGAGTTGCTATGGCGTTCATGAACCCATCTGGCTATGCTTCGGCTTTGTCGGTGAACCCGAACTTCACGGGAGGTTTCATGCCATTGCCGCACTTTGAAGGTTATCCAAGATCAACAGCATTGTACAGCTACAGTTACTTCGTCAACAATGCCGTGGATGCAAAGAAACAAGAGCTGGCATGGCAATGGATTGAGTTCATCACTAACGATGCGAATACTCTCAGATGGTACAAGGAAGTTGGCTTCGTCGAGCCTAGAAATGTTGTAGGATACAAGGACTATCTGGTGCAGCAACATGATTGGATAAATCTCTTCTTTGATGGCTTTTCAATCGGAAAATACTCATTTCGAAGCCCCTACTACTACGCGATCGTCGACAACGTTCCAAAGTTCCTTCAACTGCTGCAAGTCGCAAACACAGACCCGAACACTGCCGTTAACATAACTTGGAATTGGATAAAATCCGCTGCGGCTACTGGCATTGGATAAAATCCAATGCGACAAGCAACGCCGATCATTGGAAAGTAACAACAGTGAAACTGCAAAAAGCGGTGAAAAAGCAGGTGATAGGCCTGCTATTCGCATCCCCGGCGATTGTCTACATCGCCGTGTTTTTTTTATACCCGTTTTTGTTAACTGTATATTTGAGTTTCACAGAATACCCGCTCATTGCCCCGCCGAAATTCGTGGGACTTGACAACTTCGTAACGATATTCACGCGCGACGCCACTTTTGGGGATTCTATCTACGCTACCGTCATCTATTCTGTTGGTTTTTGCCTTGGAATTTGGATTTTGACACCTGCCCTATCGCTTTTCTTCAATAATAAATTCAAAGGGAGAAGTTTCTATGTTGTGATCTTTATGATCGCTGCAATGCTCGGGGTCGTGCCGTCTGCAATGGCTTGGAAAGTGGTGCTTCATCCTAGCCTGGGGATTTTTAATAAGTTGTTCTTCTATAGTTGGGGGTACACTGGCCAGGTGGACTGGTTTTCCAGTGTGAACATGGCAATGCCTGGAATGATCATGGTCACCCTAGCAAGTGGTATCCCGTTCTATTCGATTTACTTGATTGGAGCTCTTGGGGGAATACCCAATCACTATTATGAGGTTGCGAAAATTGGCGGGGCAAGTCTCTTTCAGAGACTGCGATACGTTGTGTTGCCATCGATAAAACCGATTTACTTGTTTGTCATTGTGACATCTCTGATTTCCAGCTTCCAGATGGTCTCGTGGTTTTTCTTACTTACAAATGGGGGTCCAGTGAACGCCACAAGGGTTTTGTCGTTGTACATCTATAATTCTGCGTTTTATTACTATAAATTCGGATACGCAGCTGCGCTGACATTAGTATTGCTGGCGATTTCCAGCATTCTCTGCTACTTCGCTTTGAAGGTGATGAGCAAGTAGCATGTGCAGGAAGAAAATTGACAAGCGTGGACTAGCTAGGGACTTATCTTTCAATGTGGCTTCTTGGGTTATCTTGTTGATATTTGTTCTTCCGATTTACTACATTATAGCTGGCGCGTTTATGACGCGAGAAGAAGTCTACTCTGGAGCCTTGTTTCCGAAATCACTAAATCTCAACAACATTGGGATCGCCCTATTTGATTTCAACATGCTGCACTTCCTTGGTAACAGCATTATCTTCACCGTCATCATTGTGGTCTTGAACCTCTTTTTCTGCGCACTTGCTGGATATGCTTTGATCAAGTTCGACTTTCCTGGCAGGAATATCCTCTACGTACTCACATTAGTAGCGATGGTTGTTCCACCATTAGTCATGATTGTTCCGCTTTACCTTGAAGTCAGGCAATTTGGATGGATTAACACTCCTCTCGCGTTGATTATTCCTGCCTTCGTGTCTCCGTTCGGCGTTTTTCTTATGCGTCAATACCTGTCTCAGGTACCAGATTCATACATTGATGCGGCGAGAACTGCAGGTTATAATGAATTTGAAATCTTTCTTAAAATAATTATTCCTCTAAGTAAACCAGCAATGGCTGCGCTTGCATTATATAGGTTTCTATTTGTTTGGAACGATTTTTTCTGGCCATTGCTTGTTCTCACTGGTGACACTTGGATGACTCTTCCCGTCGCACTACAAAAATTCGATGCTCAATATGAACTCTCTTTTTATGAACTGAAACTCGCAACATCACTTATTGGAATCATACCGATAATCATCCTACTAATCTTTGCAAGCCGGATTCTACTCAGAGCTATGTCTAGGGTTGGAGGAATAAAAGGATAAACCAACTGTTGATCCTTGAGAATTTCCTGACTCTTGGCATATCAAAGAGATTCTTTTTTCATAATCTATCTGAAGTCGAGAAGGATTCCAAGCGTCTCCAGTCGCTCTCCCATAGGGTCCAGAAGCTTATGGTAAACCTTTTTTGCTTCTTTCCAAGGATAAATGGCCGATATTAGTTCTTTCACGTTAACCAAGCCGGCTGTAACTAAATCGAAAAACAGTTCCGTGTTTCTTCTTCTCGTCCAAGGGTTGTACGGCGTCTCGCAGGATGGGTGGCTACTAGCATGTGCTCCTATTATCGTTCTGCTGGGCCAATTAACATGATCATGAAAATCAAAAACGGTTTTTCCGCTTGGAGAACCAAGGATTACAATCCTGCCCTGGCTTCTTACAAGATTCAACTCCCACGGTATGGCTTTAGGGTTACCTGTGACTTCAAAAACAACATCCGCTCCTCTCCCTTTTGTAAATTCGAGAATCTGTTTTGAAACATCATTGCCTTTCTCCGTTTTCAAAGCGACAGTTGCCCCCAATCTCTTTGCAACTTCAAGACGTTTTTCAGAGAGATCTAATGCTACGACTGGGAAACCGCCCGAAAGCTTACTGAATTGGCACGCCATCTGACCAAGCAAACCTAAACCCACGATAACCACACACTCGCCTAAAGAAATCTGACCTAAACGAATACCATTCAAAACTGTTTGAGCGAGAATACCGAACGTAGCCTCTTCATCGGATATCGATCGGGGAATTCTCATTACTCTCTCTTTATTGACGAAGGCAAGCTCACCGTGAGGAGCGTTGCTCACAACTCTGTCACCACAATGAAATTCGTGAACATTATCGCCTGTTTTCTCCACTACTCCAGCGTTGCAGTATCCTGGTCTCATCGGATATTTTGTAATTGTGTCCCAGACAGATTTCCTTGGAAACTTGCCACTGAACATCGTGAGTTCAGTGCCTGTGCTTATAAGAGTGACACGAGTTCTGACCAGAATTTCATCGGAACCTGGAGCATCCAGATTTGTTTTTCTAAAGACAACTTCCCCCGGTTGCTTGAAAATTATGGTTTCACTCTTCATACGAAATCATCTTCAAAGGGCTTCGAGTGTTTTGCCATATCAAATCGGGGGACGTATTATTTACTTTTCTCTGGAGGTGCAATGATTTGGTTAGTCGCTGATTATAGGAGTCTTGTGCTTGCGATTTTTGAAGCCCGTAAGTAATCTTCGTCTTCCCTTAATACATCAGGATTCATTTTCCTTTCTACAGCTAGGAAATATGCGAGTAGCTGCAGAGGAACAATGTACAGAATTGGAGTGAGTAACTCTGACAATCCATCCGGCATGCTAATGAGGTTCTTAGCCAATTTAAGTGATCTCGCGCCCTTCTTAGATGTGACTGCGATCACCAAAGATCCGAGTTCATAGATTCCCTCTGTGATTTCAGCTGCTCTTTGCAGGCTTCGTTCTCCAGGCTCAATAATTACGACGGCTTTCTTGCTATTCAACAAGACGCGCGGTCCATGAAGAATCTCCTCTAGGTCAAACCCCATAGAGCACATGTGTGCGACCTCAACGGTTTTCAACGATCCTTCGAGGGCCGTAGCCCAATTCGGGCCAGCCCCTATGAACAAAATTCCATCCATGTTCAAGCATCGACTAGCCAAAATGCGCATGGTATCAGTCTTTCCTTCTATGGAATGTTTGATTTTTTCTGGCAATGCTTTCATCTCGACCTCCAATGAGCGACATGGCTCTTCGTTTCCGCACAGTTTTGCGCATGTGATTGCCAGCATGTTGAGGACAACCATCTGACTTACGTAGCTGCGAGTGACGGCTTGTGAGAGTTCTTTCCCTCCTGGAGTCACAATGACTTCATCAGAGCAGTCAGCCAGTGGAGTCTGGGGGACCCCAACGATTGAAATGGTTCTTGAACCGTTGCTCTTGGCAAAGCTCAAAGCTCTGCAAGTTGCTTTTGTGGCGCCAGAACTGGAAATTGCAATCACACAAGCCTTGTTGAAAACCTTGATTGGCATGTAATTGCCCAGCTCAAAAGATGGAAGACACTCCGCATCGAATTCCGTTAGGTTTGACAGAACGTATCGTCCTCCCAACGCTGCGTTATAGGATGTTCCACACCCTGTCAGAAAGATCTTCCTCGGGCTCCAGGAGAATATCTTTTCTGCCACTTCATCGATTTGCATGGATAGCTTGGACAGAATCTCGTTCACTATCTTTGGCTGATTCAGGATCTCTTCAAACATATGGTACGGGTGTTCAGATCTGCTTTTTGGTGAAGAAGTCATGTTTGCTTGATATTTTTCCCCGATATTTAATCATTATGTCGAGATTTCTAGCCTCTGCAACAAAGCGTTTGTGCCTCAATAGGCTCTATCTTTTGTATCTGTCGTTAAGAAAAGCCTCCACTACTTGGCTGCTTGGGACGTTTGCTGCTCCCCCAGGCCCCATCACACTGAATGCGGCCACTGCATTAGCAAATTTCGCGCTTCTCTCGATATCCCAATCGTTGAGTTTGCCAAAAATAAACCCCGCATCCCACGCATCGCCAGCGCCGATTGTGTCTACCACCTTGACTTTGAATGCTGGGATCGTAGCAGTCTCGTTGCTGGTTGAGACGAAGCAGCCCTTTGTTCCAAGTTTGATGGCTACCGTATCTGGGCCAGAGATAAGCAGTTTGGCAGATGCCTCGCTTAAAGAATCTTGCCCAGTGATCGCTTTTGCTTCGTATTCATCTAAGAATAGAACATCTACATATTTGAGAACCTGGTCTATTTTGCCAGCATATTTACCTGAGCGATCCATCTGTGTGTCCAGCGACGTTGTTAGCCCATGCTCTTGAGAATGCTTCATGATTTTGATCGTTGGTTCTCCCCACATTTTGGGATAGAGGTAGTAGCCACCGAAATGGAGGAACTTTGCTGACGATGCGTACTCAAGATCTATGTCCTCAAACTGCAGTTCTTGCCAGCTTCCAGCCCCGCCAAGAGATATCTTCTCCTCGTGTCGTATGACTAAGATGGAGCATGATGGAGTCTCAATGCTGAGTCTCTTGATGCCTTTTGTATCAACGCCTGCCTGATTCAGCGAATCAATTAGGAGCCTCCCTAAAGCATCGTTACCCACATTGCCAATTATTCCCGATTTGGCACCTAATTTTGACAATGCTTGGGCACAATAAAGTCCCGCCCCTCCAGGACATATCACTACTTTTTCAGCCCTGACACTCTCGTGCCAAGTGTCTTTTTGGCAAGGAACCCTCGGAAGATAGTGTACTATGTCGATGATTATTTCTCCAAGTACCGCTACATCAAGTCTGGTCTTAGCCAATTTTGCTCACCATCGATGCCTCTGTTTTTGGCGCGCGCTAAGCCGTCTCCAGGTTTCTTGAAAGCCGCCTTTGCCTCAATTACAGCAATAGTGAAATCGGGCCTATAACGCAGAACATAATCTGCCTTCTTCCCCGACTTGAAATGCTTCTCGCCGGTCGTGACAATACGTCCATCAGTGAAGTATTTCTGCTCGATTATATGATCATCAGACCAGCCAGCACTATGTAGTTTAGGAACTACATACTTGCGACAGGTATCCGCCTCTGTCACGAAAACCTCGACCCTCTCACAACTAATCAAGAGTCTAAGTGATAAATACTTTTCAGAGTTCGCAAACAACCAGCGCGCGCTGAGAATAAGTATGCTTTGGCTTGTGTCAGTGCAGAAAACTTATCAACTGTACCCCTAAATGAGGAACTCGGATCCGAGTGTAATTCATTTGCTTAGGCGTAAGATCGGCGAAACTCTGAATCATGCATCTTCGAACAAAGCCATTAAGTATGGAGTGTACTCGGCGTCTGTAATAATATTCTTAGGGCTGATACTGTTTCCGCCAATAGTAGGAATCATAACAAAAGCAGGTGCGCTGCAACAGATTCTCTCTCAGCCCCCGCTCGTTGCTCGTGCACTTGGCGCAGTTACGAATTCTTTCACAGTGGCGTTGCTTGTTTCAACTCTGGATGTGGTGGCTGGAGTCCCGATGGCTTGGCTTGTTGCAAGAGGCAAGTCAAAATGGCTGAACGTGGTTGACACTTTGGCCGACATACCGTTTGTCGTACCGACTTCCGCTCTTGGCTATTCGCTTCTACTGTTCTGGAATAAGCCTGAGGGTATATCAGCCCTTTTTGGCGGTTCTCTAGTTTCACAAGGATGGCTTCTTGTCATACTGCTTCACTTCACATTTTCCTTTCCTGTGGTCGTAAGGGTGCTGGCCGGAGCGCTACTTGACTACAAGGTAGAGTATGAAAGAGCCTCAAGAACGCTGGGTGCGCCCCCGTTAACTGCGGCCAGAACGGTGACGCTCCCGATTCTCAGACCTTCCCTAATAGCCGCGTTCATTCTTGCCTTTGCAAGGTCGATATCGGAGACAGGAGCAACATTCATTGTGGCGCAGGCGTTGGGTGGATTCTTTGAAAACGGACCGGTTTTCATTCAGAACATCACGGACGCCTATAACACTGGAACTGCCAGCTTGGCCACGTATGAAAGTTCGATCGTGCTCGCAAGCCTGCTGCTTATAGCTGTCGCGTCTGCAATCTTCGCGTTCATTCGCATCTTCGGGCCCAGGCTGAAGCTGCCTTTAAAGGGGGTGTGGCCAGGGTTTGAGAGGAAATTGAGCTGCTCAAAAGCGTCTTCATCAAGGAATGATGTGACACTACTGGTTTTTTTGGCAATAGTGCTCGTTCCATCTCTTTGGGTCGCGCTCCCTGCGTTTCGAGCAGTTTTCACGAACACACTTTCTAATTCGTTATCGGGCGCCGGCGTGTGGGGAGGATACTGGCAGAGCCTGCTCCTTTCATATTCTTTAGGAGCTGTCGTGACTGTTCTGAACATAATCATTGGTCTTCCAATGGCGATACTAATAGCCAGAAAAAGGTTGGGGCGATTAACATCAAGCATACTCGACGTGCTCATAATGATCCCACTGATTGTTCCATCCATCGCTCTAGGCGTCTCGCTCAAGTTCTTTTGGCAACAGAATTTGCCTTTTGTTCCTGAGATATTGTTGCTGATTTTTGCACACATGTCGATAACCTACCCGTATTTCGTGAGGTCAGTATCCGCCGCCGTTGAAAGAATAAACATAGAAATGGAAGAAGCAGCGCGAACGCTCGGAGCCAAGCCCTTGCATGTGTTCAGAACAATCATCTTTCCATTAACGAAATACTCAATGCTCTCAGGAGCCATAATCGTTTTCACAAGAAGCTTGAGCGAAACGGGAGCGACAGTTGCGGTGGCCTCAACGCTGAGGACAGCACCTGTGATTATTGTTGATTGGGTGAAGGGCAAAGTTCCCGCAACACCACTTGACATCGGGCTAGGCTGTGGCATTCTTATTCTGCTTTCTTTCATAATTCTGCTGATCCTAAGATTTGTCTCAAAAGAAAAAGGAAGATCTTAAAATGCCGCTGCACAGATCGACTTGTTGTCCGATCAATTTCAAAACAGGATAGCCCTTCTGGAAGTTCAACCGATGCCGAAAATCCGAGTCGCCAACGTCACGAAAAAATTCGGAAAGATCGTGGCAGTGGACAACGTTAGCCTAGAAATTCAGGACAAAGAATACTTTTCTTTGCTCGGTCCAAGCGGATGTGGAAAAACGACCTTGCTGAGACTCATTGCCGGCTTAATCGAACCGGACGAAGGCGAAATATACATCGGTGACAAGCTCGTTAATGATGTACCTCCAGAAGACAGAGACATAGGATTCGTATTCCAAACATTCGCACTTTTCCCCCACATGACCGTTTGGGACAACGTAACTTATGGACCGAGAGTTAAAGGGTTCAACGTACAAAAAGCAAAGACCATCGGACACGAAGTTTTGGAACTGGTCAGACTTCACGAACGTTCGGACGCATTTCCGAACGAGCTGAGCGGCGGAATGATGCAGAGAACAGCCGTAGCTAGGGCTCTGGCTGCAGGCGCAAAGACACTTCTACTTGATGAACCGTTGGGCCAGTTAGACGCGAAAGTGCGAAACGAAATCAGGTACGAAATAAGAAGAATGGCCAAGGATCTCAGTCTAACAGCCATCCACGTTACACATGACCAAGCAGAAGCAATGTCAATCTCAGACAGAATCGCCGTCATGAGAAAGGGAAAAGTCCTGCAGGTCGGAACACCTGAAGAGCTCTACATGACCCCCAACAGCATCTTCGTGGCACATTTCATAGGCGAATCGAATTTCCTGGAAGGCCACATTCAGGACGTTTCTGATGACAGATCAGTAATTGAGCTTCGCGGGGGATTGAAGGTCCGAGCAATCGACAAAAACAGAAAAAGCGGTGACAGAGTTGTCTTGGCCATCAGACCTGAAGCTCTCTCAGTAGAAAAACGCCCGAAAAGAAGCGAAAACAAGTTTCTAGCGACAGTAGAGAAAGTCACATTCGAGGGCAACAGCGTAAGGTACGACGTCAGACTCGAAAACCAAGACTCTCTAGTCGTCGTTCAACCCTCCTTGACTAACGAATGGTTCAGCACAGGGCAAAAGATCACCCTAAGCTTTGACCCAGAAAAAGCACGCGTGTTCGCTTACCCTGAAACAGGCCTCAAAGAAGAAACAACAGCGGAATAAACTGAGAGAAAACATGCGCGAAAGTGCAAGCGAAGGAATATCATGCTGCAGCTTCCGTTTCAGATGCTTTTTCCACGTGGGCACCCTGCTCATTCTCAGTTTTCTTATGTGTCTTTTCCGAAAGAACAAATTCTATTGCTATCACAGCAATAATCAGAACTACTATCAGGAGTACTGCAGTGAAATCGTGCATAAAAAGAGCAAGATGCCCAACCCATGGAATTCGCATAATAACCTTGCCGACCACGTTTTCCGCTGAAGTCGGTGAATAGGGTCCAGGCACATCATTGTGGTCTCCTTGCGTTATGAACTCGATCATTCCATTCGGCTCCACTATCTTGCCAACGGCTCTGTGGACGATCAACTCGTCGCTGCCGACTACACGAAACACTAGAATGTCTCCGGATCTCCCGCTCTCGTTGAACGGCGCTGCAAAAACATCTTCTGGCTTAACCCCCTCAACAATGATCAGATCACCCGTATGCAGTGTTCGTGCGAAGGGGCGTGACCAACCATCGTCAGCTACCCCTCTGGGCAGGCTCATGCTTCCAGAAGCGACCGCCAGCACGGGATAATCCGTTTTCAACACCCAGCGAGAACCGAACCAAAACCCGAAAACCACCCCGACTACGAGAAGAACCATTATGGCAGTCCTCAAATATTCATTCTTCGAAAACAGATTCAGCCGTTGCGTTACCAATTGCTAGCCTTCTGCACAGCCCGAGTTGTCCAGTACACACGAGAATGCATCCTATAAAACCTGACGCCTCAGAGAAAGCAAAGACGTTCGTGCCCGCGCGCGCAGCAAGCACAATCAAATATGTTCACGCGCTGGAGGACTGTTCACTCGCGCGCGCTCTCTTCCGCTATTAGCTTCTGGACCCGTCGCTCAATGTCATCTCTGATCTCTCTTACTTTATCGATTGGCTTTCCCTTCGGGTCTTCAAGTTTCCAATCAATTGTCGGTTTGAAGAATGGTCCAGGGCAGATTCCATTGTCATTGCAGCCCATGGTAACAATCAAATCAGCGTCTTGAGTCATCTGGAAAGTGAGCAGCTTAGGCTTATTCATTGATATGTCGATGCCCTTCTCTTTCAAGGTTTCCACTACTATAGGGTTGACTTTGTCCGCTGGCTTATTGCCAGCGCTGGAAACGATAAATTTGTCTTTTCCATATTTGTTGGCGAAGGCCTCTGCCATCTGGCTTCTGCCAGCATTCTCAACGCAGACAAACAGAATTTTCTTCATAGTTTCAACTACATGCAGCAATATGGCTAGAGTTTCTTGGATCTAAGGGGGTTGCAGTGCCCCTCTTCAATCATCTGCGTAACATCCATTAACATGTCCTGTGTTTCCGCCACCAAATCACCAGCTTTTCTCTTTGCACCCTGGCGATTCTTTATGTAGTCCTCAATTTCCCTTTGCAGAGAGAGAAGGTCGATACTCGTCTGTTCAGTTTTGAGTAACCGGTACTTTCTGCTTATTTCCTCATAGCTTGGATCCATGATAGCTTGATCTCCTCTCTACATCTTGTTTGCAGCGTGCGGACCCTTCAGTTGTTCATGTTCTTTCTCAACTTTCTTCTTCATGACCTCAAAGTACCCTTCAGCGTCTGCGAGGTTCTCTTTGTCTGATTCAAAGTCTGTCAGCTCGATCTTGACAAACCAGCCTCTGCCATATGGATCTGAATTAGCAAGATCAGGCGAATTCACTAATTCATTATTGACTTCCACTATTGAACCTGAAACGGGCGATATTACGTCGAGAGCAGCCTTTACTGATTCAAAAGATCCTGCTTCACCGAACTGTTCAATCTTGGTGCCGACTTGTGGGAGTGAAACGAAGATTATGTCACTCAAATGATTTTGCAGGTAGGACGTTATGCCGACTGTGGCTATCTTGCCATCGATTCTGGCCCAGAAATCATTCTCATTGTAGAAAAACCCTTTCGGAACTGTAAATGTCCATTTGTCAACTTTTAGCTCCAAGTATTCCATACAATTCACCTTGAAAGCTGATCGACGAGAGCAGCTACTCCTTCAGCTATCTTAGAAACGAGTTTTTCTCCTTCTTCTCCTAGCTCGGTTCGTGACTGTGGTTTCAGCCCGTACTTAGCAATCATTTGGGGCATAAACACCTTGGCTCTCATCATGCCCTTGTTCTTGGAAATGATCTTGGTGGCACACCTTTCCACACAACCGTCGAGTATGATAGAAGGATACTTCTGCAGTAGGCTCTTGTAATCTCCCACTCCTGCGGTCAAAGATGGAATGCATATTAAGACTGCTTTTCCAGGTCTCAATTCGTCAACTACCTTGTATGCGACTTGTCTAGCTACTGTGCCAAGTGCTTTGCCCATGCCTGTGCAGGCTACTATGGCGACTTTTTTATCTTCCATCTTTGTTCACATCTCTGAGTATTTCGTCAACCTTCCTTGCTGCCAGTTCTCCCACTATCTCTGCAAGCTTCATCCCTTTCGGTCCAAGCTTGGCTCTCGATTCAGGCTGTAGGTCCTTGTGTTCTTTCAGAACATCTTCGACGTTTATGACTGCTTTGACCTGTCCATTTGCTTCATTGACTATTTTTTCGCAGCATTTTTCTCCACAACCATCAATAACTAAAACTGGGTTTTCTTTGGCAAAGGTGACATCCTCTTGGACACCGCCTATTAGTGCTGGGGTGCAAAGCAAAACAGTCTTCTCTGGTCTAAGTTTCTCCAGAACGTGATACCCAGCATATCTGGAGACTGTTGCCAATGGTTGGTCCATGCCAGTGCATACAGCAACGGCAACCTTCTTTTCTATTGACATACTATTCTTCCTCCTTCACTCTGTCTACCTCTTTGTTGATGATTTTCATGGTTTCATGAACAAGCTTTTCATCTTCTGGTTCTATTCTGCTTTTCGATATGGGTCCTGAGTGCTTCCCTTTCCTTATTATTTCTGAGATGACTATTGATGATTTGGGATGAACTTTTCCATACATTTTGACTCCTTTAACGGCGCACATTTTGTCGCAGCCGTCAACAGTTATGCAAGGATTGTCTTTAGCGAAATCTCTTTCTTCTTGTCCGCCTGCTAAGAAGAGTGGCAGACAGATTGTCACTACATCGTCCCGTTCCTCAAGTATTCTTCTTGTTGCCACACGTGAGATCATTCCTTCGCACAGTCCTTCCCCGCTGCAGGCGATTAAACCGATTTTCGGTTTGATCTTCAACTTTTGTCACCTACAATTCTCACTACTTTTTCCGCTGTCTTTCTTGCCAGTTTCTCACCGTCGGGTCCGATGTCAAGAACGTTTCCTGGCTTCAGCTTCGGGTTCTCCTTTATCACATCCAAAATCTTGATTTCTCCTTTGAGATTTCCTTTATGATGCTCAACATTCTTTTTGGCACACTGAGCGACGCAACCATCAACAGTTATGCAGGGATTTTGTCTTATTTTCTGCACTGTCTCTTTGTCTTCGATTGTAAGTAGTGGAAGACAAATTGAATCGGTGTCATTTGGCAACAGTTCTTCGGTTACGATGTATGTAGCTCTCCGTGTTATCGTTCCTACAGCCTTTCCGATTCCGCTGCACGGAATGATTATGCACTTACTTTTTTTCTTCTCGGACACTTCTTATCAGCTTCAAAATTTCCTTCTTCTCTGGAAAACTCAGCGCATCAGCTGCGCAGACTTTTTGGCATGCCCTGCAAAAGACAACGCAATTATCGGCGTTCTTGACTATGAATTCCTTCTTTTCTTTGTTATACTCGAATACGCCGTGTGGACAGAATCTCAGACACTGCGGGTCCCCGTCACATTGATTGCATTTTTGCTTGTCAATTCTTGGATACCACGGGATTTTGCTTCGACATACTCCCATGTATGTCTCTTCTGTCATGCTTGTCCAGCAGTCTCCAAGGCTTTCTTCACGGTTTCTAAGGCTTTTTCCGTTGTCATGTTCCTTACGTCAAGAGATACAAGATCCTTGTTTATGTCCAGTCCCGCCTTCGCAAAGGCGTCTCGAAACAGTTTCTTCTGCATCACTGGAGCGCATCCGCCTATGACATATAGCCTGTCTTTCCGCAGAAAGTCTGCAAAGAATCGTTCCCCGTCTTCATCGCAGAGCATTGGGTGTATGAATGCATATTCGACTGGGTATTCGGCTCTTATGATGTTGATGAAATCCCACATGTCTAGATCTTTGAATCCAGGGCACTTGCCTGTGCAGACACAGAATATGAAACTTACCTTCTTTTTCTCCACGGATTACTCCCCCATTCATGTCTCTTGTTGCTTTCGCATGTTGATAGAGATTTATTCATAGCAATATTTAAATATTGTCATCAATATTCCCTTAAACATGCATTCCGAAACTGATAGGCAGATCAGGTTGAAGGCAAGAATCTTCCATGCCCTCTCTGACCCGACGAGACTTGAAATACTCGAATTCCTACGCACAAGCGAGAAGTGCGTATGTGAAATAATCCCCTATGTTGGATTGATCCAGTCAGTCGTGTCCCGGCATCTAAAAATTCTGAAAGATGTGGGGATAGTTAGGTGCCGAAAGGATGGAACCAAAAGAATGTATTCGATTGTTGATAACAGAGTTTTCAATGTTATCGATAGCTTGACTCCTGAAGTTGTTGGCACTTTGACAAAAGAAGCCATTGAGCATATGACATTCCGTTAAATGGGTTGAGCAACTTGACAACGCAAAATCTCAGACTAAAAGTGACTTAACATGACTGTTGAAAAAATAATCTTGAATACCGCGAAAATAGACTGCACAGGGTGCCAAACATGTGCTTCAGACCTTGAAGCAGAAAACCTCAGGCACGCACTTGCAAGGTTAAGCGGAGTGTCAAAAGTCAAAGTTGACGAGATAACCGGCAAAGTCAGCATAGAATACGACACACAAAAAATCGGCTTCTCCAAGATCACTGAGCGCATTGAAAAGTTAGGCTACAAAGTTGAGATAGTATCAAGAGAGGAAATCCAATGAGAGAACACATCAAAGGCGTAATTCTAGTAGCTTTACTTGGACTATTCGTTCTAGCAGGCGCCCTAATATCTGGAACTCAAATAACCTTTGCACATGAAATTAGCATTGCTTTGACTTTGATCGCCGTTGCCCTAGGCTACCGCATCTATTTGCATGGCATTCGATCCCTGCGGCATGGGAATGTTACCGCCCAATTGTTTGCAACTATCGCCATATTTATTTCAGTAGTAGCTGGTCTCGTACTGCCTTCAGCATCAGCCACTGGCACAGCAGAAGCAGTTGGTTACCTAACAGCAGCAGCAATAGTGGCATTCATAATACTCGCAGGTATGACGCTTGAAGGATACATTATCCATAGGACAAGAGGTGCGCTTGAGGCTCTCATAAAGATGAGTCCCACCACAGCTCGCATACGTCGAGACGGCGCAGAAGTTGAAGTACCAATAGACGAGGTTAAGTTAGGCGAAATCGTCTTAGTCAAACCAGGCGACAAAATACCCGTTGACGGAACAGTGATTTCAGGGCACAGCACAGTTAACCAAGCAACGATAACGGGTGAATCAATTCCTGTAGAAAAGACAGTGGGAGACCGCACATTTGCTGGTACACTCAATGAACATGGGGCATTAGAAATTAAAGTTGAAAAAATCGCTGAGGACACTACGCTTGCTCACCTCATTGAACTAGTCGAAGAAGCTCAAGAGAAAAAAGCACCCATACAGAACGTTGCAGATCGGTTTACCACTTACTTCTTGCCAATTATGGCAGTTTTGGCATCTTCTGTCTTTGCAGTCAGTTACTTCGCACTTGGTTTTGATGTGGCACTGGCTAGAACCGTGACTGTTCTCTTAGTCGCGTGTCCTTGCGCGCTTTCAATAGCTGTTCCCGTCGCTGTTGCCGGTACTATCGGTAATGCTAGCATGAACGGCATAATAATCAAGGGTGGCACACACATCGAAAAGCTAAAGGACGTTAGGCTCGTCGCTTTCGACAAAACTGGCACGTTAACCGTTGGCGAACCCAGAGTTATTGAGATAAAAACTTTCGGTAGTTACTCTGAAGTGGACACAATCAAGTACGCTGCAATTGCTGAGAAATTCTCGGAACATCCCCTGTCCAAAGCCATCATTGCTAAGGCAGCTGAGATGAGTATGAAAATTCCTGATCCCACAGACTTCAAAACTATTCCAGGGCTTGGCGTGGACGCCCATTACGGAAACAGGCATATCCTAATTGGAAGAAAGATGATGGAAAAGGAGACTTCAGAAGAAGCGAATCAATTCATGAATCGGGTTGAAAGCGAGGGGAAAACAGCTATTCCCGTAGCACTTGACAAAAATATCATTGGCGTCATTGTTGTGGCTGACACAGTTAGGGAGAACTCTTTGGAAGCTATACAGAGGCTTAAGCGCTTAGGAATCAAGACCGCTATGATAACTGGCGATAACATGCGGACTGCCAAATCTATCGCTGAGCAGATCGGGGTTGATGAATACCATGCTGAGCTTTTACCTGAACAGAAAGTTGCGGTCATTGAAGAACTGAAAAAAGGCAATGTTGTCGCGATGGTTGGTGACGGCGTGAATGATGCTCCTGCGTTGGCTAATTCTGATGTTGGGTTTGCGATGGGTGCGGCTGGCAGCGATGTAGCGATTGAGACTGCTGACGTGGCTCTGCTTGGAGACGACTTGACAAAGGTTGAATATGCGATTAGCCTGAGCCGGAAGGCGTTTAACAGAATGAAAGGGAACATAGTTTACGCCTTCATCTGGAACATAGTCGCATTGAGTTTAGCCGCTTTTGGCATCCTAAATCCAGTCCTAGCAGTTGTTCTTGCAGAAGCCAGCTGCATATCAGTGGTAATCAATTCCGCTTTACTGTTGCTGAGCAAGCCAAAGCCTCTAGCCAAGATCAAGAGATAAGCATCGCGTGCATAACGCGCTCCGCCTTCAGCATTTGTCAAAAAAGGTGGGGTTTTACGCGCGCTCTGCCTGTGTAGAAAGAATGCAAACTGTAACAAGTCACTTTGCACACATGGAAAACAGCCAAGAATTCTCTTGTCCGGGCACAGTTGCATCACTGAAGACCGAAAGTGCAGCTAATCTACAACCTTCCACAACATGCGAAATCACGCATTAACATGCGCGACTTCAAACACAAGTGAAATACTGACAAGACACTCGCAAAACCAGAGTACAATACGGCACACAGAGCGCAATGGACACATACCAGCAAGACACAAAGATCACAACAACACAAACCAATTCGGAAAGCCATCGTTCTTTGCAACGCACTTTGCTTCAAGCTGAAATCCAAAAAACCAGCGAAAAACAACCCTTCACCTATAGTGATTCCAAGCAGGACAGCAAAGAACTTTCCAAACTACAGGTTTCAGCCAACATTGGAAAGCGCGTTTCAACATGGGAAAATTGAAGAGCAGGTTCAACATGCGCACTCAAAGAACATTTCAAAGAACATCTCACTATGCACTCAAACGGGCAAAAACACACGTCACGCTGAAACCAACTACTCTCCGGAACAGCCGAAACCATTAAAGACAAAGACGAGACTAAACCACCACGACGCACGCCAACATGGGAAACCATATTTCAACACTCAAAACCTAAAACGACAGTTGAACGGCCCTAAACAGAATGCATAGGATTCTACACGTTGGTTCCTTCTGAAACCCAATGGCTTCTTTTCTCACCCTTTCCTTCAGCAAACTGTTCCTTCTTGAAAATCGGAGCCTCTTTCTTGTACCTCTCAACGGCTTCCTCTAAAACCGAAAAAACAACCCCACGATGAGAACCCGCAACCAAAACATACACTAGATCCTCACCGACATTGAACTCACCGAGCAAATGATGAATCTGAACATCAACAACGCCAGGCTTCCTTCGCAAATCATCACAAATACCCATCAACACCTCATCCGCCTTCTCCTCATACGCCTCCAACGTCAACTTCTGAACCCTCCCACCCCTCGCAGCCTCCTCCCGCACGACCCCGACAAAAACTGCAACTGCCCCCGCCTTCCCAAAATCCTCTTCACTTTTCGCGCTTTTCAAGGCATCAACGAGCGAAAACGTTCCCTTCTCATGAACTCCCGCTTTGCTTGACATAACCATCATCGACCACGGTGACCCTCAACGGACACATCACCGATCTCTTAGGAGCATGCTACTTAAATCCTTAAGCAGCTTGAAGAATTCCCGCGCCCTCTCTTGCGCCTCCCGCAACGTAACCTTGAAAAACGTGACCGAACAGCGTGGCTTAAGCTGCCCCAAAACAGAGAGATCAGCAGCAATGGCCACAGCTATTTTCGGATATCCACCAGTAGTCTGAGCATCCCGCATTATGATAATCGGCTTCCCATCCTTCGGAATCTGAACAGCCCCAGGCAAAAGCGCATCTGAAACAATATCTGCCTTCCCTTCAAGCTCCACACGTAAACCTTCAAGACGATATCCCATCCGATCAGCATCCGCTGAAACCCTAAACAAACCCGAAAAAAAGACATCAACGCCTCTCCCCGTGAACATTTCCGCCTGCGGGCCCAAAACAGCACGCACTTTGACATGATCCGAAAACTGCGGCACCAGCTGCTTCGGCATCGAATACCCAGTGTCCATTGGCAAGACATCAAAACCCTCAATCACATCGTCCCCCCGCAGCCTTCTACCTTCTAACCCACCAAACCCTCCGCGAACGTATGTTGACCTGCTTCCAAGCACCAACGGCGTATTCACTCCCCCTCTTATCGACAGATAGGCCCGACAACCAGTGGGCATCATCCCGAAGGACACCGTATCATCCTTCTGCAGCTGCAGAGTTCGCCACATAGGAACATCCTCACCATTAATTCTCGGGGAACAATTTGCGCCCGTAACGGCAACTTGCGTTTCCCCCAAAGCCTGAAGCTCGGGACCTACAATCGTCGTTTCAAGACAAGCATCGTCAGGCTTATTTCCAACTAGAACGTTAGCGGCGACTAGCGAGAACTGGTCCATCGCCCCAGAAATGGGCACTCCAAATCGGAGATAGCCATATCTGCCCAAATCCTGCACCGTGGTAAACAGTCCAGGCTTGATAACACTAAACAGTCTCATCGGCTCGTTACTTCCCGAGCAGAGTCTTGTACTCAGCTTCCAGAATTGGCTTAAACTTCACCGTATCGCCACTGCTCAAAGGCGTCGGTGGCTGCTGCAGCGGATCAAAAAGCTTGATCGTTGTCCTGCCTATTATCTGCCACCCGCCAGGTGCCTCGCAAGGGTAAATACCAGTTTGCTTTTCTGCTATGCCAACCGAACCTGCTGGCACTTTTAGTCGCGGCGTCTCAAGACGCGGCGTTGCAATTTGGTCAGCAACCTCTCCCAAGTAGGGGAACCCAGCGACAAAACCCAACATGTACACCCTGTACTCTCTTTCGGAATGCAGCCTGACCACCTGCTCTTCAGTCAACCCATGACACTTCGCAACTTGACCAAGATCAGGTCCATATTCTCCACCGTAGACAACTGGAACAGTAACCTTTCTTCCAACCACCTTCACATCAGAGACTTCAAGAGTTGCTTCAAGATCCTTGACGCGGAAAACAAGCTGCTCATAACTTGTCTTCAAAGGATCATAACGGACAAGCAGCGATCGGTAAGTTGGCACAAGCTCCTCAACACCATGAATTTCCGCCTTCAAGATAGCATCGTTAAAGGCGACAACCTTGCGGTTTATCTCCAAGTTTATCGTGTCGCCAAGCTCGACGACAAGAGCGGCATCGCCGAAAGGCAAATATCTTGCAGGCATACGCGAGTCTGTCTCCGTGACTAACGCTGAGAATTCGGCTAGATGAAGTTACCTACAGGCTCGACCTTAACGCCCGCCTTCCGTAACCCCTTCTTTAACGCCTCTGCCAGTTTTACGGCGTTAGGAGTGTCACCATGCACGCATATCGTATGCATCGTACCCAGACTTAGTATTTCCCCATTGAAGGCTTGAATGGTTCCCTCTTTGACCATCGTAATGGCTCTTTGCACAACCTTATGAGGGTCGTGAATGACCGCGCCCTTCTGTCTTCTTGACACAAGGCTGCCGTCCGGGTTATAGGCTCTGTCGGCGAAGAACTCATGTGCTACCCGCAACTTGGCCTTAGCAGCCGTCTTAGCCAATGCCGACTTTGGCAGAGCAAAGACTACTAGATCTTTGCTCAGCCTTTTAACAGCGTTCACTATTGCCTCAGACAGTTTTTCGTCTTTAGCTGCCATGTTGTAGAGCGCGCCGTGGGGTTTTACGTGCTGAAGGCTCAAGCCTGCTGCTTTCGCGAATCCTTGAATTGCGCTGACCTGATAAAGCGTGTAGTTTTCAGCTTCTTCTGGTGTTAATTGCATTTCTCTTCTGCCGAAGCCGATTAGGTCAGGCAAGCCTGGATGTGCCCCGACTGCGACTCTATGCTTTTTGGCAAGTGCGATCGTTTGCGCTATTGTCATCGGGTCTCCAGCGTGAAATCCACATGCGATGTTTGCGGACGTTATGTGAGGCATTATTTTCGCGTCATTTCCGATTTTGAATGCTCCGAAGCTTTCGCCTAGATCGCAGTTTATGTCAATTTTCAGTCTCAACATTACTTCCTCGTTGGCAGATGCTCAGAAGGAAACATATTTTCTCATGTCTTCAATCGCGGCTGATGGAACTGGAAGATCCTTCATCGTTACCAGGCCAGCTTGAGCGTTAATCACTTTTGGAATTGAGTTAACAACCATTGCAATCGTGCCTAAGTCGCCGTGCACGCATGGCTCAATCTTCTGGTACACGTTTGGAACCCCCTTGATCCTAATTTCGTCAAATTCTTCTTCAGCGCCTATGTAAGCTTGGAAATCCAAGACTAAGGCTTCTTTGCCTTTCATTATGCCTTTTGCCTTCTGTCTAAGTCCTGCCGCATTTCCAGCCTTGACCTTTATATCATTGCTCTGAACGGGCTTCTTTGCTACTACTGGCTCAACAGGTTCGACTATTATTCTATCAAGTTTCCATGCTAGAGCATCGCCAATCATGCTGATGGACTGTTCGAGTCCTACGTGTCCAGTAATCTGTTTGTTCTCAATTCTCTTATTGAATTCTTCAGGGGACAAGCCTGCGCCTATTTTCTTCTGGAATGGGAGGCGTCTATTGGCCGCGTTCATTATTCTTGTTGCTTCAATTTTCTCGATCCTTTGGCAAGGCGCAGTAAGTGTGATCACAAGGGTATCCATTAGGAAACCCGGGTTAATGCCGGTGCCCAACACTGTTACGTCATGTTTTTTCGCAAGGTCATCAAGTTTCTCGGCAAGTTTTCGATCTGCAACGTATGGATAGGATAGTTCTTCGCATGTTGATACGACGTTTACTCCGTTCTTCACTATTGTGGCTATTTGTAGGTACGTGTCCTTGAGGAAGGATGAAGTCGCATGGACAGCCACGTCAGGTTTCACCTGCCTGAGAAGCGAGTCCGCATTGTCTGAGATTTCTATGCCTAGGTTTCTTTCTAGACTCAGGACTCTCCCCAGATCCTTGCCTGCCTTGTCTTTGGCTGTGTCAACTGCTCCCACAATTTCCACTCCTTCCTTTTCCAGCAGGAACTTGGCGATCATCGTGCCGACAGCGCCTACTCCGTACAGAACGATCTTGACTTCTCTCATGTAAGCATCACTTACCGTCCATGTTGTATTGCGCTTTCACTTTATAAAAAGAAGCCTTTGGTCATGCGGGATTGAGGTTTTCTGCCGAAACCTTTACGTTTGTAAACTCTTATATTCGAGTTTCTTCCAGTATTAAAGAAGGCTCAGAGATTGTCGACCTCGAAGACCATTGTTTCCAAGGACGTCATTGAACAACTTCTGGACGTTGAAAAACTCAAATACTGCTATGAGTGCGGCATCTGCACAGGCAGCTGCCCAATGGTCGAAATTCTGGGAAACAACTATAATCCAAGAAGTCTTCTCCAAGGTATTCTCTCAGACCCGGACAACGTATTATCTTCGGAAGAGCTTTGGCTTTGTGCTTGGTGCTACCGTTGCTACAAACGTTGTAATCAAGCAATAAGACTGCCGGAGATATTCCTTTTCATGCGGAAAATCGCCTTTGAGCACGGAGGTGCACGATCCCCAGAAAAAGCGCTTCAGAAAATCGTTAAGAATATTCCTCTTCCACTGACAACGATGCTTGCCTGTTTTCATCCGGAGCGAGCTGGTCCTGAACAGGAGAAAATCCTTGAAAGAGTTGGACAGTTATACGATGAGCATCTGAAGGGAGAAAAAGCGAAAAGGGCACAAGAGGTGCACGAAGAAAGAATCGCGGTCATAGGTTCTGGGCCGGCTGGGCTTACTGTCGCATATGAACTGAGCAGGAAAGGCTATGGAACTACGATATACGAGTCACTTCCAGAAGCCGGCGGAATGGTGAGAAAATGCATACCGAATTTCCGTGTGCCGAAGCGTTTTCTAGAGAAAGAGATCCAATCAATAAGGGATATGGGCGTCGAAATAAAAACAGGTGTAGCCATAGGCCAGGATCTAAATTTCAACGCGTTGTGGAGAGAAGGTTACAAGGCGGTTTTCATTGGTGTGGGTTCTCATAAGGTTCAGAAACTGAAGGTTGATGGTGCAGATCTGAAAGGCGTCGTCCACGCTTTAGACTTCTTGTGGAATGTCAATTCTGGAGGAAACGTGGAAATCGGCAGAAAAGTCGTTGTGATCGGGGGCGGAAATGTGGCCGTTGATGCTGCCAGGACTGCTTTGGCTGCGGGAAAGGCTTCTGGAGCAGTAGTCTGTGAAGTCACAATTCTTTATCGGAGGTCTCGGGAAGAAATGCCCGCGATCCCGTGGGAAGTCAAAGAAGCCGAAGGAGAAGGCGTCAAGATCGAATTCTTGGTTTCCCCCGAAAGAATTGTTGGACAGGATGGAAAGGCATGCGCTGTTGAATGTGTCCGAATGGAACTCGGCGAACCTGACGAGAGTGGAAGAAAGAGGGTGATTCCGATAGAGGGTTCAGGGTTCAAACGCGAGGCGGACATGGTGATTGTGGGAATCGGCGAAGCTCCTGACGTGGAGTTTCTGCCTAAGGAGATCGAGCTGAACGATGATGGCACGATCTGGACTGATCAAATAACCTTGGAAACTAGCATGAAAGGCGTGTTTGCAGCAGGGGACGCCGTTACCGGACCAGCTACGATAATTGAAGCAATCTGTGCGGGGAAACGGGCGGCAGCATCGATTGAGGGATATCTAGCATCGTCAAGAGGGTGATCTGATGGCAGAGAAGAAGGAACCAGAAACAAAGCCAGTCGCAGAGCAGCCTCGAATCGGAGTCTATGTCTGTCATTGTGGGTTAAACATCGCTGGCTCTGTGGACTGTGAGGATGTTGCAAAATTTGCCGCGACCCTTCCAAACGTCGTCCTAGCCCAGGACAATCGCTATACATGTTCGGATCAGGGCCAAGAGGGAATTAAGAAGGACATTAAGGAGCATAAGCTCAACCGAGTGGTTGTGGCATCATGTTCGCCGCGGCTGCATGAACCTACCTTCAGAAAAGCCTGCGAAGATGCTGGCTTGAACAAATATCTTTTTGAAATGGCTAACATTCGGGAGCACTGCAGCTGGGTTCACTTGTATGATCGAGAATCAGCAACTGAAAAGGCTAAGGACCTCGTGAAGATGGCTGTGGCAAAGGTTGCCCTGCTTGAGCCTGCGGAAGAGGTTGAAGTGCCGATAAACCGGAAAGCACTGATAATAGGCGGTGGCGTTGCAGGCATTCAAGCGGCTCTTGACCTTGCTGATACAGGTTACCAAGTGTTTCTGGTTGAAAAGGAGCCCAGCATCGGTGGAATGATGGCCCGGATAGACAAGACTTTTCCAACAATGGACTGTTCTATCTGCATTCTCGCGCCCAAAATGTCTGACGTTGGGCATCATCCAAACATTGAACTTTTGGCGAACAGCGAGGTTGCCGAGGTCAAAGGATACATCGGCAACTTCCATGTCAAAGTGCTGAAGAAGCCGCGGTACGTCACGAAAGACTGTTCCGCCTGCGGAGAATGTGCCAAAGTCTGCCCAATAGTTGCTCCAAACGAGTTTGACGTCGGCCTAGCATCAAGACATGGCATTTACTCACCGTTCGCTCAAGCTGTTCCTGCAACGTACGTAATCGACATGAACCTGTGCCTTAACAGAAACGGTGTTGTCGTCTGCGACAAATGCATGAGGGCATGCGAGAGAAAAGCCATAGTGTTTGAGATGAAGCCCGAGACAGTCGAGCTTGAAGTTGGAACGATAATAGTGGCTACCGGCGCAGATGTTTTTGACCCATCTGTACTGCCGAACTATGGATATGGCAGATTTTCGAACGTGATCACGTCGCTGGAGTTTGAGAGGCTAATTAACGCAGGAGGCCCGTCAGGTGGCCATTTGATTAGGCCCAGCGACAAGCAGGTTCCTAAGCGTGTGGCTTTCATCCAATGCGTTGGCTCTAGAACTGACAAGAATGGAAGGCCCTACTGCAGCAACGTTTGCTGTATGAATACTATCAAGGATAGCCTGCTGATCAAGGAGCATTGGCCTGACACTGAAATCTACGTTTTCTACGTGGACATAAGAGCTTACGGAAAGGGCTTCGAGGATTTGTACAACCGGGCCAGAAAAGCCGGAGTGAAATTCATTCGAGGGCTTCCTGCTGAGATAAAAGAAGACAAGAGAACCCGCAACCTATGGCTCGTGGGCGAGAACACTCTCCAAAAAGAGCTCTACAAAGTAAATGTCGACATGGCGATTCTATCCGTGGGGCTTGAATCCAGAAAAGACAGCGAGACGATACAGCGCTTGCTAACGCTTTCAAGAAATCAGGACGGTTTCTTTTTGGAGGCCCATCCAAAGCTGAGACCTGTAGACGCGGCCACGGGCGGAGTGTTTTTCGCGGGCTGCGCTGAGTCGCCCAAAGACATCAGAGACAGCGTGACACAGGCAAGTGCCGCTGCAGCCCGGGCAGGCATTTTGATGGCAAAGGGAAAAGTAACCGTCGAAGCCATTACGCCGATTGCTTTCCCTGAGAAGTGCACGGCATGTGGGCTTTGCGTAAAAGTCTGCCCGTATAATGCCATAACCTTGAACAAGGAGCTTAAACGGATCAGCATCATAGAAGCCGCGTGCGGTGGATGTGGCACTTGTGCAGCAGAGTGTCCCTTTGGTGCTTTGACCCAGAGTAACTTCACTGACGAACAGATCATTGCGCAAATAGACGCGGTTACAGAATGCGATTCAGACAAGAAGATTGTTGCATTCTGCTGTAATTGGTGCTCATACGCAGGAGCAGACTTTGCAGGCGTCAGTAGAATGCAGTACCCGCCTAATGTGCGCATAATTCGAACCATGTGCTCAGGGCGTGTTGCTCCAAAATTCGTTGAAAGAGCATTTGCAAGAGGAGTTGCAGCCGTGATGGTGACCGGCTGCCATCTCGGAGACTGCCACTACATAAACGCTAATTATCAGACACAGAAACGAGTAGAGCGACTGTGGAAAAAGATGGAGCAGAACGGTTTGAACAAGGAGAGACTGCAGCTGCTTTGGGCTTCAGCCGCTGAGGGAGAAAAGTTCGCTTCCAAAGTGCGTGAAATGAAGACCATAGTTGACGTCGTCACACCTGAAGAGATAGAAAAGGCCAAAAAAGTATTTGAAAAAGCTTTGGTCGTGGATTGAGTATGCCTGAGAGAATTAAGCATGCAGCTCTTGACAGCAAGGACTTGAAGCATCCGAAAGCAGATATTAGCCTGATTAAAGATCAGTGCAAAGGGTGCGGTTACTGCATAGAGTTCTGTCCCAAAAAAGTGTTCGAAGAGTCAGAGGAGATAAACGCGAGAGGCGTGCATCCACCCAGGATCGTGGACGACAGTAAATGTATTCTCTGCTGTTTCTGCACAGCAGTCTGTCCAGATTTCGCGATCTATGTAGTTGAAAAAGAATCGGATGAAGAGTGTAAAACATGACGGGCAAAAGAGCCTTACTCACCGGCGCACATTTCTTGAATGGCGACGTAGCCTGTGCAGAAGGGGCGATAGCAGCGGGTTGCAGGTTCTTTGCAGGCTACCCGATTACACCAGCTACTGAAATTGCCGAGCACCTGTCTCAGAGGATGCCTGAATTCGGAGGCATATACATCCAGATGGAAGACGAAATTGCCTCAATGGCCGCTGTTATAGGCGCCTCCTACTCGGGGCTGAAGGCGATGACGGCGACTTCTGGGCCTGGCTTCAGTCTGATGCAGGAGAACATAGGGTTGGCCGTCATGACTGAGGCACCATGTGTCGTGGTAGATATTATGCGTGGCGGCCCTAGTACTGGGCAACCTACTCTTCCTGGGCAACAGGATGTTATGCAGGCGAAGTGGGGTTCTCATGGAGACTATGGCATTATTGCCTTGGCGCCCTCTTCTGTTCAGGAAATGTTCGATCTAACCATTGAAGCGTTCAACTTATCTGAGACCTACAGGGTTCCAACCTTATTGATGGGAGACGAAATTGTCGCCCACATGTGGGAAAAAGTGGTGATACCTCCAGCCGAAGGAATAAGGACGGTGAATCGTAAGAAGCCTAACGTTTCAAGGGACCAGTACATGCCCTTCATGCCTGATGCTGATTTGGTCCCGCCTATGGCCTGCTTCGGAGAAGGATATCATTTTCACGCCACTGGGCTAACGCATAACGAGCAAGGATACCCTCAAACGTCAAGTTCAGAGGTGCAGTCAAGACTTGTGAGGCGGTTATGCCAGAAAATAGATCAGAACTCGAACAAGATCATAAAGGTTGAAGAAGCCATGCTAGCTGACGCTGACGTCGTGGTTGTGGCATATGGCATTGTTGCCCGAGCGGCGTTGAGTGCGGTGAGGAAGGCTAGGGCATCTGGCATAAAGGCTGGGCTTCTCCGTTTAATCACTTTATGGCCTTTTCCAGAGAAACAAGTGGCTGAAGTTGCCAGGCGTGTGAAAGCGATTGTTATGCCTGAAATGAATTGCGGGCAGTTGGTGAGAGAGGTTGAAAGAGCAGCTAAGGAGACGCCTGTAACTTTTCTCTCGAAGCTTGGCGAAGACCCGCACACTCCCATGGAAATTCTTGAATCAATAAGGAGGAGTTGCTGATGGTTCAAACGATGATTGGACATCCTTTCTCGAAATACTTGAGGCCTGCCATGATCCCGCACATATGGTGTCCTGGCTGCGGCAATGGTATCGTGCTCAACTGTTTCGTCCACGCTTTGGACGAGTTGCAGACGGATCTAGACAAGCTTGTTATCGTGTCAGGCATAGGCTGCATTGGTCGAACGGCCGGCTATTTGAACACTGACTCATTTCACACTACACATGGACGCGCTTTGGCTTTTGCTTCGGGAGTGAAGCTGGCAAATCCGGAGCTGGAAGTTGTGGTTGTCAGCGGAGACGGTGACCTTTTTGCCATTGGTGGTAACCATTTCATTCATGCAGCGCGGAGAAACATGGGAATCAAGGTGATTTGCGTAAACAACTTCAACTATGGCATGACTGGCGGGCAGCAGGGTCCCACAACACCGCTTGAAACGTTCACGACTACCAGTCCATACGGGAATATTGAGCACCCGTTTAATTTGGTCCATTTGGCAGCTGCATCCGGCGCTGTATACGTAGCACGTTGGACGACTTTGCACGTTCGCAGGCTAACTCAGTCCATTAAGAAGTCGTTGCAGAAAGAAGGGTTCTGCTTCATCGAGGTCGTTTCTCCTTGTCCAGAAATCTTCGGCCGCTACAACAAGATGCGTTCAGGACTCGAAATGATGGAATGGTTCAAAAAGGCCTCATCAGTTGAGAGCTTTTCGGATCCGGCTAAAGCTGAGATTTCGTTTGATCGCATTGCTGTGGGCGAGTTTGTGGATGTGGAGAAGCTGAGTTATGAGAAGTTGCTTCATGAGAAGATTTCTCAGATCAACGAGAAAGCAATGGAGCAGGTGGGTTGACCAGTGAGGCTTGAAATCAGATTTGCAGGGTTCGGCGGCCAAGGCATAATTAAATCTGGAATAATTACAGCAGCTGCGGCATGCATCTACAGCGGAAAAATTGCTGTTCAAACGCAATCGTATGGTCCGGAGTCAAGGGGAGGCGCATGCAAGTCTGAAGTGGTGATTTCGGAAGACGAAATTGACTTTCCGAAGGTAGTTGAACCTGACATACTAGTTGTAATGTCCCAGCATGCGTACAATGACTATATTGATGACGTGAAAAGTGGTGGAACGGTGATCTTGGATCCTGACATGGCGCCACGCGAAAAAGAAATGAAAGGCGCCAAGGTCTTCCGCGTTCCAGCCACGAAGATTGCTGAGGAACTTGGGAGGAAAATAGTTGCGAACATCGTCATGTTAGGGGCGTTTGTGGCCATCACAAGCGCTTTGGACGAGAATGCGCTTAAAGAGTCCGTTAAGGCAAACATCCCAAAGGGAACTGAAGAACTGAACCTGACAGCGTTTCAGAAAGGGTATGATTTCGGAAAGAATCTGTTGAAGGCCTAGGCTTGCTCAGCAGAGTGCTCGACCGTTGGCGGTTTTGCTTGAGCTATCTGTTTTACGAGTTTTGATCCTCTGACGCCTACGTGTCGCAGTGGTGCTATCTTCTTGGCTTCATTGTATATGTCCGAGGCTATCTTCCCTAACACCATTTCTTGCGCAAACTGATCCATTGTGAGTGCTGCAGCTTTCTCTTTGATGATCCTGGTCATTATGGTGCGCATGACCTTTTCCTGTGACGTTTTGACTCTGGACAATGTAAAAGCAGATATGGCGACGCGTAGATTGTAACCATCCTTAGTGATCACGTTGAACAGGCCATCAACCTTCGTTGTTCTTCTTCTGACGAGGCTGCGCAAGTAATCTCGTGAGTATTCATGACCTTTGAAGATGGTGTGTGCGGTCTTGCCGTCAACTTCGTTTATTTGGAAATACATCTTCAAGTATTGATGGGAAAAGTCTCCTGTAACGTCATAAAGGGTCGCGTCGATTGTTCTGCCGATTAGTTTTTCTGTTTCGCCGGCCGGCACCGAACCCAGTTCGGTGTTTCCGAAGTACGGTGGTGCTGTTACCATGTACCATGTTTTGGTTCGCCATTTGTCCCTTACTTTCTTTGTTTTTGAAGACAAACTTATCCTCCGAGCGTAGCTTGTTGATTCGCATCAAAGTATTAAAGGTTTTATGGTTTCGGCTTCATTTTCTCTATGCCGCCCATATGTTCTCTTAGGGCTTCCGGCACGATGACTGATCCGTCTTCTTGCTGGTAGTTTTCGAGTATTGCCACAATGGTTCTGCCAGTAGCTATGGCTGTTGAGTTAAGCGTGTGAACGAATCCTTTAGGCGGCTCTCCTTCTTTCTCTCGGTATTTAATCATCAGGCGTCTGGCTTGATAATCAGTGCAGTTGCTGCACGATGTTATCTCGCGATAGCCATCCTGCGCTGGTATCCATGCTTCTATGTCATATTTTTTGGCCGCAACTGTACCAATGTCCCCAGTACAAACATTGACAACGCGATATGGCAAGCCGAGTTTCTGGACAAGCTCTTCAGCGTTGTGCAGAAGTTGTTCGTGTATTTTCCACGAATCCTCAGGTCTGCAGAAAACGAATTGCTCTATCTTGTTGAATTGATGTGTTCGGAATATCCCCCTTGTGTCTTTGCCGTGAGCTCCTGCTTCTTTCCTGAAGTTTGTGCTTATGCCAGCCATCTTAAGAGGTAGATCTTCGGCTTTGAACGTTTCGTTCATGAACATTGCTGCCATAGGATGTTCCGACGTTGCAATCAGGTACAGATCTTCATTCTCGATTTTGTACAGTACGTCTTCGAAGTCGCTGAGAGCTACGACACCTTCGTAGGGTTCCCGCCTCATTAAGAACGGCGGTTCTATTGGCACATAACCTTTCTTGAAGAGTTCATTCAATGCGAAGCTTCTAAGTGCTAGGTCGAGGAGAACGCCTTCTCTTTTTAGGTAGAAGAATCTGGCTCCCGCGATTTTTCCAGCCCTCTCAATATCCATTATGTCCAAGTTCAAGCCTATTTCTACGTGTCCTTTAGGTGGGAAAGTGAACTTGGGCAGTTTTCCCCACGATTTCATCTGGACGTTGTCGTTTTCGTCTTTGCCGGTCGGGACTGATTCATGTAGCAGGTTTGGAAGCCGCATAAGACACTGCTGCATTTCCTGTTCGTCTTGAGCTACTTGCTTCTCCAGCGCCGTTATTTCAGTGTCAATTGCTTTCCCTTTTCGGATTTCGGCGTGTGCATCCCTTCCCTTCTTCTTTAAGGCAGCAATGCCTACCGTTATCTGTTTTCTTTCATGGCGAAGCTCATTCAGTCTTGTTAGGTTTTCCCGCCATCTATGGTCATGTTCAATAAGCTCGTCGAGCATCCGTAGGTTCTCGGGGTTTCCCCTTTTCTGCAAATTGTTTTTTACGAATTCCGGGTTTTCCCGGATCAATTTGATATCAAGCATCTACTCCACTTGCAGCTTTGCACTACGATTCGCCTTAGCTTTCTAACTCTAGCCTTAAATAAGCTATTTAACCTTACGATATTGCTCTAAGTTGATAAGGCTATGTTTCGCGGCTTTCTCTCATCGTCGCTTGGCAGGTTCCAAGGAGCCTTTCGATGCACGTGCTGCCGCCTGCACTATTTTCTCTGCGGTTGAAGCGCAAAAAAGTAGGTCATCAATCGTCGCAATAAACGTAGATAGCTTCTCTCTGCACTTTATTCTCGTGACAACTTTGTGTTCTCTGCAGATCGTCTTGATTGTCAAACCGCGTGGTGTCTTCACGTTGTCAGGCGAGACGGCTCTTGCAATGGCGTTTGCAATGGTCGAATCTCTATAGTCTAGAACTATTTCAGCTTCCATTATTTTCGCCTTTCAACCGCTGACCAACTAGCCCATTGACAATGCTGATGAAGGTGTTGATTTTGTCAAGGGGGACCTGTGCTCCTGCCGCAATGTTGTGTCCTCCGCCTTTTCCGTCGCATTTTTCGGCAGCGGTCTGCATAATATCTCCCAGATTGATGCCTCTGGCCACGACGGCATCCACCGTTCTTGCGCTGATTTTGGCCAACCCTTGGTCTTCAACGTTAGCATACGCGATCAATGGTTTCTCAGGATTCGGCAACCCACCTGAAAGGATGGAACTAATCGCGCCTACAATCTTGTCATTGATGAAATTCTCTCCATAGACCACGTATATGTTCTCCATTTCCCGCATGCGCTCAGGTTTTTCCATCACCCAACCAAGATACTTGCTAATAGCTCGCCTATAATCTTCGAGCACCTTAACCGCTTCTTCAAATGCAGGACCCCTATTGCCCATGCAGACCGTAACACCTAAACTCGGCCGATCCATACGACCGGTCGCGTTCAATAATACTGCAAATTCTCTGGCGTCTCGGAGCGGCGTCCAAGGTTCTTCGCGGTTCAAAACATAAACGTGCCCTATTAGAGCGCCTACGTCAAACCGCAGACGCTTTGACAACAGATAGTCCGCTAGGGCCGTGCACAAACGTCTCTTCTCATCATCCGACAAATCTCTCAGGGCTCGCCACTTCTCACCGTTCCTAGGCTCAATGTTCAAGCTCTTCAGAAAAGCAAGACTGTTTCCTTCTTCACCACTGATGCCTGGTATAAACGGCGTGGTTGTGTTTGCTAGCATCCTGTGAATCGGACGTGTCTCTCTACCGAAGAAAATAAGATCCTTTTCAACCGTTAAGATGCCTGCTTGGGCAGCTTCTTCAACAATCCTTTCGTTCATTCCTCCCAACATTCTCTGGTCGTATTTATCTTGTAAATCACCTAAAGCGCCCACCACTGCCACAGGTGCCGAATCAACGTTCGCCTCGTCAATCGCCTTAGCCACGAAATACGCTACTCCGGCTCCGCTGATGTCTCTGGCTCCGTCTATGCCATTCAAATGTGGGTTTACGTGAACAAAGTTGGTGGAATCTTTGCCTACAACTTGGTGATGGTCCAAAATCACAATTTTGAAATCTGCAAGTTTCTCCCGTAACAGATCAGTGTAACCGCTTCCCAAATCGCTGAAAACTATCAGTTGCGGCCTATCTGAAAGAACTTCAAAGATCTTCTCTTCAATCCATTGGGTTATTCGGATGCGGAACCTCGCATCAAGTCTGAGAAGAGCCTTTCCAATGATTCCGCCTGCCGCAACTCCGTCAGCATCCAAATGTGAAAACACGTGGATCAAACCATCGTCCTCGACTGTTTCGACAATCGCTTTCGCTGCTTGCTTGGCTGAGTCCAAGAAGCCTGCAATCTGATTTTCGTTGGCATCCATGGCGATCACACTAGGCTAGTAGACTGATTACTTAAACATTTAAACCTGATACTGGCGGAAGTCCTTCTGCAGCAAAAAAGACTAAACAACAGAGGCTATTTTCGCTTCGTACTTCCAGTTTTTTGGCAGGACTTCTATTCGCTTGTAGTATCTTGAGAGCTTGTGGATCTTGGCCTCGATGATCTGCAGTGCCCTCTTGTTGTGCACATCAGTCCTGTTCTTCTCGTAGTGTACACCCAAGTTCTCGGCCTTCTTAATCAGATTACCCAAATCCTCAGGAAATGTTGGTGCAAGCTGCGCGTCTTTGAGTATCTTTGTGATTGTCCTGCCTGTAATCGGCTTTACCAGAGGGATAGAATGCTGATCTCGAAGAATCGTACCAATGCGGCTTGTCGAGTTCCCCTCTTTTGCCAGTCTGATGACTAGCGCTTCAACTTCCTCTGGCTGGTACTTGCACCAGCTTGGGGGACGTTTGGTCACTGGTCTTATTTGATGAGATTTTCCGCTTTCCTGTTTAGGCATGACGTCTCACTTAGACTCTGCATGAGCAAGGATAGCCAGATATTTAAGATTATTGATGGCTAAAGAAGACAGCGGATTTTGCTATTCTCGTTTTTCTGTCTGACGATGTTGCCACAGGGAACTCTGTCCTTGAGAAGAAGCAACCGACAATGTTGTCACAAGTTGATTACGTGTTAGCTCTGATGCTCCAACCGCTTTGACTTGGGAAGTTTCTTGTACCATTCTGCAAATTTGCGCAACGCCATCGCCCGATGTGAATGTTTGTTCTTCTCCGCAATAGACATCTCTGCAAAGGTTCTGTCACTGTCTATAGGCCTGAAAATCGGGTCAAAACCAAAACCGACATCAAGATGCTTCCTATGTTCTTTGAGGGTTATCTCCCCCACAACTTCTCCCATGAAGCAAATTGGTAATTCTAGGTTTGCGGAGCAGTACGCTATGGTAGATTCAAACTTTGCCTTCCTCTCTTTCACGTCCTTCATTGTGCGAAGTAGACCTGCATTGCCAATTGTCTTGTACACGTAAGCCGCATACGGGCCAGGGAAACTCTTCAATGCGTTGATAAACAATCCAGCATCTTCAACAATAATGGGCAGATTGCATTTTCTGAAAGCGTCTTTGGCGCTTGTACTTGCGATCTCATCTAAACTTTCGCTTTGAATCTCTAGGCTTTTAACTCTCAGCATGCCTACTGCGATGTTATATTCTGCAAGAACTTTTCGCGCCTCGTTGAACTTGTTGACGTTGTTTGTAGCGAAGAAGATGACTCTGCCCTCTAATCTAAAACACATGATAATTCACATTTTTCTTCCAGTGACATAGCGTCCTCTTCTTTCTATTTCTTCAATTTTCTCCGAAACAGCTTTAGCTCTTTCCACTCCTAAAACGCTAGAGTAGCCGTCTATCACGGCGTTGAAGCATTCTTCTGCAAACTTAAAGTGTGTGCTTTGTAGGGCTCTTTTCATGAGATGCAGGTCAACGGCCTCGGCTTCAAGTTCATTCGTTTTTTCGCCAAGTCCGAAATCCACGAAGACAATCTTCTCTTCAGGATCAAGAATCATGTTTGACGTGGTCAAGTCTCCATGCACTATTCCTGATTTATGAAGCTTACCGATTGATTTGCCTATTTCAAGGCAAACCCGTTTTCTTTCCTCGTCAGACTGGTTGGTCAACAACTCTTTGACCTGTTTTCCCTCTATGAACTCCATCACTATTGTGGCTTCTTTGAGGTTGACTTGGTATATGATTGGCGTGGGCACTCCAGCTTGTTTTGCTCCGTGCAGTAGTAGCGGTTCATGAACAGTTCTGTATGTTCGAATCTGCTGATCCAACCTTGCTGGCCTGTATTCTTTCGGCAATCGCTTCTTGACTAATACTTTTCTGTCCTGCCAGACCATCAAGTACAAGCTTGCCTCAGCTCCCTTCTTGATCAGCATCGGCGGTTCTATCTTTCCCACGGAACTTCAACCTCTTCAAGCCGCCATCTTAGCTTCACTGAACTCTTCTCTATTGGTGTAACCACGCCGTGAGTGTAGGCTAAAACGCCTGTCCAAGCAACCATAGCTCCATTGTCAACTGCATATTGGCTTGGCACGACACAGAATCTCGCTTCATGCTCTTCCGATATTGTCTTGATCATAGACTGAAGTCTTCTATTCGCCGCTACTCCGCCTGTCAGCAAAACTTCCTTCTTCCCAGTGTGAGCCAAAGCTCTCTCAGTCACTTCGGTAACCATGGAAAACGCAGTCTCTTGGAGGCTATAGCACAGGTCCGCAAGACTATACTTCTCTTTTTTGAGCAGATTTACGGCAGCAGTCAACAAGCCGCTTAGCGAGACATCCATGCCCTTAACGGTATACGGCAAAGGAATCAGCTCACCTCCTTTTGAAGCAAATTCTTCGATGACTGCACCAAAGGGCAAGTGTGGTTTTTGGCGCAATCCAGCCTCTCTAGCGAAGACGTCGAGACAATTTCCCAGAGCAATATCTAGGGTCTCGCCGAAGACTCTGTAACGTCCAGCATCAAAAGCTGAGACGATTGTGTTTCCACCTGAAACATACAGTGTTATCGGATCTTTGGCTTTTGTCTTGAGTTTTCCAATCTCGATGTGTGCCAGACAATGGTTCACGCCTACCAAGGGAATATTAAGATAAGAAGCCAATGTCCGTGCTACCGTTGCTCCTGTACGAAGACATGGTCCTAAACCTGGACCCTGAGAAAATGCGATTACTGACAGGTCCTGAGGCTTTGTCTTCGCTTCCGTGAAGGATTTCTCTAGAACCTTGTCAGCAACTATTGCATGATGTCTAGCTGCTTCCCGCGGGTGGATGCCTCCTTCTGTAGGTATGTATGCGTCTATCACGTTCGCTAGTATTTCACCATGGAAATTTGATATTCCGACACTGAAATCGTCCGCTGTTGATTCGATTCCAAGACTGCGGGATTGGCTCGTGTAGTTTTTCGGTTTTCTCATTTGCAACTTGGCTTCCTTCAAGTCTAAACATACAACTTTTTATTTAAATGCTGCACTTACTAATGGCTTGGAACTGGTGACGATGCCTAAACGCAATGACCTAGAGCAGAAGGCCCTCCAATTTGTTATGAATACTGGTCCTGAAGGCGTGCTTCAGTCAGATCTATGGCACGAGCTTGGGGCAAGCAGCAGGGAAGGTTCAAGGATATCGATAAAACTGGAAAATAAGGGTCTGATAAGGAGAGAAAAAGAGCTTCGTGAGGGAAGGTGGACGTATAGGCTTTTTCCAAAGAGGATGCCGGCCTCGATAGATTCAATAGCGGACTGTCCCTGTCTGATGTGCCCAGATAACTCAAGATGTGACCCGTCGAGCACAATTTCACCTCAGAACTGCGAGAGGCTCACAGGATGGCTTCTTTCACTGTGCCAACGTGAATCCGCGGTGCTGGGTGACAGTTAGTTTTGCCAAAGGCATGGCTCCAAGACAGGAAGAGGGATTACTACTACAAGAAGGCTAAGGAGGAGAAATATCGTTCCAGAGCAGCTTACAAGCTGCTTCAGGCCGTTAAGAAGTATCAGTTCATAAAAAGCGGAAGTGTTGTTGTTGATCTAGGTGCTGCGCCAGGTGGCTGGGTTCAGGCAGCTCGAAGTATCGTGGAAGACAAGGGATTTGTGCTTGGGGTGGACTTGAAGCAAGTTGAACCGTTTGAAGAGGACAACGTTCGAACAATCGAAGCTGACGTAAATGAAGAAGGAACAATACAGCAAATATTGGAGCTTCTTCCAAGGAAAGCTGACGCTGTGATCTCAGATGTTTCTCCGAATATTTCAGGCATATGGGAAGTGGATCATGCGCGTCAGATGGATCTGGCTCAGCGAGCATTGAATATTGCCTTGGAGACGCTCAGGCCATCTGGAAGCTTCTTTGTCAAGGTCTTTCAAGGTGACATGCTGAACGATTTCACAGAGAAAGTGAAACACCACTTCCAAATCGTGAGGGTAGTGAAGCCTGCGGCTAGTAGAGGCAAAAGCTCAGAGTTGTTCCTCTTGGGGTTGGAATTGAAAGAAACGAGAAGATGAACAGCAAAGCTAAATGCCGACAGCTTCATTATGGTGGGAAGGTGAAATGTTTGAGGATTATTGCAGCGGATTCTTCTGCCGCCGTACTTAATGAGAAGTTTGAACCTTTGACCATCGTGGCGACCACGTCGGTGCTGGTTAATCCGCCATACAGAGAGCCAAGTGCGTGTTTGGCCGAGCCCATTTTTGCAGATGCCAGCAACGGGCATGAAGTTGTGATTCATGAGGCAGAGCTTTGCCGTGACCTGCTAGCGAAGGTCAGGGCTGATGTTGTTCATCTAGACATGTCTTTGGGAGCTATTTCGCTTGAGCAGTTGTCACCTATTGAGTTTACAAACATGAGGATTTCGAACAAGGCAAGACGTCACCTTCTGAAGATTCTACCTAGGATCCGCCGGACAGCCGGTGAAATTACCCAGAAATATGGGATAGATGTGCTGGCGATAGGAAAAGCAAGTATTCCTGTGAGAATTGCAGAATTAACTTCTGGTGCGCATGCTATCTTGTATGCCTGTGAAAAAGCCATAAAAGAGAATCAACCAGTTCTGCTTGGTTTGCCGTCTAAATGCCAGTGCAGATTGATTGGCAAAACCGTTTACCTCTATTCTTTGATGGCTGGAGAACACGACATCAGAGGATTCGCAGAGGATCAGAAAGAAACGTTGAACAAGGTTAATATCACCGAAATGTTAAATCCAATCGCAAGAGGTTTCCGAATCTTAAGAATAGACATGAAAACGTAGAAGGATGAATGAGGTCGCTTGCATGGCTTCTGGCTTTTGGAACAGGTCATCTTCAAGAATGAAAAGAGTCATGACCATCTTAGCATGTTTCTTCTTCGCCATTTTGATAACGTCTGCTGGTGTCCTGACGCCGCTGAGTGCTGCCGACTCAAATGCCCTGAATAATGAGCTCAATGATTTGCGCGCGTCACTGAAACACATGAGTATATGGGAGAGCGCTGCTTCTATTTTCAAGAATAACTTCGTAATATGTTTGATAATTTTCATTCCCGTCGCGGGACCCTTGTTCGGCTCCTATGCGCTATACAACTCTGGTGCAGCCGTAGCCGCAGAAAGCAACAGCACGGAAAGCAACCCAATGCATTGGTCTGCAATAGCTGTCTTTTTCTCATCATTCATCTTGCCACATGCTCTGTTGGAATTCATCGCGTATTCCACTGCATTAGCCTCAAGCCTATGGCTGACTTGGCGAATTATGAAGCGCAAAGGAAGGGAAGAAATCACTAGAACGGGAAAGTTCGTCTTGATCTGTGCTGGATTGCTGCTGCTGGCCGCATTCATTGAAGCTTATCTGCTCGCAGCATTTACTTGATCATGATCGCAGAGCTATTGTTTGATTTTCGTGATCTCTAAGTTTATGTTCAATGCCTTGGGGCTCTGTGTGATTTCGCCCAAGCTTATGATGTCCACTCCTGCTGAAGCATATTCTATAATATTCTCTGCGTTGATTCCTCCGCTTGCCTCGATCAAGATTTTCTTCGAAGAATCCGTTTTCTTGAGTAAAAAACAGGCTTTTTTTGCTTGTTTCGCGGAGAAGTTGTCAAGCATTATTATGTCTGCCCCGGCGTTCGCTGCTTCCAATGCCTCTTCGAGATTTGTCGCTTCAACTTCAATTCTCTTGCTGAACGACACTCGCTCTTTGACTCTCCTCATGGCTTCTTTGATACCACCGGTCACTGCAATGTGGTTATCTTTTATTAGAATCATATCATCTAGATGAACCCTATGGGTGTCGCCGCCGCCGATTAGGACTGCTTTCTTGTCAAAATACGCCAATCCTGGTGCTGTCTTTCGCGTGCAGGCAACAGCTACTTTCAATCGAGCTTTTCGAAGTTTTTCTATCAGTTTTCTCGTTGTCGTAGCAATCCCGCTCATGCGCGAAAGGATGTTCAGAAGCGTGCGTTCGACAGAAAGAATAGTCTTCAGGTCTCCGATAACTCGGATGATTCTTTGACCTGCTTTAAGCTTCTCTCCGTCTTCGACCAACACCTCGACGCTTAGTCCTAAGGATTCCAAGAGAACTCTCGCTTCTTCAATCCCCGCAGCGACTCCTGAATCTTTAGCGATGACCAAGGCTTCGGCTGTAGCTTCAGAAGGGACGATCAACGCAGTTGTCACATCGCCTTGTCCTAAATCTTCTGCAAGTATTCTCAAGAGTTTTTCTTCTAGAATCCTGTGCGGCAAGAACATGTTTTTCACTTCATGTTTGTCTAGGTTTAAAACGCTTGCCCATTTTTTGCTATGCCGTTTATTGTTTTAACGACATCATCAACTCCATCATATTGTAGGACCTCTTGTTGAATCGCTTTAAGCTTGCCATCAGTTACGCTTAGGATTTGTTTGACAGTTTTCATGAGTGTTTCTTTGCTTAGTTCCTTTTGTAGAAGGATCTTTGCCACTCCTAGGTCTCGGGCTTGTTTTGCATTGTTGATTTGTTCTGTGTGGCCAGGCGTTGGTACAAGTATTATTGGCTTGCCATAACACATGGCCTGCGTTATTGTTCCATGGCCGGCACGTGCAACTATTACGTCGCAGGCTTTCAAGTACTCGAACCGGTTCGGAATCCACTTGAAGATTGTCACATTGCCGTGGCGTATCGGTTTGCTATCATTATCCGGGTAACCGAGCGACATGACGATTTCATAGTCCTCTGAAAACTCAAGCAGGATCTTCCTCAGGATTCCTGTTAGGAAGGCCTTTTCTTTGATTGCGCCGCTTATTGGCACAAAAATCGTGGGTTTGTCAGCTGGTAGTTCTAGCTTTTTCCGCAGTGTTTCTTCATCTTCTAACTCGTTTGGGCGAGTTTCCAGTATCGGTCCTATTAGTTTCACATTTTTCCTGTAGGATTTGGGAATGTACAGGTTTCCCAAAGATATCGTGTAGGGAGCTGGAAAATCTGGTATGAGAACCGTGTTTCCACTGGTCCACATTTTTCCTATTAGTGTAAGGGCAATTGAGTCAGCAAGTCTTGCTAGGCGTAAATGATGTTCTTTTCTAGGAACTATGATCTGAAACTGGTTTAGTATGCAGATTCTCGGTATGCCGAGTAGTCTTGCGGCAAGCAGGCTTGACACACGCGAATCCGAAACAACGACGTCGGGATTGAAGCTTTCAATAAAGTTGACTTCGGCGTTGACCTGTTTAAGAAGAGTGAACGAGGCGAAGAAGGGACCAGGATTTACTGCTGTCTGTCTGAAGTCTATTGATCCGTCAGGCTTGACTTGGAATCCTATAGGCGGGGCTTTCAGAAGCGGAAGATTCTCATGTTCAATATAGCGTATACCATCTCGATACGTGGAAAATGCGACTTCAGAACGTGCTTTTATAAGCTTCTTTGCTATTGGCACGATTCTGCCGACGTGACCTAAGCCTATTCCGCAGGGAGCAAAGTAAACCCGCATTTTGCTAGTCGCCGCCAAGGGCTTTACGCTTCACTTCACCGTTGGGTGTTTCTTCCTCGAAAATTATGGCTTGAAACTTGTAAAGCTTCGTGCCATCCAGCAACCAGTTGTCTGCGGGTAGACCGGCTTTGACGCAGCATTGGCACAGGAATTCTTCTTCGTTCCACTTCCACTCAACGGGTACTTGTGGAAGAAGCAATCCCTTGTAAATGCCTCTTTCAACGATAAGTCCATCTCTTCCAACGTTTATTTTCGCTGGGTATTCCTTAGGCTTGTTTGTCTCTATTTTCTGTGGTGGTGTGAGCACGCTTACTTCAAAGACTACCTTGTCAAGCTCTTTGGGAGAGAGTGGATAGAAGCGTGGGTCTTCGGTTGCAGCGTTGATGGCTGATTGTATGACGGCTTGGAACAATGGATCTGTTGGGTATGGATAGCCGATGCATCCTCTCAGTTCTTTTTCTCCGTTTTCTATGGTGTTTATTGTGACGAAGACGCCGCAAGGTTGCTTTAGCTTTTCAGAAACATTATCTGGTGCGCGTGTGTGTTTCCTGGTTTTGAGATATTCTTCCACTGCTCTGCGTGCAAGCTTAACTAGGAATTCTCCTTCTTTCTGGCTCAGTTCAAATGACATGTTAGGTCTGCTCCGTCTCGTGGCATGGCACTTTGCGTAGAGACTATTGTTTGAGCTTCGAATCTGATTAAACTTTTGCCAAAGCGGGCATAGAGTTTAGAATTTAATTGATTCTTCTTGCATGCCAGCTTTGGTTATTGTTAGAAAGTCTATTCCATCGCCGCTCATGATGTCTCTGCTTATGGCGGATTTCATGGCTTTCCCAATCAGCTCTCTTCCTTCTTTCACTGTAATGTCTTCCTTGTACCCTTCTTCAAGTACTCCAATGGCGATTTCTGTTCCTGAGCCCACAGCTGCGTATTTGTCAGGTATTACTGAGCCAAGTACGTCCAGAACGTATATTGATGGGCCTTCCTCGTCTGTTCCGCCCACGATTGTTTGAGTGATCAAAGGTGCCAGTCGCCGGTTGAAAAGCAGGTTTGACATGAGTTTGGCCGCTGATCGGACAGATATTGGTCTGCCGACATCTAGGCTGAACAGGCTTGAATAGGCTTCCATCTCCCTTGCTAGTATCTGCATGTCAGAAACAAGTCCAGCGCATGCCGCGCCAATATTCTCTGTTAATTTGAACACTTTCTTACCGCCCTTGCTGACAATAAGGTAACCATAGGAAACACGTTTTTCAGATGCCAGAATTACTCCGTCGGAACATACCATTCCGATGGTTGTCGCTCCGGGAATCCATAAGTATCCGCCCTGCTGTGCTTGCTTTTCCATGCAATCCACCTTTCTCGTTTTTATTCACAGGCATCCTATTAAACTTAGTCTTCGCAAGATGCAGTCTTCTTCCGCGCAACATTCTGCCTCTTGTCAATCTGCTAAGCTGCTTCTTAGGAAGGCAGGTTTTCATTAGTTGAAGAGTTAGCTTGTCAGAGAGACCTAATTCGTTGGTGCCGACTTCAACACGACGACCTAGATCCTGATGGGTCTTTTCAACGTAACGTATGTCGCTCCGTGTCCTGTGGGTTTCTCGGCATCCGGCCGTCTTGTCCTTGAGGGACTGTTCTTCAAAACGGACAACGTTCACCTTGCGCACCCCTATTTATAGGGGTACATGTGAGCATGTTGTTTCATGATCGAGAGGTCTGCTGAGTTATTCTTAGTCGCGATGGTCAACAGGGTGAAACGGTCGCTTGCCATTGCAGCTAGTCTGTTCTGCTTTCCGGTTCCATCTTTGTACGTGCGAGCTTGAAGTCGTTTCGCTTGTTCTCGATTTTTCTTTTCCTCAGAGCTTAATATCTGGTTCTGACCTATAGATTTCCACGGGCTGAGAATGCAATGATAGACGTTTACGCGAGAAAGGTTGATGGCGTGTGGTTCGGAGTGGCCTATGATGACGAAGAGGTTTTTGCCACGAATTTCGCTTCAGATGGAAAGCATGTTCTTCAAGGTTTGCTCTCTGGCTTGCCTTTCAATGCCTCGTTCGAACAGGTTGAGAAGCCTTCTGCATTTGCTGAGCGCGTAATTGTCGTGCTGAAGGAAGTTTATGATGGGAAAGAAATTGCTCGAGTTCCTTCTCTGGCCATGCAGCATCTCTCAGAATATGCTCAGAATGTGCTTAGGGTGGCTTCTCTGATTCCGTTAGGATACGTTGCCTCGTACGGTTCAGTCGCCCAAGTAGCAGGAGGAAGCCCTAGGGGGGTCGGCCGCGTGATGGCTTTGAATCCGTTTGCACCAATTGTTCCTTGCCATAGGGTTGTCGGTTCAGACTTTAGCTTGGTCGGATACGGTGGCGGTCTTCCAGCGAAGCTGGAGTTTCTGAAGCGTGAAGCAAAAGGTTACACGCACGAACGCAAGATTTCAGTCGATAGGAAACAACTGAAGGTCTATCCTGTCGAGTTAGCGTTGAAGAAAGCTGGTAAAAGATAAATGTCAGTTCTTTTCAAACGGCAATGGAACAAATGGGATGGCTTGAATGGTTAAACGTGGGCTTTACGTTGGGAGATTTCAACCATTTCATTCAGGGCATCTGTACGCAATAACGGATATCCTTGAAGAAGTCGACGAGCTCATAATAGCGATTGGAAGCGCTCAATACAGCCACAACATTACAAACCCTTTCACTGCAGGGGAAAGACTAGTAATGACACGCAAAGCTTTGGAGGAAGCAAATATAGACAGTTCCCGCTTCTGGATCGTGCCAGTTCCAGATGTGCATTTGCATATGATGTGGGTTTCATCCGTTGTCGGCTATACGCCGGGATTTGACGTTGCTTTTTCTAATGAACCTCTAACGCGTCGACTTTTCATGGAAGCAGGATACATGGTCAAACCTATACGTTTCTTCGAAAGAAAGGAGTATTCCTCCACCCTGATCAGGGAAAAGATGCTTAAGAACGAAGGCTGGGAAAAGCTAGTCCCAAAAAGCGTCGCTGTCTTCATAAAACAAATGGATGGAGTCAACAGGATTCAAGATTTGACCAAGAGTGACAAACTGTAGTTCCTTTTTCACCGCAGCATTTCTTCAATGAATAGGAGTGAAACAGAAAAAACCGTCCTCTAAGGCTCTAAGCGCTGGTAAGTGCGATTCTGTCGCCACTTTTGACTTTGAATTTGTCTGCAGCGTTACCTTGGTTCACTGATATCTCCAGAAAACTGTGACTTCCAACTATGCCGAGAGCTTCTTGTTTTTCTACTTCTGCGTAGGTTCTGCAAAACTTGACTCTGAACTTCGCGTTTCTGAATTTGACGACAACGGTTTCTCTTATGTTCATTGAACTGAGTTCTTTTTCTTCGATGTTCGTTATTATGTTTCCAAAACCATCTATATGTAGTACTTGGCCAATGAGCGAGTCTTTTCTTTTTATTACTCTCGCAAATTTGGCTGTCAAGATCTTCTGGATCTCAGGTCCAATTTCTTCAGGTTTCGTCCCGTTGGTTAGGTGAGCCGCGACTGGAGCAAGGATGTCTCTTCCGTGGAACGTGTTTGATATTCTTGAAAACATCAGTTTTTGGTTTGTTATTTCAAAAACGTGTCCGACACCTTGACGTTTTGCGGCCAAAGCTAGTACGCCATTATCTGGTCCGATGAAAAAGCTGTTTCGCGTCTGAATCAGTATAGCTCGCCTTCTTGTTCCAACGCCTGGGTCAACTACTGCCAAATGCACAGTGCCTTCTGGAAAATATGGGGCCGCACAAGCCAACACGTAGGCACCCATCCTTATGCTGAACTTGTCTACTTCATGCGTGACATCAACAATCCTCGCGTTCGGACTTATGCTCAAGATCACAGCCTTGATTTCAGCTACATAAGGGTCTCTGAACCCGAAATCCGTTGTCAAGGTGATTATCGGATTTGGCATGTTGCCATTTATAAACCGTTCAAAATATTAAGTTTCCACAAACAAAAGAGCAGGTACTGCAAAGGTGCGCGTTACAAGAAAACTCATCGCAAAAGATGTGGCCCTCATCGTATGCTTCGCCGCGTTGTACGCAGTTTTCTCATATTTCCCCATTTTTCGGATCCTCGGCATGCCCAGCAACGCCATAACGGCCGCAGCGATCACCGCGCCGATAATCGGTTTTCTTCTCGGGCCCTACATAGGACCATTATCTGCAGCTCTCGGAGGATTGATCGCCCTTTTCGCTGGTTCCTTCTTTCCGCCAAGCTTCGTCTCAGGCATTGTCACAGCATTATGCGCTGGTCTACTGGTCAAAGGCAAGAGAAAACTGTGCGCTTTGGTCTACTTGCTATTTCTGTTGGCCTTTGGATTTTACCCCTTCAACGGACCAGCGTGGCTTTTTCCATTGTCGATGTGGTTTCAAGTAATCGGGTTTCTAATTCTGATATCTCCATTAGGGTCCGAGGCTGAGAAGGGTCTCAAATCCGACAGGCGGTCAAAATCAATACTCGCCTTTTTCGCAACGTCATTAGTATCGACTTTGGCCGGTCAGATCTCTGGTTCTCTGGTATACACTATTCTCTTCACTATTTTCTTTCCGCTATCCGGTTCATGGACGGTACAATGGCAAGGTCTGACGCTTCTTTATCCGGTTGAACGAATGATAATCGCCATTGGCTCTTCGCTCGTCGGCACGCCTTTGATCAGGGTTCTACGATCTTCCAACATGATTCCAGTGCTTAGTCATGAGCGCGCAGCAAACGTACCCATGAAAATGCATTCATCAGAAGGCATCGTCATTTCTTCAAAACCATAGGCCGCCTCGTCAAAATCGACTGGTGCATCCCTAATCAATACTATGGGCGTCTTTTCCGCAGCTTCTCCCATTAGCAGATGTGCAGCTGATGCCAAGTCATCGGCAACTGCATGCCGCGTGATTACCAATGGCTTGCCATAAAGGTCACGTTTTCCTCTCGTGTCCCTTATGGGTTTGAATCCTGCTACAGCTAGGGCTAAGCCTGACGTTCCGATTCTAAGAGGCACCAAGCCGCTGTCTACGATTAGCACGCCGATCTTTTGGCTTGTCTTGGATTTGATGTCCTTTCTTATTTTTTGGGCCCTTTCTCGAGCGTTGAGAGGCCACAGAACTACGAAACCTGGAGGTGCATTCTTGTTGTCTATTCCTGCATTTGCTGCTAGGATTCCGTTTTTCAATGTCAAAACTGCTTTCTTGACTCCGCCGTACGTTTTGTCTGCTTCGCGCAGAATGAGCTCAGCGAATTCTGGTTGCAGAGAAAACTTTTTGGCGAGTCGATTCGCTTTTTGGGAGGGTCTGACTTTTGCTAGCTCGACCAGGCGTCTTTCTCCGTAAGACACGATTTTTGAAGTGAAAGCCAAAATGTCATCATTTTCAAGCTCTAGATTCTGCGTCTTCAAAGCTTTCAGGGCCACTTCAGCTATGTTGTCGCCAGTTTTAACTTCGTCCGTCTTGATTGCATAAAGTTTCATTTTTCACCCTCCGTGCACGACTGGAATCAGGATCAGTTCATCTCCATCCTCGAGCTTCGTGTCCAAACCTTGTAACACGCTGATTTCTCTTCCGTTCACAAGCATTAGCGCGTTTGTTCTCGGGTCATCAAGCTCAGGGTCAATTAACACACGCTTAAGCTTAGGTTCCTCCTCAACAATTTTCGTCATAATTTTCCTTAGCGAAACGGCTTCCCCTAGCTTAAGCTTGAAGGTACTTTTTCCTGCGGATGCCCTTAGGGATCCGATGAGTCGTACTGTTACAGCCACATTTTCCGCCTTCTCTCAAAGTCACAAGACTATGATTACTGTAACATCGTTAACGTTTGTTCCTGTGGGGCCAGTGAATATCAAGTCCCCAAGCTTCGAAAAGAAATGGTATGAGTCATTGTCAGCCAGGAACTGTTCCGGCCTTAGCCTGGCTTCGGCGGCTCGCGCCAGAGTTCTCCCATCTGCAATGGCTCCTGCCGCATCCGTTGGTCCATCCACGCCATCTGTGGTGAGCGAAGCTACAACAACGCCTTTCAGACCGCCTAGCTTCATCGAGGCCGACAAGGGGATTTCTTGATTCCTTCCACCTGAGCCCTTTCCAGTAACGACCACTGTCGTTTCTCCGCCTGCGACTATGCCGGCGGGCTTGGAAATTGGATTTCCAGAAGCTGAGACTTCACGAGCCACCGAGGCAAGGATGACCCCAGCTTGCTTTGCTTCCCCTTCCAGCGTTGCAGTAAGCAGGAGCGTATTCAGACGTGCTTTTCCAAGAGATTCGATTGCTGCCAGGCTTGCAGACCTGTTGTTTCCTACGATGACGTTGCAGACTTTTTTGAACGCCTCATCATTGGCCTTGGGTGTTTCAGGAATTGCTCCCTTCTCGCCAGCTATTAGGACCTTCTTAATATGAGGTGAAGCATTGTCCCAAAGGTGATATTTCTTCAAAACGTTGATAGCGTCGCCGAATGTTGTTGAATCTGGAACAGTGGGACCTGAGGCAATGAAGTCCAGCGGATCACCTACGACGTCGGAAAGAATCAGATTCAGGATCGTAGCAGGATAGGCTCTTTTCGCAAGCCAGCCGCCCTTAAAATCTGAGATGTGCTTCCTAACCGTGTTTATTTCGTTTATGGTCGCCCCACACTTGAGCAGCGCATCTGTAAGTGTTTTTTTGTCAACGATTGAAATATCGCCTCTCGGCAAGGGCATTAGGCTTGATCCTCCTCCTGAAATTAGGCATATGACAAGATCATCTTTTTCTGCTTGGTCAGCTATTTCCAACATGCCTCGTGCTCCTTCTACTCCCGACTGGTCTGGAATCGGGTGACTTGCTTCATGCAGGCTTATGATTTCAGTCTTGTTCACATCGTTCTTAGGCACATTGACCAGACCTCGTGTTATGCGACTTCCTAGAATCTCCTCCAGAGCAGTTGCCATGGAACCGCTTGCTTTGCCTCCGCCTACCACGTAGATGTGCCTAAACTTCTTCAAATCAAAAGAGCACTGACCCGCGTTGAGGGTTGAATTCTTCAAAAGAACCCTTGATTTGATTATCTGTTGGGGGTCAACAGAGTTTACGGCTGATTCCAGGCAGTGGAGAGCCAGCTCTCGAGCCTTTCTGTCAGGGCTTGTTTCGCCATTCTTGATGAGCTGATCCTTGTTTTTCACTGTTACCATGCGAGAACCCTTAAGCATTTTCAATGGTTAATGCGTAAGTGTAATAAGTCAATGTTAATAAACAGTTTCGTAAATCAGCAATTGGTGAATTGCATGCCAAAACCTAAGGTGTACATCACTCGGGAGCTTCCGGAGAGAGGTTTGAACATAATTAGGAAGTACTTTGACGTTGAAGTGTGGCCTGATTATGCTCCGCCGCCGAAAAATGTGATAATTGACAAGGTGAAAGATGTCGATGCGCTTGGCTCACTATTGTCGGATAAGATTGACATTGAAGTCTTCAATGCCGCCCCGAAGCTGAAGATTGTGTCGCAGTTGGCTGTAGGCTTCGATAACATTGACATCACAGAGGCTACCAAGAGGGGCATTTACGTAACGAACACGCCTGAAGTGTTGACTGACACGACTGCCGATTTTGCATGGTCTCTACTGATGGCGGTTGCAAGACGTATCGTTGAAGCTGACAAATATGTACGAACTGGACAGTGGAAGGTCAGTTGGCACCCGGCTATGCTGGCTGGGAGAGACATCCACCACGCCACAATAGGCGTCGTGGGAGCAGGCAGGATAGGCTATGCCGTTGCACAGAGAGCCAAAGGATTCGACATGAAGATCCTGTTCTACGATGTTGTTCCACGGCCTGAGATCGAAAAAGACTTGGGAGCTAAGAAGGTGGACATGGACACGCTTCTGAAGGAATCGGACTTTGTAAGCATTCACGTTCCACTGATGAAGGAGACACATCACTTGATAAATGCGGAAAAGCTTAAGCTGATGAAGAAGACGGCCTACTTGGTCAACAATTCCCGCGGGCCTGTCGTTGACGAAAAAGCCCTTTATGAAGCTTTGAAGAAGGGTCAAATCGCAGGGGCTGGTCTTGACGTTTTCGAGCAGGAACCAACGCCTCTGGATAATCCTTTGCTCAAGCTCGACAACGTAGTTGTTGCACCACACATATCGAGTGCCAGCCTAGAAACACGTTCAAAAATGTCTGAAATGGTTGCTGAAAACCTCGTCTCATTCTTCCAAGGAAAGAGACCGCCAAACCTGGTAAATCCAGACGTAATGAAGATCAAGCCGCAGTCAAAACTAATCTGAACATGAATTCTCAAGAGGTCAAGCTGTAATAGTTAAATACCCCCTATCTTCTACCTTTATTTTCCTTTCCATTAAGGTGATATAAGTGAGCTCCATCTTTGCGAAAAGAATGGAAACCTTAGGAACAGAAACAGCTTTTGAAGTGCTTGCAAGGGCAAGGGCTCTCGAAAGCCAAGGAAAAGAAGTTGTCCACCTGGAAATCGGTGAACCAGATTTTGATACACCTAGAAACATCAAGGAAGCAGCGATCAAGGCAATAAACGCTGGATACACACACTATGGTCCATCTGCAGGACTTCCTGAATTCAGAGAAGCCATTGCTCAGTACATTTCGAAAACGAGAGGCATAAAAGCCGAGGCAGACGAGGTGGTTGTGACACCAGGCGCCAAGCCAATAATGTTCTTCAGCATCTTCGCCTTGGTAAACCCTGGAGACGAGGTTCTTTATCCAAACCCTGGCTTCCCAATCTACGAATCCCTGATAAACTTTGTTGAAGCCAAACCTGTGCCCGTTCCGCTTCCGGAAGAGAACGATTTCAGGCTTGACCCAGAGTACATCAAGAAACACATAACAAAAAAGACTAAAATGATAATACTGAACTATCCTGAAAACCCAACAGGCGGAATCGTGACCAAGGACGATCTGAAGGTCATAGCTGACTGCATAGCTGACCGAGACGACGTTTTCGTGCTTGCAGACGAGATCTATAGCAGAATAATCTATGAAGGCAAGCATGAAAGCATTGCTGCTCTTCCTGGAATGAAGGACAAAACGATTTTGCTGGATGGCTTCTCAAAAACCTACGCCATGACTGGCTGGAGACTTGGCTACGGTGTAATGCGCAAGGACCTTGCTCAAAAAGTCGCGCGGCTGATGACCAACACGAACTCCTGTACCTGCTCTTTCACCCAGATAGCCGGCATAGAAGCCCTAAAAGGACCACAAACCGAACCAGAGAAAATGGTTACAGAATTCAAGAAACGAAGAGAAGTCATAGTCTCAGGTCTGAACAGCATAAAGGGCATAACGTGCAAGAAACCACGCGGCGCTTTCTACGTGTTTCCGAACACAAAAGGCACAGGTATGGACTGCCGAAAACTTGGCGATCACTTGCTTTACAATGCAGGAGTGGCTGTTCTACCAGGAACATCCTTTGGAAAGTTCGGCGAAGATCATCTGCGCTTGTCTTTTGCCAACTCTGTTGAAAACATCAAGAAAGCCTTGGACCGCATAGCCAGGGCAGTCGAGAAACACTAGTCTTCTTATTCCTCGATTTTTTCTTCAGTCAACGTTTCAACAATGTCCACTGCAAGCTGCACCAGGCTGTCGGCCTGTTTCATTACTTTTTCGCCGTCGACTTCCTGCATTTGTGCTAGGCGCTGAACGGTCCCTTCGATCTCCACTAGGCATTTCAAAACTGGATCCTCGATTGGCTGCGTTTTCTCAGCGGCCTCCCTAATGATGATCTCTATGAATGCTGGCTCTCCCAGGCTATAGTAGATCGCGTTTCGCGCCTTTCTTATAGATTCTAAAACTAGGCTTGGGGCCATGTAGGGCATTTTTCTTGCGGCTTCAAGCTCTGCCTTTGCTTCACGGAGATAGCGTAGAGCCCAGCTCTTTCTGTACCCATCCATCACTGGTTTTCGCCTTCAGTGATCTCTTCCTCTTCTTGCTGAACTTCCACCTCTTGACCAGCAAGGTATCTTGCAATGTAGCCTGCAATTTGATTTCTAACCTTTCTGGTTGAGCCCTCTACAAGCTGGCGTACCAATCGTTTGTTCTCTTCGAAGTTGTCAGAGAATTTATCAGGGAAACGTCTAACAAGTTCCCTGGCTGTACGCTTGACCTGGTCTGTCCGCACATTTCCCAATCAATTTCCTCCAAGCACGTAACCAATTATCCTTGCTTCTCCACTGCTTTGATTGCATTGAAGTTAGCTTTCTTAAGAGAGGCCATCCTAATTTAACTTTACTCTGAAAAAAGCCTCGAAATTCTCTATTATCTGCTCAGCGACGTCTTTGACGTCAAGTTTTTTGATTTCTGCTATTGCCTTAACAACGGTTGGTATGAAGGCTGGTGTCGTCCTTTTCCCGTTAAACGGAGGCTTGAAAAAGCGTACTGGCCCATCCGTTTCTGTCAACAAGTTGGTTAAGGACACCTTTTTCACGACTTCGCGTGTCTCGTTCGAATACACTGTCGGCGCCCCTTCCGTGATGTAGTATCCCTTTTCGACAGCTTTGAACAATGCGCTTATCGGATTGCTGAACCAGTGTAGCAAGACTCCTTTAAGCCTGTAAGACGGAAGCATGTCGACAATTTGAGTAGTCATGCCTCGTGAATGGATGATTACTGGCAAGTCCAGTTTTTCAGCCACATTCAACATTTCCTTGAAAACACTGCGTTGTCTTTCCAGTATTTTGTCGTACTTCTGGTCTAAGCCGATTTCACCAATTGCAACTAGTGCCTCATTCTGCTTCTGTTCTTCAATCAGCATCAGTGTCTGCTGAAGCTCGTCGTCAGTTATTGCTTTCACATTCCATGGGTGAACTCCCAGGGCGACATAGATGGTTCTAGGATACTTTTCCGCCAGCTTCAAGTTATCGTTGCTAGTTTTCAGGTCCATTGAATTTGAGACTAAGGCGACAACGTTTGATTTCTTGGCATCTGCCATGATTTCGCCAATGCATTTGGAGTATTCCTCATCTGAAAGGTGTACGTGGGCGTCAACGAACCTCATGTTGTTTTCACGGCATTCATTAGACTAGCAATGATATGCTTTTATGATTTCCCCGTTATTCTGATGGTTCCTGCTATCGACGGCAGCTTCTGGCAAGTCGGGAATAACAAACGTTAAATACGGCTTTAAATAGAAAAAGACGCTACGAGGTAGTCCTTATGGTTGATTTGGATTTGGCTGTAGCCCCTATGCATAGGCTTTGCAAGAAGGCTGGAGCAGACCGTGTTAGCGAAGCAGCAGCAAAAGAATTAGCGAAAGCGCTAGAGGCGATTGGTATCAAGATCGCCAAAGAAGCCCTGGACTTTGCAATGCACGCTGGGAGAAAGACCATAAAATCTGAAGATATTGAGATCGCCGCCAAGAAGGTAATGGAAAGATAGCCTTACCCATCCTTTCTTTTTATTTTATTAAAACGTAAGATTGAATTAATCAAAGTTCTTAGTCTCAGAAAACCTAAAGAACTACGAAGCATCCTTACTGGATGAAGTTGGTTACCATGGGTGGAAAAAAGAAACTTAGCCTGAAGCAGATGGAACGTTCGCAAGTAAAGAAGGACGAGGAAGAAGAGGGGAAGAAGAAGGAGAAATCAGGTGGGCCGCCGAAGGAGAAGAGACTATTGGGAATAGTTTCACCGGATGTGAAGAACGAGAAAATTGTTGGTGAATTGAAGAAAATGAACTTCTTGACGCCTTACGCTGTGGCCACGCGTTTGAACATTCGAATAAGTGCAGCGAAGGACTTTCTGCAGCAACTGGAAGAGAACGGTACAATTCACTTGGTGTCTGGGAGCCACAACATCAAAATTTACAAGGCAGACTAGGCCTCAAAGGCTTGCTCTATCTTTTTGAATAGATTCCAAATTAGCGCTAGGAGCTCATTAATTACTTGGAGTTTCCCAACAGAGTCTACACTGATGAGGAAGTCAGAGTAGCTAGGGAACTTGTCGAGAAAGGCTACAGGCATCGGATTACAATAGAGGGTAGTCCAGAGTTTAGGCAGAAGGTGAGGAGGGCACTTGAGCTCGTCAAGATTGCGGGCTACTATGACTTTCTGAGGACATATATTCGCAAGATAAAGGAAATTGACGGTTTAACCCAGCTTCGGAATGCAGACGCTGCAATCTGGGCGAACGTTTATGCTGTTGAAAGTCCAGTTGATGCTGCCAGCATATTCTTACAAAAAGCTAATCACATGCAAGAATATGTTGAACTGAGACACTACTACGGTGGCGAAGCAGAGAAACGTTCGGTTGCAAAACGCATCGAATTCCTAGAAGTTCTGAAAGGCAAAAGCAGAGAAAAAGAAGTAATAGCTGAGTGCGAGCGTCTCTTAGGGTTGTGGCGGGACAGCTTCTTGGTTTACTAGTGGCTCAACTCTGATCTTTGTTCCGCTTTTCACCTGTTTGAATATTTCCAGGTTCTTGGTTATTTTGCCTAGTATGTTCACTGGGCTGTAGGGTTGTGATTCGCCGTAGAATATGCATATGGCACTTCCCATGGGCCAAAAGGCGATGGCCCCATTTTCAACAGTTCCCTTAGCCTTTTCTTCTCCCATTTTGATCGCAGTCTCGAAATACACTTCTTCCTTCCATAGGGCTGCTCTTCCCTCTATGGGAAGCTTACGGACGATCATATCTATCGTTCTGGGTGCCAGGAAGCGTACGAGCTCTCCTTCGGCCTCTCCCAAGCCCTCAACAATCAATTTTACCTTTATCCGAGAGATTTCTCCTTCTTCGCTAGTCATTGTTTTCCACGTCTTTTAAGAAATTCATTTAGGATCTGTTCAAGCGAAATTGGCCCGATGACCTTAAGTTCGTATTTTACTCTCACGGTTGGCTTGTCAATCGTAATAACTCTTCTAAGGTCAATGGGGGTTCCGATGACCACGACGTCGCATGGAACGTGATCTATAGTCTCTTTCAACTCGGCGACTTGCTTCCCACTATAACCGAGTGCCGGAAGTAGTGCGCCCAAATGCGGGTATTTCTTGTAAGCCTCTTTTATTGAGCCAATGGCATAGGGTTTGGGGTCGACGATTTCGCTTGCGCCAGAGTTCTTGGCCATAATTGTCCCTGCGCCATATGGCATGTTGCCATGGGTGAGTGTAGGTCCGTCTTCAATTACCAACACTCGTTTTCCTTTAATCAGTTCTGGTTTGTCAGCAGTTACGGGTGAAGCTGCGTCTAGGACCGTTGCCTTTGGATTAAGCATCTTAATGTTTTCTTTAACCTGTTTCACCTTCTGTGGATCAGCGGTGTCAACTTTGTTTATTATCACAACATCAGCCATGCGCAGATTGGCTTCTCCTGGATGGTACATGAGTTCGTGTCCTGGCCTGTGCGGGTCTGCTACGACAATGTGCAAGTCAGGCTTATAGAATGGTAAATCGTTGTTTCCTCCGTCCCAGACGATCACGTCTGACTCTTTTTCAGCCTCTCTCAAGATTTTCTCGTAGTCGACGCCGGCATAGACAACGATGCCGTTGTCAATGTGAGGCTCGTATTCTTCTCTTTCTTCAATAGTGCACTCATACCTGCTTAAATCGTCATATGAGGCAAAGCGTTGCCAAATCTGCTTCCTCAAATCACCGTAAGGCATAGGATGCCTGATGACTGCAACTCTCAGACCCTTGTTTTTCAGGATTTTCGCAGCTTGCCGTGAGGTTTGGCTTTTGCCTGAACCAGTTCTGACGGCACATACCGAAACGATCGGAACCTTTGACTTCAGCATTGTTGTCTTGGGTCCCATCAACCGGAAATCAGCTCCGCTTGCTAGTACTGCAGAGGCTTTGTGCATAACGTACTCATGTGAAACGTCGCTGTAGGCGAAAATCACTTGGTCAATATCGTGTTCTCTTATCAGTTTGGTTAAGTTCTCTTCAGGATAGATGGGAATGCCCTTTGGATAGTTCGGACCAGCAAGTTCGGTTGGGTAGTTTCGGCATTCTATTCCTGGAATTTGGGTAGCCGTGAAGGCCACAACTTCGTAGGCATCATTGTTTCTGAAATAAACGTTAAAATTGTGGAAGTCTCTGCCAGCGGCGCCCATTATAATAACCTTAGTTTTCTGCATGATGTAAACCTCCAACAAAACCCCAGATCGGGGTTTTCAATACTACTCGACGATTCTATTTAAACCTAGTGTGCAAAGGCTATTTCAGCAGATGTGAAACTGTTTCTCCAATGAAGTCTATCTGTTCCCCTGTGACGCCCGGATGAACTGGCAATGAGAACACCTGTTTTGATACTCTCTCCGTCACTGGAAGTCTATGCTTTCCATATTTGCGATAATATGGCATGAGATGTACTGGGTTAACGTAGCAGACAAAAGCGCCTATTCCCTTCTGAATCAACTGCTGAACAATTTTATCTCTTTTTGCTCTGTTGGCGTTCTTTAACTTAACAGTGTAAAGGTAATAGCTGCATTTGTATCCTTCCGGCTCAGTCGGCGTCTGAAGATTCTTTGCCTTTTCAAGCCTTCGTGTCAGTCTCTTGGCGTTTTCTCTCCTTTTGGCGACGAATTTCGGCAGTTTTTTCAGTTGTTCATAACCTATTGCTGCTTCTATCTCTGGCATGTGATAGTTGTGTCCGAGCATAAGGGATTGGTACTTCTCTTTTTCGCCATGACTCCGTATGTACCGAGGTGCTTCTGCAATCTCCTGGAAGTTCGTTGTCAGCATTCCACCTTCGCCCGTAGTCATGTTTTTGCTGCCATAGAAGCTCCAGCAGGCGGCGTCCGCAAGTGCGCCAGGAGGTTTTCCCTTGTACGTAGCTCCATGGGCTTGGGCGGCGTCTTCAATGATCTTCAGTCCGTGTGTGTCAGCGATTTCTCTTATAGGTTGCATATCTGCCGACAGGCCATACAGGTCGACTGGCATCATGGCTTTTGTCTTCTTTGTTATGGCCTTTTCAATTGCTCTTGGAGAAACAGTATAGGTGTCGGGGTTTATGTCAACGAAGACTGGCTTGGCACCTAGCATGGCAACAACTTCAGCCGTAGCAACAAATGTGAAACTTGGCAGAATAACCTCGTCTCCTGTTTTCACACCGATGGACATAAGCGCCGAATGCAAAGCCGCAGTTCCTGAATTCATTGCCACAGCATGCTTTACTTTTGCATATTTCGTGAACGAGTTCTCGAACTGCGTAACCATCGGTCCTGCGCCGAGTCCATGGGTGAGTCCTCCGCTTTTCATTACTTTGATAACAGCATCGATTTCCTCATGGCCGATTTGCGGCGCGTTTATTTGAATCATCGAATCGCCATAAAGGTACTATGACGTCTGCATATTAATAATTCCATTTGATTCCTTAAGATGATGGAAAGGCTAGGTGGCTAGAAAAACGAAATGCCATCGTCTAGATTCTTGACTCGATTTAGGAATTCTCCCATTTCTTTTTCTACTTCTTCCTTTCTTCTTGTGAGGAACTTCAATTCCTCAGAGATCTCATCAAGCCAATCTTCGATGGCTAGATTGCACTCCGTTGCAGTCATCGTTGCAAGATATCTTGAGACATCTTGCGGAGTCTTCTTCCCAAGTGATCGCAATGGACAGTTAATTTGCTGAAATTTTGAGAAAGGAAAGAAGTGCCTTGTCGACCTAGGCTTCATCAGTCGTCCACTGAGAGCTGCTGAAATGACTTTTTCCATAGTGATCTTCGGCGAATCGTCCATGTAGCGATGTATTCTTCTTTTCCCAATGCGGATTTTTGGATTTTGAATCGCATTAACCAAGATGACTGGTATGAGCGTGTAGCCAAGGCTTTTCAGTGCTAGCCAACGATGCATTCCATCCAGAATGACGCTTGTTTTTTCGTCCGCTACTATTGGATACCTGAGCATGCCATCCTTGAGAAGCTCTTTTCTCAGCAATTTCAAATAGACTGGGGAGCCTTTTTCATGAGGTTTCAACTCGTCAATGGGCATTATTGCTATTTTCGAATCCGTTTTCTCCGCTAAGACAGTGTGGGTCATTTGCTTTCTCCCTTTCTAATGGCTAAACGTTGGAATTTCGATTTTCTGAGGTTCATAATCTACGAGTTTACCAGCAAGGAATTGCTCGTAGGCTGAAAGGTCGAGCAAGCCGTGCCCACTGTAATTCATTGCGATTATTTTCTTCTCCTGAGTTTTTTTAGATTCTAGTGCCTTGTCTATCACGAATCTTAGGCTGTGAGCTGTCTCTGGAGCGGTTATGATCCCTTCTGTCTGAGCCAGCAACTGCGCTGCTTCAAAAACCTCGGTTTGACCGTAAGCAACCGAGTGCATATAACCCTTGTTAATCAGATATGATATGAGCGGCGACATTCCATGGTATCTCAGACCTCCTGCGTGAACGGGCGGGCATGCGTATTCATGCCCAATCGTCAGCATTTTTAGCAGTGGTGTCATCTTGCCGGTGTCGCCATAATCATAGGTGTAACTGCCTTTGGTTGTGTGGGGGACGGCTTTCGATTCGCAGCCGACAAATTCCGTTTCCGTTGCACCTTTGAGTTTGTCTGTCATGAATGGGAAACAGAAGCCGCCGTAGTTTGAACCGCCGCCTATGCATCCGCAAATAATGTCCGGATATTTGTCGATGAGTTCGAACTGCTTTTTGGCTTCCAGACCCAGTATGGTTTGATGCATAAGAACATGGTTTAGTACGGACCCTAGAGAATAACGTGTGTCTTCATTGGCAAGTGTGTCTTCTACTGCCTCGCTGATGGCTATTCCAAGTGATCCGGGGTTGTTGGGGTTTTCTTTGAGCAGCTTTCTGCCGAAATTCGTTTGGTCGCTGGGTGAGGGGAACATCTCTGCTCCGTATATTTGCGCCATAATTCTTCTGCCTGGCTTGTGTTCATAGCTTGTCCGTACCATGTATATTCGACATTTCAGCCCGAAAAGCGCGCATGACAAAGCCAAGGCTGTGCCCCATTGGCCAGCCCCTGTTTCTGTCGCTAATCTGCGGATTCCCTGTTCTTTATTATAGTAAGCTTGTGCAATGGCCGTGTTCGTTTTGTGGCTGCCTGCAGGACTGAAATTCTCGCATTTGAAGTAGATCTCCGCCGGCGTCTTCAAACGTTTTTCAAGTCGTCTTGCGCGATATAATGGTGTTGGGCGGGGAAGCCTGAAGTAGGCATCCAGCACTTCGTCTGGGATTTTGACGTAGCGTTCTGTTGAGACTTCCTGTTTCACTAGTTCTTTTGCAAATATTCTTTCAAGCAGTTTGGGATCTATGGGTTTTAGCGTTGTGGGGTCTAATGGTGGCGGCAGCGGCTCTGGCAGGTCCGCCTGTATATTATACCAGGATGTTGGCATCTCGTCAGGATTCAATTGTGTAAAAGCTTCTTTCTGTGTCATTTTATCGCCTGTCAAGTACATTTAAGCGCGTTTGTGTGCGTTAATCTACAGCAGGATGGCAAGAACATATTTATACTTTATTGCACAGAAATGTACATTAAGGAAATTGTAACATGTGGAACAGCATCAAAAAATACTTGGAAGGTTATCCTGAAAGGCTCAAAGTAGCCCGGGTTCTGGTGGAAAACGGGCTGAGCGTAAGAAACGGAGGCATCTATCTTAACGAGATCGAAGTTCCACCTGTCCGCATAGCCCGGGTCGCAGAAGTAGATAGACGAACCGTAAACGAAACGTTGACCGCCATCAACGCGAACCGCGAGCTTCGACTTATATTTGAGAGTTTAAGATCAGCTGGGCATTCATTAAAAGAGGTTGCAAAGCACTTGGATCTGGGAGTGGTTGAAATAACCCCAGTGGATGCAAAGATCCCGGGAATACTGGCTAATTGCGCCGTGATCCTTGCAAGCAATGGCTTAAGCATCAGACAGGCGATCGTGGACGATCCAGAACTTTCGCCAGAGCCAAAATTGTCCTTCATCGTGGAGAAGAGAATTCCGGGCGAATTGATCCAGAAGTTCCTAGACGTGAACGGAGTGGAAAAGGTTTCTGTTTACTAAACGGAAGCATGGGCATTTCGTTCATTTGGGCTATCGCCTGTCGTAGATAGGTTCACTCTTCAGCCTTGAAGATCGCTGGTTTCTCGACATAAAGGATAATAAAAGGGCGAAGCCCTCAGACTATTTCAAACATGATCCCGGTCGCTTCGAACATGGCTAGGATAGGCGTCTATGTTTGTCATTGCGGCTTGAACATAGCTGGCGTTGTTGATGTGGAGGAGGTTGCCAACTATGCCAAGACCCTGCCAAGCGTTGCTGTTTCAAAGCATTACACGTATATGTGTTCGGAGCCAGGACAACGAATGATTCAAGATGACATCAAAGCCCGCAAGCTCGACAGGATAGTAATTGCCACTTGTTCGCCTCGGATGCATGAAGAGACCTTTCGCAAGGCAATTGCCGAAGCAGGGTTAAACCCGTATCTAGTCGAAATCGTGAACCTTCGAGAGCAAGTTTCTTGGCCTCACAGTCAGGAACCGAAAAAAGCCACGGAAAAAGCCAAAGCCCTAGTAAGAATGGGTGTTGCGCGCGTGAAGGTTCTGGAACCCTTGGAAAGACGGAGAGTAAGCGTTGAAAAGAACGTTCTAGTTGTCGGAGGCGGGATTGCAGGTATACAGGCCTCGCTGGACTTGGCTAATGCGGGCTTCAAGGTGTATCTTGTTGAGAAGGCCCCAAGCATAGGCGGACGTATGGCACAGTTGGATAAGACTTTTCCAACTCTTGATTGCAGCGCGTGTATTTTGACGCCTAAGATGGTTGACGTTGCCAAACACCCGAAAGTCACATTGCTTGCAAATTCTGAAGTAACAAACGTGAAGGGCTTCGTTGGTAACTACGAGGTCACAGTGTTAAGGAATCCCAGGTTTGTAAGTGAGGTCAGGTGTGTGGGATGTGAACTATGCACACAAGTCTGTCCCGTGAAAGTTCCAGACAAGTTCAATGAGAATCTGAGCGAGACCCGTGCAATATCGATATATTCGTCTCATGCCGTGCCAAAAGTAGCGGCAGTAGACCCGAACTACTGCCTTAGACTGAAGACGAAAAACAAGTCTGTGTGCGGCAAGTGCCTTCAAGCGTGTGAAGCCAAAGCCATAGAATTTGACCAAGAACCCGTGAGTCTACAGCTTAAAGTAGGCGCAGTCGTCATAGCAGTGGGCTCAGAGGTTTTCGACGCCTCAAACATGGCTGAATATGGTTACGGCCGACTTCCAAACGTCATTTCGAACATCGAATTTGAAAGGATTTCAGATGCTTCTGGTCCAACTGGGGGAAAGATTCTGGACCCGAAGAGTGGGAAGCCCCCCACGAGCATAGTTTTTATTCAATGTGTCGGTTCTCGAGACAAGCGATTTCACGAGTACTGCTGCCGCGTTGGATGTATGGTCAGTCTTAAACAAGCGATTCTTGTCCGTGAGAAACTCGGCAAGGACGTGAATGTCTGCGTCTGCTACAATGATCTCAGGGCTTTCGGCAAGGGCTACGAGGAATTCTATCGGAGAGCTAGGGATATGGACATTAACTTCATAGCCGGAATACCTTCTGACATTCGAAGCGCAGCGAATGGTTCGCTTTACTTCGACGTCTTTGAAAGTGGAACAAACAAGCTTCTAGAATTGCACGCTGATCTGGTTGTGCTTGCCAACGGGCTTGTTCCAAACAATGACGTTAACAAGATCAGCAAACTCCTTCACGCGTTAAGAAGTGCAGATGGTTTTCTGCTGGAAGCACATCCGAAACTGCGACCGCTTGAATGCTCTGCCGCAGGAATTTTTCTCGCAGGAGCATGTCAAGGTCCAAAAGACATTCCGGACACCGTAGCGCAGGCGAGCGGTGCAGCAGCGAAAGTCATGGATTTGCTATCTAGCGGCGAGATCGAGCTTGAGCCTTTGAAAGCCGTCGTCGATAAGGATCTGTGCGGTGGATGCCGAGTCTGCGAGTCTCTTTGTCCGTTTGTGGCTATTGAGATGAAGGAGCAGGAAAAAGCCGGGACCGAGGAGCTTAGGGCTGAAGTCATTGAAGCCATGTGCCAAGGCTGCGGCTTGTGCAGCGCGGCGTGTCCAACAGGCGCTATTAAGCTGCAGCAATATAGTGGCAAGCAGGTCTTGGCACAGGTTGAAGCAGCTTTTCCAAGGGTCAAGGAAAAAGGAGGAACCTAGCGTTGAGCTTGACTGACTTGATGTCAATGGCAAAGCCGAACCTCGAGTCCCGCGAGAAGATCCTTACTAAGCTGCGAGGAAGAGACCTTGTGAACTGCTTCTTATGCATAAAATGCACGAGCGGGTGCACTGCCTTGAAGCTTCTGGAGCTGAAGCCGCATGAAATTGAGAAATTGGTGAATTTGGGTTTTGTTGATGATTTAGCCTCGTCAGACATTGTTTGGACTTGCGTAACGTGTCTGAAGTGCGTTCAGAGGTGTCCGCAGAAAGCCTCACCATACCATGTTATTATGGCTCTGCGCAACTTGGCTGTCGAAAGAGATGCTAATGTGCCCGAAGCATACATGAAGGCAGTTTCGCAGATTCTGGAAAACGGGTTAGCAGAGCAAATTCAAAAGGTTACGAACAAGAAAATGGAGACTTGCGACCGTGAAAGCCTAGAATTGCCCAAGATCAAGCCTCCCCAAGAAGGTTTTCAGGCTGTCTTCATGAAGGCTCTGGAGGAAAAGTGAACTTGAAGGTGGCTGTCTTCTGGGGATGTCGAATACTAACAAGCCAGTACTCGTATGAAATGTCTCTTCGCGAGGTTATGCCGAAGCTCGACGTTGAGCTTTTTGATTTGCGTGAAGCTCTCTGTTGTGGAGATCCCGTCAAGAGTGTCAACGATTTTGCGGCCAACTACTTGGCTGCAAGGATTTTGGCGTTAGCCAACTTAACTGGGCTAAAAGACCTGCTTGTTCCATGCAACCGATGCCACTTCGTGATTTCGGAAGCCAAAAGCATCATTGAAAAAGATGAAAGAACTTGCAGCAAGATTACAGTTTTACTTGGCGAAGAGGGGTTGAAGTACAACTCAGAAGTGAGGATCTGGCACTTGATTGATTTTCTGCATGATTGCATCGGTCTGAGTGGCGTTCAAAAAGCCGTGGCGAAACAGCTTAAAGGTCTGAGGTTAGCAGCTCATGTTGGCTGCCAGATTCTACGTTACAGCGATTTAGGAAGAGTTGACGACCCAGAAAATCCTCAGAAGCTTGACGAGCTTATTAACGTGCTTGGCGCAGAAAGTGTGAATTACCCTGAGAAGCTGGATTGTTGTGGCTCAGCGTTGACTTACAGTCACGTCGATTCTGCTCTTTCTCTTGCCGGGTCAAAGCTCAAGGCCCTGCAAGGTTTGGGCGTGGATGGACTAGTTGTTTCTTGCCCGGATTGCGGAATGATGTTTGACACTAAACAGAGGGATGCAGCCTCAACGGTCGGAGTAAAACTTAGTTTTCCAGTGTTGTACTATACGCAGCTTCTTGGTTTGGCCTTGAACATTGAACAGGACAAACTTGGATTACATCTTAACCAAAGCCCAGTTGATCAGCTTCTAGGAAAGATTTCCGCCTAGTATCTAAACAACTTTTATATTTACAGCGTCAGCAGTTACGGTTAAAGGTGAAGGATTTGGTTGACTTTGGCTTCACAGAGGAGCAGGAGCTTTTCCGCAACGCATTGCGCGAATGGTGTCAGAAGAATCTTCCATTAGAGAAGATACGGGAAATGGACAGCAAAGGCGAGATTCCACATGAGCTTCTGAGAAGCATGGGCGATATGGGCTTACTTGTAATGACTGCTCCCCAAGAGCACGGTGGAACTGGCGCTGACTGGGTTACCGCATGCATAGCTGCTGAAGAGCTTGGTTATGCAGATGTTAGCATTGCCGTGCCGGTTCTGTGGCTTGTTGAGTCTTCTTGGGGTTTCGTGGTAGATCGACACTGCAGTGAGCACGTACGTAATGAAGTCATCCGAAAAGCCTTCAAGGGGGACGCGTTTATCGGCATTGCTTCGACGGAAAGCGGCGGTGGCTCAGACGTTGCTGCTTTCAGGTCCACCGCACGGAAAGAAGGCAACGATTGGGTCTTGGACGGTGAAAAAATGTACATCAGCGGCACAGAAGAGGCTAAGAAGCTGGGTGGAGGCTACTTTGTAATCGCAAGAACGTCAGCCGCTCCTGACGGAGCCTCGCATAAAGGGATGACGGGCTTCTATTTACCCATGAATGCTCGAGGAGTTGAGATCAACAAACGGTTTGAAGATATGGGGCGCATGGCAATCTCAACAGGCGGCTTCAGGATGAAGGATGTCAAAGTCCCTGATGCTTGCAGGATCGGCGAAGTAAACAAGGGATTCTACTTGACTATGGAAGGATTCGACAATGCACGCATATTGATTGCGGCTGTCTGCGTAGGTGCAGCTCGCCGCGCCCTAGACATCGGAATGGAATACATAAAAGAAAGAAAAGCTTTCGGCAGACCCATCGGCAAGTTTGAGGGTATCCAATTTGAACTTGCCGACGACTGGGCACAGCTTGAGGCTCTAAGGTCATTAACATATCGCACAGCATGGATGAACGACGAACGGTACAAGGAAAACAAGTTCAACGCGCTGGAAGTCAGCAAAATGATTGCTGCATGTAAGCTTATTGCGCCACACTTCGCCTTTGACGTGTACAAGCATGCGATGATATGGATGGGTGCTTATGGTTATACCAAGGAATGCCCACTGGAGATGGGACTGAGAGGGATAATGAGCTACTGCGTTGGAGCAGAAGGAGCCAGCAACATACAGAGAACGGTCATAGGACGAGAATTGCTAGGCAAGGATTACATACCATACAAATGATAACAGTATCCTTTAGACGTCAAGACCCGTTTCATTTCTCACTTTTGGATTAGGATAAGCCTTGGAAATGTTTCGATTCGGAGACTTGAAGTTGGAGACTTGGAATTTCGCGCGCTAACATCAACGCTAAATATGCTCTCTGACTTACGTAGGGTAACAGTCAGAGGCAGGGACGTTATGACATTGATCAGAGAGGCCGCCGAGGGCGACAACGACGTTCTTAATGAACTTCAAAGGAAATGTCCTATGGGCACCAGCCTAGTTCTTGGTGTCGACAGTTCACCCGACTATTTTGCTCGCTCTAGAGCATTCGAAGATTGGCATGTTTTTGTGGCAACTGAGAATAACACCATAGTTGGTTCTGCGGCGTTTGCAATCAGAGATACATACATTGAAGGCAGAAAGGTCAAGACTGCCTACGAATACGGTTTCGTCGTTGACCCTCTCCACAGGCGGAAAGGAATTGCGGAGAAACTGCAAAGACACATCGAACACATTGCGCTGGATAATGGCGTCGACCTACTACATCTAGACATAATCGAGGACAACATTCCCTCGATAAGCTTGTTTTCCAAGATGGGATTCGAGAAAGTGAAAGACTGCATGACGATTTCTTTGATGCCATACAAGAGGCAGAGAATTACTGCCGAGGGAAACATAAGGAGTATGGAAGAAGCTGACGTTGACGATGTGACCGATTTGATCAACGAGATGTACCGCGGCTACGACTTCTTTTCTCCTTTCCAACCCAAGGACTTTGTTGAGTATCTCGGGAGGATACCACACTTTGACTTTCACAACATTCTTGTTCTTGAAGACAATGGTGAGCTTGAGGCCTGTTTGGGAATCTGGGAGTACGATAAAGTCAGGAAATACATCGTGGAGAAACTGAACTGGAGGCTGAGCTTGCAGACATATCTGATAAGACTGATTGGCCTATTTACGAGAATGCCCTACATCCCCAAGCCTGGTGAGCCACTTCTGAGCTACAACTTGGCAACCGTAGCCTACAAGAGACCTGAAAGTATAAGGGAATTGCTGAAGAAAACAGTCAACATTGCTCTCGGAAACAATATCAACTTCATTCATGTGACGATAGACCCGTCATGCCCAATGGCGACAGTACTTTCGCAGTTCAGATTTCAAACTAGAATGAAGTTGCATGTCTTGACCAAGCCCCTTAAACAAGAGAGGTTTCCACATTCGAGAGAAAGGAAAATCTACTTTGATGTTGCCGAAATCTGAGAACACTTGAATTCTTTCTGTAATATTCAACTGAACACCGTTGTGGTTGTATTCGCGCGCGCTAATGAAAGGCTAGTCGTCATTGCAGTTGTTTCTTGATTGCTTCCGTAAGTGCGGGGAGAACCTCGTAGAGGTCACCTACTACTCCGAAGTCTGCAACCTCAAATATGGGAGCTTCTGGATCCTTGTTTATGGCCACGATGACCTTTGAGTCTCGTATTCCCGCCACGTGTTGAATTACGCCTGAGATTCCGCAGGCGATGTAAAGCTTCGGCTTGACCTTGTGGCCTGAAAGACCAATCCATTCTGAGAACCATTTTCTGTCTTCGACCAGCGGTCTTGAGCTACCTACTTGTCCGGACAGGACTGCTGCTAACTTTTCGAGCAGGGCTTTGTCTTCTTTCTTTTCTAGGCCTCTGCCGACGCTAACTATTACTTCTGCGTCTTCAATTCTCACGTTTGAAGTTTCAAGCGATTTTGTTTCAACGATTTCAGTTTTGGGTTCTTCGATCTTCACGTCCACCTTTACTAATTGCCCGTTGCGGTCTTTTGGTTCGGGTTTTTCAAATGCTCTGGCTGGCACGGTTGCTATCTGGGGCTTCGTCTTGAAAGTCAGCTTGGCAATCGCGTTCCCTCCGTAGGTCATCCTTTCGCCTACCAACCTCTTTTGTTCGTCAAGGCTAAGCCTAGTACAGTCGGGCACGCATCCGGCTCCTAGGCGTGTGGCAAGTCTTGCTGCTAAGGGTTTTCCGTTCTTTGTGGACCCGATCAGCATTATTTCTGGTTTGAAGCTCGCTGCCAAATGGTACAAAACGCTCAAGTATCTTTCTGCTTGGAAGCTTTCCAGCGCCTGATCGTCCGCCAAGTATATCTTGTCTGCGCCACATCTTATCATCTCCATTGCTTTGTCTTGCACATTGTGCCCAATCAGAACAGCCGACAATTCTGCCTGTAACTTGTCAGCAATTTCCCTTGCTTTTCCGAGAATCTCTAGGGCCAAGTCGTATTTGTCGGAGAAAACCCACACGCCTCTGTTTTCGTTCATCTCTGTTTCACCTTCTAATAACGCCTTCTTGAACCAACGCCTTGGCCAGCTTGTCAGCAATCTCTTGCACGTTCTCGCCTGTTATCTTGATTTTCTTCCGCTCTGTTTTGGGTGCTAAGACCTCGACTAACTCAATTTTCGAGGCTATCTTATCTCCCTCAAGCTTGAGATCAGACAATGCCCACATCACTATTTCTTTTTTGGAGGCCCTCATTATCATCATTAAAGATGGAATTCTGGGCTGATTTATCTCCCGTGTCACTGAAACCAACGCCGGCATCTTCGCCTTCACAGCTTCAACAGCATCTTCCAATGTCCTTTCCACTGTCACAGTGTCACCGTCCACGGTGATCTTCCTCGCAGAAGTTATCTGCGGAAGGTTCAGCAATTCTGCCAGTCTGGGACCAACAAGCCCGGAGAAACTGTCTAAAGATGTTTCCCCGCATAGAATTAAGCTGAATTCTCCGATCTTTCTTATGGCTTCTGCCAGAACATATGCTGTGCCCAAAGTGTCAACATCCTTTACTGCTGGGTCATTGACAAGAAAAGCCTTGTCAGCGCCCATTGCAAGGCCTTCGCGCAAGACAGCTTTGGCATCTTCAGAGCTCAGAGTCACCGTACATATTTCTGTGGCTCCAAGTTTTTCTTTGATCTTTATGGCTTCTTCTAACGCGTTCTTGTCGAAATCACTCATCTTTCTAGGCGCACTGGCCGTCATAAGCTGCCTTGTTGGTGGGTCAACCTTGAGCTGCGAAACATCAATTGCCTGTTTTAAGCAGACAATTATCCTTTTCAAAGTATTTTGCTCCTGATTTTTGTCAGAGAAAATGAAGGTTAATGCCAAAATATAAAAGAGTTTCACTGTGAAAGTCCCAATGCTTAAGACTAAGTGTTCCCTGCGCGTTACAGGCTATCATTGAGGCGCTCAATATGAATGAAGCGAGGCTCTACGACGAACAGTTTGCTAAAGTGCTGCCTTTAGGTTGGGAGATGTCTGTTCTCTTAGAATGCCTCAGGTCTGCTAGCACTTTACTCGATGTAGGATGCGGGACTGGGCGACACATTGTGCCCCTTGCTGAAAATGGTTTGAAGGTTTTAGCTATAGACATAAGCAGGGAATATGTGATGGCGGCTAAGGAGAAACTGAGATCTAAGCGGCTGCTTGCTGATGTTGATTTGCTTGTAGCTGACGCCCAGCATGTCCCGGTAGACAAAGTGTCCTTTGACGTTGCCATCTGCATGGGTAACGTTCTAGGCGATGTGGGCATCACGAATCAGAAGAGAATCCGAATTGTTGATGAAATGATCAATGCAGCTGGATGTGAGGCCATCTTCATAATTGAACTTGTGCATCGCTACTGGAAACCCAAGGATTTGCTTGTGTGGCTTTTTCGTTATTTTAGAACCACTCTTGGGAAGCTGTTTAAAAAATCCTTGGAGTATGGAGACTACACAGAGACAATAATTGTTGACCATCGCTCTCACCGGTTGAAATTTCACGCATTCACAACTAGAGAAGCAAAGCTGCTCTTTGCAAGAAAGGGATTCCATGTTAGAGTTGAGAAAAGAGGCAAATTTTTCCATGATTGGTTTATACTTGTCGCAAGGCACAAGATGTCGTGAGGTTTGCTGATGGAATATGAGATCAGATGCTCAGCTTGCAATCGCTCCTCAACTGGCCTGCTCGACTTTAAATGCCCTTCATGTGGTCAACCGTTAGACGTTAGACGACACGCAAGATTCGAAATCAACCAGATCAGAAAGAAGGACTATACGGTTTGGCGTTATGCCCGCTTCTTTCCATACGTGAAAGAGCACGAAACTGTAACTCTAGGCGAAGGTTGGACTCCGCTTGTCCAATTCTCAAACGGCGTTCATTTTAAGCTTGAAAATCTGAATCCAACGGGCTCCTTTAAAGATCGAGGTTCAACCGTGCTTATTTCAGCGTTGCATGTATTGGTAAAGAGAGCGGGAGGATACATCTGTGAGGATTCTTCAGGGAACGCAGGAGCATCAATGGCGGCCTACGCTGCGAGAGCTGGACTGAAAGCCAGAATCTATGTCCCGGAGAACGTTTCGGGTCCAAAGTTCAACCAAATCCAGCACTATGGTGCAGACGTCATCAGAGTTTCGGGAAGCCGGGCAAGGGTTGCAGAAGAAGCGCAGAGAACCTCAAGGACTGGGTTCTACGTCGGTCACATAATGCATCCTCTGTTTAGAGACGGAATAAGGAGCCTTGCCTACGAAATTACTGAGCAACTAGACTGGCACGCTCCAGATCGTATCTACGTGCCTGTCTCAGCTGGAACCCTGCTTTTAGGCGTTATACAAGGTTACAAGCATATGGTTGAGTCGGGCATATTCGATGTCACGCCTAAGATCATAGCGTGCCAGACGCGGCAAGTTTCACCTCTTTTTCACCTCTTCAAAAATATGAGTTACCATCCGCTTGAAAGGCTCACTAGCGTTGCAGACGCGTTGGTTAGTGTAGATCCGCCATTGTTGAGTCTTATGGCTGAACAGTTGAGGGCAGTGAATGGTGACGCGGTGATGGTTGAAGAAGGCGAAATCCTTGCGGCTTTCAAAGAGCTTGCGCACAACGGGTTTTTCGTTGAACCAAGTTCAGCTGTGGCCTACGCGGCATACGAGAAGCAACTTGAAAGTGGAGAAGCATCTAAGAGCGACGAGACCGTGATAGTTCTAACTGGAACAGGTCTGAAGACAGTTTTGAAGCCTGATGGACGACGAACCTGAAATCGAACATCTGAAAATCCACTTTCACTCAGGCTTTCAGAAAACCTTATATTTTTATGCTGTTTTTCTTGTTGACGCATTAAAGGAGGATGGAAAAGGTTTGTCATCACAAGGATTAGCTGGCGGCGTGCCAGTTCTGGTACTAAAGGAAGGTTCAAGCCGTTCTAGAGGAAAAGAAGCGCAGCATACTAACATAATGGCTGCCAAGATAGTTGCTGAAACAGTGAAGAGCTCCTTAGGACCCAAAGGCATGGACAAAATGCTTGTCGACAGCTTCGGGGATGTTACAATAACAAGTGATGGTCGCACGATCCTAGATGAAATGGACATTCAGCATCCAGCAGCAAAAATGATGGTTGAAGTTGCGAAGACACAAGACAATGAGGCCGGCGACGGGACAACAACGGCAGTCATAGTTACAGGCGAATTGCTCAGCAAAGCTGAAGATCTAGTTGAGAAGAACGTTCATCCTACGATAATAATTGACGGATACAAAAAGGCATCAGACAGAGCGCTTGAAGTCTTGGAGAAAATGGCAATACCGGTGGATATAGAGAAACAGGATTACGCCAAAAAAGTGGCAATGACCTCAATGGCGAGCAAGCTTGTTGCTGAACACAGAGAATACTTAGCTGATATGTCGGTGAAAGCAATTCTTGCAGTAGCTGTGAAGGAAGGCGGCAAATACAAGGCGGACGTCGATGATGTCAAAGTGGAAAAGAAGTCTGGTGAATCAACACAGGAGACCAAGCTTATTCAGGGCATAGTGCTGGACAAGGACGTCTCACACTCGGGAATGCCTAAGCGTGTAGAGAAGGCGAAAATAGCCCTGCTTGACTGCCCTCTGGAAATTGAGAAAACAGAATTTGACGCTAAAATAAACATTGAAAGCCCAGATCAGATGGAAGCATTTCTCAAGCAAGAGGAAAATATGCTAAGGGATATGGTTGAAAAGATAGTCAAGGCCGGCGCGAACGTTGTCCTATGCGAGAAAGGCGTTGACGACATGGCACAGCATTTCTTAGCTAGAAAAGGCATACTTGTAGTTCGAAGAATAAAGAAGTCAGACGTGGAGAAACTTGCAAAGGCCACTGGTGGAAAAATAGTAACTAAACTAGACTCCATAACGGCTGCAGACTTGGGTTATGCGAACCTCGTTGAAGAACGTAAAGTCGGAGACGACAAGATGACGTTCATAGAGGGCTGCAAGCATCCGCTTGCAGTTACGATCCTGATAAGAGGTGCAACACAACGTATAGTGGACGAAGCAGAAAGATCGATACATGATGCTCTGTGCGTGATAAGAGACGTAGTTGAAGAGCCGAAAGTCGTCGCAGGAGGCGGTGCGCCTGAACTTGAAGTTTCACGTCAACTTAAGAAATACGCGGAGACTCTTCCAGGAAGAGAGCAGCTTGCTGTCAGATGTTACGCAGAGGCCCTTGAAATCATTCCGATGACGTTGACTGAGAACGCTGGTCTTGATCCGATTGACATATTGTCTGAGCTTAGAGCAAGACATGAAAAAGGCGAAACTTGGGCTGGAATAGAAGTTCTCTCTGGAAAAGTTCAGGACATGTCCAAGACAGGAGTCTTCGAGCCATTATCCGTCAAGAAACAAATAATCAAGTCAGCAACTGAAGCCTCATGCATGATATTAAAGATCGATGATGTGATAGCTGCTGGAAAGATGAGAACTCCTCCAACACCGCCAGGAGGAGGCATGCCCCCAGGCGGTGGATACCCAGGTATGGGGGAGTATTAGAACACGTCTGAAAAAGACAAGATCACAATAGGCCCACCAAAGATTACACGGTTCGAGAAAGCAAGAGTAGTGGGAGCCAGAGCCCTTCAAATCTCCATGGGAGCTCCCATACTTGTCGATGTTTCCGAAGGGGGGCTCTCAAGTCCAATAGACATAGCACTGAAAGAACTGGGAATGAACATATTGCCAATAACAATCAGAAGAACACTGCCCGATGGAGCTTTTCAGGACATTCCACTAAAATGGCTCATAAAATCAGTTTGAACGGCGCGACCAACAGCAAGAATTCTCCTTTTTCTCTATTTTTTTTCGCTGACATTTCAGGGTTTGGTGGATTTCAGCTGCTGTTTTCTTAAGTCGCATTCAAGTTTCCTCTTGCTTCTTGAAGTTTTCTTCTGATTCCTTTCCAGTGGGCTCCTTGCCAGTAGATCTGTCCACATTTTTGACATTTCCAAAACTCTTCATAGTGAGCAAGTGTGCTTTTCCCAACAGCTTCTGCCACTTTTGTTTTGGAAATCGGTTTTACCTTCGAATTGCATTTCGGACATCTTGAGGTTGCCATATCAATGGTCAAACGAATGCCAAATCTTTTTGCGAGCACTGCCAGTTTTTCTTCTCCTGTCTCTCCTTCCGAATAGAAGGCGTCAATTCCCTTCGCAATGGCTTGCTTGTAGAGTTCCAGGTCCCTGGTTAACAACACTCTCCCTTTCTTCTTTGATGCTGCAATCAGCCCAGCATCGTCCAGTTTGTTAGAATATTCCACGTCGTATCCCAACATCCGAAGCCAGCGCGTTAGTTTTCCCAGCATCCCGTCAGCGATGAACTTCAAGGATTATTTTCTCCGAATTACTCGTCCACTTGCTGTTCCGCCAATGATTTCCCCCTCATTCATAATAAGTTGGCCGTTGACGAACGTTTTGACAGGTTTTCCTTCAACCTGCGATCCGTCAAACGGCGAGTATTTCGCTTTTGACTTGAACTTTGACGCGTCGATCCTGTATTTCCTCTTCATATCAACAACTGTCAAGTCTGCAAAATATCCTCTTTTCAGGCAACCTCTGCCATTGAGCTTGAAGATTTGAGCAGGCCTCTCGGACATAAGCCTCACCACGTCAGTAATTGTCAATTGTCCCTGCTTTACTTCCGTAAGCAATAGCGAAAGCGCCGTCTCCAAACCTGGTATGCCAACTTTGACGTCCCAAATGCTCTTTGCACTTTTCTCATCCAAAGCATGGGGTGCGTGATCTGAAGCCAAAATGTCAATGCAACCGTTCTCTACGCCCTTCCAGAGGGCTTTCACGTTGCGTTTTTCTCTGACTGGAGGCATTGTGACTGCTAACGTTCCTATTCTTCTCAGGTCACGTGTGGACAAGCATAGATTGTGCGGGGTCGTTTCACAAGTAATCGGGGCTGCCGACTTTTTCGCGTCACATATAATCTTGATACCGTTTTCTGTGCTTACGTGGCAAAAGTGCACGTGCGAATTAGTCTGTTTGACTATGTTGAGCATGTGTTTGACGGCTTTCACTTCAACGTCTTCTGAATGCGCTTCGAGATAGGCCTCGATATCATTACGACCGTCTCGTTTGAGCCTCTCTATTGTGGTCACTAGCGATGTTTTATCTTCGGCATGGACGGCCACTAAGGCATTCAATCTGCCTGTGATTTTGAATGCCTCTAACAGGGCCGTACCATCGTCGACGTTTAGACCGCCGACCTGTTCAGTCATGTAAAGCTTGAACGCAACTGCACCTTCTTCTACTATTTTTGCTATTTCACTCATGTCTCTTGGAAATTCCGAGTAGAAGCCAACGTTGACCAAGACTTTTTTCTCAGCGATTTTCATTCTATGCCTCAAAGTTTCTGCGCTCATCGTCACTGGATCGTTGTTTGGCATGTCAAGAACGGTTGTAAACCCGCCTGCAGCAGCAGCTGCTGTGCCACTGCAGAAATCTTCCTTGTAGGCCTTCCCTTCGTCTCTCAAATGTACGTGCGCATCTGTCAAGCCAGGGAGAACGAGAAGATTCCGCAAATCTGTTTTTATCATGGCCGCCGGCATTGTGGTTTCTTTGCCTATTTTGAAAATCTTGCCATTATCTATGGCTAGGCTGCAGTCAATTATCTCCTTTTCCACGTAGGCTTTCGCGTTTGTTAAGACCAAATCAACCGTCAAATCGCTCTCTCTCATTATCCCATAACAAAGAAAGGAATGTTAAAAGCTTGTTATCGTGGCATGAAACCTGCCAAGCGCGTGACGAGCCATAGGGAGCTTGGAAAGAACGTTTTTCGAAAAGTACATGGATGAATGTCAGGTTCCTTAGCGGTGCATCTTACAATAAAGCCAAATAAGCGGTGGAACGATTAATCGGAATCCTACAGAGGATTGGAACAAGGGAAGGGTTTGGAAGCTTCAACATATGAGTGTGATCATCAAAGAATACTCGCCGATGCTAATCATACTAGCAGGCATACTTCTGGGTTTCATGCTGCCAAATGTAGGGTTGATATGGAAGCCGTACTTGCCATACTTGCTTATGCTTCTAATGTTCTTCGTCTCGCTGACCGTGGAAGCTAAGGATATTGGGAATTCTTTTAGAAACTATCCTGTCATCGCGCTTTGTCTATTTATGGTGTTTGTCTTTACGCCGTTGCTTTCCGTTTTTGCCAAGGTGTTTTTCTCGTCCAATGCCTACAGCGGAACAGTTTTGGCGTTCTGTAGTCCGTCTGCGATCGCAACAGGCTTCTGGTCCAGTGTCTTTAATGCAGACGTTGCCATCGCCCTCGTCATAAGCACCGTGACGAACTTGCTTGCAATAATCACTGTGCCCCTAACCATGTTTCTATTCGTCGGTACAGCAGTCGGCATCGACGTTGCGTGGATGATTCTTAACTTGTCAGAAATGATCCTAGTCCCGTTGGGAGCGTCGTTCCTGCTGAAAGGAATTGCTAGCACAAGTCTGGGACGATTAACTAGATACAGCTCGAAGCTGAATTTGATCATAATGACCATGCTGATCTGGGGCTCAACCTCGCCAGGAGTGGAATACGTGAAGAACAATGTTGCAGAATTTACGTCGCTGAACGTCTTCATGATCATCATGTTAGGAATTGCCTTCGTCGCCGCTTACGAATTTGGCAAAAGATACGGTCGAAAACGCGCGATAACTATCGGAATAGCAACGTGCGTGAAGAATGCTGCTCTGGCACTTGTCCTTGGCGCAACAATGTTCGGCCCAAACGCCCTTTCACCTCTCATCGCGAACTTGATCGCGCAAAACGTGCTACTTATTCCGTTGAAGATGATTCTGAGAGAATAAGAACACACTGGGCGGTTTGTCAAGGATGGACGCGTGCTCTCGTAGTGTTTAGCACGCGCTAATCCCTGGTTTGTCTTTCTTTTGCTGTGCAGACTAACGATTTCTGTCTTATTGGTTCTCAAGTCACTTTTCTATTTTGCGGAAAAGTTATAGCCGAACCATTAGGGACTCGTCGGCGGCATTGTCACTGTTTCAAGATTCTTGTGGCAAGATCTTCGGATTGCTTTTCAATATCTGTGATTTTAGAGGCGTCGTTTGGGTCTCGAGCGGCTACGCTTATTGACCCTCTATAATCTAATCCAAACAGACCTGCGATTGACTTGAAGTAATCTTCAACTTTTCCTCGGGAAGCAACGCCATCCGCACCAGTAACCTGTCCAACGACCACACTTGCGAATCTTTTCCCGTTGATTTTGCCATAGAGAGGATACATCCGATGGATGAAGTTCATGGCTGACGCCGTAGGAGCATCCATATAATCTGGAGAACCTAACACGACGGCATCAGCGGAAAGCATCTTGTCGTAGATTCCATGCATGTCATCTTTGATGTGGCATGCGTTTGTTTTTTCGCACGCTAAACAGCCGTCGCACACCTTTGTGTTCCTGTCTTTGAGCGTAATCAACTCGGTTTCGGCACCTCTTTTCTCAGTTATCTCCATGACTTTTCTCATCAACCATTCAGTATTTCCTTTCCTTGGGCTGCAACATATCTCCAATATCTTCATGCTTGATTCCTCTTGATTCTTAGTCAATCTCTATCAATCCTACTAAATCAGTTTTCGGTTTTGCGGAAAAGTTATAGCTGAGTAACTGTTAAATGCCAAAAGAAGAGATAGTTAGAATTGATGAAAGGTAGATGATTTCTTGGGGAGAATAGAGAGGTCAATTGAAATCAAGGCTCAACCTGAGAAAATATGGGCGATAGTTTTTTGGGATAGAGTTCCAGAATGGTTTGACATAATTAAGAAGGTTGAGCACACTTCTGAAATTAAGGATGGATTAGGTGCAACCGCCCATGTAGTCGCTAAGGCAGGGGGCGTAAACGCCGAATGGAATAGTGAGGTCTCAGAGTGGAAAGAAAATGAAAAGATTGCTTGGCACTCTACTGGTGGGCAAGTGACAATGACCAGTTCAATGACTTTCAGTCCCATCAAGGACGGAACTAAACTGACATTTGAAATGGACTATGATTTGCCCTACTCGATTCTTGGCAAGATAATCGACAAATTGTGGGTCGGCAAAGACATCGATGAGAGCAACGAGAGAGGTATGAAAAAAATAAAAGAGATTTTCGAGAAATAGGTATTCCAAAATCCCTCAAAACATACTGTTTCTCATTGATTTATGTTTCAAGATTTGGCGTTTTTTGTGTCCTACGCTTTCGACATATTCCTCATATGTCGCTGTGTTTACATTGTTCTTTTGGCGACATGATATGCCAATCCGAAATCCTACCAAAAGTAGGGTCTTCGGGAAATATCTCCACCTACACTTCTGAATCGGAATTTTCAGTGTCATTCATCTGAAAGAAATCATCGCGCGCTTCACGTTGAGCTTCACACGATAATCTTGAAGAAGTCTCTTTCCGTTATTATTCCAACGAGTTTATCGTCTTTGATTACTGGCACGGCGCCTATGTCTTTGTCGCGCATGATTTTTGCAGCTTGGCCAACGTCTGCGGTTGGCTCAATCGTTGAAACCTCTTTTGAGGCTATCGTTAGTGCTGGCGTATTCAAGACCTGAATTATGGTTCCAGACCGTAAGTGTTTGAAAACCTCTCCTGAGCCGAAGAATCGTATCACGTCCATGCTTGTTATTATGCCTACTAGTTTGCCATCAGAGAGTATAGGTAGTCTTCTGAATCCTCTTGTTGCCATTGATCGTTCAGCCTCGAAGATCGTGGTTTTGGACAGTGCGCTGACCACGTTTTCTGACATTAACTGGGCCACGGTGACGCCGCTAAGCATGTCCGCAAACAAGATGGCAATGTCTCGCTCGGTGATAATTGCCCTCACACGGTTGTCATCGTCAACGACGGGTAAGCCGCCCAGATTCTTGTTTGTCATCAGCTCTATTGCGCTGCTTATTTTCGCAGTGCTTCTTATTGAAGCGACTTTTTGAGTCATGATGAGTCTTATGGGCTCATTTATGGCTTTGAAGATGTTTCCACCGAATTTCTGCCTTATTATATTGAATTTCTCTCCGCCGCCAAGATAGTCGACTATGTCGGTAGCCGTCACAATTCCTTCTAGCGTCTTGGTTCCCGGGTCGGTTATCGGTATTCGGCGGAATCCCTCTCTTGACATGGTTTGGATTGCATCATAGATGGGCGTTGTAGGTGCCATCGTAACGACTGCAGTTTTTGCGATAGTAAGTATTTCGCCTTCGTGTTTTTTTGAAGGGTGAACCCTGAGAGAAAGGTTGCCTTTTCCTCTTAATGTTCTTCTGAAAGTTTCCCTGCTCAAATTTTTCCCTCATCTGACAAGCATTTTGGCAACGTCTTCCCTATCAACTATGCCAACCAACTTGGCGTTTTCATCTGTTACTGGAACTCTTCCAACATCCTTTGAAACCATGACCTTGGCGACTCTGATCACTTTTGTTGAGGGTTCCACTGATGTGACTCCTGTTTTCATGATCGAGGAGACCTTGGAAGGAGCTTGAAAGCGTCCCTTAGGGGCTTCAAAAGTCGGCAATATTGTTCCAGCTTCAAGAAGATCTTTCTGCGTGATTATTCCTATCAGCTTGTCTTTCTTCACTACAGGCAAGCCAGCGAGGCGTTTCTCCTGCATCAGGCGCCAAATATTGTCAATCTCATCGTCGGGGGAACAGACTACAACTTTCTTTGTCATGACCTCCGAGACATCTTTGATTAGCTTCTCCGGGCTTGTCCTGATCAGGGGTTCGATGAAGTTTTCCAAGCCCATAACGCCCTTGTAGGTCTGGTCTTGGGCTGAAGCTACGACTGGCGCACACCACACGTCGACTCGCAGCATCGCTTTCACGGTTGCGGCTGCATCATCATCTACAGTCGCCACGTGTTTTGCAGGCGTCATTATTCCTTTGACCCTCATCGGAGAGACGGACGACGAAATAGTCATGACATCGCGGCGGGAGGCTTTTCCCAGAAGTTTTCTGTGATCATTTGTCACGGGAAGAATTCTTAGGCCCAGGTCACGTATTATTGCGCGTGCTTTTGTGGCAAGTTCATCTTCATAGATAGATGGGTGTCTTTCATTCATTATTTCCTTAACGAGCAAGCGTGATTTACTCCTCGGCTTCTTCTTCCAGCTCGACTCTGCAATCTTCACACAAAAATTCGCCATTATGCGGTTTCAGGTCGTCTGACCATACCCCACAGTGATCACAGTAGCCGGCGAGTGGAGCAGCCTCCTCCGATTCTTCCTGAGCTCTGTTCTCGTTCTCTATGCGCGCACGTTCTTGGATAATCTCAAGTAGCTCAGGCATGACAGCCAACACGTCCTTGCTTGACAATAACCCAGTGATTTGCCCTCTGTACACGACAGCCAATCTTCTGATGTTCAGCCGACTCATTCTTCTAGCTGCATCACTGATAGTAGCGTCAGGTTCTATCGTGATCAGAGGCGAGGTCATGACCTCGGAGGCTTTCAGAGAGTCGGGCTTAACATTTTTCGCCAACACTCTCACAACGAGGTCTCTCTCAGTTATTATTCCGAGAGGTTTTCCTTCTTTGTTCGTAACTACTATACAACCCAAATCTTCCTTGTCCATCAGCTCCGCAGCAAGGTTTGCCGGTGAATCGTCTCCAATAGTTATCACTGGGCTACTCATAACGTCCTTGACTAACATCTTCGATCTTAACCCGATTTCAGCCATTGTCTCAGCCACTTCAACGATTCAAGCCATGCCGAGCTTCACTCAACTCAAAACAGACATCCCGAATTTAAAACTTGCTAATAGAAGAACCGCATTCTTTGCGCGGCGATTCCATATCACTTCCTAGCTCTGAAGTATCATGAGAGCGCAGAATCGTTCGGGAGGCGACGTGACAGAATGCAGGCAACATGATGGTATCGGCTTTTCATTAGTGAACGTTACAGAGAGCAGATTTGTCGCAAAGCAGTGGCATGTTTTTGCATGGGAACAGGTATATAAAGAAGGCGTTCCAATTACTTGTCGGTCAAAGTCAAGGAGTATTATAGGATTGCCGTTTAAGCGCAAGAGTCGGGGAAGATCCAAAGGCGGGAAAGGCAGCGGCGCCACTGTCCAATGTGCTGGCTGCGGGCAGATTGTCCCCCGCGACAAGGCTAAGCGGTCTACTCGGAGGATCTCTCTTGTTGACTATGCCTTAGCGAAGGAGCTTCGTCAGAAAGGCACGTATATAGCCGCTTCGTCTGACACGAGACTTTATTGCGTTTCATGTGCCGTACACCGTGGGATCGTCAAAGTCAGAGCCGAGAAAGAACGACACATGCGTCAAAGAAGATTTTAATCCCTAGCCAGTTTCCTTTTTCTTCAATCTCGAATAGGCATAGAGACTTCTCTGTAGAACAGTCAGGTTAGAAAGTACAGCAAGTAACACAATAGCAAGGTTCATCACCGTCGTGGTCTGCCAAAATATGACCACTGCGCTTGCAACCGTTAGTATGATGATGCGTTCCGCCCTCTCGGCTATGCCGACTGATTCCATCCTCACGTTTACTGCTTCAGCTTTTGCCCGACTGTAGCTTACGAGCAATGAGCCAGTTAAGGCTATCAATCCCCAAAGAAGGGAACAGAGTCCGCCTATAATCACTCCAATATAGACCGCTGCGTCCGCGTATCTGTCCAGCAGAGAATCCAAGAAGCCTCCGAATGGCGTTGCCTGCTGATAAAGCCGGGCTACAACTCCATCTAAAGCGTCGCAAAAACCAGACAGTAATAACAGAATAATCGCAATAGGAAGAGAGAAGGCGACATATTGCACTTCTGCGTAGGCCAATGCCGCACCTAGGGCAAATATTATTCCCAACGTGCTGATTCCATTAGGTGTCAGACCTATTCTGTGGGCTGCTCTTGCTTCCGCCGTGAGCATCTGTTGAACCTTTTGCTTCAGCTTAGTGAGCATTCGCAGATTCTCCAGCAATTCTTATCTAAGCCAAGGAATATGTTAAGAATGCTATTGACAGTTTAAAGGTGTTTAGAACGATCAGCATCACCAGTTTGAAAGTTGATGGAAAAAACTGTTTGGGACTGCATGTGGATTTGCCCGAATGTCCAGCGCCACTGCTCTTGATAACGGCAGAGAAAGGCTTTGTCATGTGCGGCTTTCTAAACATTGAAGTGGCCGAAAAAACCGGTGCTTCTGCAGCCATGGTCAGCGGGGTTAAATCACTTGAAGACGTGCTGAACGCTCCAGTTAAAGCGATAACGTCAAAAGCCAAGAACCTTGGGGTTCAAGAAGGAATGAAGGGCGCAGACGCTTTGAAGCATATGTTCTGAAGGCGTGTTCGGTCTCTGTCAAAAACAGGAGCGAGAGGGGTCTCGCACATACACGAGGCTTTCCGGGTCAGTAACCGTCAACATTAGATTCTACACGTAATAACTAGGAAGATGATAATCGAAAAAAAGGATTGATTGGGAGTCTAGCCATTGTCTGGAGAGAAGCTTCTTGATGATGTTGCTGCCGAAGTTGTGATTTGCACGCGCTGCTCCCTTTGGAAGGGACGGAAAAATGCCGTTCCAGGTGAAGGTGATCCGCAGGCTAGGATTATGTTAGTAGGCGAGGCACCAGGTTCTTCGGAGGATCTTAAAGGGAGGCCTTTCGTTGGGGCGGCTGGTCAGTTTCTGGAGACGTTGTTGTTTCAAATCGGGTTTTCAAGGGAAAAAGTCTTCATCTGTAACATCGTGAAGTGTAGGCCGCCTAGAAACCGACCTCCTAAACCTGAGGAAGTCCAAACTTGCACGCCTTACTTGGACAGGCAGATGAAGATTATCAAGCCCGAACTTGTCATTACGCTCGGAAACTGTTCCACGGCTTACGTTTTTTCTAAAGCTCATCTTCCCCTAGCTGGCATAACGGCGGTCCATGGCAAATTCCGCCAAGCCACTCTGGATGGCGTGCAAGTGACGGTTTTTCCAACATTTCATCCAGCCGCAGCTCTCTATAGCGGAAAATACAAGGATCAGATCACGGCGGACTTTGAGCTTGTGAAGAAAGAGCTAGAAAAGAGGGCGCGCGCAAAGTAACTTGCTACACTTTACCATTCTTTCTACGCAGGTAGAGCGCGCGTAAAATTCCACATTCCTAACAAATTCTGAAGCGCGCGCTGATGACTGAGAAAAATCATTGAAGAAGCAAAAAGAATAGAGGAAACCAAAAAAGTTGCTTAAGACGGCCCTAGGTATTGTTGGGAAAGAACTTGGCCTTAGAATCCATAGGGGCGTAGGTGGTGAAACGTGCTTTTGGAAGTCGCTGCAGGCAATTGTGTTTTGTGTTGATGGGCCCAGCATATACATAGGTTACTCCATTGTAACCTATCTAATAGGCGCAATGTTTATTAGCTTATGTGTTGCTTGGTGCTATTGTTGATTAAGATGAGCCGTAGTATTCCAGATTGGATTGAGCGTCGGTATAGGGTTCTTTGGGATACTTTCGGTGACTCCACTTTCAGATTTGAGGATGCAGCGAAGGCTCTGATGGAGAAGAACAAGGATGCTTGGGAGCAGGTGCCTGGCTTTCTTTCGGAGCTGAGGAAAGCAGGGCTTCTGAGCGTTGAGTCTGACGTGAAAGACGCGAGGCAGAAGCTGTATGAGTTGAAGGACAGGGAAGCTGAGTTTCGTAAGAAGCTGTCCCGAGGCGACATCGATGCGTTGTTAAAACGCGCTGCAGATTTGATTAGAACCCGAGTTGACTACAAATTCATCTTGATCCTTCTATTCCTAAAGCGGGTGAGCGACAAGTGGGAGGCAGAGTTTGAGGATGCCTACAAGGAAGCCCTGAAGGATGGACTGAGCGAGGAGGAAGCGAGGCAAGAGGCGAGGAACCCGGCTTATCATGATTTTGACATGCCTCAAGAGCTCTTGTGGGACAACATACGCAAGGACGTGAGCCGTCTTCCTGAGAATTTCTCGAAGGCTTTGAAGGCGGTTTCCGATTTTAACCCAGACTTGAAGGATGTGGTTGAGAGCGTTGACTTTGTGCAGTTTGCTAGCAGTCGCGAGAATGCTGAGGTTCTGAGGCAGTTGTTCGAGCTGTTTAGTGAGCGGAAGCTGCAGAATGTTTCTGTTGATATTCTGGGCGATTCTTACGAGTGGATTCTGAGGTATTTTGCTCCGATGAAGGCTAAGGAAGGCGAGATCTACACGCCACGGGAGGTCATCAAGCTTCTTGTTGAGATTCTGGATCCGAAACCTACTGAGAGCGTTTATGATCCGGCATGCGGGTCCGGCGGCATGCTGATTCTTTCCTACAAGCATGTTGAAGAGACGTATGGAAGGGAAGAGGCTGGCAAGCTGTTCTTGTATGGGCAGGAGGCTAATCGGAGTATTCTGGCTTTGTGCAAGATGAACATGTACATTCATGGCATTGGAGATTATCATCTAGAATTCGGCGATACCTTTCTTTATCCGAAGTTCAAGGACGGTGAGGGCGTTAGACGGTTTGATGTTGTGATGGCCAATCCGCCTTGGAATCAGGACGGCTATGGCGAGGAGGTCTTGAGGAAGAGCGAGTTCTGGAAACAACGTTTCAGCTTGGGTTTTGTGCCTCGGCAAAGTGCAGACTGGGCTTGGATACAGCACATGCTCAGTTCGGCAAAAGATGACGGCAGCAGGGTGGGAATAGTCATAGACAATGGTTGCCTGTTCAGAGGCGCCAAAGAAAAGGCTGTTCGCTCCGGAGTCTTGGACGAGAAGAATGACCTAGTGGAATGTGTTATTCTGCTTCCTGAGAAACTATTCTACAACACAGGTGCGCCAGGAGCCCTAATTATCTTCAACAAGCGCAAGGCTTCTGAACGGAAAGACAAGGTTCTTTTCATAAACGCTTCCAAAGAGTCTGAGCAGCATCCTGAAGTGCGCAAACTGAACACTCTTGCCAAGAAGCATATAGACAAGATCGCCAACGCTTACAAGAGTTTCAGTGAAGAAAAAGGCTTTTCGCGGGTTGTTTCTTTGACAGAGATAGCGCAGAATGATTACAGCTTGAACGTAACGCTCTACGTTATGGCTGAGGAGGAAGAAGAAAAAATAGACATGACCAAAGAGCTTTCTGAGCTCAAGGAGCTGGAAAAGGAGAGGCAAGAAACTACCAGCAAGTTGGAGAGGTATGTTGCCGAAATAGCCAAAGCAACTGGAGAGCAAGATTAATGTTCTATAAGGAAACCAATTTCCAAGGGACAACTCTTGGTAGAGTTCCAAAAGACTGGCAAGTTGACAAGCTTGAGAATTTATGTGAGAAGATAAAGGCTGGTGGAACTCCATTAACCACCAACAAAGGCTTTTGGAATGGCAACATTCCTTTTGCAAAAATAGAGGATATGACCATATCTGGGAAATATCTTCTGAAAACCTTCAACCATGTCTCAAGAGATGGTTTGGATAATTCGAGCTCATGGATGGTTCCAGAGAAATCACTGCTCCTTGCCATGTATGGAAGCTTTGGAGAAATAGCAATCAACAAGATCCCTGTGGCCACTAATCAAGCAATAATTGGTGTGATTCCAAGACAAAGAGATGATGTTGAATTCCTCTATTATTGGTATCTTTTTTTCAAGCCAGAGTGGAGGAGATATGTGAAACCTACTACTCAAGCAAACTTGACAGCTGAAATAGTCAGAGGCTCCTTTGTCCCTATGCCATATCAGCCAGAGAGAAAAGCCATAGTTGAGGTTCTTTCTTGTGTTGATTTGGCTATTCAGAAGACTGATGAGGTGGTTGCGAAGACTGAGCGTTTGAAGAAGGGTTTGATGCAGAAGCTTCTGACAGAAGGAATAGGACACAAAGAATACAAAGACACAGAAATAGGGAAAATCCCAAAAGAATGGAATGTTGTAGGACTTGGAAGTCTAGTGAGAGTTCAGGGAGGCTTTGCATTCAAAAGTCAAGATTATGTTAAAGATGGTGTTCCCTTAGTAAGAATTGCCAATGTTTCTTTTGGGCATATTGAGTTTGCAGACTTGGCTAAACTACCTCACGATTATCTGAAACAGTATTCCGAGTTTGCACTAGAAGAGAATGACATAGTTATTGTCCTAACAAGGCCTATCACAGAAGGCGGTATGAAGGCAGGAATGATTGAAAGGATTCACACCCCCGCCCTGCTAAATCAAAGAGTTGGAAGATTCAGAATAAGAGACAACTCTCAGACTAGTCCAGATTTTCTATTTCAAGCAATATTCTCTGATGACTTCATCAGGCAAGTGCAAAGAGGCCTTGCTACGATGAATCAGCCAAACATCAGCACAAAAGAGATGGAGAGATTCACCATAGCACTTCCACCTTTTGAAGAGCAAACAAGAATTGCTGAAACACTTTCAACTGCTGACGGCAAACTTGGGATTGAAAGAAGGGAGAAAGCAAAATTGGAGAGGATTAAACAGGGTTTGATGGATTTGCTTCTTTCTGGAAAAATTAGGGTTAAGGTGGATTGAACGGACTTTGCCCAAGTTTGATGAGAAATCTCTCGTTGAAAACTACTTCGCTGATGAGCTGCAGAAGATTGGTTGGAACCTAGTTTCTGCAGATAACTTGGAAAGGGAAAGCCTCGAAGAACCATTGCTCACGGCTAATCTTGTACGAGCCCTAAAGAAGTTAAACTCTGATTTGTCCATAGGCGACCAGGAAACAAAGCAAGCTTTGAACGAGCTTAAGCTCAAGAGCTCTGGAGTCGAAGGAGCCAAGCAAATTCTCGACTTCTTCAAGCATGGCATTCCAGTCAAGTTTGAGAAAGAGCGAGTCGTCCACTACGTCAAGCTATTCGATTACGACGACGTAGAGAACAACGAGTTCATAGTGAGCCGGCAAGTATTTCATCAGGTCGGAAACAAACAAATCCGAAACGACTTGATCCTATACGTAAACGGCATACCCCTCGTGAATATTGAATGCAAGAACCCTGCCAGCCTAACTGAAAACTGGTACAATGCCTTCCTTCAAGTAAAAGACTACTCAAGCACAACTCCCGAGCTCTACAAGTACGTTCAGATAGGAGTAGCCGCTGAACAAACCGCCAGATACTTCGCCACAGTCCCTTGGGAGCAAGAAGACACCAAAATCCACCAGTGGCGAGAACCAGGCAAAGATGCAATAGACTCAACGATCGCGATGCTTACACCTGCCACTCTCCTCAACATCATCAAGAATTACTTGTTCTTCCGCCTAGAACATGGAACAGCCACCAAAGTCGTCACCCGCTACATGCAATACCGAGCATCAGAACAAATCTACAACCGCGCAACAAACCATGTCCAAGGAAAAGACCCCAGAAACAAAGGCTTAATCTGGCACTGGCAAGGCTCAGGCAAAACCCTAACCATGATCTTCGCCGCAAACAAGCTCTACCAAGACCCACCACTCGAAAACCCAACCATATTCTTCATCGTAGACCGCGAAGAACTCGAAACACAGCTCGGCGACGAATTCAAAGCCCTCGACATAACCAAACCCGAAACAATAGACTCCATAAACGCCCTAAGAGCCATACTCAAACACGACGAAAACCGAGGAAAACGCGGCATCTTCATTACCCTCATCCACAAGTTCCGCCCCGAAGAACTAGCAGAACTCCAAAAAGAACTAGACGCACTGAGCAAAACCCAAGAAACCATACAAACACGCAAGAACGTCGTCCTATTCATAGACGAAGCCCACCGAACTCAATACGGTCTGCTCGCAGCCCAGATGAAACAAATCCTCAAAAACGCCTCATCCTTCGCCCTAACTGGCACGCCCATAGCGAAAATAGGAAGAGACACCTACACCGAATTCAGCTATCCGCCAGAAGAGAAATACCTTGACAAGTACTTCATAACCGACTCAATCGAAGATGGCTTCACCCTCAAAATCGCCTACCAGCCCCGCCTAGAAAAGGACGTCCACCTGAACAAACAAATGCTTGACGCCTTCATGCAAATCGGCATCTACGACGAAATCCCAGAAGAATACCGAGAAAAAACCGAAGAGAAAATCAAACAAAAACTCAATTCCATCAAGGTTTTCCTCGAAAACGAAGATCGCATAAGACTCGTAGCCCAAGACATCGCCCAGCACTTCAAAGAAAACCTCGACGGAAGATTCAAAGCCCTCGTCGTAGCCGTCAACCGCCTTGCTTGCGTCCGCTATAAACGCGAACTCGACAAACTACTGCCAAAAGAATACTCAGAAGTTGTCATGACCTTCAACCCAAGAAAAGACCCCAAAGAAATCCAAGACTATCTCAAAGAACTAACCGCACGCCACCATGGCAAAGAAATAGAAGACATACGAAAAGACATCATCGACAAATACAAGGAAGAAGGTCTACCCAAAATTCTCATAGTCACTGATATGCTCCTCACAGGTTTTGACGTTCCCATCCTGCAAACCATGTACCTCGACAAACCACTCAAAGAACACCGACTCCTGCAAGCAGTAGCGAGAACGAACAGGCCCTTCAAAGACCTCAAAGAAGCAGGCCTCATCATCGACTACGTCGGCATACTCAAAGAATTCACCCGCGCCTTCGAAAACTACACTAAAGAAGACATCACCGGCGTCCTAATCGACACAAAAGAACTGGTCAACGAATTCACCCAAATCATTGACGAAATCATGACTATCTTCACCGATGTCCCAAAAGACCAGTACGACAGACAAACCATGCTCAAGGCCCTAGAAAAAGTCACCACAACAACGGAAAACACCAAGAAATTCCGTGACAACTACCGCCATCTCAGAAGACTCTTCGAACTCCTAGGACCCCACCCAATAAAACTGGAAAAACTCGGAGAATACACTTGGCTCACACAAGTCTACGCCTTCTACATCCACGAAACCCGACAAGAGCAATACGAAAACCAAAGATACGTCCAAAAATACTTCCAAAAAACCCTCAAATACGTCTACAAAACCACCGAACTCGCCGACATAGACAAACAGTACCCAACCATACAATTCGACGCCCAATACCTCAAGAACCTCCAAGAAAAACTCAAAACCAAACAAGAAAAAGCCGCCAACATCCTCTTTACACTAAACCGCTTCATAATCATAGACAAACAACGCAACCCCATATACGAAACCCTCACCGAACGCGTCGAACGCATACTCAAACTCTGGAAAGAAAAAACCAAAGACTTCGAAAAAATCTACAACGAAGGCGCCCAAATAGTCAACGAAATCGCCAAACTCCAAAGCCGCCAAAAACAACTTGCCTTCACCGACCTCCAATACTCAATTCTACTAAACCTCGAAAAACAAATCGGCACAGACAAAAACCTAACCCAAGACACACAAAAGCTCACCAGTCAAATACAACAACACATGTTCAAAGGCTGGCAACACCAACAAACCACAAGGAAAACCATCGAAAGAGAAGTCCGACGATACCTCAGAAAATACATCAAACAACAAGGTCTAACCCTCTCAGACCTAGAAGAGCTATACAAGAAGATAATGGAAAGCGTGAAAACCTATGGATAAGAAACAAGAAGCAGAGTCAGAATACAGCGTGGACTACCGCAACGTGAAACACCCGCGCTTAGAATTCAAGACCGGATCCCTTCTTCTTGTACTGCCGAAAAGCTACAAGAGCGAGGAGCAAGTCCTCGAAAAGTACAGAAATTGGATCCAAAGAAAACAATCATTGATAGACAGGGCACTGGAAGACGCTGAAACTAGGAGTCTCAACAAAAACAGGACAGACAACGAACTGAGAAAACTCGTCCAAAAACTCACACAAAACTACCAGAAAGAACTCGAAACAGGCATAGGCAAGACATACTTTCGTAGAATGAAGACAAAATGGGCAAGCCTTAGCCACAACAACAACCTGACCGTAAACACACTGGTCAAGTACATGCCAGAAAACCTGATCGAATACGTCATATTCCATGAACTGGTCCATTCCAAACACGGGAGAAAGCACAACGAGGAATTCTGGAAAGCAACGGGCAAAAAGTTCAAGAACTGCAAAGAAAGAGAAAATGAACTGCTGATCTATTGGTTCTTGATCCAAAAAAGAGAAAAAGAACAAAAATCCCCAGAGAGAGCTCGTTAATGACGGATTCAAGCTTTGTTGACAGGATACTTGGTTGCCCGCCCAGGGTATGCCAGCGGAAAATGAGTGACGTTCAGGACTGAGAGAGACGACTTTTTTGCTAAGGTTTTTCGACCATTAGACGTGTGTGGAAAGATCAGATGGAAGCATTTCCTTCGTAACTCGTAGCGCGCGCGAGGCAATCGACCACTATTTTCCGTTGTTCGAAAACAACCACTTAGGTTCTCCCTTAAGTTGTTCCTTGTGAATTGTGTAGAATTCTGATGGAGTAAGAAAACTAATCGGGATCCGTGTCATACGTTGAGCATCGATTTTGTCTATGTTGTTACATTCCCCGATAATTGTTGCTGATATATGGAATCTGTTGCTCGGATTTCTGCTAAGGAATTCACCGACTTTCCCGAGAGCTCTGACTTTCAGGGAAAGTGTCTTCCTAGACATTTGCCTCTTTGCACTTTTGCACTCTACAAGTTGCATTTCCTCCTTGCCTTTAACAGCTAAAACATCTACATCTGTAAAGCATCGCTTCGTTTCCCTCTCAGTCAGTTCGTTTCTTAGCAAGTAGAATTTCTTTCTCGTTTCTGTATCGAACCCTTCAGCTCTATATACTCTTTCAACTGCAGATTCGAATGCTCGCCCCTGGGCATCTGCAAGTCTTCCGTGCCATTTCAAAGGCTTTATTGCACTTTTGTTCGCTTTTAGAATAGGATTAAGTCCAAGATTATGGTCAATTATTATAGGCCTCATTTTCTTTTCTAAAGCGAAATTTAGTGCGTTTTCTTCAAATGAAGTAGCCAGGACAAGGCAAAATAGGGGTGTGGAAAATGCTTTTCTTGTCATTGAACTCCATATTCTTTCTTGATACCCAATCAAATCTTCGAGAAGAACAGAACGTCGATGATAGAGTTCAACTACCATTGAGGATTTTGTTCTGAAGCCACATTTGCCCGTAGCGTCAAATTTGTTCAGCAACGATCGTTCATCAGGACTACGGTTGAGAGTGAATTCTGTTGCCAGTCTACTCTTCAGAAATATGTTACGTATTGTATAGAGCAAATGGGCTTCTTCTTCGATTCTAGTTCGAGCTTTTTTGATAAGATTTCCTGCTTTTTGGCCATCTAGATTTGACGATAAGAGAAAATTATCTTCCAATCTAATTCCAAAGAGACTTAGGTCCTTCAGAACTCTGACAAACTTCTCGTTTAGGTCGTTCTTGCCTTCATGGAATCGCAGATTCGCGAGCCTACCTAATTCAAAAAGAGAGATCAATTCCAGTTTATCTATTACCTTAATTATTCGTGCTAGTTTTGGGCGATAACGATTTAGGCATCGCCTTGTGACGTTTCTTACAAGCTCCATAGGATGCGTTTTTTCGAGATAGTATAGATACCCACCGCCCTTAAGTCTGACAAAACGCTTAATTTTGCCTTCTGAATGCGAACGCTGGATCAGCTTTGTTGCTCCGTATCTGTGCATGTCATGACTCGTGACCAATTCCTTCAGAATCTCCGAAGACGGCAGAGGGCCTTTCTCTGTTAAGATCATGCGGACAAGGTTCGATGTCATACTATCTCTATTAGCAGTTACGTATATATTCTATATACTGTAACTGCTAATAGGGGCAGAGTGACAAACTAAATCCTCTTTTCTCAAGAAACAATCTGAGACTGAAAACAAATGTCAGGAATGAAAGCTAATCCTTCATGTGTCTGAACGATGCTTCCTCAATTTAGCGCGCGCTAGGAATGGCTTTCCGATTCTTTGAGTTTTTGTTTGAGCATCTTATTCTCTTCCTTCAGACTTGCAATCTCTGACTCAAGTTCTTTGATCTTCTCATTCAGTGTTCTTACTATCTGATCGTGTGAGATCTGCATATTCGCCATGTCCCGCTTGTACACCCATGGCGGGGCGCCGCCTCCATAACTCACTAGTTTTCACCCCCACAAGGATATTCTTCGTCGAACTTAAGCATTAGACATCAATATTTCGCGCGTAAACGCGACTCCCCTTCCTTTTTCGTTTTCGTTCTTCTGATTACCTGTCAACAACTACGGAAATCACGTCACTAGAAGAACCGTGCCTTTCCTGCCTTGATGATAACTCTTCTGAAAACGAAAACAATTTGTCTTAAATCCGAATAAAAAACAGTTTTGTCCAATCCTTGGTGCGCGAGTCTAGAGCTTATCCAGTTCTGGACGAAGGGACATTCACAGTTAAGAAACTGAAATAAGTCTACTGGCGCGTGCTACAGTGAAAGGGGTTTGGTCAGGTGAAGGCTGAAAGGATTCTGGATTTTATCGAAGAGTCTAAACAGGAGCGATTTAAATTCGGCTGAGATTGTAAAGTACTTGGCGAGCATTATTTCAGATGTGATCCATGATGGTTCAAATAAAGGCTATGAAGGAAATTGACGAGGACAAACTGCGGAGTCTTTTTAAGAAGCGGGGTCATGGCATTCTTACTAGCGGTTTTTTGGATTCCATCAAAAATGTTCTTGACGGCAAGCGACGAGGACTTGAAGTCCATCAGTGCAATTGTGGAGAATTAATGGTCTTATCTGCGGCCCGTGTTAGGAAACTAAAAAACGAGTATCATACTGAGAATGTACCTTGCAAGGTTTGCCAAGGTAATGAAGCAGAAGTACTAAATTTTCAATTTGTCAGGCGTTTTCACGATATTACGGTTTTTCTTGATGAGCGATCCGTTTTTGTTACAAGATCGGAACAAACATTAGAACCAGAAGACGTGGAAACGCTTGGAAAAATGGCTCTCGGGCTTTTCCCAACAAGCACTCCTGCCGAAATGTTGGTGGGTTACTATGATTTCATGGAAGTCCTTTTTAGTCATTTCCCCAAAATGCGTTATAGGGTTCTGCCCACTGTAAAAAAACTCTTTGATGACGCGCGAAGAGTCAATGGGCTCGAATTTGAGAGACTGTATTCGTCTTTCTGCGATTGGGAAAAATCCCACAAAGCCCATATGAATATCTATAGCAAACGAGATCTGCTATCCATTCTAAACTCAAAAGATTCTCTAAAATCCCTAAAAGATGATCTCGTTGAAAATGAAAAAACGGATATCGCAAAAGCCAAGATTCAATTAGAGCTTTCCACCTACCAAGATGCAGTTGAAATAGAGATTTATCTTGACCTTTTGGCGAATTTGCTAAATATTGTGAATGGGAAAAGAATTCTGGCAGACCCCTTTTCAGTGGCGAGCTTGCCTCCCTTGAAAAGTGGCGGTCATTCTCGAAAAGTTTGTGGTCTAGCAGATAAGGTAGACTATCTTCAAAGGAAGTTGCCTTTTGGAATTAAACCTGTGTACAACACGCATTTGAGAAATGCGGTAGCCCACAATGAGTTTGAAATTCGTGGCCAAGAAAAAATGATATTGTTGACAAAATATTCCGAAACTTTCACGTTTGATGGTTTCCACCGGATTTTTCATGCTCTGACAAATTTGCACTATTCAATGGATGGTTACCTTGCCGATTATCATATTGCAAAAACTCGTTTGAAGGCGAGAAATCAAGGAGTGGCTGCTGCGATACTGGGGTTCACAGACTTTTTTGAGGAAGAGGGAAAACTTCATCCTAAAGCCCCTTGTGATCCACAGTTGAATATCTACCAATATTGGGATTTTGCAACATTTGATAAAAACGCGCGCTGCTTTCCAAGGTTTGAAATGACCCTCGACGAAAAAGAGAAATCCTTGATCGTGGACTTTGGCGAGAATGGTGCATTGTATATATTCCCTGAAGCCCCCGAACTCGTTGAATGGATAGAGCAACTCATCTTAGCGGATCAAATACGTGTGGTATTGTATACAATAGCTCCGACCTTACCCTCTTTTGCTCAGAAAGCGCTAATGAGATGCGCCGTTGGGAAAATGATGGATGTTTACGTGATGAGTATTGATGACAAAATGATGCACATCTTACCCCAATTAAGGTCAAGTGCCTTGAAGTTTCTGAATTATTGAATTCCTTAAATGCTTAATAGTACTTCAGCGCGCGCTTCCTTGAAGCTTTTGCTTAGCACTTTTTCTGCTCTTAGGCGCTTATTTTTGGAGGGGGTCGCACTCGTCTTCCTAGTTTTATGCGAAGTGCGATGCGGTACAGCTTTCGGAGCGACTTGACAAGTTGCTCAACGCTTGGTAGGCTTGAATAGATTAAGGGTACCTGATCGTATTCTGCCAGTTTTATCGATTGTTCGTCAGGTTTTGCGCCGTGAAAAACGACGACGCGGGGTTTCAAGTGGCTCACGCGCACGAGCATCATGGGCAAATTCCCATCCTCCACGTTCGTGAAGATTAGTGCGCGGTCTGTTGTGGCGCCGAAAAGCTGAGAGTACTCCAAGCCGGATAATGTTTCAACGGCTTTTCGGCTATCTACCACCGTGTAGCCTAACACTTCCTTGACGAATTTGCCTGAAGATGAAACTACTTCGCCCTTAATCGCCTTGCACAAGTATTCGACACGTACAGGAATTGGAAACTCGCGCAGGTCAATGATTGCCATGCTTGGCGAGCTCGTCAGCTTCGCGAACTCCTTGATGAAGCGGCTACCGCGCTCCTCATCAATCTTGAGAAGAGCCCAAACGAAACGCCTCACAAACTTGGTTCCTGGACTCTTGCGCCTTTCACTTTCGTAATCGCTAATTACTGAAGGAGAGACAACCATCTTTTCAGACAGGGTTATCTGTGAAACCGCGAATAGCTCTCGCCACTTACGCATTGTTGCTCCAGGCTTGCTTGAGAGGATTATCTCCCCAGCGATTCTTCTGCCAAGAACCTCGCGAATGCTCGGAGAAACGGACACCAGTATTCTTCCTTTCCCACAGACAACCTTGCCCTAGAACCAACGCCATATAAAAACCTATACACGACTCATTTGATGAAGAAAACTAGGAAAATTCCTGCTACCACGATTATGGAGCCTAGCATGTTTCTCGCCGTGACCTTTTCATGCAGAAGAAAAACGCCGACCAACGTCGAAAAAAGCGGAGTAGTGGAGGAAATTGGCACCGCCTGCGATTCTGGAATTTCCAAAAAGCTGTAACCCAAGAAAAACCATCCTATTGCCAGCGCCACGATCCCACCGATGACAAGTGTTGCAGCGGTTCTCCTTTTCATCTTCAGGAAAATGTGCTGCCGATCGATAATTGGAGACAGAGCTAAAAGAAGAACGGCAACCGTCACGGTTCTAAGAGTGTTAATTACAAACGCATCTCCTAAGCTGGGAGTGGCCGCCGAATTCTTCACAGCTATGTCCATCATGGCAATGCTGATAGACCACAAGATTGCAGTTACCAACGCTGCAGCTATGCCTGTGACTGAAGAACTCTTTCGATTTTCACCTTTACTGCTTAGGTTTTCATGGCTCAACAGCCAAACTCCAACAAAAATGACCGCAACCCCCGAGAGCAGTGGCAACGTGATCGGTTCACCTATGAGGAAGACAGCCCAGAGCAAATTAAACAAAGGGTACGTGCAAGTTATCGGAACTGCACGCGCCACGCCTATACGCTCTAGGCTTACCATGTAGAGCGTATCACCTAGCCCTAACCCGATTATGCCACTGGCAGCTGCGAGGGCAATTACGTCTGGTCGCAGGTTTGTTGTGACTCCAAGCGTGATCATGGCTACCAGAAACACAAGCAAGACGGCGCTGGTGCTTGACAGTCGCACGATGTTCGCTGAAATAGGCTTTGTTTGCTGCAAGGCTCTTCTGTAAAGCATGGCTGAAATCGTCCAGCTGAGGGCTGCTCCCATCGCTGCAAGTTCGCCGATCATTGTTTCACGCAAGGTTATTTGAGAAATCTTGCTTAAAGCTGTTAAATACCCAACGTTCGGGTTCTGGTAACTTGACGGGTGATACTTCTCCCTGTTAACAGTCGGGTGATAGCTTTGAAGTGAGCCCATAAGTTGTTTCCTAATTTCGAGGCCATGCAGACTTTGATTCATATGAAGAACATTGCCAAAACACGCATGTTCACCTGATAACAGAAGAAAGCCCTCTTGAATGGAACACTTATATCACATTGTATCATTCAATAATAGTAAGGTGCGTCATGCTAAGTCCTTTCCCCCTATAATTTGGACGCGCAAGTTTTGCGTGCATGACGCATCTCAACAATTCTAAACGAGCCCATACACACTTTCTGAATTTTTCTCTTGTGAAGGAATTTGATCTATCATAGACGTGGTTCATCTGGCTACCTTGGGTGACAGTTCATCCTGTAACAAATCGGGTGATGGAGGCAATATTGTTCTCATTCTATTAGCGCGCACGTTAATTATGTTTCTTAACGTTTCTTCTTCTTGAGCCCTGCGTGTGCTCTTTTCTTTGGCATCTTCTTACCAAGTCTATCTATGTCGATTGTTTCTTATAGGTCTGATAGGTTAGGATGTGTTTAGCATTAGGGAATATTCGACTCGCTGAAACTGAATATGTTGCTAGTCCATCTGCTATGAAGTTCCTTGGTTGTTTTCCCCTGAGCCTTCATGCTTGGATGAAGAGTTGTCGTGCATCGTGTTTGTCTTTTGTTTCTGCTACCTCTTGAGCTATCCAAAACCGCGTTCCATCATCACGCGCGCAGTTTACAGTATCCAATAAACGAAGATTTTTTATACATGCACCTGCAGACTGTTGTTTTCGGAGAGTTCGAATATGCTCTTTCTGCAGATTTCAAAACATACGATTGAAAGCTGTCCAATGCATAATGAAAAAGTCAGGAAAATATCAATAGACGCTGCGAACAAACTGGACAAACTAATGAAGAAATACAGGATCAAAGTTGTTGGAAGCTGGACTTCGATGCCAGATCACACCAATATATCTGTGTATGATGCTCCGAGCATGGAAGCCCTGCTTAAATGCTCAATGGAACCTGAAATCATGGCTTGGATGAGCTACAACATGACTGAAACGAAGCCTATTATGACTCTCGAAGATACAATGAAACTCTTGAAATAAACTGAAAGACAGCTTTCCCTCCTTTTTCTATGTCGCAATCACCCAATGAGTAGTCAAACAAGCAGGTAACTTAACAGTACCGAAGCTGGAAAACTCTCATAGGCTCTTTTTGGGCTATCACCCGACTGTTAACAGGGAGAAATACCACCCGTCAAGTTACCAGAACCGTTTTTTTAGAAAGAGAGTGAGTAAGAGAGTAAGAGAGAGTTAGTTTAAGAGAGATAATATGTGAGAGAGAGAAAAAGATAAAACTTTACCCCAACCCAACCCTGCTGAAAAAGCTCGGGCTAAGTGAAAACTCATTTCAAGAAGGGCGCTTGCGTTGTCTGCCGAAAATTCGCATAGCCCCTACGCGTTTGCTGATTCTCAATTTGTCTTTCCGTACGAGATTGAATATGAAAGCAAGCGTTACCGCAACATAACCATAGAAGAGGCTGATGCTTAGGAAGGGGAACAAGGTCGAAGGAACTGATGCCCAAGGCGCTTGGGCTGCAAGTCCCATTGTCAGATTAAGGAGCGAGCTGCTCAGCTGAAGTATTAAGACCCCCAGAATAATTCCTTCTGCAATGTATTGGCAAACTGCTAATCTCTGTCTCACTTCGATCAGGGCTTTTTCAATAATACTCACGATTGAAAACATGCCCGCCGCAGTCAAAAGGATAAGAATCAGGGTTTCAGCTAACGTTGTTCCAGTAGTAGTTGGGACTGGAATGGTGAAAGTGAAGGTAACGGCAAATACAAAGAGTGATAAACAGACTGAAAGTCGATATTCCAGTCTGTCCGGCTTAATGAAGGGAAGACTACCAACAAGAGCATAGCAGATTCCCAACACCACCATAATCAAGTTGGTCGCAGAAGCTGGTCTAAAGAGAATCATTTTGCAGTTTAGACTTGCATACTCCACTCCCGCCAGTGGTCCCTCTGAAGCCGTCGACAATTCGTAGGTTATGTTGGTAAATTTCGGATACGTTCCTCCTGGTGTTGCAGGGTCGGTTGTCCAGTCAAATTCCCCTACCCGAGAAGCTAGGTTATACCATGTGTTAGTCTGGTTGATTATGGAGCTGGCCGAAACGTTCCATTCCCGAACGCGAAGGGGTAGCACAAACGTAATGTCTAGCATGTAACTGTCAAATGGATAGAGTTGTGTCGGACCAACAAGTTGAAAGCCAGTTGTCACGTTGCCTGCATAATTGTTAGGTCCCGGGAATCCCATCATCGAAGAGAATAAAGGAATTTGTACCCCACCATATATTGGCCCGATCGAGGCGCCTTCGTACCATTGCTGAAGAAAGGGCGCGCGCGCCAAAAATGGGTCGGTTAGGTTGTACGGACAGGCGCTAACATAAATCTCAACATAAGCGTCGAATGCGCGTGCACTCCAGTCTATGCGCGTTAGCCAAACGGAAAACCGGAAAGAAGTGCTTTCTGTTTGCACTTCAGACTTTTCGGTCGACTGAGAAAAGCAGCTTGAAACAAAACCCAAAGAGAACACCGTTATCAGAACGAGGGCAAATACAACAGACAGTGTAAACCTCAGACCCATATTACATAATAAACACGCTTAGTACCTTAAACGTTTTTCAGCGCGCGCTAGAACAAGCTTTCGTCTTTGTTTTTTGCGCGTTTTGTTTGTGTGTCTGTCTGTCAGAGAGAGGCATAGTATAGGTGAGTCGTAGTCGTAATATGACAGAGAGAAAGGGTAAAGTTTTATCCTCCGTTTCTCAAGTTGCTTTTGTTAGTATTTTTGGTTCTTTCCATTCTTCTCTGAGAATGCTGTATACATAGGCGTCTCTCCATTCTCCTCTCATGAAGAAGTTTTTACGAAGTGTTCCTTCCTTCTTAAACCCGACTTTTTCTAAGACCTTCTGAGAGGCTGCATTTCTCGGGTCAGTTTGGGCTTGAATACGTTTTGTGTCTCTTGAGAGAAACAAGTAATCCACCATCAACCGTGTGGCTTCGGTGCAATAGCCCTTACCCCTTTCAGTTGGTACCAGGCTATAACCAATTTCTAGTTGCCTGCTCGCAGGGTGTAGGACGTAAAAATGAGTTATGAAACCGATTTTGCTTCCGTCCTTTTTCTCTATGATGAACGGCTTTTTTTCATGAGGACCCTCAAACATCTTTTCTGCGTCTGTTCTGGACACCTGATGCAGAGGATTGTATTCACCAGAGACCTCAGGCTTGTTGAACCATTCTGCAATTAGTGGCAAATCCTCTTTCTCCACAACCCTCAGATTGACATTCTTTCCTTCAAGCAACTCATTTCACCACTCAAGCCAATAGAACTGGTTCAGCTATAACTTTTCCGCAAACCACAAATTCATCACTTGTTCTCAACGTATGCGCGCGCGTTAAACTTTAATAGCAATCCTTAGTATAACAGCATGTACGATGTGGTGATACAAATTTGACAAAGCAAGAACTGAAGCGTCTTGGCATTCTTCTGATACTTGGTGGAGCAATCACTCCTTTCACCATCCTCCTTAGCTCTTGGTTAGAAGGAAATTTCATATACGATGTTAAATACGTGTTTCCATTATTGCCCCATGGCATTGCAGCGGCAATCGCTGGCGCTATCGTGCTTGCAACGTGGGCAAAAAAGGAAGGAAGAAACGCGCGCCTTTAAACTCTTGACTGTATCCATTTCTACTCCAATATTCCCTGGATTCTTCAGATTCAGGATCACACCCAACCTCAAACCTCAAGGACTAGCCATCTACCTACACCTTTGATTGCTGAAGCTTCTGTTCTCTCTTCCTTAGTTCACCGCAAAGAAACTCCACTTCATTGCCGAGTTTCGGCGCGCTCCACTTCTTTCTACCACCTTCAAGCACAGGTTTCACCTTCTCCCATTGAGCATTAACTTGCCCGTAGGAAAGAGGTATCATGTCAACGTCTATGAGCCCTTTCTTCAGAAGCATGCCCAGTTGTTGAAGGAACACGTACACCTCATTTAACTCAACAGATCCATATTCTGTTAAGTAGTCATCATAGTTCAGGGCTTTCCTTTCTTGGACTTTCTGCCAAGCCTCCAGCCAGTCCTTGCTGACCATTATTGAATAGAGTCTTGTGAGAAGGTCAGTCTTTCTCATCTTAGTCTGATGCCTAATCTGCAGCGCATAATAACTGACCCCAGCCACGACACTTGCAGAAGCAATAGCAATAGAAACTGTCTGCACATCAACCATTCCAGACACCTTTTGCTTTCCTACCGAACCCCTCTTCAGTTGACTGACTGTTTAAACCTGACTCAGATGTCGACTTGCTTTCGAACAAACTCTACCATCTTCTCTGCCCAAAGCTCCAGATACTCTTCCCCTCTGCCAGCTTCTCCCTTGCGAGAATCACCAAGCACACCATTCTTCGATATGACCTTGATGCCTTGACTCCACATAATACCCATCATCTTATCATCGAAACTTCCCACAAAGCCTCTTTCAGCATTCTTCATATCAACCAGATCTTTGCGTATCGCTAAAACCATTGACGTTTCAGATTCACCTGCATGAGCCCCCGACTCACCAGCCGTAATTCCATATTTAGATGAAAACTCGGTAAGGAATCCAAGAAGACCTTTCAGATCCGTGTAAGATACGACCTTAGTTCCTTCAAGACTTTGGTTGAGGTCATCAGTTACCTCTCGCACAGCATTGAAGTTTCCGCCGTGAGATGGAAGTATGACGATATTCTTGAATCCCTGCTTTGCCAAGCTAACGCAATAGTCGCGGATCAGATTTTTCAGCGTTTCAGGTCTTAGGCTTATAGCTCCAGGGAACGCCATATGCGAGTCGGAGCATCCAACGTTTATGAAAGGGGCTTGAAGAGCTTTGCGCAGTTTTACAGCCACCTTATTGGCCAAAACATCACCAATCAAGGAATCCGTACAGGTAGGCAGATGAGGCCCGTGTTGTTCATTTGAGCCCACAGCGAATACAACCGTGCCAAAACCTCTGTCCAAGGCTTTCTGAATATCAACCCGAGTCATCTCGGACATGCGAACCTTAACCATTTGTTTTTCCTCTTCTACTTCCAACGCAAGCTTGCAATCTCATAGATTCTCATAACAATGCAAAAAGCTTTCCTCCACAGTTAAGTGGCAAGCGTTAGTTTTCTCGCACTAGCACGAAGATCTCCATGCGAGCCAACGGTAAATCTTTCATCTTAAATATCTCAGCAGCATACGTCTAGAAGACGGAGCAGTTGGCAGAATAACTATGAGTAGGGAGAGCTTTCACCTTCAATTAGGATCTTTCAGATGCATAGTCGTTAATGACGGCAACAGCCCGTATTCTGATCCTGCCTCAGTTTTCTTCGTCAATGCACCTAAGGAACGCTTAGAGAAATCACTGAGGGAACACAACCTCGATATCACGAATTGGAAAGAATATGTCAGCCCGTATCCAAGCGTGCTGATTGACACGGGTCAGCACCTGGTTCTGGTCGATACAGGTGAAGGTGACTTGGAACCAACTACTGGCAAACTGATCCCCAACCTACGAGCCGAAGGAATTATGCCTGAGGACATCGACACGATAATCCTCACGCATGCTCATCCTGACCACATCGGAGGAAACATCAATAAGCAGGGCAAGCCAGCATTCCCTCACGCACGCTACATCATGTCGAGAGATGAATGGAATTTCTGGTTCCCCAAACCAAACCTGTCGGGATTGAACGTGAGTGAAAGCGACAGAGAATTGCTCATCAAATGCGCACATGATTACCTTCTCCCAATTCAAGATCAACTCGAACTTGTGGACCATGATAAGGAAATTGTACCTGGTGTATATACCGTAGGTGCACCTGGTCACACCCCTGGACATATGGCTGTTTCAATCTTCTCTGGGAACAGGCAGCTGTTGTGCATCGGTGACGCGTTGATTCATCAAATTCATATAGAGCAGCCCGACTGGTACATCAAGTATGATTTGGCTCCTGAGGAAGTCATAGCCACTCGGCGCCAGCTTCTCGATCGAGCTGCAACTCAGAAAGCACTAGTACATGCTTATCATTTCCCTTTTCCTGGACTAGGATATGTGATCCGAAAGGGAGCAGGTTGGCAGTGGCAGTCCATGAAGTAGGTTTGTGCGTCTTTCCCTAGCGCGCTAATTAACAAAACGTGGTTTTCCCCATCAATTTGTTACAAAATAGTGTTACAAACTGTTCCTTTTCAGGTTTTTTCAGTAATTCTCAGAAACAATTAACTCAACATTGTCTTTCAGACTTTTTCAACTTCGCGCGCGCGAAAGATGCGTGAACCTCCCGAGCGAGCTTCTCAAGTACAGGGAAGATGTGAAAGAGAATGATCACGCAGTCGACACGACTCGCTACGCGCTGAAGCTAGGGCCTTCGGATGAGGTTACTCGGGCACGGTTCATACCGTTTAGGCGATAATTGTAAAGCGCGCGCTGAGTCAACGTCACGATCTGGCGCTTCCTAGCCTTGCAGTGTCTTCCGGATCTCTTGAAGATTTCTTGTTGCGACAGGATCGTTGATTGATAGGTATTCTTTCAGTTTTTCGCATGGATAATCGTCACAGTGGGCGCAGGTTTTGACTCTCTTTTCTATCGCGCATGGTCTTATATTGCAGAGTTTTCGGCAGAAACCAGAAATCAAATCTGACTTGCACCCGTGGCAGTCAACGTCTTCTGGTTTGAACTTGATCTCGCCTTGATCAGACCAGTGCTTGGCCATCTGCTTCTTCCATTCAAGATTTCCTGTTTGAGTCGCCTTGAACGCCTTACACTCTTCGCAGTTCAATCCACAATAGGCAATCATTTCAGACATGTTCTTGCACCTTCCTCCTTTTCAACATTATTGACACAGAGTGACTGTGATCGACGAGATAAGGGTTCTACAGTCACATGACGACTGACAATGTTTCAAAAGCTGGACTCTTGTTGGACGAGGATATCCTGATCGCGCATGCTATCTGATTTCGCGAGCGCGCTCACAGAATGGGAAGTAGCAAAATGATTTCGCTTTGACTCTTATAGAATTCGACCTCTGGACGTGAACGATCCGCGCCACATTCTTTTGCCATCGCTTCAAAAGTCTCGGCTATGACTTCCACCCTACTTCGGTAGTCAGCGACTTTTTCGCGGGCATATTTTCCTCCTGGGATCGTCCATGTTGGAAGTCCAAAGGTTTCAGCTTCTTTTTCGTCAATAGTGGCCACGCAGGCACGGTACACGTTATCGTGATAGGCGCCATAGAACTTGCGCCCCTTGAGACTTGGAAGCTTCGACTCGAGCGTGGACCATGCTTCGCCAACTCCGGAAAGACCTCCTTCCGCCTTGACCCACATCACTCGAATAGCATCCAATGTCACTTCCATTCTCGCCATCACATCCCACCCTCACAATCATTATGACCCGTCGCAAAGATAATGGTTTCCAAAGTCTCCAGCGATTTTTTTTACCAAAGGGCAAATTTATTTGCTCAAAAGCAATACACTAGACCTCCGAAAAAGGCGTTGATTATGATTGACTACGAGAAAACGGAGAGATTCCTGAAGGCTCTCGCTGACAAATCACGACTCCAAATCCTAGAGTGCATACCGAATGAAGTCGCAAACCCTGGCGAAATCGCCAAGAAACTTGATCGCCACAGGTCGACCGTCGAGAAGCATTTGAGAGTGCTTCTGAAAGCAGGAATTGTTGAAAAAGTTCCGTCATTAACCAAGGCAGGTCAGCTTTCTATTCGTTACAAGATATGTGATAATGCAACAGAACTTCTGAAAACGATTCTGGACGCAACTCAGAAAATCTGAACACTTGACGCCTCAAACGCCAGCGCGCGCTATGAAGCATCATCGTTTGTTCCAATTTGAAATGCGCGCGCTTCGCAACAATCTATTCCACGAATCTGCCGCCCGGAACTGTCCTTAACACAAAGGCAAATCCTATCTTAACATCCAAATAGGAAACTCATGCAGGAGTACATTCGTTTATCATATGAGAGTGACTCTGGGTGCAGAACGTAGTGAAAGTAACCAGAAGAGGCCAAACCACTATTCCCGCAGAAATCAGACAAAAACTGAACATAAAAGAAGGTGATGAGCTGCTCGTAGAAGCCACGGATCAAGGAGTACTTTTCAAACCAATCCTGAGACTTGAAGACATGGCAGGCGTAGACGCAAAATGCGGCAAAGTAGAAGAAATCAAGAAGCACACAGACAAACTCCGCGAGGAATACTAGGCTTGAAAGAAGTCTTGGACACAAGATTCCTCACTGAACACTTCTACTCCGATCAGGCACAGACAAAGCAGAAAACAGCAAGAAAACTGAGAGAACTGACAAGCAGAAACGAAGGAATATTGCCCACCATCGTCATCTCTGAAGTCATCCAAATAGCCTAAACTTTTTTCTTCAAGGCTCTGACCCAAGGAAGGTGAGGGCAAACTGACTCAGAAACCGTGATAGAGGTGTCTTCTATTTTTGAGGGCTTTCTAAGTAAATGCTTGTTAAGTGAAAACTTGTGATTATGAAAGAAGTAATTTTAATTGTTGTCCTCTTTTGAACGCACATATTTCTATATGAAAACTAGCAACATCATGTGTTTTGTGTAAATCATGTCAAGAAAACTCTCCAGAACAAACGTTGCTTTGGTTTTCTTTACTTTAACGATAGTTTTCTCAACGGTTGGCATGATTGAAATGCAGTCTATTTATCGTCCTTCATATGTTATTTACGCATCTAAGCTCAGTGAGAAACCTAGGTATTACTTTGTCTTGGAGAATCCTGATGGCTACGTTCTTGAGGCAATGTCAAACCAAAATTATGTGCATATTGGGTCGCCACAAGATACGCAACTTCATGAATTAATATCGGCTCACGAAACTAGCAATTTAGAGTATAATGGCACTTACTATTCAGTCGGGTGTCTATTTGAAGACAAGCCTGCACCTGCTATTTTAACAGTCGAAGTCTTATTAGGAATGGTTGTTTCTGCATCATCTATTGTAGTTGTCGCTTCTTTGAAAACTATTAATTACATGAGAAAACGTGGATATGAAAAAGAAAGCCAAAGAGGGCAATCGAACTTCTGATATGCACTTAAAAACGAGCAAAACATCTTTGAATTAAGACCCACCTTTAACATCTTCTGATTTAAGATAGGCAGATGTCGAAACCGCCATAACCAACCAAGCACGCATACTCACAGACGACCCACACTACGACACAATAAAAGAAACAAAACGAACATGGATCTAGGAAGCTAACAGATTCTCGAAAGACTCCTTCAGTTGACCCCCATCCTTATCAGAGGAGCAACTCACGACAAATCCTCTCAAACTTCCGCAATGTCAAACTCCTCATTCTCAACAAAAACAGTTTCACTTTTACAAAAAACGCATACATAAGATTTTCAGCGCGCTACTCTCGGGTTCTGCGATGAAACATATGATAGAGGTGGAGGCACGGAAAGATCAATCAAATTATTTGAGATGTTTCAAAAGCAATTTGTGTAAGTCTGGAAAATTATTATTCATCAGAGGTCACAGGTGAGCTTGACAACGTCTATGGTCTCCGAAAAAGGGCAGCTTAACGTCTGAGACGCAAAAATGAGGTTGTCCCATCCACTCATTTCATCGTAGATGTTTGAGACTTCAGGGACTACGCCGACGCTTTCTCGCACTTTGACCGAGTCGGCCAGAATGTCGTGGCTGCGGCTTTTGCTGAACCAGAAGTAGGCTTTGCTAGTCAGTTAGGAGTCGTAGTGTGGTGGTTTTTCCCGCGCCGTTTGGGCCCAGAAAGCCGAAGATTTCGCCTTTCTTCGCTTCAAAGCTTGCGTTGTCGACTGCCAGAACATTGGCATAGCGTTTTGTCAGATTTGCGACTTCTGTAGCGTTTCCGGAAGGCATGGTCTGGGCTTCACGTCCTGATGTTATTTTTCGCTTTGCATTTCCTTGATTCTCTCTTCAGTGGCTTTCAGTTCATTCTTGAGTTCTTCTGCATAGCTCTTCAGTTTCTCAACCTTTTCAGCCTTTGTGAAGAAGCGTCTTCTGTAACCGTGTCCGTCTCCGTGCATGCCGCATCCACAGTAGTCTTCATGTCTTCGATGATGCATCCCACAACCACATTCTTCATCCATTTAGTATCACCTCTTTCTTACACTATAAAAAGTAAAGTATTTATGCTATCAAGTTTATAGGGATATAGTTGCTATGTGCAGTGAAAGTGACGAGCATGGAAAACAAGAGCGAGATAGTTTGTTTCTGTCCGCTTGAAGGAATCATAGACGTGATAAGCAAAAAATGGGCGCTCCTGATCATCAATGCAATCGGAAATTATGGCAGACTCAGATTCAACAAGCTTATGGAGGAACTGCGGGGCATAAGCCCCAAGACGCTTGCAGACACGCTAAAACAACTTCAAGAAGAAGGGCTACTTAAGAGAGAACCCTTTGCCGAAATACCGCCTCGGGTTGAATACTCATTGACAAAAGATGGGAAAGGTCTCAGAGAAGCAGTGATCCCGCTCCTAAAATGGGCTGCGACTAGACAATGCTCAAGAAAGAAGTGTTGAGCAACCTACAACAAAATCCCCGCACACAGAATAAAAAACAGAATCACCTAGAAGAATAGCGCGCGCTAAGTGTAGCATTTTGCTTTCTTGTTTTTCACAAAGCTGTAGGTCCGTTCTCCTTTTCTCAACAGCGTAAACAGTTTTTCTTTGGTCACAGTTGACAGAATATCGGTTTCTTTCAAGTGATGATCGCTGAAAGACAGTACTCCATTCCGCTTCAACACTCTGTGGAGCTCCTTCAAAACTGCTTTCTGGTCCTCTAAATCGTGAAAGACGTCATACAAAAGCACCGCGTCTATACTTTCACTGGGCAATCCCGTAGCGCAACCAGAAAGGATTGTCTCCACATTTTTCAGACCTTTCTTCTTGACAAGTTTCTTAACCATCTTGATGGCAAGCGAATTTGCGTCCAGGGCATACAATCTGCCCGTTTCGCCAACTAATTTGTGTGCAGGGAGCACGTAGCCGCCTGGTCCGCAACCATAGTCAAGCACATGAAAACCCTGTTTTATTCCAACTTCATTCAGCACATCATCTCGAGGGCTGAGAAAATCTCGAATCTTGAATTCTAAGGCCATCAATCTAAACCATATGCCAGACATTGAACTTGTCTACTCCTTCAAACTGCTGCTTACAGGTTTCATGGGCTTCCCCTGTTATCATCCAAGACTGTGTGCAACCCCTTGCCTAAGCGCTCTTGTTATGCTGTTCTTAAGGTCTTCATAGCAGGTGCTCAGACGCTTCGCGTCTTCTCTAGACATACCCTGGTTCACAAGTTCTTCCTCGAAGGCTTTCCTCGCCTTTTGAACTCTTCTCTCCAGCGTCAAATACGCCCAGAAAAGGCTGAAGGACATACGTGCCAAGTACGGGCTAGACTTCAATATGGCAGTGACTTTTGGAGACGTGCTCATATCACTCACACCCTACAAGCAATAAAGAGAGGAAAGCTATTCCTCTTCCTCTTCTTTATTTCCGCTCTTCTGCATTTTCTCGTGGATCCTCTTGCTGATTTCGTTGCCTATTTCGTTTCCTTCGTCATGGCCCCATCTGCCTCTGCCCGCGCTTCTTAACATATCGCCAAGGCTCGTGAAGGTTCTCATGTACTCTTCCGTCATCTTCACGGCAACCTGGTCAGGCAGTCCACCATCTTTCAGTTCCTTGTAATATGCTGCAGCAGCCTTACCCATGTTTCTTCCAGCTTCTTCAGAGAACACCGACGAAAGTACGCTCTTGATCAAGGCCGGAACCTCAGAGGAAACGACGCCGAGTATTTCTTTGATGTTTTCAGGTTCCATTTTTTCATGTCTATGTTCATGTTGAGACATTTTCCTCACCTCAAATACAACATAGGAGTGGTCACGGTAGTTAGGTGTTCTGTGCAAAAGTGACCAGTCTATTAGTCGCGCGCGCTGTTAACTAACTCATTAGAAGAGCTTCGCATTCCTCTCTAAATAGGATCCCCTGTTCCTGCAACTTCATCACTTAGCCGCGCGTGTTGGGCACTTGTCGAAGAATCTACGACTAAACGCTTACTCAAAACTTACTTCAGTCCTATATGGAGACCTCAACACTTGTCGCCTTCGACGAACTCCAAAGCATGTGTCATAATGGGAGCAAACGGTCACTAAACGACTGAAATCTGGATTGGAGTTTCTCCCACAAACCATAAAAAAGCTGCAAAGCAAAACTATGAAGTATGTGAGGTATTTGTTTGGATAATGAAGCGGGTCGAGTAAAAATCACGGTGCTCAAACGGTTTGACACTAAAGAAGTATTCAAAGATCCTCCAGTCAAGGCAAAGTATAATGGTCCATGCCCCATCTTCAAGGAAGGACAAGTGTTCTATGTTGATGACAGCATGCCAAGCGGATTTTGCCCTTATGCTTGGGACGCAATCTTCTTTGCAGTTATAACGCTCAAGTCAAATGGCAACTTCAGCGAGTGGTACGATGAACCTGGAGTTGCAATAGGATGTTGCGGAGACGGGTTAAGACCAGTGGTCTTCAAGCTAGAGCGAAAATAACCAGCATGCGCCAGAATTAGGTCTTCATTATGTCCTTGACGAATTTGTCAAGGTCCGAGTCGTACTGTTCACTCATCACCGTTTTCTTTCTGAGAGCAAGAGTGGCTACAGGTGTTTTACCTGAGACCTCGGCCATTTCTGCGAAGACCTCATCGTTTGCGCTTGAACCATTGCTTGTTAGGAAGAAAGCAACTCCTTTGAAGAGCCCTTTGCTTTGGGAAAGATAGGTTCTAACAGGAGAAGACATACTAGAGTTCCAGACTGGCGATCCGACGACTACCACATCGTAAAATGAAGGATCCTTCTCTGTCTTCCTTATGACAGTCAGCCGCTTAGTGCCTGCATCCCTCCCACTCCTCAACCAATTAAAGAAGCCCATTCTATTCGTCGTGTCAAAGATCTCTTCAACATCAGAAGTGAGAAGCTGAGCAAGCTTCTCGGCGACACGTTTAGTCGTGCCTGTCCTAGAATAGAAAGCCACAAGATATCAATACCCATACTCCCTTTCCTGCCACATCTGGTATCATTTGCATATAACCATTCTCTCCATGAGCGCCTATGATTCGGTGATTTGAAAATTGAAGCTTAGCGCGCGGCTTTAATTCCGACTAGCAAATTCCAGACAGTCCCGTTCCCATAAAAAGAACATGGAGCCCGCCGAAGCTCAGCAGTGTTCCCAAAACTCAAGAACAGAATAAAAACCATTTTAGGCCAATTTAGGAACACACATGCACGCTGGGAAGAACCCCGCGTGGCAATTCGGAACAGCACTGATCACATGATTAAGGCCCATCCAAAGAACACGAGCACACGAACGCCAAGTTTTGCGGCATAGTGATTCCAAACGGAAATGGAAAGAAATTCCCAAAGTACAGGTTTCAGCCAACATGAGAAAACGCGTTTCAACATACAGAAATTGAAGAGCTAGTTGAATAAGCGAAGCTGCGTTCGCGGTTTCTTTGAAACTCACTATGAAAACACGAAAAGCGATACTGACCCCGCCTAGCGAGAAGAGGCCCTCGAAAGGCCTACTCTTACGGATAGAAGTGTGTTGGTCTTCTTAAGGAGCGCGCACGCTCACTATGCACTCAAACAGGGCAAGACGCACGCGTCACGTCGAAGCCGCTAAGAACCCAAAAACCAAAACCAGATGCGCGCACGAAAGTAGGCAGCCTCACAAACCCGACGGAGAGGCAACAGAACCCCCGATGACAAAAGCTTTTAGTTCAGTGGATCAATTGGGACTGGTGTCCGGGGATGGCATTTCGTCTCAGGATGGAAGAAACGTCAGCGAAGAAACGCTCAAACGTTGTTCTGGCACTGGATTTTCCTTTTGAGAAGCCAGAGAACCGCCTGGGCCTTTTAGCTAAGGCAGATCGAGTGTTGGATGCTGCCATGCCTTATCTTTGCGCCGTGAAGTTTAATCATCATCTAATTCTTCCACTCGGCACGTTTGACGGTGTAAGGAAGCTCGTGCAGAGGGTCCATGAAAGTGGGCTAATGGCGATAATGGACTGCAAGGCAAATGATATTGGCGCGACGAATGAAGTCATCGCTGAGTATTATTACGCCGCTGGATTTGACGCTTTGATTGCTAACCCTTTCATAGGCTGGGAAGAAGGCTTGAAGCCGATTTTCGACGTTGCGGCTCACTTGGATCGCGGTGTAATTCTTCTCGTGTACATGAGCCACAAGGCGGCTGTCGAAGGTTATGGACAATCAATCATCGATCCAGAAAGCGGCAAGGAAACATTCCAATACATGGCATTCGCCAAGAAAGCACTGAAATACGACGCACATGGCGCGGTTGTAGGCGCGACTTACCCCGAAAAAATACGAGAAGTACACAAGATACTAGGCGAAAAAGTTCCAATTTACTCGCCAGGAATAGGCGCCCAAGGCGGAAAAATCCAAGAAGCCCTCAGGGCCGGCGCCCATTATCTAATTGTCGGAAGAGAGATCACTCTCTCAGAAAACCCCGCTGAAGCTGCAAGGACAATCAGGGACTTGGCCGAAGCTGCAACGTAGCCTCACAGTCAGAGCCTGTTGAAAGTGTTATGAACACGCGCCAAGCTTCATCTTCCACGTCTTTCCCAAAGCTCTTTCTTCAGCAAATCTCGGACTGAAGATCTGATGGCCGAGCTCCTGCTCGGATACATATTTGCTCTTACAAGCTCGTCTAATCCTTCCAAATAAGCTTCAGGCAGTAAGACCGTTACAAGCTTCATGCCGACGCTCTCCTCAACATATCCAGCCTATAACATGCTGCAAATATAAAACTTGACTCGAAGCCCAGCCTGCACACCATAGTTTGCAGCTCAGATACTTTTAAGGGTGTTTAATGAATACGTTCGGACTTTTCTGAGCTGTGGCAAAAAAGGATGCGGCAATTCCTCTACACCTTCGACACAAAGTACTAATAGGGTCAACGCGGTAATCCTAGCGTTCTCTAACTGTGAATGATCATGTTTCGGGTAAGAGTAAACAAAATCGAATCTATTCATGATTTGGATGGCAACCTTGGAAAGCGCATAGAGCTGCTTGAAGATAGAGACATCCCACGGTTTGCAGTTAGGCCACAAACGGAGGAGGCACAGGTCGTGCAGGACGTTCTTCAATCCTTGCAACAACAAATGCCAATGTTCGGGCCGCGGGGACAACTTGCAATCCCAAAGATTATCCTCTTCTTGACGGAACAGGAATACGAGAGCCTTAGCATAGAATTTGACGTGAACCAAGTCTATGAAATAACGCTAGAAAATCAAGCTGTGAAGTTTAGGAAAGCTGTGTGATCTCCTCTCTTGCATGTCTTAGGGCCAGATGCTTCGGGTGGAAAGATAGGACAAACATCATGTTTCTCAGCGTCATGTAAATCTCCATCACGTCTGAATCTTCACCATTGTTGCAGTAAATCGGTATGGGTTCTTCATCCCCCTGCTTGTAGTAAACGTATATAGGCGTGAAGTCTTTCCCGAACATTTTCACCTCAACACCCATCTTCAACAAGCTGGCCATCTTCTCAGCCGCCATGCTTATAGGCTTCAATCGGTTCTCTCCAGAAACAGAACTGGAAGCGTAAACCAACAACTTTCCATTTTGAAGCTCGAACATACTCTCAGCCAAACCCTGCACTGTCAGGAACGCTTTTAAGAACAGCGTCAAATCAACATACCCGCACTGCAGAGAGAGACAGGTTAAAGTGACTCCTCCATGAACACAAGTCTCCCATAGCCACGTTCACGATCGGTGGTTTCCGTGAAAGTCAGGGCACACGTGCTCATTAGCGGCAGAGTGCAAGGAGTCTTCTTCCGCTCGGAAACAAAACTCCGTGCTAGAAGACTCGATGTGACCGGTTGGATTCGCAATTTGGGTGATGGCAGGGTTGAGGCTGTTTTCGAAGGGAACGAAATAAACGTGACGCAACTTGTGGATTTCTGTAAAAAAGGGCCGTCCGGAGCAGGAGTAGCCAACGCGCGTGTTGCATGGGAGGCCTACACAGGCGAATTTTGCAGCTTTGAAATAGAAAACGGTTTAGATTACTGAGATCAGGGCGCTTTCTTGGGCACTCTGAAGTGTGATGCTTTCCCTGCACTGACGTATTCTCCGCCCATTCCGCGTACGGTTGACGCTATTTTGGAGAAATTCTCTGAACCCAAGAACTGGCGTGGTTTTATGATGATATACTCGTCCTTTTCCTCGAAGCTTAACAGGTTTTCCAGATCGTCTGGAAACATCATTTTGACATCTTCCAGCGCCTTTGACTTTTCTAGAGCTTGGGGCAAAGCATGCGAGATCGGCGGTGCAGCTATCGGATGACTGATCTGCGAAACCGCAATCGACTTAAGCGATGCTGAAACTTGATGCAAATCCTCCATTATTCCGTTCAGAATCACGACAAGCTCGTCAACACGCTTTGTCAAGCTTTCGATTTTTTCTCTATCTGCGCTCATGATTGTTCTTCCCTTCAAATCCTTATTACTTAGCGGATTTATTAATTGTTTTTGACGCTTTTAAACTTGGCATATGAAGGGAGAATCTTGCATAAATGATTGAGATTGACGGAAGCGAGAAAAGCGGAAGCGGCACGATCCTCAGATTGTCTGTGGCCATGTCAGCCGTTACAGGACAACCACTGCACATCCACAACATTCGGCAGAACCGTCCAGAACCAGGATTAAAACCTCAGCATTTGGAGGCAGTCTTGACAGCTGCAAAGTTGTGCGACGCCGAGCTCACGGGTGCTGAGCTTGGATCGCGTGAACTGTGGTTCAAGCCGGGAAAAGTGAAGGGCGGCAGAGTTGACGCCGATATTGGCACAGCTGGGAGCATTCCTATGTTGTTAATGACTGTGCTTCCAATATGCTCTTTTGCCGAACAAGCAGTTCAGCTGCACGTGTCTAGAGGCGGAACAGACGTTTCGCATTCGCCCACAATTAACTACATGCGTTTCGTGTTCTTACCAACACTAAATCGCATGGGATTGAACACTTCTCTGACGGTTCACAAGTACGGGTACTACCCTAAAGGCATGGGTGAGGTAACGCTCACTGTTGAACCTTGCAGATCGCTTAAGCCGATGCTCTTGAAGAACTTCGGCAAGATTAAGGCAGTGAAAGGTGTTTCAGTCTGCACTTTCCTATCAGATAGAAAAGTTGCTGAACGGCAAGCAAAGGCTGCAGAAGATTATCTGACCGGAAGGAACCTTCTGGCCGATATTCAGGTAGTAAATGACACATCTAACCCTTTACAGAAGGGCAGTTCCCTTGTTCTGTGGGCTGAAACAGACTTCGGTGCAATCTTGGGCGCGGACTCCATCGGCGAACTGCGAAAACCAAGCGAAGCAGTTGGGAAAGAAGCTGCTGAGAAGCTTCATGATGAAATTCTGGCTGAGCCTACTGTCGACGTGCATCTAGCTGACATGCTTATTCCATATGTGGCCTTGTCAAGAGGCAAGTCCGTCTTTTTGACACGTCTGTTATCAGATCATCTGAAAACGAATATTTGGCTTGCCGAGGAGTTGTTGGATGTGCGATTCGCTACTGAAAAATCAGGTCGCGTTTACAGAGTTGAGAGGACTTGCTAAGGATTATGTCCTTTGGGAATTCCAGAAGCATGTTAGTTGGCTGAAGCTTGAGGAACAAGTGAAATGAGTGTGACAGCTCGAAAGAGGCTTGTTCAGGAGTACTATTCACGGAGAGCCGGAGATTACGATAGGCAGAAGATTCGAACTTGGAAGTCGGAACAGGGTTTTGGAGACGAAGTATTCAGCAGATTGATCGATTCTTTAGCTGGGGTGAAGGATAAACCCGTTTTAGAAGTCTGTATTGGAACTGGCCGGACAAGTCTTCCTCTGTTGGACAAGATTAGACCATGGCTCGTGGGACTTGACCTGTCGAGAGAGATGCTGGGGGTCGCAAAGACAAAACTGTCTTCTTGCAGAGAAAGCTTTAGCCTGATAATTGGTGACGCTGAACATCTGCCTTTTCAGGCTAAGGTTTTCAGTGCAGTGATCTGCACAAGCGCCATGCATTACTTTGCTTGTCCCGAGAGACTTCTGAAAGAGTCTTCGCGAACGTTGCAAAAAAATGGAGTTTTCACTTATGGCGACTTAACGTTGCATGAACTTGACAACCGAGGCTTCTTGAACAGGCTGGAAAAAACGGTTTCTCATACTCATGGAAGTTACCTCAAACCTTCAGAGACCAAGAAGATGCTTTCTGACAACAGATTTCAAGTTTCGTCTGCGGACACGATTGCGTACAGCAAGCCCTTCAGCTACTTGATCGAAGACAAGGCGAAGTATTTTGGAGTGAAGCCCTAAGCTGTTGACAAGTGTTTGGAAGCTGCTTCTTCATATGAGAAAAAGCTGTATTCCCTCGGCGGTGATGAGTTAACCTTGTTTTACACTCTGATCAAAACAATGAAAAAGGAATAGCCCTAGTGGTGTCATGCGAAGGAAATCTGTAAGCGTCAAAGTCCCTAAGATCGACGGCGAGAAAACTATAATCCTAGTGAACAAACTGAAACTGCTTGACAGAAAATTCAAAGTCCGAAGCGACGGAGACTTCGTTTACATTCCGCTTGCTCACAAGCCATCAGAAAATGAGTTAGAAGAGCTTCAGAGTCAAGTGGCAGTCGCAGATGTCTCAACTTACCTTTTCTCAGAAAGAGCAAAACAAGCAGGAACACTTGTCGACTTGCTTAATGGCATGCTCGCGCCAGACTTGACAGCGGCTCTTCCCCGGTCTGCTGACGTTGTTGGAAACATAGCCATAGTCGAAGTACCTCCCAAGTTAGAAGGTTACCAAACCGTCATAGGCGAGGCAGTCTTGAAATTGAATAAGAACGTTAAGACCGTGCTTGCTAAAGCAGGAGCTATCTCGGGAACCTATCGGTTGAGAGAGTTCAAAGTCATTGCCGGAGAACCAAACACGGCCACCATCCACAAAGAATACGGTTGCAGATACTACGTAGATCTTGCTGAAGCCTACTTCTCCTCGCGGCTCTCGTATGAACACCACAGAGTGGCCTCTCTAGTCCGCGAAGGTGAAACGGTCGTAGACTTGTTTGCCGGTGTCGGCCCTTTTGCGATACAGATTGCGAAGACGCACGAAAACGTGAGAGTCTACGCTGTAGACGTGAATCCGCACGCGATCGAGTTTCTAAGAAAGAATGTCAGGCTTAACAGGATGGAGAATAGGGTTTTTCCGATTCTGGGAGATGCAGGCGATGTTGTAGAGGAGAAGCTTTCTGGCATAGCTGACCGGGTGATCATGAATTTGCCAGAAAGAGCAACAGAATTCGTCTGTGCCTCGTGTAAAACGCTAAAACCTACCGGAGGCATAATCCACTTTTACAGTTTCATCAAAGCTTCTGATTCGTTAAAGGACGCACAGACTGGTTTTGAAGAGGCAGCCGAACGGTGTGAGCGAAAAGTAGGAAAAATCCTGTTCTCAAGGCTTGTTCGGGCCACGGCTCCTTACGAGTGGCAGTCTGTTCTAGACGCGCAGGTAGTCTAAAGCCTCGCTGTTAACGTGATTTTGACCTTCTGCTTCGGATTTCTCAGCTTGTCAACGATACGCTTTGGGAGATCACATGCTGCCTTATCCGCGTTGATTGCCAGCGTTCTGCTGCAAACATAGTCGCTCTTTCTGATTACCATATCCGCGGGATGTGTCAAAACAAGACGTGAATTTCCTGAGGCCTTGACTAGTTCAACATCCCTTCCTGTTTCTATTAGAACCGTTAGCTTTGCTTCGTTTTTGCGCATGATTTTCTTGAACATTGGACTTAGATCTGCCAGCGCCTTGTCTGCCGAAACCGCAATGACGCAGTTACCCGTCTTGGAGAGATTTGGCTCCTTCGTGATTTCGAGTGTTGTCTTATGCGAAGCTTGCATGTTCTCATGTCCAAAGGCAATAATGACTTCAGTGGCTTCCATGTTGTCACTTCGTTCGAGTTAGCTTATTCGAGAATCTCGATTGAATCAACTTTCCCGTCGCTGTCAAGATCAAAGCCCTGAATGACCGTGGCAAACGTGTCCTCTACATGATAGTTTTCCAGTGTCTTCTTCCAGAAGTTCGTTAGAGCCAGGACACATGCTTTTGTGCCAACCGCCTTGTTTCCGGCTAATACTATGACCTTTTTAGTGCTATCCCAGGGGTTCGTGATCTTCGCTACTAATCCTGCCGTGTCTGCAGTGTAAGCGCGTGAGGTTTCTCCTGAAATCAATCCGCCCAGCAGGAAACCGTCCTGCGAAGGCTGCATGTTAAACCTTATCGGCAAATTCTCATTGACTTCTTGGGTAAGGACGTTAGTTCCGGGTCCTCCGACAAGGATGAGGTTGTTTCTTTCTTCCTTCTCTGCTTTCATGTCAACGTCAAGCTTTATCGCAAATTCATCAGGCATCTTGGCAAATTGCCCCAGAAAGAATGTTAGGTAAGAAGCATAGTGTCCATCTCTTGCGCTTGTTCTGAAGGGCCCGTGCGGTGTTGGGCTGCCGACAACGATTTTTCCTTCGAAAGTTCCATCTTGCCTGATGAATTCATTGAAGAACTCTTGGATTTGTTTGTCCATGCTCAAGAGTGACAGTTTTGTTATCGTCTTGTATTCGTTTGGAAGCTCTACGCCGTATGCTGATGAAACCGGCTTGTAGTACTTTGCGATTGCTCCTTTCTTTTCCTCTTCTCTAACGACGGCTATTGCTCCTGCCTTTGCCAGTTTTCTCATGTGATAGTAGACTTTCTGTTCGTGGACGCCGAGCTTCCTCGCCAGCTCTAGTGGGTACATTTCTTTTTCAGAAAGCGTGACTAGGATTTTCCAGCTCAGCTTGCCCAAGATCATTCTTAGCTTCTGGGGGTCTTTCATTATTGCTATTTCCTTGACTCGTTGCACTTCATTTTCTTCTTGCAGCAGCAGTTTCTTGTCCATCTCTTTTCATGAACATAAAACACGCATCCATTATTAAAATTTTCATTATGGTATCTTTGGACAGACAGAGCGAATCACCATTATAAGATTTCTTTTAATGCTTTTCAGGAAACTGTGAAAACTCGGGTAGGAACCAAGCTTTTGCAGATTTAGAGTTTGAAAGTTTTTTTAGAACTAAAAATCTTCTGCTAAGAATGCTTATTACTGCCGGAGAGGCTTGAATACGCCCTACAGAATCGAAAGCTTAGCGACGAGGTCTAGAAATGTGCGGCATATTTGGATGCATTTTGAAGGATGGAAACGTTGCGCCCATAATCCATGCGGCTTTGAAGAGACTTGAATACCGTGGTTATGACTCTGTAGGTGAGGCCACGATATTCGATCGTAGACTTTTTCTGAAGAAAGACCAGGGGAAGATAGATGATGTTCATAATTCGCGTAACTTGGATGACTTGCCTGGAAGCATGGGCATTGGTCATACACGGTGGGCTACTCACGGCGCACCCCTAGAAGTTAACGCGCATCCACATGTTGATTGCAGCGGGCAAATCGCTCTTGCGCATAATGGCATTATTGAGAACTTTTCTGAATTGAAGGAAGAACTTGAGAATCGTGGTCACAATTTCAAGTCCAAAACCGACACCGAGGTTATAGTGCATCTTATAGAGGAGACTCTGAAAGCTAACCCTTCACTGGGCTTGGCTGACGCTGTTCTCGAAAGCGTGAAAAGGCTTGAAGGTTCATACGCGATAGCTGTGATTTCAACGAGCGAGCCTGACAAGATAGTTTGTGCTAGACAAGAGAGTCCGCTTGTTTTGGGCGTGAATGAAAACGCAGTTTACTGTGCCTCAGATATCACTGCCTTTTTACCACTAACAAACAGAGCTGTCGTGGTCGATGAGGGAGAGCTCGTCACGCTCTCGTTGAAGGGCGTTGAAATCAAGAAGATAGGCGACTCAAAGCCCGTTTTGCGCGAACCCATCGTCATAGACTGGGCACCTGAAATGGCCATCAAGCAGGGGTATCCGCATTTCATGATCAAAGAGATTCACGAGCAACCTGACTGTTTAAGGAATACGCTAAGGCTGCAGGAGCACTATCTTGATCTGATGGCCACTTTTCTAGACAGGGCACGTGAAGTCTATCTTGTGGCTTGCGGAACATCCTATCATGCCTGCCTGGCAGCTTCATACATGTTCTCTAAGCTTGCATTCCTTGGGACGTATCCTGTGATAGCGTCTGAGTTTATTGAGCAGCATGGTAAATCAGTTAACATTGACAGTACGATCTTGGCTGTCAGCCAGTCAGGCGAGACGGCTGACACTCTGGCTTCTGTTAACGTGGCTCGCCAAAGAGCTGCTACAGTTCTCGGATTGACTAATGCCATTGGTTCAACTCTGACAAGGGTCTCAAGAGTCTATATAGGCCAGCAGTCTGGTCCAGAAATTGGGGTGGCGGCCACTAAAACCTTCACCTCGCAGCTTTCGGTCCTCGCTCAACTGGCGTTGAGACTCGCAAAGAAAAGAGGCAAGATCTCACAGGACGAAATGGATTATCTGGCTGAAAGACTATGCAAGCTGCCTGAAACGGTTGAAACCATAATCAAAACTCAAGAAGAGAAAGTGAAGCAGATAGCCAAGAAATACAGAGATGCAAGGAATTTCTTCTTCCTTGGTCGCGGTATAAGCACGGCTACGGCCTATGAGAGCAGATTGAAACTCATGGAGATTGCCTACGTTCCTGCAATTGCATTTCCAGCCGGAGAAAGCAAACATGGTCCTATAAGCCTGATTGAACTGGGTTTTCCTGTAGTTTTCATCTGTCCGAAAGACGAAACTCACAGGACATTGATTGGCAACATTATGGAAATGAAGGCAAGAGGAGCATCCATAATCGCAGTCATAGAAGAAGGCGATGAAGAAATAAAGCGATTGGCTGACGATTACATTGAGGTTCCCAAAGGCATCCCTGAAGCCTTGTCGCCCATTTCATTTGTTGTTCCAATGCAGCTTCTAGCATACTACATGTCTGTTGAGAGAGGCCACAACCCTGACATGCCAAGAAACCTTGCAAAATCAGTTACAGTGAAGTAGGGACACTCCAACTCGTCGCTTTCGAGACCCATGTTCCAGTTTTATCCTACATATTGTAATTGCAGATACGTTAAAAACATGGCGGTATCTATCTATATCGGTGCCTCGATTTGGAGAATACTGATTGGGAAAGACTAGTTGATGGTCTCATAAGAGAAGGGATTCTTCGGTCGCCGAAGGTTATCAGAGCTATGCGTTCGGTGCCTCGCACCAAGTTCCTGCCAGAAAACATGCAGTCCTACAGCACCACGGATACGCCGCTTCCGATTGGTTGTGGGCAGACGATTTCCGCGCCACATAGCCTCAGCTTAGCGCGTGGCTAGGCGAAACATGGTTTCAATAATGAATGAAGCCCTTCAATTGGAAATGGGTCACAGGGTTCTGGAGGTCGGGGCAGGTTCAGGCTGGCACGCTGCAACTATAGCGGAGATAATAGCGTCTAGAGACGCGCCTAGAAGCAACTGGGGGCACGTCTACACTGTAGAGATAGTGCGGGAATTGGCTGATCTTGCAAGAAAAGCAATCATGAAGGCTGGATACGGCGATCGAATAACGATAATACCAGGAGACGGCTCAATGGGTTTCGCTCAAGAGGCTCCATATGACAGGATTATCGTGACAGCCGCAGCACCAGATGTCCCCAAACCGCTGATTGAGCAGTTGAAACCTGGAGGAATCATGCTTATCCCCGTCGGAAATATGTCTCTGTTCCAGAGTCTCATGAGAATCACTAAGGAGAGCGCCGGGAAAATTAGGGAAGAAAATCTGGGCGGCGTGGCTTTCGTTCCGCTAACTGGGCGGTATGGCCATGCGGCCTAGACCTATTGTATTGAGAGTTTTTCTTTGTAGGCTTGCAAGTCGAGGAATCCGTGTCCGCTTATGTTCATGCATATGACTTTTTCTTGTTTGGCTTTTTCAGCTTTTAGCGCCTCGTCTATTCCAGCGCGCACAGCATAGCTTGATTCTGGCGCGATCAGCCATCCTTCTGTTTGGAGGAACGTTCTTGCGGCTTCAAAGATCGCTTTTTCGTTTGCTGGGTAGGCCACAGCTGTAAGAAGATTGTGGTGTCGAAGGGCGCTCATCAGAGGTGCTGCAGCATGATAGCGTAAACCGTCTGCCCTTATGGGAGTCATCTCGGTCTTGTGTCCGAGCGTGTACATCTTTAGCAGAGGCGTGTGTTCTGCCACATCGCCGAAGTCGTAGCGGTACTCGCCTTTGACAAGATTGGGCGCGGCCTCTGATTGGGCTGCGAGGAATTCGCACTGCCGCTTTTTTTGAAGGACCTCGCCGGCGAATGGCAGGGCGATGCCTCCGAAGTTTGAACCTCCTCCTAGACAGCCTACGAGTAAGTCGGGAGAATCATCGGCAAGCTCGAACTGTTTGATGGTTTCTAGACCAATTACTGATTGGTGTATGAGCACGTGGTTCAATACGGAGCCCAAACAGTAGACGCTTCCTGCGTGGCTTTCAGCATATTCCAGACCTTCAGAAACGGCTATGCCCAGTGATCCTTGGTGAACAGGATTTTTACTTAGGAGTTGTCGTCCAACGGCTGTTTCCTTACTCGGTGAAGCGAACACTTCTGCCCCCAGCAGTTTCATCAATGTTCGTCTGTCTGTCTTCCAGTTGTGAACGGCCCTGACCCAGAAGACTACGCAGTCAAGATCCATAAGCGAGGCTGCATACGCAAGCGCACTGCCCCATTGCCCTGCTCCTGTTTCTGTGATTAGCGATGTTTTCCCTTCTTTGGCAGCATAATACGCTTGAGCTAGCGCCGTATTCACCTTGTGTGAGCCTGTGGGTGATAGGTCTTCACGCTTGTAATAGAGCCTAACCTTTTCCAGTTTCAAGTGTTTTTCCAGTTTTCTTGCCCTGTAGAGTGGGCGCGGGCGTCCAGCTTGAATATACAACTCTCGTATTTCTGGCGGGATTGGAATCCAAGGTTCGGTTGACATCTCCTGCTTCAGACACTCGCCGACCATTGTTCTGCTCAGAAATTCCATTCGCGAAGGGCCAGTTTCAGGTTCCCTGGGCGGTGGTAGAGGTTCAGGCAAAAATGGGATTATGTTAAACCACTTAGTAGGCAATTCGTCAACTGGTAAGGAAATCTGGTTTTGTTCCAAATGCTGTCACCATCATAAAGCAGTGTATTGTGCTGAGATAGAAGTTAAAGATTTCCATGAAAAGTGGGAATTAGCAGAACCAATGTTCCAGTGTGGTCTTCCCCTTGAGCTTCTTGGTTCCTGCTTGCATTTTATTCAAAGTCTTTCTCACGCGGTCCTCTGAGAAGTCCTTTTCTCCTACGATGAAGCTTACGATACCCTCAACGTCAGGTTCCTTCCATTCTATCCTGTAATTGTCTGTAATTGCCGGTTTTAGGAATATCTCCCTGATTCTTTGCGGTTCAGCGGGAAACTGGGCATTTTTCACGAATGGCAGCGCATTCTCTAGTGTGCCATGCTCCTTTATCAGTTTTAAGGCAGTTTTCGGTCCTAAACCCTCTATGCCGTCAGGATTGAAGTCTGTTCCAATTAGGATACCTACGTCAACCAGCTGCTCGTATGTTATTCCGCACTGTTTCAAAGCTATTTCAAGCTCAACTATTTCGGGTATGACCTCGACGAAAACATTCTTGCTTGGCAGTCTTCTTCTGCCAGAGATCGTTACGTTTCTTATGAGTTTTGGAGCGCCGAATAGCAGGCTGTCGTAGTCTTGGCTTGCGCAGTAGTCGGCGTGGCCACGCTTTGTCATGTGTGCAGCTTGGGCTTCGCCTTCGCTGGGTGCCTGGACCCACGGGATGCCCATCAGGTTTAGAAGCTTCTTGCTGTCCTCAGCCATGTAATCCTTCAGGCGCGATGTTGCTTGCGCATACATGCGTGCCTCTTCCATTTTTCCTTCTTTCAGGGCTCTATCATATCTCACTGCGGCCTCTTCCTTTACCTTCGCGCGTCTTTTGATTTCCACTTCCTTAAGCGCAGGCGGCATCCCGTCAAAAACATAAATCGGTTTGATACCCATTTCCACGAGATTGCTTGTCCTGTAAAGCAGGCCACTCAGGTGGCTTGTCACTCTTCCCCCCGTATCCTTTAGTGGTGTCCCGTCTGGTTGCCTGATTATGGCCAAAAACTGATAAAGCGCATTGTAGGCGTCGATGGCTATTGACTTCCCACCCAAATCCTCGAGTCTAACAGCGGTTTTCGGAACAAGATTCCGAAGGTTCACGCCCAAAAATGGTCCCATCATTTATTGGCATGGAACTCGAATAATAAACTTGCGAACTTGGAACCAGAAGCATGGTTCTTCTTCGCGCAAAATGTGTCATTCTTCACATCCCATTTCGCTCGGCAGGTTACAAACATATAAGATATAAGGAAGTCCTACAATTACAGAATGCACTACCGGGATGACCATGATGACTGAAAGAACGGCAGCAACTTTGACTCTGGTTTCATGCACGAGCTGCGGGAAGCCAATTCCGCCAGCTGTGGCTGCCACAAAGTTTCTATGTCCCAACTGCGGGGAAATTCAGATAAAGCGTTGTGGCAAGTGTAGAAAATTCGGTCGCCCATATAAGTGCCCGAGATGCGGGTTCATAGGACCATAGAATGAAGATGGAGGATTGAAGATGGGTAGTGTCATAATTACCTACAAGGTTTTTCCAACAGACGTCATAATCACCTTTGACGATTTGAAGAAGAAGATTGAGGCCAATATGCCAGAGTTCGCTTCTGTTGAGGGATATGGCGAGGAGCCAATAGCCTATGGCTTGAAGGCTTTGCTAGTTCAGGTCAAGTTTCCGGAAGACAAAACTGGGGTGCTTGAAGAGTTCGAAAAGAAGCTGGAAGGAATAAGCGAAATAAGCCAGTTGCAGACGCTCATGGTGCGGAGGACAAGCAGATAGCCTCAAAGCCAGCTTAAACATTTATATGAGACAGAAAGTTAATCTCGAAGTGCTTCATGCGAATAGTCGTTAGAAGGGTTCTGTTTGAGTGAAATGCAATTACGTGTTGGAGACGCACGACAGAGGGATGTAGGCAGAGGCATAGCCCGTATTGATCAGAGAACAATGCAGAAACTTGGTATATCCGCGGGCGATGTTATAGAGATATGCGGGAAGAGAACAACTTCTGCCATAGCGTGGCCTGCCTATAGTGAGGATCAGAACCGGGACATACTTCGCATAGATGGTTTTTCACGTAAGAACGCTGGAGTGGCAATAAATGAGTATGTCCTTGTGAAACCGGCTAAGGTTAAGAACGCGTTGACTCTCACGTTGGCACCTGTGGATATGAGACTTAACGTAGACGAGGATTTCACGAATTTCGTTAAGAATCGTCTGATGGAAAGAACTCTCGTTGAAGGCGACACAACCCTCGTCATGATGCTGGGGCACTCTATCCCGTTTACGGTAACGAAAACGCGTCCTCATGGCATAATAAAAATCACGGCGGAGACAAAACTCACGATTCTAAATGAACCTGCTCCAGAAGGAAAAGGCTTGCCTCGCACGACCTACGAGGATGTCGGCGGTCTGCATGAGGAGATTCAAAGAGTAAGGGAAATGGTTGAGCTTCCGCTTAGGCATCCTGAACTGTTCCAGAGGCTTGGGATAGATCCTCCGAAAGGGGTACTGCTTCACGGGCCGCCAGGATGCGGCAAGACTCTGCTGGCTAGGGCAGTTGCCAATGAGTCTGAGGCGAACTTCTTCTCGATAAACGGGCCGGAAATCATGAGCAAGTTCTACGGGGAATCCGAAGCGAGGCTCAGAGAAATCTTTCAGCAAGCTCAACAGAATGCGCCGAGCATAATATTCATTGATGAACTCGATGCGATTGCGCCCAAACGGGAAGAGGTCACAGGAGAGGTGGAAAGGCGAGTTGTTGCGCAATTGCTCGCGTTGATGGACGGCCTGTCTGGGCGGGGAAACGTCATAGTCATCGGGGCTACAAATCGGCCGGGTGCCCTTGACCCTGCTCTGCGCAGACCTGGCAGATTTGACCGGGAAATTGAGATAGGCGTTTCAGATAAGAAGGGAAGATACGAGATTATTCAGATTCACACGCGGGGAATGCCGCTCGCAGAGGACGTTGACCTGAAGAAGCTTTCTGAGATGACTCACGGCTACACGGGTGCAGACCTATCAGCTTTAGGTCGAGAGACAGCGATGAAAGCTCTGCGTCGTTATTTGCCCCAAATAAACCTTGAAGAGGAACGCGTACCGCCAAGTGTGTTGGAGAAAATGCAGGTCACCATGGATGATTTCGCCAATGCTTACAAAGAGATAACGCCGACGGCCATGCGTGAAGTGTACATTGAAGTTCCAACGATCCACTGGGACGACATTGGAGGACTTGAGGAGGTCAAGCAGGAACTCAAAGAAGCAGTTGAATGGCCGCTCAAGAATCCTGAAATATTCACGAGACTAGGAATAAAGCCGCCAAAGGGAATCTTGATTTATGGGCCTCCAGGCTGTGGCAAGACCCTCCTAGCCAGAGCGGTTGCGACAGAAAGCGAGGCGAACTTCATAACCATTAAGGGACCTGAAGTTTTCTCAAAATGGGTTGGCGAATCAGAGAAAGCCATAAGGGAAGTCTTTAGAAAGGCTCGAATGGCGGCGCCCGCAGTGATATTCTTTGATGAAATAGATTCGCTTTCCCCCCGTAGGGGTCTAGGTTTTTCAGATAGTGGCGTAACAGAACGCGTCATCAGCCAACTTCTAACTGAAATGGACGGCCTCATAACGTTAGAAGACATTGTTGTGATAGCTGCTACAAACAGGCCGGACATGGTGGATCCTGCGGTGCTTCGTCCTGGAAGATTTGACAGGCTGATATACACGCCTGAGCCTGATGAGAAGAGCAGACTGCAAATATTCAAAATCTACACTAAGGGCATGCCAATGGCAAAGGACGTGAATCTCGTGCAGCTGGCTGCCGTAACAAAGAATTACACAGGCGCTGACATCGAAGCACTCTGTAGAGAAACAGCAATGCACGCCTTGAGAAAGGACGTGAACGCTACAGAAGTTGCAATGAAGAATTTTGATGAAGCTTTGAAGAGAACTGGCCCTTCAGTCTCGTCTGACATGGAAAAATGGTACAAGGGTTTCATGCAGCAGATTCGTCAGGTGCAGAAGCCATCGACGCCGATTGCTTAGGAGAATCACGCTGTGCCTATGAGGACTTGGAAGACGCATCCAGCATACCTTGTCTTGCTGGAAGTCCTAGCCAAAAAGGGAGCCATGACAGACACGGACTTATTTGACGCGTTAAACGAGCAGTTTGAAGACTTAGGCTTCAAGGATTTCAACGAGTTGTTGATGCGGCTGGAAATCAGCGGCAAAATTCGCACGAGCTCAATGGCTCGCGGAAAAAGGCGAGTTGAAATAATAGGCTAAGCCATGGACACTTCTCAGATTACAAGCGTGCATTTAATGAAAGGCGTTCCAGACGTAATAGTTGTCGGAGGAGGCCCATGCGGCTCGGTCTCCGCGATGCATTTGGCGAAGCATGGAGCAGACGTGACAGTTTTCGAGGAGCATGGACAAATCGGTCTCCCGTCTCATTGTGCAGGCCACGTGAGCATTAGCGGATTAAACCGGCTGAGGCTGTTTCCGCTTCCGGCAAAGATCATTGAAAGCACTTTTCGTGGAGCCACATTCCATTCGCCAGGCGGAGGCACGTTTTCGGTTCGTTTCTCGTCACCAGTAACTTGTTCAGTTAATCGCGCTCTTTTTGACACGTATATAGCAGAAATGGCGACGGCCGCTGGAGCGACCTACGAGCTGGAATCACGGGTGGGGTCGTTGCTGATCAAAGACAAATTCGTGAAAGGTGTAGTTGTCCGAAAGAAAGGTGGCACAGAGAGCGTTCCGGCCAAAATCGTCGTTGACGCAGAGGGTGTGTCATCGAGACTTGTAAAGCAACTCGGTCTACGAACGCTTGATCGGTGTGCCCTTCTTAATGCCGTCGAAGCCGAGGTTGAAGGCGTTAGGAATGTCGATCCAGACATGGTGGAGGTGTTCTTGGGAAAGGAGTACGCTCCTGGTTTTTATGCTTGGCTGATGCCGAAGGGGAACGGAAACGCGAAGATTGGGTTAGCGGCGAGGAGTGGGAATCCGAAGGAGCTTTTGCAGAGGTTTATGTTTAAGCATCGTGCAGCTTCTGACAAGTTGCGGATGGCAAAGATAGTACAGATCGCGTTTCACCCTGTAACGCTGGGCGGTCCCATTCAGGCAGCTTATTCAAATGGTTTTCTGGTTGTAGGTGACGCAGCCTCGCATGTGAAGCCTACAACAGGTGGCGGGGTGATCCTCGGAATGACCTGTGCGGAAATTGCAGCTCAAGTAGGCGTTGAATCCTTGCGAGGCGACGACTCTTCTGCCAGTTTCTTAAGTCTGTATCAGAAGCGGTGCAAGCAGGTCTTAGGGTTTGACATGAACATCATGCTTAGAACGAGAAGGATGCTCGATGCCATGTCTGACCGTAAAATTGGCGAACTTATCAGTTTATGCACGACTCTAGGGCTAGACAAAACTCTTCTCAACGTGAAAGACATAGATTTCCAGGGCAAATCTCTTCTGCACATCTTAGGAAGTCCAAGAACGCTGTCTCTCCTTGGCTACCTTTTCTTCCTTTATCTAACTGCGAATCCTTAAGAACTCCCGAAGAACAAACTAGTAAAAACGGCTGGGAAAACCATGAGCGATTTCCTCTACAAGCAAGTAATCGCCTTTCACTCTGATTTGAAGCTAAGCAAAGGCAAGACGGCCGTTCAGGCTGGACATGCTGCTGTCTCTGCGGCTGAAGAAGCCCGCATACATCGCAGAAAATGGTGGGAGAGCTGGATCGGTGAAGGACAGCGGAAAATAGCTGTCAAAGTCAAAACAGAAAAAGAGTTATTGCAGTTGGAAAGACAGGCAAGAGAGCTAGAATTGCCCTGTGCCCTGATTGTTGACAGAGGTCTTACGGAGATACCTCCTAACACGATAACATGTTTGGGAATTGGGCCTGCACCTTCGGAAAAAGTGGATAAGCTGACTGGTGGGCTTCCTCTCCTGTAGATGGACGGAAAGCTTTTGCTTGTTCCCAGATTGGAGAAACAGATGGGCATAGAAGTATATGCCACACGTTCTTTGGGAATCGGTGGAGTGATCAGGCGTTCTGTCGAAGATTTTGCTGTTGAAGAACTGTTGGTTGACGGTTCCGCAGCACGTGTAAACCGATCTGCTGGAATAGGCCCGCTGGGCTCCTCTTCCACAAAAGATCGTTTCCTGCTGTGCGTCTTGATCAAGCGGAACTGGGACACAATTTCGGCCGTCAAGGTTATTGCGGATCAACTCGGAATAGGCATGAGCCGAATTCAGTTTGCAGGTCTTAAGGACGCGAAGGCAATCACTGCTCAACACATCACCATTGAAAACTTGCCTCGCGACGAGACCAAGAAAGTTCACGTCAAAGACATAGAGGTCAATCCTGTGGGGTATCTTCGCACGGAGCTTTCTTCTTACTACTTGTTGGGAAACAGTTTTCACCTAGTAATCAGTGCGCTAAATCATCCAAAATCAACTATTGAAAAGCGAATTGCACAGACGATTGAGGAGCTTCAGCTTATTGGAGGTCTTCCCAACTTTTTTGGACACCAACGATTCGGGACAACTCGCCCAATAACCCATGAGGTCGGAAAAGCGATTGTCAAAGGAGACTTCAAAAAGGCGGCGATGCTCTTTTTAGCCAAGCCCAGCCTGCACGAGCATCCTGACTCAAGGCAAGCACGAGAAGCGTTGCAAGTAACAAATGATTTTGAAAAGGCTTTCCGGGATTATCCCAGACAACTGCGGTACGAACGTTTAATGCTAAGACACCTTGCAGAGAGATCGGAAGACTATGTTGGTGCTTTTAGAAGACTCCCGTTGAAACTACTGGAACTTTTTCCGCAAGCCTATCAATCATATCTCTTCAACAGATTTCTGAGCGGGAGACTTATGCGAGGTCTTGCGTTGAACAGGGCTGAGGTGGGAGACTACGCTGTGAACGTAGAACGTTCCGGCTTGCCTATATTATCCCTGCATAAGATGGTAAGCCCTGAAAACACTGCAGAAATCAACGATGCGATTCAAGCTGGAAAAATGAGGTTAGCGATTCCGCTACTCGGATACAAACAGAAACACCTGGCTGGCGTTCAGGGAGAAATAGAAGAGCAAATCCTTGAGGAAGAAGAAATCTCGTCAAACAGCTTCAAAATTAATCGCATACCGGAAATCAGTCTGAGAGGAAAGCTGAGAACCATCATGGCTCCAATAAGGAGCTTTTTCGTAAACGAAATCGCAACCGACCAAGTTGATCCATCAAAGCACAGAGCAAACATTGACTTTAAGCTGTATCGAAGCTGCTATGCGACAGTTGTCTTAAGGGAGTTCATGAAGCCACGCAGCCTAGTAAAAGCGGGATTCTAGCCCAAAATCATGCGCGCACAAAATCAATCCCACCACACAAAATGTTCAACTGCGCCCCAAAACTAAAAAGCAGACATGACATAGACTATGCAAGGAGAGGTGATTTGGATGCCTATGGCGATTCTGTTGATCAATACAGAGGAGTTTAACCAGCAATTGATGAAGACACTGAGAGCGATCAAGGGAGTTGAAGAAGCTTATCCACTCTACGGCGTCTACGACATCATTGTGAGAACAAGAGCGAACACGATGGATGAGATTAAGGAAATACACAACAAGATAAGAAAATTGCAGAATGTCAGACAGACACTGACAATGATCGCGCACGAAGGTTAGGTTGTCTATAACGTGCGCAGGAAAATCAAACCCTGCTAGATTTTGCATTGTATATTGCAGACCTTGGACTTAACACTCTTTCCAAACTGGCTTTGGTTGAGGTGCAATGGTGCAAACCGGTTCAGCTATGACTCTAGCAATCATTGCCTGTATATTCTTATTTACGAGCAGCCTTTGAGGCAGCTTTCTTCCAGTATACGCGCGCGTTTTGCCGTTATAGGAATTTTGCTGAACGCCTTATGGTTTTTCGTACTGCTCTTTGTGTCAACCACATGCGAAATCGTGGGACTATCGTTGCTTTCTGGCCTGGCATTCGCATGCAGCATATCATGGTTTGCCCATTATGGCGACACTTTTGCTAAAGAGTATCATGCTGCATCTTGGTTTTGATGGAGACCGGACTAATGATCGGCAGAATCGTAAATCTTGCACCAACCTACGTGTTCCTAAGTATGGGTGACTATACAAGCTATTTCAATCTCTTAGGACTGTTTTTGCTATTCTCGGTTCCGTTTTACGTTGTATTTAAAAAAGAGAAACCAAGATCCTAGAGTGCAACACTTATCATGTAGTCTATCCCATTCTAGCCTACACTGGTGCAAGCATGGACGCTCAAGAAGCCGCAAGAAACGCGTTGAGCTGTGTTCTAGAGGCTGAAAACGGTGAAAGTATGGTCGTTTTTTGCGATGATGAGAAGATTCAGATAGGTGAAGCATTCGTAGGTGGCGCTTTGGATCTTGGTCTTCAAGCGCGCTTGACTCCGCTCAAGACGGGCCTAGGGGTCTTTCGGAAAGAGATTCCGAAGCAAGTTATGGATATCCTGAAACGGCCGACAGATATCTATATTAATCTTCTCCGTGGGGTTCGCGAAGAAGCGCCCTTTCGGATAGAGCTGATTAAGCTTGAGACTGGAGAACGTAAGACACGCTTGGGGCACTGTCCAGGCGTGACGATGGATATGCTCACAGAAGGAGCTCTTGCTCTTACTGCAGAAGGGCATAGACAGATGCAGGCTTTTGCGAGAAAACTCATGCGAAAACTGGATCACGCAGTCAAGATTGAGATTACGAATCCCGGCGGGACAGACATCTCGTTAAGCGTTGAGGGAAGATCCTTCTTTACTGACACGATAATTGACAGGGAAACAATGAAATGGATGAATCTTCCTACAGGTGAAGTGCTCGTTGCTCCTGTGGAGAATTCCGCTGAGGGTGAATTGATCTGCGACTTGGCAGTGGGTGGAATTGGGCCGATAGAGACTCCGGTCAAACTGACTGTGCGAAACGGAAAAGTGCAAGATTCCTCGTCAAAAGACTCTCAGATCCTAAAAAACGTCAGAGACTCACTGAAGACGGACGCCCATTCAAACATAATCGGAGAATTTGCTTTTGGCATAAACATGAAGGCAAGATTCATTGAGGAATTCCTAGAAGCTGAAAAACTGTTCGGCACAATTCACATAGCCTTCGGCGACAACTCAGATTTCCCTGGCGGTCAGAATCCTTCCAAGAACCACTTGGACCTGCTGGTGTCAAAACCATCTGTTAAAGCCTTTAACAAGGATGGATCAAGCATTGATGTTCTCGTAGAGGGCACTTTTTCTCGCGTGTGAGTTTCTTAAATGCTTAAATGGTTAAGCGTTAGATTTGATTGAGAGAGGGCGAAAACTGTGGCTGAGAAAGCTGAGGAAAAGCTGCCCATATCAGACTTCTACAAGGTGATCGATCATGTTACGGTTTTTAAGAGTCAGAAATGGTGGGAGGCAATAGTTGTCTTCGAATATGGTGAAAGGCGGGCAATTGGGCTGTATCTTTGGCAGAAGCGGGCAGACATTTGGAAGAGAAAACACAAATTTAATGTTAGGAATTTGGAAGAATGGGATAAGCTTAAGAGCGCTATCGAGCAGTTAGCACCGAAGCTTGTTTCCAAATAGCACAAGATCTGTGCCTTACGGGAATTCTGCTAGACGCTTTGAGCGGAGTTTTTTTGTCTCAGCTTGTTTGTCAAGAGCTTATTAACTTATAATCTCTCCTAATATTGTGAAGCTCCATGCGCCGCCCTCTCAGACAATTCTTAGAGGAGATTGCAGGTGAAAAAGCTCCAAGTCCACCTTTGAAGTTCTCAGTCCTTCACATGCTGCTTGCATTAGAGCTCATAGCTGAGGAGCCTATCGGTCGTAGCAGACTGGCTCAGAAGCTGAGTGTTGGCGAAGGCGCAGTCCGAACCATATTGAGGCGATTGGAAGATTCTGGGTTGATAGTGATCTCGAAAGCCGGGTGTAGCCTCACAGGAGAGGGCTTGAGTCTTTGGAAGGAGTACAGCTCGATTGTTAAGAAGGTTGAAATCGGGAAAAGTGAACTGAGTAGCGCTGAACACAATTTTGCGGTGTTAGTTAGGAATCAAGGGTACAAGCTCAAATCAGGAATGGATCAGAGGGATGCAGCCGTGATGGCCGGAGCCAAGAACGCTACTACAATTGTGCTGAAAGACGGAAAGTTGGTGATACCATCGGTGACGAACGATTTGGTCAAGGATTTTCCGAGGGCTGCAAACCAGCTCAAGATTCTGAAGCCTGGAGAAATGGATGTAATAATGATCGTAGGTTCAGACAGTTCTGAGAAGTCAGAATATGGAGCATTAGCAGCCGCATGGACGCTTCTTGACAAACATTAAAAACCGGGAAGTGGTCTTTGGTTAGAACGTGTATTTGTCTCCAGCAGCCAGCATGCGCTCTAGCGCCACGTTGACGTTGATCATTCCCTCGCTTGTTTTAGCCGACACGGGAAGCAACGGAAACTTTAGGCCAAGCTTGTAAATTGCCTGCGTAATGCTTCTGCTGAGCAGACGCTTCGTGCCTTCAAGCTTCTGTTCAATTGCGTTTTCAAGAGCTGTTTGATCGGTTGCCCACTTCGCTATTTCGTGAATTTTCTCTTTTGCAAGTAAGTCACATTTTGATATTAGGTGCAGTTGAGGTAATAGGAAGCGGTTGTAGACTGCGGCTGACAGGAAAAGGTTTGAGACGTAGTTGAGCGGGTTCACTGAGAAGACTGAGTCAAACAAGTAGACCAGGACTTTGTTTTCTTTTGTGAGTTCGCTAGCAATGTAAGGTCCGCTTGCCCTGAAGGCGAAAAGTTCCATCTGTCCCGAAGTGTCGACCAGGACAATGTCTGACTGCAATTCTTCAATTTCTCTCGAAATCTTCTCTATTTCATCAGCAATCAAGTCTGCGGCCATAATCAGTGCACCGTTCGGTCCTAAACGGTATTCTTCCATCAAATTGTCAACGTTAACGTAATTGCGAACATCCACGTCAGGCGAATATGGAAGCGTCAGGACTCCTGGGTCGAGATTCACCATTGAAACGTCTTGTTTTGACATTTTCAACCACTCGCCAAAGGCTGCAGTGAACGAAGACTTTCCAGCTCCAGCGGTTCCAATAATGAAGACTATGAACATTGTCTGATCATCCTGGGTTGTGTTACACGGTTTTGTTCTGGTATCAAGCCGTTTTTCTATAGTAAAAGCCTTTTCTGTCAGCTGGCAACCGAAATGTCAGAACTAACTCGCATTGCAGTTTATCCTTAGAATTTATCAGGCGCACTCAAGCGCTCCCACTTTCGTGCATGTACCAGCCATAGTAGCTAGGAGACCAATAAACATAGTATGGCGGATTGGAGTTGTATGGGATAGTGGAATACTGTGTGGTCCATGGACTCCACTGATCGTTAATGAGCAAATACGTTGAATAGAACCTTGTATTTGGGACGTGGAACCAATTGCTGTTGGATGTGCAGACTTCGCAAAATTCTCCCGTTAGCTCCGCAGAATATAGTCCTATGCTTGCTTGCGTAAGTTGATTCCATTGATTGTTCCACCAGATCCACGTTGCCCATCTGCCACTTCCTTGGTAGCTGATTGCGAAGCTGTAACTGTGATCTGTTGTAAGTGCGTACTGAGTATAGAAGTTCCAAGTGTTATGCTCCGTATCGTATTCAGTTACGTATTGCGTATCTGATTTCCAGCTTGCCTCAGCCCAGCCGATCTGTATCCACTTGGTGCGGCTTCGACTGTAGATCATTACCCAGGCATAGAAGAAATCGCTGTAGGTTCCGTTATGAGGTACTCCGGGATTTGTGACAATGATTTCCGCGCGGACTCCTTGATTTTTTCCATAGTTGGTTTCGGCGCCAAGATACTTATATGACCACGTGACAACTGTTGCTGACTGGGGAGCAGGTTCACGAGTGCTTGAGGACGGTTCTGTGCGAGTAGGAAATGTTGAGAGCAAGGTCACTCCTGCCAATATGATCCAGAACAAAGGTACGAGAGAAAACTTCATTTCTGTTAACCCCACTGTTCCGAAGCTTCCAAGGAAAAATGCTGCGAAGCCTCCTGCGGTTTGAGACTTACGGTCTGCATGACCTTTTCGCTGCTCATATTTTCGCTAAGTTGAAACGCGCTCAGTTGACTGCCCACCTGTCTGGTTGATTGTATCTGACAGTTGGGCCTTCTCGGAGCAAAGCGTCCATGAGCTGTAGAAACTCCTTGCTTGAAAGTCTCTTGCTCATTATACGGACACCTTACAAGTAGACTCGCAAATCTTAATATAAGAGAGGTTGTGGAAATGAGAATATATCAAAAATGGACATATATCATCAACAACACTTCTCCAATCGTTACCCGATCGAAGCCCTTCAAGTAGTTGCGCGACCGATATTTCGTTCCAAGCTTAAACTGCTCAACAGTGAGAAAGGTTTAAGGTCATCAGAATAGTCGTGGTCTAATCTAACTGTGAGGAATTTGGACTCAAGCCTGATGGGGGAGTCAGCTGCAATACTTACCTCTTGTCTCTGGACAGTAAGTTCTATCCTGTTCACGTCGGCTGGCAAAAGAATCGGCTCGTTCAGTGTCAATGCCTATCGCGTGATAATGTCCATAGGGCTTCTTATTTGTGCGCACGCCGTTTTTCTGGGTGCCATTTTGCCTGCTGCGAGCAACGCACAGTGGTTTTGGCTGGGCATGAGTGGTGTCGTCGGGCTGGGCGTTGGTGATTTCGGGTTGTTTGCGGCGTACGTTCTGATGGGTCCTAGACGTTCAGTCCTTCTGATGGCTTCATCCCCGATATTTGCCTCTATGGGAGCGTATTTGATGCTGGGAGAGAAGTTCTCGCTTCTGTCGATAATCGGAATAGCAGTCACGATAACAGGTATTGTGGTCGTCTTGTTGGGAAGAGGAGAGAAGTCGGAACAGCAGCTTGGGGCGAAGAGGAGGACTTGGGGCGTGTTCTCAGGTCTGATTGCAGCCATGGGCCAGGGTTTTGGCGTGGTTCTCGCCAAGAAGGGCATGTATCTTGACGTGAACGTAGCGATAAATCCAATATCAGCCGCGTTAATACGCATGCTCCTGGCTGCTCTTTTCGTGTGGCCATGTGCCCTGCTTATGGGAAAGCTCCCGGAACTGCAGAAAGCCATAAGGAACAAAGAAGGAATCAAGTACGCCGCCGCTGGTGCGTTCGTCGGGCCGTTCGTGGGAATGACGCTTTCGATGGTCGCTGTAGCCTACACTCAAGCAGGTATCGCGCAGACGTTGATGTCTTTAATGCCGGTCATCATCATTCCAGTGATGTGGATTATTTACAGAGAAAGAACCAGCTGGCGTGGCATATTAGGGGCCATGGTAGCTGTTATCGGGGTTGCGATTCTATTATTAACGTGAAAACGGCAGCTCTGCTTGGCTCGTGCTAGGCCAGCACAGGGTAAGCTTTCAAACCAACCTTACTCGTAAGAATGCGAAAATGGTCGCAGATGCTTCCTATTTCCGTCTTCCTTGCATTCTGACTTTTCCGCCATTCTGTTCTATCAGCTCCGACAGTTGAATGATGGCTTCTCCTAAGCGATTCCTGCCGACTCTAGAGTCCTTGGCTGTTGAGGAGAAATGCAGTTCTATATGTGGTGCGTTTTCTTCGCCCATCGGATGAGACTTTATGTAGACAAGTTCGTTATCATGCATTACTTGGTCGATCAGAGGGGCCAAAGTCGACTCCATAATCGAGTCCGCAAAAATGCTCGTTTCAAAGAACGTTAAGTCTCCAGCCTGCTTTTTGAGCAGAGGCACGATAGATTCTTCAAAAATAGCCTTCATTTCGGATGGAACTCCAGGCAATGCAATCAGGGTCGTTTCTTTTTTCTTTATCATCACGCCAGGAGCCGTGCCGACGGGGTTATTTACCGCTTCAGACTTTTCAGGAAGCCTTGCCATCTTAATCCTAGGGGGCGTCAAATCTGCCTCCTCTATTCTCACTTGCATCCCATAAGCTCGGTACTTTTGCTTAACCATTTCAAGGGCCTTCTCGCTCACCTCTGTTTTGGTTCCGAGAGCCTTGGAAATTCCTTCCAACGTTTTATCATCGAAGGTTGGACCGAGGCCGCCGGTCGTCACTATGAAGCTTGGTTTCCGCTTAAGAGCTTCAACTACAGCTTTTGCTATTTCATCAACATCATCGCTGACAATTGTTATCCTCCTCACTTCTATGCCTATTGAAGTGGCTCGCTTGGCCATCCAAGTAGCATTAGTGTTGAGTGTTTTGCCGATCAAAAGCTCGTTTCCAACGCAGACGATTTCCATTTGCCTATTCATTAATAATTCTCCTGTACGATGCTAGAGAAGTGTTTGTGTATTCTTTTATGCTATTTGCTGCTTTTTCGTTCTCAAAAGCTGGGCCGCTTTCTATTTCTTCTTGCTAAGCCACCATTTCAAGTATTCTTTTCTTCTCTTTTGCTGTTCAGTTTCGCCTGAGTCGACTTTAGGTCTGTTTTTCTCTCTGAGCTCATCGAGTTCTTGTTGGGTTACTGATAGCCCGCAGCTTTTGCAGACGTTATGCTTGGTTCCAAGCATGTACTGCATTTCGCCACCGCATTCTGGACAGTATGGCATTTTGGTGCTCCGAATTTCTTCCGTAAGAGAGGGAGATATCCGAGAGAAATAGGTTTTGGTCTGCGTTTTTCACATTTTCCCTTTAGCCTGAATCGTGCGAAGCGCAACTAGGTAAGCCGTTGCGCCGATTATCGTGAAAGGCAGGCTGGCCAGTAGAATGTTGACGAGAGAAGACAGTTGCACAGAGTTTCCTAAGAAGGTGGATCGCATGGCTTCAGCTGCCAGACTGAGCGGGTTTGCTGAAACGATGCTGGTTAAGAATGGAGGCAAATAGTTTTGAACGTATTTGAGGGGATAATACACGGTGCTGAGGGTTAGCAGGACTATTTGGACGATCTGTTGATAGGCGAAGAAGTATTCGCCGTGAGTTGATGCGAAGGCTGCAAGTGTGGCTGAAATTCCAGCCAGTCCCATTGCGAGGAAAAATAGAAATGGTAACAGCATGAAAGTGTTCCAAACTGCAGCTATTGGAATTACGACGAGTGCTACGAGCATGAGTGCGGCTGAGTATACCATGGCAGCAAGTCCACCGGCAATCAAGTAGGCCACAACGATGCCTTGGGTGCTGATGGGCAAGGAGAGATAGTACTGAATTACGCCTTCGCGGATGGCAAGCCATATGCGTCTTCCAGTATCCAAGGCAGCTACAAACAACCCCATAACGATGACAGCTGGGACGAAAAACTGACTGTAATCGAGTGTCGAGATCGGTATTAGTTGCTTGTACACGAGAGCTACAACGAGCATGTCTGAGAGATGTAGGCTTATAAGGACCGCCATTAGCCATTTTGTTCTGAAGAAGTAAGAGAAGTCGCTTCGAGCAAGCTGTAAGATGTGGATAATTTCTGTCATCCGCTTCTCACTCCTTCTACCAGGCGTTGAAGAAGAAACATGCCGAGTCCAAGTGTACTTACTGCGAGTGCCGTAAGTACGGCAACTGCGATTGTCGGGTTAAGCAGCATGCTGGGGTCAAACCCTAGAAATAGGTGAGCGAGGTCTGCTCCATAGGTTAAGGGGCTAAATCTTGCCACTGCAGCATAGCCTGGAGAAACCTGCGCTAGGAAGACAATAGGATACAATGCAGTGCTGAATCGGATGATTATCGCGCTTAATCCGGTTGTGATAGCTGAGTATAAGTCGCTTGATTTGAAGGCGATGAATGATAGTCCAAGCATTAGTCCGGCGACGCCGAAGCCTAAGCAGAAGAGTATTGCAGCTGCGGCTGCTATAGAAAAAGCGGTCAGGTTGCCAATTAGCGCTAGCACGATGGTGAAGGGAACCATGAGCATGAGTGCAAGTTCAAGCCCGCCCTTCAGAGCTATTGAGAGGAAGAGCCTTTCCCTTGAGATTGGAAGGCTGAGAAGGTAGGGTAGTCTTCCTTCATGTGCGGCTTCCACAAATTCTCTTCCGGCATGTGAGCCAACGTCAAAGGTCATCATAACGATAAAGCCCACGGCGTAAAACTGCTGATAGTTAGGTATTTGTGTGACATGGACAAGCTGCGATATTAGAGCTCCATATATGAAAATCTGAATTGTGAAAGAGAACCATTGCAGAGCTATCCACACAGGCGGGTAAATCTCGTGTTTCAAGTCGAACCATACTAGGCGAATGACGTCAAGCATTCTCAGTTGTCTCCAGCTTTTTGCCTGTGAAGCTTAGGAAAACGTCGTCTAGGGAGGGTTCGGTTACTCTCACCGATGAGACGTGGACCTTTCTTTCATAGCATAGGCTGGTCATTTTTGGAACCCAAGCTTCTCCGATTGAAACGTAGGCTTTGTATTTGTTCTTGCCATTTGCTGCCAGCTTCGCTGTGCCGGGGATCTGTGCCAGCTCCTGCTCGATTGTCACGTCGTTTTCAGGCTGCTCAAGCTCAAGTTCGACGATGTCTCCTCCAGTAATTTTGTCTTTTAGGTTTTGGACCGTGTCGCAGATGATGCTTTTGCCTTGGTCGAGGATGGTCACTCTGTCAGCAAGGTATTCTGCTTCGCGGACTTCGTTTGTAGCCACAAGTAGCGTTGAGCCTTTTTCTCTCAGTTCAAGTATTTTCTGCCAGATTGTTCGTTTTCCTCGGAGGTCAACTTGGCTGCTTGGTTCATCAATTATCGCAAACTTCGGGCATTGCACCAGAATTTTTGCCACTTCAAGCCGCTTCGCTTGGCCACCCGAAAGCTGCATGAAAAGCTTGTTGCGAGCGTCCCAAAGCTCCAGGTCCTTCAGAACTTGCTCTATTATTGTATTGCGTTCGCTCTTCTTGACCCCGCACATCGCAGCGTGAAATCGCAGGATCTCCGCTGGCTTGTGTCTCCAAAAGCCCCTTGCATCTTGAAATGAAATCCCAAGGATCTGACGAACCTTGGTCGGAGACTTAACGACGTCGAGGCCCATGACCTTCGCAGTGCCTGAAGTGGGTTTCAAAACGGTGGCCAAAGTCATCAATAAGGTTGTCTTTCCAGAGCCATTAGGTCCTAAAAGAACCATGATCTCTTCTGGGTTAACGGTGAAATCAAGGCCCTTAAGCGCATATGTCTTGCCGTACTGCTTGACTAAGTTCTGAGTTTCAACTGCATACATGAACTAGATTTCCCTAGGATTTACCTCCACAACAGATGATGGAGAGATATAAAAACACTACCGTTTACTGTAGGTTTAGCGGGCCCGTGGGGATTAGTGTTCTCCGTACTTGCGTACATGTGTGTTCAGATTTCTTCCTGGTGATACAACCTTGGCTGAAAGGAGCAGGCTTCTTTTCGCGTTTGTGCACTGTTTTTCCAGCATGAGTGACACATGCACTTCTGTGAAAATCCGAGATGCAGCGAAACCCGTGAGGGCCAGTCTGAAATCGAAGCAATCATTCTGTTATGAAGTTTGTGAGTTTTGCTTCTTTCGCCAGCTGGATTGCCTTCTCCATTTCATCCTTTGACAGTCTTCTCTGTATTTCTGGAACCTCGCTTGCTCGCCATTCGGGTCTGTATTGAAACATGACGTTGACTCGCGTTTGTGCGCCTAGGTTTTCTGCAATCCAGTCAATCGTTGGTTTTGTACAGCATTTGAGATGGTTTGGCAAAACTAGAATGCGCATTATTAGTTCGCCGTGCTTTTTTGCTGCCTGATGGTTGCGCGTGCAGACTGTCCAGTAATTTGGGGCGTCGGAGATTCTTGTTGCGCATTCTTCTGGTCCGTATTTGAAGTCCAGAAGATAGATGTCAGCGAATCCTGCAAGGAGTTTGGCTGTTTCGGGTCCGTAGTAGCTGTTTGAGTTCCACACGACTGGAATGTTCACATATACATGTCTGAATGTTTCCAGCCACTGTCTAAGCCACGGGGTGGGTTCTCCACCGACCAGATTGGCGTTTCTGCAACCGCTATTTCTCAAGATTTCAACTTCCTTGGCTAGCCGTTTGGGGTTGTAGACTTCGCCGCTTTCCGTCCATTGGGAAATTGTCCAATTTTGACAATGCTTGCATTGCATCGTGCAGCCCATGGTGAAAATGGTTCCGGAAGGGACAAGCTCGGGCTCTTCACCCATGTGCCCGAAAATGCTTGAAACCGTTATTTCTGAGCCGCATTTGCAGTAGCCTAATTTACCTTCAGCCCTGTTGACTCCGCATCTGCGCGTGCAAAAATGGCAGTCCATAAGAATTCTGCGTCCAATTTCAATTTTCAAATCAAGAAAAGATCGTTCTGGCAACGGCGTTTCGTCTAAGCTCTCTTGCCCATCGTCAATTCGTTTTTCGAGCGTTTCAAACTGTCGTATCAACTTGTCATGGTCCTGCCAAAGGGCTTCCAACGTATCTTGCTCATTGAACACGGCCGGGACCTTCTTTGCAATCATGAATTTCGCTGGCTTTTCATCCTTCATGACAGTGAAGTATCTGGCCAAACTTGCGCGAACCCTCTCTTCCCGTAGCAGGGCCAAAGCGTGAGGCCTCAAACGCGACCACATATCAGGCTCACCAGAAACTGGCATGCGGTGGCTTATAGAGTAAACACTTGACGCAGCGAAGGAAACCATGAACAAAGAAGCACGAGACCATAAAGACCGCGAAGCACCAATGCAGTCAACTCAAAAACATCCATCAAATCACAAACTCTCTCGTGTCGGTTCTAATGCAAAAACAAGGTCGTAGCTATGCTACGGCTTTTGGCAACATGGGGAATCGTATTTCAACGTACAAGACGTGAAGCACCAGTTGAAGAGTGTCAAATCCCATCGGAACAGTCACTATTGGAACCTTTAACAGCAGGGTCGAAACCTTCATAAACAAGAAGGGGGATTAGACTGTGCTTTAAAGGGTGAGGCTTATGTCCAAACCGTTCTACGTTAAGTATGAGGTTCCAAAAGAAATCGCAGATGCGGCCTATGAAGCCCTGCAAATTGCTGCAAAAACAGGTTTAGTTAGAAAAGGAACGAATGAAACCACAAAATCAATTGAGAGAGCTCAAGCAAAGCTGGTTATAATTGCTGAGGATGTTGATCCGCCTGAGGTCGTAGCTCATCTGCCGTTACTGTGCGATGAAAGGAAGATACCCTACCTGTTTGTGCCAACGAAGGAACAAATAGGAAAGGCCATAGGCATAGACGTTCCAGCTGCTGCCGCATGCATCGTGAAAGAGGGAGACGCCACTGGTCTGATCAAAGAAATAACGACAAGAATCGAGCAGATCAAGAGTGGAACCAAATGAGCAAGGAAGAGAAAACAGAGAGAACAGAGAAAACAGCAAAACAGACCGTGATGGAAGGACAACTTACGCCGGCAGAGGTGCTGCAAGTCATAGGGCGGACAAGTGTGACTGGCGAAATCTCTCAGGTTAGGATCCGCATCCTGGAAGGCAACGACAAGGGACGGATCATAACACGTAACGTCAAGGGACCCGTAAGAGTTCAAGACATCTTAATGCTGAGGGAAACTGAAAGAGAAGCAAAGAAAATCAGAAGATAAGGAAACAGAACGGCCTGGAGAGAACCACGCTTGCCTAGACCTAGAAAATGCTCATTCTGCGGAAACGATTTTCCACCTGGCACGGGCATGATGTTCGTCAAGAATGACGGTTCACTCCTATGGTTCTGTTCGAGCAAATGTAGAAAGAGTTCGCTAAAACTGCACAGAGACCCGCGGAAACTCAAGTGGACAACGTACTTTGGAAAAGAAGAAAAAGGAAAAGCCTGAACAATCCTTCGTGCAGTACACGTTTTCTTTCTACACATTTTTCTTTGGCAAATAGACGGCGCAAAGCAGTCCGAAATACGTGGGCACTTGATAAGATAACAAACGCCCAACCATTTCAGTGTGCTCCAGAATGCCCTGAAGCATGGCCAATTGCCAGAGGCTGTCAGGCTTCGCATCTTCAATAAACTGGGGCGGTAAGCTCAGCAGCGGAGCCAAATCATTCTTCAAAACAGCGTTCTTAACTTCTTCGTCGTATTTCGCAGATGCCAAATGAAAACCGTATGGGCCCTTAGCCTCGTGAGCGTGACCTTGGTCAGCACTTGCAACAAAAGCAATCTTCCGGCCTGAAAACTCAGCGGTCTCGGCGACTACGCGTCCAAAACGCACAAGGCTTTGCAGTGGAATCTCCCTTGAAGGCGTGACTATCACAACATTAGGCCCTGCCTCATCTTGCCCGATAAGAAACCATAGCGGTATCAGCGTGCCCCAATCCATGGGCATGCATGAAGCTTCGCCTTCGCTGGCACCGTAGTTAGCTCCAACAACAGGAAGCCCTTGCTTTTTTGCGTTTTCCGAGATTTGCTTGGCTAGTTGTCGATCGCATTTGCAACGAAGTTTAACTGTGTTATTGTTGGCCTCCAACGTTCCCCCAGTAAACTCTGTGGTTACAACGCCTATAGTTCCCTCCAAACGCAGATTATGCGGAGTGGCCAAAACAATCGTGTCAGGCTTATCCTGCTTCATCTCCGCTGCCAACTGTTCCATGCCCCTGCGAGTCTCAGCAAAAGCTTCAAGCATGTCACCAGCCAATTCTGGAATAGCCTCGGCTCCATGCGGTGCAATGCATGCAAAAACAACACTCATCTTTGCCATCCACCACTGGTATGATCTACGAATCTCAAAGTAATAAACTTCCATCCCGGAATCCAAATGCACGTCCAGCAAAGGCAAATATTCGCAACTATTGCTGTATGCAACGCCAGGATTGTAGCACAACTTACTCAAACGTAGAGCCAGCGTGCTATGAATAGGGGACGTGCCGTGCACAGAATTGTTGACGCAAATTAAGGGGGAAAGAACAGGGCACGGCACATCATTATTTATTGAATGATACACAGAATTTAAACCGAGTTGTACCGTAATCCCTGATATGTTATCGAACGCGCGTGCAATAAGCCTTCTTTTTGGAAATTGCAATAGATAGCTCGACTTTCTCAGAAACGACCCTTGAGAAACTAGTGCGCGCCAGAAGAGAAACAAGGCAGAGGTTAACTTTTCCCGTAATTTAGGGCTGTGGTGAAGTAGTCTATAAGGTTGATTTTGCCATCATTGTTTACGTCAAGGTTGGGGTTCCATTGCGTCATGCCTGGAACGCTTCCATAAGCTAGAGCAACCGAAAACACATCCACGAGATTCACTTTTCCGTCGCCACTAACGTCACCTACAACACTTACAAGAATCCAACCGTCGGTGAAGTTGTTGTCCGACGTGTCGGTTTCGCTTGGAACTGGCCCTGCATAAGCGCTTATGGTGTAGTTGCCTCTTGGAGTGCCATTTGTGTTCCAAGAGAATGTGATGGACGTGGTGGAACCGCTTCCGAGAGGAACAGTTGTTGACGCGATCGGAGTCACATCGGCATATGTAGTGACGCTGAATGTTTCGAGGTATTCGCCTCTGTTGGCGCCGTAAACAGTGATGTTGCCGCTGTAGCCTTGTCCGATCACGGTTTTTGCCGATATAACACTGATGACTGCAACGTTATGGCCAGCTGGTGGAGTCCAGGGGTTCATGAGTGGATAATTGTCTTGGGTGTTGCTGTCGATGATGTAAGGTGTGTCTCCGATCCCGTCGCTTCCAGGGTGGTCTTGACTGGGGCCGCATCTGTGGTCTGTGCCACTGTAGTCATTCCAATAGTTTCCGCCTGAAGGATATCCTTCATCCCAAATGTCAACGGATGATTCGACGTAGGCTTGGCTCGGGTTATTGATGAAGTTGTTATGAAAGATCTTGTTGTTTGTGGAATAGTAGGATGTAATCCCCCACCAGTTGTTGGATATGTTGTTTTCGAAGATGGTGTTGTTCGAAGAGCCCCAAAGATAAACTCCGTCACCCGTGTTTGCTGTTATGTTGTTTTCAGAGACAGTATTGTTTGAAGAGGCAAGGATGTAGATGCCTTCATAGGAGTTTCCCGTTATGTTGTTTTCATAGATGCTGTTGTTGGCGGAATCGCTGACAAGTATTCCAGCAGTGCTGTCTGTGATATCTGTTCCCGAAATGGTAATTTGGTTTGAAGAATAGAGATAGAGCGCGTCGTCGAAGGTCTTGATCACCATGTTTTGGATTGTTACGTTTGTTCTACTTGACAGGTCTATTCCTGTTTCGACTCCTGTTCCTTGAAGAGTGTGGCCTGCACCATTGACTACAACGTTGTCCCTTTGCACTATAATATTGCCATCTATATTATCGGTAAAAGTGTAAACGTTAACATTCCGCTGGATCGGTGATGTCGAAGGGTCTATGCTACCATCGGCCCTGATGTAAATATCTCCAGATGCAGCGGCTGAACGAACATTTAGAGCACATGTCAGCAAATTCGCAAGCAGGAATAGAAGAAGCAGTTGAGAAGCATTCTTCTTGAGCGTCTTCCTTCCTCCTAGACGTAGATACTTTTCGGGGCAAATATCGTTTATGGAATAATGTTCTACGGAGCATTTTTCAAAGAGAAAAAAGGGAGTTGTTGGTTTGGGATTTCGTTCTTCTACTGTTGGTATCCAGCGGCTGCCATCATTGCGTTGTCGAGGGTGAGCCATCCGCTGCCATAGTCATGGTCGACCCACTTGAAAATCCACGGGATTGAATCGTATGCAAAGGCGCCGTCTGAAGACATCGGAAGGCGTGACGCTCCTTTCTTTAGAACGTATTCCATATCAGCTTGGTTGAACTGTGGATAATGGTATGCGATGATGGCCGCGATTCCCGCAACGTGTGGAGTAGCCATGCTTGTACCCCACAAATAGTAGTAGGCTGGCCCGACACCTATGTTAACCCAATCGTTGGCACCAACGCTCCAAGCTACATTCGGCTGATATGGTCCGACAACGGCCGCGCCTGGTGCACATACGTCTAAGTCCTTCCAGGTTTGTCCAAGGGCTTTGTTCGGTAGTCCGCTAAAGTCTTCAAGGAACGTCTGCCAGTTGTTTCCAAGAGCATCCATCGTGTTCAGCTTCTCTGGAACGTCACTGAGATACCACCTGTATGGAGCTGGCGGATTCGACGTGCCTGATCCGATAAAATCCATGGTCCAGCCACCTGCTGCACATGAAATCACTTCTGGGTATGCTCCTGGCCAGTCCATGCCAGCACTTCCAGCGTTGCCTGCGGCGAACGTGAAGATCACTCCCTTGCCTATCGCGTAATCTATGGACGTACGTAAAGCAGGATCTTCCCCGCCTCCTCCCCAGCTGTTGGTGCATATTATCTTCCAATCAGGATGGGCTTCGGCAAGGCTAGCTACGTAGTCTATGGCTGAGCACAGCATCCAGTCGTCGCCTCCTCTGAACAGCACTTTGCCGTTATGGTTGATCGTGCCCCAGTAATCGTTATAGTAGGCTGGATCAGGACAGTCTACCAGCCAATAGTCAAGTCCCAACAGCGGAATTATGTGCACTTTGGGAGCAACTCCTTGTACTGTATGCGGCGCAGCGCCGATACTCGAGCGCTGCCATCCGACTATTTCGCCTGTCACATGTGTGCCGTGGCCCGAACCGTACAACGGGTCTGTGATGAAGCCTCTTGCTGTGTTCTGTTTGAAGTCAAAGTCATGTATGTGTTTATTCCAAACAATGTCGTAGCTCCAGCCTCTGGCCAATCCTGTTTCGATTATGGCTCCTGGAGCGAGGAAATTGACCCAGTCTGAAAGTAGGCCCGTGTCTATGACTGCTACGTATATGCCTTCACCGCCATGCGCAGAGAGTTCCGCGTTGACGATGTCCACGTCCCATGGCAGGTACGTGCCCACCGGATCACCAAGTGTAAAATCTGCAGACTCTACAAATTGCTCGCGGACGGGGGTGACATTAAATACGTGGGTTGGTGTGCCCGAGGATATTGCTCTTGGAGCAAATGTCGGAGCAAGTGTCAGCGCAAGCATTGACAGCAATACTAACGAAATCAGTAATTCCTTTTTCATTTTTCTCCAATCTCCTTTTTGGCACCAATTATTATGACGCGAAGAGCATTTGAATTTTGTGGAACCTTCTTCTATATGAGTTACACATGCGTTTTTCAATCGTGTTTGGTGACTTCTTCGATGATCTGAGTCAGATCATAACGTGCGGATTTACGCGCGCTGACCAGAAGACAGTCCGCAGAAATCGCAGAACTAAAACCAAACTATTCTAAACAGACAAAAAAAGAGGAACTGGACCCATCAAGGCTCTAAGATAGCCGTAGCATTGAAAGTCTGGAAGCCCTCGCCCATCAGTCTCACGGTGTAGCTGTCGCCAACTATCGGAGTCACAACCATCGCCGGATGCTTCATAATGTCCTTTTCTGGCTGAAGCGCAATGACATCACTGAAAGTCAATGTGGCACTCTGCCCGGGCTGTAGAACCAGTGAAGAAAGCTCCATGTGTTCATGTTCATCATCGTGGTCATGGTTCTGTTGGTCACCGAAAAGCGGGATCAGCGATGAATCGTTCACCTTGAAGGGAATTGTATCAGGATGAATCCTCTCAACGATCTCCTCATCGGTCTCGCCGTCCTTTTCTTTCTTATAAGTCCGTGTCGCGTTGAATTCGCCGTGCAGGGTGAGCCCGAAAACTCTGAAGGTGACGTCGCCCTCGTTCTTTATTGTCACCGAAAGAGTTGTAACATTGCCGTTCACCTTAAGCGAAGCCGTGACGATTGTCACGTTCTTCACAAATTCCTCCACAACGTGCACCAGTTTTGCTCTATTGTTCTGCCCTAGCTCAACAATAGTTCCCACTTTGATCTGCTCCTTGCTCAAGTCACCAATAATCGTGGCAGTCGCGCTCGGGACAAGCACGTAATAGTACACTAGCGTTCCATTAGCGTCAGTTGCCTGTATCTGCACCAGCGTCGGATTGAAGTCCACTAGCACACCCGAAAGTGTCTGATTAACTTGACTGTTCTTGACCGACACCACAAGTGTGTTTGAAAGAGCAGTCACATTATACATCGCTCCGTTAACCACAGCGTCGACGTCATCTATAGTGAACTGGATCTTGTCTACTGCTGAACCACTCGGAATCGTCGTGGAAGCAATCGTCTGACTCATGTTAACCAACGAGAACAGATTAACCGTCCCCGAAGCGGTGACAGGAAGCCAGACTGCAGTTCCATTCAGATAAGTCACGTGAAGCGAAACATCAGAGTACGTCAAGTTGAGCACTGTAGTCCCAGCAGGCACAGTCGGAGGATCAGTCAACATCACTACAAAAGAAGCTGTAGCCGAAGTCTGGTCAAGCATTATCGGATTGGCAAACAAAGCGACAGCAATGACAACAATCGCCACGAGCACCGCGGCTGAACCGTACTTCAAAGTCCACTTGCCTGACATTCTTGATTTCCTCTCCGTCATTGTACGGACGAAAAAGCGCGCGCTAATATTAACCTACATTTTTGAAAATCCTTTCAAGACTGTTGAACAACGCTTTCAACAGTCTTTAACCATACCGAACCGACATCCAAGGCCCATGTCAGACGGCTAGCCTGCGCCAGAGCCTCACCGTCTCGTACCAGAACACGAGAACCATAGCGGCACAAACAGCCACCAAGTACACCGTGAAACCTGACGCGTACAAAGCCTCGAACGAAAAGAAAGCCGCGAGAATAGTGAAGAGCAACGCGAAGAAGAACAGCTGCGGCACGATCGCGGGTCCCATCTTCGAGTAGCCCTCAAGAACCCTGTCCGATGCCTCCTTCACCGCGGAATACCTCCCGTGCTCATCCTGCGTCACGAAGCCCGCCTCGGAAAGCTTTCCCAAATGGTAAGAAGCAAGAGAAGCCGAAGACAAGCCGACTCCACGCTGAACATCCCTAAGCTCAGACGGCCCGTGCCTGAGCAAGTACAGGTAAACCTTCAGCGTGTTACCCCTGACTTCCTGACTGCCTGACATTTCAGAACACAAATGAACAACCGTAACCTTTTAACACTTATGATGGCAGAGCAGGCACCGACGAAACCATCTCCAAGCAACGAGCGACCAGCGACTCCTAAAGAAGAGAAAACCACGAAGCCGCAGCAAAAAGGCGTTTTTTGCTGAAAGCTTTTCAGCATGGGTAGGCGTGCCTAGTATGGGGGCCCATATGTGTATTTTTGCCCGCATCCAGCGCGCACTCGGCGTCATGATGATGTGCAATAAGAGAATAGCAAGCGCTTGGATGCCTATCATTTCTTTCTGCTTTCTCTGCGTATCAATTCTAACCAGATGCGGTTAGGATCTTTAACGAAGGCAAGAACCCAAGAACCCTGATTGAATGACTCAACAGCGCGCGCTGTTATTGTTGGTAGCGGGGAGTAGATTTGAACTACTGATATGATCTGGCTCTTGGTTTTCAATTTGAACTATTCTACCGTTCGGGAGCTCGTTTTAAGGCTTATAACATCTGAAAGGCGAGACTGTTTTCTGGTTATGCTGAATCTGATTTGCTGGTGGAATCTCCGAACATCCTCCAGACGTGTCAAGTAGAGTCCCCATGTTCTTCTCGTCTTAGACTCCCGCCAGACATGACTATTGTATCCTAGCTTGTGAAAGATCCCGTTAATGTCTAGCAAACCATCGTGATTTACAGACTCGATTTTTATAAGAGGTTGCTTCCTGCTTCGATTAAAGATAGGCGAACCATCCGCGTCGCAATAGCCTCGTAACAGCCCAATCTTCACCTGATCTGAGGCGCTATAGACTTCTCGATGAACCTGCCAGTTGTAGCAATTCCAAGATGGGTCAAACCATCTCATTAGGTCTTTCACAACACGGGCAGAATCTATCCTGAAGATGTGTTCTCGCTTGTCATGAAGAACGCTTCCTTTGATTCCGTACGTTTCGAGGACAAGATTAGAGAGATGAACTCCCCATTCCTCATCTTTTCCTAAGGATATCCGAGTAATACCTTGTTTGTAGCGTGAATAATCGTATCCTTTGTAATGACCATATCTGGGATAAATACCAAAAAGGGACTTGTCGCCTAATAACGCCCCGATTAACTCCGCTTTTTCTGGAGTGAGCACAATGACCTCGTATTTAATCTTGAATTAGCCAACTCAAGTATTTGGCTCGCTGCACACGAAAAGACGCGGTGATTGGTAGCGGGGGGTTGATTTGAACAACCGCTCGAGGCAGCTTCAGCTAGCTGCTATCTCTGGGTTATGAGCCCAGCGGGTTAATCCTGGCTACCCCACCCCGCTATGTTTACGCTGCTGGGTTCTTTCTCAAATCCTTAGGAAATGCTCTCCTCAATATATTAGTATTCTCGTTGTGAAAACGTTTTATATTTCACTGACGTTATCGAGCTTGGTGCCTGTGAAGTGGATAAATCCTATTTCCATGAGATTTCGAAGCCTTCTCTTAAGAACCCCATTTTTGTGCAGGGGCTACCGGGCTTTGGGAATGTTGGGAAGATTGCGGCTCATCTTCTCATAAAATTCTGTAGTGCTAAACCTTTTATGGAGCTGTATTCGCCTTCGTTTCCGGACTATGTTTCAATCAGTTCAAAGGGCATCTGCAACCTGCCTAGATACGAGTTTTACGCTGCGCCTATGGAGAAGAACGATTTCATAGTGATGACTGGAGACGCGCAGCCTTCATATGATGATGTTCTTGGGCACTATGGAATTTGTGGCGAGATTCTGGACGTTGTCCAGAATTACAATTGCAGCATGATAGTCACTATCGGCGGCATGCCTATGACAGAAGAGAAGGCTCAGGTTTATGTGGCTGCCACTTCGCCTAGGCTCGCACAGGAGTTCATGGATAAGGGGGCAGTGATCTACAGCAAAGGGAGAATTGTCGGGGCTACAGGCTTAATGCTGGGGCTTGCGAAAGAACGTGGTTTAGAGGGTCTGTGCTTGCTGGGGGCTACAAGCGGCTTCAGAACCGATCGAGGCGCCGGATTCTCCGTCTTCAAATTCCTTATGAAAGCTCTCGGCAACGAGGTTAAGGAAGGGTTATAAGAGAAAACGTCAATTCTAGACCAGTAACATAGAAAGTGAAAGCATGAGCGAGCAAAAACAAGGCAGCTCAACCAAAGTCAACACGAGAATTCGGGATACCTTCTTGGTGGTCCTTGCTGCTCTCTTCAGTTTTGGCGGACCATACGTGGTTTACGCACTCACTCATTTTGGCAATCTGAGCTATGGCGTTTCGATTGGTCCTGGACTTTTGGTTTTCGCGATCGGCTTGGCATTGACGTTATATTTGATCAGGAAGAAGGTTGTTTAACAAGAGTACCACGCATTTTTCTTGTGCCTCCGATACCCTAGAGTACATCATTTTTTTCAGACAATCAGCTTCTTCATCGGCAACCAAGAATAGCTGGGACGCGTGTAAAAAGCTGTTCGGTTCCAAGCAGAATAATAGCAAAGCATATAAAATATGCTGAGAGGTATAATGTTTATGCAAGAGGACAAAGAGAAAAGGCTCCGAGAAATGACCCAGAAGGGCGAGGGATCAGCCCGACGAACCACAATTATCCTCGAGAAAGAAGAACGCGAATTCATTGATTCTCTGATAAGAGAAGGAAAAGAGCCGGGCATCAAACCTCTCATTTCGAAGATGCTTGACGTTTACAGGAGCATGACGGTGTACGATTGGCGTTTTCCAGGAGAATACTACTGCGGAATAAGCCGCATCGCCTTCGTCAACGTCGAGCTAATCAATATACTCATCCAGCACGTTGCTAAGGAAAAATATCGTGAAATAGGTCGAAACATGGGCGAAGCCCTAAAAGTCTCAATAGAAACAACTCTAGGCATAAAAGCGGCGGAACGCGAGAAGTGGCCAGATGTCTTCAAGCGGTTGAGAGTTCAGGGGCTGGGGGATTTCTATCTCAGGGACAAGTACCTACTGATCAAGACTCCGTTTATCAATGAAGTCCAAATCTGGGCCGGCTTTCTCGAAAGCCTTCTCGGCGTGGAACTGGATGTTAAAACCTCATCTCAGCCACTGGTGTTTGAAATTAGAGAACTCGGTCCAGAAGCCAGCGAATAAACCTTATACTTCTGAAGATCTAGATTTGCGGTTAAGGAGAACTCAAGATGTCAATGCATGAGGCTTTGCTCTACGAGAAAAAAGAGGACAAAAAGGTGAAGTGCAACCTTTGCGCGAGACGATGCCTCATCAACGAAGGCGGAACAGGCTTCTGCCTAGTGCGAAAAAATGACGGTGGAACCCTTTTTTCGCTCGTTTATGCCAAAGCAATTTCAGCATGTATTGATCCTATAACGAAGAAGCCGTTGTCGCACTTCAACCCAGGAGCCATGGTGCTATCAATCGCGACAGTCGGCTGCAACTTCCGTTGTCAATTCTGCGACAATTGGATGATCAGTCAAGAAAAAGGGATGGCAGGTCATCATTTCCCCCCTGAAGATGTGGTCAAAGCCGCAAGAGACAACGGCTGCCAAGGAATAAGTTACACTTACACTGAACCAACAGTGTTCTTCGAGTACGCCTACGAAACGGCCAAGCTTGCTAGGCAGGTTGGATTCTTCAACACATTCGTCACAAACGGGTACATGACGCCAGAAGCAGTCAAAACCATTGCGCCATACCTGGATGCAGCCACAGTTGACTTCAAAGGCGCTGCAGACCCCGAATTCTACAAGACCTTCTCTGCAGTTCCATCAGTTGAGCCGATCTTCCAAGCATTAGTAGAAATGAAGCGAAATGACATTCACATAGAAATCACGAATCTCGTTGTGCCGAAAAGTGGAGACTCAATTGAGAAAGTAAAGCAGCTTGCAACTTGGATAAGGGACGCCCTGGGCAAAGACACGCCATTTCACTTGCTACGCTTTCATCCCGACTATCAACTGACAACAGTTCCGTCCACCACTATCGAAACTTTGGAGAAAACATATGTCGCCGCAAAAGATGCTGGGTTAAACTACGTTTACATTGGAAACGTGCCTGGGCACTCCTGCGAAAACACGTACTGCCCGAACTGCAATGAAATGGTGATCAAACGCTACAGCTTCGAGATAACAAAATGGAACTTGACCAGGGACATGCGTTGCCCAGTGTGCGGGCATGAAATACCAATCGTGGGTAAACTGCACCCGAGCGGACATTCCTACCCGTTTGCGCTGTTCTAAGCGCGCCCCTAGCTGAGCTAATGGGGTTCTTGGGATTTAGGAATTGAGGAATCTCTGCAGTTTCTTTGATCCCATGTTGAGAAGGTTTTTGTAATCTGCAGCATAGTTAATGGAAAGCCATCTGTCTACCATGAAGACAGCGACTTTGTTCTGGGTAACCAGTCTGGGTATTATTTCATTTTCTGGGTGTGTTGGTCTGTCTAAGGGTACGCTCTTGAATTCTTTCATGGCGTCTGGCAGAAACAAGACCATGCCCGTATTAGCGTAATGATCCTTTATGAACGGGAGTTCGGGCTTTTCTTGGAAATATCTGAGCTGAACTACCTTTCCGATCTTCTTGGCAACGCCTATTCCAAAGGGAGTTGTTGCCTTTCTTGCCATTACAATTATGATGGATTTGCCGTCTCTTTCTGCTTTGGACGCATAATCTACTAGCTGGTCCATCTTTATTGGAACCAAATCGTCTGGGTTGGACATCAGGTAGGGGTCATCAACGCGAATGATTCCCTTTTCTATTCCTAGCCTAACTGAGCCTGCTCTGCCTAACGGTTTTGGCTCTATCAACGTCGACGTTGAAATGTGAAATTCATTCTTTAATCGATTTAGATATTCTTCAAGTGCGTCACATCGATGTCTTAGAGTGAACGTGTAATCTTTTATCAGACTGGATTTCACGAATGGTTGAAGATGGAACCACAGCAAAGTATGTTTTCCGATGGGAGCTAACGCTTTTGGTTCGTCAAAGACTTCTTTAAGTCTTGTAGACTCCCCACCAGCATGTATTATTGATCTTATCATACGCGTTGTCACATTTCTTCTTGGAGAAGATTCACAGCTTTCTAGAAGACGTCTTCTTGTTCTGCCTTATGCATTTGTCCCTTAGCTGTTTGCTGCTTTGCTGCACAGTAGAGGCTGCAGCCGATTATCCAGAGTATAAATATCGCGGGAAGAAGAGCTAGAACGAACATTCTGCGCGTAGATTTCACCTTTCCATAAAGCGGCTCTATGTTTCGGGGTTAAGACACTTGTGAATTGGCGATATGTATTTCTGCTATCTAACGCGCGCTATCTTGCTGGCTCCAAAAAGGCTCAGAATTGAACATGGAAAAAAAGAGATTGTGGAGTATTGTTTTTTGGAGCTTAGATTTTTCTCTTGTTCAACACTGATCTGAAGCTTTTTCCGCAGCATTCATAGAGTCCAATCGTAAGTTCTGTCCTTTTGCCACTTTTGTCTTTTTTGCCAGCCATTTTCCAAGTCTTCTTCGGAGTACTGACTTCCTTTTTGCATTTCGGGCATTTTGCCATAAAACCACTTTTGAAGCAATATGTTCCTATTGAGATAAAAAACTTTTCACATGTGAAAGGCGCAACATGTCCAACTGAGTAGTATTCTTCGGAACAACGCGCGCTCTATGCACTTTTTTGTTCTTCAGGCATTCTGGTTCTTCTGAAAAACAGCCAGAACAGTGCTATTGAAACTATGTAGAACGCGCCTGCCAAGAAGAATGGCTCCGAGAGTAAGCCTACTCCTATTAACGAGGCGCCGATGGATGTGCTGAATGCATTGGGCAATCGCCAAAAAGCCGCGCTTACGCCTGACGCTGCACCGCGTTCGTCTTCTGCGACTAGGCCCATTATCATCGAGTTTTGGAGTGGACTTGCCATGTTCATTAGAAAAGCTCGCAATGTGTAAACGAAGCTTGCCGAAAGATAGTCAGGAAACAGTGGCGTGGCGAACATGAACAAGGTTGAGAGTCCCTGAGTTACCACTATAGCTTTGACGAGGCCGATCCTCTTGGCCAGCGGCGGTGCTGCCAGTGTTGCTACGCCTATGACTATGTTTGCTGCACCGAGGATGGGTCCGCTTACGGTATCGGATATGCCGTATCGTTTGTCTAGCCATCTTGTCATGAGTGGTACTATCATGCCTGCCCCGAATGCTACTATGGCGCTGGCCAGAACGAATTTCATTATTACTCCTTTGGATTTTCTGGGGAGTAGCCCTCTCAGGCTGGTTTTGGGTTTCTTGAGTATTCTTGATTCTGTGATTCTCAGCATGATGAGTGTAGAGCTGAGGCTGAGTGCCGCAAGTATCAGGAAGAGTATAGTGTGACTTTCAACTGTGGAGAAGCCGAAGGCTTGGAATATTACGACGATGGGTATGATGAAGCTTCCCAATCCGAAAGCTATGCTTCCTACGAAGCCGAAGAGTGAAAATGTGCTGGTTCTCTTTTCGTTTCCTGCTTTGTCCGCTATTAACGCGTTGCTTGAGGCTCCGAAGGCTCCTTCGGCGATTCCTTCAAGTGTTGCTGCGGCAAGCAGAATGGTGGTGTTTGTGGTGAGTGCGAAGAGTGCGATTATGCCGCTGGCGATTACGTTACCGAGTATGTAGAGCTTCTTTCTTCCGTACTTGTCGGCTGCTATGCCTAGGAGTATACTTGAGATGAAGGTGGATACTCCCATGGTGGTTATGATAATTCCCATTACATAATCTGGCAAGCCTTGGACAGCTGTCAAAAAATACGACAAATCAGTGTAGAACATGCCGTATGCAAGCGAGGGCAGTATAGATTGTATGATTAGGTATTTTGCTTCTTTCGGTAAGCCCCTGTAATCGTCAAACAACGCTTCGCCCTGCTCTTAAAATGCGACACTAATAGTAGCCTTGTATTTAACTCTCCATCGTCTCGCGCGCGCCAAGGAATTGGCAAAGGACGTGAACGTCGAGTTTGCAGGCGCGCTACTCCGACCTAACTTCCGATATATGGCTGAGAACAAGGAAAAAGCCGAGAGTATCTTTGAAGCGGCCAAGCAAACTGGTAACCAGCTCGTTAAAGAGGGAAAGATGCCCAAAGATCTCCTGAAGGTCATCAGTCAACCATTCATCACTCGGGAGAAGTGGCGGCGCGGGGTTATGAGTAATACTGAATAGGCGATCGAATGTTACAAATTGCAATGTGCGCCTTACGAGCAATTGGTTCACATGCTCTAAAGCTCAATTACAGTAAGACTTAACTTGAAAGAACACTAAGAGGAAATCGGTTTATGCCTTGCCAAAAACAATCGAGCTCCTCAAGGAACTGTCAAATGCGTTCGGACCATCTGGAAACGAAGAGGACGTGGCCACTATTCTCAAGAAGGAGCTCGAAGAATGTGCCGACGAAATACATGTCGACAAGCTTGGAAACATTTTCTTTCGCCACGCGGGAAAAAAAGGCTACCCGAAGATTATGCTTTCAGCACATATGGACGAGATAGGTTTCATAATAACCTTCGTTGAAGAAGATGGCTTCCTCCGTTTCGACACTATCGGGGGAATAACCAACAACATTATGCCTGGACAGAGGCTTCTTCTACGCGGTGACAAAGGATATCTCAAGGGAATAATAGGAACTAAACCTCCACACATCATGACACCAGACGAGCAGAACAAGATAATACCTAAAGAAGACCTTTTCATCGACATAGGCGCAGACAGCCTCAAACAAGCCCAAAAGAAAGGCGCTGACATAGGCGTGATGGGAGTCTTTGACGTGGAGTTCATAGATCTAGGAGATGGATACTTCAGGGGCAAGGCCTTTGATGACAGAGCCGGATGCACGGTTCTCGCAGAAGCCTTCAAGTCCATGAAAAATTCACCTTACAACATCGTAGCCGTTGGCTCAATACAAGAGGAGCTTGGGATAAGAGGGGCAAGAACCGCAGCTTGGCAAGTTGACCCCGACTACGGACTTGCTCTAGAAGGAACATTCGTAGCAGACGTCCCAAACACTAGACCAGACAGAGTGTCATCCAAAATCAAGGGAGGGCCAGTTTTAACAATATTGGATAGGACAAGCCTCACTCATCCACACATACTCAAAACGCTAATCAAAGTAGCAAGAGAAAAGGCGATACCGTTTCAATTCAAGAAAGTAATGGTTGGCGGAACAGACGCAGGAGCAATTCACCTAACGAAAGCAGGCGTTCCAAGCGGAACAGTAGCCGTTCCCTGCAGATATATCCATGGACCTGCCTCAATCATTCACGTCGACGATCTAAAGAACACAACAAAACTAGTATCCGAGTTCGTGCGAGCCATCTCAACGAAATAGCACACGCCAATCTGCGCGCGCGTGACGAACAAAGCTTTCCCCGCAACCAACACTGAAATGCACTATCAGTATACATCCTCACAAGTTTTCACAAGAACATCCTTTGCAGGTTCATCTCTTACGCTGAGAATCACGGCATAGTTGCAGTGTTGCAGAAAGGCGCGCCCATGTACTGAAGCTCGAGTTCCCCACTTTTTCTACGCGGTCAGAGCCTTTTCCATCTCGTCCTTATTCGGCAACGAAGCAAGTTTAGCTTTTACTTGTCCATCGCGAAAGACCAGAATCGTTGGCACAACTACAACATCGTAACTGCGCCAAGTTTCCGATGAAGAAATATCCATCTCAAACAGGTCTGCCTTTTCCTTGAGGCTCTCAGCAACTTCAACGTAAGAAGGCTTGAAAACCTGACACACAGGGCATGTTGGAGACGAAAAAAGGACCGCAGTGGGTTTAGAAGCGTGAAGAACCTTTCCAGGAAAGTCAGCATCTGAAATAGTCTGCATCCCACTGGGTTTTTCTCTGCGAAGCAGCCCCTTAAGCTTTGATGTGACGCTTGGGTATTTCTTGTAGGCTATTTGATAACCTGTTTTTTCGATTGCATTCTCAATCTGTGAAAGCTGAACAACATTTGGGTCGTAGACCACCTTCAAAGTCTTGGCTATGTAGTTGCCTCTTGTTTCTTTCACGCCTTGTAGTTTCTTAACTTCGTTTTCCAGAACCGGTATGCATGTGGGACAGTCCATGCGGAGGATGGGAATGATCTTCGTCACGAGACCTTGCTCAGTCTTTATCAGGTCACCTCTCGGGCTTGAATCTTCTTAGAAGCAATGAGTTAGAAACAACAGATATTGAGCTGAAGGCCATGGCGGCTGCCGCAAACACAGGGTTCATAACGATGCCGACCGGTTGTAGCACGCCTGCGGCTATAGGCACGAGAGCAGCGTTGTATCCGAGAGCCCAAAAGAAATTCTGTTTTATCTTCGAGTACGTTCTCTTGCTGAGTTGAATTGCCGTAACAACACCCATCAAATCATTCCTGATGAGGATTATTCCACCTGCTTCTACGGCTACGTCAGTTCCGCTTCCAAGCGCGATTCCCACGTCAGCCTGTGCAAGTGCAGGCGCATCATTTATTCCGTCTCCAACCATTGCGACCACTAAGCCTTCCGACTGAAGTTTCTTCACCTCGTCTGCCTTCTTGTCAGGCAAAATCTCAGCCAAGTAGCGGTCAATCCCCGCCTTCTCCGCTATTGCCTCCGCAGTCTTCTTGTTGTCACCCGTGATCATCACGACTTGAAGCCCCATTTGTCTAAGTCGTCTAACGACCTCCGCAGCGTTCTCCTTAAGCTCATCCGCTACTGCTATGATGCCATTTGTTCTGCCATCCGCGGCTACGTAGACGAGACTTTTTCCTTGATTCAGCAAGTCGTCGGCACTCTTCTGCAATTCCTTACCAATTGAGACATTCAATTCCGCAAAGAACCGCTGAGTGCCCACAATTGTCTTGCTGTCGCTAACAATGCCTTTCACGCCTTTTCCTGGAAGAACCTCAAAATCCTTCGGTTCTTCAAGCACAAGCCCTCTGCTTTTGGCCTCTGCCACAATCGCTTGGCCTATAGGATGCTCTGACATCTGCTCAAGTGAGGCTGCTGCAATCAACAATCGTTCGGGATTGTCGCTTATGATGCCAGTTACCGCCAGCTTACCTTTCGTCAAAGTTCCTGTCTTATCGAAGGCGATGGCTTGAAGTTCCCGCGTTTTCTCAAGGTAGTCGCCTCCCTTGATTAGTATGCCGTTCTGCGCACCTTTTGCGGCGCCGACCAAAATCGCGGTTGGTGTAGCGATCCCCATGGCGCATGGACATGCGACAATGACCACTGCGATGAACTCTGTGAGGCTGAAGCCGAAGTTGGCACCGATGAAGAACCTCCAGCCAATAAACGTGATAGCTCCTATCAAAAGTATTGTTGGGACGAAATAGGCTGAAATCGTGTCAGCTAATCTTTGGATTGGTGCTCTGCTCAGCTGTGCATCGTTGACCATTTGCACGATTTGGTTGAGCGTGGTGTTCATTCCCACGCGTGTTACTTCGACTTTTAGGGCTCCGTCTTTATTGATGGTGGCGCCGATGACTTGATCTCCCGCTTCTTTAGGCGCGGGAATGCTTTCACCCGTAATCATGCTCTCATCTACGGATGATGAACCTTCAACTACGATGCCGTCAAGTGGGATTTTTTCTCCCGGTCTCACGAGAAGCCTTTCTCCAGGCATCACTTTCTCAACGGGAACCTTCTCTTCAGTTCCATCTTCTCTTATTACATGAGCGACGAGTGGCTGAAGGTCGAGAAGCTTGCGCACGGCCTCAGATGCCCTTCCTTTTGCACTTTCCTCCAGAAACTTGCCTATCAGGATCAAAGCTAGTATGAGTGCAGAAGTATCAAAGTAGACGTCTTGGCTTGGAACAAAGGCTGGAAAGAAAGTTACTAGTGTACTGTAACCCCATGCTGTTGTGGTTCCGACTGCTATGAGAGTATCCATATTTGTGGTTTTGGCCTTTGCAGCGCCCCATGCTCCCCGGTAGTATCGGTATCCTGCGACAAACTGAACAGGTGTTGCTAGGAGGAATAGCCAAACGTTCTTGGGCAGTATCGGCAATGCGACATCTAAGAAGGCAAGTGTGAAGGTCGCCAGCCCGAGAGTGAGGCTCAGTATGACTAGCCTCTTCAGGTTTCGGCGTTCAATGTCAGGCTGAGTGAAGGTAAGCATGCACTGCTCGCTACAGAAATAGTAGGTCTTGCCTTCGACCTCAGTCTTGTAGACTGCTGTCTTCTCATCCACGTACATGCCGCATACGGGGTCCCGTGCCAAAATAGTCCCCGTCAATACCTAGAATGGATGGATTATTAAGTGATACGTGCTCTATCGTGATTCCCAGTATGCATGTGAATAGGATGCATGGCGTCTTTATGCTCGTCTAGCTCACAATGAAATGGCTGCTGCTCTGCAATAGCTGCAAAAATGCTATGACCGTCAGACTGAGTCCGAGGTTGGTTGCGATACTGGCTTACACACCTTGGACCGTGCTATGTTGAGCAACGGTTTTGTCTAGGCTAGAAAGCCATGCGGATTGTCTTCTGTCTAGCAGAACGTTTATTTGCATTTCGTTCATTTCTTAGCGTCTCAGATGAATCGATGAGTGGCAACGGAAAAGGCTGTTAACTCCAGTTTGGCAGAGTTTCAGGAGATTTAAAAAACGGAGCAGGCAAGCAATCCTAGGCAGACTGAAGCCAGTGTAAGAATAGATGGAGACTACTGCAGCAGATGCATGATCTGTCCTTCTGTCTGCCCTTTTGAGGCATTGTCAGCTCAAGGAGAACCAGTTGAAGTTAAGCTGGACACTGAAAAATGTGAAGTCTGTGGAATCTGTTTCAGTACATGTCCAGCGTCCGCCATTGAGACGATTTACTACAACGTTGACGCATTGCTGAATCGCATCACGGCCCTGAAACGGAAAAAAGGAATAAGCCAACTCGTGCTAACGTGTCAAGGCTCTAACACCTCGAAGGAGAAGTCAGCAACCGAGTTGACAAAACTCGGCGTTGCCAATTCGCTAACGCTGAGTTTACCGTGTGTTGGACGTGTGCCGCCTGAGCTTCTGCTAAAAACACTATCACTCGGTATTGAGAAGATTGATGTGTCTCTTTGTGAAGACAAATACTGCAGATTCAAACGAGGAAGCATGGTTGGAACACGTAGACTTCTGTTGGTTCAAACTTTGCTGAACCAATTGGGGTTCAAGCCGGGCACGTTGACTGTAACGAAAAAATCAGCCAAGGCACACATTGACGAGCAACGGTGCATAGGCTGTGGAAACTGCAGCTACACATGTCCGTTTGATGCAATAAAGATGGAAGCTTTGGGTCAAGCACACATAGATTTGCAGGCATGCTCAGGGTGCGGAGCTTGCGCAACGGTCTGTCCAGTCTTTGCGGTGAAGCTCGAAGGTTTTGAGTATGAAGCTGTTTCCGAATCTATCCGCAAGTACAGTTCATTGGCTTTAAGATTGAAGCGGCGAGGCGCGGAACCTGCGATTCTGGTATTATCATGCGCGTGGGGAGACTTCGACCGAGATTCAGAGCTGAATCGTCACGTAAAGAACGCTGCCTACGTGCGGCTCCCATGCGCTGGGGCGGTAGATACGCTGCATGTGCTTGAAGCATTCTATTCAGGTTTTGACGGTGTTTTCATCGCGGCTTGTAAGAAGGGTGAATGCAAGTTGGAAAAGGGAAACGAGAGCGCAGAGAACCGCATCTCTTCTTTGAGGAAACTTCTGGCCCAAGTTAACCTTGAAGACAGGCTTGAGATGTGTTTCGTGTCCCCCAAGGACGTGGGCGACGTCGATGAACGGATCAGGTTGTTCACCGAGAAAATAGGGTCGTTAACTGTTGCGGAGGCTGTTCGAAAATGATCATGACAAAAGAGAAACCTATGCAGGAAATATGTGGCCTTTTAGCATCACACAAAAAGATTCTGGTAGTAGGCTGTGAGGGCTGCACCACTCCCACAAGAGGGCTACGTGAAGCCAAAACCTACGCTATGCTGGTTGAAATGTATGGAAAACTGAAGAACAAGGAGTTTCAATGCAAACCGACAACGATGGGGAAGCAGTGCGACAATTATGAAGTCATGACGACGCTGGCAACACAGGTTCAGGACACTGATGCCGTGTTGTCTCTAGCTTGCGGAGTCGGAGTGCAGACACTCAGCGAAGTCTTTCCTAACGTTCCAGTGTATCCTGCTCAAGACACGATTTTTCTCGGATCGCAAGACCGCGAGAACGGCGTCATGCATGAGAAATGCAGGGCATGTGGAGAATGCCTGCTGGGCGAAACAGGCGGCATTTGTCCGATAACCCGGTGTGCTAAAGGGCTTCTGAATGGACCATGCGGTGGACAAGTGAAGGGAAAATGCGAGGCTGGAGGCTGGAAGAACGATTGCGCATGGATCTTGATCTACAACCGGCTCAAGGAAAGGAAAGAGCTTGACTTATTCAGGAAATTCAGAATCCCTAAAGACTACAGGATTTCTGAACACCCGCGGGCTCTGAACATGGAAACATCCCTAGGAGAGCAGTTGAAGGCTGGAATGAAGGGGGAAGCTCCCAAAGAGCAGAAGAGGGAAGCATACAGCGAATTAATGAAGAAGCTCAAAGAAGGCAAATTTGTCTTCACCGGCGAACTTGAACCGATGAAAACAACAAGCCTGCACGAGGTCATTGAAAGTGCAAAAATCCTAAAAGGCCACGTCGTCGCAATCAACGTGACTGATAATCCGACAGCGTTTGGATTCTTCAACGGGCTCGTGTCATCTTATCTGATGCAGAAAGAATCAGGCGTCGAGGCCGTTTACCAGATGGTCACGAGAGACAAGAACCGTATAGCACTGTTGTCCGATGTTTTGGCCGCAGGAGCTCTGGGAATGAAGAATATTCTTGCGATAACGGGTGACTATACGACGGTAGGCGACATGCCGCAGGCCAAGCCAGTTTTCGACTTGGATTCAGCTACGTTTGTCTACATGCTGAGAAAAGTGTTAGATGAAGGTTTAGATCTAAACGGGAACAAGATTGAAGACCCGCCTAAGTTTAACATTGGCATCGGGGCATCACCTAACGCTGATCCCTTAGAGGCGGAAATCCTGAAAATCGAGAGAAAAGTGAAACTTGGAGCCGACTTCATACAGACCCAATGCGTCTACAGCGTGGATCAAGCCAAAAACTTCATGGAAGCCGTCTCCTACCTCAAGACACCCGTGCTCCTCGGCATCGCGCCCTTCAAGTCGCGGGCAATGATGGACTGGATGATCAAGTTTGTTCCAGGAATAAAGGTTCCACCCGAGCTGGAGCAACGCCTCCGCAAGGCAAGAGAAAAAAGCAAAGAAGCATTCTTGGAGGAGAACACTGAAATCTTCGCTGAACTAATGCGCGAAGTTCACAAATCAACAAACGCTGCAGGACTTCATCTTATGGCCGTGGGCTTTGAGTGGATCCTTCCAAAGATAATTGAAAAAAGCGGAGTAACAAGCGGCTGATTCTCACAAGACTTCAAGTTTAAACTCAGATTCACCGTTCTAGCGCGCGCTAATTAAGTCTTGTCACATTTAGTCTCACGCATGTACAACTGCGTACCGTTCATCTCCTATGGAAAACAGGACAAATCAATTATTGTATTGGCGTGCGCTAAGAGCCATGGCAAATAAATTTACAGTATCACGTAGGAGAATCTTATCAGCAGGCCTAGTCAGACACTTGACAGAATTAGTCTGGTTGAGTTTACGTCCACTTCTGTGATCTTGCAGTTTTTGAACTCTTTGGATTGTCCAAGCACGTCCTTAACGACTACTTTGTTGCTTTCCATTTTGGCGAAAACAACGTCTTTGAACGCTACTTTTCCATCCAGAAAGACTGTGAATTCACACATGTTCCATTTCTCCAGAACAAATGGGAGCGTCAGCTCTGTTATAAAGTGTTTCCGCGTTTCTAACCAGTCGATTCGTGTGGACATGATGTTTTCTTCATAAACGTTATAGTCCTGTGTGCCCATGTTTGGCTTGATAGTAGCCTGCAAGATGAAGCTGATGCCTGAAGAAAGCAAACCCAGCAAGTCTGCGGATGTTGACATGTTTCATCTTCTATCGGAGACAGTGCAGAAGCAGAAGCAAAAACGAAGAAAGGAACTTTTGGCGCCCCTAGGTGTTCAAGAATTCTTCGCTGACGGAACAATAACCATAAACAAAAGAACCTGCCGAGGCATCGACTGCAACCTCTGCGTAAAAGCTTGCCCAACAAAGGCGTTATATTGGAAGGCTGGCGACATCGGAGTAACCACAGAACTATGCATATTCTGTGGCGCATGCGTCCTAAACTGCATAGTCGACGACTGCATCAAGATTTCCAGGAAGAGAGTGACCGGCGAAATTGAAGAATTCAGCAAACCAAAGGACTTCACGACGCTTCAAACAAACATCGATACGGAAAAACGCTTCAAACGGATCCTAGAAGTTTTTCCAACGGCTGAAGAATATCTCAAGCTTGTTCATAAGTCGAAACGTGGAAAGACTCGCCGACGATCCTAGCTCCTTTTTTTCGACACGCGCAAGTAAGAAAGTTTGTAGCTCAGTTGAAAAGGGGTTCTATGAGTGTTTCTCCCATTTTTCCAGCAGGAACTTCGGAATGTCTGATGAGTCGCGTGGTCCAACGAGTATTTGCCAGCCGCTTAGCTCTTCGATTTCGCCGCTTAGTCGCGCGGCTTTTCCGGGGATTATGAGTTTTCTGTGTTTAACCTTGTTTTCGATTCCAGAGGTTTTTAGGGCGTCGGTGACTTTTTCCGCTGTCAATTTTCTTCCTGCGACTGCGCTGTCGACGGCTATGCCTTCTGTGTCGATGACCATCAGATACGTGTTCACCTTTGCAGATTCCAGGTCTGAAGCCACTGTGTAGTACGTCAGCGCAAAGTTTGTCGTGAACATCACTGGCGAGTTTTCGTCTAGCGTTCCAAACAGTTTCAAGCCAGGTTCGACGGCCACCGGTTTCCTCGGGTCAGTGTAAATGTTCTGTCGCAGCACGACAGGTGGCAGAAGTGCCCAGCCGTCAACGTCATGCATTATCAGAATGTCCGAGAAGCGAACGATCAGCATTGCTGCCAGGTAGGCTTCTTTCCATTTTGCAATTTCGACGGGTGCTTCGCCTCTGTCTGTCCAGGCGACCATGGGGACACCGATTATTGGGAAGCCTGAAAGCTCGTCGCCTTTTTTGCAGGCGGCCCGGCGGATCATCGTGAAATTGTTCAGCGTGTTCGCTAAGCCTTCGCTGGCGAAGGTGCCAGGGTCTAGAACGATGTCTTCGACTCCGCATTCAAGCAGCGTCTTTGTCAGAGAACTCATCAGCGTCAAATCGTTTGGCGCAAAAACTGTCAGTGGGCAGTTGTACATTTGAGCGAGTTCTGCCATTTCTTTCCAGTTGTCTTTCGTTGCGGCGTACAGGAGAGGTCTGGATTTTGGTGCGGTCATCAGTCCTGCTTCGATTATGTTCGGGTTCAGGGAGCAGAGTATCATTGGCAGACTTGTCTTTTCGACGACTTTCTTGACTGTTGCCGCGAACTTTTCCGGGTTCTGCGATGTGGAGCGAACTGCAACCATGTCAAGTTTCAGTGTTTGCCCGATGTAATCGAACTTGAAGCCTTCAGTTTTTCCTATTCTGTCTGCCAGTTCGTCTTCGGGCATTTCATCCGTTAGGTCGATCGCGATGGCTGTTGGGTTAAAATAGGTGAATTCGTGGCGGTACATGACTAGTTTTCCGCCGATTTTTACGGCGTGGTCTCCGGCGCCTATGATGATCTCTTTGACGGCGGGTTTCAGCAGTTCTTTCAGTTGTGCATATGCTTTTTCGTTCCCCTTGGTCAGGAGCGGCGTGCACTTGTCGAGTGATACTTCTCGGTTCACAAGCTTCGTCGCGAATGCCATGCAGTTTTCTTCGCCGCATTCCTTGCAGTTTGTTCTTGGAAGAAGCTTGTACACGTCCAGGGGGCTCAGCTCGCCCATTCCAGGTTTTTTCTTTCCTTCCTTTTCGCTCATGTTATCTACGCTCCGAGTCTAGACCTTCGTGCTTACCCATTCGGCGAGTTTGCCGTTGTCGTTTGAGCTTTCGGTCAGCAGTTGGTTGATGGTGTCCTTCAGTGTCTTCACGGCGGCTGGGTGCATCATCATGAACAGGTCCACGCCTGCAAGCAGAAGCGTCAGGGCGGTGGTTACTTCCCAGAGGGGTCCTCTGAGTTCTCGTGGCTCCCACTGTGGAGCCATTTCCATCCAGGCTTCTCTTGCAGCCCATGCGTTGGTGGTTCCTGAGGACATGGGATGTGCCAGTTCTGGGTCTCCCATTAAGCCTGATATTCTGGCTCTTTCCATGTTTGTGAAGGCGTAATCAAGCCCGTATCCCAGGGCTGCCGTCGTCAGGTCCATGATTATGTCTTCTTTTGGCAATATGTCGTACAGTCTGCGGTTGAGTTCTCTGGCCATGTTCATGTCCATCGGCGTGAAAGATAATGCGACGTGCCCTGTTTTTTTGATGAACTTGGCGCATTTTTCAACGTCCATGTCTCGTGTTACTGAGTTTATCAGGAATCTTTCTCCAGCAAATGCTTCTGCGACTGCCTCAAAGACGTTTGTGTCCTTGACTGGGTCTCCGCATCCTCCAATCATGAGCGGCACATCAACAGCCTGGACAACTTTTTCCACGGTTTTTACGGCTTCTTTCGGCGAGGCGTCTTTGATGAGGGGGTCGATGCTTATCAGGTGCAGGGTTAACATGTCGGCTCCGAACTTTTCAACTGCGAGTTTCGCCCACGCTGCGGGGTCTTCCATGACTTCCTTGATGTGCATCTTTACAGCTTTGGGCAAGGGAACTTTCATGTCAAAAATGTCCAGGGCCACTATCGGCGGGTGCGGCATGGGTTTTTCAAAACCGTAGAAGGCAGGAGCGGTTTCGCCTCCGACTGTGAGGGATTTGCCGCGTGTGCCGCCTTCAGCTTTTGTGGCTCCCAGCGTGACTTCAACGATTTTGCCTGGATAAGTCTCTACCGGTGGAATGAATTCCGTCTTGATTATTTCAGTGGGCTTGACCTTTTCAGGCGCTACAGCCTTTTGTTTCGCCATGATCGGTGCCGTAATGGCGCCTTGTTGAAGCCATATTTCCAGGTCTCCGACTTCCATTTCGAAGTCTTCTAATTCGATTTCTTGAAGTTTCGCCAGTATTTCTATGAGGCGCGGGCTCAGTTTGAATCCAGTTGCTTCTTGCTTCTTGCCTTTTTCTGTCAATGATTTCACCTTTCTGATTTCTCAGTTTTCATTGAGCGAACTATGACCTTTTTGGCGTAGATTTTTGCGTCTTTCAAGATTATTCTGAGTCCCCCAGCAGTTATAGGTAATGTCGCTGCCGTTGCAACTGGAATCATGGGGGCTTCCTCTCTTGCTTCTTCTGCAGAAACTTCCTGAACCGCTTGTGGCTCTTCTTTCCACCGTTCTACGATTGGATGCTTGTGGTCTTTGAGAAAGGCCTTCAGTTCATCAACCGTTCTTGAATCTTCCTCTGTTGCAATTTTGTCAACGAGTTCCGTGGGCACGAAGTCCTTGACTCTCTCCTTTATTTCTTTGGGCATCCACACTATTCGTTTCCATCCGCCGTCAGCTTGCAGGAATTTTCGAGAGCGCATGTATTCGATCGACAGCCCGTGGAATCCTTCAATTTGGCGTCCTCCTGCTGTGGAATCTGCAAGTGTTGAGAAGGCTAGGCCGTTCACGGCTAGGTCTTTGTATGATCTGTGCACTATGCCGATCCCATCTACTTCTGGAATGTAGAAAGCAACTGCCTCGAAGCAGCCGCATGAGGTGTGAGGATACTTGAAGGCCGTGTAGAGGCATACTCTGGAAACTTCGCCTAGAGACTTCTTTTTCACGGCATCGTTCACGCCGGAGAATTCCCCTCCAACTGGGTCTAGCAGTTCTCCTCTTTCAATGGTGAAAATGGGTCCTTTGGGGTCGACGCTTGCCGCGGCTCGTCCATCAAACCAGCTTATGGCGCCGCAGTTGGAGTATCTTTGAGGTGTTATGACGCAGACGTGCGACGGGGCGAAGGATTGACATAAAACGCAACCGTAGAACTTGTCAACTTCCTCGTCTTTCAGGCCTCTTGCTCTAGCGTCTCTTGCTTCGTAGATTTGAAGTGCTTCCGCGTAAAGCTCCTTCACTTTTTTAGGGTCAGTTATGAAGGTGACCTGCATCTTCTCGATTATAGGCAGTTCGCTTTTGAAAAGCCTGTGCAGAACTTTTCCGACGTATTCGAAGGAGTTTAAGCCTTTTTGGAAGGATTTCTTGCTCAGTCTCAGCCATATGTCGTATCGTTGATTGAGGTGCATGAAGCCTTCAATGTAGTTTGAGTATGCGTGAATGCGTCTCTCTATTACGCCTTCCAGTTCGGGTTCAAGTTTGGGGCCTGAGACTTCGATGACTATGCCGAACGGGTAGGCTTTGTCTGGTTCCATGTCTTTCAAGTCGGGTCCGATTATGGTTACTTTTCCGTCTTCGATTTCCTTCGGTTTCTTGACTCGCGCAAGTTCAAATTTCTCTTTGATGTCGGGTCCGCCGAGTTCGATGTACATTTCTTTTCTGCGGATTCTTTCGCCTTCGTAGATGACGCCTACTTCTACGGGTATGTCTTTGAACATTGACACGTTTTATTCCGTTCCTATTTTTTCCAGTATGATTTTGAGGTCTCTTGTCCAGTCTTTTCTAGAAATGTTAGGGAAGGACCAGCTTGCGTTGGGCTGATATACGTTGTCCAAGGTTATGGTCTTAAGACTTGGGATTGAATTCTTCAATCCTGACAGTATTGTCCACTCCATGTAGTATGGAAGACCTGTAACTAATGCGAGGTCGTACTGGCCTTTTCCATCCAGACCGCACCATGTTGGGTCAGACAGCCTGTTTCCGATGTCAACTGCAGGCATCCAGCTGGCTGGTTTGTATTCTCTTTTGAGGAACTCTTTCACGGTGTGCGCCGTGGCCACGATTGGGATCTTTGCTTTCTTTGCCAGTTCTATTGTGTAGTCTACGAGTTTTCCTTCTTCAAACGTGGTTTCGGCTGCCTTGTGACCTACGATCAGTATGGGTCGTTTTGCCCGGTTTATCATTGCAGCTACTACTTCGGGCTTGGTGACTACCAGGGCTTTTTTGGGTCCGGGCACTTCGGCTGTCTGCCATGGTTCAGCGGTCGCCATGTTTTTTCACTCTTTTCTTTTCCTGACCATTCTTGGGAGGAGTGTTGGGTCAGGGATGACTGTTTCGTTCCAGTTTTTGTCTTCGAGTATTTTTATGATTTCGTCTTTCATAGTTATTGGTATGTCGCTGATGGTTCGCACGAACAGGTGAATGTCTTCAGGCATTGTTCCGTAGAGTCTTCGGTGCAAGTCGAGGTAATGTGTGAGTTTTATGGCGCGTCCTTTTGAAGTGTCGTTGGGTCTCATACAGAGTTTGGCTATCATGACCATTGCTTCTTCTTTCGTCTCTGCAGCGCAGAACAAATGCTCGGGCGCTGGACCAGCGTAGGCTTCTTCTCCTGTTCTTGCGTCGTACACGCACCAGTCTTCTTGGTGGTCAGCCCTGCCGAGGAGCATGCGCCTGTATTTTGTTCCGTGTGGACCGACGATAACTGGTATGCCTAAGCGCCAGAATCCTGCTGCAATAGCGGCTGCTTTCTGAGAGTATGCACCCCAAGCGACGCCGACGGCGCCGACGCGGTTAAGTATGTAGTCGGCGATTTCCTCGTAGTTTCCTCTCAGAGGGCGTTTGGCGAATATGTTTGCAATTTTTATCGCGGCTCCGGCGATGTGAGCGTTTGCGACGCATGAGCCGACGTTTACGATTCCTCCGGCGGCGAATTCGCCTGTGTATGCTTCGTATGGTGTTTTTCCGTCTTCGTCCTTGTACATTGCCGCAGACATGGCTGCGCATCCTGAAGTTACGACTATGTATCGTCTTTTTGCGAATTCTCGGCACATGTCGGCAACGTCTATTCCGCCTTTGGGGTAGTTTGCGCATCCGACAAAGCCGACGACGCCTGGAATTTCACCTAGCACGATTGGGCTTCCAACATTTCTTATTTCGATGTCTTGTATGGCTCCGCGTCCCACTCTGATCTTGTACGTTTCTTCTGTGAGTTTCTTTTCTCCTGCCTTGACGATGTAACTGTGAATCTTTAGGCCCACAGGGCAGGCGGGTTCACATCGTCCGCATCCGACGCAGGAATCGTAGAGGTCTGCGAGCTTTTCCAAGTTGCCTTCAGCTGCTTCTTTCATTGCTTTTGGTATCCTAGAGTCTTGTGGGCATGCTCTTCTGCAGGAGTTACATTGGGTGCATTCTTTGGCTTTCTCGATTATTTCGCTGGTATTAGGCAAGACTTTGAACTTTTTCCTAAGAGGGGCGACTTTCAAGGCCAATTTTGTCGTGACTTCACCGACTTTATCAGGGTCAAGGATTAGGGCTCCGGGTATTTTGCCTGTTACCAACTCCTCAACGGTGGCGTCTGCAGGGTCGTTCGTGCGGTTAGGTAGTCCCATGCAGTTTTTTTCAGATGTGGCGATTACGGGTGTTTTGATGTTTTGAGCTTCGTTGAAAGCGTCGGCTCTGACGCACTGTTCGTCTAGCACGACTACGTCTGGGATTCCGCTTCTTATGAAGCGAAGTTGCCATGAGATGGGGCCGACGATTTTGCCTCGGTTATAATATCTTGTTAAGTCATGAGCGGTACAGCATAGGCCGCAGATTTCGACTTTTCCATCGTACCCATATTGTTTCATGTAATCTATTATTCCGATGGAGGGAACGACGTTGTGGCCTATGACAAGAATCACGGGTTTATCTGCAGGTATAGTTCCAAACCCCAAATCTACAAGCGGTGAATCTGGATCGGCTTTCGGGAAATCGTAGGCGGCTATCTGCGCGATATCTGCAACTTCCATTCCAACGTGATCTATCATCCCGGCGTGCAGAACCTTTGACTCAAAGTCAAGATTGTTACCTTCTTGTCCCGTGTGTGCAACAGATAACAAATGCGTGATTTGCTTTTCCGCATAATCCAACACTTCTTCAAGATCAGCAAGCGTTTGTGGTTTTACGCCGCAAACTAACCGGATCGTTGGTGCTTCAACCTGGATGCTCAATCCTCCTACATCCAAGGGGAAGCTGCGGCCGAATTTGCTAACCAGATGCTCAAGCAGGTGCCGCGCATGACCAGTGTGGGTGGCTGCACCGATGCAGCATGCTAAGAGCACCATTCTTGATTGTTGGGCCTGCATGTTTATTCCACATGCGCCTCGTTTGTTTCCTGTTAAGTCGCATTTTCCGAAGGTGCAGAGGCAGCATAAGTCGCAGAATGGCATGTAGAATGGCTTGTACCGTTGCAGGAGCTTCATGTCCCATTCTCTCAGCCCTGTCAGCGATGGAAAGGGCGTCGGCCCCATGGGTTCAGTCCACTTTTCTCCAACAATCTTGCCGATTGAAAATTCGAGGTTTTTCACGGATCCAATGTCAGTTTTAAGTTCGCCAATCTTTACGGTCAGGTCTTTTCTACTCAACTACAAGCACAGCCTCAGGGACCTAGAAGCTGAGATTCAAAGGAAGTTTGCTCTCTTAAGTTTTCTGGATTTCTTTTCTATGGTTCATGGTTCATAATATGATATCAACATGTGGCGCTTATGGTCAGAAAATCTGGGCAATGTTGCTAGGTGATGAGGCTGTTCACGTTTTTGTGTAGCCGATTTTTTCCATTATCTTTTTGACTGAAATGTAGGCTGGCGAGTCCGAGGGGATGTCTAGTAGGGATTTTCCGTCTAGAACGTGTTGTTCGACGTTTTCGTCATGTGCGATTTTGCCTAGGAATTTGAATTCCATGTTGCTTTCGGCGCGGTTTTTCAGGTTTTCGGGGAATCTGAAGCCGCCGACAACGTAGAAGTTTTGAAAGTCTATTTTCACTTCTTTGGCTATGCGATATGCCCGTTCGATGTGGTCAAAGGATTTTTTTGAGGGGTCAATGACGTCAAATATGTCATCGACGTTTGATGTTATTCTTCGGTTCAGGTTTTCTAGCCCTGCTGGCGAGTCGATTAGAATGTACTGATAGCTCTTCGTTATCGCTTCCAGTGCTCCTTTCAGAGCTGCGTTTGGCAGGCAATAGCATCCTTCAACCCATTTTGTTCCGAGGGCAATGAGGTCGAAGAAGTCGCCCTCGTATATGCCTTGACCCCATATTCTGTTTTCTATTCGTTCCGTCGGCGCAACGCCTACGGTTGTGCCTCCTTTCTCCAGGAAAGTATCCATTAGCAACTCTGAGATTGTTTTCTTTCCTTCTTCTTTGAGGTCAACGCCAACCATTTCTGGAAGGTTTTGGTCTGAATCAGCATCTACCAAGAGAAGGGGCGTGGCGCCTATTTCGATGAAGTATTTGGTGGACAAAGCTACGAAGCTTGTTTTTCCTGTTCCTCCGCGGCCGATTGTCACAAGCTTCTTCATGTTTTGTTCTTCTCTTGTCACTATGACGTTTCTTCGGACTTATTCGCTGTGCTTCGCCTCGAGTTGTTCGCGCAGTCTTTCTATTGCCTGAATCGCTGCGGATTCTTTGTTTCTGAGCGGCGTTTCTCCGCGCATCTCTGCTTCTGCGACTTTCCGATCGAAGGGCACGAAACACAGAAGCTTTAAGCTGTTTTTTGCCGCGAATCTTTTGATGGCTTCTTCTTGGTTTTTGTCTTCAACCTTGTTTCCGACGAGGAGGACCTGTTTCAATCCGGCTTTGGATGCCAGTTCATGGATGTGTTTGGCAATTTCCAGAGATTTCACGTTTGCGTCGGTCACGATCAGCATGGTGTCGACGTGTTTTGCCGTTCCTCTGCCTAGATGCTCCACGCCGGCTTCGGTGTCAAGAACCACTGCTTCGTCTCTTTCGACGATTAGGTGTTGAAGCATGGCGCGGATGATCGCGTTTTCGGGGCAGGTGCATCCGGAACCCATTGACTTGACGGTTCCCATGACTATGAGGTCGACCCCTAATGGCGTTCGCACTGCATATTCGCGGACGATGTCTTCTACTGTGAAGTTGAGGCGGAAGACGCCTGAGTAGCCCGTGTTGGTTTTTGTTTGGATGAGTTCCTTGTTTTCCGAGATGGGCAGTATCTTTTCGGCTTCTTCTGGTGTCAGGCCCAGGGTCAAAGCAAGGTTCGGTGAAGGATCAGCATCTATGGCCATTGTCTTCAGTCCTTTGTTGGCAAAAGAGACGGCGAGGCCGGCTGCTATCAGCGTTTTACCCACCCCGCCTTTGCCGGAAACCGCGATTTTCAATGTGCTGTCCCCTTTCTCGAGGCTTTCTTGGGCAAATAGCCTCAGGGCGACCTATTTACCTTTTTTCCAAATCAGTGTTTGCTTTTGCCTGTGCTAGTGCTTTCTGCACTTCTTCTCGAATTATGTAGCCTGCGATGTGGAGTATTGGCCCTTTTGCTTCGGGGTCCACTCCCATAGTCGCGGTGCACGGGTAACTGTGGTGAGCTTTTGCTATGGCGTCATGGAGGCTTTCAGTTTCCGTCTTTTGTCCGACGAGTTTTCTTGCAACGTACCACGTGGAACCGCATGGGGCACTTCGTCTGACGATTGCAGATGCTATGAGCTTGGAGCCGCCTCTCTTTTCGGTTGAGATCTCAAGTGAGGGTTTTCCGATGTTAAGCTCAGTTACGAATCTTGAGATGGTAGGCTTGTCTTTTGATGGTTCCAGGGAGCAGAATGGTTTTGGAAACGCGATTTCCAGGCCTAGTTCCTGGCATTTTCCGTTCAGCTGTCTTTTCAGGCCTGACGGAACTTCCGCGAAGTCTTCTATGGGCACGATTAGTCCCTTTACGCATGCTTTCTTCATGTGCTTGGGCAGTTCCAGCAAGATGTCTTTATGTAAACCTGAAGCGATGCATAAATCAACCGTGGGCATGTTCTTTGGAAGGTATTTTTCTGGATCGTCTATAAAGGCGGGGAGTTCTGATGGGCTTGGAAGTGCGAATGCTGCGCGTACGTTTTGAACATGATTGTAAACGAGGTACTTGCAGGAATCACAGTACAATCCACAGGACTTGCAGAAGCTTGGGTCATTTATCAGATTTCTTATGACGCGTTCAGCGTATTCCCCGCTGTAGATGAAGATCAGAGTTAGAGGTTTCTCATCATGACTGATTTTAGGTCTGACGCCTGAGGCCATTGCGGTACGTGTCGACATAAACGCTGCCACATTGTTCGACGATGTCTCGTAATGACAGAAAGCACTTTGAATTAAGCGTTTCTGAAATGCGGTACTGTATGGCTATCTCCCATTTCAGACCTAACGTAATCTATTGTGCGCGCGCTTTGACTTCTTCGATTCGCCTTCGAGAATGGCGTACAGTAGAGAGTCGCGCCATTTTCCCTTTACCCATCCGTTTTCTCGAAAGTGGGCTTCCCGTTGCATTCCAGCCTTCTCCATAACGCGTGCTGATGCAAGGTTCTCAGCGTCGCATGTGGCAAATATGCGATGCAGTTTCAGTTCTTTAAATCCAAACTTGACTAGCGCTTGGACTGTTTCGGTTGCATAGCCAAGTTTCCAGAAGTTGCGATTAAGTACGTAGCCAATTTATCCTTCTCGATTGGCTGGGTTTGAGACGTAGATTCCGCAGCCACCGATAAGCGCATTCTTTGCTTTGAGAATTACTGCCAGGAGAAGTTATTCCGGGGTTGGCTTTTCTGACTGGCGAGTGCCCTCTGAATGAAGTTCCTGCTCTCTTCCTCGGTGTTTGGTCCAAAGTCTACATAGCGAACGACTTCTGGATCTGAAGCGTAATCCTGTACTGCTCTCCAGTCTGCTTTTTCGAAATCCCGCAGCACAAGCCGTTTGGTAACGATTGCTTTCATGGATTCACCTTTGTTGACAATTCTGAATAAAGTTTTATTCAGCCAACCGACTTTTTCGACGAGTTTTCATGTTTTCCGAAGGTTAAGTTTGAGAACAGTCAGATTCACTTCTGTGCCTTTGAGCTTTTCGAGCACCTGTTCCTGTTCGACGAATCCTTTGTTTCTGTAAAAAGACAAAGGCTCTCTTGTTGGTGGATTCTGTCTTGACAAGTATAGTGTTGAAGCCTGACTCTTCAGCTTCTTTCTTTGCAATCTCGAGCAGATCATTTCCGATGCCTTTGCCAGTCTGATCTTCGCGAACAATAATCCCTGCTAGTTCAAGCGATTGATCGTCTATCTTTCGAATGGCACAAAACCCAACCACTTCCTCACTTATCTTGCTAATGAAAACTTTCAAATTTGGGTTTCCAATTAAGCCCCGCAGAAAACTCTCAGAAGCGATCTCCGTTATGTTTTCATCAGTCGCCCCTGTCCATCCTAAAGCTGAAGATCCAGCTAGTCGCCATGCTTCCAAAACGAAAGACTTGAGTTGCGGAATATCACTTACGCTGAGCTCCGAAACAATCGCCATAGTCAAAACTAAGCCAAACGTGAAATGAATGAGGTTTTCGCAAAGGCTCAGGTTGGCAGATAAAACTTTACCCCCAACCAACCAAACCAAACAGAACTACGTGCTAAAGTAACTTCAAAGAAGGCTCCGTGAGAGCCGCGCTAGTGTACGCCGAAATGTAGGCCTAGTATGATAGCATCTTTGGCGTTGCAGAAACCATCATCGTTGACATCTGCGTTCTGATCTATGCTAAGTCTTTTATCTTCTGTGGGTGAGAATGATAATGGTAGCAGTGTTCGGAACGCTGGTAGTTGAATGAATCCGATTTCTCTTGACGAAATTGAACAGGCTCGAAAGCGCATTGCGGGGTCAACTCTCCGCTCTCCCTTGGTTCATCTTGGTGTTGACGATGGGCCAGCCGACATCTACCTCAAGCTGGAGAATCTGCAACCAACAGGGTCTTTCAAGGTCCGTGGCGCCGGAAATGCGATCGCCCAACTATCAAACCAAGAGCGCGCCCAAGGAGTGTACACTTGTAGCGCAGGCAACATGGCACAGGCTCTCGCCTGGCATGCGCGTCGAAACCGAATCCCCTGCACTGTTATCGTGCCTGATACCGCTCCAGAGACGAAGTTAGCAGCAATTAAGAGGTTTGAAGCAAAGGTCATCCAGCTGCCATGGGGCGATTTCTGGCAAGTCGCGACAACGCACCACTACGCTCCTTTGGAAGGGAGCGTGTTCATTCACCCTTTCGCTGATCGCAGAATGATTGCCGCGAACGGAACGATCGGTCTTGAGATTCTCGAAGACCTACCAAACGTAGACTCGGTCGTCATTCCATTCGGGGGAGGCGGACTGGCCGCTGGCATAGCAACCGCTATGAAGGGACGGAAACAGGATACCAGAGTCTATGCTTGCGAGTCGGAAACGGCAGCACCATTATTAGCTTCCTTCGCCGCAGGTTCCGCGCAGGCAGTTAAACGGATTCCAAGTTTCGTAGATGGTATAGGGGCTGAGAATGTCCTCTCCGAGATGTGGGAACTTGTCCAGCCTCTACTAGATGGATCAATTGTTGTGTCGTTGCGCGAAATTGTCTCCGCGATTGGATTGTTGTTTGAGCGCAATCGCGTCATTGCTGAGGGTGCTGGGGCGGCGTCTGTTGCTGCGGCACTCAGTGGTAAGGCTGGAACAGGGCACGTGGTCTGCGTGGTTTCGGGCGGAAACATCGACCTGTCTAATCTAGTTAAGATTCTGCACGGCGAGATTCCCTAGGGACAATTGAAGTGTTAGAGGTTCCTAGTTTGGGTTTGGGATAAAAGTTTACCCCAAACCAAACAAATTTACGACTACTTCATTAGGCTGAAATTCAAACTGAAACTGGAAAATGTGGGATTGAGGCTTAATCTCTTAACAACTGTGCTGAGTGTTCTATTCTATAGAACTATAAGGCTCATTTAGCATTTCTTATGAATGAAGAGCAATGGGCAAGAAGTTTAGAACCCTAATTGGAATCCTGACCGTTGCTACTGTTATCCAATTATTGGTAGTGGCGTATGTGGTCGGGGTGGAAGAGGGTGTCAATTCACAGCGATATATCATCAAGACATTGAGAGAACAGCTTGGTCCTGGTCTCATCATGGACTACCTGCCTTACGTTCATCCGTTAAGGAACACCCTCTTTATTTCCTTCCTGATTATTGCATTCTGCTGGCTACTCGTAGCCGTTGTTGCATTGGCCCGAAACAGAAAATGGGGAGATAAAACTTTACCCCAACCAACCAAAACTGCGGTTGACAAGTAGTTTTGGTTTTGCCGAAAAGTTATAGTTGAGCCACGTTAATGTATAGATATTGTGCACAGACTTGATTGTCAACAGGATTAGTACACGCCATTGACTTCTCTTCATTCTGCTGGCGGCGGGTCTCTTCTTGAGTCTTGTCGGGGTTGCTGTGTGGCGTGGTGAGCAGTATCAAGTTGACGCTGGAAGCTTTCGACTGATATTCTCGCTTTCAATACTGGGCACGGTGATCTTTGGTGTCGTGTTGATAGCTGCAGCATTGTATCTTAGAAGATGGATGAGACGCTAGTACGTGGGGCAAGGTTTTATCTTGTGTGTGAATGAAGAACACGCATCGAAGGTTTCAATTCACAAAGAAGAGCATTTAGTTTGAAACCGAGGGCTATTTTTCTATGCGTATTTTCTCTTTGAGTGGACTCGGGTGATTCTCAGACTTTGTAGCGTGCGCTTCTTCCTGCGTTTTCATGTGTCTTTGGCTTTGCAAGTGCACAAGGGATTATGCAAAACTGGTTTGTGGGCTATGCTTCTCCCGTGATCCAGCCTTTTATTCCAAGCTCTTTCACGGTGATCGTTAGCGGCTCAGGTTGATGTGACTTGGCGTTGCCGTTTTCGTCGAGGTACAGGATTCTTGGGCGAACAGTGAATGAGCCTTTATGTTTTGGCTTTACGCTGAACTTTACCTCTTCAGTCTTGAGCGGGTCAAGCCTCCTGCCTTTCATGTTGATGTTGTGGCCTTCAACTCGGTACGATTCAAGTTTCGTTGTCAGATCGAAACTCTCGGGGAAGGCTTCCTCAATCTGGGTTAAGAGCGCTTGACCTTTTCCCGGGTTGGCAAGCTCTATTTCCAAGTCCACGCTTTCACCAATTCTCAGTTCCCTTCGGCTTAGAATCAAGTTTGCGTTCACTTCAGCGTGCTCAAACCTCTCCAAACCAACGGCTTTCTCTGAAGTCGGTGTCGGTGCTGGAAACGATGTCGTAGAAGCCACGATCGGTGCACGTAACACTTCTGCAAGAGAGATCGCCAGCTCGCGCTGTTCTCGTGCTTTTTCAAGCAATTTTAAGGCTTGCTCTCTTCTCGAATGGTCCCCCGCTTTCATGTATGAATCTGCTGAAGCCTCCAAAGCCTTCTCCGACACCATGTACAATCTCGTTCTCTTCTCTGGATCAACCTCTAATGCGGCGTTACCCATATGCACAAAAGCATCGAAGACGAGACGCGTGGCCTTAGTGTACTCGGAAGCGCTCTGGAGCCCAGCCTTCAAGTAGTAGCTTGTAGCGCTTTCGAGCTGCTGCACCGCCTTGGCGTATTCTGCCATGTCTCGTGTGTCAACGAATCTTCTTCCAGCCTCAAGCGCTTTGCAGAAGTGGCTGTGTCCGAGCACTAGCGCCCTTGTCTTCTCGCTCTGGCCGAAGTCCTTTGCTTTTTCGAAGAGCCGACTTGCCTCTTCATAGTGCTGAGGCGATTCCTCAGCCTCTGCCTCAGCCATTTTCTGCCAAGCCATAGAAAGATAAGCTGTGAACTGACATTCTCCTTTGTCCGTCTCAGATTCGAGCTCTTCGGTCAGTTTGCTGAACATTTTGGCCGCCAAACCATATTGTCGGGCGCTTAGATCATGTTCACCTGTCTTGTCCAGAACTTTCGCTTCTTCAATCGCAATTCTCGCCTTACAGTATAGTCTCCTTGACTCTGTTGCCTTGAGCATGCTTGTCGCTAATTGTCTTTCGTCGGCATCCTCGATTTTGCCAAGGTGGGCTCGAATCTCTCTGTTTGCTTCACCGAAGAGATCGCTTGACAACTGGAAGCCTTCGTGTGCCTCTTCCTCCAATCCTTTCCTGCTCTGCTCCTCCGCATTTTCCATCTTAGCCCAAGCCGCGTAGTTCTGAGTTAGGTAGCACCAGTGTTTGGAGGACTTATGCAAGTCTGCGGCCTTTTCAAAGTGGTTCTGTGCCAAACAGTATTCCTGCCTCTTGTGACCATGTTTTCCCTGCTCGATCTCTTTCCACGCTTCCATGTAAACCGAGAGCTCTCCGTAGAGATCTTTCAGCTTAGGAATGCTAGTCGCCGCCTCCTTGAATTCCTCCGAAGCGGCTGCAAAGCTTTCAGCGGCCTTCGAAAACTCGCCTTGGACATCGTACGCTTGAGCAATTCTCCACCAACACTCAGCGCTGCGGCTTACAAAAGCGAGTCCTCGGAAAGTTTCAGCCGCCTGACCGTATGCCTCCACCGCTTTCTCCGAAAGGTCCTTTTCCCCTGTCAACTTGAAAAAGCTGTTCAACATTTCCGCGTACTCGAATTGATGGCTTCCATAAGAAGGGTAACAGAGCTTGCTTTCAGAATAGATTCGATCTTTGCTCATTAGATTCAGGGCATCCTGCTTAAGCCTGATGGCCTCTCGAAGGAGATTCTTTCGGTCTTCTAAGTCGGCGGTCAAGTTGGCGATTTGCCATTTTATGTCAGCCAAGAGGCTATGACGAACACCCATCGTAAAGTCAAGGAAAGGACCACAGCGTTCCAACATTCTGGTTGATTCGCTCAAGTGTTGTAGAGCCTGTTCCAACATCTTCTTCTTCTGCTCTGAGTCCGTCTGGGTATTGGCCAGAGAAAAATAGACTCTGCTTAACTGGGTGTGCACATACATGCTTGCCATGAGTGTTCCAGACTCTTCGGCCAGTTTGAAGGCCTCAGGCGCTGAATCCGCCGCTTTCTGCAACAGATCACGTCTTTTAGGCAAATCTGTCTCGTCAGAGGCCAAAAGAAGGAAATACCTTATGTAAAGTGCGTCAACCCAGAAATCTGAAACATAGGCGATGCTTATCCATGCAAGCTTTGCGAACTCGTTTCTTGCATTTGTTGCATAGTCTAGGGCATTCGTGAGTAGCTCCGCACGTTTATCGGAATCTTGAACGGTTGTACTTTTGTAAAGTGCATTCAAAGAGAGACTAGTGAAGGCGCCACCGATGGCAAACTTGTCTTTTGCCTTGCGTGCATAGTCTAATGATTTCGCAGCATCCGCTGTGATTCTGTCGGAATCCAAGTCGATCCCGAGGAGATAATAACACTCAAGCAAGGCTGCTTCTTCGGAGAGCTGTTTGGCCTTGGACCCGTAACTTAGAGCCTCTTGTTCGAGTCTCTCTCGGTCTGCAGGGGGAGGAGAGTTGACGCCGAAAATCTCCTTATAGATAGCAGTTTGGGCGTAGGCTTTTGCTAGATGAAACTGGTCTCCTAGCTGAGAAAGAAATGCAATTGCCTGCTCTCCATATCTTATCCCTTCGTTTATTGCATTTCTGCAGGAATCGTAACCATCAGCATCCAAGAAGAATGACAATAGATAGTTGCTGAGAGAAAGTTGAGTGAAAGTCTTTCCGAATTCCCATTTCTCCCCAGGAGTGAACGATTCCAAAGCCTGTTTTGTGAGTGCCCAGCACTCTTCAATCGATCTCCTTCTTTCAGCCGCTGTGGTTGCAAGCCAGTAACCTGCAAAAGCAATCATCGCGTTACAGCGGCAGATTCTCGGCATCTTCCTTACGTCGAATGACCCTTGATAAATCCCCCTGGCCTCTTCATAATGGACCAAGGCTTTGGCGACCCCAGCCTTAAACTCGATGCTGCCTTCAGCCTGAAAGGCTGCTTTGTACACCACGTAGGCCAGATCTTCAAGTATCTGCCCTTTCCTCAAAAAATCAGTTTCAGCAACAGCCGTCAAAGCCTTCTGATAACAATCGGCTGCCTTCAGCCACTCATACCGCCCTTCTTCTTCTTTGGCCTTGCCCAAAATTTCCTCTACGCTTGAAGCCTCTGACATATTCGAAAGACCACCATGTTGTTATCTGTCTGCGCGCTGAAAAGGGTTTTCATAACACAGTCTGTTCAACGACTTGAATTGAATTGCAGTTTTGCGGAGGTTTTTGCCACACACATCAACGAACGTACATCAACAGACGAAAGGAGGATAACAGCTCTACTGCTCTGCTCTCCACCAAGACAATGTAGATCTAAGGGCTCATACCTGCATTGTTTACAAGAAGTCGACCCTGAACATTAGACTTGTCAGTTCCAACATTGACACACACAAGGGCAAAGTTTTATCCCAAAACTCTAACCCCGGAATTTCTCTCAAGGCTTCAAGTTGTTCTTGTCAGTATTCTTGGTTTTTTCCATTCTTCTCTGAGAATGCTGTAGTGATGTTCGTCTCGCCATTGTCCTCTTACGAAGCTGCTCTTTCGTGACACACCTTCTTTCTTGAAACCCACTTTCTCGAGTATGTGCTGACTGACCTTATTCTCTGGGTCGGTGTTCGCTTGGACTCGATGAATCTCCTTGGCTAGGAATAGGTAGTCCACCATGAGCTGAAGTGCTTCCGTTCCGTAGCCTTTGCCTTGTTCAGACGGTTCAATTGCGTAGCCGATTGTTATTGACCCGGATGACTGACCAAAGTGCACGACTAGGCCGATGCTTGTTCCGTCCTTCTTCTGAATTATGAAGTAAGCTTTCTTTGATGCATCTGCCAATTGCTTTTCTGCTTCGGCTTTGGTCATCTGCTCCATGATAGGTTCGTAGTCGCCATAATAGTCTAAGTTGTTCCAGAAGTCCACAAAGAAGCCTGCATCTTCCTTTTCCACAAGTTTTAGACGGATGCTTTTTCCTTCAAGCAACTCGATTCGCCAACCCGAATAGTTGCTTTTCGTTCAGCTATAGCTTTTCCGCAACAAGGCGCGCGCGCTTTGAAAAATGACGCGCAGTGCCGGCTCATTCTCTAATTGGCGATGGAATAGCGATCAAACTCTGAGTTCGATGCACACCTTTGAGATCTTGGATTTTGGCTATTATTCTTCCTAGATCATCCATCTTTGGGAATTCTACTAGGATTACAGCGTCGAACTGTCCTGTTACTGCATGCGCATTCTTGACGCCTGGGATTTTGAGGGCGGTTTCCGCGACGCTCCACAACGCGTTGGCTTCCGTATTGACGAGAATATAGGCTTCCAAACAGCTTCCCTTGCTCTATTTAGTGTTGCCGCGCTTTGAATAAAAAGCTTGGCAGTCGTGCAGCGAAGATGTTTAATCCACTATAGGTCAGTGTCGATCTTGTCGGCTCCTATCTGCCGTGCCGAGGCCGTTTCAGGGTTCATGAATCTTGATTTGTGCCGGCTTACCACAGTTCTTTCGTCTCTTTGAGCAGGTGTCCGAAACCTTCAAAACCAGTAATTCCTTTTAGCTGCCAGTCAATGAAGATTGGAGGATAACTCAGAACAAACGTTGCAAATGCCAAGAATAGCGAGCGTGCTCTCATTTTGGCACCCTCGGCTTTCTGACAAATGCAATAAGCCTAGAGAGTATTAGCTTTGCGCGTGCGATATCTTCCGGACCCCGATTGAAAAGCTGGCTTAACGCGCGCATAATGTTTTCTTGGTATTAGAAGCGTGTGACCTTCGTTAGCGCGCGCTCCGGTGTCATATGATAGCGTTGCGGAAGAATCAGTGGTGTCTGGTGTGAAGACTGTTTTCAGTTTCTGCCTATGCGCTCCGCTGTCAGAGACAATGGGCTCGTGTCCTTTGTGATTGTCTTTCCTTTCTCAAGCAGGTTCATAACCTCATCCACGTATTTGAAGTACTCTTGATCCCTCAGATACTTCGAACGAGGTCTTGGAATGCTGACTTTCACTTCTCCAATAATCTTCGCTGGTCGAGGTGACATTATTATGACTCTATCGGCCATGAATACTGCTTCCTCGACGTTGTGGCTCACCATTATGAAGGCATTTGTTGGCAGACTTGGATTTCGCCAAATGTTAAGCACCAACTCCCGCAGAGTCTTGGCCGTAAGCTCATCGAGCGAAGAAAACGGTTCATCCATGAGCAGAACTTCGGGCTTCAAAGCCAATGCCCTCGCAATCCCAACGCGCTGCTTCATGCCGCCTGAAAGATCATGAGGGTACGTGTTCTCAAAACCTTCCAGCCCGACCATATGCAAATACTCTTCAGCGATGTGAAGGCGACTTTGCTTGACGATACCGAGAACCTCTAACGGTACCTCAACATTTTCTAACGCCGTCTTCCATGGCAGTAAACCGAAGAGCTGAAAAACCATGGCGATCTTCGGAGACGGCCCAATTATCGGCTGTCCGTTGAAAAGGATTCTTCCTGAATCAGATTTTTCCAGCCCTGCCATCATCCTCAGCAACGTGGACTTTCCACATCCAGATGGTCCCACTATGCAGAGAAACTCGTCTTTGCCAACTGAGAAGCTTACGTCGTTTAGAACCACAATCTTCTTTTTCTCTGACGTGAATGTTTTGGTTATGTTCTGTACTTCGATCACAGACATTTCTTACACCTCAACATGATACTTCTCAAATCTCCTCAGCAAACGACGCCAGATGAGCCCTTCCATCAAGAGAACGATCGCGGCGATTACTCCTAGCATGAAAATCAACACGACGGTGTTTCCAAATTCGTACCCTGCCTTGTCTAGCAATGACCCTATTCCGGGCACCGAAACAGACGGGATCGTGGGCTCCGTTGAAGGCAAGTATTCCGCAAAGATTATTGTGTTCCAACCTGTTCCCCAAGAGAGTATGCTGCCTGTCACTATAGCAGGCAGGATAGATGGGATAACTAGGTGAGTTATTCTTTTCAGTCCTTTAAACCCAAACAGCTGGCCGACCTCGTTAATTTCCGTTGGAATGTTCTTGACAGCACTGACAACATTCAGAAACATGTACCATATCATGTCGAGAACCAGCATTATTATGCATGTAAGCTCAAGAGCAATTCTCGGATTTCCGATCAATCCGCTCAGCCCCAAGGAAATAACGGGGAACAGAGCCAGAATGGGTACTCCTTGGCCAATGTCATACAAGGGATAGAAGATTGTTGCAAACCTCTTATGTTCGGCTGCCAGGACGCCCATAGTGATCGCGGCCACAAGGGAGATTCCGTACGCTATTGAAAGACGTCCCATTGTGAAGAGGATCAACCATGGCAGACCGGCCAGTTCAGCCGCGGGAGGTTGACTGAAACCTTCGCTAATCATAGCTGCTGTAGGTAACTGGCCGAAAAATCTGTATAGAACGAGGAACACGGCTATGAGGGCCAGAACTGAGGCGATCACTTTCTCGATGCGGGAATACTTCCGTAGACGCTGAGAGGCTATTGAGAAAGACTTTGGCCAATGAAGCCTGCCGAAGTGCAGCCAGCTGCCTGCTCTGGCAACTCCGAGCTTCCCAACTCCAGAGAGATCCATTCTGAAAACTGGTTTGAAAGTGCCTGTGTTGGCACGTTCCATCAGTCTGCGCCACGTTAAGGCGTTGAAATACACAACGATGAAAGTGATGAACACGAGGAGAATTATAGCAAGGTTCATGTCTTTGAGGTCGTAAGCGGCCTTCGCAAGCAGATACCCCAATCCGCCTGCTGGGGGTGAAACAACGTTTCCTTGATATTGTATGTATTCTGCTGCAATCATGAAGAACCATCCATCGCACCATGCGAGGTTTGCTCCCGATATGACGGCGGGAGTAATAGCTGGCAGAATGACATGTCTGATGTACCGCCATCCTGTCAAACCAAAGCTTTTCGAGGATTCAGTAATGTTTGTAGGTATTCCGCGGATGGCCCCCAGTACCCCGAAAAATATGGCCCAAGCCATCGATGTGAACAGCAGAATTATCACCGAGAGCTCGATTCCCAAAGGGCCAATAGCGAAAAGGAAGCCTATGACCATCGGGAAGTATCCCAGGATTGGAATGGACTGCAAGAGATCTATGAAAGGAGTGAGAACTAATGACGCTACTCTGTTTGTTGCCGCTAGTATTCCGAAGGAGACTCCCCATGCGACTGAGATAACCAGTGTAATCAGGATTCGTGAAATTGTGGCAAGCGTGTAGAGAGGAAGGTTTCTGATCTCTGGGTATGGAACGAAGGTTACGATTAGCCAAGTCATGACAGAAAGGGCAACCAGCCCTGCGATGAAGCTTACCAAGAACCTGCGCAACGCCATCCCCGGCTTGACCTCGAATACAGTAACATGAGCGACGCATTTGCCATTTAAGAATATTGTGCGGTTCTTCCAGCATGCCCTAAGCCGTCGATGTCAATCTTACTAGTGCTCTTGTCTACGTCTTCTGCTGGTGACGTATTTTCCTGCCTCTATCGACACAAACGTCGTGGCCATGAAACCCAGAGCCATTGTCCAGTGCGTAATTCCAGGATAGGTTACGTCAAACAAGCCGTGAAGTTGAGGGGTATAGAGTACAGCTAATTGTGCAAAAAGTGAAGAAAGCACTGCTATCCACAAGAACTTATTCTTGAAAATGCCCACCTTGAAAACTGGGTACTTTAGCGAACGGCAACTGATGGCTACTGCCAGCTCAATCAAAACCACAGCAGCAAACAGTTGAGTGCGCGCTTCGATCAAGTTCTGCCCGCTCAACCAAGGCTGATAGTAGAAGTATCCACTTAGAAGAAGAGCAGTTGTTATGATTGGGCTTAGCGTCAAATAGGCCTTAACTTCGCGTGAGAAAACACTCTCTTTGGGGTCTCTGGGTTTGTTTTTCATTAGATCTGGATCGCCTGGGTCTATGCCTAACGCTACTGCAGGCAAACCATCTGTGACAAGATTTACCCAAAGAATTTGGATTGTCGTGAGCGCTACAGCAGAACTTGGTTCTGGGTTGATGAGCATTACAAGAGAGAGCACAAGAATTTCCATGATGTTGCATTGCAGAAGATATGTCAGGTATTTCTTAATGTTGCCATAAATCTCGCGTCCCTCTCTGACGGCCTTGACAATCGTTGCGAAGTTGTCATCCGCCAGAATCATGTCAGAAGCTTCCTTTGCAACTTCTGTTCCGGTGATTCCCATCGCTACTCCTATGTCAGCGGCTTTGAGTGCGGGTGCATCGTTGACTCCGTCGCCAGTCATTGCGACGATCTGCCCTTTAGCTTTCCAAGCCTTGACAATCCTCATCTTATGCTCAGGCGAAACTCTCGCGTAGATTGCAATGTTCTCGACCCTTTCGGCCAGTTCCTCAGTGCTCATCTTGTCGAGCTCTCCGCCTGTAAGCACGCGCGCGGTCTCCGCTTCCTCTTCCTTTATCAGATTCAACGCCTTTGCAACTGCTACCGCGGTCAGCTTATGGTCCCCAGTAATCATGACGACTCTGATTCCTGCCTTTGAGCATGAGTCAATTGCATCTTTTACTTCTTCACGAGGAGGATCAATCATCCCCATCACGCCGACGAAGACAAAATCTTTCTCAATTTCCTCATCAAACGAGTGTGTGGTATCCGGCAGGTCTCTGTAAGCGAAACCAAGGTTTCTTAGGGCTTGAGTTGCCATTTCTTCTGTGGTTTCAAAAAGCCTATCGTGGTCTTCAACGGTCAGTTTTTGCACCTTTCCGTCGCTGAGAATTTTACTGCAATGCTGCAAAACCATCTCTGGGGCTCCTTTCATGTAGGCCACTTTGTGCTTTTCAGATGTTTCATGAATGGTCGTCATGCGTTTTCTTTCAGAAGAGAACGGAATTTCGGCAATGCGTGGTTCTTCTTTTTCAAGTTCTTCCTTTCGCAAACCAGCTTTTTCTGCGGCTACTATTAATGCTCCCTCGGTTGAGTCACCCTTTATTGCCCATTTCTCTTCTTCCTTCACCAGTCTAGCGTCGTTACATAAGGTCGCGATTTTGAGCAGCTTTTGCAGGCTTGCGTTATCGGCTGGGTTCAATATCCTTTCCCCGAGAAGGAATTCTCCTCTCGGCTCGTAACCTACGCCTGTGACCCTCAATGATTTCTCATCGACGTGTATGCCTTGTACGGTCATCTCGCCCTTTGTCATTGTCCCCGTTTTGTCGGAGCAGATGACGCTTGTACATCCAAGAGTCTCAACTGCAGGAAGCTTTCTGATGATTGAGTGTTGCTTCGCCATCCGATACATACCAACCGCGAGTGCCCCTGTCACTACCGCGGGTAACGCTTCTGGAACCGCCGCTACCGCCAGGCTTACTCCCCAAAGAATCATCTCAAGAGCTGCATGCTGCCTTATTATCCCCAATACCGCTACCACGGCACAAACACTTACGGACATGATCCCAAGCCATTTCCCAACGTTTGCCATCCTCTTTTCAAGCGGAGTCTTTTCCTCTTCTGTCAATTGAACAATTTTGGCAATTCTTCCGAATTCGGTGTTCATGCCTGTCGATGCGACTAAGGCTTTGCCACGCCCATAGGCGACGGTTGTACCGGCGAAAACGGTGTTGACTCTTTCAGAAACAGGTGTTTCTTCTGATAAGGGCTCGATATTCTTCCTCACGGGTGCAGATTCACCGGTCAAAGGTGCCTCATCCGTTTTGAGGTTCATGACCTCGATAAGCCTGGCATCTGCTGAAACCTTATCTCCAGTGTATAGTAAGAGAATGTCACCTGGGACAACATCTGCGGTTCTTATTTTGATTTCTCTTCCGTCTCGCAAAACTTGGGCTGCTGGGGCGGTCATTTTCTTTAATGCTTCTAAGGCTTTTTCCGCTCGATATTCTTGCGCAAAGCCCAGAACCGCGACCGCTACTACGATGGCAATTATGACTGCTGCATCGTAAGGTTCGCCCAATGCGAACGACAACGCAGTTGCAATCAGTAGTATAAAGACCAGTATATTTTTGAACTGCTCAAGAAGAAGCCTTAACGGAGACTTCTTTTTCCCCTCTCTTAGCTCGTTAGGACCGTACTTGAGAAGACGTTTCATTGCTTCTTCTTGGCTTAAACCGCTCAACTCTGCGTTTAGAGCATTCAATGATTCGTCAGTCCGCATCGCATGTAATGGTTTGGACACATTATCCACCAACGTCGGAGGCGCAGGAAGCTATTCCTTTTTGCCATTCCTACTTATTCCTTGCTGTTTAATACTGTGGTGAAATACGAGTCAAAGATTGGGATTTGCGAGTTGCAGGCTTCCTAAAAGAAGAGCGTTTTTTCTCGTCGCAATTCTGAGGCGTTTCGCAGTATCTTTAGCTCATAAACTGGGAAAATAGCGCGGGCAATTGAAATAGGCGTTCATGCAATCAACATTAGACTAATACTGGGAACGTGACTGTTAGATTGAAGTCAGCTAGACTCGCGAGGGGTGGGGCAGTTGCGGAAAGATCTTTTGTTGTTCTAGTGTTAGTAGGCATAGCTGAAGTGTTCATAGGAACATTCTCTTTGAGTCTTGCCCTAGTCGCCGATGGTGTCCAATCATTTGCCGATGCTGTTGTTTCTTTGATCGTTTGGATTGGTTTGCGTTTGTCAGGCAGAGCACCTGATGGCAAATTCCATTTTGGCTACTACAGGGTTGAAAATTTCAGCAGTATAATCGCGGCTTTCGTCTTGACTATTTCGGGTGGACTGATCCTTTATGAGTCTTATCAGGGGTTGCTGTACCCTAGAGAGATAATCAATGCAGAGGTAGCTATGGTAACTGCATTACTGGCAACCGCTATTGCTGGAGGAATATTATTCTTCAAAGCTCGTGCCGCGAGAAGGTATGCTTCCTTGGCGCTTAAAGCAGATGCATTCAACTCGACCAAAGACGTGCTCACGTCTGCAACGGCTTTTGCCGGTATAGCCTTGAGCAAATACCTGAACATCAGAACGACAGATTCCATTGCTGGAATAATAATAGCCTTCTTCGTTTTCACGGTTGCGTATTCAGTCATAAAAGAATCTTCTTTAGTCCTAATGGACGCGTGCCAATGCTCAGACATCCTCTTGGACATAGAAAACATAGCGAAAAGCGTGAAACATGTTAAAGGAGTGCACGACATCCGTATGCGGAAGCTGGGACCATATCTGGTGGGTGACATGCATATAGTCGTTGACGGCGACATGCCAGTGAGAGAAGCAGATCATATAGCAACACAGATTGAGGAACAGGTGAAGAAAGAATTTGATGAAGTAACTGAAATAAAAGTGAGAATAGAACCGCCAGAACCTTAGCGGAGAATGCAAGAAGCCACAAGAGTTAAGATTTACAGAATTATACGCGCGCGAAGAGCTTCCCGCCGTCTTATTATTCGCCTATTACAAGGTCAAACCCTGTCTCTATAAGCTTGAAAAACATCGCCGTTGTTCCTTTCTACATATTGCTCTTTGTGAAGCAACTGTATCGTAGTCGGATTTGCATGAGCTGGAACGATGAGTTTCAGTTCATGGGTTTCCTGTAGAATATGCTTTTTTTCTCGATTTGGAAGCCCATTTTTTGATACAGGTGAAGAGCTCCGCTGGGGTTTTCAGCATCTACTCCTAGGGCTGCCTCCGTCATTCCATGGTCTTTGAGAAGCTTGAAGCTTTGGGCAATCATTGCTTTTGCTATGCCTCTGCCTCTCCATCGACTTTTTACGGATATCAACTCTACGTGACCGCGTTTGCGTTTGTATTCCATGTTTTCCCGTTCATCGATGAAGTTCAGAATTGTGCCTATGACCTCATTCTTGTGCCATGCTATTTGCCAAATTGAAGGGTTGAATATTGGTGATTCCTGAAGCCATTTGAAGTCCTCATTCGATATGGGTATTTGTCCTCTCATGTCTTTGCATGCCTCGTTCCAAGCACCAATAATGGCTTGATAGTGTTCTGGCTTCGCAGGGCGAACCTCTATTCCTTCGGGAAAAGGAGAATCAGGAATGTTTTCCAAGTTTGGGCGAACCATCCTGAAACCATAACGGAACACGTTGTATCCCTCGCTGGCCAAAACTGAGATCCAGTCCTTCTCAGAATCTGTCACTATTGACTGGAACCTGTGAGGAACATCTGTGGGATGCGTCTGAGCCATGTCTCTCAGTTTCTGTTCATTGTATCTGAGCATCGTATTGCGTATTCCCTTTCGTCTCCATTCAGGAAGAAGATCGGCGAAATGATTGTAAAGATAAAGGCCAGATGGGTCTTTGCTCCACCATATTCGGGTGTAGCCGACTACTTTGCCGTCTACTTCGGCGAAGAGGAAGTCTCGGTGTGGATCACAGTGTTCTAGATGTTTGAACTCGCGTGCGATGTCCTCAACAGAAATTGTCAGCTCCAACTGATCTGCTTGTTTCATTCCTTCAGTGACAGCTGCCATAAGCGGGTAATCGGGTTCGCCTCTAAAATGTCGAAATCTCAGATTTGGTATAGGAGGAGCATCTTGAATCTTCACCCAATGTTCTGGACTTGGCTCATCAGGCACGTATATCACTCTCGCACTACAGCTTGATCGACGGTATTTAGCATTTTGCCGCGCAAAAATCCTTGGCGTGCGCTGCGGGCACGGAAGATCTGTGTGGGTTTATGGTGCTAGAGCGGCGACTTTTACTTGTTTTACTCCTTTTTTGGCCATGAGGGTTTGGGTGAGGTTTCTTACTTGTTGGGTGCTTCCTTTGACGGCGATCATTTCTAGGCATTTGTTTTCTTCGAGGTGGAGGTGTGTGGTTGAGGAGATTACGTTTTTGTATTGGTGTTGGGTTTTTGTGATTTCTTCTAGGAGGCCTGGTTTGTCTAGGTAGTAGAGCACTAGGACGGCGCCGGTTATTTGTCCTGTGTCTTTTTGCATCCATTCGAATTCGCTGATGAAGCTTCTTACGGCGTCGTGAATCGCTTTGGAGCGGTCTTCGTAGTGCATGTTTTTCCATGTTTCGTCTAATCGTTTTAGCAGCGGCGGCGGAAGTGAGACGCTGAATCTTGTTACCTTCAGTTTCTGGGGCATTCGATCACCTTGTGCTGATGGAATAGTCAGTTGCGAAAGGCTTTTATGGTTGATGTTACATTTCTGCAAATTCGTAACACTGAAGCGAGTATTATGCCATACTATAACAGCCGCGAACTAGCCGCGATAGCCCTGTTTTCTGCCCTTTGGGGCGTGTTAAACTCGATCTTTTCTCCGATCGTGTTCAACATGTTCGGGTTGCCTATCCTATGCGACATGATTGGCTTCGCACTGCTTTCGCTCACTGTTTGGTGGGTCAGAAAACTTGGAGCTGCCAGCATGGTTGGGCTCATTGCCACAGCCATAAACTTCATATTCAATCCCAGCGGCGTTTTCTTTCTAGGTTTCACTGCGGCCAGCATAGTTTTTGACATAATCGCGTGGCTCGCAAGATACGACGTTTACTTGAAAAAGGCATCTTCAACCGCGATCACGTTGTTATCCATTTCAGTCGTATCTGCCGCTGTTGCAGGCATGATCATAGGCACTTATTTTATGGCCGCGCCAGCCTTGGCCAATTGGGGCGGCGTTCTCGGGTGGGCGGCGCTTCACGCAGCCGGCGGCATCATTGGAGGCTTCATCGGCACAGCTCTCGTAATCGGCCTGGTTGCCAGAGGCATGCCAAAGATAAACGTAAACAGATAATGCCAAACGCAGATGATTTCTTTCTTCGTTGACGCTTGCAGAGTCTCATAATCGTAGCTCACTTTTGTACTTGGAACAATTCGGAAAAAGGCATGTCCAAGAGTTTCAATGACAACCTTTTGGATTCCTCCTCAGACGAGACTTCCTTAATAGAAGCCAGCACTTTGTCCTTCAGTTTTAATCTGAGTTTTCTTCCCTCTTTCAGGAAAAGCACGGATGTGTTTTTGCCTCTTCTGAGTTTGATGTTGCCTTTTCCCATTGTACAACCAGTCACGAACTGAACGCCGTCGACAAAGCATGAATTAGGAGGGGAAGGGTCAGTTGCAACGATAGCTGTTGTCTTGAAGCAGTCCTTTCCAAGCAGGGAATTGGCCAGCAGACCAGCCTTTACACCCAAGACTAGAAAGGGACCAAGATGACCATGAAACTCAACCACGCCTTCTAGAAGCCCATCAGAGACCAAACTGCCCTTCAACTCGTGCCTCATTTTCAGCCACCAAGCCCTCGCAAGCTAATCCCTCAAATTCCCCCGTTCTCTTTATGTCTTTGGGAAGCGAACGCATTCAACTCCAACACAGTCCATGGACAAGCGTGCACATTCGCGCCATGCCAAAAAATCAATGGCGTCGAATGGCGACTTTAGAGGCACAAGCTAAGGAACTTGAAAGATTGGGACTTCTGGAAATTGCGGAATCAGTCAGAATTTTCCCTCAGAAGCTAAGGGAAACCAGAATCATAAGGATAACAGGCAAAAACGTCGATAACCTTGACCTAGAGAAACTAAGCAACTTGATTCAGCAAGCTAATGAGAAAAGCTCTAAGATCAACTTCAAAGGTCTGCTGAAGAAGCTGAAAAGGTCGCGTCTCAATGACTTATTAAAAAGCCAGATCGACAACGCAAACAAACGAGCATGAGCGCGCGCTACACTGAAAAGTCTTTAGAAAGACATTAATTGACATAATTACAATGAGTACACCGCTGGGTTGCTTTTGGCAAAAAGAATAAGCATTATAAACTTCAAAGGAGGAGTTGGAAAGACCACCACCTCATTTCATTTGGCCACAGGGCTTTCCAAATATTATGATAAACGGGTTTTGCTTGTTGATGTGGATCATCAAAGTAGCCTTTCCCTCGTGTGTCTTGATGAGAAAACGTGGAATGATGCTAAGAAAAATGGAAAAACCGTGAACTCGATATTCACACATTTCACTATTCCTGGAACACCGCTGCCAGACAAGAGTATCATTATCAAATCGCCAAAGAAGAACTACCCAAAACTTGACCTCTTATCATCAGAACTCCAACTTGATGAAACCGAGCTAGATCTTGGTTCTTCTGCGATGGGTGATCCCTTTCTTTCAGAATGGAATAAACGAATGCTGGTAGCTAGATGGTTGGAAAAGAACAAGATCGATGAAGATTATGACTATATAATTTTTGACTGCCCCCCTGCAACAAAAATTGTCACTCAAAACGCTATTGCCGTGAGCCATGGTTACCTCATACCCGCAATTCCAGATGCTGTATCAACTCGTGGAATTCCACATTTAATTGAACGTGTCTTAACGAAAATTGATGCAAAGTTGAATGGATTAGAAATATATCTGAAATCAAAAGACAAGGATAAACACATAGAGAATGCCTATGTCCGAGAGACGAAACATATTGGTATAATAATATTCAGAATTAGAACTCACGGTCCGGCAGCAAGCGGATATGTGAATGAACACACTATTAACCTAGAGATTCTCCAAAGAAGGTATCCAACCTTGATAATCACACCATTTATTGAAGAAGGCATTGGAGTACCTGAATGCATGGGTGAAGGAGATCCAGTCTACGACAGTTACAATTTTAACGTTAGGAATAGGGGTTTCATAAGCGTATTTAAGAAAATAACTGCCGAATGCAAGACGCGAATTGATGCAATATGACCAGTGAGAACCAGAGGGAATCCATCTATCCAGAGAAGACAAAAGTTAGTGAATGGATAAAGCTGCTAAAAATTGACGAGCAGATCGTAGAACAGATAGGTAAGAATGAAAACTTAGCAAAGTCCCTAAAAGAGTTGATGACAGCTCTCAAGCCATATGAAAAGTGTCAGTCTGGAATAGTAATAGATTTGATCAAAAGGACACACACGGTTCAAGCAAAACTCCCTATAAAAGCTTCAGTTCTGGACGGCATGGACCTTAGAGAGTTATCATTAGACAGATTGAAAATCTTGGTTACAAATGAGAAGTTGAGCATGAATGAACTTCTTCTCCTTGCTGACAAGACTTTGAAGATGCCTATTGGTTCCTTGAAGAAGTTGAAAAAAGAAGTTGTAAGACAAAAAATACTAAATGTCATACAAAACAATGAAAAACTTGATACTATTGCAAGACAAGCAGCTGGATAATCATCAATTGAAGCATTTGGCTCACTCTATCTTGCCTCATCGACTAAAATAGCGGGGCAATGCAGGAGATTTCTCCACTCATTTATGATATGCCAGCGCGGTTCGAATGAACCCTCTAGGGCATGCTTGCGTCTATCACGAGAATAACATTCAAAAACACTTGAAATCACAAGACACCCATGTCCTCGGAGACATAAGCCTTCCCCTCATTTGAAATTTAAGAGGAAAAGCATGAAAGCTATATGTCCTAATCATAGCAAGCTCATTATCTGCCTACGGGCACCAAGTTCATTTCGCGTCATGCATGCATCATGCTAGAAAGGCATATTGTCTCCTCGTCCCCGAACGACGAAAGAATGAATAGGTTGATGAGTAAACATGGAACAGGTAACTGCGAAAAACACTCAAGACCCAGAGAAATTGAAATTTGGGTGTGGAAATGAGAAAATGAAAGAAGAACAGAATAGCAAGATAGAACCAACAGAAGCTACTAACGATATAAGACGGGTTACGACCAACACGCCAGCCTTTCAGACTAACATGCCAAGATTTTTTTTGCTGGCGGAGTACTTGTGTTTTCTGAAGAGACTGGGTAGGCAGTAAGGCAACTAACTACGCATTATTTCTTTTTTTTGAAGCCATCTGCGAACGTGTTGTAATAGTCTACTCCTTCAAAGGCCGGAACATAATTCAGTTGACTCTCCAAACCACAACTGCACACTGCAGCGACCTGCTTGTTTTTCTTGTCTACCTCGATTCGCAATTTCTCCAGCCCGCACTTCGGGCAGAAATGTGGCCCGTACAGCAGTTTCTTGCGTTTGCTTCTTATGGCATCGGCAATGTATTCGGGAGTTTGATATCTTGTGTTTCGAGGTGACAACCAAGCAACCTCAACTGTGCCTAGACGCGTTCATCCATTCAGATACTCTTCATCGGCTAAGTCTCTTGCGGTCACGTTACTTGCATAAAGAGTGTGCCCAAAGAAATTCAAGCAAAGCAATTATAGCTCGTTCGAGCAAACACAACGCATGGAATACCCTGAGTTTCAACGCAAAATTGCGCAGATAAAAAGGACGGGCTACGTTCCAACTCACCGCAAAGGCGACACTGGAATTGGCAAGACACTCGAAGATCTCTTGGGGATCACGGAGAACAATATTGCTGGACCAGACTTCGCTACTTACGAGCTGAAGGCAGCAAGGAAGGAATCAGTTTCTATGTTGACCTTGTTCACGAAAGCGCCCTTGCCTGCGAGTGCAAACAAGAGACTCTTGGAAGTATTCGGCTACGCCCAAAGAAAAATACCTCGAGACTACAAACAGCTGTCTTTGACTGGCAGAGAGGTTGACGAATCCAATATACCGGTTGAGGCTAAGGAGCTCCACGTGACAGTCGATGCGCTGAAACCGAATAGCCTTGGCTTGAAACTAGGAGTCAAAGAAAAGAAGTTATTCATTGAAAACGACAGAGGCGTTGAGGCATATTGGGACAATGACACCTTAAAAGAGTCCTTTGAGAGGAAGTATCACAAACTCGTCTATGTCTTGGCAGATCACAAAGTGGAGGGTGGCAAGGAGCATTTCTGGTTCAATGAGGCCTTGCTTCTGGATGGTTTTAGCTTCGAACGATTCTCGGAACTGGTGGAGGAGGGCAAGTTGAAAGTGGATATTAGAATCGGCCACTATCCTGACGGGCGACTTCACGACCATGGAACCGGTTTCAGAATCTTGCCGAAGTACTTGCCTCAATGCTTCAAGACTATTGACCGGATACTCTAGAATCTTGGCTTGGCGGTTTCCAGAAGTCAAGAATGTATTCCATCGTTGCTCCAAGAGAGATGAAATTGTTTGGCCAGCCGAAGATTCCGACTTTGTTTACGAGGTCTCTCTTGTCCCAGATGAACGTGTTTCTGAACTCAAATCCCGCCTTCTGCAGTGCTTCTATGACGTAGATGTGGGTAAGGTGTCTCTTGTTTTCCCACCAGACATCATTTATGTTGATTATGCAGTGAGCTCTTGGCCTCATGAGCGGCAAGATGCCCGCATATATTTCTGCAAGGGCGTTGGAATATTCCTCGTGGTCCATTGTTCCCAAGTCGCGTTTATCATTTGAATATTGTTGGACTTTGAGGTATTGGCCGTTTTCTCTCAGGTTGCCTCTTATGCTTTTGTTTAGTCTTGGACGGTTTAACATATTGGCGTATGGTGGAGAAGTTATGCAGATGGACACCGTGTTCTCGTCCAAATATGCCGGTATGTTTCGTGCTTCATCGACAATTGCAGCTTGCCGGGTTTCAGACTCTAATGTTGTTTGCGCGAGTCGCCTCTTAGTTATCTCTATATATTCCTCTTTTAGGTCGAAGCCGACCGCGTTTCGACCGAGGTCCTTCGCTGCCATCAATGTTGTTCCTATTCCAACAAATGGATCCAGGACTAGCTCCCCTTTGTGAGTGAGGAGCTTTATGAAATGGGCTGGAAGAGAAATTGGGAAGACCGCCGGATGTACGTTCTTGTCTCTTATGTCTCTGCCTTCGTAGTAGAATGTTTGAATTGTGACCATTCCTTTTACCCAGTCTTTCGCAGTTACGCAGCTGATGTGATTGTCAGGGCAGTCGCAGTTCTTCCTATATCCTATTTTGAGAGGCTTTCTGGTTTCTATTACGTTGGTCAACTTCCCTTCCCCGTGCTTTTCTCAGCCACTTTGACAAGTCTCTGAATGACATCCTCGTAGGTCTCTCCTTTAACGCCTAGTTTCTTAAGCCTATCTCTCAGCTCTGTAGAGATTCTGACAGTGGTCACGTCCTTCGCCATCTCAACGCCTATAACAGTCATAGTCGTTATACGTTTTTATAGCTTCCGAATAATCTCTCATGTCGTCATCTTCCGAACACATCGGAAGGGGTTATTATGAAGCATTTTAGAATGCGCTGCAAACCCCGGACTGATTTCAGTATCTCGTCCCAGCCTTTACAACGTATCACTTTTTTTGCTTGGACCTATCACGTGATTTCGATATTTAACATATGCATTTCAGGTTTCACAGCATAGCAGAAACCATTGTCAGTATCTGAAGACCGCTTAATTGCCCAAGTATCATATGCGCACACCGCGCGCTTTAGGCAGGGCTATTTTTCTTTCCATCTTGTCACTTGGGATCCTATGAGGATGAACGCTACTGCGAGTGCTGCGACGACGGCCATGTTCGTGTATATTCCTGCAGTGTATTGGTAGATCATTGCGTAGCGTAGTCCGTCTGAGAAATATGTTAGGGGCAGCGCTTTGGCTACAGTTTGTAGGTAGCTGGGCATGAATTCCAGTGGCCAGTAGGTTCCTGAAAGGAACATCATTGGAAAAGCTATTGCGTTTCCGATTGCTGGGGCGGCTTCCACGTCCTTTACAAGGACGGACAGCACGCGCTTTTTCCGACTTGCGCACTGAGTTGAGACTCGTAGGTTTCGGGGCATTTTAGTTGGAGGTTTTTTCTAATCTCCTCTTGAAGTCTCTCAGGTCGTGGTCGGTTTTGATCTCTCCGGCGAGTATCTTTTTTTCGCAGATTGCCCTTGCCCTTGAGGATCTGATATCAATGATCTCTCTGTATTTGGACCAATTGATCTCTCCAGACACTTGGTCCATAGTAGGATAGTACGTTCTGAACTTTATGAGATAGGTCACCTGGGATTTAGACATCCCTACATCTCTTGATAGTGTCTCGGTGACGTTTGCAAAAGCATAACCATCTTTCTCAACTCTCTTGACAAATGAGTAAATTGTGTTTGCCAGTCTCCATTGGAGGTGAGAATCAGCCATGTGTTGGCGGTTGCTCCAAATCTCTTTAAGCAAATTCTGGGAGCTGGTGACAAGCTCTGAGTAATCATTCTGAATCTTGATAAGTTGTTGACTATGAGAAGTGTGTGCAATTGCATCTTGGAATGAGACAATTGCCTTGAAACGAGTTTCGCCATCCGGATCTTTTATCTTGACGATTTCCAAAGGTATGCTCATCGTTTAGCCCTTTATGCAAGCATCATACCAAGAAGAAAAGAGTTTCGTCAACGTTTCTTTTGGAGATTCCATTCCTCCTTCTTCTACTAATGTAGCAAAAACTGTGCGCAAGACATGGTATACCCTCACGCGCTCATCTTTTGCTTGTAGAGTCAACCCGTCAGCAACTTTCCAGGCAGGATGTCCAGTATTAATTATGATTGCAGCTTTTCCAGGATCAATCCAGCCTTCTATGTGATTATCCGGTTGTTCATCATACCCGATTCTGACTAAGCTCCTTACTCTTCGTCTAACCCTCTCAATAGGCGTTAGACCCGAATCATCCTCCACAATTCCTTTGCCTTCATCGTCGCCCATGGTGTCTACCCCTTTGCCTTCTCCTGGGCCTCCTAATGTTCCTGTTGTTGTCTGCTTGCCTTCAATTTCGGTACCCTTAAGTCCGCCATCGTCACTCCGTATTGCCACTGTTCTTTGCATTATGTTTTGAAACAGCGAATTCGCCAAGTCAGAAAACTCTGGCATTTTCAGTACCTGATTTATGCTTTTTTCGAGTTCTCTTGACATACGATCTAAATCTGTAGATACGGGGGAAATACATGGTTTCGCTCCGATCTCATCTAACCATTCCGAGAGTATTCGTCCCATCTTGCCGTGAAATTTCTTCCACAACAACGATGTTCGATCAAAGTCGGACTTCGACGTCCTCAAGACATCTATCAAAGGGTCAGCTAGAATCAAGCCATAGAAAGTCTCACTATTCACCGGATATTGCCTAAACCACCACTGCATGACTGTTTTACCATAGACTGCGATAAAGGGCCCTTGAAATTCCTCAGGAAGAACCCTCGCAGATTTCACAAGGAATCCGTTGATTCGGTATTTCCCATATTTGAACTCGAATATCTTTTGTCTTTCGACATCGCTTTGTCGTACGCACCAAGGCTCAACCTTCAGACCATTTATACTCACGCTCTTGACATTATAATAGTCCAATAGAATGGCATTGTAATACTGTTGTAGGGCTTCCTTCACAAATTGAGGATTGAGTCGACGAATGTCTTCATGGGTTCCTAGTTTGACTTCAACATATGTACCCGTCGGGTATTTTACTTCACACCGAGTTCCTATGGGCTCCCATTCCAATGAGTTCTTGTAAAACGCCCAATATGTCGTGGCTTCAAAGTTTCTAGATCTCGTCTCCGTAATCGTATATTCTGCCCTGTCTAGAAAAACTTTGGCGCCGACCCCAGCGAACCCAATTCCTTCTCCACGCCGCTTCGTAAGTGAAGCAACGTTGTGATATTCTTTGAGTTCATACTGACTCATGCCCTTCCCATTGTCAAGTATTCTGTATGTATTACCGTTAACTTGAATTTCTATCTTGGTCGCTTGGGCATCTAATGCGTTAGCGAACGTTTCTACAATTAGTGCGGTTAAGGGGTTATAGGGAAACTGATCCCTGAAATCTCGTATCAATTTCTTCCAATCGCTAACAGTGGAAGGTCGTCTCTTCCCGATACACCATTCATTAGACATTGTTCAACCTATTGTATAACCGTATCTTTAAGTCTTACGAGCTAGTACTCTTTATGAAAAATACAGACTGTCTAGCTTTGGATTGGCGCGCGCGATTTTCGTCTTGTACGATCTTTCTTCTTTCAAATTCCTTGGCCTCAAAGCTTAATAGTAAACGCGACCCAGAGAACATTGGTACATCAGCATTTATATTCTTCCAGAGAACCCAAAGCACGAAAAAAAGGAGTTGCGGGAGACTTCCACTTTTCGAGTTCAAGCGCTATCGGCGGCGCCACAAAACTATCCACGACCAAGCTTAAAGCCAAGGTTTACTTTTGCTTCCTCCGGAACCCGTTTAGCGCGCGTTTAGCCATAGAATACCCTTTTCCTTCGGTTACCGTGCTGGCATGATCTGCAGCTTCTGAGTGGACTTGTTCAAATTGACGTGATTTGTGATATTCCATTCTTCTTTTCGATTCTCATGACTTGGTGGGCGAAGCTTTCAAGCTCTTTCTCGTGTGAAACCATGATGACTTGGGGGCATTTGAGTTCGTCAAGTATCTCCCTGATCTTGAACAGCTGTTCTTTGCTGAAGCCGTCAGTTGGTTCGTCCAAGATAAGCAGGTTTGACTTAATTCCTGCTGAAACTTTCTGTACGATGGTGTTTAGTGAGAGCCTATAGGCTAATGCTAGGCTGGTTTTTTCGCCGCCGCTGAGGTAGTTGTAGTCTTGTTCATACCCGTCTTGTTCAACCAACGGCGTGAACTCCTCATCTATTCTGGACTCCTTGCTCGGATCCTCCACGAGCATGCCCCACCATTTCTGAAAGTGTTGATTAAACTCTTGGTTTATGTTCATCATCACTTGTGTCTCAATCGTCTCAAGAGTCGGCATCAGATACCCCTCAAGCCACATCTGGTATTCTTTCAGTCTCTCTGACGTTTTCCTCTCTTTCTCTTTGCTCAGGATTTCTTTTTCCAACTCTTCCACTTGATTCACAAGAGACACTCGCGTTGCCTGGAAGCCAGAAGCTTTCTTTTCCACTTCCTTCACTTCTGATGCCCTTCTCTCTAGTTCCTCTGAGAATTCTTGAGTCTCGGCTGATATCTTGTTGAACTCCTCCACTTCCGCCTGAGCCTTCAGAAGCCTATCTTCATGCTCCCTGACCTGCTCCTTCAGATACCGAACCCTCTCTATGTTCTTTTCGATTCTTTCGCTCTTGCCCTGAATCTGCTCATTCCGCATCTGAAGCCTATTCTGGGCTTCCTCGTATTTTCGAAGCGCGTCCTGCAAGTCCTCCAATTCGTCGATTTTTGCTTTACATTCTGCGCATTCATCTATGGCCTTCTGCTTTTCTTCTTTCTTCGACTTGATTTTCTCTTCGAATTCTTTGGGTTCTGCAGGCCTGTCGCAGGTTGGGCAGACTTTGTTTCTTTCAACGGATTCGTAATCGTCTATCTTGGCACCTATCACACCCTGCGCCGCTCCAAGCTCGCGTTCTCTTCCTCGTAGCAGCTTCAATTCTTCTTTCAGTTCATCTTCAGTTTTTGCCGTAGGCTTCTGGATTTTTGCCAGCGTCTCTGTTTCAGGCTGCAATCGGTCTATTTCCAGCGTCAGAGCCTTCACTTCACTATCTAGGCTTGCTATTTCATCGTTTTTCTCTCTAATCTGTCTTTCAAGTAGAGGGACTTCACCGGCTGCTTTTCCAAGCGTTTCCTTGCTTTTCCGCAACCTTTCGACTTTCTCTCGTAGCACAGCCACTTTTTCGTCAAGATCAGCCTTTTCCCTGTTAAGACGTGCCAATTCGCCCTCGCATTTTCCGATTTCGGCTCTCTTCGCCTTCCACTTCTCCCGACAGTTCTCAAGGTCTGAAGCATGTGCAGAAAGCCTATTCGATTTATCCTTAATCGATCGCGCCAGCGTCGAGGAATTCTCCAGTGCAACCCTGTAATCTTCAATCCTGAACGCTTTTCGAAGGGTCTGAAGCCTCTGGTCTGCCCTCATCCAAATGATTGCCTTCATCTCTTCCTGCGGCGTAAAAATGGCGTATCTGAAGATAACGCTCCCAGCCTTCGGGTCAGGAGGCTCGTTAAAAGCAAGTATGTCTAGAACCTTCTCTTTCATCTCGGAAGCTGAGAGCTGCAACACCGTGCCTTCAGTCTTGAGGCTACAATCTGACTGCTGAACGCCTTTCGCCTTTCTTTGCAGACTGCGACAAACCTCGTACTCTTTCCCATCCACTTCAAAACTAAGTGTCACGAGCCCCTTCTTTGCGCCTGCTTTCAGTAGGGCTCCTCCCTTTTCAGATCCTAGGCCGAAGAGCGCAAACTCGATGGCCATGAGAATCGTTGATTTCCCCGAGCCTATGTCGCCCTCAAACAACGTTGTGCCCATAGGGAAATTGACTGTTTGCTCAGTGTAGCTTCTGATGTTCTCCAACCTGAGCGACTTGAGTATCATCAGCCTTCACCAGCCAGGCCTAACATGTCCCACGCGTGCTTCTGGACTCGTTCCTCGTAGTCCTTCTTTGTCTCGTTGACTTTCTGCCCCTGCCTCAGTATCCTAAGCAAGTCTTCGGCAAGCTTTGCTCCTCTGTCAGCCTTCAACTCTTCAATCGAAACCTTGATTGCACCTATGTTCTCTCTCAGGAGCCTAGTCTCAATCGCCGAAGAATCTTCACCCGCAACCTTAACGGCAGCGTACTCTTTTGACGTTAACCCATAACGGTTTATGATGACATCTAAGGCACCGTTGTCTTTCAGCAAGTCTCTGATTTCGCTTGAACTGATCTCTGAAGTCTTCCCGCCTGCCAGTTCGCCCTTTATCTTTACGACAACAACCTTGTTCTCGACACCTATCTTGCCCAGCTTGTCCAGCAGATCCTTCTTGGCCTGCAACACGTTCTTGTCCTTCACATCATACTCAAAGTATTCAAACTCGCAAACAGGCACTTCCATAAACCTTACATCTTCGACCTTATCGTCAAAGCTGACCAGGTAAAAGCCTCTCTTCTCTCCTCTAGCGCTGTCCTCTAAATCTCTGGAATACCCAGCGAAAAGTGTTCCAGGAAACACTATTCGTTCATGCCCCGGAAACCCTGATTCGGTTCTTCGATGCACGTGGCCGCTGGCGTAATAATCAAAGCCTTTGGGAAGGAGGGATACGGGGATGGATTCCATCTGCGCCAGAAACTCGGGCTTAAGCTCCGAGATTGCACTGTGAAACGCGAATATCTTGAACCCCGGCTGCTTCTCCAAGTACTCTCTGTCCAGAATCTCATAATAGTTCTTCTCCAGTCCTGCTTTTCTGCCCGATAGTCCTACAAGCTTCGCCTTGGTCTTCGGATCGGTGAACACTTCCAGCCGAAGCTTTCCCTCAACATCCTCTCCCTTGACTATCTTCTTGATGAGGCCTGTGCTTTCTAGAATGTCGATTATCGACGTGTCGTTTGGACTGTAATCGTGGCTTCCATAGATCACGTATATGGGTATTTCGACATCCTTGACTTCCTTCATCTTCTTTACAGCCGCGTTCGCAACGTGCATGTCCGGAAGGTTCGCGTGGAAAAGGTCTCCGCTTATCAGGACAAAATCAACTTTCTCCTGAACGCATGTGTCCATGGCTTTGCTGAACGCTGCCAACTCCAGCTTCTCCAAGGTCGGGTCTCTGTTGGCTCCTATGTGACAATCTGCTATGTGGGCAAACTTGAACATGTCTTTATCCCACAAAAACGGTCTTGTTCTTCTCCTTCGGCTCCTGACCCTCTTCGATGTACTTTTCAAACAGTGGTATATGAATCGGCACAGCGAATCTTGTGAAGTTGCTGCTCACGATGGCTTCACCCTTATCGAGACTCGCAATGGTTCGGTCGTCCGTCGACAGATCCTGTGCTGCGCTCTGCATGACCGCTTGTCTCTCAGCAACCAATTCGTTTCCGAGTATTATTTTCGTGTTCATGTTCGCCAGTATCGTTCGCGGAATCAAACTGACCAGCTGCGTTATGGCGATTAATCCCACCTTGAATTTTCTGCCTTCCCTTGCAATGGTACTGTAGATGTTGTCCCCACGCGCGGTAAGCACGTCTTCGCCTAACACTCTGGGGGCTTCTTCAATCACGACGCTGACAACGGGCTTTTCTTCCAACGTTCCCTCAGACTTGTATGTTTGATACCGATGGAAGATTCCGCCGGAGATTATGCTTCCGATGAGCAGTTCAGCCTCATCAAGCAGCCTTGATGTGTCAATAATAACCTTTTTACCGTCCTCAAGAGCCTTCGTAATCTCCCTGGTAGTGGCCAACCCAGCGGTGTCGCTGAAAACGCCGCTTCTACATTGGAAGTCGCCGCTGTCGTCTATGTAAACGCCCAGCACATTATCGAATCTTCTCTTCAACACTTCAAGCGTTCTTGGGGCAACAGCATCACCAATATCCGTTCCCCGAACAATATTCTCAATCCATTGGTCTCCAAACCGGTTATGGAACAAGGTTATGGCATCGTGCTGCGCATCAGTGAACTCGACTATTCCTTGAAAATGTGAAGGCAGAATCGATCTAAGATTTATCACAAGAGTATTTGTCCCGGGAACAGGGGTCGTTGAATAGTACAGCAAGCTCTTTTTTGCAGCAGGATGATCTTTCAACCCTTTGCCGTGTCTGCCGTAGTACTCGTCGTGGGGGTCCAGAACCAATATGCCCAAAGAATCTTGGGTCAGAATGCTCCAAAGCATGACCTTAACCAAGTTGCTCTTTCCTCTTCCAGTAGTAGCGGGAATCAGCACGTGATGTGTCAGCATGTCCTCGCCGTTAACGTATACACCCACGTCAAGCACCTTCGACCCGCTCCGGACTTTTCCCAGATACACAGGGTTTTTTGGTTTAGTGAGAAACCACAGATCCTTCTCAGTAACGTGCCTGATCGTTGAAAAGAATGCAGGAAGAGTCTTAGGTATCTTCGGCTCGCCGTTCTTACTGACTCGCAGGACAGCCTTGATTTGTGCTATGACATAGTTCCTCAATTGCGGCTCAAGAAAATCCAAGTTGGCACCCAACCCTTCAAGCTTCATGCCGGCCAGAAGCTCTCGCACCAGCTGCGGCACTTGGCTCCCATACAGAAGCTCGAAAGCCTGAAGAAGCACGTACGCTCCATCCTCTTCGGCTACGAGCAGGTCCCCTATCTCAATTTCTCCACCCGCTTTCTCCCTTGCCAGAATCTGCCCGGTTTTTCCCGCAATTATCTGACCTGAAACTTCCAACGTCATATTCCATCAACCCTTCAACAAGTCTAACACGCCGTGAGCGTCACCAGAGCAAATATGCCTCGATATCTTCTTCCACGTACCACGCTTCGATATTTCGGACATAAGCGGCACTCTGTATGCATCTATCTCGTCACCGCTCACTCTAGCAAAACTGTCGGCATCTATCAAGCCATAAGGATATCCAGGGAAGCTTATGTCTTTCGAATTGCTTGCCAAGGCTGAAGTGACCGCGCAAAAGCCTTCTTCACTCATTCTCCTAGCCTGCTCACCATAAATCTCATACCTGAAAACATACCTGGCACTCTCATGCAACTTGACCACGTAAATGAAAGCATTATGCAACACATTAGCAACCTTGGCTATCGGAAGACACCAAGAACCCTTCACCGCGTAATCCTCAGCCAACTTCTGCACAGCACCCAACAGCGAAAGACCAGTAGTCGTGAACAATGTACTCGTCTTCGAAATCCCAGCAAAAATGACCCCTTTATCCACCGCTGCTTCAACCGCTCGCGCCAAGTACTTATACTCATTAGTAAGACTCGTCTGCAAACTGCCATCATGGACTATCATATCTCCCTCTTCAAGCTCCTTTTCAATAACATGCTTAGCAAACTCCCACTCAGCAAACCTCCTCGCGACAGAAGCAACATGCTGTATGTCTGCCCTCTGATTTCCAACCGTGACTGTTCTGTCAAGCGAATTGAACGACAAGAGCTGATCAGGGACAAAGCCCTCGAACTCAGGTTTCAGAGGAAAGACTGAAGTATCATAATATATTCCATCATCTCTATAATTCGCCGTCGTTGCAGAATAGAACTCTACCTTTCTGGGCAAGGACTTAGGAAGGATTCTTTCTCTGCCTTTGAAAATGTTGAAGTATACCCTGTTCATCTGAACTGAAAAGTTCGGCGCACCAATCATTTCCTGGTTTCCACCATCCACGAAAGCCGTGCGTATGCTCGGTTCCACATCTTTGATTGGAACAAAACTGGCAGTAGGAAACGGCAACGTTTCATAGTCCGGATTGCCAAAATACGGTTGACCCAACTCGTCTTCCGCAACGCATGAGTCCAAGAACTCCGCGATTCTCCTAGAAATCTCCGCAGACATCTATCAACCACAAGAGTATTCACGAACTTCCTTGTTAAAAGCATATTTCAACGATACTGACCTAAGAGTCTGATGCGGTCAGCGTCTGCGAAATAGCGCGCGCAAAGTAACTTGTTACATTTTACTATTCTTTCTACACAGACAGAGCACGCGTAAAACCCCACCTTTTCAACAAATGCTGAAAGCGCGCTCAAAGAAAAGGGGAGTTGTTTTGTGCGTGTTTAGTGGGGCATGAATATCCCGGAGAACACGAGCCAGGCCAGAAGTGTTTTCGCCACGAAACTTAGCACTATGTACATTCTTTCACCGTACAAGTAGTCTTTCCAGCGTCCAACGCCTTTGTACTGTAGAATCATGTTGACTGCGAAGACAATGAAGAGGATGAGGTATATGGATACTATTAGGTACACGAATGTGGGCACGTTCTGTGAGACGCTTGTTATGGCTGCGATGAAATAGGCGTATATCGCTAGCCATGGTGTTCCGCCTGAAATGCATCCAAGAGCGAACGGTGACCAATCTGTTTTTTCAGTGTACTGATTGATTTTCTCCATTAGGTATCCGAACATTATCATCATTGCGTTCAGCACGAATATCATCACGAGTGACCATAGCTCCCACACTCCTGCGAACGAAGCGATGAGAAATATCATTAATGAGCTTGAGAAGGCGTATTCGTACCATCGGTATGGATTCATGCCTTTCTTGAGGTTGTCATTGTAGTTCTTGTTCTTCACAAAGGCGATTGTGAAATGTGCTGTTGCAGACATCAAGGGAAAGAGAGCAGCCACGACTCCTATGTAGCCTATCGAAAACAGAATCTTTGGATCTGGCTGTATTAGGAACGTTTGCGGCGTAGTTTGCAATATTTGGAACTTTAGGTAGAAAGTGTATATGTTCAGGGTGTAGGCTTTGTATAGACCCAGGGCCACCATCACTATTCCTTGTACAAAGTGAAGAGTGCCCGCACCTATGTTGAATCGTCTAAGATAATCGAAGGATATCGGCGATTTAGCGATTATTTCCTGTCTCTCTTTGTAGTTCATGGACAAACCTATACTTGAAAACTTTTTAAAACTTGCTGAAGTGAGCTCTTTTCCTATTTTCGCGATTTCTAAGCGCCCGCTAAACCGAGCATGCTCTCTGTCTTGTTCCACAAGCGTTTCTGCAGTTCTTCCTCGTATGATGTAGGGCACGTTTCTGTTTCCTTCTTCTTGGCGAAGCATTTTCCCGTTATATCCTTAACTTCGTTTGAGGAGGCTAGGTAGATGGACGTTTCTGCTCCTTTCTTAGCGTTCTGCTGCATCGGACGGACCATTTTGAACATGATTGACGAAGTCAGGCTGCCGCTGCTTTTTCCAAGATTGGTTGCTGTAAAACCAGGCATGAGCACGTTTACCGTCACTCCCGACCCTTTCAGTCGCCGGGCCAGTTCATAGGTAAACATAATGACCATCAGTTTAGCGTTTGCGTAGACTGGTGCACGCACACGAGAGTAGGCTTTCGTTCCCGAGTAGTTCTTTTCGCTCTGGAGATCGTCAAGATCTACCTTGCCGTCTTTGGCTAGTCCAGAGCTTACATTGATTATTCTGGAAGGAGCACTCGATTTCAGCAGATCCATTAGCTCATGTGTGAGAAGAAACGGCCCTAGATAATTAACGGCAAGGGTTCGTTCAAAGCCTTCGGATGTAACCTCTCGCTTGTTGAACACTGCTCCAGCGTTGTTTATCAACACGTCTAGTCGGTCGTATTTCTTTTTGAATTCCTCTGCGAAGTGCCGGATTGAACTCATCGAAGACAAGTCGCATATCATAAGATCCACAGAGTTATTTCCGGTTTGCTTCACTATTTCTGTTAGAGCTTTCTCGCCTCGCTCCTGATCACGTACAACCATGACGATTGTGGCACCCATCTTTGCCAAGCCTATTGCAGTTTCTTTGCCGATTCCAGAGTTGCTCCCTGTTATGGTACATATTTTTCCTTTCATCGTGCTCATAGTCGCACTTCCCGCTAGAATAAGCAAGAACGATTGTGTATAATTATTTGCTTTTACCTTTGCGATAATTAATAAGCGCTTATTAGAACTAAACACTAAGGATAGAAGGTGAGGTTAACGATATGGGCGTCAAGGAAAACCTTCAGTTGATGAAAACACTTGATGATGCTTGGAATGCAGGACCTGGAAGCTCACTCTGGGAGACGTTTAGAAAACGTCACAGAGAAGACGTCAAAGTGTACTGGCCCGCTCAACCTGACCCTACAATAGGACGACACAATCATGACGTTGAGGCTACTGAGTTCTTTAAAACCTTCGACAATCGATTAGTCAACAACCCCTACAAGATTGCCTTCGGTGATGAGGACCACACATGTACCGTCGCTGATTGGACGGTGACCATGAAAGGACCCATGAAAGGCGCAGATGGAAAGATGATCCCCCCTACTCATAAGACAGCGAAACTAGAATTCTGCACAGTCGCCACTTGGAAGAACGGCGAAATCGTCGAAGAAAGACTATTCTATGATGTTGCCGGGTTCATGAAGCAGCTTGGGCTGTCCAAATAGATCAACGAAACTTAGCGCGCCCCGTGTATGTTGGAATTCTGGGAATCCAGAAAAAAGTGAATTGCTACTGATTGTTACAGCAAAATTGTTACAAAAGCACGGTATTTATCGTGTTTCCTCGTTTAGCGCGCGATGCACGCGAATGTTATTTCAGAAAGAGAACAGAATATTGCAGTGCGGAGAGGTGGCGACATTAATGCAGTCTCGAACCGCTCGGAGCACAACACGCACACAAAACGCTATGGACACAAACCAGCAAGACACAAAGATCACAACAACACAAAAAGCAATATGGCAAACCATCGTTCTTTGAAACGCATATGTTCCAAGCTGAAATACGAGAAACCAGCGAAAAGCAACCCTTTACACATAGTTGTTCCAAAAAAAACAGCAAAAGAATTTCCAAAGCAGTACCTTCAGCCAACATGGGAAAACGCGTTTCAAACATACATGAATCTACACGCAGGTTCAACGAAGCAAGCCGAAAGAACACCAAAGAACACTATTCTCTACGCGACTCTAACAAACCGCAACCCAGCAGAGCGATTCGAAACAGCACTAATCGATCACGTGATTAAGGCCCATCCAAAGAACACGAGCACGCGGAGGTCGAGTTTTGCGGCATAGTGATTCCAAACAAAACACGAAAGAATATTCCAAAGTACAGGTTTCAGTCAACATGGGAAAGCGCGTTTCAACATTCAGAAATTGAAGAGCTGGTTGAATAAGCGAGCCCGAATTCGCGGTTTCTTTGAAACTCACTATGAAAATACAAAAAACGGTACAGACCCTGGTCAGCGAGAAGAGGACCTTCGGAAGGCGCGCGCGAACACGCGTACCCAAAGAAAACGGGCAAAACATGCGCGCCGCGCCGAAGCCAACCACTCTCTGGAAAAGCCGACACCATTGAAGGAAAAGTCGAGACTAAACCACGACGCATGCCAACATGAGAAACCAAAATTCGACATTCAAAAACCGCAGTGCTTGTTTGTCGATCATTATTTGATTCAGTTGGGAGATCGCAGGATATGTAAGATTCTATTGCTATAGGGGACCCCCACAATAACTGCATCGAGCGTTGAGCACTGAGTTCTTTTGGTTACAGTATAAGCACCTTGTTTCTTTGCCTATTTTTTCGAATGCTTCAACTGAAGTCTTGTCCAAACCTCTGCATTCTACAATAGTCTCAGCCGTAACTGGATCATTTATCTTTACAACGTACCGTGGTTCATCGTTTTCCAGGTAGCCCACCTTAATCTCAATGTATTGCTCTAAGGGTTTGTCTCCGAATCTTTCCAGCGGCACTTCTTTGACTATCTCAGCACCATTTGTTTGTATTATGCGCTGATTTGTAAGATAGAATTTGGTTCTTACCGCTTTTATCGTAGCCTTTGCCAAGAAGAACAGACCAACTAGAACCGGAACTATGGCCGCAGCGCCGGCGATAATACCTGCGAAGCCAAAACTAAAGACGATTAGCAAGCAACCGCCTATAACAAGAAATATACCAAAGAAGGGAATCCAGAATCCTATCCCCTGTTTTCTTGCCCAGACAACGTTTTCGTTTGAAAGCAATCCTTCACTTGGTGGAGCAAATCGCATAATGTACCTCCTTTCTTAACGCCGAAATAGTTACTGCAACTTCGTAATATAACATCTGCATCGTGCATCTGGCGCGCGCGAGCCAGAAAAGAAAAAAGCTGGGACGCTTTATGCTCAAACAGAGTGGACGAATTGAAGTATGGAGCTTGGGTCGTACTTCCCGTTCCTTTATCTACGCGATATCCAAGTTGTCCAAGATGTGGGAAGTCAGTCTCTTCAGTTTCCAACTACTGTGATTCTTGCGGGACACTGTTGCACCCTGAATTGGTGTTGAAGATTTGTCCTAACTGCAAGAATAGAATTCCGATGCCAGCTCGTTTCTGTCCTCAATGCGGACAAAAGCAATAGCTAACGAACGCCAGTTGCAGAATGTGACGACACATGGCGCGCGCTGAACAACATAATGTTTTCCAGTTTTGGAATGCCCTGTAGACCCGTGCTAGAAAACATTAACTAGGGTTGCCCAGAGAATAGGTGCACGACATGTGCCTGTTTGGAAGGTGTTGTGATTGTCTGAGTCGTCGTACGGTTTTAATCCGCAGATTCAACGCAAAGCCAAGGATTACCTCTACGGTGGGCTGCGAGCGTCTCTTTGCAAAGGCATAGTTTTGATTGTTCTAGGGTTCCTCGTGCTCGGCCTGAGGCTTCCTGTTGCTTTGGAAGATTCGATTCAAACGTACGTTCCTGACCAGTCGTTGACAGTTGTCTTGTTTGCCTTGATCGGCTACGTCGCTTTCTGGCTCGTTTCGCTTCCTTTTGATTACTACAGGGGATACGTCCTGGAACGTAGGTTCGAGTTGTCGACCGAAAGCTCACGCGGTTGGTTCTTGGACAACGTGAAGGCCTCAGGGCTGTCGCTGCTCGTCGTTCTTGCCTTCGTGTATGGGGTCTACAATTTCATGTGGCTCAATCTCACTTACTGGTGGTTTTTCACTTGGCTTGTTTCGGCCTTCTTCATTGCTGTTTTCATGTTTGTCGCACCAGTGTTGATAATGCCGCTTTTTTACAAGTTTCCAAGGCTGAAAGACGAAAAGTTGCTGAACGGTCTCACAAGGCTTGCTGACAAGGCGGGAATCAAGGTCATAGGAGTCTTCGAAATGAAGGCCGGAGCAAGAACGAAGAAAGCTACTGCTGCTTTGACAGGAGTAGGAAGAACACGCAGGATGCTGCTCAGCGACACGTTTCTCTCGAACTTCTCAAAAGACGAGACTGAGAGCGTGATGGGACACGAGATCGGCCATCACGTGTACGGGCACATCTGGAAGTACACCATGCTGTTCAGTGGAGCTTTCCTTCTTTTGCTCTTTGTAGCGAACAAAATAGTCCAGGTCGGTTCGGGCTTTTTTGGAATATTGCGGGTTGACTCTGCTGCTTCCATTCCGTTACTGGCCTTGACCTTGGGTTTGCTGTACGCATGCTTAATCCCGCTGATAAATACGGTCAGTCGTCGGGCAGAAGGCCAATGTGACCAGTATGAACTGGATTTGGTGGAAAGACCTGATGACTACATCTCTGCCATGACAAAGCTATGCGATCAGAACTTGAGATACGCCTATCCCAGCCCTCTGATGGAATCCCTATTCTACGACCACCCATCAGGGAAAAACAGGATCGACCGCGCATTGGCGTACGAACAGGCACATCGTTCCAATTAGCGCTCAACACGATTCTGAAAGGCGCGCGCACACGGGAGGGCCAGTCATCAGGGATACAGCTATTGTATAAACTTATATAATAGTTTGCCCATTCTGTGACAGGGCAGCCAGAGGCAAGCGTATGACGACAAAGGTTATTCATGAGCCTCAGCTTGACACGATACTGATGGTTGAAAAAGCCATCAAGGAAGCTCAGTCATATCCAACCAAGAAGAGACTTCTCCAGAGTCTGCCGAGACAAGTCCAGTACCAGACCTTCAACCGCATACTCGATTACCTGGAAAGCTCCAACAAAATAGTTTACGACAAGCAGAAGATAATCTGGGTGTTCCCAGATAACCCGAAACTCAAGAAACTGCTGGAAACAAGCGTAAGACTCACGTAGACTCATATCCTGGCCAGAGGCAAATTCGATGCAAACAGCAGGGATTCCAAGCATTTATTTAGTAGACCCTCCCCTACATAGTAGGGGTGCCCCTACTTGTACTTCGACCCAAGACCGAAAGCCAAAAAAGAAGACTTGTTCGGCAGAGAAGAAGAACTCAAAAAGTTTGAAGAAGTAATATCATACGCTTCAATCATCGTCGTAACAGGGCTCAGGCGAACCGGGAAAACGTCCTTCGTGGACGTAGCCCTCTCCACAACCAGTCATCCTCACATTTTCTTGGATATGCGCGACCTCCCACTCGTTCCATCTCACACTGAAATTATCCGCAGAGTTGAAACAGCCTTTGACAAAATGGAAAAGAAATGGCTGTCTCCTCTTTCAGAAGCACTGAAACGCGTGAAGGGCGTCGAATTGGTCGGCACCACAATAACTTTTCAATGGGGAATAGGAGGCGTCGACCTAGCCGAGCTGTTCGACAAAATTGACACATGGGCCAAGAAACATAACGAACATTTTCTATTCGCTGTCGACGAAGTACAGCTTGTCCGAGGGGACAAAGCACTTCCTCGCTTGTTTGCTAGAATAGCAGACTCAAACCGCAACATAACCGTAATTCTCACAGGATCAGAGATAGGTTTGCTCTACGATTTCCTGGGGTTCGACAACCCTGAATCTCCACTGTACGGTAGACACTATGCCGAAATCAGAATGCGTAACTTCAGTCCAGAAGAAGCGAAAACCTTCTTCAAAGAAGGATTCAAGCAAATCAAAATATCATGCTCAGATGACACACTAGAATACGCCGTACAAAAACTGGACGGAGTAGTAGGCTGGCTCACTCTCTTCGGCGCAAGATCCCGCGACAAGGGCAAATGCATAAGGCAGACCGTCGACGACGTGCTCGATGAAGGAGGCAAACTTGCAAAAGCAGAAGCCCTCAAAATCGTCAAATTCTCCTCACGCTACGGAGTCATACTGAATTTCCTAGCCAAAACCGGAAAGGCAGGCTGGACCGAGATAAAGACGGCTGTGGAAATACGCGAGAAAAGGTCACTACCAAGCTCCAGTTTCACTGAACTCCTCAACAGGTTAGTCAAAGCTAGTCTAATGGAAAAAGTAGACAGCGAATACCGCATCGCAGATCCGATACTGGCCTACGGTATTCTCAGAGAACCTTTCAACGAATAATGACATTCAGTAGACCTAGGTCTACTTGGTAGAGGTACCACTACTAGCGCGCGCAACAAAATCAACGGCATGCGACCTTATCAAACTAATCGCAGCTTTCATTATGATATCGATCGAATTAAGAGCCTGCGGCGAGAGTGGAGTGCACGTTCTTTTTTTCTGATAGGTTTAAGACTAGTGAGGACCCCCCTAAGTACTTAAGGGGGTTAAGTTTGTCATTATTCAACTTCAACCCAAAGGAATTCCCCAAGAACGCGCTTTTTCAGGAACTTAATGTTGTATGCCCATTAATGGGTAACTGCGTTAAATTTCTGCAAATTTTCGCGTCTTCACAGATTGTCCGCGCGGACGTATCGGTAATGTATTCATAAGTGACGAGTTACCGATATATCGGTAACCTACTTAAACCCAAAGAATTACCGATATGCTGCGGGTGTAGACGTGAAGACCGGAGGCGTAATTCGAGAACGTGTGATACGCGTGCTCCTCAACGAGCTAGAAGGCACACTCACAAAGTATGGACTGGCCAAAAAGCAGAGTGCTCTTCTTTGCTTCACGAGTTCTTAGGCAAACTAGAAGAGTCAAGACTCGTAAAGAACAGGGCGTTTGGACACATCTGGAACTGGGAAGATGTCTTCGCCCACTTTGATTTGCCTAATTCTATGCATGATAACCTCTTAATCCCTGGGCGATCCATCCTGTTCTAACTCTGTAGACTTCGCTACTGGTAAGAGATTTGAAATTTGGATCCAAAGCTTTCAGAAGAAACTTATATGAGCTCAGAGATGAACCAGAAACTCTTCGATGAAAATCAGCGCCCGCTAGGAACACACGAATTGGAAAACTACTGACGGTATATTCTGCCTCCATTCACGGTATCCAAGGCAAATCATAGAGTAACCATCGGCCAGTTGGCAGTGTTGCAAGGAAGTTGATCACTCACGTCAGTGCATTGATTCCGAACTAATTTCAAAGCAATGACTTCATGTTTTCAAAGTTTCCAGGAGTCAGAACCTGCCAAAACACTCTCTCCAATGATTTTCCTCGAAGATCTCTGTAATGGATAATACGTGTTTGTGCGAACTTCAACATCTTATCTCTGATATCGACCACAGAATCGCCAGGAATCTTCCGTAGAGACAGCTCTATTTCTTTGCATTCCCTAATAATCCCAGCAACATCGAAAGCCGTCATCTCTTTCAAAACGAGTCTCTGAGCCAGAATCGCCAGGAATCTCATCCTTAGAGATTTGGAACTCCATTCATAGTACGGTCTTCTTTGACTCTTGTTCACGAAGAATTGTTGGAACCTCTCTATTTCCTTTTTAGCATTAGCATCACCACTAGGAGTGTCAACCAGTGAATACCCGTTCATGGCTTTCGCGACATGATCGAGGGCTTCGATTGGAGTGACGTTTATTCCTCTGAAAGACGCTTCGAGGTTTGTCAATTCACGTATCGAAGCCATCATATCATTAACGAACTCAGTTGAGACATCACATGTTTCAAACAGCGCGTCTAAGTCATAGATCTGTTTCGGCAGATCTCCTTCAAGCTCTGTGCCTATGCTTCCTTTCGCAAGCGTAAGCAGTTTGTCGCCCATAAGTGCCCCGGCTGTGGAACAGTCCATTCTCTTGACTTCCAAGGCAAAGGTTTGGATGTTACGGAGCACAGCATGAGGCAACTCAGGGCTCTTACATAGGAAGTCAAGTTTTATCTCCAGCTCTTCTCTCTCTGGATCCACTGTGGACGGAACGTGTGCAAGATACGTCGATAGGGGGAGCACAGGGTTGGGTTTCTTAGGTTCATACCGCAAGAACGTTGCGTATCCTTCCAAGGTCTTCCCCAGTTGCCGGATAACTTCGTCAACATCCTTCTTCTCCAAGGAAGTGGTCAAGTCTACATCAACACTTCCTCTTTGTCTTTCCAAAGGTAGATGCAATTGAGCAGCTGCGCCTCCTTTTAGCACAGCTTTGTCGCAAAGAGTCTGCAACTGTGCTGTGAGTTCGCAGTCCCAGAGAAAGATTTCAACGGCTAGAGGGTTTGGGTATTCATGATGTCCCGCTCTTCGCAGGATCTCATCTTTGGTGAAATACTTGGCGGCATGTATCAACTTCATCGCCACTCTACAGCCTCCATGGTTTTCAGAAAGTCTTTCGCATGTTTGTTCTTGATCTTCGCACTTGAAGAGGTCATGGGCTCAACGAAGTCTAGTAATGCATCAATTTCCCTTCCAATCCCTCTTCTGTTGGCAAACATCAACAAACGACTGTGACTGATCGGTTCATTTCTCAATACCCTCAGAAAAATGCGAGCCGCTTCTTCCTCAGGGAAAGGTATTCTCCTTCTAGTTGTCTCGAAGTAAAGATCCACTAGGGCACGCTCCAACGAAGCCGTTCCGTCGATATTGCCAAGAAGCCCGTAGAACTCCCTTACAACAAAGACATCCCTTTCAGGGAAGTTATCAAGAGCCAGACTGACATCATTTCTTGTTGCATTCAACAAAGCCCTCATTCCTGCTTCGCGAAGCGAGAGAACTGCCAATTCTCCAGCTCCTCTGATGACATATATTAGTTCTACAAGACGCTTAGGCAGGTTGTGAATGTAGCGGTAGAATACTGCAGGCCCAGTTATCATGAATTCTACTCCTTTACCGCGAAGTATTTTCTTCGCTTCTTCAGAAGAACCCGGTAGCAATGTTACTATCACTTTGTCGGAGAGAGTCAACCTATCTGTGACTGCGACTTCATGAAAACGAACTCTGTATGTTCCTCTTCCTAGCCTTTCTATTGTTTTTGCTTTCACGAGATCGTGAAGAGCACGATAAACGGTTCCCTTAGAGTAGTTATTCCGCCTTTTCAGAAGCTTGATAGCATCTTTCGAGCGAAAAACCTTGTCATTAAACTCAGTCCTAAGCGCCTCTAGAACTATGTCCTCCCATTTCATGTTTCGAAGTAAGGAAAAACAAAAATATAAAACTTTGCAATTGCTTACTTACTTTTCTCGGCAACTTGAACGTTCGACGATGTGGCCATATTAAAAGAACCACCCCATCATTGGAAATGCTATTGCGTTTCCGATTGCTGAGGCGGCTTCCACGTCCCTTACAAGTCCGGACAGGATCATGCCCACGCCTGAGAACATGACTGAGCCTAGGAAAATCAGCGTCAACGCGTAGGCGTCAGGTATTATTCTCACGTTGAAGACTATCCAGCCAAAAAGCGCGCACGTTCCAAAATCTAGTACTGTCCTGTTCTAAAGTCTAGAATTAATAACATTAGTTGGCCAGTTATGTGTGATGTGCTATGACTGTGAATTTGAAGGAATGGGTTATGCGTTTTTCATGCTTGATGGTGATTCTTTCCGGTTTGACGTATGTTGGAGCGTGTTTTGCTGACATGCCTGACCCAGGGCCTCAAAAGCATGATGTTGAGATACAAGGAGCAAAGATCATCAGCGAAGGAGGTTACTTGTGGTTTCACGTAATCAACCATGATTATCGGGAACTCTACGTGGTGATTCACTTTCCATCTGACGTTGTAGTGATAGGGAGAGTTCCAACAGTGGTGAATCTGAGGACTAATGAGAGCGCTGATTTCTATTTTCAGGTCCTCTACTATTGGACCGGATCGCCAATTTTCACTCAGCAAGGCTCAACGAAAGAGCTGAGATTCTACTTCGAGATTTACACCCTATACCACACAAGCAAAAGCACTACTGAAAATGTAGAATTCGACGTTAAAGCTGTCCCATTGAACGACAGAGTTGATAATCGGCCCCTGTTTTACTTTGCAATGTTCACTTTAGCCGCAGTTGCCATAACAGTCATTGTCATCGTGGCGGGATTGGGCAAAAGGAAAAACGGAAAAGCAATCTTGAATGACAAACTCGCGCGCGCCACCGCATTTTAGCCCGCAGGCCAAGCCAGGCAACACTCGCAATCGCAAAGTGATTCCAAAAAAAACGGCAAAGTGATTCCCAAAGCAAGACGTTCAGCCAACATTGGAAAGCGCATTTCAAACATACACGAATCTACACGCAGGTTCAACGTGGCAAGCCGAAAGAACGCCCAAAGAGCACTATCACTATACGACCCCAACGAACCGCAACCCCGCAAAGCGAATCAGAACAGCACTGATCGATCATATGATTCAAGGCCCATCCAAAGAACACGAGCACACGGAGGTCGAGTTTTGCGGCATAGTGATTCCAAACGGAAATGGAAAGAAATTCCCAAAGTACTACCTTCAGCCAACATTGGAAAACGCGTTTCAACATAGGAAAATTGAAGAGCTGGTTGAATAAGCGAGGCTGCGTTCGCGGTTTCTTTGAAACTCACTATGAAAATGCGAAAAGCGGTACTGACCCCGCCCAGCGAGAAGAGGCCCTCAGAAGGCGCGCGCGAACAGGCGCATCCTTAGAAAACTTCAAAGAAAGCCTCACTATGGCCCAAAAAAGAGCACACACAACACGAGAAAAATTGGCAAGAAACACACGCGCGGTTATGCCCATGGAGGCGCATTCCAAGGAAGTATTATCTTCCTCTGCTTGTCCATCTGCTTCCAGTACAGCCATTCTTTAGCCGTCATCCTCTCTATCTCCTCTATTTGACTCTCATTAAGATGCTCAAACCTCTTCTGCATCCTCAAATACGCTTTCACATGCTTCCTCGGCTCAGGCCTATAGCTCAAGCTGAACTCACCGTTCTCATACTCCCACGACACCCAAAGCCCAGTCTCCAAAGCACTCTTGCTAAGATCCACAGTGTACTTTGGATCAGCAAACCAGCCCTTAGGGCACGGCACCAACAAATGAATAAACGCGGGACCATCAGCCTCCAAAGCCTTCCTCGCTTTGTTAATGAAATCCAAAGGAGGAAACAACGTGGCCGTCGCAACATACCGGACACCCGGATGCGCCGCAACAATCAAAGCCACATTCTTCTTCATCCTCGCATTGCCAATCTTCTTAATCTTGCCTGAAGGCGTAAACGTCGTCGAAGCCCCCCAAGGAGTCGAACTCGACGCTTGAACACCCGTGTTCGCATAAGACTCATTATCGTACAGCACGTACAAGAACCTCCGATAATCATAACTCATAGCCATCGACAAACCAGAAAACCCCATGTCACCAGTCCCCCCGTCCCCACCATAAACAACAACGTTCACATCCTCCTTCTTCCTCTTACCCTTCAACATCAAAACCCTAAACGCCGCCGCCGTCCCAACACCCGCAGCCCCACCGGCACCAAGCTGAGTATGATACCAAGGCACAGCATACGGAGACGACAAGAACTGATGCCCATTCGCAACATACATGCACCCCGTCGGACCAAGAACCACCGTCCTAGGACCCGCAGCCTTAAGCAACAAACGATAACCCAAAGCCGCACCACAACCAGCACACGTCCTATGCCCACTAGTATACAGGTCAACTGAAGACACGTCTCTAACGGTCTTGATCGGAGAGTATTCACTCATGAACCTTCACTCCTCAACGTAGGCCACAACACACGCCTTTCCACCTTTCCTTTCTCTGCACTTCGCTGCAACAGCCTAACAGCCTGCTCAAAATGAGTCACAGAAGGCTCTCTCCCGCCTACAAACATGAAATCCATCAACAACGGACGCGAACCACTCTCATACAAGGCTGACCTGACCTCATTAAACAAGACGCTTGAAGCATCTGCAGAACCGAAAGAATAAGAAAAATCAATCACCCCTAACGCCTTAACTCTACTCAAAGCTTCAACAAGCTCCTTCTTCGGAAACGGCCGGAAATACCTGAGGCGCATCACGCCTACTTTGACACCTTGCTCCCGAAGCCTCGCCGCAACGTGCATCGCATCCTTCGCGTACGCCCCCATAGTTACAAGCGCAATCTCCGCGTCCTCCATGAATCTGCACTCAATGAACGGCGGATACTCTCTTCCAACAAACCTCGCATAATCTTCCCAAGCCTCTCGTATTGCTTCTTCAGCCTTCGCCATCGAGTTGTCCACGACTTTTCGCAACTCAGGACCTATCAACGAAGGAGCTATGTGCTGCGCCTTAGTCACAGGGCCATAAGCAGGATCAAGCGGATACAGAGGCTTGTACGCAGGCAGAAACCTAGCCACGTCATCCCTGCTAGGCGGCTCAACCGGCGTTGACACGTGCGTCACTGCGGCGCCATCCACAGCCACAAAATGCGGCAAAAGCACCCTGCGATCCTCTGACACTCTGTACGCGACCAAAGTCATATCCAAAGCCTCTTGAGGATCTTTAGCCCAACACATGAGCCACCCATGATCCCTGAACGTAAGCACATCGTTCCACTCCATTCCGAAGTTGCCCGGATCGTCCAGAGCTCTGCAGCCAGCTATAGCAACGACGGGCAATTGCCCCAAAGCCGTCACTATGATCGGCTCAGCCGCGTACGCGAGACCTACGCCGGAGCTTCCGACGAAAGTCCTAGCCCCAACTGCAGACGCATGCTTAGCAATCTCAAACTGCGAATGCTCAGAATCAGCAACAATTATCTCAGCAACAAACTCCCCGTCAGCCAGCATCTTCGCCAAAGAATTCATAACACCCGTATACGGCCTAATCGGATATGCGGCTATCACATCAACATCCGCAAGCTTCACGGCCTCCGCAATCGCCCGCGTTCCCGTCCACATGTACCTCTTAGGCAAAGCCCTGGTGACCGTTTTCGACGTGACCTTCAGCTTGCTCACACACTCCACCATCCTAATAACCATACTCAACCAGCGAATCTTCAACTGTAACTATTTCCTTTTCAGACAGGCCTTCCGCCGCGAGAAACTCACTGGTCATACTTATCACCTTTGAAGGGCAAACTCGGGCGCATATGCCGCAGCCCTTGCAGTAGTCCAAGTCCACTTCAATACGATCGAAGTCAATTGCACCGTCTGGACAGTAAAGAGAGCACAGTTTGCAATCAGTACATTTGGTCTTATCAACCACTGGCCTAAGATACCTTGCGAAAGAAGTTGTGAACCCCACGTTCTTCTCCTTAGGAAGAGGACCGAACTCAATTAATCCAGGGGGCAAAGCCTGCCATGAAGGCATAGCGCTTATTCTTTCCGCATAGGATAGTGCTTTGGCTGCCGCTTTCTGGTAGCTTCGGTACGAGTTCAAATCCCATTTTCCCTTTTTGAACGTGCAGGTCTGTCTTGACTTTCTGGCACGTGTCATCTGAGCTTCCGCCGCGCTGATTCTGACATCAACTGGCTCAACTTCAGAGTACACTTTTCTCACAACGCCAACCTTGCTGCTTGCTCCAGAAAAATCAAGCGCATTCACCAGATCATCGAGACTCACAACGTTCCAAGCTTTTGTCAACGCAGCCAACAAAGGAAACGCAATGTTGGCATCGTAACCTCTTGCCCTCAGCGTGACCAGTTTTCCAGACCAGTTTTGTGCGAGGCATCTCTTTTTCACTAACCCTATGACTTCTTTAGGCGAAAGTGATGTATTCACGACGAGAACAGCGTCCTTCTTTGCCCCATCGAACAGCAGTGCTCTTTGAGAAGTCTGGCTGATGAGGATAGTGGGTTCCATCACAACAATCGCACTGAAAATCTCACCGACAGGTTCGACCTCTTCGTGCAACGTGATCTCAATTCTGGGATTACCTATGACAGTGTAAAAAATCATAGGTATGTTATCTCGTTCAGGAGAGTCATCATACCTCATGTAATAATATGACTCTCGCCCTGAAAGCACGGCAGCAGTTGCCAGAGTGTGGGCAAAAGTACCACCGTGACCCGTGTTGAGAACTCCCCTGCCATGAATTATGACCCAATTCAACTGGTCATATTCGGAAATCAAAGTCTTCACATTCAGCCCATACGGTCACAATTTAATAAGTCTAGTGTCGATCCCACGAGAATCCTACACAACGAATCACTCTGATGTTTTGCTCAGGCTCCGCTGAGAACGAAGAGAAGGCATTTGCTTGTCCTACCATCCGATTGCGTAGGCTTTCATTCCACGGGGCGAGGCTCCGCCAAAGATCACACCTGTGTCAGCATCGCGTCGAATGGCGAGACATCTACCGTGGCTCCAAGGCTCATCTACTATTACTTTGTGCCCCTTCTTCTTCAATCCCAGAATCACTTCTTCAGATACTCCAGGTTCTACGTGCATGACCCCCGGATGAGCCGCGTGAGGCCAAAAAGAGCCTGGAAAGTGAGTTGAGTGAACGGTTGGCTTATCCAAGGCAAGCTGGATGTCCATGCCGAAATCCGCGTGATTCAGAAAGAACTGAAGCGTCCACTGGTCTTGCTGGTCGCCTCCAGGAGTGCCGAACGTCATGTAGGGTCCTCCTTCTTTCATCACCAAACTAGGACTCAGAGTAGTGCTCGGCTTCTTCCCCGGTTCTAATCTTTCAACATGTTCCGTATCAAGATGGAACATTTGTGCTCGAGTGTTCATACAAAATCCCAACCCGGGTATTATAGGTGAAGCGGAAATCCAAGCCCCGCTAGGTGTTGCTGACACCATGTTGCCAAATTTGTCCGCCGCCTCCAAGTGAACCGTGTCTGCTTCGGGTTGTTTCCCCTTTTTGTGTTCCTCATGTTTAAGTATTGCTATTTCGCCTGGTTTTGACTCGATAGATGCATGATCTGGGTCAACAAGCTTGCGACGATTATCAGCGTATCCTTTTGACAGAAGCCTATCGAGAGGCACTTTAACGTAGTCAGGGTCAGCATAGTATTGTTCCCGATCGGCGAAGGCAAGCTTGGCACACTCAATTAACGAGTGAATATACTCAACGGTGTTGTGACCCATTTTCTGCAGATCAAAGCCTTCAAGGAGGTTCAGCTGCTGCAGTAGCACTGGACCCTGCGTCCAGGCTCCACACTTGTAAACATCATAACCGCGGTAATCGACTGTGACAGGTTCTTCGAAACGAGCATGGTAATTTGAAAAGTCTTCCAGGCTAAACAGGCCATGATGCTCCTTTCCGTAGACGTCTCGGCACTTAGAAGTCTGCATGAAACTGACTATTCTTTCAGCTATGGGGCCTGAGTAAAAATAATCTCGTGCTGCCTGCAAACCTGCCTCGCGTCCGCCACTTCGGGCTTTATCCTCGACTTCTTTGATCTGCTTGAAGGTGTGAGCCCATTCACGATTAACGATGACCTGTCCAGCCTGAGGCACCTGCTCGCCATCAAGGTAGACTTCCGCTGAGGAATGCCACTCTTCAAGAAATCTTTCCGCCGTGCTCATCGATCTCACTTTGGTTTTGCCTCCGCCTACAGCAAAGCCGACTTCTTGATCACGTTCAGCCAAGCTCCTTCGAAGCTCTGGATAAACTGGAAAGCCCTTCGCAGCCAATTCTATGGCAGGCTGCAGAACCTCTCCGAGCGTCATGGTTCCAAACTCGTCCAAGGCTTTAATCCACGCATCGAAAGCGCCGGGCACCACTGCTGGCAGAAACCCGTCTGGGGGGATCAGATCGTAACCGTGTTCTTTGAACCACCTTATGCTCGCTGCCTTCGGAGCCGGACCTTGACCGTTGACCGCGACTACTTTTTCTTCGTCAGCAGAATATATCAAGATGGGGGATTCACCTGCGACGCCGACTCGATGAGGTTCCAAGATCGTCAGACAGAACCACATGGTGGCTCCTGCATCAACCGCATTGCCTCCTCGTCTGAGACTGAAAAATCCAGCTTGAGAAGCAAGATAATGTGTCGAAGTCACCATGCCATTTGTTCCCATCAAAACTGGTCTAGTTGTAAAGGTCATGATTCTCTCACATTTGGCTAATCAGGTGCGCATTAAATGATATTATGTTACGATATAAGACGTTTCTCTCCGAAGATAGCACCGCACGCGAAATGTGGCTGCTGCATATCATGGTTGGCGTGTGGGATTTGTACTTTGTTGTCACGGTGTAATGTGCGTGCCTGTCTTTCCAAGTAATGCGCGTTCGATGTTTTCGATGTTCGTGATGATTGCTTGTTTTCCTCCTTTCTCGAGGAAGCTGATGACGGCTTGGATTTTCGGGCCCATGCTGCCTGGTGGAAAGTGGCCTTCCTTGAATCTTTTTTTTGCTTCCTTCAGGGTCATTTTGTCCAGCGGTTTCTGGTCGGGCTTGCCGAAGTTTAAGGCTACTTTCTCTACGGAAGTGGTTATGAGAAATAGGTCAGCTTTTATTTCTGTGGCAAGGAGAGAGGAAGCGTAGTCTTTGTCGATGACTGCTTCGATTCCTTTTAGTTCGCCTTTTTTTCCGATGACTGGGATACCGCCGCCGCCTACGGCAACGACTACAAACCCTTTCCTGGCCAGAATCATTGCGGCTTCGTGTTCGATGATGCGCATGGGTCTTGGTGACGGTACTACGCGTCTCCATCCTCGTCCAGAATCTTCGACTATGTTCCAGCCTCGTTCTTTTCGGTGCTTGTGAGCTTTTTTTTCAGTGTAGAAGGGTCCGATTGGTTTTGTCGGGTTCTTGAAGGCGGAGTCATTCTTGCTTACGAGCACTTGAGTTACTACTGTCAAGACTTGCTTGTTGATTCCTCTGCGCTTGAACTCGTTGTGTAGGCTCTGTTGGATCATGTAGCCGATGTTTCCTTGAGTGTCGGCTACGCAAGAATCAAGTGGCACAGGGTGTATCAGGCGGCTAGTTAGCTCTGAGCGTAGAAGGCTGAAGCCTACTTGTGGGCCGTTGCCATGGGTTATGACGACGTTCCAGCCTTGCTCTATCATGCTGGCGATGTGGACGCAGGTTTTTCGAATGGCTTCAAACTGGTCGGATATTGTCTCGTGCTCCTCATCTTTGATGAGAGAATTGCCGCCGATGGCTACAACTGCTATCTTTCGCATCTTCTTTTTTCCTCTTGAGGGTTAACCCTGATGCTTGAAGGAGATGATGGAAATAACGGGGTCGAGGAATTATAGCTTTGCGATTTCAACGTTGGGTTTTGGCGGGGTTGCGGTTCGGTGGGGTCGTATAGTAATAGTGTTCTTTGGCGTTCTTTGGGCTTGCCACATTGAACCTGCGTGTAGATACGCGTATGTTTGAAATGCGCTTTCCAATGTTGACTGAAGGTAGTACTTCAGGAAGTTCTTTCGTGTTTTGCTTGGAACCACTATGAGTGAAGGCCTGTTTTTAGCTGTTTTTCTGGATTTCAGCTTGAAGCAAAGTGCGTTTCAAAGAACGGTGGCGCTACATATTGTTTTTGTGTTGTTGTGATCTATGTGTCTTGCTGGTTCATGTCCATAGCGTTTTGTATGCCGTATTGTGCTCTGGTCTGGTGGGAGAGTCTTGTCAGTGTTTGACTTGCATTTGAAGCTTTGAATTTGGAAGAGGGTTTCTCTTGTTGTATTGATCGAAGGTTGTTTGCAGTTTCGTTTTTCAGTGGTGCGGCTGTGTCGCAGTTTTCGATTTGGTATAAGTGCTGCTCCGTGCGAGTTCCATTATTCTTGTCAAGTAGTTAGTTAGGTTCTCTTCGAATTCCTTTTCTGTTGTGTTTTCCTTTAGATTTGTCATGAAGCTCTTGAAGTGTGTGAATTCGTGTTTTGTTTGTTCGTTGGTTTGAGACAGGAATTTTCGGGCTTTGTTTTCCGCTTGGTCGTCTAGGTCAGGTATGTTGTGTCTGGTCATGTTGCTGAGGGCGAAGCAGTTGTCCAGCATTATTCCAATATTCATCCACGCGGTTTTAGCGTTTCTTGAATTTAATGGTTTGTCATTTATCCAGCTTAGAAAGAAGTTGAAGGCTTGATCGACTGGGAATGTCCCGCTCTGGCCGAAGGCTTGGAAAGCCAGGTCGTCTGCATACAGGTCCTGTATGTTGTTGACTGCCTGCTGTAAAATTCTGATTTGATAGTTTTTTGTCAGGTGATTTTTATCTATGATTGAGTGTCCAATCCTGTTCAGCAATTCACGGTTGTGTGATGGATGATTCGTGTTGGTTCTGTAGATGTGGGCCATCTCGTGTATCAACAGCCCCTCAACCATCCCAGATCCTAATGCCCGGCGGGCAACCACAATGATGTTAGCGCCGCCTTTCTTTGTTGAATATCCCATGAACTGGAGCTTGGGATCAACCTCAACTTTTACCTTATCTGGAACCTCAAAACCTGCATGTTCCATGATCTCCAACGCGTCCCGTGTGGCTTTCTCAACGATGTCTTTCTCAGAAGGCACTTCTTGGATCACCAACGTCAGCAGTCCGCGTTCACATTGACCCGGCTAATATCAAGCGTGATATAAGGATTTGCAAGAAAGCGACTGAGCTTCGAATCAGACAGAGTCGCTCGCCAATGGATGAAGAGAACCACAAAGATTAAGAGGACATATTCAAAGATGCAATTTGACTTAATATTGAATATGGAGAAGCAAAATGCGTCTAGACGAGATTTTAGAATGCACAGATTTTCCTTGTCAAGATGTAGACAAGAAATGCTACGTAGTTCCAGACATAGAGATTAACCCTGAAAAGATCAAGGTGCTAATGATTTCAGAAGCACCCCCTAAAGATTCAAGTGACTTCTTTTACGCCCCGAAGAATCCTTTCTTCTCGCAGACAACCGTGCAAGCATTCAATGATGCCGGTTTCCAAGTTTCTTCCATGAAAAATGTGCTCGGCCTAGGAGTGTATGTTACGACAGCCATGAAATGCGGGAAAACTGCCTATTCCATATCTCCAAAAACAATAGACAATTGCTCGGTTCGCCTTTTGGAGAAGGAGATGAACCTCTTTCCAAAAGCAAAGGCTATCTTGCTAATGGGAGACACCGCGATAAAGGCAATGAACTGCATCGCCAAGAGAAACGTTGGGAAAGCGATAATTCCGAGTGGCCCTACGTACAAGATAAGAAAAGGTGAGTATTTCCACAAGCAACTCAGAGTCTTTCCTTCATATCTACAAACAGGAAAGAGCTATCTTATCGAGAAATCGAAAAGAAAAATGATAGCAGACGATATAAGAGCCGCCTTGAAATGCCGCTAACTAATTCACCGCAATTTACGTTGGCAACAATTTTCGGTCGCAGTCTACAGAAAAAAAAAAGAACAACGCACGTGGATAAAGAAATAAATAACGAGAAAATAAGTGGGTGATTATGGAATATTCCAATTCATATGAGGATCCTAAGCGTGCAGAAGCCTATTCTAAACTTGAGTTTCCTGGCACGTATTATTTAGCTTATAGAGATTTGCCTACAATCATATTTGAACATGTCAAGGGAAGAAGAGCGATAGATTTTGGATGTGGTGCTGGGCGTTCTACAAGGTTTCTGCAAAAGCTTGGATTCAGCACTATCGGAGTTGATATAGCAGAGGATATGGTGAAGAAAGCGAGGGAAATAGATCCTCGAGGGAATTATCGTCTTATTAAAGACGGCGACCTCAACCAGTTTGAAAATAATGCTTACGATCTTGTGTTGTCTGTATTCACGTTTGATAACATACCTACAATGGAAAAGAAAGTTAAGAATTTCAGAGAAATTGGGCGCCTGCTGAAAGCTGAAGGAAGAATAGTCAATCTAGTTTCATCACCTGAAATATATACGCATGAGTGGGCATCATTTTCTACCAAGGATTTTCCAGAGAACAAATACGCAAAAAGCGGAGACAAAGTGAGGATAATTCAAACAGACCTAGAGGACAAAAGGCCTGTAGAGGACGTTATTTGGACAGATGAGTCTTATCAAGAGGTTTTTAGGAAGACTGGATTGGAACCAGTCAAGACCTACAAACCATTAGCAAAAGAGAATGAACCGTACAAATGGGTCAATGAAACAAGGATTGCACCTTGGGTTATTTACGTATTGAAAGAGAGATAGAGTACCTCTAAGCGTGCGCTATCTCTCATATGCAATATTAGTGGGTGTGCTACGTCTGCTATAGCACGCTTACCCAATCTATCATGGTGTGCAGGATCGCAGGTCCTAAAGTGTTTCTCGTCTTTAGCATTAAGAATCCAAGAACCAAAGAAATAGGCAACAATGATATTGCACTGACTAGTGCTTGCATTGGATCTAAACCAACGGCGAAAATCCTCTCAGGAAGGTGACCTAATGCCATGATTGTACTTGCAAAAATCAATCCTTTTGTTTCTCCAAGCCAGCTGCAGCATCTAAGCTGAAGAAAACCTCGAAACATCAACTCTTCTCCAAAACCCACAGCCAAGTAATATACAAGACCGTAAAAACTGTTGGTGGTGAAAAGTTTCTCTAAGAGATCTTGTAGCGTTTTGCTTAAACCCAAGACAGGCAGAGAAAATGCGATCCCAGCCACGAGTCCAACTGCAATCGAAAATCGCACATTCTTTCGAGTGATGCCGATGGTCTCAAAAATCTGATGCCTAGCTCTGACAATGACAAGAATCGGAATAATGAAGATTGCAGCATAGAGGGCCCACTCTGACAGAGCTCTTCGGAGGCTGTATTCCTTAGGAGTTCCGATCGGGCCGCCAGCACTTTGATACAAAATGAAGAAGATCACAGCAATGATGAGAAAACAAGTGAAAACATATCCTATTGCCAGTGTAGCCTCTTTTCGAGGCTTAACAAAATTAACCTTTAGATTCTCAGCCTTATGATACTTGATCATAAGACATATCGCAAAAAAGGGAAATGCAGCCAAAAAGATCCACATCAATACCTCTGATATTCCAAAAGGCATAGTGTGACTTTGAACCAATCCTGGCTATAACTTTTTCTTCGCAAACCAATTATGGACTTATCGTGAGCAAACGATCAAGTTGGTTCAGCTATGACTTCCTGCAAAATCGAAAACTAGCTTGAAAAGACTGAGAATGCTGCTCTAGTTGACAGCGGATCCCGTTAGATTTTTATTGTTAGGTGTTTGGATCTTTTCTTGGCGTTCCTTCGGGGGCGGTTGAGATGAAATCCTCTTAGCACGTTAATTTTCACTTAATGGATATGCATTGTCCTCAAGCCATTAATTGGGAATTCCTTCAGTGTCAGTAATGATTATCTGTCTGATCATGGGAATTCGTCCTGACACAAGATATGGCCCATTTCTACTTACTCTGACCTTGCACCTGTCATTTCTTGCTTCACTTTTGATTCTCTTTCTGTTTTTCATAATTGCTCATTCCCACTCGGGCTTTTTCTTATGCTTTATTTCATTCGAAATTACTCTGAGTTTTTCAACCTCTTCTTGGCTTGGGATCGGAATTCTCAGTGATTTGTTGAAGTCTCCCTTACCGAATTTCACCGACAAGTCTCCTAGTTTCCTATCTGAGTGGTAGGCGGTCAACTCGGCGGCTTTTTCAATGGCTGTTCTGGTTTTGGGTCCTAGTAGGAGAGTTATCGGACTTCCAGTGTCTTGAGCCTCAAAGCAATAATCGTTTGTCATCCTCATTCGAAGCAGGAGGTGATTCTCTGCTTCATTTCTGCCGACTATGATTTTGTTCTTTCCAAACCTGAAATGTCGTCCAATTTTCAACAACTGCACATCCTTCAAAGAGACCATTTTCTTATGCTCAAACAGGTCTCTCAGTTTACAAGCGAATTCCTTGTACGTTAGTAAACAGCCTCCGGCGGGGCACGAATACTCAGTTACCTTCAGTTCTTCAGCAAGCCTAATTTGCTTCTTTCTTGACCTGCCTTCAATGCCGAGAAGCATTTCTCGGTCAACCAAGCCCTTTTTCTCAGCTTCAGTCGGAGGTAACAGTTTTGCAGAAAGCGGTCGCAGAATCTTTCCCTTCAACCCTGCCTCTTGCTCTATGATGTCCAGAGTCCTTCCGTGTTGAGACATGGGTCTCTGACCTAGAACTTCACCTGTAAAAATGAATGACGCGCCTATTTGCCTCGCATATTTCCGAGCTTTCTTCAACATGAATATTCTGCAGTCAATGCAGGGATTCATATTCTTGCCGTAGCCAAATCGCGGTTTTCTGACAATCTCAAGGTATTGCTCGCCGACGTTGATTTCTTTCAGCTGGATATTGAGGTTCTTTGCCACTTCAGGGGCTCCGCAACCACCTTTTCTGCAGAGACAAAAAGGGCTCACAAAATTAACTGCTTCCACATCTATACCTTGACCCAGCACGAGTTTCGCAGCCAGCGTGCTGTCTAATCCACCTGAAAGAAGGGCCAAAGCTTTTGTTTTCTTGCCTTTCGATACCATGGCTCTCGCGCTAATGAATAGACAGTGCGCGCTATAAGACTTGTTTGGGCTGCTATAGGCAGTGCTGTTTGTGCAATTCATGGTAATTCATGCGGGAAAGAGGGGTCTTAGCTTTGACTAATGACTCAACGACTGTCAGTCTTGAGATATCGACGAGGTTCTGTCTGCAGAATCACTGTCTCGGAAGATCGTGCAAACAAAACCGACAACGTTCACGTGATCGCGCGCATTTCAATCTGTAATAACAGCGCGGGCGGGAAAGGTTGGTCTATCGCCAATCGGCAGGGACTGACTAGAATCGATTTGGTTTTGGTCTGGTGTAGATTTCAATCACATAGTTATCTGGGTCACAGAATGATACAGCATAGTATCCTGGCTCAAATTGGGGATGCTCTTCACATGGGAACAGGGCTTTGAACCCGTTCTTCTTCATTTCTTTCTCGATAGTATCAACAGTCGTTTTGTCTTGAACGAGGATCGCCAAATGGTCCGCCACGACGAATTCTTCTCCAGTGGGAGCCTCGCGCTTAACCCTTGGTTCCCGTAACTCGCCTACCCAGACCTGAAAATTCTGATTGGAGAATCCTGCTCCATCTTCAGTGTCCATTATGGTCTTGAAGCCAAGCCCTCCGAACAAAGCCTTGTAAAACGTCTTCGAATTGCCCAAATTGGAAACTTCGATTCCAACATGACCAACAATCGTTTGACTCTGCTTACCTGAAACCATACGTAACGCCACGACAGCGACTAATGTCACTTTTCACCTAATAACTTTCATGCTAAGGAAGCTCGCGTCGTGACAATCAGATTCGTTCGGAATGGGCTTTAGCCGTCATCTGTACAATACGTTCACGCAATCATATTTCAAATCAGATCCGTTCACGATTATCCGGGCAAGGTAGGATCTGAACCCCTGCCACGGTGAAGACCATGCGTCTCTTTCAAGGTCTCCAGGCAGCTGGTCATCATTTTCATGCATTTTTCTCGCATTTCGGGCGGTATTTCCATCATCATTCTCTTGCAGTCGCTTTCGCTGAAATTGCCCATGATTTCAGCCATCATATTCGGCTTCATATCTTTCATCATTATGGGCATCATTAGTCTCAACATTTCCGTTTTTTCTTCTTCGCTCATGCTTGCCATAAATTCTTTCATCATTTTCTGTTTGTCCTCTTTGCTCATGTTCTGCATGAAATGCTTTATCATGGCCTCCAAATGTGCCAAACCTCCAGCATAAGAGTGAATTTCTTGTTCTATTAGAGTTACCTATGATTCCGCTGCCGCCTTTCAAACTCTGCCTTCCGTTACCCACTTTTCAAAATCAGTGAAAAAGCAGAGATGAGTTTATTGGAAAACGGGCGAGGTGGGATTTGCACCTCAAACCTAATGGCGAAATCTCCCGTGAAACCCTTTTTCTTCCTTATAAATGAAACTGATCCTAGCGTGCGGTGCGCAATTCCCTCTTTGTGTGGCTATGCTCGCGCGCGCTCGAGAGCTGATTCCGTTCCTCTCGGATGCTTCTCCATCCAATTCAACCCGTAGGCTTCTGCTTTCGATGCAGTCGCATACGCTGGTGATATAGCCTCTCCTTTATCATCAACTCTTACCTTGGGAAACAGCAGCACCACGTAATGCGCTCCAAACTCTTTCTTTGTGACGACCAGACTCTGTTCCGTGGTCTCATTCACGAATCCTCGCTGGTGGTCCATTTTTCTCCAGCCTTTTACTATTTTCAATGACTATTCCTCAGTCGCTCTTCTTTGGTCAGCAGGCCCTAAGAGCTGATCACGGCTTTCATCTGACAGCTTGACTCGTCGACGCTGCTGAGCAAGCCCTTTTTTCCAATGCTCAATTGCCTTTGGCCTTTGAACGTAGAAGCCCTTGCATTCTCGATCTGAATGGTGTCTCCAGCAGAGATGCAACGTATCTGCTCATTCCAAAGACACAGTCTGATCGTTCCAGTTTCATCTGCTATGAGGGCATTTGCCACGCTCGCATAGTTTCCATAGCGCGTGTAGACTACGTTTGGCTTCGGAATCTCCAAAACCTTGGCCTTCAGACAAACCTGCGTCATCCCACTCCGCAGATCTCTGATTAGAAGAACCGATGATTGCCTAGCCTTCTTGGCCAGGAATCTGCATATCTTTTCAGTTTCCATGAAGTCTCTAATGGGGTGGCCTTTCTCCAAGAGGAATTCCTTAAATACTGAAAGCTGTGCAACAACTTTGGAACTCGTCAGAATTAGAAACATGACCTTGTCCAGTGTTTCCCCCCGCCACTCGATTGAAAGTTCTCCACACCTAGATTTTTCACTTTCTTCTGCCTGGATCAATGCGTGAAAGAACCTGTCGGGGTCAACATCGTATTTTGCTGAAAGAAACGCGAGATACTCGCTGGTTGATGAAGTTTTCTTTCTCAAGACCTCTCACTCATTTTCCATACTTCACCTATTTCGGAAATGCTGGTCAATTTCGAAAGCCCTCACAGCAGCTACATGGTGAGGTAGCCTTTGAGCCTCAATTGTTCAGTCTGGTTCTTTCTGTACCTCCAAAATATGTCGCCTCGTGTGTCTGGCTGGAAGTCCCAAGGAGAAACCAACACGATGTCTCCATCTCGGATCCATACGCGCCTTTTCAGTTTGCCTCGGATTCTGCACAATCGTTCCTTGCCATCTTGGCACTTGACCAATATTCGGTCAAAGCCAAGCATTTTGACTGCCATTCCTAGCACATCATTCTTGCTTGGCAACAACATGTTTTCCAAGTTTTCTTCATTAATGACTTTTCTTTTACCCAATTTTCGCACCTCCAGATCAGAACATGGTTGCCTAAGGGTCGTGACTAGTCAGAACGATCAGAGAAAAAGCATGCTTTGCGATTGAACTCTTCCTCTAGAAAATCCTAACTGCGAAAAGATGTGTCGCCAAGTATATAGGTCTATGTGGGCGAATTTGTGAAAGCGTCATCTGGCACAACCTTGCGCCAGATCAGCGAGTGTTTCGAGTCTTTGGGCCTTTGGTCTTGGCGCGCTCGGAATCATTTCCACCTGAGAGTACCACATTACCGGTTGAAGACATTGGTGGGCTCTTGCTCGTTTCTTCCTTTCCAGTCGTCTCCTCGTCGTGCCCATGCTTGTTTCGGTTCAAAACCGAAGTTCATGCCCTTATTTTCTGATCGATTGGGCACGTGTTTCGAGAAGCATGTTCTACAGTAAACTGGTTTGCCTGCTGTAGGCTTGAAAGGCACAGTTGTGGCGTGACCACACTCCGTGCATGTGACTTCGAACATTCTTTTTTGGGACGTGTAAATCACCTCTATTAGTGTTGAGCGTAATTGGAAAGCGTCAAAAATGAAGAAAAATGATACTAGCTAATGTTGTTGGCTTAGCTTAGAATCTTCTTCTCGGTGGTCCTCGTTTTGAATAGCAATCTCGGCAGTAAACTGGTCTGCTTGGATCAGGCTTGAATGGAACTTCACATTCTTTTCCGCAATCAGCACAAACTGCCTTATGCATTTCTTTTTCGTACAATGGCTATTTCAACTCCTGGTATGCTGCTGTGCAAAAATCGCTTCTTACACGCTGCATTAAGCTTCGCGTTGGGGGCTTATAAACAGAGCACCCTCAAATCGAGGAGTCAAACATGCCAAGCAAGGTGTTACAATGGTGAATGTTTATGTCTCAACCTGTTTATGGAACAATAGTGAACTATCGAATAGGTATCAGAACACAGATGCCAAAATGGAGCCTCATCCAGACTATACGTGAAAGTACTGTCTCCAAGGCAGGCCAACTCATTGGGTGAAAGGTAGTCCTGAAGTATGGAAAGAACGGTTTCACCGCCGGAATCATGGGTTTGCACGGCAAGAAGGGCGTTGTCAAAGTCAAATTCCACGAGGCATACCTGGAGAAGCATTAGGGGCAAGAATCGAACTACTTGGCTAGCGCGCGCTATCTGTGTAAGTACTTAAAAGCGCGACAAAAACGCATAATTTCACAATGTGATAAGCTTTTGTTTCTCTTACTTTGCACAAGTCACTCGGTTAATCTCTGTGTTCGTGGGATTCCTCTTCAGACTCTTCTTCGATCTCTTCTTCTTCCTCAGCAGCTTCTTCTCCTACAGCTCTTGCTTCTTCTTCAGCGTCTCCTTCTGCAGGATAAGCCTCATCTAACCAAATCCTGAACTGTTCTTTGCTCTCAGGATCGGAAAAGGCCCACTCACACAGTTTACTGACGACGGCGTTGAGATCAATGTCATGATCGTCGGCCAAATTCTTCAGAAACTGTTCCCACTTTGCAGGCAGAGATATCGGAGGCTCAACCATCTTACTCTTTCACCATCACCTTTTATCATTCAACCCATATTTAAGCTTCAGACGTACTTCTTGCCCGAAACGTGCCTGCAATTAAGCACACACTTCAGGCTAGCGAGCGTTTTCGCAGAATGAATCAGGCATCGACCTTGACCATGCGTCCGGATTTTTGTACTTGACTGCTGGCGCTATATCTTCTATCTGCTTTTCTTCTCCGACAAGAATTTTCTTCATTTTTGACAAGAGTTCTCTGTGAGTCTCCTCATCTCTGATGATGGTTTCGAGAATGTCCTTTAGGTCTTCTAAATCCACATTGTAGATCTCGCGGATTTCTCTTGTCATGTATTGAAGAGTCTTCAATTGAACTAGAATATAGTACTCTTCGCCAACGGTGCTCTCTAGGAGCATCAGCTTTTCAATCAACGATTACATGTGCTCTCTAGGTATTCTCTCCTTTCTGGCAATCTCTCCTGCAAGACGCTCAATTATCGCCCAGGTTCAGCCAAAAAAGAGTTTCTTTTCGCAACCTCTGGGTTGCTTTCTTGGCTTAGCCATGCTTTCGCTAATTCCTTTGAGGATTACGGAATGTTTCCGACTATCGAATGGTATGTGAAGCAGCAAAGAATTGATTAGCGGGAGATTCACTTTGTCGGCAAGACTCCTATAAAGTAAATATGCTCTTTCTTCCAAAATGCTAGCGCAGCGTGGAAAGTCTGCAACGCTTTCCTGCTTAAGCTTTGCCATTTCCAGACTTCCATCTGACCAGGATAATCGCAAATGATAAACGATTTATGAATCCGAAATCTAGACGCACACAAAAGAAAAGAGACCGGATTCTATCTTTGTTCTTTCACCAACAACAGTCTCTTCACGATCTCTTTAGACATTTTCTCAAGACCCTCAGCTAATTCTGCACGAGTAACCTCATCTATTGGATACACTTTCCCATTCTTATCTATGAATGCAAGTTCCAACTTCCTTTTTTCCACCGTTTCACCTCCTTCACACTCTATCATCTGCTATGGCATACATGCCCGTTCCTAAATTAGTTTGCGAAGTACCTTATGCTTCTGGATCTGCGTGGTTAACGCGTGTTGATGGCAGCTTGGGCTGATAAGACTCACTAACCACCGTCTCAGCAAAAAATTAAGTCGACTTTGCCAAACAAGGTCTCCAGAGTCTCGTAGAGACATTGGGTACTCTGGCACAATCCATGCGTTTGATTCAATCAATACGTAAAACATTAGCCAGCTTGAACTCCAGTTTCCAACCTGTTCAAATGCAAAATAAGAACATTCTACCAAGACCCCTGTTCTTCTGTCCCAATAGTAGTTCACGCGCGCTAGATCCTGACTCGAAATACCCAATTGAGATTGGTTAAGAAATCCGATGAAAGCACCAAGGAAGGCTCTACATAACAATGGAGAATGCATTTGTGGCAGTTCTGTGTTTCTTTCCAGTTAAATCCAGAGATTGCGGTTTTGATGTCGGTTTCAAGAATAGAAACGCTGCTTGCATATTCATTACCGACATAACAAGGTAGGATCAAGTTTCCCTTTGGATCCACGTTAATTGCTGCCCAAGGTCTGCACTTCCAGTTTTTTTCTTTTGTCATGACTCTGAAATAATTGATTGAATTCACAAGGGGATAGCCCTTTTTCTTCATTTCAATGAGTTTTCTGGCTATCTTTGCAGTTTCGTCGGCGGCTGGTGCAGACGCATCGGCATTACAGTACTCGTGGGCGACAGCTACGGATATTCCTACATCCAATTCCTTTGCCAACTTCACTATGTCTTCTATCTCGTGGAGATTATCTGTCATTATTGTTGTGTTGATTGTCACGGAAACCTTCTCGTTGGATGCGATTATGCCTTCTATCGCTTTTTTGAAGCATCCACTGACTCCTCTGATCGTGTCATGAGTTTTTTCTAGACCATCCAACGAAACATAGATGACGCCGTTGATGTACGGTGCTATTTCATCTATTCTGGATTCGAGGAGAGTTCCATTAGTGATAAGGCTTGTATGCAAAGGAAGAGACCGGGAAAAAGCAAGAATGTTGACCAAGTCACTTCTCAGGAGCGGCTCTCCTCCTTCAAACGCAATCCCACAAACACCCGAATCATGAATCTGCTTCAGAATTGCTTTTTCCTTCTCTAGACTTGGATCCGTGCTGGATCTTTTCCAGAAGGGACACATCTTGCATCGGAGATTGCAATTATAGGTTAACTTGTGCCCACAAAACAGTGGAGCCCTCACTCCAATGGAGTTTGAGAATAGTCCACGATAGAGCCTCAGACCTAGCCACAAGGTTTCCACGCAATAGCGAGCGTTTCTTTCTTCACTGAAACAGTTGGAAACTCGCCTCATCTTTGAGATCACTTGAACATACATTTACAAATCAACGCTAATAAAAACGAGTTCGTGTCCTAGTGCGCGCTTTCTCTCTTCCGAACATGTTCTGAGAGTGCGACGTTAAATGGGAAAGTATTCCGCACGCGCAGCAAGGACACGGAGCTAGGGAAATATTCGCCTTGACTGAAATACAGGACAAACCTGTAGCTAGAATCCGATGGAGGCGCGCGCTTAGCATAAACCCAAAAGAATCTTGGGAATAGAAAAAATAGTGACGTTATTGGCTTATTTTAGTAATTTCATGCTTTCTTCGAGGTTCATTGCTAATTTGATTTCGCTCGTGTTCCAAGCCATCCATTTTACCATTTCTGGTTCCATTGAGAATTCTTGCAGAGCATCTGAGCTTGGGGCTTCATACACCCAGATCAATAGATGCTCCGGAACCACAGTCCAAGCTCCAAGCCTTTTCACTCCATGTTTCTTCTCCAATCCGCCCAATTTGGTTGGTAATGCTAACGTCATAGCCTTCATTTTCTCATTGTTCAGCGGACAGTTCTCTACGGAATGTCTGGAAATTATCAGAAATATCGGCCTAATGGCACTCCTGAAAGTAAGAGTCTAGGAAAGTCGGATATAAGCTATTTGCATACATAAACTCCAGTCTAAGTCTTTGAGGCATAGTCCAAAACGTGTTTGCGCTCGTTATGTGCTAGAGCGCGTGCCATTACAAAGTTGATCGCACGCGTGACTATGAAGACAACAAAGTCGTCCGAAAACGAAAGTGAACCCTCAAAAGAAAAATCATAAGACCGGGCTGGGTTCGTCTGTAGCGGGCGGGGTGGGATTTGAACCCACGACCACCAACTTAGGAGGCTGGTGCTCTATCCGTGCTGAGCTACCCGCCCTCTCGTCTCGCACAGATAGGTTAGAAAACTGCAGATTTTAACTTAATGTATCGATAGCACAAAAGACTTAAACTGCAAAGCGTTGTGAAGAGCTTTGCTGAGTAGCGAGGGTACCCGAGCCAGGTCTAAGTAGGCGGCCAGACGATGCCTAGGATATGGGGGAGGACTTAAGATCCTCTGGCGAAGGCCTCCGTGGGTTCGAATCCCACCCCTCGCACTCGCGTGTTAACAATAACGTGTGGTTTTGGGTGATTGCGGATTCGCCAGACTTAGCGGGACAGAGAACTGCTCAGGCAGGCTCGGCTACTTGTCATTTGCCAAATACCTCAAGTCAAACGGTTTCATAACGAGTTTTGACGTTGTGCTGACGATGAATGAATCAAAAGTGCTTAAGGCGTACCCCCACTCGAAAGCGTAGCTGTGCATGAACTCGAGATATTCGTCATAGTCTTTGTGGAAGGACATCATAACGATGTCTGAACCGCCAAGTCCCTGGCCATCAGACGCAAATACCACGTTTGGACGTTTACTAGCCCATTCCGTACCCTGCACAACGAGGTCCATTGCCTCTTTCGCATTCGGGTAAGACTTCATTTTGCAGAAAGTGAACGCCAAAAGCCGGTATCCCATCTTTCTGAAGTCAGGGATAACAGTGTAAGTCTTAATATACCCCTGTTTTTCAAGAGCCGTTCTAACTCTTGAAACCGTCGGCTGCGAAAGATTCATAAGCCTAGCCAATTCTCGATCGCTAAGCCTAGAATTCTTCAACATCACCTTAAGCAGATCGAGAAGCTTCTCTTCCTTCATGCTCAAGATCTAACTGAAAACGACCCTTAAAAGCTTAGTGCACACACTTATCATTTGAGAGCTTCAATCATCTGAACCTTAATTATGCACACCGTCATTGGAAAGGCTAATCTTGTTGATGTATTCCTAGTCTGCTGGAGCAACGTGCAACAGGATGGATGCAGATACTCGCCGCATAGCTCGACAGCGTATTCAAACGCTTTTTCGTTTGGCGAACGAAACGTTTGATGAGGATCCTTCCATGGCTCAACGTTACGCGGATTTGGCCAGAAAAATAGCTATGGCAGCGAGGCTCCGGTTGCCAAAAGAACACAGGCGTCAAGTTTGCAGACATTGTAAAAGCTTTATGTTGCCCGGTGTTAATTGTCGTGTGCGCATAAGACAAGAACGAGAGCCTCATGTGGTGATCACATGCCTAAACTGCGGCAAAAAGACGCGGGTGTTACTGAGAAAACGAAAGGAGAGCCCCAGGTCACGAGCGAGTTGACTGCTGGAAAGAAGCGATACGTGAAACGTGTCCTCAGCGATGCGAGGCCAACCATATGGATTGGCAGAAGCGGAGCTTCAGAGGATTTGCTCAAGGAAGTTGCCAAACAGCTGGAAAAGAACAAGATGGTAAAAGTCAAAATCTTCAAAAGTGGCCTTGCAGGGCATGAAGCCAAGCAAATTGCCTCGGAAATTGCCGAGCAAACAGCATCATCATTGGTAGAGACTAGGGGACATACCTTCATGCTTTACAAGCGGCGCAAGAAGTGAAAGCCTTTATATTAGGCTTCAAGATTTTACTGAAGGAAAACTCGAGAGGGCAAAGAGTCTTGATAACTCCCTATGATGTTCCCGCATCAAAACTCATCGCGAAACTAGCCAAGCATCTGCGGGAGAACGTAGAAGCGGTAAGTCCGCCATCATGGACTATTGGGGCGAAGACTGGTTCGCACGTCGAAAAGCAGCCGCAGGAGGCTGGCTGGTGGTACACTCGATGTGCGGCCATGCTGCGGAAAATCTACGTTCATGGCCCATTGGGAATCGAAAAGCTGAGAGCCAACTATGGTGGAGGGAAAAGGCATGGCAGCATGCCTAGGCACACGTCCAAGGCAGGCGGGTCGACAATAAGAAAGGCAATGCAACAACTGGAAACCGCAGGCCTGATTGAAGCGTCTAAGCCGCATGGAAGGAGAATAACGAAAGAAGGGAAAAAGCTTCTTCAGGAACTGGCTGAAGAGGTTAGCAAGGAGCTTGCAAAACAGCTTCCAGAACTGGAGAAGTATCAAAAAGGTGAGTAGCGGTGTCCGACGATGAGCTCGATGAGCTCAGGAGAAGGAAACTCTCAGCGTTGCAGCGGCAGATGTCGGACGAGCAGAGGAGCGCACAGATGCAGCAGCAACTTGAGGTCCAGAAAGAAAACCTGCTAAGAAGTATACTCTCTCCAGAAGCTCGGCAGAGGCTCACTAACCTGAAAATGGTTAAGCCGGAGTTCACAGAGCAGTTGGAGTTGCAGCTAATCCAGCTCGCACAGCAGGGGAAAATATCGACGCCCTTGGCAGATGAACAACTGAGGCAAATACTCGTGCAATTGCAGTCGCGCAAGCGTGAACCAACGATAAGAAGGAAATGACGATGGCCAGAAACAAACCGGCAGCAAAAAAGCGTAGGTTAGGGAAAGCTGGAAAACAGAAAAGGTCAGTGCCAACGTGGGTCGTAGGCAAAACGGGAGGAAAATTCAGAACTCATCCTAAGAGAAGACAATGGCGGTCAAAGAAACTGAGAGCTTAGGAGGAACAGCCTGATTAAAAAGGCAGAGAAGAAGGAAAAAGAACCAGAGACTGATGAAGAACCCATGACGGAAGAGCCTGCTGAGACGCCGGAAGAAACCGGACTTGAAGAAGCTTCTGAAGAGGAGCAGGCGAAGGAAGCTGTGGAGGAAAAGACGGAAGCTGAAGAAGAGGCGCCAGTTTCAGCCGAAGAAAAAGCCCCGGCGCCTGCTGAAGAAAAGGAGAAACCGTCGAAGAGAAAGAAGGAAGAGGAAGAAGAAATAGTTGAGGAAAGAATCTACACCGTTCCTCTTGGCAAAGCCTTGATAGTGCCTGCTATCAGGAGAGCGCCGAGGGCAATGAGGATGCTTAGGGCTTTTATTACTAAGCATATGAAGTTGGAGACTCGCAAGGAAGCCGAAGGCGAAGAGGAGGAAGAGCCAAGCAGGCTTATTATCAGCAATGCAGTAAACCTGAGAATTTGGAACCGAGGTATAGGCAAGCCTCCGCGAAAAATCCGCGTTAGAGCTGCGAAGGATAAAGATGGAAATGTGACTGTTTATTTGGCTGAAGGAGACTAATCCTTGGCCATCTACCTTGCCAACCTGGGGGGAAGTGTAAGCATAGGTGTTTATTCTCTCGCCACGGAAGATATGGTTATAGTTCCAAAAGTGGTTCCGCTTCGAAAGGCCGAAAGTTTCGCGCAATGGCTCAAAGTCAAACTCGTGCACGCAACGATCGGCAGTTCAGTCTTGGTCGGCGCGCTGGCATGCGCAAACTCTTACGGAATTCTCCTCCCCAGTTTTGTCCAACAGGAGGAGATTGAAGCAATAAGATCTGTTTTCAAGGGCAACATCACTGTAATGGAGACCAGGAAGACAGCCTACGGCAACATGGTCTTGGCAAACGATCATGGCGCAGTAGTTGGCTTGCGCTTGAAAGAGCCAGAAGTCAGAAAGATCTCTGAAACCCTAGGCGTTGAAGCTGTGGCTGGCGAAATTGCCGGTATGCCTTATGTCGGATCGCTTGCTGTTGCGACAAACAAAGGAGTTCTAGCACATCCTTTGCTGAAGGATTCTGAACGAAGACTATTGGAGGATCTGCTAAAAGCTCCGGTTGACGTCGGCACCATTAACTGCGGAATCCCCCACGTAGGAACCGGTTTGCTTTGTAACAGCCGCTCAGCGATAGTTGGATCGTTAACAAGTGGACCCGAGATGTTTATAATCGGGAATGCTTTGGATGTGGTAAAGGAGGACGAAGAAATTGAAAGTCTTCAAAGTAACAGGTGAAATTCACAAACCAAATCTGAAAACCTCTTTCAAGCAGGAAGTATTGGCAGCCAAGCCTGAACACGCGGTGGAGAAAGTCTATGCCGAATTGGGCAGCCGACATCGTGTGAAGCGTTTTCACATAAAGATAATCAGCGTTGAGGAAGTTCCTCCTGAAGAAATAGCGAATCCGCTGCTGAAGAAACTAGTTGTTGGAGAAGAAGAAGTTGGCGAGCAAGGATGAAGAGGAACTGCGCAAGCTAAGCGCCGAGCTGCGTTTCTATGAACAGACCGTTGAGGCCTTGCAGTCCAGAATCAACATGGTAAACGCCGTCATCACAGATTTGACCTATGCTGGCATGACGCTGGAGACCTTGGAGAAAGAGAAGGAGAACTCCGAGCTATTGGTTCCGATTGGCGGGAATTCCTACATCAAAACGAAACTTCAAGATCCTGACAAACTCATCGTGGGCATTGGCGCCGGAGTCTCAGTTGAAAAGACACTGTCGGAGTCAAAGGAAATAGTCAAGAAACGACAGGAAGAATTGGATAAGACAAGAATGTCGCTTCAGCAGCAGTTCGTCCAAGTCGTGGAGACAATAAAAGATCACAGGGAGAAAATCGAGTCGCTAGTTGCCAAGATGAGAGAAGGGACAGCTTCTAAAGATGTTTGAGAAGCTCAAGTCTGGACTGAAAAATCTTGTAACCAAGGTTACGACAACCGAACTCAAAAGTGAGAACCTGCACCCCGTGCTTTCAGAGTTCAAGATGACCCTTGCAGAAAACGACGTTGCTTTTCCAGTGGCCGAACGAATATGCGATGAGATGGAAAAACGCTTAGATGGGGTTCAAGTCAAACGACTTGAGGACCGAAAGAAGATAGTTGAGAAAGACCTTCGCGAAGTGCTCTTGGAGATCATGCTCGCCAATGAGAAAATCGACCTGCTAAAGTCTATCGAAGAAAAAAACAAAAAGGGTGAGCCATACCTCATAGTTTTTGTAGGCATAAACGGAACAGGAAAAACCACAACCATAGCAAAAGTGGCCCGATACCTCAACAGGAACAGCTTTTCGGTCGTTCTTGCCTGCAGCGACACCTACAGAGCAGGTTCAATTGAGCAGTTGGACGAACATGCAAGAAGACTTGGAATAAAGATGATCAAACATGAATACGGGGCTGATCCGGCCGCCGTCGCATACGACACCATAAGCCATGCAAAAGCACATGGAATAAACGTCGTCCTCATCGACACCGCAGGAAGAATGCAAACAAACCGGAACCTGATGAGTGAACTTGAAAAAATAAAACGTGTCGTCCACCCAGACCTGACTCTTTTGACTGTGGACTCACTGACCGGCAACGACGCCGTCATGCAGGCAGAAGAGTTTCACAAATCCGTAGGTATAGACGCAACGATACTAACCAAAGTGGACGCTGACAGCAAAGGTGGTTCCGCCCTTAGCGTAACCTACATTACGAAGAAGCCGATTCTGTTCATAGGCACGGGGCAAAAGTACGAAGACTTGCAAGAATTTGACCCCGATAAGTTTGTCCAGATGATCCTGAAATAATCGTCTCCACGTAGAAGCTGCCCAAGTTTTCAATATTGAAGAAGCACAACGATCATAAGTATGCAAGATAGAAATAGATAATGTGCGGGCCGAGTTTTACTACCCAATGATTCCCAAATTCTACCATCAATCGCTACTTTTAGCTCACTATTTTGTCAGGAGCTTCAGAAGTATAGATTTTGCTGAATACAGTCTGTTCTCACTTTGCTCAAATATCACCGACTTCGGGCTGTCGATAAGATCCGAGCTTATCTCGTATCCTCTATGAATCGGCATGTCATGCATGACGTAGGTGTTGGTTCCCATCAGTAATCCCTTATTCACTTGATAGGGCATCATGAGTTTGATGCGTTTCTCTTTTTCCGCTGCGAATTTCGGGTCAGCAAAAAACTCCATGTCAATCCACGTGTCCGTGTAAACGAAATCTGCATCCTTAACGGCTCTCTTAACGTCCAACGTGTTTTCCCATAGTCCAGTGTTCTTTGCCTCTTTCAGCAGTTCCTCATCTCTCGCCGGTTCATTGAAGATCGGCGTTATCGTGGTTATTTTGACCCCCGTTTTCGTGCAACCTTCAATGAGTGAGTTGCACACATTATTGTGGATGCCTATGTAAACGAGCTTCGCTTCTAACAACGAGCCTTTCCTTTCCTTAATTGTTATCAAGTCAGCTATTGCTTGACTGGGATGATACTTCTCGTCACATCCATTGATCACAGGGACACGCGAGGCACTAGCCATTTCTTGCAGGTCAGCGTTCCTCATCAGTCTCGCCATTATGCAGTCAACGTTTCGTGACAAGTAATGTGTTTCATCAGAGATGTCTGCTAACGCGAAGTTCGTTGTTCTCCAATCAATGAAGAGAGCGTGGCCCCCAAGCTGAGTCATGGCAACCTCAAAGGAGACCCTTGTCCGCGTTGAAGTTTTCTGGAAAATCAACGCTGAGGACTTGCCTTCCAACTCGGTGCGATATTTCTGCGGATTATGCTTGATGTCAATGCCCTTCTCCACAATATCTGTAAGCTGGCGGCCAGTCAGATCTTTGAAGTTAATCAGGTGCAAACTTTCACCGTTTTGAGACAAACTCTGCTTAAATTAAAGCTTTTCCCAGAATACGAAGTTCCCTTAATGGTTTTGCGCTCTGTTCTAGCTGGCAGTCGCTATAAACCACATTTCAGAATGCGTCTGCTCATCAAACTTCTCTCTTGAAGGTCCAGAATAGACTGCCTTGATCTTGAAACCGTTTCCTATTAACAGCCTCTTCAACGTTGAGAATTCAAACCATCGCAGCCTGTGTTCTCTCATCTGCAAGTCAACTTTGCCGCTCTTTTTCATCAGGTAAATTGGTCTCCAGACTATTGTGTTTGGATCCTTGAGGTCTCGGCAGTTCTGAGCCAGGACTACAATCTGCATTTTGCCTTCATCTAGCACGTGATCTAAGAGAAGCCTGTTCAAATATTCATTATTGATTTTCGCCGCGTTTCTGGCGCTGAACACAAACAACCCGCCCTCTTTGAGAATTGTGAGCAAGCTTTTCAGGAAGACCTGCACATCATGGTCGGAATACAGATGGGAAGAGACCTGCCCAAGCGAGATGGCAGCATCAAACTTCATGTGTTTCGGTATAATGGCCCTAAGTGTCTTCATTTCACCTCGAAAGAACTTTATCTTCGCCCCTTTGACTTTGCTTCTGGCTATTCTCAGCATTGTTGGACTGATGTCCACTCCCGCGACTTCATATCCCATTCTCCACAGTCGCAGAACATGGTTTCCTGTGCCGCATCCAACGTCGAGGATGCTTCTGCAATCATGCTTTTGAAATAGATCTTCCAGGAATCCGGCATCAATATCATAATCATGTCTTCCCCAGATCTTGTCGTAGAACCCTGCCTCCAAACGGTACTCATCTTTCATCCTTCAACTTCCCCAAATTTCACTCTGAAGTTGGGAACAGCTTCATTACTCTGGCAACTATATTTGTCGTATGTCTATGTTGTCTAAGGAGGAAGAGAACACGATTCTGCTTGTCTCTTCAAAGAAGGACATTGCAAGCTTGAACATTTCAAAACAAATTGTGAAATGCTACTCGCTTGGAGAAGTAGGAAGTTTTCAGGAAAACCCGGTTTACGAAACAAGCATAGACAACAGAAAAGTCAAACTAGTGACCTTAAACGAAGAGTCTGTTAATGCTCAGAACCTGGCAAGCTTTTTCAGCGACTTGGAATTGGTGGTTTTCGTTTCCAAGCACAAGAGTGAGAGTGGAACTCCAACGCTGTCAGTGCACACGCCCGGAAACCTTGACAAAGCGGAGTTAGGCGGCCTTCCACGAAAAGTCTCGATTTCTCCAGCAAACGCTATGAGAGATGCTCTGCTTATGATGGCAAGTCTCGATGATGAAATGCAGCTTGGCTACGCCGTCTCCTATGAATGCACTCACCACGGGCCATCCCTTGACGTGCCATCCATGTTTGTCGAGCTGGGAAGCTCAGCCGCACAATGGAACGATTTGATAGCAGCTGAGGCTGTTGCTAGAGCCGCAGTGGAAGCCATTTCAAAATTCGACAGACACCATGCCAAACCAGTCTTAGGCATAGGCGGACCTCATTACAATACAAAGTTCACTCGCATGGCGTTGGAAGACAAGATGGCTTTCGGTCACATAATCCCAAAATACGCCATTGAAAACATAGACGCGGAAATGATTAGACAATGTGTAGAGAAAACTCTGGAAAAGGTTGATCTCGCGATCTTGGATTGGAAAGGCATCAGAGGTGAGAACAAGTCGTCAATCATAGACATGCTAAGCGAGATTGGGCTGCCATTCGAAAAGGTTTAATGACTCAAGAGCGAAAAACAGAAAAGGCTCAGCTTTATCTTTCAGGGCGTTGTCTACAGTAACGTTTATATTCGATTTGAAATGTTGAGTGTGCGATGAATAATGGGATTAAGATCATTCCTGGCTCAATGTGTTAGAACATTAAAGCTTGCAGTGAAACCTGGAAGAAGCGAGCTCTGGTTGTCAGTAAAAATATGCTTCCTAGGCTTAGGCGTGATTGGCATAGTCGGTTTTGTTATCAAGCTGATGTCTTCACTTCTGCAACCAGGCAGCCCAGCAGCCTAGAAGGAAAAAGCCTTGGAGAAGTCTGAAGAGCCTGTGACGAAGATTTTTGCCGTTAAAACCACAACTGGACAAGAGAAAAACGTTGCCAGACTGGTTGCCGCGAAAATCGAAATGGCCAAAATACCCATAAAATCAATTCTCGCCCCTGAAGTCCTAAAGGGATACATATTCATGGAAGCTGAAGGACCGCACTTAGTGGAAGAGGCGATAGCAGGAGTAAAACACGTACGGTCAAGAATTCCAGGCCCAATAGGCTTTTCAGAAATCGAAAGATACATAGTAAGAAAACCCATAATCGAAGAATTAAATGAAAACGACATAGTTGAAATAACAGGAGGCCCATTTAAGGGAATGCGCGCAAAGATAACTCGCATTGACAAGTCTAAGGCTGAGGTCACGTTGGAGCTTCTGGAGGCAACCTTCACTTTGCCGATAACCGTCAATTCAGACTACGTCAAACTAGTCCAAAAATCAAAGACTGAAAGTGGTGAAAACTAGATGGTTGACAAGAAAACTGTAGAACTCCTCGTTAGCGGAGGACAGGCAACCGCTGGGCCTCCTCTGGGTCCTGCTTTAGGCCCACTCGGCGTTAACGTTATGATGATTGTGAACAAGATAAACGAGCTCACAAAGGATTACTCTGGAATGAAGGTTCCAGTCAAAGTCATTGTTGATCCTGACACAAAAGCCTTCGAAGTTAATATTGGAACGCCGACAACATCAGCTCTGATCGTGAACGAATTGAAGATTGAGAAAGGGTCTGGTACGCCTAGCACTCAAAAAGTCGGAAACCTCACCATGGACCAAATCGTGCGCATAGCCAAGATGAAACGTCCAGAACTTCTGGCCAGAAACCTGAAGAATGCTGCGAAGGAGGTTCTAGGAGCCTGCGTTAGCATGGGCGTCACAGCTGATGGTAAGGATCCTCGCGAAGTGCAGAAGGAAATCGACCAAGGCAAACACGACGAGATATTTAGCAAGAATTAAACATAAGAGAACGTTTTTATAAGTGCATTTGATTTCCTCAAGGCACGAGGCATTCAAGATGCCCTTAGACCAAAAAACCATACTCGCTGCTGTGAAAGAGGCAAAAGAGAAATCTGAGAAAAGAAAGTTCAACCAATCAGTAGAGCTTATTCTGAGGCTAAGGGACGTTGACATGAAATCGTCTGAGGGCAAAATCCAAGAAATCGTCGAACTGCCATATTCACCGGCAAAACCAAACAAGATATGTGTCATCGGCTCAGGAGAGCTGGCCATGAAAGCAAAGAAGGCGGGCGCCGACCATGTTGTTGAACGGGCTGAACTCGACGGATTAGCTGGCAAGAAAAGGGAGCTAAGAAAAATAGCTGAAGACAACGATGTCTTCATAGCTGAAGCTCCTCTAATGCCTACCGTAGGCAAGGTTTTGGGTCCAGTTCTGGGTCCAAGAGGAAAAATGCCTGTGCCTGTTCCACCGATGGCAGACATAGCCAGCATAATAGCTAAACACCGCAAAACGGTAGTTGTGAGAGTTCGCAACCAGCCAATGATGCAGTGCCGCATCGGGACCGAAGACATGAAAGAAGAACAGCTAACTGAGAACATTCAGGCTGTCCTAAGGGTCATGGAAGGAAAACTCAAGAAGGGAATGAAAAATATCAAGTTTGCCACCATAAAAATGTCCATGGGCGCCCCTGTAAAGATCAAACCATGAAAGCGAGGATAGAACGGTGCCATCTGAACAAGTGCTGAAGGAAAAAACCGACGAAGTTGAAGAGATAGCCAAGCTGGTGAATAATCACAGTGTACTCGGCATTGCCAGCCTGCAAAAGGTCAGAGCCGCGCAGCTTCAAGCCTTCAAAAAGAACCTAGAAGGACAGGTGTACATGCGAGTTCTGAAAAACAGTCTGATGAGGCGCGCAATCGACAACTGCAAGGACAAGCCCGACCTGAACAAACTTGAAGAATACCTCCAGGGATCAAACGTTTATCTTTTCACAGACGTGAACCCGTTCAAACTGGCACTGATTCTAGAGAGAGGAAAAGTGAAAACGACGGCCAAGGCAGGCGACGTAGCTGCCTTTGACGTAGTCATTCCAGCAGGGAATACTGGGCAGCCCCCGGGTCCGATAATAAGCCAGTTGAACTCTGTTGGCTTGCCCACGAGAATCGAGTCTGGAAGCGTCTGGGTAAGTAAGGACACTCCAGTCGTCAGAAAAGGCGAAGTAATAGATGAAAGACTGGCAGGCGTCCTGTCAAAACTGGGAATAAAACCCGTCGAAAGCGGACTTGCAATGAACGTCGCGTATGACGAGGGCCTAGTAATAACCAAGGAACAACTTAGAATAGATGTTGATGGAACCAGAAAAAACATCGAGGCTGCATACGCCGATGCCTTTGCTCTGTCATTAAGCATAGCCTATCCAACCCTAGAAAGTACAACTGCACTTCTCCAGGTCGCCCATCGAGAAGCATACGCACTTTCAATGGCGGCGGCAGTGCCTACCAAGGAGACAATTGTCGACTTGATTAAGAAGGCATACATGGAAATGCTAAGTTTAAGTAGTAGATTACCCACCTTAGAGGAAAAGGCTGCAACAGCCGAGAAGCCTAAAGAAAGTTAAAATAGTTGAATGAAGAGGTGAAAAGGTATGGAATACGTTTACGCTGCAATGCTCCTTCACAAAGCTGGAAAAGAAATCAACGAACAGAATCTAACGCAGGTTCTGACGTCCGCAGGCATAAACGCTGATGTAGTGCGCGTAAAGGCTCTAGTAGCGTCGTTAGCGGAGGTCAAAATAGACGAGGCAATAAAATCTGCCCCAACGATGATGGCAGCCCCCGCAGCAGCACCGACTGCAGCGCCAGCAGCAGAAGTGAAACCGAAAGAAGAGGACAAGAAGAAGAAAGAAGCAGATGAGAAACAAAAGGAAGAAGCAGCGCTAGAAGGCTTAGGAGCACTCTTCGGATAGAAAGCAACATCCATTTTATGAACACTATTGCCCTCCTTTGACTGCAGGACTTGCTTGACCTATTTGTTCTTCCTGGTAGTCCAATCGGAACAATGGGCTAGCAATAGACAAAGCGCATAACCTAATCAGATAACTTGCTTTTTTACACCTTCGCGCGCACACTGATCTTGCTGTTTTCTGTGTCGGACGTCAATTCTCCTGCGAAGCTTTCCAAGGAAATCCTTTTTCGAGGCCACTATACCAGCAACGACGACTATTGCTATTATAACCCAGAGCCAAAAGCCAGAACCTCCGATCCACATGTTTGTCTCAACGATCATCAAGGCTTTTAACATGGGTCCAGAAGATATTGTTGCTTCCACTAGGATTCCTGTTTGCTTGTCCCAATAGAGCGTGTACTGATTTTGGCTAAAGGAGAAATTCGAGTAAATTGTTCTCCTGTCTTCGCCGGCATAAGTTTTTGTAGCCTCGCCTGAGATCGTTCTGTTGCCTATTTCGCTGCCTAGATAAACTGGATCGTCAATGCCTAAGTTAGCGGGTATTACGTATACGCGTACAGTGAGGAAGCTTGTTGCGAAATCGTGTTCAGAAGCTAGATCAATCGTTTCAGTTTGATCGATCTCGATGCTTCCAGACGTTCCAACTGTCACATGCAATGTAACAACCGTTCCTGCAACGCTCAGAAATTCTATCTTCTGCTCGCGTTCTGAACTGTAACTCTCCTGGAGGTCATAGTCAATCCACTCTCCGCTTTTGACTCCAAGACTAAGTCCTAGTGTGTGCGGGATGGTAGCCAACAGAACGGAGCTAACCAGTATAGCCGCTACTATTCTTGCTTCAAGTTTTTCCATTTGATTTTTCTCGTCTGGCTTTTGAGATGCGGTCTTTCAGTGTTTTTCCTATGGCTATTGGTGCCCATCCACACATTATCATTACAGTGCCTGGGAAAGGTATCTTCCAGTAGGTCAAAAGGATAGTTTCGAAAACAAAGAATGACATGGTCATCGCGACGATAGATATTACTGCTATCTTTTTACCAAACTTTTTGAAGGTTTGTATGCCAAGCAATCCCGCGAAGAAGAAGTCACCTAGGCCAAGCGCCATCTCCATCCAACCCCTTGCCGTCACGATTGGCGGAACGATCGGCACAGCGACCATTTCTGGAAGGCTAAGGCTTCTGAAGGCAGTGTCAGCAACCTGAATCATCGTTCCCGTTACCAAAACGAGGATTATGTCAGCAATCATTTCCAGCATCGTGAAAACCAGCATAGGTTTCCACGTGAACAAGCTTCCAACATACAAGGTTATTAGAACGGCGAAAACGACCGCGTAGATCGTGATCAGATAGTTGGACCATATGAGCGTGCCATTAAGAAACAAATAGAGTAACACGAACACGGCTGGCGGCGCGATCGCGACATACCAACGTTTCGTTGAGAACAGATAGGTGAATATGAAAAGAAGCGCTGAATAGGAGAACAGGAACAGTATCATCAGAGGAGCCACAAGTTGCCTGAGAAGAAATATCGATGAGACCATGGCTGCCATTAAAGCCACAAGTAACACAGTGTCTCTGACTTTGAATTCCTTCTCTTCCAGCGTTGTCTTAAGTTTGCCTTCGGTCTTCTGATTCAGAAACAGCGAAACCAGAGTTACAGAAAAAAGAGTCAACGGCATTGCAACGTCAACCAGGAATTTGTTGTTGAAGTATCCATCATAAGTCACATATGACAACGACGTTCCGTTGGAATCATAGAGGTTCACTTCTTTGAACTGGATTGCGGTTTCGCCTCTGTTCAGCACGCGGAACGTCAACGTCACCAAACTGCCACTGCTGTTTGCCATAGCTTCAGGAGACGTGAGGTTCAACGATACATACACGTACCCGCCGGTGTTGTCGGTTCTGTTGTAGAGATCCGTCGTGTTTCCATAGGACTCTAACAGTGCACCTTCCTGAACAGCCGAACACCCAATCACAGACGCATCGTACGTCAGGCGTATCTGAAATCCATGAAGATAAGCCACGTCCAAGGCGGTTACATTCATTTCAAACTCTTCGCTTGGACCCAACGAGTAATCTATTATTGACAGCGGTTTCATTGCAATTATCATCTGAGTTTTCTGGGCGGTTTCATTCGCCGCATGAGCTAACCCGACAACTGACATGGCAAGCAACGTGATCGTAAACAGTGCAATTATTCCAAGGAGCCTGACTTTTCGCAGTTTTGGAGTCTTTCCACTTCCGCTAGCCAAGTTGAAACCTCTACCGTTCCTCAGCGGCCTGCTAAGTATTTCATGCATAGTGGGCACATAAGAGGAACAAACATTTAATCCTTTATGCTTCAGATGAAAATAGGCCTTGAACAGAAGGAGGACGTGTAGTGCGCGCTCAGAGTCATCACTGGCCTCAGCAAAGTCCTCGAGTACATAGATTAAGACCTAATAGAGTCGGACGTTTAGAACTGCCAGAGATGCGATGAGCGCCTCTTCTGTTCTTACTGTTTCTGTACCCTGTGAGGGGATAGTGTTGACCACAAAATCAACAGCATCTTCCAAGGCCAGCCCCTCAAAACGGGCTATTTCACGTAACCCTTGATTAGGAGCCCCAAAAGCTATGAGCACTGCGTTCGCGCTTCTCCATCTTGCGGATATTTCTTCGGCAACTTCTGCGAAAGAGGTGCCGAGTCTCGAAGTTGCAATTGTCAAATCGAACTTCCTGCTTTTCAACATCTTCCCAAAGGATTGCTTTTCTTTGGTAACAGAGTAACCCCAAAATCCTCGTATCTCATCGCGGTCTGCTAGTTCAACTTGAACCTGTTTGTCGATCTTTTGGATTTTCACAGTGATCCGCTGGCCAATTGGAAGGTACTCGTTCAGTATCAATGCTGGTTGCTCAACGCCAATGTCCACAAGCATGCCCTCGCGTTCCTTTGACAGAGTCACACCTTCTCTGTACTCGCCAACTCTAAGCCTCTTCATCGTGCGTTCCAGAGGATGGTGTGCCGTTCGCAACGGCGGAAGAATACCAGCGTACTGCAATTCTGGTTCAAGTTTGAAAAGCCTTTTTCGAAGATATTGTGGTGTCTCCATATATGAGAGTAACAGCGTAATCAGATCCGTTTCTCGTGTTTGATTGGCCTTCGCGTTGTCTGGATAGATTATGATTTCCTGCACTTTGAATATGGCAGCAGTCCTTCCAATTCCCCCTATTTTGGACGTTTTTTCACGTAGATGAGGAGTGTCAGAAACGATCGAGGCTGGTATTGCTATAGAGACCTTTGTGCCATGCACTTTTTGCTTTCCGCCTGTTGATCCTGAAATAGTGTTCACAGCCTTCTGTTTAAAAGCTAAAAGGACAATATAAAATTTGCAACAAAGCAAGAGGGCGCGATTGAATTGCCAGATAGTACAATTCTGAATAGCTCTGCAGGAATCAGGAGAATTGACAAAAGTAACATGCTTTCCTTCTGTGTTGACACGTATAGACATTATGATAAGGCTGTGAGGCTTGCTGACACTGTCTCGATTGGTTATCGTAGACCACGGGTAATTATCGTTGCAGGCATGGGTGGTTCAGCGATAGGAGGGGACCTTATGAAGGACTGGTCGAGAGACAGACTGGCCGTGCCAATTGAGGTTTGCAGAGAATACTCACTACCAAAGTACGCAAATGAGGATACGCTTGTTTTGGTTGTGAGCTATTCAGGAGAAACTGAAGAGTCTCTAAGCGTTTTTCTGGATGCCATCAAACGCAAGTGCATGATCGCGTGCGTGAGTTCGGGAGGGAAGCTGAATGAATTTGCTGAAAAACTCGAACTTCCAAGCTTGCGCGTTCCTTCCGGTATGCCCCCTCGCGCATCTCTTCCATACCTGTTTGTACCTCTAATCGTATTCTTGAAGAAGCTTGGTCTAGCCTCGAACGTTGACTCTGAGATTTCCGAGTCCATCAAGATCTTGAAGCAAATCAGCGATGAAAATTCACCTGAAAAACCGCTGGAAGCCAGCTTCTCCAAGGCATTAGCCTCAAACATTATCGCGACAGTTCCGATAGTTTATGGCTTTGGTGCCTATCGTGCCGTGGCACAGCGTCTGAAGACTCAGTTTAATGAGAACAGCAAGGTTCCGGCGAAATGGGAGTTTTTCCCAGAGCTTGACCATAATGAGATCGTGGGCTGGGAAGAAGCAGGCAAGCTTGCAAAGTGTTTTTCCGTGATTCTTCTTAGGGACGAAAGTGAAGCGAAAGTGATAGGGCATAGAATTGAGGCTACCAAGGATCTGATGCGAGAAGGCTCGTTGAAGCTTTTCGAAGTCTGGAGCAAAGGCCATAGCACTTTGGCAAAGATGGCATCTCTCATCAACGTTGGAGACTTCACGAGCGTATATTTGGCTGTGCTGCGCGGGGTGGACCCCACACCGGTGAAAACGATAAGCTTGTTGAAGGAGAAGCTTAAACAAAGTGGGTTGAAGGAGAAGGTTGTTCGCGAACTGGAGGAGCTTACCTAGGTTATGAAGTCTGCGAACATTTTTTCAGCTATTTCAAGGGATGTCATTTGAGGCGGATGCTTGAAAGCATAAGCACAGATTGGCTCTATAGCTCCTTTCAAGCCTCTGCTCAAAGCAATCTTTGTGGCCCTTATCACGTCTAGCAGAACTGAGCCGGCATTTGGCGCGTCAACCGTTGAAAGTTTCAAGTCTATTTGCATGGGCATGTTGCAAAAATACATTCCCTTGATCCAGAAGTAGCTGTCTCGCTTGTTCTGCAGAAAATCAACGTAGTCCGTGGAGCCGGCTACGACCTCGGCCTTGTAGGGCAAGGCGGATTCAACAGACTTTGTTTTGACCGTTCTCTTTATGTCTCGGGTTCTTTCAAGCGTGTCTAAAGATTCTGTGCCTCCTCCAACGTCAAGCTGATACGTTTCAGTAATGTGGACGCCGCTCACTGAAAGAAGTTTTAGCAACGTCTTGTGCAATGTCGTTGCGCCCACCTGATCGATCAAATCGTCGCCTGCCAACGGTAGCCTCGCCTTTTCAAATCGCTTAGCCCACGAGGAGTCGCTGGCAATGAAAATAGGCGTGGCGTTCACGAAGGCGCAGCCAGCGACTAATGCCTGCTCAGCATACCATTCAGATGCCTTCACGGCTCCGCTTGGAAGCAGATTAATAACCATTTCGGCGTCGCTTTCTTTCAATATCTCTGCAACCTTGTTCTCTGGTTGCTTACTCACTTTCACTATGCTTTTCGTGTATTCACCTAAACCGTCCAAGACCGGCCCTTTACTCACAGATATACTTGTAAGTGGAGCCTCGGTGATCTTTGGTGTGTTGTTGGGCTCGGCGAAAATAGCTTCAGCCAAGTCTTTTCCAACTTTCCGATCGGCAACATCAAAAGCGGCGGCTATCTCAACATCCCCGGGGTGAAAACCTCCCAAAACAAGGTTGCGCAACCCGATGCATTCTTCATCTTTCTTGCAGCTGCCATAATATTGCAGACCTTGGACAAGGGCTGATGCACAGTTACCAACACCAATTAGAGCGACTTTTATTTTCGGCAAGCTTAACACCCCTGTTGGCTTTCTCTTATTCGTGTTTGACCTATAAAACGCTACGCTTCACACGTATCTGATTGGGCAATCGACATATCACATGCGGTTCAATAGCTTTGCGTTTTTGCATAGAATATTGAAGTCCTTTGTCGAGCTTAACACGTTAGATCCAACAAGACTCTGAGCGCCCAGAATGGCCACATGCTTTTGTTGATTTGAAGATTTATTATTGGGTAAGTCTTAACCTCTCTGGATATTTCAATTTGAGTGAGGCAAGACAACATTGCCCAAAGAAGCTAAAACGCCTGATAAGTATGCCCTAATTAACGAGCTCGCCCGACGAAGGGGTTTCTTTTGGCAATCGTATGAGATATACGGGGGTTCAAGCGGTTTCGCAACCTACGGCTCTCTAGGCGCGAGACTGAAACAGAACATTGAAAGGAAACTCCGCGAACTGTTTATCAACAAAATTAGAATCCTAGAAGTAGAGTCACCTATAATCACGCCAAGCAAGGTTTTTGAGGCCTCAGGCCACGTTCAGCATTTCAAAGAACCCATGATAGACTGTCTGAAATGCCTGAACAGATTCCGCGCAGATCACCTGCTCCGTGAATTTGCAAACGTCAGCGAGGCTGAGGCTGAAAAACTAGGCCTCGGAGAGCTAAAGGCGGCCATTGAGAAGTTCAAGATTCGCTGCCCAGACTGCGGCGGTCAACTTGGTGAACCAAAACATTTCTTGACCATGTTCAAAACGACCATCGGTCCATACTCGGACGCCGTTGGCTACGGAAGACCTGAAGCTGCACAGGGAATATTCGTGGAGTTCAAACGCCTGTACGAGATGGCCCGCGAGAAACTTCCTTTTGGCGCTTTGCAAATAGGACACGCCTTGAGAAACGAGATTTCGCCAAGACAGGGCCTGCTGAGACTGAGGGAATTCACGATAGCAGACTTGGAGTTCTTCTTTGACCCAGAAGAACCTGACTGTTGTCTGTTGAAAGAGGTTGAAAATGAAAAGCTGAGATTTTTGTTGGCCGACGATAGGCTGAAAGAATCAGAAAAAATCACGGAAATCACCGTGAAAGATGCTTTGAAGAAGGGCTACATCAAGGCTGAATGGCAAGCAGTTTTCATGGCGTTGGCTAAGAAACTACTGATTGAATTAGGCGTCGCTGCTGAAAAGCAGCGTTTCATTGAGAAGCTGCCCTGGGAAAGAGCTCACTATTCCCTTCAAAGCTTTGATCAAGAAGTCCTAGTAGAGCGTTGGGGATGGGTTGAAGTTTCCGGACATGCTTACAGAACCGATTATGATTTGAAATGCCACGGCGAGTCCAGTTGCGTAGACATGTTCGTCTTCAAGAAATACGAGAAACCTATCGAGAGAGAGCAGATCATTGTGAAGCCAATGATGACGAAGCTTGGTCCAGCTTTCAAAGCTGAAGCCGGTAAGGTTCAAGAATTGATTTCCAAGGCTGACCCAAAGGAAGTTGAATCGTCTCTGAAGGAGAAGGGCTACTTCATTCTTGAGAAATACAAGGTTTTACCTGAGCATCTGAATATTTCCAAGGAGAAGACTGTGGAGAGGGGAAGACGATTCATTCCACACGTTGTTGAACCAAGCTTTGGCTCAGACAGGCTTCTCTACGTGACCCTTGAACATGCCTATCGCGTCAAGGACGACAGGGTCGTGTTAAGCTTCCCGCGAGACATCGCTCCCATACAAATTGGCGTTTATCCCCTCGTGAGCAAGGACGGACTGCCTGAAAAGGCTGCTGAATTGCAAAGGACACTGTCGGATGAGGGTTTCATGGCTGAATATGATGAGGCAGGCTCAATTGGCAGGAGGTATGCCCGGGCAGACGAGATCGGCATACCTGTCGGGATAACGGTGGATTATGATACGCTTAAAGACGACACGGTTACCATTCGCGACCGGGACTCATGGACACAGGTTAGAAGCAAAATCGATGATATACCCGAGCTAATCCGGAAATATCTCAGGGGAAAAATCGATTTCAAGCAACTAGGCAAGCCTGTTAAGAGCTGAATTTTTCGTTAGCTTTTTTAATGCTCTAGTATATATTATGGTGGAAAAGTAGCCCTTTTTTGCGGGCGGGAAAAACATTGGTGCTTCCAGCGGAGACTGAGGAACGGGTTAAACGGAGAGCCCTTGAAGTTTGCCAGGACCATTTACGGAAGGTTCTGGACGTAACTCGAAAAGTTCCCCAAATCATAGACTCCTTCATCAAGAACGATAAAGAAACTGCGCGGAAACTTTTCGACGAGATCAGAAGCAGCGAGGATGAGGTAGATAGGGCGCGGCGACTAGTGTCACAAGAACTGGCCGAGATAGGAGCCATACTGTTCAGCAGAGAGGACTTCCTCAGATTTGCAAACCTGACCAGCGAAATAGCTGACTTCTCTGAAGGTATAGCTTTCCGCTTGGTCGAGCTGATGGAGCACAATTGGAATGTTCCTGGAGACATAAAGAAGGAGTTGCCGAAGCTTTCAGAAGCCGTTCTTGACACCGTGAATAGATTAAGGGAAACAATGATGGTTCTCAGCTATGGCTCAACTAAAACGATGGAAAAAGCCAAAGACGTTGAGGTTGCTGAGAGAGTCGTTGATGAGATATACCGTGAACTCGAGATAAAACTGATCAGCAGCAAACTTGAGTTTCCAGCCATGATCCTTCTACGAGATGTTCTTCAGCTACTCGAGGACTCGGCAGACAAGGCTGAAGACGCTGCTGACGCTGCTCGGATTCTGTCCTTCACGATGTAAGGGCAAGAGGAAGCCGATGCCTGAGAAAATCGCCGTTGAATTCATTGAAAACTTCTTAGTCGTGTGGGATTCGCCGAACGGTTCAGAGCTTTATAGAAAAGGATATTACGGAAAGCCTCTTGGAATTGCTAAGCCGAAAATCCCAGAATTCAACGTTCCGCTGATCCTAGATTTGATGGAAGGCCTGTATCTGGCTGAAAAAGGAACTATCAGGGTTTACGAGGGTTCTGAGAGGGAGGAGGTCGGTCTCGCAAAGCTCAGGCGGATGGCTAAACAGTTGTATGAGGAATTTGATGGAAAATATACTGTATATCGCGATCTGCGTGACAAAGGCTTAGTGGTAACGCCTGGAATAAAGTTCGGATGCGATTTCGCGGTATACAAGCATGGGCCAGGCGTTGAGCATGCTCCATACATGGTTTCAGTGAAAAAGGCCAAGTCTGAAATGACTGCTATGGACATTGTCAAGGCTGGAAGGCTTGCGACGACTGTCCGAAAAAGGTTCATCATCGCCGTGCCTGATTTGGAAAAGGAGAAGATAAGGTACCTTATTTTCAAGTGGTTCAAAGCCTAATCGGCAGCTTGCGTGAATTCCTGCTAGAGACTTAGCGAACTACTAGTCTTAGGCTGACATGATTGTTTGGTTCTCGAATTCTCCTCTTACGAATTGGTGAGGGTAGATTTTTGTCGCTGTGAGTTTGCAGCCTTCTGCTAATATTACGTCATCTGCGATGACTGAGACCCTGTTGATCATTGTTTTCTTTTTGGCGCTTGAAAGGACTGTTACATGTCTGCCAATGATGCTTTCTGTTATTTCCGCTCTTTCTCCCACTATAGCCCTGTCCATGACGGCCGAATTCTCTACTGCGGTGCCCTTGCCGATTTGCGTGTAGTTGTCGATGCATGAGTTCGCAATTCTGACGCCGTCGCTTATTTTGCAGTGCCTTCCTATGAGAACCGCGCCTTCTACCTCTATTTTCCCCTGTCTGATTTTCCCGATGATTTCTTTCCTGCTTTTCATAGCTTCTATGCTTTCCCCTTGAATCCACACTCTTTCGTTTTCACTTATTCTTCCGCCGAAATCTGTCAGTGAAGAGAAACGACCCATAAGCATGTCGTGCATGGCTTCCAAGTAGTGCCTTGGAGTTCCGACATCATACCAGCTGCCCTTCAGAGTGTAGCCGTAGACCGGCCTTCCAGTTCTTATCAAGTACGGGATGAAGTCGAAGCCGAAGTCTAGGCGGTGTTCTTCCTTGATTATTTGTTTGACTCCCTTTTCTTTGAATATCTTTCTGATTTCAGGTGAAACCATGTATAGTCCTGTGTTGGCAAGGTTTGAAGGGGCTTCTTTAGGTGAAGGTTTTTCTACAAATCTGGCGATTCTTCTTTCTTTGTTTATGTCGGCAATCCCGAAGCCTTCAACGTTCTCAACTTCCCTTAAAGCTATGGTCATGAGAGCTCCTTTCTTTTCGTGGAATTCCACAAGCTCTTTCACGTCAACGTCAAAGATGTTATCACCTTGAACAGCGAAAACTGGGTCCTTAACGTTATAGTAATCCATGCTTATTCTTGCGGAGTCTGCGCTTCCCAAGTCATCCACGTTCGGCTGATACTTCACGTGAACACGTGGGTTTATGCCGTATCTTGCGGAGAATCCGTATCCTGATTCGAAATAGTCATGCAGGTCTCTGTAGTTTGTGTAGCCTTTGACTCCGAAAATGAAGTTTCGAATGCCTTGGCGTGCAAGTGACAACAGGGAGAACTCTATAATCGGTCTGTTAACAAGTCGAATGCACGCTTTGCTTGTTTCAGCTGTCAGGGGAAGCAAACGCTTAGCCTTTCCTCCCACTGGAATTATCACTCTGAGCCTTTCTGGTGAACAGTTGGCCTTCAGAAGCTCACCACCGACGAACTTTTAGAGAATTGCTTGACTAAGCGTATTAAACTTTCGAATGTAAACGCGAATTTTATAACGGACTTCAGTGAAATTGTTATGCAACTTTCGCAAGGCTTGAGCATTTATGAAAAGAACCATGGCATACTTGCGTTTAATCCGACCTGTAAACTGTGTGATGATGGGGTTTGCCGTAATAATCGGCGCAGTTTTGGCAGGCTTCAGCGACCTGAACAGTTCTTGGCTTAACCTTGTCTTAGGTTTCGTAACAGGTTTCATGTTGACAGCCGCCTCCATGGCCATGAATGACTACTATGATCGGGAAATCGACGCTGTCAATGAGCCGAAACGTCCAATTCCAAGCGGCATAATCAAACCTGCAGAAGCTCTGGTCCTTGCGTTCCTTTTCACTGTAGTAGGCTTTTCAGCCGCGTATTTGACAGGTATGCTATGTTTATTGACATCTGTGATTGCATGGTTGATCGTCGTAGCTTACACAACGGTGGGGAAAAGGAGCGGGTTGCCTGGCAACTTTCTGGTGAGCATGTGTGTGTCAATCCCGTTTGTTTATGGAAGTATAGCTGCGACAGGCACTGTTATGCTGAAGGTCATGCTTTTTGCTGTTATTGCCTTCCTCTCGATCACTGGTAGGGAAGTGACGAAAGGAATCGTTGACCTTCAGGGGGACAAACTGCAAAATGTGAAGACTTTAGCCGCGCGTTATGGCGAGAGGTCTGCTGCGGCTGCAGCCGTATTCTTTTATCTTTTTGCTGTTGTTCTCAGTCCGATACCTTGGTTGGCAAAGCTTGTTTCCTTTTGGTATATCCCGCTGGTGGCTGTGACTGATTTCGGATTGGTGGCTTGTTCATTCATGCTTCTTAAAGATTCTTCGAGAGAGAACGCGAGAAAAGTGAAAAACAGTGCTCTTTTCTTTTTTATCTTCGGATTATTAGCTTTCGTTGCAGGCGCCTATGGGTGACCTGATGTTCAACGAGTTCTTGGATAATGTTATACTAATGATATTATGCTACGCTTACATCCTGTTGGTAATTTTCGTCCAGGCAAGAATGGAGCGATTTGCGCGCGCTTCGACAGGTTCGAGTGTTTGTTCAGATTGAAAACAAGGGCGTTTGTGCCTTAGCTGTTTCGTTCGTCTGTTCAGTTGGCACGTGAAATGGTTGGCGTGGTTCGTTTATTCCTTCCTTTCATTTTCCATTGTTTGAAGGTGAGTGGCTATTCTGGAAAATGTTAATGGCTGATAATGGTTCTTGTATTTCCAATCTATTAGGAAGCTTTCAGTGTCAGCCAGGTTCATGTAGGCTTTCATTCCGGAACCCGCTGCTTCTTTTACACTTCTCATGTAACTGGCGTATTCTGAGTATGTTTTGTGAAATGAGATGACTATGAGATCCTTCCCCAGTCCAAAGCCATCCATAACTAGAAGGTGTGGGCGACGTTCTTGTTTGTCCAGTTCTCTTGCTGCTTTGTGCAACTCCTCAAGTTTTTCATCAGAGATGGCTTTCAGTTTGTACGTGGTGACTGCCATGAGTTCGAAACCTAGTTTGCCGAAGTCAGGTATCATAGTGTATTCTTTGATGTACCCTTGCTCCTCTAGCTTCTTGATCAACCTGCTTACAGTTGGCTGAGAAGTGCTGAGTACCTTTGCCAGTTCCCTGTCGCTTCTTCGACTGTTCTTCATAAGCTCCGAAATGAGCCTCAACTCAAGATCCTTCAAGACTCCATCCTCTACCTTAGATTATGGCCGAGTACTATGGTCATCTTGTGCTAAAAAGCTTTTACACTTCTCTCGATGCGTCTGCAAAAACGGAAAAGAATGGCTAGTTGTACGCGCGCGATTATGCGGCTGTTGTCGAATCATCTAGAGACGTATCTCCTTTCTTTAGACCTAATTATCCATCGAACTCTAGCGCGCGCGATAGTGCCAGTCAAACCACACATGGAAAAGAAGAAAGTCACGCTCTGCGGCAAAGACTGTAGCACATGCACTTTCTACACGAGCGAAAGATGCTTAGGCTGTCCTTCTTCGATTCACTACAAAGGAAAAATCCTGTAGAAAGCCCGCGCTAAGTTGAATGGTCAATACTGCCTTATAGAACTCACAGAACATGTGTTCTAAAAATTGGAATTATAAGGCACATGTGACAACTCTACTCGCGGAAGAGTGGAAGATTCTTTGAGGTCAAGTGATGAAACCGAGTTTGATTATGCTCTTCGCGGAAAGGATTGGAATGTTTATTGGCTTCTGTTGAAAAACGGTCGCCCGATGAGCGTTCGTGAGGTTCAAAGGACCTTGCGCTTCAGCAGTCCGAGCGTGGCGCAGCATCACCTTGAGCAATTGCGCGAGTTAGGATTGGTTCAAAAACAAGAAGTCGGTGGTGACTATTTCTTGGCCGGCGATGTCAAGATCGGCGTGCTTCGTCACTTCATCAGGCTGGGAAGACTGCTTTTCCCAAGATACTTCTTTTACGCTGTATTTTCAACCGCTTCTTTTGTGGTCTACATTCTTGCGTTCATGCATGGCTCATTGAGAGAGAACCTGTTTATCATCTCACTTGGCGCGATAATCTCGGCAATTTTCTGGTATGAAGCTGTTCGCATATGGTCTCTGAAACCGTTCTAATTCTTAGTCTGGATTGTACCAAGGCTTAGGATAATATTAAATGAAACATTCTCTCTTCAGTAGGCGAATGTGTAATGGAAGGAAAAATAAAGAAGAGGGCAGTGCTCTACGGTCTTACTGCGATTCTCTTGGTAGCGGTTATAAGCATGCTATCATATGAAATGACTATCCAACCAACCTATCAGTTTGCACCTCCATCGTCGGTTCGGACTTCAGCATTTCTGTCAACATTTACTTCCCAAGAAGCCCTCAAGAGTTTCTTGGCAACGAATTCAAGAACTCAAGGGAGTTTCTCACTGTACGGCCCATATGATATGAATATTCTAAAGGGATCTTCTCAGCTGGGGTTTTCTCAGTATGGAGAGCTCGCAGCAGCCAACGCGCTCAGCGTACCAACGTACGAGCATTCAGACACAAACATTCAGGTCGCCGGAGTTGATGAGGCCGACACCGTCAAAACTGACGGAGAGTACATTTATACAGCTTCTGGCAATGGCATTTCAATTCTGAAGGCTTATCCAATTGAAACCGCGGAGGTAGTCTCTAGAATAACCCTTGAAGATTTGTATCCTCTAGGTATCTTCGTACATGGCGACAGACTGGCTGTGCTCGGAGCAAAGTATTCTATTCAATCAGGAAGCTACTACCAACCTTATTACGGCATGGACGTCAAGACCTACTTGAACATCTACGATATCCAGAACAGGGCGGCTCCAGTGCTTCTGCAAAATCTGACAGTGACAGGCAGCTATCTCAATTCAAGAATGATCGGTAAATACGTATATTTCATTGCTGGACAACCCGCCTACGTACTTTATGATACTGTAGTACTTCCCAAATTTTACTCTGATGGCCAAGTCAAAGAGGTAGCCGCAACTGAAATTCACTATTCCAATGGCACTGACGAATACTATCAATACACGACTTTCGTAGCCGTCAACATGCAAGACATCACAGAAGCACCGACACACCTATCGGTCATGATGGGCGGGGCAAGCGGAATGTACGTTTCACTGGATAACATTTACATCACATATCCCGACGCGAATGGTACTACATCAATTTATCGCGTGCGAATAAAAGACAGCAACATGACCTGCGAAGCCAGTGGTAATGTGCCCGGTAGTGTGCTCGACCAATTTTCAATGGACGAATACAATGACACTTTCAGGGTAGCGACGACAGCGTGGATGAATGGCACCGAGCAGAACAGCCTCTACATACTTAACATGAACCTGAGTATAATTGGAAAACTCGAAAACTTGGGAGTCAACAAACGCCTTCATTCAGCCCGATTCATGGGGAACAGATGCTACCTTGTTACATTTATGAAAACCGACCCATTGTTCGTGATAGACTTGAGTAATCCAGCAAACCCAATAGTTCTCGGCGAGCTGAATATACCTGGGTACTCTGATTATCTGCATCCTTACGACGAGACACATCTAATCGGCGTAGGCAAGGAAACGGTTGCAGCTGAGGAAGGATACTTCGCTTGGTATCAAGGAATAAAGATATCACTTTTCGATGTTAGCAATGTTAGTGACCCGAAGCAAATGTCTACGTTCGTGATTGGCGACAGAGGATCAGATTCTCCAATTCTGACGGACCACAAGGCGTTCCTTTTTGACAGGGCCAAGAATCTTCTTGTTATTCCCGTGCTGGTAGCAAAGATAGATCCGGCACAGTATTCGGGACAGGTTCCTTCTTGGGCCTATGGTACACCAACTTGGCAAGGGGCTTATGTGTTCAACGTTACACTGACTGACAGACTCGTTCTAAGGGGCAACGTAACTCATCAACAAGGGGCATTTGTTTGGAACAGCGGCTACGATGTCAAGAGGTCACTCTACATTGAAAACGTGCTTTACACTGTGTCTGATAAAAAGATAAAAATGAACAGCTTGGACGATCTGGCACTGCTGAAAGAGATCGATCTTTCCTAAACCTCCTCATTTTTTTCTGAGGTGCTCACGTCTAACCCAGTGATTGCTGCCGTCATCTTTCTTGAATAAAAGCAATAATCCTTCAAAGGTTAGTCTGATTCTGTGTGGACAGTTACTATGGTTTCGGCAAAATGTGTTCTCACTTTCTCCTCAATCTCGGAAGCAATCCTGTGCGCTTCTTCCACTGAGGTCTGATTAGTGAAAGAGCAGTCTATGTTTATGTAGCGTTTGTCACCTGCAACGTAAGTCACAATTCTTTTGATCCGGAACACTTCGCGATCTGATTGTGTTATCTCGTGAATAGCTTTGCTTACTTCGTCTTCATTCACTAGTAGACCTCTTCGTTTTTTGAGCGTGCAAGGTTCTATGTGAACTGTGACATTCTCAACGTCAGCTATTCTTTTTTCTATCTTGTCTTCGATTTTTTCAGCTATGTCATCGGCTTCTTCGACTGAAAGCCTAGAGTCTAAGTAGACGTGCAAAGTAACGTACAACCTGCCCTCAGAGTACGCTGTGTCAACTTCATGGACTCCTCTGACACCTCCGGTCTCCATTGCCAATTTTTCAACTAGTTCTTCAGTTGGTACTTCGGTCGGTAACGGTTCAATATGAATCGAAACTTCCGCGTTTCCCAATGCTTTCTTTATGTTTACCTCTATCTTTGAGGTCAGATCATGTGCCTCTTCAAGATCCAAATAGTCCGGAACCTGAACTGTTGCTCGAACGAACGTCTTATCGCCTGCCTTTCTGATTCTCAGATGCTCAAACTTGCGGACTCCTTCTGTGCCAAGTATCTCTCTTCTGACCTTGTCCGCTACGTCTTTTGATATCGCGTCGCTGAGCTCCATCCCGCTCTGCCAAATAAGCCTGACGCTTAAGTAGGATAAGAAGACGCTTAAAACCAGGGAAGCCAAGGCGTCTCCAAACATGAACCCTAAGGCGGCTAATCCGAACCCTAGAAACGCTATAATTGTTGAGCTTAGGTCTGCAATGGCATGGTAGAACCCAGCTTTCATCGTAGAACTCTCGCTGCTCCGCGCTTTCATAAACGTTCCCACCCTGAAGAAATCTACACAAAACGTGTACCCAACGGCAATCCAGCCTACATATTCTAACCCTACGTTTATCGTCCCCTGAAGGAGCACCTTCATGATGGCTTCGTACATTATCAGCAACGCTAGACCCGTGAGTGCCATTCCACCTCCTAGGCCGCCAATGGCTTCGAATTTTTCGTGCCCGTACATGTGCTCCTCATCTGCCGGTTTGAGGGAAGCCCGCGTGGCGATAAAAAGCGCTAAAGTGGTCAACGCGTCAAGCGTCGCATGCACACCATCGCTTACAATAGCTAGGCTGCCTACAGCCAAACCCAAAACTATTTCAACAAAAACGACGGTCGATATTGCAAAAGCTGAAAGCTTAAGCGACCTCAGCTTGTAATGGCTTTCTGCGGAATCTTGCATTACTATTCAAGGCTATATTGCGAAAAAGAGGGAGATTTAAGAATTATGGGCTTTTCATACTTGTCTTTTCGCCGCTCAAAGAGTTACAACTTATATCTGCGTTTTGTGTGGCATCTTGTCGATGAATTCGTTTTCACGTTTCCGCAGTCGATACGCGTTTATGAAGGGCAACTTCCTCATACTCACGATAACATGGGTTCTGATGTTTTTTGCTCTTCCGATCCCTAACACTTATGCCAGCAAATACTTCAAAGATGTGTTGGGCGCTAGTGATTTTCTTCTGAGTGTGATCGCGTTTTCAGGTTCGATTGCAATAGCACTTGTGCAGTTTCCAGGGGGCTACATGGCTGATAAGCATGGGAGACGATGGCTTGTCTATACGATGACGTTTGGTGTTGCTTTCTCTTCGATCTTCTTCGTTATTGCGCCTTCTTGGCCCTTCATAGTGATTGGTACGATGTTGCAGAACTTTTGCCTGCTTTATCAGCCTGCATTGTTTGCGATAATGCTGGATTCTGTTTCGCCTGAGAATCGCGGGGCAGGTTTTACACTTCAATCGGTAATAACGAATCTTGTTGGGTTGCCTGCAGCGATCATTGCGGGCTATTTGATTTTGGTTTTTCAGCTTAACATTGGGATGCGCATAGCTTACGCAATAGTCACTGTCGCATACGTTGCTGCTGCAATATTGAGGGTCAAGCTTAAGGAGACGTTGCCTTCGCTCAACGGTAAGAGGCGTCCAAGTTTTCTCGATGCCTTGAAGCAATACCCTCAATCTGTTAGGGAGAGCATGAGGGTTTGGAGTAAGGTTCCAAGAGCCATTCTCTACCTGTTCATATCAAATGCGGCTATCAGCAGTTTGCTTGCCGGTTGTAACACTTATTTTGTTATCTACGCCATAGAAGTCCTTAACATTGAAAAGTTCCAATGGGCTATCGTTATGGCTTTCATGTGGCTCACTGTTGCCATTCCTAGCATCGTTGCTGGTCTTAGGATGGACAAAGTTGGCCGCAAGAGTTTCCTGATCATAGCCTATCTTTGCTACGTTCCGGCTATGCTAATTTTCGTCTTTGCGAATTTCTACATGCTCTTGCTGGCCTTCTTCTTTTTCGGTCTCGGTCAGATGCTACAATCAAGCAGCTATCAATCTCTCCTAGGCGACTTGACGCCCAGAGACTTAAGGGGGAAAGTCGTCGGTTGTAGTCAATTCTTCATTTATCTTAGTCAGGCCTTCACGCAACTTCTGATAGGTGTGCTTTATTCTTACGTCTGGAAGCCGCTGCCATTTCTGATGTTAGCTGTTGGCGCAGTACCCCTCGCTATTTTCGTGTTTCGCAAAGTGTTTGAGTCGGATACCAAGGAGGTTTAAAGCTTAAGAAGCGGATACGCATTTAGTTTTGGAGATCAAAACGAAAAGAGACGGTGAAACTTCGTGCAGTTCGTTTCTGTAGATGAAGTGCTAAAAGGGAAATATGACGGCAAGAAAGTTGCTATTCGAGGATGGGTCTATCGCAAAAGAGAGAGTAAGCAGACCATTTTCCTTTTGTTGCGCGATTCTACGGGAGTTGTTCAATGCACAGTTAAAACTGACGGCAAAGCGTGGGCCGACGCAGAGAAGCTTACAATTGAGTCTTCCTTATCGCTCGAAGGCGAAGCTAGGCAGGATAAACGCGCTCTAGGCGGCTACGAGATTGCAGTTGAAAAGCTTTCAGTCATAGGTTTGGCGGAAGTTTTTCCCATAAGCAAGGACAAGAGTGAGGAATTCCTCCGCGACATGCGGCACTTGTGGCTTCGAAGTCGCAAAATGAATTTGGTCATGAAAGTTCGCGATGAGGTCCTTCAGGCAACACGTGAGTTTTTCAGAAGTCAAGGCTTCGTAGAGGTTTCTCCTCCGATGTTTATCTCAGCCGCTGTAGAAGGCGGTTCGACGCTTTTCGGACTGAAGTATTTTGGCCAGGACCTTTACCTGACACAGAGTTCTCAGCTCTACCTCGAAATACTGATTTACTCATTAGAGAAAGTTTACTGCATTGCCCCTTCCTTCAGAGCTGAGAAGAGCCGGACGATCCGGCATCTGACTGAATATTGGCACATCGAAGGTGAGTGGCCTTTTGCCGACATGCATGATCTAATGCGATTTGAAGAGGAGCTGCTGACACACGTTTGTCGGACAATTGCAAAGAAATGCGTGAGAGAATTTGCCGAGTTGGGCGCCGACATTTCAAAAATAGCCTCAGTCAAGACTCCGTTTCCAAGAATAACCTACACTGAAGCGGTTGAGAAGCTGAAAGATAAGGGCTCAAAAATAAAGTGGGGCGACGATCTCGGCTATGATGACGAGAAGACTTTGGCTGACGAGTTTGGTAAGCCCTTCTTCGTAGATGATTATCCAACGGTGATCAAAGCATTCTACTGCAAGACCTATCGGGATCACCCTGAATTAGCCATGTCTACTGACATGCTGGTGCCTAGAATAGGTGAAATTTCAACAGGCGGCGCAAGAGAAGATGACAAGGAAACATTGGTCAGGCGAATCAGGGAAATGGGACTAAGAGAGCAAGATTATGATTGGTACTTGGATCTTCGTCGATATGGTACAGTTCCACATGTTGGCTTTGGAATGGGCTTGGAAAGACTGCTAACCTGGATGCTTGACTTGGAAAACATAATAGACTCTATACCTTTTCCAAGAACCTTAAGGAGATTCTATCCTTAGAGATCTAGATGCTAACGCTCGTGGTCAGATCTACGGAAGGTTAGCAAAGTCTAAATTTAAGCAACAACTAAGATGAAATGAGCTCGTCTATTATGGACAATAGCAACGAATACGCCTTAAGAGTATCAAATCTGAGTGTGAAACTTCAGAACCAGACGATTCTGGAAAACATAAGCTTTAAACTCGAGAAAGGAACAGCTCTTGCAGTAGTTGGACCAAATGCCGCCGGCAAAACTGTGCTGTTCAAAGTGCTGCTGAATCTGCTACCACATGAGGGGAAGGTTGAATGGCAGCAAAAAGTTAGGATAGGCTACGTCCCTCAAAACATCTCGGTCAGCGATATCCCGATTTCCGTAAGAGAGTTTTTATCATTCGGAAATGGCCTAAACATAGCCGCCCATCTTAGCTCCGTCAAACTTGACGACAAGAACGTGCTTGACAAGAGTCTCGGTGTCCTGTCTGGAGGACAACTTCGCAGAGTTTTGATCGCCTGGGCCCTGATAGACAACCCGAACGTCTTGTTGTTTGATGAGCCGACAACAGGCGTGGACTTGGACAGCGAAGAACCCATCTACAGAATGCTGAACGAACTGAAGAAGAAAGAGAAGATAACAATACTGTTGATAACGCATGACATACACATCGTGAGAGAATATTCAGATCGTTTACTGGCTTTGAACAAGTGTATAACGTTTTTCGGAGATTCAAAAGAAATAATGAACCCATCCATCCAGAAGATAATCTACGGCGAGACAGTCTGCGCGGGGACGCAGGCATAGCTGGTGATTTTCTTGTTAGAGACGTTGATTTTGAGCCTGTTAATAGCGGTTTTCGTTGGCATTTCGGCTGGCTACCTGGGCTCACTGATGGTTCTGGAGAAGATGGCGCTCGTTGGGGACGCGTTGTCACACGTTGCCCTGCCGGGACTCGCCCTTGGGATATTGTTCAATTTCCCGCTTTTTCTGGGAGCATTCGCATTTCTCTTTGCAGCTGCGGTCGTTGTCTGGTACGTGGGAAGGGTCACAAAATTGTCGTATGAATCCATAGTTGGTGCAATGTTTACGTTTGCTTTGGCAATAGGGATACTGATCGTTCCTCAGACTGAATTGCTTGAAGCTCTGTTTGGGGATATAACGAAGGTGACCCTGCTAGATACAATAATAGCCATTGTCATAGCTATCATAGCGATGCTTCTAACGAAGACTATCTACAAGAAGCTCGTGTTGGGCATGATTTCAGAGGATCTTGCAATATCAAAGGGAATCAAAGTCGCCAGAACGAATCTTTTATATCTTCTGCTTGTTTCGCTCATAGTTGCTGTAGGCATAAAGATAGTAGGAACATTGCTGGTTGGGTTTCTAGTAATCGTGCCTGCAGCAGCCGCAAAAAACGTAAGCTCTGATCTGCTCAGATATTCTGTGTTGAGTGCCATATTCGGCGCGATCAGTTCATTCTCAGGAGTTTTGAGTTCAAGTTACTTAAACCTGCAGTCAGGCCCGTTGGTTGTTATTTCAGGAATCATAATCTTTGCAGCAACAGTGCTTGCAAAGTGGAAAACAAAGTAGACGACAGCGAACACGCTCATTTTGATTGTTTGAAGAATCCAGTATTATTCAAAAGTGTTTATATTGATTCACGTGCATCCCCTATGCCAAGACCGCAATGAGTATCGCAAAGCCCCTCGTGGATTATGCCAAGTCGCTTAAACCGAAAAAGAGTTTCACTCAGTCCTTTTCGGCTTTTAAGAGACTGACAAAGTATCACAAGAAATACTACTGGTTCATCGTGGCAATAACCATTCTTGCACTCATAAGATCCATCCTGTTCTCACTGGAACCATTTTACACTACCCTCATCATAGACAAAGTCCTCGGACAAAACAACATCAGCCTTTTATGGGGTTACTTACTGATCATCGTGCTGGCCGGAATAGGTTATGCTATTTCAAACTTTTTTCTGATTTTCGTGCATGGAGTAATGTCTCAGTACATCGTGCGAGACATAAGAACTGAATACTATCGTTCATTACAGGGAAAATCCTTCAGCTTCTACGATTCTATGAGCGTTGGGGATCTCACGTCAAGGGCCACAGTGGACCTTCAGATGGTTGACATGTTTCTAAGATCATGGCTCGGTACCGTCCTCAACGCTGTCTTCTTCACAATTATCATCATTGTGATAATCTACCCCATAAGTCCAGTTATGACCCTGATTTCCATGGCCACAATGCCGCTGATTTTCTATTTCACAACACGCCTTTGGGTAGACACGATGCCCCTCTTCAGAAACATGCAGCTAATCTTGGGAAGATTGACCTCCTACATACAGCAAAACATCGTTGGAATGAAAACAATCAGAATATTCCGTCGGGAAAAAGACGCCGTTGACGGATTCAAGGAGGTAGAGAACATATACGTGAATACGGCGATCTCCGCGGGCAAAATACAATCGATCTACATGCCGCTCGGTCCAGCGATACTCACGCTTGGAATAGCCTTGGTCTACGTGTATGCAGGATATTCGTTAACCATCCCAGGCTCGCTCCTGACGGTTGGCGACATCTTTCTCTTCGCCAGATACATGATGCGACTGACCTTCCCACTGAGAGACTTGAGCACGACTCTGGGAACATGGATTGCTGCTTACGCTGGACTAGAAAGGGTTCTTGAGATGACAGACGCGCCTAGAAACGTTGAAGACCAACCTGACGCCAAAGAGATAAAGATAGAAGAAGGGAAGCTTGAACTGGAAAACGTGACTTTCGGGTACGCAAGAGACAGGCCTGTTCTGGACAACGTCACTTTTGCGGTGCAGCCTGGCGAAAAAATAGCGATACTCGGCGCAACAGGATCTGGGAAAAGCTCACTGATCTACCTGATTCCAAGGTTTTACGACATCCAAGCGGGCAGCATAAAGATAGATGGCACAGACATACGCCAATTCAAACTTGACTCTCTCAGGCGGCAGGTAGGCGTGGTGTTGCAGGATGTTTTCCTGTTTTCTGGAACGCTCAAGGAGAATATCGCTTTCGGCAAACCTGACGCTTCGATGGATGAAATAGTACGGGCGGCCAAGGCGGCTAGGATACATGACTTCATTGAATCCCTTCCATGCGGCTACGACACGCCCGTAGGGGAAAGAGGGGTCACACTGTCCGGAGGCCAAAAGCAGAGAATAACCATAGCCAGAGCGCTCCTAACCAATCCGAGAATATTGATAATGGATGATTCTCTTTCTTTCGTGGACGCGAAGACGGAGCAGGAAATCCAAGCTGCAATCGAAGAAGCAACGAAGACAAGGACAACTCTAATAATTGCCCAGAGATTTTCAACGATTAAGACCGCTGAAAAGATATTGGTTCTTGAAAATGGTTCAGTAGCTGAATTCGGCACGCATGATGAGCTAATAAGAAATAACGGCGTCTACAAGAAGGTCTATGAAACGCAGTTCATCCAAAAAGCCTCACCCATCTTGGAGGAAACGGGTGATACCTAGTGTCAGGTTCATACGGCACGTTTTCCACAAAACAGGAAGAGAAAAGAAAGAGAACCGTTCCTGACCGGGTGCTGATCAGAAGAGTCTACGAGTATGCTCAAGCTAACAAGCGAAACTTGAAAATCGGCGTCACCGCCACGATAATCGGTGCCTTCACAGGGCTAGCTGCACCTTACATGCACGCGATGGCCATCGACCGAATAATAGAACCCAGCTTGACAGATTCCAAGAACCTTATGGGCTTCTTCTGGTGGATCCCCCTATTCGTCGCTATCGTTCTAAGCAACTACGTGTTTCAGTACATCCAAACCTACCAGATGCGAGTAGTCGGAGAAAACGTAGTTGCGAAAATGAGGGATGACATGATGGAAAAACTGCAAGTCATCTCCCTCAGATACTTCTCAGAAGGAGAAACTGGAAGAATAATTTCCCGCCCAACGAACGATGCTAATACCGTTAGAATATTCCTAAGAGTGGGACTTACCAGCATTCTCGTAGATGTCTCCTCAATACTGGGTTCCTTCGCAATAATGTTCTATCTTGATCTGCGACTGTCCCTTCTCGCCATATCAGTTCTACCTGTCGCCATAGTGCTGGTTTGGTATCTTGGCAAGTATTCGAGAGCTATTTACAGGAAGACGTTGATCACGACTTCAGGATTGACCGCAATAATGCAGGAAGACTTGGCAGGCATAAAAGTCACTCAAGCATACGCACAGGAGAAGGAAAGAGAAAAAAAGTTCATTAAGAGACAAGACGAAAATGTCAAGGCAACCATCAGAGCCATCCTCATAGGCTCGTCATATACGCCGTTCGTGATAGGATTAAGACTGATCGGGACATTAATAATCCTGTTTTATGGGGTCAATGCGGTGTTGGGTGGAGTAATCACCATAGGAATTCTGGTAGCCTTTACGGAGTACCAGTTCTCGTATTTCATGCCGCTGGTTGATATTGTTTCCATGTATGACCAGTACCAATCGGCCATGTCTGCAATTGAAAGAATGTTCGACGTGATAGACACGAAAGTCGAGGTCTTGGACGTGGCGCCTGAAAGGAGCGTCGCACTATCATGATTGAAGAAGTGAAATTTGAAAACGTCAATTTCGCGTATGACATAGATGTCCCAGTCTTAAATAACATCAACTTCACTTTGAAACACAACATGAAACTCGCCATCGTGGGCGAGACAGGCGCTGGCAAGAGCACAATAATCAACCTTCTCGCCAGATTTTATGATCCAGACGAAGGCAGAATACTCATCAACGGGCATGACATAAGAGATATCCCGCTTGACACTCTGAGAAGTCGCATAAGCACAGTTCTGCAGGACTCGTTTCTCTTTTCACTTTCCATAAAGGAAAACATAAGGTTCGGGAAACTTGAAGCATCGGACCAAGAAGTCATTGACGCAGCAAAATCCATCGGTGCCCACGATTTCATAATGAAGCTTCCTGGCGATTACGACTACATGATACAAGAAGGATCTTCAAACATATCCATAGGCCAAAGGCAACTAATAAGCTTCGCCAGAACCCTCATTGCAAATCCGGAAATCCTGGTCTTAGACGAGGCAACATCCTCAGTTGACGCCTACACCGAACTTCTGATACAGAGAGCCCTGAAGAAACTGATGCGCAACAGAATGACGATAATAATAGCCCACCGACTTTCAACTATCAGGCTTTGCGATGAGATTTTGACCATCGACAAGGGATCAATAGTGGAAAGAGGGACGCATGAACAGCTTATGCACGAGAAAGGATTGTACAGTTCCTTCTATAGACTACAATTCAGAGAAGAAACCGGAACAGCCATGTCATAGCACGCAGTTGGCGATACAAGCCTTTTTTGTGTCTTCAGAAATTGCATTATAGCAGAGTCCTACTCTGGTCTTTCTTTTCGAATCTGGTGAAAAATGTTCTTGATCTCCTGCCATATCAGGGTAACCAATTTTCTTGCTTCCAAATCGATTGCCAGGAGCAGTAGAGCATATGTTGCTACGCCACAGGCTAGTACAAAGAGAGTGAGAACTATCGTGGTTGGGTGTGGAAGGAAGTAGAGTACTGCTGCAGTGACCATTGATATGAGCAGGTATTTTCCTATGCTTCTCCAAGGAACAGATACTCTAATCGACTTTCGCATAATTGCATACAATGCAAAAAGGGTGGCTGCGTGAACGCATATGCTAATGGTTGTCACGTATAACACTGCATTCAATGATTGCCCATTTGTCAATCGTGTCAGGGCGAAGTATGCGGTCGGGAGGGCGATGGCAGCTTGAATGTAGGGCAACGTGAATACCTTGAACATTTTGCTTCTGACAAGCTTGTTTAGCGGAATCTTTGCCTCTTCATCTAGTCTTTCAGCTCCGAAGACCAACGAACTGTAGAACTGAGATATCAAAACCACAACAGCGTCCAGCGCGAGTAGCACAAGGACGGGCCAGGCCGCACCATAAGACACGTTCAAAATTGTCAACAGCGATTTCGACATGGATATGGCTATGGCTGCCATCGGAATAGCGAACATTAGAACTATTTTTAATGACAAGGTCACTTCTTCTAAACTGTTTTTGGTCAGCAACTTTGGGTACAACGCGAAAGCTAGAAACGATGAATACCCGATTACGTTTGCAAATGTAACTGCTGCTTGGTATTCTCCTCTTGCTGCTTGACCGCCATAGAGAAAAAGCAGGATGAAGATGGACGCGGCTGACTGGTTGCCGACTGCATTGTAGAAGTTTGCCGTTGAACCTTTGAGCCATTCTTTCAGGTAGTTCCACTGAATTTTCTCTCTGAGGTCTTTAGCCGTTAGATGTATGTAATACAATGTCTGGACTGATGCAGATGCTATAAGACTGATCATTGCTCCTAAGAACAGTTGATGAAGTCCCACGATCAACACATAGGCAAAAGAAACTTTGCATGCTTCTTCTATCAACAAGCCATATCCAATCGCTTGAGGCTTTATCGCTCGCAGACAGCCTTCAAGCATGCTAATCATGTAGACGTTGATTATCTGAACAGCTCCAACAAGGTAGACGATTCCGTAAGCTTCACTGACGTAAAATGCTCTGGTCACCACGGAGATCAAAGGAAAATAGACTGCCATTGAAACTAGAGCCACGATCAGATTGGCTAGAAGACCAGTTTTGATTGCTCCTTTCGCTCCGCGTGCAACGAAACGCGTCGCCCAAAATGGAAACAACCCACCCAAAAGGGTGAAGTATCCCATTACATCAAAGATATTTGACCATATTCCATATTGCGGCTTCGTCATGTTCCTCGTGAGCAGAAGCGTAAAAACGACGCCTGTCGTCAAGCTAAGCATCTGGGCTGCAAAGATGATGAAACCAGAGTATTGAATCCTAATCTCGTCTTTGGACAAGCGTCCTCACTCTTAAGCTGCATAAATCACGAAGAACCTTCAGGTTTGAAAACTTTTGCCTCTCCGCGCGCGCTGGAAGAAATGAGAGAGAACCCTCACTGTTTTTCGATATTGAAAAAAGATTGGTTCCCTACTTGAACCCTGCTACCGCGCCTACTATGATTCTCAAAGCTATTGCGTCCTGAACATTATTCTTCTTGTGCACACGTGGCGATTTGTGAATTGATGTCTTGGTCAGCGTGCGAGCACGCGTTTGAAGATCTAGTAGGATTTCGGCAAACCTAGAACATGCTCACCTATGAATGACAGGGCCATTTGATGGGTTACTGGTGCCAGTCTAATTAGGTTGACTTCTCTCCACCAACGTTCTACATCGTATTCCACTGCATAGCCGTAGCCTCCGAAAGTCTGCATAGCATGGTAGACAGCTTGGATGCCTGCTTCCACCGCGGCGACCTTGGCCATGTTCGCTTCGGCACCACTAGGCTGTCCTTTGTCGTAAAGCCATGCGGCCTTGTAATTAAGCAGCTTGGCAGCCTCAATCTTTGCTTTTGCTTCTGCAAGCGGAAACTGAATTGCCTGATGAGAGCCAATGGGGGCTCCGAAAATGTTCCTTTGTTTAGCATGTTCAACCGCCTTTTTGATCGCCAGAAGTCCTATTCCTCCTGCAGCTGCCGAGAAAGACATTCGTTCAGGGTTCAGGGTGTCCAGTACAAGGTACCAGCCCTTATCCTTCTCACCTAACAGGTTTTCTCGAGGTATTCTAAGATCAGTGACGTAGACTTCGCAGGTCTTTGAGTAGTTGATTCCGTGTTTTTCTATTGGAACAACGTCCACTGCTGAGTTAGGTAGATCCACGATGAAAAGGCTCAAGCCAATGGTTCTTTTTGGCGCTTTCTCTAAGGGAGTCGTCCTCGTTACGAGCACCATTCCTTTCGCTCTATCTGCTCCTGAAATGAAAGTTTTGCGCCCGTTCACCACGTATTCGCCTTCCTTTTCTACTGCCGACATTTTTATGTTCAGAGTATTGGATCCAGCATCTGGTTCAGTTAGAGCGAGACAAAACTCCATGCCTTTAGCTATCTTTGTCAGATATTTCTCTTTCTGATCCTCACTTCCATGCTTCAGCAGTGATAAGCCTCCGAAAACGGAGGTCAAGCATAGAAACCATGTTCCCGCCAATCCGCAGCTTTCAGAGGTTAAAGTCTCCATCGCCAAAATCATCTCAAACATTCCCATGCCGCCTCCTCCGTACTTTTCAGGTATAACAATACTCACAAAACCAGCGTCAACTAAAGCTTTCCAGAAATCATCAGGAAACTCGTGATTCTTGTCTTTCTTCCTCCAGTATTCAGGATCGAAATCCTTCGCCACTTCAGAAGCTGCGTTAACTATCATTTTTTGCTCAGCGGTCAGCTCAAAGTCCAAAAGCTTCACCGACCAAATCTACAAGGAGTAGATATAAAAAACTGTTTCTCGTGCACTCCGCAAACTATCGTTTCACTCCCACATTTCTGCTTCCACGCAAAAAAGTCCCAGCACGCCAAAGGTATGCGCAAAAATGGTAGACGTCCTCCTCCTGTAATCTCATTATGCCCTTTCGAGATGCAATTTCACAGAATCGCTCATTTTTGCAGAATGGGGTTCTTGGTGGGTCGCATGGGTTCAGACTCACGTTCAAACCTTACAAATCAACACGGTTCAGCTCCTGACAATAAGCAAAATGCGCATTCAAGAGTTCGAGTCTCTCTCGGGCTACTAAGACAGGTATGACTTTGTCGCATCTTGAGCACGCGCGTACGAGTCGACCAACGGGTGTTTTGTAGCGCGCGCGTTATAACTCAAAAGTGCCGCCTATTTTGTCAAAGGAAGGCTTTTGGTGGGGCCGGCCGGATTTGAACCGACGACCTTTACCCGGAAACAGTGTTCAGACACAGTTCCTACGGGTTTCTCCTGACCGCTCCAGAACCTCTTCATCCCACGTTCTGGTCCGTAAACCCGTCAATTACGCTCTGGAGCCCGTCGTCATTCCTGCCTAGACTACGGCCCCCACAAGCCACAATGAAAATGAAATCCTATATTTTAAATGTGTGTATTCTTTGTTCAGAGAAACCGGCTTTTGGCGACCAAACCCCGTTATAGCTAAGCGATAGGTTTATGAGTAAAGAGTCAGGGTGATATTTGGAGTTTGCCGGCCATAGGGCGCGGGTCCCACCCGATCCCATACCGAACTCGGAAGTTAAACTGCGTTCCGTTCTCGGCTGTAGTGTGGTCTTCGGCCATGTGAACCCGGGAAAGCTGGCAGCTCCACTTAAATCAACATTGCCGATTCAAGGCGGATTTGGCTAAAACTTATAACTAAGCGTTTGATAGTCATTTCGAAAGGTGAATAGATTCGTGGACATGCTAGGGTCGATCACAGGTCTAAACTGGACAATTTCGCAGAATCCGTTTGGGGAAAACCCGATTTCATGGATTCTAAACCTGCTTTTCTACGTTGTTTTCATAGCTTTCATATTCTACGGTCAACGAATTCAGTTATATGTGATGCTCAGGGAGGTTGAAGGTTCGCTTTACAAGCTTAAGTACATGAAGGAGGAAGGGCGAAAGGTCGCCATTGAAACGATTAAGGAAATTGGGAAGGCGCAGACGGACCCAACGGGCAGAGTTGACAGATTTCTGGAGTACTTCACGATAGGTCCGCAGAACCTCGATCCCGCTGGAGTAGTATGGAAGCTTGAACACATACTTGATGTTCGGGATGTCCGTTTCAAAGACGAGGTTAAACTGATGGCGCCCGCGGCAGATGAAACACAGACTAACAACTTGGAAAACACTCTTGAAGCAGCATCGGCGCTTAACTTCATCTACAAGGTCATAAGGCACTATTACCTGCTTGGGAAGAAGACACTTAGCCTTTACGTCATAATGCAGATTCAGATGGTACTTCCACTCATAATGAAGGAAGCAGAGGCTTATGCAAGCGCGTTGAAAGCCTTTTCTTATGGGCAGCCTATAGGCGACGGGGCGGGAGCCCTAGTTGCCGGAAGATTGATGCATGGTTTCGAAACGAAAAAGATTTCTAAAGACTGTGTCGTTGCTACCGTTCCAGTCGAAGGGCGTACCGCTTACGTGATAAAGGCTGAGGGTCCAGGAGGAAACGTTGGAAAGCCTGGAGACGCTATTGAACAGATCATTAACGAGAACAAAGGGAAGATTTCGACAATAATCATGATTGATGCAGCTGCCAAGCTTGAAGGCGAAGAGGTCGGAGAAGTAGCTGAAGGTGTCGGCGCAGCCATAGGCGGACCGGGCGTTGACCAATTCAAGATTGAGGAATCTATTCTGAAGTATCACATTCCGATAAACGCGGTGATAATAAAAGAAGACATCGGCGACGCTGTTTCTCCTATGCGCAAAGAGATCATCGACTCCATTGACAAGGCTCTAGAGAGAGTAAAACAGGTCATGCTGGAAAGAACAAAGGAAGGCGACAAGGTGATAATTGCCGGAATAGGAAATACCATAGGCATCGGCCAATAGGAGGATGAACAGAATGAGTCAAGGAAAGAACGCAACCCAAGCAACCAGAATTTCTTCACTCGTGCTATTGATAATATTCATAACCGTAGCATTATCGCTGACGGCTCTAATATTGGCCGCCAATGCTGTCGTAGGCGACCCAATCGTAGCAGGATGGCTGATAATCATAGGGTTCGCAGGAATAGCCCTTTCCGCATACGTGCTACTTCAAATGAGAAAACGTGCGACACACCGAAGCATTGTAATTCCGCCCATAACAACTACCATCGAGTGCAAGAAATGCGGTTTCAAAAGCGTCAGGGAGTTCCAACGTGGCGATTACATCTTGAAGGAACTTGAACCATGCCAAAAATGCACCGACAAAATGATGATTACGGCAATTTACAGAGAAGTTAAGGACAAAGACAGAGAGAAGGAGCGACTTCGTTTCTAGGTTAAGACGGCACATCCGTCTTTTGTTATCAGCACTGTATGCTCTGCCTGGGCAACAGGTTTTCGGCTTGCTTCAACAAAGACGCTATAAGCCATGAGAGCTCTTGAGGATAGCAATTCTCGGAAGGCTTCCCGATAGTTCTCTTTTGGAACAACGCTTTGTAGCCAACGTTCAGCAAAGGGAAGCGTCCGGAAGTTCTCCTCGATATACTTTAGAAGCTTTTTCGCGTCGGGGTTTTTCATGGATTTGGACTTGAGAAAACGGAATATCGTGCTCTCTTTGCCATCTTCAACTCTGCCCGCAGCGTTCTGCAAAGTGACGAAGGGCTCAATTGCATACACTCCGCCAAGCCTAATTCGCGATGAGAATATCTGCGGGACGTTGGGCAACGAAGTGCCAGCGTGCACGAGATACCGTCCAACCTGATGTCCAGTCAGATTTGAAATCGGCTTGTAACCGTAAGATTTTATCGTGCTTTCAATGATTTTGCCCAGCTTTGAAGTGGACGTTTCTGGACCGATGATTTCCACGGCCTTCTTCAGAGCGGTCTCTGCGGCCTCAACCATGCTATCGTGCTCGGGGTCGAAGCATACAGTAACCGCGGTGTCAGCCACGTACCCGTCAACGTGAGCGCCAATGTCCACCTTGACAATGGATTTTTCAGGGATTCTCTTGGTGTCACTTGGAGGCGACGTGTAATGCGCGGCCACCTCATTTATCGAAACGTTGCATGGAAATGCTGGTTCTGCACCTTTTTTTCTTATCAAGTTCTCTGCTTTTTCGCAGACGTCAATTACAAGCATGTCTTCCCGTACAAAACGTCTCATTTCTTCGCGTGTCTCGCGCAGGATTCTCCCAGCACGTCGAAAGCTCTGAAGCGCTCCGTCATCAAAGCCGCTCATGAAAGTCACACTTTATTCTAGGTAGCGCTAATAAGGTGGTAGTTTAAAAGGTTTAAAAAGAGATTGAACGTTTGTGAACTTTTTAAAGTCACGGGGGCATGGGTCGAGAAATCTTGGACTCAAGGGTTGCAAACTCCTTTCCACCTAAGTGAAAGATCATCTTTGCCTTTTCTAGGTCATATGCTTCTGTGAAGGCCTCTTTGTTTGCATGTGCTGCTACTATCTCACCGACGAAGATTGTGTGGTCCCCGGTTTCGAACTGGCTGTGCAGCTTACATTCTAGGTGGGCAACGCATTCTTTTATGAGCGGGGGCTTAGCCTTCTTGGCAAGTAACGCTGTTAATTCAGCTTCTTTGAATTTATCATGGTCCCTGCCGCTTACTGTACCGCAGAAGAAGGTCTCTTTCAGAATATCCATTGTAGGAATGTTAACTACGAACTCTTTTGTCTCTTCTATGAGAGAATGCGAATATCTTCTGGGACTGATACTTATTGCTACTAGTGGCGGATTGATGGACGTAGGCATGGCCCAAGCCAAGGTTATGATATTTGGCTTGCCGCTCTTTTCAATAGATGTTACAAGCACCGTGTGCATTGGATGGAGCAGTCTGAAGACTGAAGAGGCGGTGATTTCAACTTTCTCAGGCATAGAGGATTCAGCTTCACCTTTTGATATGATACTTGTCAAGCACGCTTCTTGCTTTTTCTCTTTTCTTCTGATGTTCAACGAGGAACTTGTTGATCCTGTCTGTCAAGTCCTTTTTGCATTCGCCGCATAGTATTTCGCCGGACCTGCATTGCTTCTCTCTTTCAGCCAGCTTACTATCGTTCTCCTCGAACAAGTAAAGGAAATACTGGAAGACTGAGCAGACGTTTGGATCTGCACCTGTCTTCTTTTGCTCTGCTGCTGTTCCCTTTCCGCCTGTGAAGGCATTCCACACCTTTCGCTTCACGACTTCAGGCGGGTCGGTGGTGAATATGGACGTTTCAGGTTCTGAGGCGCTCATCTTCCCGCCTTCTCCGAGTCCGGGCAAGAAGCGGCAGTGAATCTGTGCTGGCTTATAGTAGCCCAGTTTCTGCGCTATGTCACGTGTGATTCGCCAGAAGGGGTCTTGGTCAATTGCTGCCGGGATCAATGCTGGAACGTTCTCTCCTGTCAGTTTCTTGTGTATGAAGCATGGCACGGCCTGAATTGCTGGCCAAAATATCCAGCCGAGATTTGTGCTGTCCTGAAAACCGAAAGTTGCCTTGCCAGTTGAGTAGGTGATGCGTTTCGCTACCTCTAATGCAATATCATATAGCAGGTCAATGTCCTGAATATCGTATATTATGAAGGTTTTCTCTGGCTTGAAGCCTAACGCGATCAAGTCCAGAGCGTTTTCGTAGCCGAACTTTGTCATGTCTGAAAGCTTGTTTTCGTCATCTACCACGAATTTTTCATCGTCAGTCATTTGGAAATACAGCCGAGTGTCAAACTTGTCCTGCAGGTGCTTGGTGAAAATCCATGGGACAAGGTGGCCTATGTGAACTGGGCCTGAGGGGCCTCTGCCAGTGTACAACACGAATTTGGTTCCTTTTTCATACAAATCAAGAACAGCATCCAGATCGCGATGGGAAAAGAAGAGTCTCCGCCGCAGCTGCAGGTGAGGTTCACCTGTATCCTTAGCTATCCTTTTCAATAACTCGTCAGTTAAGGGTTGGGTTCCGAATTCCTTTATCAAGCGCTCGTAGTCGATTTTGCCTCTTACTTCCCACGGTGTTACAACCATCTCGTTCTTGGTTTCGTCAGTCAAGCCTAAGCCTTCCTACGCGGTTCGGCTTTCTATACAATTCATGAGAAGCATATTAAATCTTGCGTGAACTGCACGAGCCTCAGTTTGTGATGGAAGAAAGCGACCTTTTCATGTGATGGCTGTCTGATTTAGAGCTTGTAACGAGTTCCGGTCAGGTGTTGGTATTTTTCTTTGAAGGATTCATGCATGTTGATCCGTTGTATTTCAGGGAGGAAGGAGGAGTCAACGGCGTTGAGGCTCAGTTTGAAGAGTTCAGGGACGGTGAATTTCAGCTTCTTGCAGAGTTGCAGGTACTCATTGTTCATGTCGGTGCCGAACATTGAGGGGTCATCAGTGCTCACAGTCACCGTGAGGCCCCTTTCCAGAAAGGTTCTGACTGGGTGCTGCTCCAATGAGGAAACAACCCCTGTTCTCAGGTTGCTGATGGGGCACGTCTCGATAACAATGCTTCGCTGCGCAAGATAGTCCATCAAGTTTGGGTCATGACTTGCGGCGATTCCATGTCCTACGTGTTCTGCCTTCAGATATTTCACTGCGTCCCAGATGCTTTGTGGTCCAGCAGCCTCTCCTGCATGAGCGACCAAGTGGAGTCCCATCTGTTTTGCTTTGGCGTAGATGGGCGCGAAGGGTTTAGGCGGAAATCTTTCCTCGCTGCCTCCTATATCAACTGAGACTACGTTATCACTCTTGTTTTTTATCCAATTGAGGACTTCCATTCCATTGTCGGGTCCATAGTTTCGCACCAAGTCAATTCTAAGGTTACATTCGATTCCGAAATCGCGGCGCGCATGACGTACGCCTTTGTTGATGGCGTCAAGCATTAGGCTGTAATCAAGGCCTCTTTTGACGTGATCAGGAGCAGAAAAGCTCGCCTCAACATAGTGCACATTGCAGTAGGCGTCGTCCTCAAGAAGCTCATAGGTGATACGTTCGAATTGATCCTCTTTTGTGATGCAGTCCACTATCATGCTGTAAACGGAGATGAAGTGCGTGAAGTCTCGGTACTGGAAGAAACGTCGGGCACCCTTAACCGTTTTGTAAGGCTTCTTAATTCGGGCTTCTTCCGCAAGCCAGAGCAACGTTTCGGGTCTCGTCGCACCAACGATGTGGACATGTTGCTCAGCTTTGGGTAGCACCTTTATAAGCTCCTTGATATTCACTCGGCTGCACCGAAACCAACTGTATTTCATCCATGTATAAAATGAATGTGTGAACCTGTTTTTTCGTTCTGCGGCTGAGGGGATAATCCATAAATATCGTGCATGCATTTACGGTTGCTGACGGTGAAGGGATACCCTGCCAATTTCCCTAGGAAAGCCCAGTATTCCTAAGCGAAGCTCGTCAAGGAATACGCATACTTTTATTAAAACTGAACCAACTACATTAGCAATTTCAACTTATGCCTTTCGTGAGGGGAAACGTCATGACTGAGCTCAGGGAACACGAACACAAGGTGCTTTCAGCTGCAAAAAGGCTTGGGGGAGTGGCAACAGTGGAGCAGCTGACAGCTGAAACGAAGTTGTCTGACGCGACTGTGATGCGCGCAATTCTGGTACTGCAAGAGAAGAAGCTGTTGAGAATGCAGGAGAAGAAGCACGTCGCCGGGAAACTCACCAAGGAAGGAAGAACCTATGCGAAAACCGGACTGCCTGAGCGACGCATAGTAGACACACTCAGGAAAGTGGGTGGGAAAGGCCCACTTGGGGAAGTGGCTAGAAAAGCTGGTTTGGAACAGCACCTGATTCCCATTGCTCTTGGTTGGGTTCAACGGAAAAAATGGGCGAAACTTGATCCAAAAGCGAAGACCTTAGAAATTCAGGAAGCAAGTGAAGGAGACGATGAAAGACTCCTGAAACTTCTAAGCCGAGAAGAAACAGCGTCTGTTGAAGAGCTAAGCTCAGGGCTTCAAGAGGCTGTTCAGGTTCTGAAGGGAAGAAAGCTTGTTGAAGTTGAAGAGAAGACAAAGAGAATCGTTGAGCTTACGAACGAAGGACAGAAACTTGCAGAAGCGGGAGCAAAAGTTGCTGCAGAAGTGACGCAGCTGACGCCGGAGCTAATAATATGCGGGAAATGGCGCAGAGCCAAACTGCAGGAGTACAATATCAAAGCGGCAGTTGCCAACACGTGGCCTGGCAAGAAGCATCCTTACCTGCAGTTTCTCGACGAGGTCAAACAGAAACTCGTCGACTTAGGTTTCAAAGAGATGAGAGGCACGGCTGTTGAAACATCCTTCTTCAACTTTGACGCACTTTATACTCCTCAAGATCATCCAGCACGGGAAATCTTCGGAATATATTTGGTGAAATCGCCACAGTACGGTAGTCTAGACGCGTACAAGCATGCACTTGAGAACGTGAAGAAAACACATGAAAACGGATGGAAAACCGGCTCTGCTGGGTGGGGATACAAGTATTCGACGAAAGAAGCAAAGCGTCTTATCCTGCGTGGACACGGAACCTGCCTGAGTGCTAGGACGCTTTTGAGCAAGGATTTGGAGATTCCTGGCCGCTATTTCTCAATTGCTCGGTGTTACAGGCCTGAGGTTCTGGACAAAACACATCTAACGGAATTCAATCAAGTTGAGGGCATAGTGGTTGACGAGAACTTGACCTTAAGGGACCTGCTGGGAGTTCTGCAGAAGTTCGCTGTGGAAATCGCTGGAGCTGATGAAGTCAGGTTCAAACCCGACTATTTCCCATTCACGGAGCCAAGCGTGGAATTGAGCGCCTACAAGAAGGGTTATGGTTGGATCGAATTCGGCGGCTCAGGAATATTCAGGCCAGAGGTAACCTTGCCTCTGGGCATTAAGGTTCCCGTTCTCGCTTGGGGTCTAGGTGTAGACCGCCTATTCATGATGAAGGCCAACGTGGATGACATTCGCCAAATCTTCTCGCAGGACTTGAATTGGATAAGGAGGAAAGAGGTGGTCTAGACGCCGACGATTGACGTTGACTATGAAGAATTTGAGAGGCTGCTCGGCGTGCAATTGCATCATAACATGGAGAAAATAGATGACATTCTGGCTTTCGTGAAAGGCGAGGCTAAGCTCTTCAATGAAGCAGAAGGGGAAATGAGCATTGAGATCAAGGACACGAATCGCCCAGATATCTGGAACATTGAAGGTCTGGCTCGGGCCTTACGAGGCTTCCTAGGGATAGAAGAAGGCCTGAAGGAATATGCGGTTAGCAAATCACTGGTTCAGATATTCGTAGACTCCAGGCTTGAAACCATCCGTCCCTACATAGGTTGCTCGATAGTCAAGGGTGTTAAGCTGACTGACACGATAATTCGCGGGCTCATGCACCTGCAGGAGAAGCTTGACCAGTCGTATGGGAGGAATAGACAACGCACTTCGATCGGGCTCTATGACTTCAACCTGATTACGCCGCCACTGCAATACACTGTTGCGAAACCAACCGAAATCAGCTTTGTCCCGTTGGCTTTCGAGGAAAAGATGAATCTGAAAGAAATCTTACTGAAGCATCCAAAAGGCCTGGAATATGGACACATAATCAACAAGCATCCCGTCTACCCCATCTTGTTAGACGCTGAACAAAAGGTGCTTTCGTTTCCACCGATAATCAACTCCAACGACCTAGGAAGAATAACAGACCAGACAAGAAATATCCTCGTAGAAGTAACGGGCACAATGCCTGAAACAGTCCTCACAACGCTGAAGATCATGACGCTGTCCCTCATCGATCGCGGTGGAACAGCCTACTCTGCAAAAGTGCATTATCCAAAAGAAAAACGAGTGATCGTAACACCTGATTTCAGATCAAGAACTATCGACGTCAGCGTTGAATATGTAAACAAAGTCTCAGACCTGCGGTTAACGGCCAAGCAGATTGCGGTGCTACTTCAGAAAGCACGATTTGGCGTCGAACGAACTGATCATGACATGGTCAGGGTCATCGTTCCATGCTACAGAATTGACGTGATGCATCCGATAGACGTCGTTGAAGATATCACCATAGCGTACGGATACGACAGGATCAAACCAGCGTGGCGCAAACTTTCAACCACCGGGGGCCTAGCGCCGGAACAGCGCCTATTAGACATCGCAAGGGAGCTTATGATTGGACTTGGGTTCCAAGAGGTCTTTACATACACTTTGACAAACAAGCAAAACCTGTTCACAAGAATGGGCTGCAAACAAGAAAAAACCGTGGAAATCGCCAATCCAAAAGTTCAAACCTTGACTTGCCTAAGAAACTGGTTACTGCCAAGCCTGATAGAATTCTTGAGCAACAACCTGTCATTTGAATATCCGCAGAAGATCTTCGAGCTTGGAAAAGCCACATTGCTTGACGAGAAAAGAGAGACAAGAACAAGAGACGAAGAACGGCTAGCCTCAGCCATCATCCACGCAGGTGCCAGCTTCAGCATAATCAAGTCAAACCTAGACGCTTTCTTTTCCAACTTAGGCCTCAAATGGCAAATAAAAGAAACAAGACATCCAACCTTCATCAACGGAAGAGCAGGCGCAGCGATAGTCAAAGGAATAGATGTCGGAATCCTCGGCGAAATCCACCCCAAAATACTCAACGCGTGGAAACTCGAAAACCCCACAGCCGCCTTCGAGCTGAACATGGACAAAATAGCCAAAATCAAACAAACTACGCACTGAACCTCACTTGCTGAAGTCTGCCGTCTAAACGCGTGAACCTTACCAAGAGGCATACTAGCCTGACCATAACAACGTTTAATTTTCAAGAAACTCTCTAATCTACCAGGCAATGAAGCAAACCGAGCCTTCACAATCCCACCGACCTAAGCCATGCAGACGGACCCAACGGAAGAGACAAGCCGCCACAAAGCTTGTCCTGCTTGTGATGGCGGGTTTACCCAAGCATGGGACACGGTGGGCGCGGGCTCAAAATCCCACGCCAGAGAGAGCTTAACCTAGAAGAGCGCAACGCTCCACCAATGAAGTTAAGTGTTAGGTTACGTTGGGAAACATTGGCCCGCGAAAAAGAACGATGGTATTCCCAGAAAAGCGCTGGAAGACAACAACAACGAAGAGAGAAGCTCCACTTCATCATGAACTAAAACTTTAATTTATCCTCCAGCATAGAACGTTAGAAAGACATGGAGTCGACAGGTAGAGTTTGGACATAGAAAAAAAGATAGAGCTGGTCTGCAGGTCCCCAACGGAAGAAGTCTTGACGGTTGAGGATCTGAGGCATCTTTTCGAAACGGAGGAACACCCCGTCGCCTACGACGGTTGGGAACCATCCGGCCTAGTTCACCTTGGAACGGGCAACATCTGCGCCTACAAAATGAAAGACTTCATTGAAGCAGGCATACATTTTAAGGCTTATTTGTCCACGTGGCACGCTTGGCTGAACGACAAGCTCGGCGGAGACCTGAAGCTGATTCGAAAAGCCGCTGGCCTCTTCAAACACTCTTGGATAGCCCTCGGCGTGCCAGAAGACAAGGTCGAGTTCATCTACTCAGACGAGCTGTATGACGATGTTGACTATTGGGCAAAAGTTGTCACCGTCGCCAAAAACCTTTCGATCGCAAGGGTCACGCGGACGCTGGAAATTGCTGGAAGAAACGAGACCGAAGCCAGACATGTCTCAGACTATTTCTACACGCCGATGCAGGTGGCCGACATATTTCACATGAAAGTCAAAATATGCCAACTGGGCATGGATCAAAGGAAGGCAAATGTCGTCGCTCGGGAAATCGGTGAAAAACTAGGGTTCTGGAAGCCAGTATGTGTGCACCACGCTTTGCTTCAAGGTTTAGCGAAAACCACAGTTTGGCCTATCCCGAAAGAAAAGGAAAGGGAAATTCTCTCGTCAATAAAAATGTCAAAAAGCAAGCCTGAAACCTGCATCTTCATCTACGATACTCCTGCAGAGATTAAGGAGAAGGTCTTCAAGGCCTTCTGCCCAGAAAAAACCGTGGAATACAATCCAATACTTGAAATATGCAAATACATAATCTTCAGAGAAAAACAGGCCTTCACAATTGGCAGGCCAGCCAAATTCGGCGGGGAACTGGAGCTTCAGAGCTTCAAGGAATTGGCAAACACTTACGCCAGTGGAAAACTGCATCCGCAGGATCTTAAGAATGCCGTTGCAGAGGAACTAGCCCAGATACTTGAACCTGTTAGAAGATACTTCGAAAGCAATAGAGAAGCGAAGGAATGCCTTCAAACCGTGAAGAAAGCACAGGTAACAAGGTAAACACACATTGTCAATGCGTCTTAGAGAAAGGGAAGAGGGAATTCAGGAGGTTCTACGACGTATAGCTGAAGAATCTGACAACGGAATACCGACTATTGTCGAGGGCAGAAAAGACGTTGAGGCTCTTAGATCACTAGGCATTGAGGGCGTAGTTATATCGGCGAAAAGCGGCGGCAGGTCCCTCTTAGATGTGATCTCTGAAGTTGAGAAGGGCCACCCGAAAGAAGTCATTCTCCTATTGGATTGTGACAGACGGGGGAACGAGTATACGAGACGACTAAGGCAGCATCTAGAAACAGCAAAGATTGTTGCCAACACTAGTATCCGTCGCGAACTCTTTCGCCTTATCGGAAAAGAGGTCAGAGACGTCGAAAGCCTCGGCGCCTACTTGGAAACATTGAGGGAAAAGTACATGGGTCACCAACGCACGCTTACATCACTGAAACGCGCACAGGCGAAGCGAATTAGGATCTATCGAAGAAAGCTTAAAGAGGAAGAGCACTAATTCATAAAAGTGATATATATTAAGTATCAAAGTGTAATCTCGTAATCTGAGAAGTAATTCACTCATTACGTGACCAAACTGACCATAACATAACAAAATAGGAGGCACACGCTTACGGGTTCATCACAAGCGTTTACCATAAAATACGTTACGCAAGCAAAGTTTGACATAGAAGGAGTAGTTGAAAAACCAGACGTTATCGGAGCGGTTTTTGGGCAAACAGAAGGATTATTCGGCCCAGAGCTCGACTTGAGAGAACTTCAAAAATCTGGCAGAATTGGCAGAATAGAGATCGAGTTGCATTCCAAGAATGACCAGACAACAGGCACGATTACTATTCCCACGAGTCTTGACCGTGTTTCCACTGCTTTGATTGCAGCAAGCATAGAAAGCATAAACAGGGTGGGACCGTGCGCCGCAAAGGTAACTTTGGAGAAAATTGAAGACGTTAGAGAAGCCAGGAGAAAAGTGATAATTGACAGGGCCAAAGAGATTCTTCACAAGTGGACAATTGAGTCTCTGCCTTCGGTTGACGAAATCTTCAAAGAGGTTTCAGAGACGCTGAGAACGGGCAAAGTTGAAAAGTATGGACCAGATGAATTGCCGGCCGGGCCTGCGCTTTCGAGCGCGAAAGAAATAATCATTGTTGAAGGAAGGGCAGACATAATAAACCTTATGCGATGTGGGTTGCTGAACACGGTAGCCTTGGAAGGAGCAAAGGTTCCTGAAACGATAAAGACGCTGAGCAAAGAGAAAGATTGCACGGCGCTTCTTGACGGTGACAGAGGTGGAGACCTAATTTTGAAGGAGCTTCTACAGGTCACAAGCGTGAAATTTGTCGGCAGAGCCCCGAGAGGCAAAGAAGTTGAAGAGTTGAATTGCCAGGAAATCTTCGATGCTTTGGAAGCAAAGGTTGCAGTTGAAGATCTGTTCAAGCCGAAGAAGGAAAGACCCAAAATTGAAGTTCCAAAGGAAATTGCTGAGACAACAAAAGCCTTGGAGGGCACGTTGGAGGCCGTCCTCCTGAACGATAAGATGGAGCAGATCGAGCGAATGCCAGTAAGCCAGCTGGCAGAGAAACTGCAGCAAATGGAAGGCGTGGACACGATAATCTTTGACGGCATAATAACACAGAGGATTGTCGATGTGGCAAGCGACAAGAACATAAAAAAGATTGTTGCTTCGCGAATTTCTGAAGCCGTTAAACCATCATTAACCGTTCAGCTGATGACGTTCCCCGAAATCAAGGAAGGCTAACCATCGAAGAAGTCTGTTAACTTTCTGCTTTCTGTCTCCTTTAACTTGGAGCCTAGCAGCTGCTCTTCGGTTATGTTGAAACTTGACAGAACTCGAGCCGCAGCTGGGACAACCTGTTTTGACACGTAGTACTCTATGTCCACTTCATCGTAGGTTGCAAACACGTAAGGCTTAACTCTCTCGTAGAGGCGTCCGCTGCCCGTTACTACCACGTAGCCCACTTTGTCGCCTACTGCAAGCTCCCACCCTTTCTCCTTCAATATCCTTGCAGCCTCAACATGTGCAGCCTTAACTTCGTATTCTTCCGCGGGCTTTGCGAGAGTTTTCCAGATTATGAGATCACGATAGGCCACACGTTTCTGCCGAAGCTCGTAAATGAACTGCTGCACAAATGCAGCGGCCTTCGCAGGTGACTGCTCCTTGAGTATGATTTCCAAGACTTTTTCCTGCACCTTTTTGGCGACGACTGCCCAGTCTCCGCGCATCACTTCTAAGCCTACAATGTCAAGCTGCCCATCAGGCAGCAATCCAGCGTAACGCTTTTTTGCCTCGGTGAAGAAGATCCGCACGTACATCTTGTCGCGACTGATCTCTAAGCCTAGTTTCTTTTTGATTTCAATCAAGAGCCTATCAATTTTCTTTGGGTCGTTCTTCGCGAATATGCTGTCAGTGTCGCCGTAGACAACATTAAGCCCTTCCTTTTCTGCTGTCTTGATCGTGTTGACTATTGTGTGTCTTCCCCAAGCTGCTGCTGCTTCGGCCACGGGTTTCATGTACCATCTTGCCCCAGTCCAACCGGTATAGCCATACATCGCGTTGGTTATTACCTTCACAGCTTTCTGGCGACCGTCTAAAACCCGATACTCAACGGTCTCCGGGCTAGTAGTCTTCATCTTTGAACGGATCTTATTCCTTACATCTATGAGGTCTGACAGCGCCTGTTTGTAGAAGCCAGGAGGTTCTTTCCGGAATCTGAGTTTTGCCTCAGGCGCCTCGTAAACTCCTTCCTTGGGTTCAGGTTCGGTGGGTGACACGTAGGTGTCAGGTGACAGGTTATAGTTTATCATGATGTTGGGGTACATGCTTTTGAAGTCCAAGGCGACAACGTCTTCGTGTAATCCTGGCTTGGGCTCAAGCACTATGGCGCCTGGATAGGGTCTGTAGGGCTGCTCGACCCTTTTTGGGATGAGTTCTCCAGTTTCGCGTGTGCGTTTCACTAGGAACCATTCAACCCTGAAGCCTGCGGCTGCTGTGCCTACGTGGTCCAGAGGCAAGCCTACAAGGCTTGACAGTTGCATTGCAAAGTCCAAGAGTGCCTCAGTGACGCCTATGACGCATCGGGCATTATCCAGCGAGAACTGTTTCAGTGCTTCACGTTTGGTCTTGTCGTCCCAGTAGTCGGCTAGTTCCACGTCTTCGATCAGTTTTCGACTCTCGATTTTCATTATTCCCAAGTAGTCGGCCAGATTTTCCAAGGTTTTGACCTTGACCTCTGGAAACTCATCTGCGTAATCGGCGAGGTCTAAGCCTATTCTGCCTGTTATCGAGACGTGCCCGTAGATGCTTGTATGAGGCTCAGTTTTCGTTCTGTCAACGTACAAGTGTAATCCGAGTTTTTTGCATCTGTCCACGAGATATGGCCAGTCGCGTCCGTTCACGTCGTAGCCTATGACAATATCTGGGTTGAAGTCTCGAACGAAGGCTACAAATGCTTTCAAAACTGGTTTGTCATCCTTGTCATCAGCTGCACAGAACTGTTTTGTTTCACCATCGTTTGTGGCAGCAGAAATCAGGATCACTGGGTTTCTGTTCGGCTTAGGTGAGCCTTCTTTGCTGTAGTATGTTGTGGTGAAACCCAATATCCTCAGCTTTGGAACGTCGGCTTTTTCAAGAAGCTTCGGCTTTGATTTTGCTGCGTAGACCTTGTCAGCTTGAACGTTTTCAGTTGCTGTCTCTTCAACCACTTCGACTTCGTGCCAACTGCACGGTGTAACATTGTTGTCGATGAGATAGCGCATGGAGAATCGAATATCATCTTCGAAGCAATCCTTGATGCCTTCGACCTCTCGAAGGGCCCTTGCATATTTGGAAATCACGTTAGGGTCCTTGCAGTAAACCTTCACCGCTTTGACAGGCTTTCCGAAAAGCTTGCGTTCATCAATCTCAAGCTTCACAATAGAAGGATATTGTCTGCCTTCAATCTCCCTGATCACGATTGACGCATCAACGTTCTCCTCAACCACAGCATAGAAATAAGTAACAAAGCTTCTATCGATGATAAGCGCCGTTTTTCCAGCTCTATCAACACCCCAAAGCCAGACCTCAGCCCCTCTATCACCAACCTCGTAATTGATGTCCAATAGCCAGAAGGCAATCTTCATAATCTGTTCCCTTCCCTGACCATTGATATTCAAATTTACCTGACTTTTAATGCTTTTCAGAATTGCCTTCCAAGGTTGTCTTTATTCTTTAATAAGTCGCGTTTCATTATTGAATTTCACGCGTGAATTTGAAGGGTCTAGGGCATGAAGATTTTGGGGAAAAATCTTGGCAAAGGCTTCGTGAAGGTTGTGCCAGAGACGATCGATGACTTGTGGCACTTGTACAATATAATTTACAAGAATGATGAGGTTTATGCCCAGACTACTAGGGAAGTTAAGCCTAATGAGAAATATGCTAGACCTGGTCGTGGAGAGAGAATCTCCGTTTTTCTAGGAGTCAAAGTTGAAACGGTCAGCTGGGACAGGTTTTTGGGTAGGCTTAGAGTCCATGGCACGATTTGTCAGGGTCCCGAGAACGTTCCGGGAGGTGCGCATCACACGATTAGCATCGCGTTGAACACGGCTGCTACTATTGTGAAGAAAGAATGGGCTAGGCATCACCTTGAAAGGTTGGAGAAGGCAAGCAGAACGTCTGAAAAACCCATAGTAATTGTCTCAATTGACGACGAGAGTTGCGCGATAGCCACGACAGCCCAGTATGGTATCAATGAGAGAGTGGAAGAGAGAGTGAAGCTTCCTGGAAAACTTGAACCTGAAAGAAGGGCAGCTGCCGTCAATGATTATTTCAGGGGCGTTTTGAACAGTCTGCGGCGAGTCTGGGAACCAGCGGCGAGTCCCATCGTGATCATCGGTGCAGGTTACGTGAAGAATGATTTTGCGAAGTTTCTTGAGAACGAAGCGGGAGACATTGCTAAGTCAGTGGTGGACGTGAAAGGCGTCAACAACGGTGGTGTTGCTGGCATAAATGAGGCGTTACGTTCAGGGGTTCTGCTGACCACTGTGAAGCGTTTGAGAATAGCTGAGGAAACTCAGGTTATGGAGGAAGTCTTGAAGAGGCTAGGCAAGGGCGAATTAACCATCAGTTATGGCTTAGAACAGGTGGAAAAAGCCTCGAAAATGGGCGCTGTCGAAAAGCTCGTGCTGGCAGATTTGATGCTGCGTGAATCTTCAGATGAGCAGCGCTTGCATTTGGAGCAGATTATGAAGGAAGTTGAACAGAAGCGTGGTGCGACGATGGTGATTAGCACGGAACATGAGGCGGGAGCAAAGCTTGTTGCCTTAGGCGGAGTGGCTTCACTTCTTCGTTTTCCCCTTTTCCAAGGAGATCAGTAATTCGGATTGATTGCCAAGAATCGAAACAGTTATCGTGTTGAATTAAAGCTATATCTTCGTGGCTCCATTACGCTTATTGTGTCATTGCAGGATATGAGATGAAAAATGCCTGAAGGAAAACCTTCGGTGAAGATCGTAAACATAGTGGCGTCAGCGGCTCTCAATCAAACCATCAGCTTGAAGCAGATTGTCCAGAAGTTTCCCCATGCTGAATACAACCCGCGGGTGTTTCCCGGGCTTGTCTTTCGACTGAAGAAGCCGAAGACGGCGACGTTGATTTTTGAGACGGGAAAAATGGTCTGCACTGGAGCCAAGTCAGAGAAAGAGGCAATACAAGCGGTGACTAAGGTGACGAAGGAGTTGAGGAATCATGGGATACCTATCAAGAGCAAGCCGGTTGTGAACATTCAGAACGTTGTTGCCTCAGTAGAACTGGGCGGGGAAATTGACTTGGAAAGCCTTGTGTACAAGCTTAAAAGAGTCATGTACGAGCCTGAGCAGTTCCCAGGCGCGGTCTTCAGAATGGATGTGCCGAAAGTTGTTTTCCTCATTTTCTCAGCTGGCAAACTAGTGTGTGTGGGCGCGAAGAAAGAGCAGGACGTCTTCAACGCGGTGGACAACATTCAGAGACTGTTGGAAGCGCAAGAACTCATTTTCTACCCGAAGGAAAAATGAGCCTAAGGCAAGGCTTACTGTCGCCTGCGAACAGCCGGATTTTGGTCTGCAAGCCGTTTAAGTGCCATCTCAAAAGTCTCATCTTCGGCCAGTTCCATGTTTATGAAGACGCCTGTTCTGCCGATTCTGTCTCTTCTCGTGAGGGTGTGAACACGGTCCAAGACGGTTTCAACTGATATTTTAAGCAGCTTTGCAGCGTGTTCCTCTTGTCCGATGATGGTGTTCTCCTTATGGCCCTTGTCTGTGGGAACGATCAGCATCAAGCGCTTGTCTACCCCGGCTACTCGCAGATTATTTCTCAGGATTTCAAGGGTAGCTTCGCCTCCAAACTTGTAAAACTCCCTCTCTACTTTGCGCATGTTCATCAAGGGAAATGAGACGCCACTGTTTTCATCAACTTGGATGTACGCTTTCATCGCATAAGTTGGTGTGGCTTGTATGACCTGACGCTTGTTCGCTCGTATGCCTGCCTTTTCCAGTGCCATTTCCACGTTGAAGGAAGATGCATTGCAAGGCACGAAAATGTCTATGTCACTTTTTGCGTTAACGTCTCCCCTAGCGAGGCTTCCATGCACGATGGATTCCAAATGAGTTCTCTCCAAGGCTTCCGTTATCTGCATCGCCTTCTCTCTTAGTCTTCGAAGCAAGTCCCATCGTCTAGCATCATAGGTCACTTCCAAATGTTCTGATCGACGGAGAGGCTTTGTCGTTTTTCCAATCCTCTTTCAAAAGACTATTGTATTCCATTTATTTCAGTAGTTCTGGAAAACAAACTGAAAATGTGAAGGACAAATGAATGTGGCTAGTCTTTGCAATGCCTGTAAGAGCAGGGAGGCCTTCTTCTTCAGGTCATATTCTGGAGAGAGGCTGTGCAGAAGATGCTTCTGCAGATCTATCGAGGATAAAACTAGGGCAACTATCGCGAAATATGGCATGCTCAGGTTTGATGACAGAATTGCTGTAGCCGTTTCAGGCGGGAAGGACAGCTTGAGTCTTCTGCACATTTTGGCGAAGCTGGAGCGGAACTACCCAAAATCCTCGTTTGTAGCGGTCACTGTGGATGAGGGGATAGAAGGGTATCGAGATGAAGCCTTGAAGATTGCCGCTGAGACTTGCAGAAAGCTTAAAACAGAGCATTTCGTGGTTTCTTTCAAAGAGCTTTTCGGCTTCACACTTGACGAAATAGTCAAACGTCAAAAGCAGATGGCCAAAAACTCACTCACGCCTTGCGCATACTGTGGTGTCCTGCGGAGAAAAGCGTTGAACCTGGCTGCCAGAAAGATTCACGCCGACAAGGTTGCAACAGCGCACACGTTGGATGACGAAACACAGACAATTCTCTTGAACATGTTTCACGGTGATGTTTGGCGTTTGGCAAAAGAGAAGCCAGTCACGGACGAGGTGCATCCGAAACTCGTGAGGAGAGTGAAGCCGTTCTGCGAAATTCCTGAAAGAGAGACGGCACTGTACGCGTATGTTAGGAAAATACGGTTTCAGAGCGTGCCATGTCCGTACGCGTCAGAAGCTTTCAGAAATGACGTGCGTATGATGCTTAACAGGATTGAGGAGAAGCATCCTGGCACGAAATTCACCGTTTTCAACTCAATGGAGAAACTGAGACCGGCGATAGAAGAGTTCGCAAGAAACGAAGGACTGCGAGAGTGCGAAAAATGCGGAGAGCCAACGACGGAACGAGTATGTAGAACGTGCCAGATGCTAGCGCAAATGAAAAATCATTGACTAGCCTTCTGGCAAAATGCAGAACGCGCTTATCATTTCATTGCAGCTTCACGTTTTAGTCTGCGCAGAATTATTGATGCTTCATTGGCGTTTTCGGCTGAAGCTACTTTTCTGGCTTTGTCTACGTCAACTTTGGAGCCGCAGTAGGGGCATGTTCTTGTTTTCTGGTCAGCCTTTGCCAGCAGAAGACCACCGCATCTGGCGCACACAACTATTATTGTTGTCGTCATGCTTCTCGCCGTCCGAAAACCTTTTCATGTTCCAGCTAGATAACCGTAATGCAAGATGAGAGCTGATGAGCGTTAAAGAGAAGATAAAGATTAAGCCGCCGTCACCAGATTTGGTGCAGTCGGTTTTACGGTATTTCAAGAAAGAAGGCTTCAAAATAGACCAGGAAAAGACAACGTTTGATGGTTTCACCGGGACTTCTAGAAAATTCGACTTGATAGTTGAGAAGGAGCACGTGGCACAGGGCGTGTGGATAAGAGACTGGAACAGGACCATAGGTGTGAACCTTGTGATCAACATTGATAAGGCGTCTGAGGATGTGGGTTTATCGAGTCCGATCATCATAGGCGAGAAATTCAGTGATCATGCGAAGGCTTATGCGAACAGAAGAAAGATCACGTTGTTGGTGAAACAGAAGATAGCTTCAAGCCTCAGATAGGCTGATCAGATTCTCAGGTATTCATCCAACAGTCCTTCACTTTCGAGTTTGCCAATCCAGTCAACAATGCCAACATGGCATCTCCTGTGGCCTTCCAGCAGGTTTAGGACTTCGGTCACTACTTCTTTCACGCTTTTTCCAGATGCGTCTAACTCGCAGACTTTTCCCTTTCCATGCACGTTCAGGGCATCAACTAAGCAGACGTCAAGAATCTCAGATTCCAAGTTCTCCCACAGCTTGGCGCCGGAGAAGCCCGATTGCTCCATCAGTTTCCGAAGCTCGATAGGGTTGCGTCTTAAAACGAAAACGTGTGAGGCAAGTTTGCTGGGAACAACGTTAACTGCGTAATGTCCGTCAACTATGACGTTGTCCTTTTCGCATGTTTCAATGAGCTTTCGTATCCTTTGTTTCATCTTCTTCTCGTTCACGATTATGGAGTTTCTCTCCTTGTCTTTGCCCAGAATGAGGTTCTCGCGGGTTGCAAGCTCCGTCAAATTCAAGTTCAAAGCATCAAGTTTGGCTGCAAGCGCCCGCGCAACTGAGGTCTTTCCCACGCATGGTGTTCCGGTAATCAGGATAACTCGCTTGGGCATGAGGCATCGGCCACAATTCCAAATACGCTTGTCATTGAGATAAAGTTTCCAAAATTCTTATTGCTGACAGCTTGCATAATACGTTCCTTGGCTGGCGAGTTGGTGTGTGGCTTTCGAGCCTTACGCGAAAGGCTTGAGGAAACTCCGCCCCACACGTAGAATTGCAGCATCCGCAAGGATGCAAGGCGAGAGCCTTGGCAACAGAGCAGAAACGAAACGTCCTTCCAACATGTGCCGATGATGCATGATAAGTTGTTGAGAATGTTGGATGGAAACGGTGAAACGGCTGTCCTGCAAGTGGAAAGGGCAAACAGACGCTGATGAAGAATCTACCCGAAGCGCGGGTAGCCCGATTAGCCGAATGCCACAACGAACAAAAGGCGGGTTACGACCAACACACCAGTCATTTTCAACTGCACCCCACAACGATTCCAAAAATAGACAACGTACTCATACAAATGAAGCTAAACAACAAGTCAGACTACACAATCAACTTCACACGCAAAGCCCTCAACAGAATAAGCCAAAAAGCTAACCTAGACAACCCCGAAGAAGTAAAAATGTTCATAGCCCTACTCAAAAACGTAACAAACGGATACAAACGAAACCTGTGCATAGCCTACAACAAATACGCAAAATCACAAAACATCCAATGGCAAATGCCACTATACACACCAGAAGCCAAAAACATCGCACTACCAACCAAAGAAAAAGTACAAATGCTAATCGCAAACGCTGGAAAACAACTCGGCTTAAAACTAGAACTAAGCTCAAAAACTGGACTCAGACCAGTTGAGCTAACAAGACTCAAAGTCAAAGACCTAGATCTAGAACACAAAACCGTAAACCCAACCACAGCCAAAAACGGAAACCCAAGAACCATACCAATAGACGAAAGCCTCAGACTCAGACTCCAAGAACACATAGCACAACACAACCTAACATCCAACGACCTATTATTCAAAGGAACAGACGCAGACCTATATGGAAAACAATACCGCAACATGAGGAATGCACTAGCCAAAAAACTCAACGACCCAACAATCAAAACCATAAGACTCTACGACCTGAGACACTACTTCTGCACAAGAAAGCTCTACGACACCAACCCATACACCACAATGATACTGATGGGACACAAACAACTCACAACAACCCAACGATACATGCACCTGCTCAACCTAGACGAAACAGAATGGGACTGTCAAGGAGCAATAACAGCAGATGAAGCCAAAAAACTAATCGAAGCAGGATTCCAATACCAAACAACAATCGAAGGAATACAACTATTCAAAAAACGCAAATAAACCTCCTTTTTTCTTTTTAGCTCCTCATCTGAATTGCTTCAAGCCATTGATGTTGCGCTCGTATCACGCTCGCGCTCCAACCCACAAAACTCAAACCAACAACTAGCGCGCGCTAGATAAAGCACAAATCTTATTTGCTTAGCAAATAATACAGATTGAGGTTAACCGAATTGGCAACTTCTGAAACTCCTCAGAAGGACACCGAATTTGAAAAGCTAAGAGCACCAATCCAAGACATAATCGCATTCGCCAATACTCTAGATGAACGATACCGCGAGAAATGCTTTGAAGTTCTTTTGATTTCTTATCTCCGTAAAAATACCGCTGGTGTATCAGTGACAACTGAACCAGTAAGTTTGCCGAAAGCAGAACTAGAAAGTGGAGTGACTCCTTTACCTTTGCCTATACGAGCGTTTATGACGCAAAATAACATTACTGAAGGTGCAATAAGAAAACTCTTCCTAATAGAGAAAGGTGAAGTAGTTCCTACCTATAAGATAGCAGAAACAAAGAAAGCTACAGCACAAATTCAGTTGGCTTTATTGACTGCTTTAAAAAATGCATTGATTGACACTACAACTATGTTTGAGTTTTCAGTGAAAGATGTGAGAGAATTATGCAAAGAACATGGCGTATATGACGCAGCTAATTTCACGGCTAACTTCAAGAATAACGCTACATTGTTTAATAACCTAACTACAGACGAAGAACATGTGAAACTAACACCAGACGGCAAGACAGAATTAGCTGAGGCTATTGCTACAGTGTCAAAACAATGAACAAAGAAACCTTAGTAGCAAACATAAAAGAAATTGATGAAAACCTTAACGGCTTATCTAAAGATGTCAACGTTTCTGTTGGGAAGTACATATCTAAAAAGCAAACGATGGATGATGCTGAACGTATAGCTACGAAATGGTTTGAGCTTGTTGAACCTTGTTCAGAACATTTTGGTTTTTCGGCTATTGCAGAAAGTAAGTATCATAAACTTTTCGAGCAGCTATTAGGCTTGTCACTAAAACAGTCGTGGAAGTTAACTTATCAGAAGACTATCGCAGCTATTTCAGAAAAGTTCAAAGAAGAAATCCTCTTGGAAGTCATAAAATCTGCTAATAAGATTAGTTCCTTCGCCAATTTGCCCAATATTCTTGAGACAGCTACTGAAACAGAAAAAGAATATCTCAATGAAGCATTAGGCTGTGCTAAGAGTAGTTACCTTAGAGCTTCAATGGTTCTTGTCTGGTGTGCTGCTGTTAACAGGATGCACAAAACAGTTGAAAAGTTAGGTATTTCAGAGTTTAATAAGAAATCTCAAGAAATGAAAAAGATTGAAACTGGTCGGTTCAAGAGATTCAACAAATCATACGAGTTGGTTTCTGTCAGTGATTTGGAAGTTACAGTGTTCGATAATGACTTATTATGGGTTTTGGAGTATTGGAACTTGATTGATGCAAATCAGCATGACAGACTTCAAATTTGCTTCACTATGAGAAATAATGCAGCTCATCCTGGAGATGCAACAATTACAGAACAAAACCTTGCTTCAGCATTCTCCGACATTAAGACTATGGTATTTGATAATCCCAACTTCAAATAGCGCGCGCTATTGTCCCCATCTTACAAGCAGCATTCAGATGAGAGCGCACGCGAACTAGTAACCGTCCCCCGTGAGCCTTCGGCTCACTCGAACGTTCCAGACGATACGCCGGCGCTCGCTAATAGAAGCAGGCTTCCAATACGTAACACAAATAGCGCGCGCTAAAACGCAAATAACCTCACTCTTTCTTAGACTCGCAAACAGCGCGCGCTAGGATCCTTTCAAGAATGAATCAATAATCGGCTTGATTACAAAACTCCACCCTAATAGGATTGCAAAGAGCCCGTAAAGGAGACTAACCATCATTGCCCAAGCTAGCCATTTCTTGAAAGTCGTCTCAGCTTTGATAAGCAAGTGTAATACTCCAAAGATCATACTGAATACGAAGAAACCAGAACTTGATAACAAAATACCTATTATCAAGTTGACGTTAGCTATGTCTTTAAAATTGCTCAATACGAGACCACCAAGGCTTATTCCGAAAACCACCAATGCTGCTTCCGCCTTCAGAATATCAGCGGTCTTTTCAGCAAACCCGGAAATATCCCATTTACTAAAACTCCCGAAGACTAGAGCAACAATAATAATGATGGCGGAAAGAACCACGTAAGGTATTGTTGGGAGAAGAAATGCAACAACAATAATTATGAGTGGAAGTGACACTAGGGCAAGAGCCAAAAAAGAGTTTCTCATAATAATACCCAATTCTGTTCAACTTTCTCTATAGCTATATTTATTACCGCACGGAAGGTTCTGGAAAGCCCAAGTGGCTTCAAGCCGTCATATATCTCTTTGACCTCACGACGAATCTCATCTGTGTTTGCATGCTTGATAGGATATCCTGCTTTTTCGTAGACTAATAACAATTTCTCGAATAGTTCTTGAATATCATCAGCTTCCAATTCCGTTAGTTCCAAAGTTCTGCCACTGTTCCATCGCTCATGTAATGGTTGACATAAATCCTTTACTTTGCTCCAGAAAACCTCTCGTGTTAGAACCAACATAAAGGTCGATCTGAAGTTGCCGCCAGCTTCATGCAGTGTCCTCAACATATCTAACATGCTCTGCTTGTCGGACTTTACGTCTAGAGTCTCGAATTCATCAAGAAAAACACATATCCCACGATACGAATTTGAATGAAGAAGACGGAACAATGCTTTGAGACAATCGATGTCTTTAGTCACTATCCCGATTACTTCACTTGAATGATTTTTTGTGATGCATTCAGAGAGTTTCTCTGCAATCTCGGCAGTAAACTCGAATTCAATCAGCTTCCTATAGAGTTTCTCTTTGGTCACTACTCCTTCCAACATTGTGTTCCGCAATTTTTCTCTTCGCGTCAAACTGAACGTACTGGCCAGATGTCCGCCTATTTCACAAACGATCTCTCCCAGATGCTTGCCTTCTCTGGTTCTCAGTCTTTGCAAAATTTGCTCCAGCATATCAGCAAAGCTGTTTGCATAATTCACATCAATAGCCGATATGAGCACGCTATCGCGAAAATCGTACCAAATCTCGTTTATGACTCGGAAAACTAAATGGGATTTTCCTGCACCGAACGTCCCTGCTACTACTCTTACAGTCAGTTCATTATTGTTGTTGATAGTATCGGTCAGTTCTTTCATGACAATTCCATATATCTTCTTGGCCTGCGAACCGCATGTAAAAAGGTCTGGGTTGTCTGGAACTCTACGATTCCGCAGAGAATTTATCAGCTCGACATATTTCTCCTTTTCACTCTTTCCTGATTCTGACAAACGACGTGCCTCTTCTGTCTCTTTCCATTGTGACGTATTCCGGAAAGTCCCTCCTGAAATTGTCAAACACCTCACCAACTTTGTTCCTTGGGACATCTCTAGTCCTAACGATCATCTCCATTAATTCTTGAAGTTCCACAAACTCACCCCCTTTAAGCATCTTAAGGTGATCATAGGTGTCAACTATGAGGAGAAACAAGTTGGCGTTTTTCTTCACAGATTCTATCATATTCCTTAACTTGTACTGCTCAGGTATGGACGGTTCGTTTGAAGGCAAAAGCTTTGAAAACCTTCCAATGGACTCTCTCATGTTTAACACTTCCATGTTCAGTGAACCAATTCGTGACTCACTTCTTTCTGCGAATTCATCCAGACGGCTTCGTGATCTCATAATCTCGTTTCTGAAATCCTTCAACGTTTCGTCTAATTGTGCAAACTTTCTTCTCATGTAATAACTAGCAATGACGAATAACTCGAGTAAAACCGCAACAACAATCCCCAATACGTAAATTGCCACACCATAAAGATTCGCAGGTACAGAAAATATAGAAAACAAGCCAGCGAGCGCAATAGACGTCACCACTATAACAGTATATACATATACAAGTAATGTTTGACGTATGCGCCTGCTTTTCATTCGTGTCTCAGACATTGAATCATCCTCATGATTATTGTTTACTGTCATATTCAACTTAGTCAGACAGAACACTATATTAGCATTTTCGCATCGGCAGAATAAGGTATGTTTCAGCCCGCGCCAAGCAATAGCCAAGCTGGTGTTAGCGCGCGCGCATGATCAAGCCGAAGTTTTGAAGCCCCAAGATCCAAAACCTGTAAGTCGAGCCTCTTCTAGGCTTCGAAAATTATTAAAGCACTATTACGCATATCATACCTTCTGGGAACACAGATGCCGAAAAAAGAAAAACCGTTAACTAAGAAAGAGCGAGACGAGAAAAGGAAGAAACATAAGGAAAAGCAAAGCAAAACACAGACTTCTTAAGCCCCAAGAAAGAGCTTTGCAAAACTCTTTTTCTCTTTTTACCATAAAGTTGGCTTCTTTAATGAAATGAAAGAAAGACGCGTCAGTTTTGGATATTATTGGCTTCCTCCATTAATGCGAAAGAAATATGTTCTAGCTTGTTTATTTATCGTTAATTTGTAGGTGAGATTTATGCCGAGTGCAATAAAACGTAAACAAAAGAATACTCAAATCGCACAACAGAAAAAGATAGAACGGGATAAAGAAGCGAAAAAGAAACAGTTGAGACAGCAACTTCCTGCCAAGGGCAAGAAACGTTAAAGCGCGCGCTAAGAAGCTGAAATGACCAAGTCGCACCAGACAGCTCCTAACTCCCCCTTTTTTCGTGTTGTGAGTCACTGGTTTCAGTCTTTGTTCCTTGTGGGAGAATCTTCAATTGAAGCTCAAAACATGGTTTTCCCCAGCACGCATATCTTGAGGGACCAAAAGAGATGCCTTAGAATTCGTGCAACCAGCCGCTAACTACAAGCGTACTTGCGCGTTAATGCTGACAGTGTTGCTTGCATCAAAAAAGAAAGCAAATCTGAGGACTGCTTCGCGCCTTCCTCATACTATATTACAGAAAATCATGCCCGAACTTCGGCGTCTATTCAGAGAGCTAAAACAGGGATTTTCCCCTATACTATATTATATGGGGTTTTCAGCGTTTTGAAATTGTTGTGGAGCACGCGCTCAGCTTCGCTTCCTTTAAGCTTTACAGAAAAGAGGGGTTAGGTCGCTCTACCAGGGGAGGGACTATTGCTATCGCCTCGATTTCAACTTTGAATCCGTCATAGAGAACGACCTGAACTGTGCTTCGCGCAGGCTGATTGTTTGTGAAGAATCTCGCATAAACTCTGTTCATTTCTTCAAAATCTTTGAAGTCCGATATGAATACTGTTGTCTTCACAACGTGTTCCATGGAGCTTCCGGCAGCTTTGAGAATACTCGTCATGTTTGTCAGAGCCTGTTCTGTCTGTTCTCTGATTGAACTGCCTTTCAACTTGCTGTTCGCCGGGTCAACGCCAACCTGTCCTGCGATGAACAGGAAGTTCCCAGCTTTAACGCAATGTGAATAGGGCATGGGCGGCTTCGGAAACTTATCAACTACTATAATTTCTTTTTTCATATCCAATCGACCCTCATCTAAAACAATTTAATATAGAGACCCATTCTTCTTCTTAAGTCTGGTGAATGCTTGCGATGGAATCAAGACACGGGTTTTCCCATATAGAATAGTATATGGGGTTTTCCCTGTTTTGAAAAATGCTCATAGAATGCTGATGCTCGGAGGCCAGGATTCTTGGGACAAAACTTTACCCCCAAACACACACACAAAACAAGCCTATACACAGACCACAGAAATATCCGACAATGAGTTTTAGAGATTGCGTCAAGCAGGCGCGTGAAAACATGCAAAACCCCGATACCCTATTTCAACACCCAAAAATCCGCGCACAGTTTTGTCAGTAACTATTAACGCAAAAATAGTGACTCGTGAACATAGTGTCATGTAAACTTCATGATGTGGCTAAGGTTGGGCAACTGATGTTACCTTTTCTTGTTGCTTGTCCGGATTTCCTCTAAGGAACGATGTGGCTATACCAAATGCTCCGACGATGAAAAGAATTATGCCACCCCATACTACCCCTATAGCCGCATCATCAGTCAATGTGTGACCAGCAGAAAACCATTTACCTATATCAAAGGTTCCTATTCCACCAATTATCAAACCGCAGACCCAAAGAATAGTCCCAACCGCGATTACCCAAATACTGGCAATCAAATATCTTTGCATACACATCTACGACCTGAAGATTATACCGTCTAGTTATCATGTTGAAATATATCTCTTTGCCTTAAATACACTTGTAAGATAAAACTTTACCCCAACCAACTGGGTCAACTTCTCTGACCGATCGAGTAATAACGCACGCAGAACTTTGCGCGCGCTAAACAGAAAGAAAGTGGTTGCGCGGCGCGCTAGAATCGACCTTAATGAACGGGTGTTTTCGTAGTGTACTTATGTTTTCTTGCTTACCACTACAATGAGTCCAAGTATTCCTCCGAGGACAACCAGCAGTCCGCCAAGTCCACCGCCAATGACTCCAACGATTATGAGTACGATTGCCCAAACGAGAGTACTTGCGCTTTTTGCACCAATTATTGCTATGACACCGCAAATAATGGCAACGATGCTCCCATAGGAGAAGAATTCCCAATGCAAAACCGGCCCAAAGTTTTGACCAGAATACCCAATGAATGATAGTAATCCTAAGATTACCAGCACTATTCCGCCTATAAGAGCTAAGATGTAAGCTATTCGAGACACTGAAATTTCTGACATTCACATTCACCTCCCACTAACTGATGCCTAAATCGTGGAACGAGGGAAGCAAACTGAAACATATCCCAACCGCGCCATAACTTATAGCTTTAAGCGTTTAAGAAGTTTACGTTAAACTATATAAGCAATCCAACCCAATGAAGGTTTGGGTTTGGGATAAAACTTTACCCCAACCAGCCACCAATCAACAATACAACACGCAAACTGGAGAAGTACTCCTACAGCTTGGTGGTTGGATCTTTTGAGAGAAGAAAGAAAACTACTGCCGCAACAATGCCCACGGCTCCGAGAACACTTCCCAAGCCTTCGTAGTTGAGGTAGAGTAACGCCAATCCTCCTGTGGTACTTCCTATGGCTGATCCAGCATTGATGAGTGCAGTGTCTATCGACATCATTGTTCCCCTATGTTTCGGGATCTGTTCAAGAGTTAAGCTGTTAGCCGATGAGGCAACCATGCCATAGAACCAGCTGGCAACTAGCATTAGCGCGATTGAAATCCCGATGTTCGTAGCGAAAACATACGAGACAGTGAAGATCCCTGACAGAAGGGCTGTGAGAGCTGTTGAAGATTTCCTTCCCAATCTATTTATGAATTTGCCGGCACTCAAGCTGCCCAAGACATAAGACAATGCGCCGCCTAACAGTACCAATGAAGCGTTGTCTGTGGACAGCAAGAATCTCTGTCTAAAGAATGACGTTGCGTAGAGCACGATTGCCACAAAAGCTGCTGAACGAAGTGTATCGCCGATCAGACAAGCAAGAGCGGACTTGTTCAGGAAGATCTCTTTGAAATTCAATGAGGTTACCGTGTCCGCGGAGATGTCGCGGTTTCTGGAAGCGGAGGGAAGCCCGACGAAGCCAATCAAAAGGCTTATGAGCAAGACAGGTAGGACAAAGGCTGAAAGTGGAAAACGCCAGCCTCCGAGCCCTGACATAAACGCAATTGTTGGCGCACCCACAACATAGACCAGTGCTCCGCCCGCAACTACCCATCCTATTGCGCTAGCTCTCTTTTCCAGATGTAAGTGCTCTCCAACTATAGCGAAGGTCATAGGGTTAACTATCGCATATCCCGCACCACTTATGGAGTAAAATAGGAGCAACGAAGTGAAATCTCGTGCAAAGTAACAACCCAAAACAGAGGCTGTCATCAACAGCACGCCTGCGAGAAGAAGTGACTTGTGTTTGAATTTGACGCTTAAGAGGCTCGTCAGCAGCGCAAAAACGACTGCAGCAATCGCATATGCCGTGTTAATCTGGCTTGCGACGCCGACTTTAGTATTGAAGGTGTTGCCTATGTCAACGAGGAGAAGAGCGGCCAAGACTCCTATTGGACCTGTAGAGAAACTGGCAACAGCTAATGCTGGCAACAACAGTCTGCTTGGAGAACCCTTAGCCGAGTCTGAGTCAGTATTCACGTCGTGCAATTGCGCTTCCTGCCTGGAATTTGAACGATTTTACAGCGGGCTACTCTGCTTTTATGACTTGCGTAGCAAGCATGCGTTCTTTGAGGAATTGCAGCGCGCGGTCGTCTAGAAGAAACTCTTGCTCAAGCATTGATGAACCTTAAAATACAGAGGCTAGACTTGTTCACTCTATCTGGCCCGGAGCAAATAGCCATGCTGTTAAAAGTGTTCTTGAAATGAATTCTCACTTGGTTATGAGATTAACGCGCGCATTACAACAAACAGCGGAAAAGCATGGCCTTTTGTAACAATTTTCGTGTAACAAACAGCAACAATCTCAGTTTTTCCTCTGTTTTCAAAAAGACAATAAACGCAACATTGTTTTTGAGGCTTTTTGACCCGAAATGTTACTGTGACCAGTTCTCTGTGAATTGAGCTTCTTTCCATGAACAAAGTATGATTCTTTTCTTGAATTGCGCGCGCTAGTCAATCTAGCAGTGGGGGGTCAACATCGATGGACCCTTCGTGGGGTTAGCGATAAAGAAAGTCCAGATTCTTACGTAAACACGCAATGGCGAGACTACCAAGAAAAGCTACTTGGAGGGCAATAACGCAAGGAGAAAGAATCTGCTCAGCGCGGGCGCGTGCCATATGCCTCAGCATCATAATGAGGGTTCTCAGTCCCGCATGTTCCACAGAATTTCTCCGTTATAGCTCCAAGTTTCTTGCATTTTCCGCAGGCATACATTAATTGCTTACCACAATCCGTGCAGAATTTCTTCTCCAAGCCATCCTTTCCACATGAGCACCGAACCATAGTTCACAACCCCATTATTAGTGTCTGTTCCGCGTTTTTAAGTCATTCTACATGAGTCAACTGATGCTAAGACTCGATGGAGAGATTATCAACAGAGACTGCTCGGAAAAGTCAAGTCGCAGCTACCCTTGCGTTCCTCCCTCCTGTGCCAAAAGAAGCAATCAAAAGTCCCGCACTTCCTTTTTCCTCGCTTCCCAGTATTCTTTTGCTTCCCCGAGTTCCTTTTCTTTTTTAGTGGCTTCTGATTTGCTCCTACATTCTGGACATAAGCACTTGTCTATGTATTGCACATACCGGGTGTAGAACGTCTTCCCGCAATTCTCGCATCGGTGATCGCCCATGATTTCGCCTTCCGTATGATGGCTATCTTCCAAGGATTTAACAGGTTCTACATTAGTCCACTAATGCAAAACAATAGTTCTTGAGAAAGCGCAGTCTTAAAGAAATCGGCTAGTTAGGGTGCGCGCGCTTTTTCGAACAAGCACTTGGTATTCTTTTGACGGAGCCGACCTTGTAACAGTGAGTAACTCAAACTTTCAGCGATATTGGAAAATCCATCAAGTGTAACAAATTGAAATGCGCGCGCAATCAACGGTAAGCTTCACACTTTCTCTAGTTTTCCCATTTTCTTGATGGATTCGATGAACTCGTCGGGGTTCCTAGGAGTGATAAGATAAATGCCCTGCTTGGCTTTTATCAGCACACCGTCCCTGAAGTTAGTTATGACCACGAATGCCCTGCCAATGTTAGGAAAATAGTAGTATCCGCCGTAGCCGCTTGCCCCGAATAGCCTGATGCCGAAAGGAATCAGCGTTCTTTCAGCAGATTCTATCGTGTCCAAAGAAATCCTTTTCGTGCCGCCGATGAATATGGACGCTCTTAAAATCAATTCACTCTGCGTCAAAATGTAGCGCGTCGTGTACAGGGAAACCGCTATAGAGATCATTATCATCTCCACGACGACGATGACAACCAAGCCCACAAGACCTGCGGGTACTGGTGCCTGCAAGTTCAGATAGACGAAGAACAAAGCCAAAGCTGCCAACAGCGCGGTCGTCCCAACATAGACCCATGCAAGCGGTCCCGAAACCTCAGGTTTATTCACAATGCTCATTTCGAACCAGCAAAAACCAACGACATGACCCTAATTAAACGTAGTGTGCATGCCGAGAACCTTCTTTCGCAAGAGAAACTTTGTGAACTTCAAAATGCAGCCACGCGAATCTGGCTTTGAGCATCTCCTCGCATTCTCTCATGAACTTGCAATACATTCCAATAAACAGGTATCGGTCACAGTCTTCCAAGTTACGTAGCCTGGCAAACTTGTTTTTTTCCATAGTCATCAAACCACGCTGAGAAGAGAGCAGGTATGCTTTCAAAGTCAAGCTCCTTTCTTCCAGCATCAGGGATCCTAAAGAATTTGTCATGAGCTATCACGTACCATTTGCTCCTCTTTCTGATAGACCCACAGAAATTCTGAGACATAGACTGAGCAAGTGGTCGGCCCTATTGCAAGGCAAAGAAAAAAAAGGGAAAGATGCGGGATACGTCTCCACTCGTAGCGATCTTACAACCAACACGCCAGCATTTTGGGACTACCGTGCCTATTTTTTTGCTGACTGCGTTAGGTGCACACGGCGCGTGCTTGCTACAGATCTAGCTGTAAAACCTGTCGTTGGACGGCCACGGTTAGAGAAGCAGCCTTCTACACAGCGTTCTTGCCAGAATGGACGAGGAGAAGGGACCAGCGAGGGAGAAAGGAGAGGAGAAAGGAGAAAGGAATTTTTTCTCCCCCGCGTGTCGTTGAGTCATAAATGGTCAATGTGCGATTTAATTCTACGTTTTTGTACATACGTACAACTGATTTGAACAGCATTGGTGAGTGGTTGCCACGTTGTAGGAGGGGCAGGAACGGCGGATACTCGTGTAGCCTTCTTCTTTCCTAATGGTGCAGGTCATGTTTGTCAATAATACCGATGCTATTAGAGTGTTTTACTGTGCTAGTGGACGTGTGTGTATATGTTACCCTTCTAACTATGGCTGGATTTCCTCTTGAAGATGTGCTGGTTGTCTCTTCTTTGCCACTAGGCTTAGTCCGAAGGCACATAGGAATAGGAAAATTGAGGGGTACATGAACCAGTATCCTGGCTGATAAATCAATAGAAAATGCGGGACAGCTGCCGAGCACGTGTGATTCATCAAGACTGTGACTGTTATTGAGGAGAGGAATGGTACTATTCGTATCCCTATGCTTTTCACAGTCAGAGAAAGCAAGCCTGCAGCCAATGTCAAAACCTGAGCTAGGAACAACGGAATGAAAGCATTTGAAATTTGCGCTTGAACCGTTGGAAAAGGAAAATGGCTAAACCAGAAATCATTGAAAAAGAGCTGTTGATGACCAGGATCAATGACCACTTTGTAGGACCAGTAGGACACCGATACTTTTGTTATCATCTGATATTCCCCCCAACTAGAAAGAATCATCTCAGTTGTCAAGAATGGTTCTACAACAGAAATCACGACGAGGCAAAAAGCAGAAAGAATTAGTGCATCAGACAGGAACCTTGTGAATCTACCACTGTCTTCCCTAGTCACTTCGAGTCACCCGATTCCTTGATAATATCCGTTCGAACTTAAGATTCCACGCATGAGAACAGCATTGTACTAAAAACAGAACAATATCATATTTCAGATGGTCAAAGTGTTAGCGCGCGAAGGCTCCCCTAGAATGTTTGTGAATCTGACAATAGAAAAAAGGAAGAGTGTAGTGTTTTGCTAGACTTAGATTTTTCTCTTGCCTGTAGCAGCTCTGAAGGTTTTTCCACAATGCTCAAAGAGCCCGATTGTAAGTTCAGTCTTCTTGCCGCTCTTGTCTGCTCTTCCAGCCATCTTCCAAGTCTTCTTAGGGGTGCTTACTTCCTTTCCACATTTAGGGCATTTAGCCATGTAATCACCTTTGAACCAATATGATCCCATGGACATAAAAGACTTGCTAAACGCTAAGGAATCTCACATCCATCCAAGCATCTTTCAGAGGATCACTCTTCTTTTTTTATTTCTTAAACCATTCTTTCTAGGGACTCCGTAGAAGTTTAAAGTCGAAGGGATGTTCAGCAGAGAAAGAATTTTATTCACAAAGAATCAGTAGATGATATAGTGATACAAGGGTTAACAATCATGAAAGATATTGAGTTAAGACTAGTTTGTGAACTCATTAAGAACAGCCGAAAGAGTGACAGGGAACTTGCAAAGTTAATTGGTGTTTCTCAGCCTACAGTCTCCAGAATCAGAGCAAGGCTTGAAAAGGAAGGCCTAATCGAGTATACGGGAGTTCCGAACCTTAGAAAACTGGGTTTTGAAATCATAGCCATAGTATTTGCAAAATGGAACAGAGAGCAGTATCCTGATACTAGAGTTCCAAAAGCCCAGGATTTCGTCAAGAGGAGCCCTAACGTAATCTTTGTTTCAACTGGTCAAGGCTGCAGTGCAGATTGGGTATCTGTATCAGTCCACAAGAGCTACTCAGATTATGCTGAATACATGAGAGAAGCCAAGTCTGAATGGGGTGAATTCATGACGTTCACTGGAACATTTCTTATAGCCCTAAACAGTGACAATGTCGTGAGACCTCTTTCTCTACGATACTTGGCTGATTGCCTAGTGAAAGAAAAGCCATGAAAAAGAGCTGAGCTTGGCGATTCGTTCGAGAATTTCAAGGACTCGATAGCCTATGGCAAGTACCTGAGATTTCTTGACTCAAGCTGGAACCTGCCGCGGGTGCTTCTTGCTTTTGATCGTTGAACGTTTCGAAAGCGCTGAGATTGTTGATCATGGTTTGACTCGCCTAAATGCGACCGTTGCAACTGCAAAGGCTATGATACTTTCAGCTATCAGCGCGACTATCTCGATTGGCAGAAGCAGCACGTAAACTTGTAGAAGCCCCGCTCTGAGCATGTCTGCAGCGTAGGTCAAGGGATTGGCGAAAGATGCGGCTTGAATTATGATGGGCGCTTTCTCTAGGGGGTAATAGACCGAACTTAGGAACATCAAAGGAGTGAACAACACATTGAAAATGGCGTTAAACGCCTCGTTTGATTTCACGAACACAGAAATGGCCAGCGTCAGCGAACCGAAAAAGAGAGACCCAAGCATAAGTGAACCGACAATATAACATGCGCCTTCAACAGAAACTCTTAACCCGACAAGTAATGGAGAAGCAATAAGAAAAACTATGGATGCATTTAACAGTCCTTGAAACATTATCGAAACCAGCTTGCTGAGTATGTACTGCCACCTGCTGAACGGTCCCACCACTATCTGTGCGAACATGGCCGTTCTCTTGTCAATCCAAAGCATTGCTCCCGCCATGGAAGCTGCGAACATTATCTGCATGACTACTATTCCTGGAGCGAGAAAAAGGACATAACTGATCTCCCTGTTGCCGACAATCATTTTGGGAATGACAGCTGCGTAACCGAACCCGGCGACGAATATGTAAAACAGAGGAGTCACTAGCTGGACAACAATCATAGACTTGGTCGACCAAAGACCAGCCTTCAAATCCCTGTACAATAGCCTAAGAAAACTGTTCATCGCGCTTCACCGCCCTTCGAATTCACCATCTGAACAAAAACGTCATCCAACGATGGTTCCTCAACCCGTAACTCCGTTATGTGCGCTCCGAGAGCTGCCGCAGCATTAATTATTCCAGGCAACACTGCATTTGCATCCTCTGCAAACACCTTCAAAGGTTCGTCCTTCTGTTGCGGGTGGACTATTCTCTGAACCCCGGGCAAACTCTGAAGCCTGTGATCTAAATCATCATTGTACTCAGCGAAACGCAGATGAATCACACTCACGCCTCCGAATTTATGCTTGACATTCTTCACCGTATCCAAAGCCAAAATCCGCCCGTGGTTGATTATGGCTATTCGATCGCAGATGTACTCCGCCTCCTCCATTATGTGCGTAGTGAAGAAAACGGTCACACCATTCCTAACCTTGTCGCGCACAAAATCCAGGGTCACTCTTCTAGCTTGCGGGTCCAAGCCAGTAGTAGGTTCATCAAGAAACATAAGCTCACAATCATGCATGAATTCTCTGGCAACCTGGAGACGTCTTCTCTGCCCCATTGACAGTTCAGGCGGTTTCGTCTTCCGAGCCTCCTGCAAACCAAATTTGTCGAGAAGAAGCTCGACCCTCTTCTTTCTCTCCTTCTTCGGCACGTCCCACAAAAACCCGTACAAGTCAAGATTTCGCTCTACGTTTAAGGCATACTCGTAGCTCTGCTCTTGCTGCACAACACCTATCCTGGGCCTAATCTTACCTCCTTCAGAGGCAACGTCAAACCCTAGAACAGAAGCCTTGCCGCTCGTCGGTCGCAAGAGGGTGGTCAACATCTTTGTAGTCGTTGTCTTGCCAGCACCATTTGGACCTAGAAAACCGAAGACTTCTCCATTCTGAACTTTGAAGGAAATGTGATCAACAGCAGTCAAGGTGCCATACCGCAGCGTAAGCTCACTTGTTTCAATGGAACATTCTGGCAATCCATTTCACCAACTAAGACATCCTGTGGTCACCGTTGAATAGCATTGTGGAAAAAAGTGATCACCAACATCATGAAGAATGGGAAAGATGTGGTCACGCGGACATCTCCGGCGTTGGCTGTGCAACGTTTTCAGAATCTAGCAACATAAGCAACATACTTGATTATGGTGGCTTGGCCTTCGGACAAACACCGACCTTCCATTAGTCGCTAAGACAACCTGATCGGTATTTTTCAGGACAGAATGGTTGCCGATTGACACGAACGAAACGCCTTTGCTCTTGAAGACAATTCTGGAATCATTCAGGACCAAAACATCGAGTCTATCTTCGTCTGTGGCAAATGCGAAGACTAACCCTTTCTGTTCGTTGTGACAGCTGAAACTGCAAAGTGCTCGTCTTCCTTGCAACTTGTCGACTAGGTTCTGCGCTTTGTCAAATAGATCCTCAGCTTTCACTCCGTTTCGTTGCAAGTCTTCCTTGTTTGCTTCCTTAAAATGCTGCAACGTGTCTTCGACAGGTCCCAGCATCAAGAAAGGATCACTTAATTCACGTTCTGTCGGTTTACCGAGGGCTCCGTTTTCAGTCTCAACAATCGTGTCGACTATGAGCCTTCCATGCCCTAGGAAAACAAGCCCTTCCATTCGATCTTTGCGCTTCACCACTATAGCCCGAGTGCCCTTGTTTAAGTTGACAAGAACCTTATCTGATCGGTACAAAGTCATATCTTCGTCTAGTTCCAAGACCTTGTCGTCTAACTCGTAATTTCTCCACATTATTCCTCACTCCCTGCTTCGAGAAACCTGACCACCTTGCGAGCCATTTTGTAGGCTGTCCTTCCAGGCATAGTTACAAGGTATCTCCCTCTAACTTTTTCTTGGACCACAAACCCCACTTCTTCCAACACATCAAGATGACTCGAAAGCGTGCTCGTAGTTATTCCGCCAAGTTCTTCCTGCAGCTCGTTTATGTACCTTCCACCACTCATCAACGCACGCAAGATCTTCAGTCTATGTTCCTCGCCGAGAGCGCTCATTGCCTTTGCTATTTTCTCAAAGTTGACTTCCACTTCCTCTTCCTCATCTCTATGAGGACCTCCCCGACGCCAGATTCTAAAACCCCCTGGACCTATGAAGATGGATTTATCAAGTTCGCCGTGCACGCCTTCCGCCACACCCTGCATTACATCGTCAACATAGTCCTGTACCGAATTGCCCATGTCGATGTATAGCCCTCTTCTTTTTGCCACTCCTTCACCAGCAGCCATGTCCTTCAACTGGTCTTTTAGGCCGGCCATTTCTTCCTTCAATTTCCTCATTTCCTCTTTAAGATCTTCAGACATTTCAACCTCACCTTGCTCAATTCTACCATGACCAATCTAAATTCGATAATCATCAAATAGAAAACGAAACCTATAAATCTGCCGCCTCAGCCGTGCGCGCTAAGTCACTTGTTACATTTCATGGACTTTCCAACATTGCCATAAGGAGCTTTGAGTTACACTTTGTTACAAAAACGTCGTCGTCAAGAAAGCACGCTAAAAATAACACCTAGAAATTATGCCCAAAAAGTAGGCAAGCCTTTTGCTAAAGAGAAAAACATGGAAACAGGAGCCCTAGAGAATTGACTGGATTGTTCTGGCTGCTTCTTGTGCGCCATTAGTAGGTATCGATACGTAATCGACATGCGTTCCGATGTTTGAGACAATAGCTTCCGATAATGATTCTGGCGTGGTTTTTGAGCAAGTCATTCTGATGCCTGCTCTGTGTCTTTGGCATCTATTCGCCACGTCAACTTCCTGTTCAAAATGGTGCTCAAGCGGAAAATACAAGAAGGGTCTTTGAAGGGCAGTCAATTCAAGCGTTATTGTTCCGCCTCCAGTGACAATGCAAAGGTCTGCAGCGCCCAAGTGCCTATACAGACTGGGCAAGTACCCAACAATCTTCACTCCTGCAGGAGTTTGGATTGAGTCTGGCGCTACACGCGGCCCGCAAACCAAGACCATTTGAAGGTTAGGAATTTTGTCCTTGACTATCGGGTATGCTTTAACGCACAGATCCAGCAGGTTTTTCCCCACAGATGTCCCACCAATAGAACACAAAATCAACGGTTCATTTCCGTAACCCAAGAGTTTGCGCGCCTTAGCCTTGTTTCTGAAGTCTTCAATATCCTCTGGAAGCACATAACCCGCAAAGTTGATCAGTTTCTCGGCGAGTCTGCGACGGTTGGGTAGCATGAAACCAAACCTCTTGTCTGGAACGTCTTCGATTTCACCAACAAAGATGCTTCGATCCGCGAGAGACGGCTCACCTACTAAGAACTTGACCCAGAGCCTATTCGTCATGTAAGCGGCAAGATGGTCAACTGGATTCCGAGTTGTTGCATCAAGCCCCAAGAAATCATAAATAACCGCAAAAGGGCACTTCTTCAAGCTTGGGGTCTTTTGCATTGCAATCATAATATCATATGGTTCGTCCCCTATCCACAGGTCAAAACTGTATGCTTCAGAAATCCCAGCATAGACTTCGGCATTCCGAGTCCAACCCATTCGCATGTTCATGACCCACTGTACCAAGTTTGCCTTGTATTCTCTAGCTAATCCTTCCAACTCCGCGTTGGCCGAGGATAACAAACCTGCTTCTGGAAGAAGCTTTTCCCCAGCGCTTTCGAGAACTTCCGAGGCTGGGGACTCAGCCATCCAAGATATCTTAAGGTCAGACCGAATCTTCCTGAGCGCTCCAGCAACTTCCAAATCTCTGCCTACATGTCCTAAACCGATCGAGCCGCTCACAAAGAGAATCTTCTTCATTCAGTTCCCATATCTAATTGATGCCGCATTTCTGTAGTGCACGTTGCCGCGATAGTTCTGTCTTCTGTGTTTCTTGTATATAATTTGTTTCGCGCGCAAAGACATTTGTAACAAAACAACATTCTTCCAACATCACAGAAAATCTCTTTTAACTCTCAGATTGTAACAAAACTGTCCTGAAAAAAGAGATTTTGAAACGGATTGTATCCGTCAGCGAAACTCAACTCTCTTTGGAGGTTTCCTGTGTTCAAGTCTTTGCGCGCGCAGGTCAAGAAAACTTCCTAGTTCAAGCCTGTATTTCGCAAGCGCTTAACCGACAGGTGTAACGTGTAACATGTGGTCTTGCGGTACACATAGAATCACGAATTTCAAATTGCTATCAAACATGTGCATCCTTCGACTGGTGTACGTCAACGTAGCTGGAACCATCTCTAGCGCGCGCTAATAGGCATCTGCGTAATCAGTTACGATGTATCTTTTGCCTTTCTGAGCTATTTAATCGTAGAGACTCCTTATGTTCCATGATTGCTACCAATATTCTTTAATCCGTTTACGTAACAATATTCTTTCCAGAAACGTTTTGGAGTTGTTGCAGATTGAAGATTAAAGAGGCAGAACTAATCACGCTTGAAGAGGCTTTGGCTTCAACCCGACGTCAAATGGTCGACAGGTTCTCCAAATACGTTAGCCCCGTAGAGGCGAGGATCTTTAGGCTTCTAAACGCAGATAAACTGTATGTGAAAGCTGAAGGGATTCGCATTTTCGACGAGCATGGTGAGGAATACCTCGATTTCACTGCAGGATATGGCACCCTTAGCCTCGGACATAATCCAACGGAAGTGCTGAGGGCGGTACAACAAGCTGCCACTCTGCCAACTATATTTTCGTTTTCTGTGGGTACGCATCCACTAGTCGGAGCCTTGGCTGAAAACCTTCACAGACTTCTTCCAGGCCACCCCGATATTTCGTGTTTCGGCAGTGGAGGAGCAGAGGCAGTTGAGATAGCGTTAAAGACCGCTCGTGCATCTACGGGCAAGAAAAGATTCATCTATGCCGATGGGTCCTTTCATGGGCTAAGCTTTGGAAGTCTCTCCGTCACTGGACGGACATATAGACGTTACTTTGAACCTCTTCTGCCCAATTGCGAAAACGTGCCCT